>QFCS01004557.1_pt1 | contig 396363 bp, 346 predicted proteins | sample 3576561 | NCBI WGS metagenome assembly QFCS01 | reverse complement strand
GAGCCATCGCCCATCAACCTCGAAAAGCCATCGGTTTTGCTGCGGCGAAAAACGCCGCCGAAACCGCGCGCCCGGATCACGCGGCCACCGACACATCAAACCCGGCACGCCCCAGTGCAGCGGGCTCATGAATAAGCCGGGTTAACATCGAAACTTATGACATCGCGATTGTCGGAGCCGGACCTGCCGGGCTCAGCGCTGCGCTCTATTCCGCCCGTTATTGCCGCAGGACGCTCGTCCTGCACGACGGCACCGCGCGAGCCTCACGAATTCCTCTTACACACAATGCGCCCGGATTTGATGCCGGTATTGCCGGAACCGATCTGCTCGAGCGAATGACGCGTCACGCCCAAAAGTTCGGTGCACAGCTGGTCAAGGCGCGGGTGGTGAAGCTCACAGCGCCCGAGAGCCAGTTCCTACTGGAGGACGAAAAGGGTGCGATCTGGTCGGCTCGGGCCGTGATCCTTGCCACCGGACTTGAGCTGAACCAGATCCCGCTCGATGACGAGATGCACGAAACTGCCATCGCCAATGGCGTGCTGCGTTACTGCCCGGTCTGCGATGGCTTCGAGCATAAGGGTGCCCGGATTGCGGTGCTCGGCTGCGACATATCAGGCGCTGCTGAGGCTCTATTCCTGTCGACTTATTCGGACGACGTAACGCTGCTTCCGCGGCGCGAAGTTGAACTGACCCGGGAGGAGCAACGCGATCTTGGACAGGCCGGCATCAAAGTCGTTTCGGAGGCGGTATCCCGTTTCGAACCCACAAAATGCGAGATGCGGCTTCATTTCGAAGATCAACCTGAGCCGCTCGCCTTTGACGTCCTTTATCCCGCACTGGGTTGCAGACCCCGCAGTGGCCTTGCCCGTCAGCTCGGTCTGGCGATCGAGGAGTCCGGCAAGGTCGCCGCCACCGCCCCCTTGGGCACCGAAATACCGGGCCTGTTCTGTGCAGGCGATGTGGTCGATGGCCTCGACCAGATCAGCGTCGCGATGGGCCACGGAGCGATCGCCGCCACCAAGGCGCACAACTGGCTGCGGGCCTCCGATGGCGACACGGTGGAAGCGGTGCTGGATCTGGATGGTGGCAACACAGCGCATGGCTAGTGCAGGGAGTTCCGGCGCCCCGTGGCGCCTGGGCTGGCCCGTCTGGTCGCGGGTGCTCAAGGATGCATGGCGGGACAGCGGCGAGGTTAACCTTGGTTTGATTGCGGCCGGCGTTGCCTTCTATGGCTTCCTCTCGCTGGTGCCCGCGCTTAGTGCGACGCTGTTGCTTTATGGGCTGTTCGCGTCTCCGGAGACGCTTGGTGACGCATTGCTGTCACTCAGCAAGCACCTGCCTGCAGAGGCTGCCAAAGTCGTTGGCGACCAGATCGCTTCGCTTGTTGCCGCGCGGTCTGCTGGCAAAAGCTGGGGTGCCGCTATGGCACTTGGTCTTGCGATATATGGGGCGACTAAGGGTGTAGATGGTCTGGTGACCGCTTTGACCATTGCCTATGACCTTCAGGAATCCAGAAACTGGCTCCACCGGACCGCGACCATACTGGCATTGACCTCAGGCGCTGTCATCTTTGTCGTCGTCTCGCTCGCGGCCGTCAGCGCGCTCAACCTTCCGGCAGCGCTGATTCCAGTCGCGTTCGACACCGCTTGGCTTCTGGCCATTGCGGGCAGCGCGCTGCTGCTGGCAACAGTTACACTTGCCGCGGCGGCCTTGTTCCGCTATGCGCCGCCGCCTCCCATTCGGCAATTTTGCTGGCTCAGTCCTGGTGCCATGTTTGCCGCGCTGGGCTGGTTTGCCGTGACTTCTGACTTTGCTTGGTATGCCGCGAACTTCGGTAATTATAGCGCTACCTGGGGAGCACTGGCGGGCATCGTCGTCCTTCTGACCTGGCTCTATCTTTGCGCGTTTATTCTCCTCCTTGGAGCGGAACTCAACGCCCAGCTCGACGCTGTAACGCGAGGTACTGCCAGGCCGCGAAAAGGCGGCAGCGCTCGGACGCTGGTTCGCGTCGTTTGAACCAGACGCTCAACCGGAAATCCTGCTCGCGTCGACCTATATACGCGCGGTCCAGACCGCCAAGCTGTTCGGCGCCGCTGGCGGCTACGATCCGCACGAGCCCATCTGCATCGACGAGCGGCTGCGCGAGAAGGAGTTCGGCATCCTCGACCGATTGACCACAGCAGCCGTCGGCGAATTGCAACCCGAGCAGGCGGCGTTTCGCAAACTGCTCGGCAAGTTCTACCACCGTCCGCCGGGCGGCGAATCCCGGGTCGACGTAATCTTCCGCCTGCGCGCACTGATGGACACCGTGTCGCTGCACTACGGCGGGCGGCGGGTGATGATTGTGGCGCACCAGGTCGTCGTACTGTGCCTGCGTTATGTAATCGAGAATCTTTCCGAAGAGCAGGTCCTGGCGATCGACCGCGAGGTCTATGTCGCCAACTGTGCATTTACCGAATATCGTCTCGATGCTGCGCAGGGCCGTGACGGCGAGCTTGTGCTGGCTCGCTACGATGTCACCGCGCCGCTGACCGAGCAGGCAACTCGGGTCACATCCGCGCCCGACCAAATTGTTGCCGCGCGTGGCTAGGAAGGTCCGCCCCCTCGACAGCGACTGGCTCCGGGCGTATCCGCTCCCCGTACCCGACAATGTGGCTGACAAAAACAGTCGCGGGCGGGTACTTGCGATTGGCGGTTGCACGACGGTTCCCGGCGGTATCCAACTCACCGCCGAGGCGGCACTGCGCGCCGGGGCGGGCAAGATCCAAGTGGCGACCGTTGCAAGCGCGGCGCTTGCTCTGGGGATCGCCATGCCCGAGGTCGTCGTGTTCGCGTTGCCTGAGACGGGCGCCGGCGAGAGTGCGCTGAGAAGTGCAAGACCGCTTAGCGGGCTGCTGGGACGGCGCGATGCTGTCGTGGCTGGTCCGGCTATGTCTGACGCCAAAGCCTCCTCCCTGATCACCAGGCACCTGCTGGCTCTGTGCGAGGCGCAGCTGGTGCTGGATGCAGCGGTCCTCATGGATCTTTCCAGCCACGCGGATCGGCTGCGTTCCCCCGCGCGTCCGGCAGTCTTGACGCCGCATATCGGTGAACTTGCGGCTATGCTGGCCTGCGATGCCGCCAAAATTGAGCAAGATCGCCTCGGCGCCGTGCAAGCCGCCAGTGACCGATTTGGCGCCGTCTGTGTACTCAAAGGTCCGACAAGCCTCATTGCCGCGCCCGGGGCTGAAGTGTTCGCCTATGCCACGGGAGGGGCGGGACTCGCAACCGGCGGCTCTGGCGATGTTCTCGCCGGGATCGTGGCCGGCCTCTGCGCCCGCGGCGCCGAACCACTCGATGCCACGGTCTGGGCAGTCTGGCTGCACGGTGAGGCGGGACGGCGATGAGCCGAGCAAATGGGCCCAATCGGCTTCCTCGCGCGCGAGCTGCTCGCACACCTTCTGGGCCTGATGTGCGCACGGTAGGTCGAGTGACGCGTCAAAGCTGGCGTGACGGCTGCGCGACAAGGACCACGGCGCGGCCGCTGACCTCCGTTGCTACCAGGTCAGGCGCAGGGAACGGCGCGCCGGAACCACGAATTCGCGCCTGCCGGATCGCCGCACGCCAGGCAGTTCGAAAGAGCCCGAATGGACCTGCACCAGCGGCCGCGCGGATTCTTCCGGACGATGGCAAGCAGGCTTCACACGCTTCGCCCGCGGCCGTATCCTCGGCGCGGATCCGACCAGACAGGGTATAACCTCTCAAGCGGTTACTTGGTCGGTTCGCGGATGGCTGCCGGACGCGAAGGGCTGGGGGATGGGCCGTTATTGCTGACGTGAGACAACCATCGCCGCATCGAGGGTGATGGCGCAATGCAATCCTTCGGGTCGGAAATCCATCGTCACCTCGCGGAACGCAGGCTGCCGCTTCAATAGGCGCGTGCCGAGGCCGGTACGCGTAGGTGGGATCACGACAGGTCCGTTGGTTTCTGTCCAATCGAAGGTGCACGCCCCATCAGGTCCAGTCGCCCATTCTACACAGAGTCGTCCCTGGGGAACCGAAAGGGAACCATACTTTGCGGCGTTGGTAGCCAGTTCGTGTAGCGCCATGACCAACGGCAAGCACGCATTGCCCATGACCTGAACCTCGGGGCCGTTTACTGTCAGCCCGTCATGATCAGCGAAAGGCTCGAGCGCTTCGCGGACTAGACTGTCAAGATCGCATTGTGACCAATCCGTGCGGGTAAGCAGATCCTGTGCTCTGGCTAGCGTTTGTATGCGCGGCACCAAAGCGTCGAAAAACTGCTCGGATGTCCGCCCGGCTTGTTGACTTTGACGCGCTAGCGCTTCGATCATTGTCAGGTAGTTCTTCGCTCTGTGGCCAAGCTCCCGGGCCAGGAAAGCTTCTCGCGCGCCGGCCTCGTCTAGTTCCCTGACGATTCGGCGAAGCGTCTGTCCAGTCCACACGATAAACGATGCCGAAGTGACAAAAAGAAGAGCACCCACGAGTATTTCAGCATTGGACCATAAGGGCATGCGCGCGATGCTGAAGAGTAAATTGGCGACGACCGCCGATCCCAACATGGTGATAAGGCCGGGTTTCCATCCAAGGAAAACCGAAACGAGCATTATAAAAGGGAAATAGGCCACGTAGGGAAGCCGACCCTGCAATAATGGATCGACAGCGATGCGCAAAATGGTGGGGATGGCTATTGCCGCATTGACATACAGCACCGTGCCCCACCAAGGCACGGGCCGAGCAAGCAGGAGTCTTGTGCGGACGCCGATTCGTATCAATCACAGTCCCCCTTGGCGATTGTCGGCCATGCCGATTGAACGCGCGTCGTGCTAAATTGCGATCCTCAACTAAAGCCCGAAGCCTTCATCTAACACTGATACGCTATAATCGCGAGGAGTAAGGCGACATGAGGCATCAATGAGCACATCAGAAGACGGGGGAACGGACCGCATGAAGGGCTCGAAGGTGCTCCTTGCCTATCCCACGCGCTCTGGCAAGATGCGCGCGATCGCACAAACGCTACTCCGGAACCGGAGCGCGGTCCTGTTCTAGATCGACCCAGCGAATCCCTCTCCGGAAGTCTATGAGCAGCATGTCGTCTAGGCGACGCGGGAGCGCGACAGCGATTTTGAGCCGCTGCTTGCGGTGAAATTACCGAATCTCGCGATGTACTAGGAGGTTTTCCTCAGCTTCCCCATTTGGGGTGAACCGATTCGCCGGCCGTCCGTTCTGTGCGCCCGTTCATAACCCATCGTGGCTACGGCGTTGGCAACAGCCCTTCGGTACCCGCAAGCCACGTGATAGGTGCGTGGATCGAGAAGCCGCTTTTGATGGAGGCCGATCAGGAGCGCCGGAAGCTCACTGAGATCAATGGCTGGCTGGGCCAATAAAGTTAAGAATGACCCCAATTAAGACGGGTTCTGTCGGGTAAAGGTCTGGAGATATTGCCGCCAGCGACCGCCAGCGGAAACTTGACGACTTCCCTGGACGGTGTAGCGAGGGCGCAAACATTAAGCCTAGCGGTTTGGGCCAACACTGGCTGGCCCGGTTGGAGCCTGGCGCAGCTGCGAATCCTATGCTGGAGGCGTACCGGGAGAGCAATTCAACCCATGCCATCATTAATTGTCCTCATTTTATCCGATCCTTACGGTGAAAGCTTGGAGCTAATGCGAACATCCCTTGCTCCTGGCGACCAGTTCATCGTTCGGACGATGCCCGGATCACCGGTACGCGGGAGAGGGCCTTGTCCTCCGTGAACGCCAGCTCCTCGGAGGATGCCTGGTCAGTGCGCCCAACGCCCTTCTTCTGCGCAAGCTCGCCCACTGTCCGTGCCAGTTGCCTGACTCGGCGGAAAATTTGACCGTCCAGGACACTAAAGCGAGGGTCGGAATAGAAGAAACGGAACCCTCCTGGCACGCGCACCGAGACGCCGACGGTCTGCTTGTTCGTTTCGACAACGAATTGATTTAACACAATGCCTCCTCGCGTGCGGACTCACTGGGGTCATGTCGACCGGGGGCTGGGCGCACACAGCAAAGATCAACCAAGCCAACAGGCGCAATCTGGGTCGTTTAGGAGGAGCCCTAGGCGAAGGCTTAAAGCAATTTCAGCCTAGGGCGAGCAGTCGTGCGGTGCTGCTGCCGGGATGAATTTCAGAATTTATTCTCAAAGTCACCATAACGCATCCGATATGGGGCTTCGGAGAATAAAGGCAAACTTTGGGGCTACGCGCTGACTCCACCTGGCACACCAATCCTCGGCAACGCCGAACGGGTCGAGGCAGAGGTCCTCGCTACAGAATGTATCGTCACCGGCAAGGACGTGGCGCTCGACGGCGTGGTCGGGCTGACGGTCGCCGATATGCTCGTCGCGCGGATTGTCACTCCGGGCGCTAGCCGCCCTCCAAGCCAAGCAACCCTGGCATTATTCTTGAGTTGGTTCCCGACACGCGTTCGCTCAGCCTGTCCAAGTGGAAAGCCGATATCGCGATGCACATGTCATGCTTCGAGGGGAACGAGGCGGCGCCCCGACGCGTCTGCGCGCTCGCCATTGGACTGTACTGCATCGGGGAGGGTAAGGCCCGCCTCGTGACGGTGCTCGCCGAACAGGCGCACCTGTCGGAGATCAAATGGCTGCGAGATGCCTTCCGCCGATGCCATTATCGGCTTTCGTTCCAATAGCCGCGAGGTGCAGGTTTATGCTACTCTTGCCAGTGCCGGGGTTGCGGCTTTCGCCCGCGCTGGTTCGCCTTGAGCCGACTGACCTGACCTTGTTCGCGACATCTGCATCGGTGTGCATGTCGACATGCGCCACATGCCGAGAATGCGGGCGTGGACCGATGCAGTTGTCGAAGCACTGCGGGAAAACGCCGTGATCCTCAATCCGAGTCGCTGAACAACAGGTGTTCGTCGAGCAAGACAGGTTCAAGCACAGGATGGACCAAGCTTTTCATCACAATGCCTTGATCAACGATCACCGGATACGCTGCTACCTAGAGAGCTACCTAGCGATCTTCGAGATTAAATCCGGCATGCCCAAGGGCCATCTAACACACAGAAATATAGATGAAATTTGGTGGACGCACTAGGGCTCGAACCTAGGACCCGCTGATTAAGAGTCAGCTGCTCTACCAACTGAGCTATGCGTCCGTGCCGGTTGTGGCAGGCCGGTGGGTGGCACCGGAAGAAGGGATGGTGGACGCACTAGGGCTCGAACCTAGGACCCGCTGATTAAGAGTCAGCTGCTCTACCAACTGAGCTATGCGTCCACACCTGCTGTTCGGGCAGGCCGGTGTTGGTGCACCGGAAAAAGGATGGTGGACGCACTAGGGCTCGAACCTAGGACCCGCTGATTAAGAGTCAGCTGCTCTACCAACTGAGCTATGCGTCCGGGTTCCCGAGCGACCGTCGCCGCCCGGGAGCGGCCCCAATAGCGATTTCTCCGCCCCTGCCAAGCCCCAATTTCAACTTTTTTAGGAAAGACCTGTGGAACTCCGCCGGCTCCACCGATCGACCGCCATGATCGTGCCGATGCAGATCATGTTGGTCATCATCGAAGAGCCGCCATGGCTCAGGAACGGCAGCGGAATGCCCACCACCGGCGCCAGGCCCATGACCATCATCATGTTGATGCAGGCATAGAAAAAGATCGTCGCGGTCATCCCCGCGGCCAGCAGGCGGGAAAACCGATCCGGGGCGTTCATCGCCACTTTCAGGCCCCAGCGCATGATCAGGCCGAACACCAGCAGCACGAACAGGCCGCCCAACATGCCCCATTCTTCGGCCATGGTGGCAAAGACGAAGTCGGTATGCGCCTCGGGCAGGTAATCGAGATGGCTTTGCGAGCCATTGCCGAAGCCCTTGCCCAGGAAGCCGCCCGACCCGATCGCGATCTTGGACTGGGTGATGTGATAGCCCGATCCCAGCGGGTCGCTTTCCGGGTCCATGAATACCAAGACGCGCTTGCGCTGGTAATCGTGCAGGGCAAAGAAGAACGCCAGCGGCGCGATCACCGCGCCGGCGCCGCCTGCGCCCAGGAACCAGCGCAGCGGCAGCCCGGCGAGGAACATCACCACGACCCCGCCAAAGCAGATGGCAAGCGCGGTGCCGAGGTCTGGCTGGAGCATGACGAAAGCGGCGGGGAAGCCAAGCAGGCCCATCGCCGGCACCACCGCGCGCCAGTTGCGCGTTTCGCCCGTCGGCAGCACGCTGTAGAACCAGGCCAGCACCAGCACGATGCCCGGCTTCATCAGTTCGGACGGTTGCAGCGTCATGAAGCCAAGGTTGAGCCAGCGCTGGCTGCCCCCGCCGATGCCGCCGATCAGTTCCACCAGCACCAGCAGCACGCAAAGCAGGCCATAGAGGGGCAGGGCGGCCCGCCGGAACCAATCCTGCGGCACGCGCGCCAGGACCATGGCCATGGTCAGGAACACGAAGAAACGGGCAACGTGCATCAGCGCCCAGGGCTGGAAATGCCCGCCGGCGGCCGAATAGAGCACGGCCCCGCCAAAGCACACCAGCATCAGCAGCGGCAGCAGCACACCCCAGGGCTGGCGGGAAAGACCGGTAGGAACATAGGCGCGGCGCATGGCGATTACTGCCCCCCGTTGGGCGTGGCGCCACCCGCCTGCGCGCCGCCAGAGGCCGGGCTTGGCGTTGGCTGCGGCTGGGGCGCATCGGGTTCGGGCGCCGGGGGCGCTGCATCGGTTTGCGGGGCGGCCGGCGGTGGGGGCGGCTTGTTCTCGTCTTCCACCACCTGGCTGGTCTGCGCTTCATCGGGCGCACGCGGGGCGGTGGTACCATATTGCGCGGCATAGGCGTTGTATCGCGCGGCCATGCGCTGCTGCACGTTGCCGCCCCAGCCTTTTTCCAATTCCTCCAGCGCGGCCATCGCCTTGGCCGGATCGAACAGATAGGTCATCACGTCACGCGCGATGGGATAGGCGCTGGGCGAGCCGCCGCCATGCTCGATCGCCACCGCGCAGGCATAGCGCGGCTTGTCGAACGGGGCGAAGCAGATGAAGTGGCCATGGTCGCGCCGCTTCCATTCCACGTTCTTGCCATTGCCGTGTTGCAGGCCGACGACCTGCGCCGTGCCGGTCTTGCCGGCCATCAGCACGCCATCGATCGGGATGCGCGCCTTGCCCGCCGTGCCACGCCCATTGACCACTTCGTTCATCGCCGCGTGAATGAGATCAAGGTGTTCCTGGGCAAAACCCATCGAGGGCGGGGGCGCGGCGTGCTTGTCGAGCATCAGGCGCGGGGTGAGTTGCAGGCCCGAGGCGATGCGCGACACCATCGTGGCCTGCTGCAGCGGGTTCACCAGCATGTAGCCCTGGCCGATGGTGGCGTTCACCGTGTCATAGATCGCCCATTCCTTGTGGTACTTGCGCAGCTTCCACGCCGGATCGGGCACCGTGCCATAGGATTGGCCGGGATAGGGCATGGGGAATTCCTGGCCCAGGCCCAGGCGCCGCGCCATGGCGGCGATCTTGTCCATGCCGATCTGCTGGGCAAAGTGGTAGAAATAGACGTCGCATGACTGATAGATGCCCTTGAGCATGTCGGTCTGGCCGTGGCCGTGGTGGTTCCAGCAGTGGAACACGCGGTTGCCCACGCGCAGGCCCCCGGCGCAGTTGACCGATGCCTTGGGATCGAGCCCGGCTTCCAGGAACGAGAGCGCGACCAGCGGCTTGACCGTCGAGCCGGGCGGATAGAGCCCGCGCAGCACCTTGTTGCGCAAGGGCACGTGGTCATCTTCCGACAGCATCTTCCATTCGATGCGGCCAATGCCGTCGGAAAAGCTGTTGGGATCGTAGCACGGCATCGACACCATCGCGAGCACGTCGCCGGTGGCGCAATCCATCACCACGACAGAGCCGGACTCCAGGCCGATGCGGCGCGCGGCATAGTCCTGCAGGCCGCCCAGGATGGTGAGCTGGATCGGCTGGCCGGGCACGTCTTCGCGCGTGCCCAGGTCGCGCACCACGCGGCCGGTTGCCGTGGCCTCTACCCGGCGGGCGCCGGGCACCCCACGCAGACGGGCTTCGAAATGCTTTTCAAGGCCATCCTTGCCGATCTTGAAACCCGGTGTGATGAGCAGCGGATTGTGTTCGCGCTCGTAATCCTCGGCCGAGGCGGGGCCGACATAGCCGACCAGATGCCCCACCGACGGCCCGGTGGGATAATAGCGCGAATAGCCGCGCTGGGGGATCACGCCGGGCATTTCGGGCAGGCGCACGCTGACCGCGGCAAACTTGTCCCAGTCCAGCTTGGCGGCCACTTCCACCGGCTGGAACCCGCGCACCTTGTCGAGCTTGTCCTTGATGTCGCTGACCTTGTCAGCCGTCAGCCCGAGCAGGCCCGACAGCTTGGACAAGGTATCGTCGGGATTGACCAGGCGATCGGGGATCACGTCGACGCGGAAATCGGCGCGGTTGGAAGCCAGCGCGGCGCCATTGCGATCGAGCACCCAGCCGCGCCGCGGCGGGATCAGCGACAGGTTGACGCGGTTGCTTTCCGACGCGGCCTTGTACTTGTCGTTCTCGAAGATCGCGAGATAGCCCAGGCGCGTCGCCAGCAGCACGCCGACGCTGGCCTGGGCCATGCCGAGCACGAACGTGCGGCGTTCAAAGCGGTTGGTCAGGATTGCCGAAGTCAACGGCAGCTTCTGCTTCACGTCACAGCCTTTTGAGCGGGAGCAGGCGAATGCGATCGAGCAGCGCGACAATGCGCGTGACCACGGGATGAAGCAACACGGTCAGCAGCACCTGCGGACCGACCGTGACGGGAAGGGGATAGCTCGTGACCAGACCGGCAAAAGCCGCGGTGAGCACGACATAGGCGCTGAGCAGCGTGGCAGCGGTCAACCAATCCTGGATAAAGCCGCGCCACAGGAACTTCTCATCGATCACGTCCATCGCCAGCATGGTGAGGGACCACAGCACGATGCCGCTGCCAAACGGCTGGCCGCTGTAGAGATCGTCGAACAGGCCCAGCGGCAGCCCGGCCCAGATCGGCAGCAGCGTGGGCCGCAGCAGGCGCCAGCCGAGCAGGGTCATGAAACCGAGCGGCGGCAGCACCGGTGCCGAGGCGACCACCGGCGAGAACGTCACCATCGATGCCAGCATGATCGACAGCCAAGGCAATCCCTGCGCCAGCAAGGGCCAAGGCCCACGATTGAGGCGCCGCCGCACGAGGTCTTCGGGCCGTGCAGCAAAAAAGGGGAAAGGCATCGTGGCGCTGCCTTACGGGGTGTTGTCGTCGGCAGGCGGCGGGGGCGCGGCCTTTTGCGCGGCATCCAACGCGGCCTGGGCATTGGCCTGCCACGCCGGCAGCACCACCACGAAATCGGCGTCGGCCGGATCGCTGGCAAGGTGGCCGGTGGCGCCATCGCGGTGCGGCTGGGTGGCGACGGCCACCGGGATGCCCGGCGGATAGAGCCCGCCCGAACCAGAGGTGACAAAGACATCGCCGGCGCGCAGCGTGGCGACGCCGGTGTTGATCAGGCGGATTTCGATCTTGCCGTTGGCGCCGCCCTGGACGAACGCGGTCAACCCGTCTGACGCGCGGCGCACGGGCACCACGTTGTCAGGATCGGTGACCAGCAGCACGCGCGCGGTATCCGGCCCGGTTTCCACCACGCGGCCGATCAGGCCACCGGCAGCGCGCACCGGCTGCCCGTTCTGCACGCCCTGGTGGCTGCCTACTGAGAGCACGGCAAAGCGACGGGTGGAGGTGGCAGTCGAGCCGATCAGGCGCGCGCCCGTCACCGGCTTGAACTGCGGATCGACGATGCCAAGCAAAGCCTTGAGCCGGGCATTTTCCTGCTGCAACGCATGCATGGTGACGGCGTCGGCACGTGCGGCCTGCACTTCGCGGGTCAGCGCGGCGTTCTGCCGGCCGGCATTGAAATAGGCGCCGATCGCGGCAAACACGCCCTGGCTGGCGCTGCGCGTTTCAGCGCCGGCCTGGCCCAGCGGGCGCGCCACTTCGCTCGCGGTGGTGCGGGCAAAGGCAAAGGCTTCCGGGTTGAACATCGAGACGCCAAGCACGACGAGACCCGCCACGACGCCGAGAACGGCGATCACGTAGCCAGTAAAGATCCCGTATTGCGCCCTGCGCGAAAAGCCCGGGCGCCGGTCAGGCGACCGCGCCATGATATTCTACCCCTGATACTCTACACTATGCCAAAGCCAGAGACGCGATGAAGGCCGGCTGAACCGCCGTGGCACCGCATGCGTCCCTGGCTCCAATCCGGGCATTCCTCAGGCGGTCATCAACACGCCGCGATAGATCGGATCTTCCATGGCGCGGCCGGTGCCCAGCGCCACGCACGACAGCGGATCTTCCGCCACGCTCACCGGCAGGCCGGTTTCCTCGCGCAGGTGCTCGTCCAGCCCGCGGATCAGCGCGCCGCCGCCGGTGAGCACGATGCCCTGGTCGACGATATCGGCGGCCAGTTCGGGCGCGGTATTTTCCAGCGCGATGCGCACGCCTTCGACGATGGCGCCGATTGGCTCCGACAGTGCCTCGGCCACGTTGGCCTGGGTGATGGTGATTTCCTTGGGCACGCCGTTGACCAGGTCGCGGCCCTTGATGTGGATGGTTTCACCAATGCCATCGGCCGGCATCGTCGCGATGCCATAGTCCTTCTTGATCCGCTCGGCCGTGGCTTCGCCGATCAGCAGGTTGTGATGGCGGCGCACATAGCTGACGATGGCTTCGTCCATCTTGTCGCCGCCGACACGGACCGACGTGGTGTAAGCCAGGCCGCGCAGCGAGAGCACGGCCACTTCGGTGGTGCCACCGCCGATGTCGACGACCATCGAGCCGACCGGCTCGGTAACCGGCATGTCGGCGCCGATCGCGGCGGCCATCGGCTCGAGGATCAGATAGACCTGGCTGGCGCCGGCATTGCTGGCCGCGTCGCGGATCGCGCGGCGTTCCACCGAGGTGGAGCCCGAGGGCACGCAGATCACGATTTCCGGATAGCGCAGCAGGCTCTTGCTGCCGTTCACCTTGCGGATGAAATGCTTGATCATTTCTTCCGCCACTTCGATATCGGCAATCACGCCGTCGCGCAGCGGGCGGATCGCCTCGATGCTGTCGGGCGTCTTGCCCATCATCATCTTGGCATCATCGCCCACGGCCTTGACCTTCTTGATGCCGTTCAGCGTTTCGATGGCAACGACCGAGGGTTCGTTGAGAACAATGCCGCGATCCTGGACATAGACGAGGGTATTCGCCGTGCCGAGGTCGATCGCAATGTTCTGGGAACCGAACTTGAAGAATCGGGAAAACATCGAAGCCATCAGAAAATCCGTGTGATTCGCGCGCGGTACCAACCGCAATGGGTGGCCTATGCGCAAAAGTGAGCGCCCGGGGAAGGCGGCTCATTAGCGCAAGCGGGGGGGAAAACCCAATATTTTGTGCACTGCCGGCATGGGATAAGTCATGCTGCCCGTCTCGAAAAAGGGCACGTTCGTCGCTACCTTGCCACGATCATGGCCAGCACCCCTCGCGTCATCCGCCGTCTGCCCGACACGCTGATCAACCGCATCGCCGCGGGCGAGGTGGTCGAGCGTCCCGCCAGTGCGCTCAAGGAGCTGGTGGAGAACGCCATCGATGCCGGCGCGGGGCAGATTTCGGTGCGTCTTGCCGAAGGCGGGCTGGGCCTGATCGAGGTGACTGACGATGGTTGCGGCATGCGCGCGGACGAGATCGCCCTGGCCCTCGAACGCCACGCCACCTCGAAATTGCCGGACGAGGCGATCGAGCTGGTCGCGACCTTGGGCTTCCGGGGCGAAGCGCTGCCCTCGATCGCGTCGGTCGCCCGCGTCACCATCGAAAGCCGCAGCCGCGCCGATGGCGAGGCATGGAAGCGCACGATCGACCATGGCGCCCTGGTGAGCGAAGGCCCCGCCGCGCTGCCCCCCGGCACGCGGGTGCGCGTGGAAGACCTGTTCGGCAAGATCCCGGCGCGGCGCAAGTTCCTGCGCAGCCCGCGTTCGGAATGGGCGTCGAGCCTCGACGTGGTGCGGCGCCTGGCCATGGCGCGGCCCGATATCGGCTTTACCCTGGAGCACGACGGGCGCCGCGCCCTGCATGTTCAGCCGGGCGACACGCTGGCCGCGCGCGTGGCGCAGCTGGTCGCGCGCGAACTGGCCGACAATGCCGTGGCGGTCGATCTGGTGCGCGGTGAGTATCACCTGATGGGCGTGGCCGGCCTGCCGACCTACAACCGTGGTGTGGCCGATCACCAGTACCTGTTCGTCAACGGCCGGCCGGTGAAGGATCGCCTGTTGCTCGGCGCCGTGCGCGGCGCCTATGCCGATATGCTCGCGCGCGATCGCCATGCGGTGCTGGCGCTGTTCCTCGATGTTCCGGCCGAAGAAGTGGACGTGAACGTGCACCCCGCCAAGACCGAAGTGCGCTTCCGCGACAGCGCGCTGGTGCGCGGGTTGATCGTTACGGGCCTGCGCCAGGCGCTCTCGACCGGGGATCGCCGCTCGGCCCAGGCGCCCGATGCCGGCGCGATGCGCGCCTGGCAGGCCGAACCGGTGGCGCCGCTTTTTACCCCGCCACCGGCACCCGAACCCGTGCGCCAGGGCAGCATCTTCACCCCGTCGTATCAGCCCGCCCGCGTGAGCGAAGCCGGGCAGGCGTGGCGCGGCTATGAGGCCGGCGTCATGGCGCCGCCGGTGGCCCGCGCCGAAGCCGCGGCCGAGCCCGTGCCCGAAGCGGTCGAGCACCCGCTGGGCGTAGCGCGTGGCCAGGTGGCCAAGACCTATATCGTCGCCGAAGCCAGCGACGGCCTGGTCATCGTTGACCAGCACGCCGCGCACGAACGCCTCGTCCTCGAACGCCTGCGCGCCGCCGGCGCGGGTGACGGCACGGCCCCGGCCCAGGCCCTCTTGCTGCCCGAAGTGGTCGACCTTGATGAACCATCATGCGACCGATTGGAAGAAGCTGCCCCGCGCCTTGCTGATTTCGGCCTCGCGCTCGAACGGTTCGGCCCGGCGGCAATGCTGGTGCGCAGCGTGCCGGCCGCGCTGGCCAAGGGAGACGTTCAAGCCCTAGTGCGCGACGTGGCCGACGATCTGGCCAAGCACGGTGACGCGCTGCTGCTGGGCGAGCGGCTGGATCTCGTGCTGGCAACGATGGCCTGCCATGGCTCGGTACGCGCCGGCCGCGTGCTGTCGGTGCCGGAAATGAACGCCCTGCTGCGCGAAATGGAAGTGACGCCACGCTCGGGCCAATGCAACCATGGCCGCCCCACCTGGGTGAAGCTGGCCCACGGCGATATCGAGAAGCTGTTCGGGCGGAAATAGCACCCCCTCCGTCGGGCCTTTGGCCCGCCACCTCCCCCGGTGGGGGAGGAATGGTGAGTAACCGAGATCCTCCCCCATCGGGGGAGGGGGACCGCGCGCGGAGCGCGTGGTGGAGGGGGACAGGAACCCGCTTGGTCGCCAGCTTCTGCGCGGTTATCGTGGCCGTAAATCTGTCACGGAAGAAAGCTCATGCATCGTGCCGCTATTGTCTTGCCTCTGGTTTTGCTCGCCGCGTGTCACAAAGCCCCGCAGCAAAGTGACGATGCGGCGATTGCCCAGGTCGAGGCGGCGCAGAAGGAGCGGGCGCCGGCGCGGGAGATCAGTCCGCAGGTCATCGACTTTTTTGATATCTCCAAAGGCAAGCTGACCGGGTCGGGGTGCAACTTCGTGCCCGACAATGGCGGCATGGGGGCGGTGCTGCTGGCGCAAGAGGATCGCGGCATCATCAAGCTGGATGGCCAGATCGTGGTGCTGGCCGCTGACAAGGGCAGTGCCAAGCTGCCGCAGCACGGCTGGTCGCACTATACCGGCCGCGAATGGGCGCTGACGCTGACGCGGATCGACGATGGCAAGGCCAAGGCGATGGGCTTGATCGACAGCTTTGCCGGGCAATTGGTGATTTCCGACGCCGACAGCCGCCCGGTCTATACCGCCAAGGGCAATGTGCAGTGCAAGCCGATGTAGGTTTCGGCGTCACATCCTGCAAAAGCACCAATCTGGCGCGTTTCGGTCCATTTCGGCGTGACTCTTTGCCCACTCATGCGTCTTGCATCGCGCGGGGGCGCCAAAGACTAAGGGAAACGCCTATGAACAAGGGTCGTCACATCGTGTTGCTGTCCGCACTTCTGCCAATGGCGCTGGCAGGCTGTGCAACCACCGGATCGGTTAAGCGGGCACAGGCTGCGGCCGATCAGGCGCAGATGCGCGCTGATGAAGGCGTAACGACCGCGCAGCGGGCGCAGGGTTCGGCTGATTCCGCAGCGCAGGCTGCGGCCCAGGCCCAGGGCTCGGCCAACAACGCGATGACTGCCGCACAGAGCGCCGGTTCGGCCGCGCAGGCTGCCTCGATGGCGGCGCAATCGGCCGGTAGCCGGGCTGACAGCCTGGAAACGCGCCTGCGCTCGCTCGAGCGTTGGAAGTGGGCCAAGACCCACCCCAAGAAGGCCAAGAAGCATCACGCACGTCATCACCAGGCCAAGCACCATGCCGGCCTGCGTCGTCCGGTCACGGCCGATCAGACCTCTGCCCAGAAGATGTGATCACTTACATCTGATGCCGGGAATTGGGCGCGTGTGGCCATGCCACGCGCGCCCTTTTTCATGCGCCTTTAGCGCTCAGTCCGTTCCATTCGGGTCGCGCGTGCTGACCATGGCGTTGCTCACCATGGTCAGCACGATCACGTCATCCTGGTTGAGCACGCGGGTTTCGGCGCGGAACAGGCCCATCTCCGGCCGCGATTGGCTGCGCCGCTTGCTCAGGATCGTGGTTTCCACGCGCAGCGTGTCGCCGGGATAGACCGGGTGGCGCCAGCGCAGTTCGTCGATGCCGGGTGAGCCAAGGCCCTGGTGGCCGGCGCGGTCCTGCTCTTCCACGATCATCGCCATGGTCATGGCACAGGTGTGCCAGCCGCTGGCGGAAAGCCGCCCGAAGTGCGTGGCGGCGGCCGCCTCGTCAGACAGGTGGAACGGCTGCGGGTCATACTTTCCCGCAAATTCCACCACTTCCTCTCGCGTGACGTGGCGTTGCCCGAACCGGCCAACGGCGCCCACTTCCAGATCTTCATAGTATCGCATGGGGGCAGGGTGAACCTGCTTTCCCCATGCGTCAACCATCCGATCGAACAGGTTCAGACGTTGAACTTGAAGTGCATCACATCGCCATCCTTGACGATATATTCCTTGCCTTCCTGGCGCAGCTTGCCGGCATCGCGCGCACCCGCTTCGCCACCCAGCGCGACGAAATCGTCAAAGGCGATGGTTTCGGCACGGATGAAGCCGCGCTGCATGTCGGAATGGATTTCGCCGGCGGCCTCGGGGGCCTTGGCGCCCTGGTGGACGGTCCAGGCGCGGGCTTCCTTGGGGCCGACGGTGAAGAAGGTCAGCAGGTGCAGCAGATCATACCCGGCGCGGATCACGCGGTTGAGACCGGTTTCATGCAGGCCCAGTTCGGCCAGGAACGCCAGGCGCTCCTCGCTGTCCATGCCGATCAGGTCGGCTTCGATCGCGGCAGAGACCACCACGGCTTCGGCGCCCTCGGCCTTGGCCTTTTCAAACACGCGGGCCGAATGGGCATTGCCGGTGGCGGCGCTTTCTTCTTCCACGTTGCAGACATAGAGCACCGGCTTGGCGGTGAGCAGCTGCGCCTGCTGGAACAGGCGGGCTTCCTCGTCGTCCTTGGGCTGGGTGAGGCGGGCAGGTTTGCCCTCGCGCAGCAGTTCCAGCGCCTGGCCCAGCACCGAGGCCATGGCCTTGGCTTCCTTGTCGCCGCTCGTTGCCTTCTTGGCAGCGGCCGGCACGCGCTTTTCCAGGCTTTCGAGATCCGACAGCATCAGCTCGGTTTCCACCGTATCGGCGTCCGACAGGGGATCGACGCGGTTGTCGACGTGCTGGATATCGTCGTTTTCGAAGCAGCGCAGGACATGGATGATCGCATCGACCTCGCGGATGTTGCCCAGGAACTGGTTGCCCAGGCCTTCACCCTTGGATGCGCCGCGCACCAGGCCGGCAATGTCGACAAAGCCGAGCTGGGTGGGGATGATCTTCTGGCTGCCGGCAATCTTGGCCAGGGTATCGAGCCGGGCATCGGGCACGCCGACATTGCCCACGTTGGGTTCGATCGTGCAGAACGGATAGTTGGCGGCCTGGGCCGCCTGCGTTTCGGTCAGCGCGTTGAACAGCGTCGACTTGCCGACATTGGGAAGGCCGACGATCCCGCAACGAAAACCCATCTTCGTGTCCTTGGCTATGGCCCCAAGCCGATGCGGGGCCGCATATTGCCGGTCGCGATGGTGGCTTGTAGGCCCAAGGTCAAGGGGGCAGCGCCCTGTGGCAAGGGGTTTTGCGTGGGGGCTTGGCAATCTTCACCGAAGTTTCAGGGCTTGCTGGCATGGCTGGGGGCATGAGGCGCGCTATCCTGCCATCGTTTTTGCCCCGCCATGCCTGTGCCGGTCTGCCGCGCGGCGCGCTGATTGCCCCGGCATTGGCGCTCGCCCTGGTGCTCGCCGGCTGTGGCGACAATCCCGCCGCCCATGCCGCCAAGGCGCGCAGCGCGTTCGCCGCGCAGGATTTCGTGACGGCACGGATGGAAGCGTTGAGCGCTCTCGATTCGGGCAAGCTGCCCGCTGCCGATAGCCAGGCGCTGCTGCGGCTGCTCGCCCGTGCGCAGTTGCAGATGGGCGATGGCGACGGGGCGCAGGCGACACTGGTGCGGCTGGAAGACGCCGGCGGTGGCGGCGCGGCGGTCAACCGCATGAAGGCAGAGGCCGCACTGTTGCGCGGCCTGCCACGCCAGGCGCTATCGCTGCTGGGCCAGGATGGCGATGCCGATGCCTGGCGCCTGCGGGCCGCCGCGCAGCAAGCGCTGGGCGACAATGCCCAGGCGCTCGCTGCATTTCGCCAAGGCATGGCCGCGGGTGACAATGTGCAGCTGGCGCGCGACTATGCCCGCTTCCTGATCACGGCCGAAGATTTTACCGGCGCCGACCAGGTACTGTCCGTGATGCAGCGGCTCGATCCCAAGGGCCTCGATACAGCGATGGTCGAAGGCGCGCTGCGGGTGCGGCAGGGGCAACTCGATGCCGCGGCGGCTGCTTACGACCGCGCGATCGCGGCCTATCCGCGCCGGATCGAGCCCCTGATCGAGCGGGCCAACCTTGCCGACATGCAAAGCCAGCTCGATCGCGCGATCGGCCTGATCGGCAAGGCCGCGCGCCTGGCGCCGGGGGATTCGCGCGTGCTCGACCTGCAGGTGCAGTTCGCCAGCGAAAAGGGCGATTGGGAAAAGGTGCGGCAACTGCTGGCGCCGCACGAAGTCGATCTCGATCCCCGCACCCCCAATGGGCTGACTTATGCCGAGGCGCTGCTGCGTCTGGGCCATCCCGAGCAGGCCCGGGTGATCTTTGCCCGCGCGCTGCTGCTTTCGCCGCAAAATCCCTATTCGCGCATGATGCTGGCCGAGGCGCAGCTGGCCACGGGCGATCCCGGCACGGCGCTGCGCACGATCCGGCCCTTGTCGGATTCGCTGCTGGCTGGCCAGCGCGAACTGGATCTGGCCCTGCGCGCGGCGCGGGCAGCGGGTGATCCCTCGGCCGATACTCTGGCAGCGCGTTTGCGCTCGGGCCAATGGCAGCAGGACCAGCGCCTGGCTGCCGATGGGCAGGCGGCGCTGGGCCGGCGCGATTGGGCCGCTGCGATCACTGCCTATACCACGCTGCTGGGCAATGGCAGCGATCCCGAAGTGCTCAAGCGGCTCGCGGTGGCCTGTACCAGCGCTGGCCGCCACCAGGACGCGATTGCCTATGCCGACCGCGCCCTGGCCCTGGCGCCGCGCGATCCCGACATGCTGCATATCGCTGGCCTCGCGCGGCTCAACGCCGGGCAGGACATGGCCGCCGCGCAGCACCTGTTACAGCGCGCGGTCGATGCCGATCCGGCCAACCGCCTGTTCCGCGCCGATCTCGCCCGCGCCCAGGCACGCTGAATCCATACACGTCTTTCGAACGCAAAAATGCCGTCCAAGCCAGGCTTGGACGGCATTTTTGGAAGAAACATCGCGTGGCGGCGGGCTTTGGGCCAGCCGGGCGGCATGCCTAAGGCGTGCCGGCCCGTCCCTGTGCTGGTGCCCCCAGGCCCGCGTGCCGCGATCAGCGGCGGCGACGGCGCACGAACGCCAGGCCAGCCAGGCCAGCGCCCATCAGGCCGAGCATGCCCGGTTCCGGCACGTCGGTACCGCCGGTCGACGACGAGGTGGTGCTGCCGCCCGAGGTCGACGAGGTGGTCGAGCCGCCGGTCGAGGTCGAGGTGGTGCTGCCACCCGAAGTCGACGACGTGGTCGAACCGCCCGAGGTCGACGAAGTGGTGCTGCCGCCCGAAGTCGACGAGGTGGTCGACGAGGTGGTGCTGCCACCCGAGGTCGAGGTCGAGCTCGACGAGCTGCCGCCGCACATCGCCGCGCCGGCCGAGTGGCCGCAGTTGCAATAGTGCGTGTGGAAGAAGGTGGCGTGAGCCGGGGCTGCAGCGATGGTGGTGGTCAGCGCGGCGGCGAGGATGGCAATCGAACGCTTCATGGTCAGTCCCCTGTCAAACTGGTCATAACAAACTGGAAGGCCGGCGTTCGAATGGGTCCGATCCGAAAGCACTGCCTTGGTTGACAGAGATAAAAGCAAAAGCGGTGCCAATTGCGGAAATCAGCGCTTTCTGGTGGTTAACGCCGCTTCACATGCATGCCGCTTGTAAGCGATTCCGACGGTTTTTCCGGAAATTCGCGTTAACCTTTTCAGGACATTGCAATCCTGTTGGCGCGTTTCAATCCTGCTGGCGGCGGGCCACATCGCTCATGAAGCGGGTATCGTCACCTTGCGCCAGCCGATCCGCCTCGGCCGCCACGGCGCCAAGCATGGTGACCAGGTCATCGTGCTCGGCCTTGGCGAACGGGCCCAGGACATAGCCGGTGACGCGGTCCTTGTGGCCGGGGTGGCCGATGCCCAGGCGCACGCGGCGGAATTCCGCGCCGCTGTGCTGGTCGATCGAACGCAGGCCATTGTGCCCGGCATGGCCGCCGCCCTGCTTCACTTTCACCTTGAACGGTGCCAGGTCGAGTTCATCGTGAAACACGGTGAGGGCGTCGGTGCCAAGCTTGTAGAAACGCAGCGCTTCGCCCACGGCGCGGCCGCTTTCGTTCATGAACGTGGCGGGCTTGAGCAGGATGATCTTCTGCCCGCCGATGCGGCCTTCCTGCACCCAGCCCTGGAATTTCTTCTGCACCGGGCCAAAGCCGTGGACATCGGCAATCGTGTCGAGCGCCATGAAGCCCACATTGTGGCGGTGCAGGGCGTATTGCGGGCCGGGATTTCCCAGGCCAACCCAGACTTGCATGGCAGACGCTCCGCTTGTGGTTGGAGTTTGCAGGGTGTTTTGCGGTGAGGGCGCGCGTGCCTATTGCCCGCACGCGGCGCAAAAAAGAACCCCTCCCGGTTGGGGGAGGGGTTCCTTGAACCGATGCGGCAGCATGCGCTGCCGAGCCGGAAAGATCAGCCTTCGCTGGCTTCGCCAGCAGGAGCTTCTTCTTCCTCGGTCAGAACGGTCGGCGTGGCGATCGTGGCGATGGTGAAATCGCGGTCGGTGATCGCCGAGCGGGCGCCGGCCGGCAGCTTCACGGCGCTGATGTGCACCGAATCGCCGATTTCCAGGCCCGAGAGATCGACGATGATGTCATCGGGGATCTTGTTGGCTTCGCACACCAGTTCCAGTTCGTGGCGCACAACGTTGAGCACGCCGCCCTGCTTGATGCCGGGGGCCTTTTCTTCGTTCTGGAACACCACCGGCACGTTCACGTGCACTTCGGCGTTCGCGCTCACGCGCAGGAAGTCTGCGTGCTGCGGACGGTCGCTCACGGCGTGGAAAGCCACGTCCTTGGGCAGAGTGCGGACCTTCTTGCCGCCGATGGTCAGTTCGACGATCGAGTTGAAGAAGTGGCCGGTGCCCAGGGCACGTGCCAGTTCCTTTTCTTCGAGGTGGATGGCAACCGGTTCCTGGTTGCCGCCATAAACCACGGCGGGGGTGCGGCCTTCGCGGCGCAGGGCACGGGAGGCTCCCTTGCCTGCCCGTTCGCGCAGCTCAGCCGACAGGGTCAGCGTCTCGCTCATGTGAAATACCTTCCGAAATAAATCTGTTGCATGTTCCTTCCGCCACGCCTCCAGGGATGACCATGACGGGGAAGCGGCGGCCCTTAGCGGATCGGGCCGAAAAAGCAAGGGGCCTGCGCGATCACTCCACCCGGCGCACCAGCCAGCCCTTGGCCTGGAGCAGCGCGGGCAGGCCATCGCTGCCAGCAACATGCGCGGCGCCCACGGCGATGAAGGGGGCAGCGCCGTCCTTGAGCATGGCATCGATCTGGCTGGCCCAGGCCGCATTGCGCGCCGTGAGCAGCGCCTGGTGCAGCGTCGGGTCAGACAGGAAGCCCTTCTGGCTTTCGCGCGCGATGCCCAGGTCATCGCCGCGCAGCCACAGGCGTACCATGTCGGCATCGTCATCGCGGTTGTCCGCCGCTTCCACCGCAATCTGTTCCAGCAGGGTCTGCTGCGCGCGCTCGGGCAGGGCATCGAAAATGCCGAACTGCCCATCGAGCGTTTCCAGGCCCGCCACCGGCTTGCCCCCGATCAGCTTGCGCAGTTGCGGCTCTACCCCGCTGGCTGGGTCCATGCCTTCCTTCTGGCCGCCAATCGCGGCGATCTGCAAGGCAACGGCCCAGGATTCCTCGTTCTGGAACTGCGCGTCGGTCAGGTTGAGGTCTTTGTAGACCTTGGCCAGGGCATCGCGATACTTCATGGCGACGCGTGCCGAGGGCGGCGGCAGGCCGGGGGTATAGGCAAGGCGCGCCAGTGCCACGCCGGCAACATTGCCATCGAGCGGCTGGGCGATTTCCAGCACCAGGCGATCGGCATTGGCCAGCGCACGGTCGATCGCCGGGCGGCGCCACTGCACGCCAGCGGGCAGGGCATGCACGGTGCCGAAGATCCAGCCGCGCGTGCCACTGGTGTCGGCGATTTCCCACAGCGCCACCTTGGCCGGCAGCGGCGGCGGCGCGGCCTTGTGGCAGGCGGCGGCCAGCAGCGCGAGCGCGGCGACGATGAAGGGTTTCCAGCGCATGGTCATTGCACCCGCGTCACGGTGATGCCGTCGCGCGCCAGGTCTTCCTGCACGCTGCCCTTGCCGGCCAGGTGCCCGGCGCCCACCGCCACGAACACGGTGCCGGGCGTTTTCAGCCGCTGTTCGATCCACTTGGCCCAGGTGGCGTTGCGCCGGATCAGCAGCGCGTCGATCAGGCGCGGATCGTCCTGCATGTCGGCCGTCATCAGCTTGCCCAGTTCCTCGGCATTGCCCTGGCGCCACGCCGCAACGATGCCGGCGATCTGTTCGCCGATCGTGTCATATTGGGCGATCACGCTATCGAGCCAAGCGATCTGGGCATCCTGGGGCAGGCTGTCGAGCAGGCCCAGCTGGAACGCCACGGTTTCCAGCCCCGCTTGCCGCTGGGGGTGGGCCGCCTGCAGCGCGGCCTCCACGCCGTGCGAGGGCTGATAGCCGCGCTGGATCAGCGGCAGCATCGAGAGCGCAGTGGCCGCCATCCAGGGCTTGTAGCCATCGAGTTGCGTGGCCGGCATGCCCGACGCGGTCAGCGTGGCCGCCAGCCTGGCCGCGCGTTGCGGGCCGAGCACGGCAGTCAGGGTCTGCCCCTTGGGCAGCAGGCCGGGCGCGGTGTCGATCGCGCCGTGCATATCGGCCTGCGTCACCTCGGTCACCAGCGTGTCCGATCCGTTCAGCGCCTGGGCCACCGGGCCGACCAGCCACGGCGCGCCGCCCTTGGGCAGCATGTGGATCGTGCCGAACAGCCAGATCGTGGTATCGGCATCGGCCACTTTCCACAGCGCCGGGCGCGAGGGCGCGGCATCGGCCTGATCCGCTTGCGGCGCAGGCAGCGGGATGGTCTGCGCATGGGCAGAAAAAGGGGCCTGCAACAGCGCGATGGCAGCGCAGGCGGCGATGCGGGCGGGGATCTGGGCAAGGAAGCGGCGCATGACCTGTCCCATGCACAGGGCAGCGCACAATGGGAAGTCCCCATGTTGCGCCTGCTGGCGGTTGATTTGCGCTGCGCCATCGGCCATGGGCGGCACACCATGGCCGATACTGCACCAAAGCCGCTCAGCCTGCAGGACATGATCCTGCGCCTCCACGCCTATTGGAGCGAGAAGGGCTGCCTTGTCCTGCAACCCTATGACATGCGCGTGGGCGCGGGCACGTTTCACCCGGCCACCACGCTGCGCTCGCTGGGGCCAGAGCCGTGGAACGCGGCCTATGTCCAGCCCAGCCGCCGGCCGACCGACGGCCGCTATGGCGAAAATCCCAACCGGCTTCAGCATTATTACCAGTACCAGGTGATCATGAAGCCGAGCCCGGCCGACATGCAGGATCTCTATCTTGATAGCCTGCGCGCCATCGGCGTCGATCCGCTGCAGCACGATATCCGCTTTGTCGAGGATGACTGGGAAAGCCCGACGCTGGGCGCCTGGGGCCTGGGCTGGGAAGTGTGGTGCGACGGGATGGAAGTGACCCAGTTCACCTATTTCCAGCAGATGGGCGGGTTTGATTGCAAGCCCGTGGCCGGCGAGCTGACCTATGGCCTCGAACGCCTGGCGATGTATATCCAGGGCGTCGATAACGTCTATGACCTGGCCTACAACAGCCACGGCGTGACCTATGGCCAGGTGTTCCTTGAAAACGAACGCCAGATGTCGAAGTGGAACTTCGAAATCGCCAACACCGACGCGCTGTTCGACCTGTTCCGCAAGGCGACCGAAGAGTGCCAGAACTGCCTCGATGCCAAGCTGCCGATCCCGGCCTATGAACAGGCGATCGAGGCCAGCCACGTGTTCAACCTGCTGCAGGCGCGCGGCGTGATCTCGGTGCAGGAACGCGCCAGCTACATGGGCAAGGTCCGCGACCTCGCGCGTGGTTCGTGCGAAGCCTATATGGCCAAGTACCAGGACGAATGGGCGCAGAAATTCCCGGGGTGGAGCGCATGAGCATGACCGCCGATTTCCTGCTCGAGTTGCGCAGCGAAGAAATCCCCGCGCGGATGCAGGCCGGCGCGCGCGCCGATCTGGAAAAGCTGTTCGTCAAGGAACTCGCCGCTGCCGGGCTGACGCCGGGCGCGATCACTGTGTGGTCAACGCCGCGCCGGCTGGCACTGATCGCGCGCGACCTGCCGCTGGGCACGCAGGCTGTCAGCGAGGAAGTGAAGGGGCCGCGCGCGTCGGCCCCGCCGCAGGCCCTGGAAGGCTTCCTGCGCAAGACCGGGTTGACCCGCGAGCAATTGACCGAGCGTGATGGCGTGCTGTTCGCGATCACCGAAAAGCCCGGCCGCGCGACCAAGGGCGTGTTGGCCCAGGCCATCCCGGCGATCGTCCGCGCGTTTCCCTGGCCCAAGTCGCAGCGCTGGGGCGCCGCCTCGTTCAGCCCGGAATCCCTGCGCTGGGTGCGCCCGCTCTCGGGCATCATCGCGATCCTGGGCGACGAGGCGATCGACCTGGAAGTGGGCGGCATCCGCTCTGGCACGGTCACGCGCGGGCACCGCTTCCATCACCACGGTGACATCACGATCACCGGCGCGGCCGATTATGCGGCCCGCTTGCGCGATGCCTATGTGATCGTCGACCATGCCGAGCGCGAAGCCATCGTGCGCGACAAGGCGCGCGCCGCGGCGCAGGCTGCCGGCCTCGTGCTGGTGGACGATGAAGGCCTGGTCGTCGAAAACGCCGGTCTCACCGAATGGCCCCAGCCGCTGCTCGGCCGCTTTGACGAGGCGTTCCTGGATGTGCCGCCCGAAGTGATCCAGCTGACCGCGCGGGTGAACCAGAAGTATTTCATCTGCCGTGATGCCGCCGGCAAGCTGGCCAATGCCTTTGTCTGCACCGCCAATATCGCCGCCACCGATGGCGGTGCGGCGATCGTCGCTGGCAACCGCAAGGTTCTGGCCGCGCGCCTGTCCGACGCCCGCTTCTTCTGGGAGCAGGACAAGAAGGTGCCGCTCGCCCGTCAGGCGGAAAAGCTTGCGCGCATCACGTTCCACGAAAAGCTCGGCACCGTGGCCGACAAGGTCGCCCGCGTGGCTGACCTCGCCGAATGGCTCGCCCGCGAAGGCGTGGTGCCTGGCGCCGATCCGGCACTGGCGCGCCAGGCGGCGGAGCTGTGCAAGGCCGATCTCGTCACCGACATGGTTGGCGAATTTCCCGAACTGCAGGGCCTGATGGGCGGCTATTACGCCCGCGCCGAAGGCCTGGGCGACGCCGTGGCCGACGCGATCCGCGACCACTACAAGCCGGTGGGGCAGGGCGACGACGTGCCGACTGCGCCGGTTTCGGTCTGTGTGGCGCTGGCCGACAAGCTCGATACGCTGCGCAGCTTCTTTGCGATCGACGAAAAGCCCACCGGGTCGAAAGACCCCTTCGCGCTGCGCCGTGCCGCGCTTGGCATCATTCGCCTGATCACCGAGAACGGCCTGCGCTTCGCCGTGGCCGAAGGCGACTTGCTCGGCTTCTTTGCCGACCGTCTCAAGGTGCAGCAGCGCGAAGCCGGTGTGCGCCACGACCTCATCGACGCGGTGCTGGCTCTTGGTGGCGAAAGCGATCTCGTGCGCCTCTTGGCGCGCGTCTCGGCGCTCCAGGCGTTCGTGGGTACCGAGGATGGCGTCAACCTGCTCGCCGGATACAAGCGCGCGGCCAATATCCTCAAGAAGGAAGCGGCAGCCACGGCTGGCGCGCAGGGCGAGGGCGTGGTGCCGCCCACTGGCGAGGAAGACCCGCTGGTGCTGGTCGACGATCCTGTGTTCAAGGATGTCGCGGCCGAGTTTGCCCATGCCCAGCCGGCGCTGTCCTATACGCCCGAACCGGCCGAAGCAGCGCTGATGGCCGCGCTGGCGCAGGCCGAGCCGCAGGTGGACGCGGCTGTCGCGCAAGAGGCATTCACCACCGCCATGGCCGCTCTGGCCTCGCTCCGCGCGCCTATCGATGCCTTTTTCGACGACGTTACGGTTAATGACGCAGACGCGGAAAAGCGTGCCCATCGCTTGGCGCTGCTTGACCAATTCCGTGCTGCGGTGCACAAAGTAGCGGACTTTTCGCGGATCGAGGGCTAAGCGCCCTCGGTCCACTTCCTGGCCCTCGCAATGACTGACCTTTGCTCAAGGAACGGACTGTAATCATGAGTGCATACGTATTCCATTTCGGCGGTGGTGCGCGCAACGACGATCCTCGGGCCAAGGACAAGACCATTACCGGGGGCAAGGGCGCCAACCTCGCCGAGATGGCGGGCATCGGCCTGCCGGTGCCGCCGGGCTTCACCATCAGCACCGAAGTCTGCGCGCACTACAATTCGGCCGGCAAGCAGTTTGACGCCGATATCAAGGCGGGCGTGGCCGCCGGCCTCACCCATATCGAAAGCGCCACGGGCCGCGTGTTCGGCGATGCGGCCAACCCGCTGCTGGTCTCGGTGCGTTCGGGCGCGCGGGTGTCGATGCCGGGCATGATGGATACCGTGCTCAACCTGGGCCTCAACGACGTGACGGTGGAAGGGCTTTCGGCCGATTCCGGCGATGCCCGCTTTGCCTGGGACAGCTATCGCCGCTTCATCCAGATGTATTCCGACGTGGTGCTGGGCGTGGACCACCACCGCTTTGAAGATGCGCTGGAAATCGCCAAGGAAGACAACGGCTATTATGCCGATGTGGAAATGAGCGCGGACAACTGGCGCAAGCTGGTGGGCGAATATAAGGCGATCGTCGAAGAGGAACTGGGCCGCCCGTTCCCGCAGGACGTGCACGAGCAGCTGTGGGGCGCGATCGGCGCTGTGTTCGATAGCTGGGAAAGCGAACGCGCCAAGGTCTATCGCAAGCTCAACGATATTCCCGCCGCCTGGGGCACGGCGGTCAACGTCCAGGCCATGGTGTTCGGCAACATGGGCGATACCTCGGCCACGGGCGTTGCCTTCACCCGCGATCCTGCGACCGGCGAAAAGGCCTATTACGGCGAATGGCTGGTCAACGCCCAGGGTGAAGACGTGGTGGCCGGCATCCGCACCCCGCAATACCTGACCCAGGCCGCGCGCGAGCGGGCGGGGGCCAAGCCGCTGTCGATGGAAGAGGCCATGCCGCAGGCCTATGCCGAGCTGGCCAGTGTGTTCGAGCTGCTGGAAAAGCACTACAAGGACATGCAGGACATCGAGTTCACGGTGGAAAAGAACAAGCTGTGGATGCTGCAGACCCGCTCGGGCAAGCGTACCGCCAAGGCCGCGCTCAAGATGGCGGTGGACATGGTGGGCGAGGGCCTGATCGACGAGGCCACCGCGATCGCCCGGGTCGATCCCATGGCGCTCGACCAGCTGCTCCACCCCACGCTCGATCCCAAGGCCCCGCGTGATGTGCTGGCCAAGGGCCTGCCCGCCTCGCCAGGCGCGGCCAGCGGCGCGATCGTGTTCGATGCCGACACTGCCCAGGCGCGCGCCGAACGTGGCGACAGCGTGATCTTGGTCCGCGTGGAAACCAGTCCCGAAGACATTCACGGCATGCATGCGGCCAAGGGCATCCTCACTGCGCGCGGCGGCATGACCAGCCACGCCGCCGTGGTGGCGCGCGGCATGGGCCGCCCCTGCGTCTCGGGCGCCTCGGGCCTGTCGATCGACATGGCTTCGCGCAAGGCACGCATCGGCACCCGCGATCTTGCCGAAGGTGACGTGATAACGCTCGACGGTTCGACCGGCGAAATCATGGCCGGCGAAGTGCCGATGGTGGAACCCGAACTGGTCGGCGATTTCGCCACGCTGATGGTCTGGGCCGACAAGCACCGCCGCATGAAAGTGCGCACCAACGCCGAAACGCCGATGGATTGCCAGGTGGCGCGCCAGTTCGGCGCCGAAGGCATAGGCCTGTGCCGCACCGAGCACATGTTCTTCGAAGCAGGGCGCATTTCCGCGGTGCGCCAGATGATCCTGGCCGAAGACGAAGCCGGCCGTCGTGCCGCGCTGGCCAAGCTGCTGCCCGAACAGCGCGCCGATTTCATCGCCATCTTCGAGGTGATGGCCGGCCTGCCGGTGACCATCCGCCTGCTCGATCCGCCGCTGCACGAATTCCTGCCGCACGGCGACGCAGAGTTCGAGGAACTGGCCGAAGTGACGGGCCTTGGCGTCGACCACCTCAAGCGCCGCGCCGGCGAACTGCACGAGTTCAACCCCATGCTGGGCCATCGCGGCTGCCGCCTGGGGATCACGTTCCCCGAAATCTACGAGATGCAGGCCCAGGCGATCTTCGAGGCGGCGGTGGACGTCGCCACGCGTTCGGGCGAGGCCGTGGTTCCCGAGGTGATGATCCCGCTGGTTGCCACCAAGAAGGAACTCCAGATCCTGCGCGCGCTGGTCGATCGCGTGGCGGCACAGGTCTTTGCCGACAAGGGCAAGACGCTGGACTACCTCGTCGGCACGATGATCGAGCTGCCGCGCGCCGCGCTGATGGCCGGGGAAATTGCCGAGGAAGGCACGTTCTTCTCGTTCGGCACCAACGACCTGACGCAGACCACCCTGGGCGTGAGCCGCGACGATGCCGCGCGCTTCCTCAACCCCTATGTCGACCAGGGCATCTACCCGCGCGATCCCTTCGTCAGCCTGGATATCGAAGGCGTGGGGCAACTTGTCGAACTGGCGGCCGAGCGCGGCCGCAAGACGCGGCCCGATATCAAGCTTGGCATCTGCGGCGAACATGGCGGCGATCCCGCCTCGATCGCGTTCTGCGAAAAGGTCAGCCTCGATTACGTCTCGGCCAGCCCCTACCGCGTGCCGATCGCGCGTCTTGCTGCAGCGCAGGCGGCGTTGAAGGCGTAAGGCTTCCACCACCCCCCGACCCCCTCCTCTGAAGAGGAGGGGGAGTTAAGGCGCTGAAAAGAAAGCCCCCTCCTCTTTAGAGGAGGGGGTTGGGGGTGGTGGATACAATGCCGGCAGGCGCAGTCTAGAACTTCGGTGCGCGCAGCGGCTTGGCCCAGCCGCTCAGCGTCAGGATCTCGAACGTCTCGGTAACCCGCCCATCTGCGTCAGCGGCGGCGGCAAACGCGTCCTGCGCGCGGGCCAGGGCAGCCTTGCCAAGCGGCGCGCCGGGGCGGGCGAGGCAGTTGGACAGGCCCTGCTCGCGCAGGTCGTGCACCAGGCGTGACAGGCTGCGATAGCGCACCGCGAGGCTGCGGCTGTCGATCACCGGGTCGGCAAAGCCGGCGCGTTGCAGCAATTGCCCGCCGGCGCGCACATCCACCTGCGGGTGCACGCGCGGCGCGGGGCGATCGGCATCGGCGGCCAGCATCACGCTGCGCAGCGCCGGCAGGCTGCCGGCGGCGGTGAAGCTCAGCATCGCCAGGCCATCGGGCGCCAGCGCGCGGCGCAGGTGGACCAGCGCGCCGGGCAGGTCGTTCACCGTATCTAGCGTGCCGAGCACGGCGATGAAATCAAACCCCTGGGCAAAGGGCAGCGGCGCTTCCTGATCGACGGCGGTTTCACCGGGCAGGGCGGCGGGATCGGCGTGGATGACGGCCACGCCTTGCGCGGCCAAGGCGGCGCCCAGGGCGTGGTGCACATCGCCGATGATCAGCGCGGTTTGCGGCGTGTGGCGCAGGAACGACAGGCGATCGAGCATGTCCTCGATCATGTCATCGGCCAGGAAGCGCGCGGCATCGGGCCGCGTGGCCAGGTGGCGCATGCGCGCGCGCTGGGCGAGGCGGCGGTGGCGGGCAAAGATTTCGGGCGGGGCAGGGGGCGTGGATTGGGCCATGCCGTGCTGCCTGCCCGCAAGCTGCGCGCTTGCCAAGCCTCTTGCGCTGGGGGATGACGGCAAGGCGATGCTACGCCCCGCGTTTCTTGCCCCGGTCGTTGACCTGCTGTTCCCGCCGCGCTGCCCGCTGTGCGGGGAAACCCTGGCGACGCATGGGGGCCTGTGCGCGGCGTGCTGGGCCAATCTGGAAATCCCCGGCGAGCCGAGCTGCCAGTTGTGCCAGCGCCCCCTGGAAACCAGCCTGGCGCGGGACGAAGCCGCGCTGTGCGCCCCCTGCATGGCGCAGCCGCCGCGACACGACGGGATTGCTGCCGCCACGCTCTATGGTGATGCCACGCGCACCCTGGTGCTGCGGTTCAAGCATGGCCGCAAGGTGGGCCTTGCCGGGCTGATGGCGCGCCTGATGGTGGCGCGCCTGCCCCCGCTCGACGGGGAATGGCTGATCGTGCCGGTGCCGCTGCACCGCTGGCGGCTGTGGCAGCGCGGCTATAACCAGTCTGCCCTGCTGGCGAGGCAGATTGCGCGGGCGACCGGACAGCGCCTGCTGGTCGATGCCCTGGTGCGGCGCAAGCGCACGCCCTCGCTCGGCGGTCTGGGGGCCAAGGCGCGCGCGCAGGCGCTGGCTGGCGCGATCGCGCCTCATCCCCGCCATGCCGCTGCGCTGCGCGGTGCCCAGGTCCTGCTGGTCGATGATGTGCTGACCAGCGGCGCCACCAGCGATGCCTGCGTGCGGGCGCTGCGCCGCGCCGGCGTGGCCAAGGTCAAGATCGTGTGCTTTGCCCGCGTGCTGCGCGAGGCCGAAGGGCGGGGGTGATGGCCTGCGCTGATTCGCCCGCGCTGCTTCGGGGCACGGCGCGCGACGCATGTCGCATCAAACCGAAAACGCCCGGAACCTTGCGGCCCGGGCGTTTCGTGACGAAACCTTGTGATTGACGGGGCTCCCTCTCGGCCCTGACCGTAACCCCGTCGCTCAATATCTCCAGATGGCTGCGCCTTCCTAGTCAGAAGGTCGAACCAGCCCCCCGGTCCCTCGCGTGTCCCTGAACTTTGGCGCTTGCCGCGCCGCCTTTCGGCGGTTCAGATCGCGGTTCCCTCAAACCGCATGTTCTTTCTTGACGATTGCGCCGCCGGAAGGAAGGGGAAGCCGCGTATGCGCCCGATTTTGCCCGGGCCATGTGGTTATCGTGCAACAATACATGCCCTGGGCGTGCCCTGGCAGCCTATTTGCAGAAGGGAATTACCTGACGTGTCGGTCGATAACGATTCGCTACAGCGCGAACAGGGCACCACGTTCATGCCGCGCTTCGATTCTCACGGCCTGGTCACCGCCGTGGCGATCGATCACCGCACCGGGCAGTTGCTGATGCTGGCGCACATGGATGCCGAGGCGATCACCCGCACGCGCGAAACCGGTCTGGCGCACTTCTGGTCGCGTTCGCGCCAGAAGCAGTGGATGAAAGGCGAAACCTCGGGCCACGTGCTCAAGGTTCTCGAAATCCGCGTGGACTGTGACCAGGATGCGCTCGAACTGCGGGTAGAGCCGGCCGGCCCGGCCTGCCACACCCTGGCGCAAAGCTGCTTCTATCGCCGGATTACCCCGCAAGGGACGCTGGAGCGGATTGAGGTTTGACGTTTACGTAAGCTGCGCGGTATCGTGGCGGGCATGGACACCGTGCCCGCCTCTTCCCACACCGGCCATCTCGACCGGCCCGATGCCCTGGCCCGCGACCAGTTCACCATCACCGACCTGTCAGCCGAATTCGGCGTAACCGCGCGGGCGCTGCGGTTTTATGAGGATGAAGGGCTGATTTCGCCCACGCGGCATGGGACAGCGCGGATCTATTCCCGGCGTGATCGGGCGCGGCTGGCGTGGATCATGCGCGCCAAGAACGTGGGCTTCAGCCTGGCTGACATTCGCGAGATGATCGATCTCTACGATCTGGGCGATGGCCGCGCGCAGCAGCGCAAGGTGACGATTGCCAAGTGCCGCGAACGCATCGCTGCCCTGGTGCGCCAGCAGGCCGATATCGCCAGCACGATTGCCGAGTTGGAAGGCTTCGTCGCGCAAGTGCAGGAACTGGAAGGGGCCGAGGGCGGCAGCCCGGCCTGATCGGCCCGGCCACCGCCCTGCAGCGGTCTGGTATCAGCTATAGACTTCGTCGAGCAGCGCGGTCAGCGCCAGCCACGACTGGCGGTCGGCGCTGGCGTTGTAGCCAAGGAAATCCTTGCCGCGCGCTTCGCTGTCGGGATCGGTGAACCCGTGCTTGACCCCGGCATAGGCATGGAAGTGCCAGTTGCCACCGGCCGCATCCATTTCCTTCCAGAAATCGAGCACCTGCTCGCGCGGGACGAGCGGATCGGCATCGCCGTGGCAGATCAGCAGGCGCGGCTTGATCGGCGTTTCCGCCGTGGCCGGGCGATCCGAGGTGAGCAGGCCGTGGAAGCTGGCGGCCAGCACGATCGGCGCATTCATGCGCGCCAGTTCCAGCGCCGCCTGGCCGCCCATGCAATAGCCGATCGCCGAGAGCGTCAGTCCCGGCGCCGCCTTGGCCAGCGCATCGAGCCCGGCAGTGATGCGGGCGCGATAGTGGTCGACATCGGCGCGCAGGGCATTGCCCAGCGGGAACGATGCTTCAAAGCTTTCCACCGGCTCGCCATAGAAATCGGCGACCATGGCAACAAAGCCCTGGTCGGCCAGCATGCGCGCACGCTGTTCCATTCCGGCGTTGACGTTGGCGATGGTGGGCAGGATCAGGATCGCGCCGCGCGGGGTGCCTTCGGGGCGGGCAAGCCACCCCGTCAGCGCCACGTCACCATGCGCATAATCGATGCGTTCAAGGCTCAAGGCTGATTACTCCGGAAGGAAATCGGGCACCGAGAGATAGCGCTCGCCGGTGTCATAGTTGAAGCCGAGCACGCGGCTGCCGGCGGGCAGTTCGCGCAGCTTGGCGGCGATGGCGGCCAGCGTCGCGCCCGAGGAGATGCCGACCAGGAGGCCTTCCTCGCGCGCCGAGCGGCGGGCCCATTCCTTGGCATCGGCCGGATCGACCTGGATCGCGCCGTCGATCGCCTGGGTGTGCAGGTTGCCCGGAATGAACCCGGCGCCGATGCCCTGGATCGGGTGCGGCGCGGGCTGCCCCCCGGAAATGACCGGCGAGAGCGTCGGTTCCACGGCATAGGCCTTGAACGCCGGCCAGTGCTTCTTGAGTTCCTCGGCGCACCCGGTGAGGTGTCCGCCGGTGCCAACGCCGGTAATCAGCACGTCGATCGGGCTATCGGCGAAATCGGCCAGGATTTCCTGCGCGGTGGTGCGCACGTGCACGGCCACGTTGGCAGGGTTGTCGAACTGCTGGGGCATCCAGGCACCGGGCGTTTCGGCGACCAGTTCCTTGGCGCGCTCGATCGCGCCTTTCATGCCCTTTTCGCGCGGCGTCAGATCGAACGTGGCGCCGTAGGCAAGCATCAGCCGGCGCCGCTCGATCGACATCGATTCGGGCATGACGAGCACCAGCTTGTAGCCCTTGACCGCCGCCACCATGGCGAGGCCAATGCCGGTATTGCCCGAGGTCGGCTCCACGATGGTGCCGCCGGGCTTGAGGCTGCCGTCGGCTTCGGCGGCCTCGATCATGGCCAATGCGATCCTGTCCTTGATCGAGCCACCAGGATTGGTGCGCTCGCTCTTCACCCATACCTCGTGGTCGGGAAACAGGCGGGACAGGCGAACATGCGGCGTGTTGCCGATGGTGGCGAGAATGGAATCCGCTTTCATGTCGCGTGTGCTCCTTGGTGTTGAGCGGGTCAGGATTGGTATTTTGCAGCAAAGGTCCGGGCGCGGCGCAATTCGGGAAAGCCGATCGCCCAGGCCAGGGTAACGACTATCGCACCCACCCCGCCAAACACAACTGCCCCGGTTGCGCCGAGCAGGGCCGCAGCCACGCCCGATTGCATGTCACCCAGTTCGTTGGAGCAGGAAATCGCCAGGCCCGAGATGGCCGAGACGCGGCCGCGCACGGTGTCTGGCGTGTGCAACTGCACCAGGGTGGTGCGGATATAGACCGAGACCATGTCGGCCGCGCCGATCAGCACCAGCATCGCCAGCGACAGGAACAGATTGCGCGACAGGCCAAAGCCGATCGTCGCCACGCCAAAGGCCGCGACCGCCAGCAGCATCTTGGCGCCAACCTCGCGCTCGACCGGGCGCCGCGCCAGGAATGCCGCGACCAGCGCCGCGCCGAGCCCGGGCATCGCCCGCATCACGCCCAGGCCATAGGAACCCACGGAATGGCCATCGAATGTCAGGATATCGCGGGCATAGACCGGCAGCAGCGCCGTGGCGCCGCCCAGCAGCACGGCAAAGAGATCGAGCGTGATGCAGCCGAGCAAAAAGCGATCGTGCGCCACGAAGCGAAAGCCATCGGCCACTTGGCGGAACGGATGTGCGCGGCGGTTTTCCGCCGGCGGCGGCAGGCGGCGAATGCCGAATGCGCCGAACGCGGCCAAGGCCAGCAGGGTCACCGAAACGCCATAGGGCAAGGCGGGAGAAACAGCAAAAAGCACGCCCGCCAGTGCCGGCCCGCCCATCGAACCGATCTGCCAGGCCATGGAATTGATCGCCACCGCCCGCGGCATGAGTTCGGCCGGCACGATGTTGGGCGCGATCGACGACAGGGCCGGGCCGATGAACACGCGGCTGGTGCCGTGGGCGGCGGCCATGGCAAACAGCAGCGGCAGCGACAGCGTGCCACTGGCCGTGGCGATTGTCAGCACCAGGGCGATCACCGCATCGAGCACCATGGTCAGCCCGGCGATCACCCGCCGGTCGAACCGATCGGCAACGACGCCGGCGACAGGCGTGAGCACGAATTGCGGCAGGAACTGCACCAGCCCCATCAGGCCGAGCTGAAACGCCGCTTCCTTGATGCCCATGCCATATTGGCCGCGCGCCACGTCATAAAGCTGGTACCCCAGCACCACGACCATGCCGGACGTGGCCAGGACGGAAAACAGGCGGGCCACCCAGAACCGCCGGAAATCGGCAATCCGGAACGGTGATGAAGGGCTGTCGGGCGCCGGGGCAGGGGTGTCGGTCACGGCTCGGTCTGTGGCAGCGGCCCCGGGCTTTGCCAAGACAACAATTGATTGTCACCGTTTCAGAAATTCGTGATCGGCGCCAACCCCGCTGGCGCGGATCAACTGGCGCGATGTCAGCCCTTGCCACGCAGGCGGGTGTTGGGCTGCAGTTGCTTGATCATCTTGGCGAAATCGTCGTGCCGCACGATCCGCTCGAACTGGAAGCCGGCGCGGCTTTCATCGCTCCACACCAGGAACGCCTCGATCCTGCCGATCTGGGGCAGGCGTATGGTTACCCGCTCGCCGCGGCCAAGCTCGAGCGTGTCGCGCACCATGAAACCGGTCGTGGAAATGTTGACAATGTTCAGCATCACATCGCCCAACTGGCGATGCTCCCCGATCACCGGCAGGTGAACGGGGTGGCGGGTAGACCGGCGCAGGTCGGTCACTGAAAGCTGCGCGCCGCCGGACATGGCTTCTCCTGCCGGTATGAGTGATTACAGGCCGGGAAAATACATCCAGATTGACTTAGATTTGGTTAATGGGCGGCAGCGGCCTGCCGCCGCCCTGCAACGGCAAGTCGTTAAGCGGGCTTGATTATGCCGTGCTTCTTCTTGCCCGAAGACAGCCGGCGCTCGGCCGAAACCGTGATGACGGCGCTATCGTCGGAGATCGCCTCGCCATCGAGCCTTGCGCCGCCACCGGCGATCAGGCGCTTGGCCTCACCCCGGCTTGCGGCAAAGCCCAGGCCGATCAGCGCCTCGATCACGCTGATGGTGGGCCCGCCCACTTCCAGCGTCGGCAGGTTCTGGCCCAGGCCGCCGCCGGCAAACGTGGCCTTGGCGGTTGCCTCGGCCGCCTCAGCCGCCTCGCGCCCGCGGATCAGCGCGGTCACCTCGTTGGCCAGCACCGTCTTGGCGGCGTTGATCTCGCTGCCTTGCAGCGCTTCCAGGCGGGCGATTTCATCAAGCGGCACATCGGTGAAGATGCGCAGGAAGCGGCCCACGTCGCGATCGTCGGTGTTGCGCCAGAACTGCCAGAAATCGTAGTTCGGCAGCTGTTCCTCGTTCAGCCAGACGGCGCCGTTGACCGACTTGCCCATCTTGGCGCCATCGGCCGTGGTCAGCAGCGGCGTGGTCGCGCCATAGACCTCGATCCCGTTCATGCGCCGGGTCAGCTCGATGCCGTTAACGATGTTGCCCCACTGGTCAGACCCGCCGAACTGCAGGCGGCAGCCATGGCGCAGCGCCAGTTCGCGGAAGTCATAGGCCTGGAGAATCATGTAGTTGAATTCCAGGAACGTCAGCGGCTGTTCGCGATCCAGGCGCAGCTTGACCGAATCGAACGTCAGCATGCGGTTGACGGTGAAGTGCGGCCCCACGTCGCGCAGCAGCTCGATATAGCCAAGCTTCGACAGCCATTCGTCGTTGTTGACCAGCGTGGCCCCGGTGGCACTGTCGTCGAACGTCAGCAGGCGGTCGAACACCTTGCGGATGCCGGCGATGTTGCTGGCGATGATCTCTTCGGTCAGCATCTGCCGGCTGGTGTCCTTGCCCGAAGGATCGCCGATCTTGGTGGTGCCGCCGCCCATCAGCGCGATCGGCTTGTGCCCGGCCTGTTGCAGGCGGCGCAGCAGCATGACCGACGCCAGGTTGCCGACATGGAGCGATGGCGCGGTGGCGTCATAGCCATTATAGCCCACCACGATTTCCTTGGCCGCCAGGGCATCCAGGCCCTGCGCATCGGTCAACTGGTGGATATGGCCCCGCTCGGACAGCAGGCGCAGCAGGTCGGACTTGTATTCGGTCATGGTTGCCTCGATGTGGAGCGGCGCGCCTAGCATGAAAGGACGTGCCTTGGAACCGGCGCTGCTTGTTGCCCATCCCGATCACGCGGCGCTGGCCGTGCGGCAGGTTGCGGCACGCATTCTCTCGATGGACGATCACTGGCTGTGCCTGCGCTGGCGGGTGGAGGGCACCTCGGCCCTGGTCGTCCCCGCGTTTTCCGGCCGCGCGCGCACCGATGGGCTGTGGCAATCGACCTGTTTCGAGCTGTTTCTGGGCGAAGACGATCCGGCCGCCGGCGGCACTTATGCCGAATTCAACTTTGCCGCTTCGGAACGCTGGGCAGCCTATGATTTCGATGGCTATCGCGATGGCATGGCGCCGCGCCCCCTCCCGCGCGAGCCGGTGATCACGCCGCGCCGTGGGCAGGATGTGCTGATTTTCGATGCGGCGCTGCCCGTGGCGGGCCTGCCGCCGCTGCCCTGGCGCATGGGCCTGAGCGCGGTTCTGGAAGAGGCGGGCGGCGTCAAATCCTATTGGGCGCTGGCCCATCCGCGCGGGAAGCCCGATTTCCACCATGCGGCTTGCTTCGCCGCGCGGGTTGAGGCACCCCACGCGCCATGAAGACCGGACTTGATCGCCTGCTGGCCGAGCCTGCGCTGCGTGCGCCGCTCGCCGGCCGCCGCGTGGCCCTGGTGGCCCATCCCGCCTCGCTTACCGATGGCCTGGTCCACGCGCTCGATGCGCTGGCCGCATGCCCCGACGTGACGCTCAGCGCCGCGTTCGGGCCGCAGCATGGCCTGAAAGGCGACAAGCAGGACAACATGGTCGAATCGCCCGACTATCGCGATCCGGCCTTGGGCATTCCGGTGTTCAGCCTCTATGGTGAAGTGCGCCGGCCAACGCCTGCGATGATCGACACGGCCGATGTCTTCCTGTTCGATCTGCAGGATCTGGGCTGCCGCATCTACACGTTCGTGACCACGCTGCTCTATCTGCTGGAAGCCTGCAATGGCACCGGCAAGGCGGTGTGGGTGCTCGATCGGCCCAACCCGGCCGGGCGCCCGGTCGAAGGCATGCGGCTGGTGCCGGGCTGGGAAAGCTTCGTCGGCGCCGGGCCAATGCCGATGCGCCATGGCATGACGCTGGGCGAAATGGGCCGCTGGTTCATCGCGCACTACAATCTCGATGTGGATTACCGTGTCATCGCGATGGAAGGGTGGCAGCCCGAAGCCGCGCCCGGCATGGGCTGGCCGCAGGACCGCATCTGGATCAACCCCAGCCCCAATGCGGCAAGCCTGGCCATGGCGCGCGCCTATGCCGGCACGGTGATGCTCGAGGGCACGACCCTTTCCGAGGGGCGTGGCACCACCCGCCCGCTCGAAGTGCTGTTCGGCGCACCTGACGTTGATGCATTGGCCGTGAAAGCGGAAATGGCCCGGCTGGCGCCGCATTGGCTGGCCGGCACCGCGATCCGCGAATGCTGGTTCGAACCGACGTTTCACAAGCATGTCGGCCGCCTGTGTCATGGCCTGATGCTGCATCCCGAAGGGCAGTTTTACGATCACGCCGCGTTCCGCCCCTGGCGGCTTCAGGCGCTCGCGTTCAAGGCCATCCGCAATCTCGCGCCCGATTATCCGCTGTGGCGCGATTTCCCTTATGAATACGTGCTCGACAAGCTGGCGATCGACGTGATCAACGGCGGTCCGGCCTTGCGGGCGTGGGTGGACGATCGCGCCGCGCAGGCCGGCGATCTCGATGCCCTGGCCGACGTGGACGAGGCCAGCTGGATCGAGGAACGCCGGCCCTTCCTGCTTTATTGAGCCGGCACAGGCGCTTGCCCGGGGGCGGGCGGCTGTCCGGCATAGCTGGTGGCGCGCTGGTCGATCTGTGCCCAGGCTGGCGCTTCGTCGATCCAGATCACCGCATCGGGTTCCAGGCCATGGCCGGGATCGAGAAAGCCCAGGCGCACCGTGCGCAGATGCATGCGGCCCGATGACTGGGCCATGACCCCGGTGCCGCAAGCCGGGCAGAAAAACTGGGTGAGCGTGTTGCCCGACGGCGCCACATAGGAAAACGATCCCAGCGTTCCCGCGATGGCAACGGCCTCGGCCGGGAACACGGCGTTGTTGGTGCAGCCGCCGGCCGCGGCCTGCTGGCACTGCCGGCACCAGCACTGGCGCACGGCCACCGGCTCGTGCGCGGAAATGGTGGCGCTCACGGCCCCGCAGGCACAGTGTCCGGTAAAGCTCATGTGAATTCTCCGATCGGGTATTGTTAGGTTTGCAAACAATCGTTAGGCTGCGTGGACAAGACCGGGCCACAGCCCGGGAGAGGATACCAGGCCCGAGGATAACAGGCTCCATGCTCAAGCTCTACAGTTTCGGCCCCGCCGCCAATTCCATGAAGCCCTTGCTGACGCTGTTCGAAAAGGGCCTGCCGTTCCAGGCCAATCGGCTCGACCCGGCCAAGTTCGAGCATCATTCCGACTGGTTCAAGGCGATCAATCCGCGCGGGCAGGTTCCCGCCTTGGTCGATGGCGACAAGGTCATCACCGAAAGCACGGTGATCTGCGAATACCTGGAAGACGAATATCCCACCGAGGTGTCGCTGCGCCCGGCCGACAGCTTTGGCCGCGCGCAGATGCGGGTGTGGACCAAGTGGGTGGACGAATACTTCTGCTGGTGTGTCTCGACCATCGGCTGGCACCGCTATGTCGGCAAGATGGTGCAGGGCCTGTCCGACGAGGAGTTCGAGGACAAGGTCAAGGCGATCCCCGTGGTGGAGCAGCAGGTGAAATGGCGCCGGGCCCGCGAAGGCTTTCCGCAGGACCTGCTGGACGAGGAAATGCGCAAGATCGCCTTTTCGGTGCGCCGCCTGGACGATCACCTGCGCGACCATGAATGGCTGGTGCCGGGGCAATATACCCTGGCCGATATCTGCAATTTCGCCATCGCCAACGGCATGCAGTTCGGCTTTGCCGAACTGGTCAACCGCGAGGATACGCCACACCTGGTGCGCTGGATCGAGCAGATCAAGCAGCGTCCCGCCGTGGGCACCATGTTCGACAGCGTGGAACTGGAAAAGCTCGGCCCGCGCGATTGAGATGGCTATCCTTTCCCGCGCACTGCTTTTTTTCTGGGGCCGGCGAAGGGTGGGACGCAATCGGAGGGTTTTGTCACTGGCAGCCTTGGTATAGGGCGGCCGCTTGCAGGAGTGTCCGCGGCGCATGCGCGGCGCACGGGCACCCTGCGGTGACGGAGCCTTGATGCAAGACGTGCTGCTTGCGGAAGGGGGTGGGCGCTATGGCGCAGACCCTCGCCGCCGTTCCATCTCGTTCGTGCTGGCCTTGGCCATGTCGCTGCTTTTGCTGGCGGCACTTGTCTCCGTGGGCCTCTATGATCCCCCGGCCAAGCACGAGGGCGGGACGCTCACCGCGGTCAATCTGTCAGCCGCGGCGGGCGACAAGAGCGAAAACCCCACGCCCAAGCAGCAAAAGGCCGCGCAACAGGCCACCCACGCCACGGCCACGGCGCCTGCCGCGGCTACCCCGCCGCGCGTGGTGGTGCCCACCGACAACAAGGTGGTCTGGCCCGAAGGCTTCATCCCGATGAAGCGGTCTGACTTTGCCGCGTCGGACATTTCCAAGATGACCGGCCCGGCCGGCACCGGCAGCGCCGCGCAGCAGGCCTCGGCCGGCGGGGGTGGCGGCGGCACGGCCGGCACCGCGCCTGATGGTTCGCGCCTCTACAATGCGCAGTGGTATCGCGAGCCGCGCGACGCGGAAATCGACGGCTATATGCGGCCGGGGCAAGCCTCGGGCCGGTGGGCGATCATCGCCTGCCGCACGATTGCCGATTACCACGTCGATGATTGCCAGGAACTGGACGAGAGCCCGCGCGGATCGGGCATGGCCCGCGTGCTGCGCCAGGCCGCCTGGCAATTCCTGGTGCGCCCGCCGCGCATCAACGGCACGCCCCAGGTCGGCGCCTGGGTGCGCATCCGCTTTGATTTCATCCGGGGCAAGCGCAACGATGACGCCGGTGGCAGCGACGGCGCCAGCGGTCCCAGCGGCGAGGGCTGAGCGCAAGCGCCCGTCAGAACTCGGACCAGTCTTCCATGCCGCTGCCACCGCCGCCTGCCGCGCTGATCTTGCGCGGGGCGGGAATGGCGGTGGGGGCGGGCAAGGCGCGCGGCGGCGGGGCTGCGATTGGCGTGGGCGCAGGCAGGGGGGTAGGCGCCACCGAAGCGACGGCAACCACCGCTGGCGCGCGGTGTGCCGGGCCGCTGCTTCCGGCGCGGAAGCGGGCAACCAGGTTGCCCAGTGCATCGGCCTCGCTCGCCAGCGTGCGGGCGGCAGCGGTGCTTTCTTCGACCATGGCGGCGTTCTGCTGGGTCATCCGGTCGAGCGAGCCGACGGTTTCATAGACCTTCTTCACGCTGTCGGATTGATCGGCGGTGGCTTCGGCGATGCCGGCGACCAGGCCACGCACGTTGCCGATGCGGGCGATGATCGCCTCCAGTGCCTCGCCGGTGCGGGTCACCAGTTGCACCCCGGCGGCGACCTGGCCGGTGCTTTCCCCGATCAGCCCCTTGATATCGCGTGCCGCGTCGGCCGAGCGGCGGGCGAGGGCGCGCACCTCGGTGGCAACCACGGCAAAGCCCTTGCCGGCGTCCCCCGCGCGCGCCGCCTCGACCCCGGCGTTGAGAGCGAGCAGGTTGGTCTGGAAGGCGATGCCATCGATCAGGTCGATGATCTGGTTGATGGTTTGCGACGAGCGGGCAATGCCATCCATCGCCGCGACGGCTTCGGTCACCACCTGGCCACCGTCACTGGCGGCAAGGGCGGTTTCCTCGATCGTGTGGCGCACGGCTTCGGCCTTGGCCGCGCTGTCGTCCACCATCGCCGTTACGTTGCGCATGGCAGTGGCGGCGGTTTCCAGTTGTGCGGCCTGGGCCTCGGTACGGTGGGCAAGATCGTCGGATGCGGCGCGGATCTCGGTCGATCCGGTGCGCACGTTGTCGGCCGCGCTGGTCACCGCGCCGATCACCTTGCCCAGTTCGGCGGCCATGGTGTTGAAATCGTCGCGCAGCTGGGCAAACGGGCCTTCCAGCCCGCCCTCGATCCGCGCGGCCAGGTTGCCGCTCTTGAGGTCGGCCAGGGCCACGCCCAGCGTGCGCACGATCAGGTCCACCTGCGCTGCCTTGGCCGCGTCGGCGGTGGCGAGTTGATCGCGCAGTGCGCCAAATGCACGGGCCAGGTCGCCGAGTTCATCCGCGCTGCCATCGTGATCGACCTGCGCCGTGCGGTCTCCCGCGCCCAGCCGGGTAAGAGCCTGGGTCACCTCGGCCACGGGGCGGGCGACCAGGCGTTCGAGCAGGCGATAGCTCCACACCAGGACCGCGATCAGCCCGGCCAGCGCGCCCAGCCCGATGATGAGCGAAAACCAATAGGCCTGGTTGGCCGCGGCTGTCGCCTGGGTGATATGGCCCCGCTGATAGTCGATCAGCTTGTCGAGGCTGGAATCGATACCTTGGGCCAGTTCCTCGTTCTGCTGGATCAACCCCTGCGCTTCAGCCATGTGGCCCTGGCCGGCCAGGGCCTGCACCTGATCGGCCGCAGTGGCATAGCTGGTCCAGCCCTTGGCGAAATCGCTCACAAAGCCGGCTTCGTTGGCATCCAGGTCGGTGGCCTTGAGGCCGTTGATCGCCTTGTCGATCATCGCACGGTTTTCGGCGATGCGCGCGGTGTGGCGGGCGGCGGTCTGGCTGGATGACGGCATGGTGAGCGCCCGCAGATCGGCATCGATCTGGGCAATCGCGGTGTCCATGCCATTGGCCATGAGCGCCTGCGGCATGTGATCACCGGTGATTTCCGCATCGTTGGCGCTGATCTGGTGCAGCCCGGCGCTGATCATCGCCAGGGCCGCCATGATCATCGCCGCAATGATCACGAAAAGCCGCGACAGCTTGCGGCGGATCGGCGCGTTCTTGAGATATTCCATCGACACTCACCTGGCCAGCCGGCAGCGCAGGGCGCCGGTTTCGGTCAGGTGGAATGCCACAGTCTGCTTAGGTGCCTTTCAATGCCTGGCTAAGCGAAAGCGCCTAGTCCGGCCGGCCGCGCCGGACCTCAGGCGTCGATCAGGTCGCGGTCCAAGTCGCCGGCGCGGTTCTGGATGAACATGAAGCGGTGTTCCGGGTTGCGGCCCATCAGGCGGTCGACCAGGTCTTTCACCGCCGCGCGGCCTTCGTATTCGGGCGGCAGGGTGATGCGCAGCAGGCTGCGGCTGGCCGGCGCCATGGTGGTCTCGCGCAACTGGCCGGGGTTCATTTCGCCCAGGCCCTTGAACCGGCCCACTTCCACTTTCTTGCCCTTGAACTTGGTCGCTTCCAGTTCGGCGCGGTGCGCGTCGTCGCGGGCATAGGCCGAAACCGTGCCGGCGGTGAGGCGATAGAGCGGCGGCTGGGCCAGGTAGAGATGCCCGCGCTTCACGATCTCGGGCATTTCCTGAAAGAAATAGGTCATCAGCAGGGTGGCGATATGCGCGCCGTCGACGTCGGCGTCGGTCATGATGATCACGCGGTCATAGCGCAACGCGTCGGGGTTGCAGTCCTTGCGCGTGCCGCAGCCGAGCGCGAGGCACAGGTCGGCGATTTCCTGGTTGGCGCGGATCTTGTCGGCCGTGGCGCTGGCGACATTGAGGATCTTGCCGCGGATGGGCAGGATCGCCTGCGTCTTGCGGTCGCGCGCCTGCTTGGCACTGCCGCCGGCCGAATCGCCTTCGACGATGAACAGTTCGGTTTCGCCGCTGCCTTCGCCCGAACAATCGGTCAGCTTGCCGGGCAGGCGTAGCTTGCGCGCATTGGTGGCAGTCTTGCGCTTGACCTCGCGCTCCGCCTTGCGGCGCAGGCGTTCGTCCATCCGCTCCATCACCGCGCCCAGCAGCGCGCGGCCGCGGTCCATGTTGTCGGTGAGGAAGTGGTCGAAATGGTCGCGTACCGCCGCTTCCACCAGCCGCGCGGCTTCGGGCGAGGTGAGGCGGTCCTTGGTCTGGCTCTGGAACTGGGGATCGCGGATGAACACCGACAGCATGATCTCGCTGCCGGTGATCATGTCTTCAGGCGTGATGTCCTTGGCCTTTTTCTGGCCAACCAGTTCGCCAAAGGCGCGAATGCCGCGGGTCAGCGCGGCGCGCAGGCCCTGCTCGTGCGTGCCGCCATCGGGGGTGGGAATGGTGTTGCAGTACCACGAATAGGCACCGTCAGACCACAGCGGCCAGGCGATCGCCCATTCCACGCGGCCCATTTCCTGCCCATCGGGCCCGGCGGGAAAGTCCTGCCGCCCGGCAAAGGGCAGGGCGGTCACGCATTCGCGGCCCTTGACCTGTTCGGCGAGGTGATCGGCGAGGCCTCCGGGAAACTGGAACACCGCCTCGGCCGGCGTATCGTCGGCAATCAGCGCGGGATCGCATTTCCAGCGGATTTCCACGCCAGCAAAGAGATAGGCCTTTGACCGCACCAGGCGGAACAGGCGCGCCGGCTTGAACTTGGCATCAGCGCCAAAGATCGTGGCATCGGGAATGAAGGTGACGGCCGTGCCGCGCCGGTTGGGCGCATTGCCGACGCGGGCGAGCGGACCCTTGGCCAGGCCGCAGGAAAACTCCTGCGCATAGAGTTCCTTGTTTCGCGCCACTTCCACCCGGGTGAGCGTGGACAGCGCGTTGACCACGGAGATCCCCACGCCGTGGAGACCGCCCGACGTGGCATAGGCCTTGCCCGAAAACTTGCCGCCCGAATGCAGCGTGGTGAGGATCACCTCCAGCGCAGACTTGCCGGGATACTTGGGGTGCTCGTCTACCGGGATGCCGCGCCCGTTGTCGGTGATCGTGACTTTGCCCGGCGCGCCCTCGGCGGCTTCGAGGAAAACCTCGATGCGGTTGGCGTGGCCGGCCACGGCCTCGTCCATCGCGTTGTCGAGCACTTCGGCCACCAGGTGGTGCAGGGCGCGCTCGTCCGTCCCGCCGATGTACATGCCGGGGCGGCGGCGAACCGGTTCCAGCCCTTCGAGCACCTCGATGGCCGAGCCATCATAGCTTTCTTGCGGGCTGCCCTGGGGCAGCTTGTCGAACAGGGAGCCGGAATCGTCTGTCGCCATGAGAACGGCTATAGAACACGCGCGAATTGCCGCGCAAGCCGTGCCGGCCCCCTTATCCGATGGAATCGCTCAGTTGGTGAACTTTTCCGGCGCGCGCGACACGGTCACCACGGTGCCGCCCGAAACCTCGCGAACTTCCAGCGCGCGCTCGGCCACGCCATTGGCATTGAAGCGGAAAACGCCATCGGTGCCGATGAAGCCGTCCGGGGCATAGAGCCTGGCTGTGGGGAACAGCGTACCTGGCTTCCAGTTGCGCGCGATGTTGAGCGTCAGCAGCACCGAATCATAGCCCAGCGTGGCGATGCGGGCGGGCGCGGCGCCAAACCGCTGGCGGTAGGACTGCTCGAAGCGCGGCAGGCGATCATCGGAAATCGCGGCAAACCATGCGCCTTTCATCGCCGGGGTGCGGGCCAGCGTCGGATCGCCCTTCCACAGTTCGGTGCCGAGCAGGCGGGTGCCCTTGGCAAAGGGCGCGGCCTGCACCGCGATGCGCGCGCCATCGCCGATCAGCAGCGCATCGATCGGCCCGCGTGCCTTGACCCGGCGCACCGCGCTCGCGGCCGAGGTATTGCTGCGGTCATAGGTTTCGATGGCGGTCAGACGAATGCCCTGCATCCGCGCGGCATCGGTCAGCGCGGTGCTGACGCGCTGGCCATAGGTGCCGCTGGGCACGATCGCGCCCACGGTGCGGATGCCCTGGCTGCGGGCATAGCCGATCACCCGGGCGATCGATTGGCCCGGCACCTGGCCCAGCACGAAGACATCGCGATCGGCCACCGCGCTGTCATTGGAATACGTGATCATCGGCACCTTGGCCGGGCGGGCAACACCGGCCACGGCGCTGACATCTTCCGAAGTCAGCGGGCCCAGGATCAGGCGGTTGCCGTCGAGCACCGCCTTGCTCGCCGCTGCGGCGGCACCAGCCCCGGTGTCATAGGTGGTGATGCGCAGCGACTGCGCGTTGGTGTCGAGCAGGGCCATCGTGGTGGCATTGGCGATCGCCTGGCCCACGGCAGCGTTGGGGCCGGTCAAGGGCACGAGCAGGGCCACGCGGTGGCGGCCGGCATCGCTGGGCAGCACGTTTTCCTGCGGCGCGGTTTCGCGCGGCGGTGGCGGTGTGCCCGGCGTGCCGGGCTTGGGAATGACCGAACAGCCAGCCAGCAGCGCCGCCGGCAGCGACAGCGCCAGCCACTGGCCCATGCGGCGGCGGCTCCAGCCGGAAGGCGCCATGGTGCCGTCCGCAATGCCGTCGTTGCCGCTCTTGCCCATCATCATCTGCTTGCCGCTCCCGTTAGGCCGGTCCATGGAAACGGGATGGATACACCACCCCTTGCGCCCGGGCTCTATATCGTGGCCACGCCCATCGGCAATCTTGGCGATATCACCGCCCGTGCCGCCGACATCCTTGCCCGGTGTGACGTCATAGCCTGCGAAGATACCCGCGTCACGGGCAAGTTGCTCAATCATCTGGGAATCCGCAAGGCGATGCGCCGCTATGACGATCACGCCTCGGCCGAGATGCGCGAGCGGCTTCTCGGTGAAATGGCCGAAAAGTCGGTCGTGCTGGTGTCTGATGCTGGTACGCCGCTGATTTCGGACCCCGGCTATCGCCTGGTGCGCGACGCGCGCGAGCGCGGCCTGGCGGTGACCAGTCTGCCCGGGCCGAGCGCGATGATCGTGGCGCTGACGCTGGCGGGCCTGCCCACCGACCGCTTCATGTTTGCCGGCTTCCTGCCTTCGAAGGACAAGGCCCGGGGCGATGTTCTGGCCGAATTGGCGGCCACCCCGGCCACGCTGGTGTTCTATGAAACCGGGCCGCGCCTAGTCGCCTCGCTCACGGCGATGGCCCAGCATCTGCCGGGGCGCGAACTTGCCGTCGCGCGGGAATTGACCAAGCTGCACGAGGAATGCCGCAGCGGCACGCCCGAGGACTTGATCGCGCACTACACCGCGCATCCACCCAAGGGCGAGATCGTGCTGCTGGCCGGGCCGCCGCCCGCGCCCGCCGCGCCGCAGGCTGATGACGTCGATGCGTTGCTGCGCGCCGCGCTGGAGCACGCATCGCCTTCGCAGGCGGCAGGGCAGGTGGCCAAGGCCCACGGCCTTGATCGCAAGGCACTTTATGCCCGGGCCATGGCCTTGAAAGCGGCGCCATGAAGAGCGCTGTATGAACCGCGCCCGGGCCGAGGCGCAGGGGCGGCGCGGTGAATGGCTGGCCGGGCTCTACCTGATGCTCACCGGCTGGCGCGTGCTGGCGCGGCGGGTGAAGATCGGCGTGGGCGAGGTGGACCTGGTCGCGCGGCGGGGGCGCACGGTAGCCTTTGTCGAGGTGAAATGGCGCGCCAGCGCCGCCGCGCTCGATACCGCGATCGATGCCCGCCGCCTGGCGCGCGTAGCCCGTGCGGCGCAGGCACTGGCGCCGCGCTACGCCGGGCCTGGCGATGACGTGCGCATCGATGTGATCCTGATTGCCCCGCGCTGCTGGCCGCGCCGCATTGTCAACGCCTGGCAGCCATGAGCATCAGGCGTGCACCAGGCCTGGCACGTCAATCAGCACGACCGCGCAGGCGATCAGGCACAGAAACGGGGTAACGAGCCGGGCGGCAAGCATGGATAAGTTTTCCTGATGCGGTTGCGGCTCCTTTTTGGTCGCGCTGCTGCCAAATCGCCTTTAAACGGGCCACCCGCAAGACCACGGATATCATTCGGAGCACTGCCTTGACCCTGCGCGTTGCGGTCCAGATGGACCCTCTCCATTCGATCAAGATCGGTGGCGATTCGACCTTTGCCCTGATGCTGTCCGCCCAGGCACGCGGGCATGAACTGTGGTATTACCACGTCACCAGCCTGGCCTGGGAAGCCGGCCGCGTCACCGCCGACGCGGCGCCCGTCACGGTGCAGCACGTTGAAGGCGATCACCACAAGCTGGGCGAAACGCGCAAGATCGACCTGGGCCGTGACGTCGACGTGGTGTTGATGCGCCAGGACCCGCCGTTTGACCTGGGCTATATCACCGCCACGCACCTGCTGGAGCGGCTGGAGGGTGAGACCCTGGTGGTCAACGATCCCCGCTCGGTCCGCAATGCGCCCGAAAAGGTCTATGTGCTTGACTATGCGCGCTTCATGCCGCCGACGCTGATCACGCGTTCGGCGCTCGACGTGCGCGCGTTCCAGCACAAGCACGGTGACCGCGCCGTGGTGGTCAAGCCGCTGCATGGCAATGGCGGCAAGGCGGTGTTCAAGATCGATGCCGATGGCGGCAACCTCTCGGCGCTGGCCGAACTGTTCGGCCAGGTCTGGCCCGAACCATTCATGGTGCAGCCGTTCCTTCCCGAGGTGGCCGAGGGCGACAAGCGCATCGTGCTGGTCGACGGCGAGGTGGCCGGCGCGATCAACCGCAAGCCGGGCGAGGGCGAGTTCCGCTCCAACCTGGCCGTGGGCGGCTATGCTGAAGCCGCCACGCTTACGCCGCGCGAGCAGGAAATCTGCGACGCCCTCGGACCCGAGCTGAAAAAGCGCGGCCTGATCTTCGTGGGCATCGACGTGATCGGCGGCCAGTGGCTCACCGAAATCAACGTGACTTCGCCCACTGGCATCGTTGCCATCGACAAGTTCAACGGCAGCGATACCGGCGGCATGATCTGGGACGCGATCGAACGGCGGATTTGATTTTCACGCGGGGCCGATTGCAGCCCCGCGCGTTATTCCGACCATGAACGACTGGATTTTGCAGCTTATTGCCGATGGCGGCTATTGGGGCATCGCGTTCCTGATGGCGCTGGAAAACATCTTCCCGCCCATTCCGTCCGAAGTGATCATGGGCATGGGCGGCATTGCCGTGGCCCAGGGGCGCATGGAAGTGGTGCCGCTGATGATCTTTGGCACGGTCGGCTCCACGCTGGGCAACTATGCCTGGTTCCTCTTGGGGCGGTCACTGGGCTATCAGCGCCTGCGGCCGTTCGTCGCGCGCTATGGCCGCGTGCTCACGCTCGATTGGCCGGCGATGCGCCGCCTCGTCGCGTTCTTTCGCCGCCATGGGCAATGGGTGGTCTTTGTCATGCGCTTTTCACCCGCCATGCGCACCATGATCTCGCTGCCGGCAGGCCTTGCCGCCATGAGCCATGTGCGGTTTCTGGTCTTTACCTTTGCCGGCGCGGCAATCTGGAATGCGCTGCTGGTCTGGGCCGGCTGGCACCTGGGGCAGCACTATGAAAAGGTGGCGGCCTATACCGGGCCTGCCTCGCTGGCGCTGATGGCCGTGCTGATCGGCGCCTATCTCTGGCGCGTGGTCACGTGGAAGCCGCGGGAACAAAATCCTCCCCTGCGCAGCGGGGGAGGGGGACCGTCGGCGTAGCCGGTGGTGGAGGGGGCTGCACGAAACATGCCCCCTCCGTCAGGCCTGCGGCCTGCCACCTCCCCCACGATGTGGGGGAGGATCTCAACAAAAAAGGCCGCATCTTGCGATGCGACCTTTTCGTGTTACTGGCCGCCGCCCTGGGCCAGCCATTCCTCAAGATACTTGATGGAATAGCCGCCATCGAGCACCGTCGGGTCTTCCAGCAGGCGCTGGTGCAGCGGGATCGAGGTCTTGACACCGTCGATCACCATTTCCTCCAGCGCGCGCTTGAGGCGCATGATGCAGCCTTCGCGGGTGCGGCCATAGACGATCAGCTTGGCGATCATCGAATCGTAATAGGGCGGGATCTTGTAGCCGGCATAGAGCCCGCTATCGACGCGCACGTGCATGCCGCCGGCCGCGTGATAGCTCTTCACCAGGCCCGGCGAGGGCGCGAACGTGAAGGGATCTTCGGCGTTGATACGGCACTCGATCGCGTGGCCCTTGAACTCGATCTCGTCCTGCGTGACGGACAGCGGCTTGCCATCGGCAATGCGGATCTGCTCGCGCACCAGGTCGACGCCCGTGATCGCTTCGGTCACCGGGTGTTCCACCTGCAGGCGGGTGTTCATTTCGATGAAATAGAACTCGCCGTTTTCCCACAGGAACTCGATCGTGCCGGCGCCGCGATAGCCCATGTCGGCCATCGCCTTGGCGACGACGCCACCCATGCGGGCGCGCTCGTCGGACGAAATGACCGGTGAGGGGGCTTCTTCCAGCACCTTCTGGTGGCGGCGCTGCAACGAGCAGTCGCGCTCGCCCAGATGGATGGCCTTGCCATTGCCGTCGCCAAAGATCTGGAATTCGATGTGGCGCGGGTTGCCCAGGTACTTTTCGAGGTACACCGTGGCATCGCCGAACGCAGCCTTGGCTTCAGAGCCGGCCTGCTGCATCAGCGTTTCCAGGTCATCCGGGCTGTTGCACACCTTCATGCCGCGCCCGCCGCCGCCAGAGGCAGCCTTGATGATCACCGGATAGCCGATTTCCTCGGCAATCTTGCGGGCTTCTTCCACATCGGAAATCGCGCCGTCAGAACCGGGCACCAGCGGCAGCCCGAGCGCGCCGGCGGTGCGTTTGGCCTCCACCTTGTCGCCCATCGTGCGGATGTGCTCGGGCTTGGGGCCGATCCAGGTGATGTCGTGCGCTTCGACGATTTCGGCAAAGCGCGCGTTTTCCGACAGGAAGCCATAGCCAGGGTGGATCGCGTCGGCCTGGGTGATCTCGGCCGCCGAGATGATCGCGGCGATGTTGAGATAGCTGTCCTTGGCGGCGGGCGGCCCAATGCACACGGCGTGGTCTGCCAGGCGCACGTGCATGGCATCGGCGTCGGCAGTGGAGTGCACCGCCACCGTCTCGATGCCCATTTCGTGCGCAGCGCGATGGATACGCAGCGCGATTTCGCCGCGATTGGCGATCAGCAGGCGCTTGATGGCCATCTTTTCTATGTCCTTAGCCGATGACCACGAGCGGCTGGTCGTATTCGACCGGCTGCGCGTTTTCGACCAGGATCGCCTTGATCGTGCCGGTGGCCGGCGCGGTGATCGGGTTCATCACCTTCATCGCTTCCACGATCAGCAGCGTGTCGCCGGCCTTCACCGCCTGGCCCACCGCGATGAACGCGGGCGCGCCCGGCTCGGGGGTGAGATAGCAGGTGCCGACCATCGGCGATTTCACCGCGCCGGCCAGATCGGCAGCGGCGGGGGCGGCGTCTGCCGCAGGGGCAGGGGCGGCAGCGGCCGGCGCGGCCACGGCAGCAGCCGGAGCGGCGATCATCTGCGCCACCGGGGCGGCCGTCAGCGTGCGCGCCACGCGGATCTTGCGGTCACCGTCTTCCACTTCGATTTCGGAAAGCCCGGTGTCGGCCAGCAGTTCGGCCAGTTCGCGCACGAGCGCGCTGTCGATTGCCATGGTTGCGGCGGGCTTGTCGCCGGTGTCGTGGCCCATTGTTAACCTCACAGGTGGGAAAGTCTGGCGCAGCGCCATGCCCGCACGGGCGCGCGCTGGCAAGGGGAAAGGCAGGCGAAATCGCCCACCCTTCGGGGAAAAACCGGGCCTAGGCGCGGTTAAAGATGCAAAACCGCGTCGAGCGCGACGATATAGCTCGCCGCCCCGAACCCGGCGACGGTGGCCTTGGCCGCCATGCCGACATAGCTCTTGTGGCGGAATTCCTCGCGCTTGTGCGGGTTGGACAGGTGCACTTCGATCACGGGGGTGAGGATGCCCTTGATCGCATCATGCAGCGCGACGCTGGTGTGGGTATAAGCGCCGGCATTGAGCAGCACCGCGCGCGCGCCCACGGCCTGGGCCTCGTGCAGCCAGTCGATCAGGTGGCCTTCGTGATTCGATTGGCGCACGTCCACCGCCAGGCCCAGTTCCTGGGCGCGGTCTTCCAGGCGGCCGGCAATGTCATCCAGCGTATCATGGCCATAAATGGCCGGCTCACGCATGCCCAAAAGGTTGAGGTTCGGGCCGTTGAGCACGTAGACCACGGGCGCTGTGGCAGGGGCGGCGGTATCGGTCATGGTCGGGCTAAACTCCTGCCGGGAACGGTGCGCGGGTGATAGCGCCCTGCTGCGTTGGTGCAAGAGCTGTGCCTGGGGTGCAAGAGGCGGCGGATCAGGTGGCGACTGGCGGGCTGCCCACGTCGACCGGGCCGGGCACACCGACCGGGGGCGGCGGCTGGATCACCAGTTGCGGCCCTTCGTTGTCGGGCTGGAAATCGGCCGAAGACTCGTTCTCGCTCTGCTGCTGTTGATCCGCATCGCCTTCCACCGGGGGCTGGTCTTCCGAGGTTGCCTCCTGGCTGTCGCTGTCGTCGCTCACCGTGCCGGTGGTGACGGGTGACGTCGATCCTGCCGCAGCCTCTGCCGCCGCCGCGCGCTTTTCGGCAGCGGCAGCCTTGGCCTCGGCCGCGGCAATGCGCTCTTCCATCTTGCGGTCACGCTCGCTCTCGCAACCGGCCAGGGCCAGGCTGCCCAGGGCCAGCGCCATGAGCGAAAGACGGGGCAGGTGCATGCGCAAGGGTTTGGACAAGTTGGGCATCTTGAACCTGAGCCTAGCAGGCAAAGGTTACTGCAAACTAACCACCGCGGCGCCTCGGTGCGGCCGGGCGCCAAGGCCCATGCCGCACCGGCGCGTGAGCGGCTTACTGGTGGCGATAGACCGCGCGTTCGTGGCTGAAGCACTTGAAGCCGAAATAGCCGTGGTAGCTGCCCATGCCGCTGGTGTTGACGCCGCCGAACGGCAGGTTGTTTTCCAGGTAGTGCGAGAACACGCCGTTGACGGTCACCCCGCCCGACGAAGTGCGCGCCAGCACGGTGTCGATCACGCTCTCGTCGGGGCTATAGACATACAAGGCCAGTGGCTTGTCGCGCGCCTCGATATAGCCGATCGCCTGGTCGAGCGTTTCATAGGTCATCACCGGGATGACCGGGGCAAAGATCTCGTCCTGCAGGATGGTCATCTGCGGCGTCACGTCGGTGAGCATGGTTGGGTGGATCGTCAGGTCTTCGGCCTCGAACGTGCCGCCCACGGCTACCGTGGCGCCCTTGGCAACGGCATCGTCGAACATGCCTTTGACGCGATCGAAGTTGGCCTGGTTGACGACCTGGGCAATGCCATCCTTCTTCAACTGGCCATCGTCGCCATAGAGATTGGCGCGGACGCTGGCGGCAAAGCCTTCGACCAGCGCGGCCTTCTGCGCTTCCTTGACGAAGACATAGTCCGGGCTGATGCAGGCCTGCCCGCCGTTGAACTGCTTGGCGGCGGCCAGTTGCGCTGCAACCTTGCCGATATCGGCGCCATCATCGACGATCACCGGCGACTTGCCGCCCAGTTCGAGCGTGACCGTGGTCAGATGCTTTGCCGCCGCTGCCATGACGATCTTGCCCACGCGCGGGCTGCCGGTGAAGAAGATGTGCGAGAACGGCAGGTCGAGCAGCGCTGTCGCCACCGACACGTCGCCTTCGAACAGCGCGACATCCTTTTCGTCGAACGCCTCGCGAATGATCGTCGCCGCAACGCGCGCGGTTGCCGGGCACAGGTCGGTCAGCTTGACGATGCAGGTATTGCCCGCAGCGATGGCGGCCGCCACCGGCCCGAGTGCCAGGCCAAGCGGGAAGTTCCATGGCCCGAGCACGAGGCAGACACCGCGCGCTTCGTAGATGATCTGCGCGCGGTCGGCCGGATTGAGCGACGGCGTCACTTCGGTCGGCGCCATCCAGGCATCGAGATTGTCGATATTGCGCTGGATATTGCCCGTCACGTTGAGCACCTCGGTGACGCGGATCTCGCCCACGGGCTTGCGCGTATCTTCCAGCACGGCGGCGATAATGGCGTCGGCATGGGCTTCCACCGCTGCCTTCAACCGCGCCAGCTTGGCCTTGCGCACTTCGGCGCTCGATGCCTTGGCTTCCCACTGGTGCGCCTGTTGCAGGGCGAAGACGCGATGGATGTCGTCGGCAAGGTCGGCAGCGGTCGGGGCGGTCGTTGTCATGTCTGTGGCATCCTGCTCGGTGTTTTTGTTCGTTAGACACACTAACTAGTGCAGGCGCCGCTGGCAACGATGTCCGAAGGGGTGGGCATGGGGTTCCGGCCTGCCGGAAGTGCTGATGCCGTGACCGATAAGCGTGTGGCGTGCGACTGCGGCACGACTCAGCCAGGACCACCAAGGGATGGGCGCGGCAGGCAACGGCGATCAGGAGCGGATTTTCGGGCTGGTCGATCTGTCCTGCCGGCGCAGCTTGCGCGCAAGGCAGGGCGCCCCCAAAGGGGTGCGTTATCGACTAAGCTATTGGAAAATTGGTCGGGACGAGAGGATTCGAACCTCCGACCCCCACACCCCCAGTGTGATGCGCTACCAGGCTGCGCTACGTCCCGACCGGTGGGGCGCCTCTAGGCGGAACGTTTCGGGATGGCAAGCCCCTTGCGCGGCATCTTTTTGCGCCGGCCGGGAAATGCCTGTGGATTGTGATGCGCGCAGGGCACGGCGATCGCGGCGCGCAAGGCATGCCGATGGCGCTTCATTGCCTTGCCTTTCCCAAACTGCTAGCAGCCGCGGCCAATTGCAACAATCGGGGGAAGGTGCGGCCACACGTGCCCCGCCGGGGGTTGTAAACCCTTTTCTCCGATCCCACGAACGGTTCTGTCATGCTCAGCCTTCTCTCCGCCGCCGCCGCCAATGCGGCCTCGCCGCCCGCCTACCTCCAGTTCCTGCCGCTGGTGGCCATGGCCGTGATCTTCTATTTCCTCATCCTGCGCCCGCAGATGAAGCGTCAGAAGGAACACCAGCAGCGCCTGGCCGCCTTGCAGAAGGGCGATTCCGTGATCACCGCCGGCGGCCTGCTCGGCAAGATCGTGCGGATCGACGACGCCTATGTCGATCTGGAACTGGCCCCTGGCGTGCGCGTCAAGGCCGTGCGCTCCACCCTGGGTGAGATCGTGCAGCCCGGCGACAAGCCCGCCAACGACTGACCGTTACCGGACCCTGGCCGATCGCTCGCCGATGCGGCCGATTTGCGGTCCGATAGACTTCTGAAAGCCCGATCATGCTCGATTTTCCGCGCTGGAAGGTACTGATGCTATGGGGGGTGACCATTCTGGTCGCCCTGGCATCCTTGCCTTCGCTGTTTACGGTCTCCGGCCTTGCCTGGCCCTCGGCCCTGCCTTCGCCCACGATCAACCTGGGCCTGGACCTTGCTGGTGGCAGCCACATCCTGCTCGAGGCCGATCCATCGCAAGTGCGCGAGCAGCGGCTGGAAGGCATGGAGGAATCCGTCCGCAACAAGCTGAAGACGACCGATGCCACCATCCGCATCAGCGACATCAGCAACAACAACGGCAGCCTGACTTTCCTCGTTGACGATGTCACCAAGGTTGACGCCGTGCGCGAGGCAATCCTGCCGCTGACCTCGGGCGCGGGCCTGACCGGCCAGCGCGACTGGAACATCCAGGTGGTGGACGGCAACCGCTTCGTCCTCACCCCCACGCAGGAAGGCATCGACCAGGCCGTGAGCCAGGCGATGGACACCGCCGTGGAAGTGGTGCGCAAGCGCATCGACGGCCTGGGCACCAAGGAACCGACGATCCTGCGCCAGGGCGCGCAGCGCATCGTGGTGCAGGTGCCGGGCCTGCAGGACCCGCAGCAGCTCAAGAGCCTGCTGGGCCAGACTGCCAAGCTCGAATTCAAGCTGGTCGATCAAAGCGCGCTGCCGTCTGACCTGGCGCGCGGTATTGCCCCGGCCGGCAGCCAGATCCTGCCGTTTGCCGATCCCAAGCAGGGCGTGCCGATCGCGGTCAAGCGCCTGGGCGGCATTCGCGGCGACGAGCTGACCAACGCGCAGGCCGGCAACAATCCGCAGACCAACGAGCCGGTGGTGAACATCACGTTCAACACCGAAGGCGGTGCCAAGTTCGCCAAGCTGACCACGCAGAACGTGGGCAAGCCCTTTGCTATCATTCTTGACGGCAAGGTGCTGTCGGCGCCCAACATCAACGAACCGATCCTGGGCGGCAGCGCGCAGATTTCCGGCCACTTCACCGCCGAAAGCGCGGGCCAGCTGGCGATCTCGCTGCGCTCTGGCGCCCTGCCGGTCGATCTCAAGGTGGTGGAAGAACGCACCGTCGGTCCTGACCTTGGCGCCGATTCGATCCGCAAGGGCGTGATCGCCATGGCCGTGGGCACGCTGGCGCTGGTGGTGTTCATCATTGCCACCTACGGCCGCTTCGGCGTCTATGCCTGCGTTGCGCTGGTCATGAACATGCTGATGATCCTGGGTGTGATGGCCACGATCGGGGCCACGCTGACGCTGCCAGGCATTGCCGGCTTCGTGCTCACCATCGGCGCGGCCGTCGATGCCAACGTCTTGATCAACGAGCGTATCCGCGAAGAACGCCATCGCGGCCGCCGCGTCGTGGCGGCGGTCGAAACCGGCTACAAGGAAGCCAGCCGCGCCATCTTCGATGCCAACGTCACCAACGTGATCGCGGCCGTGCTGATGGCCAGCTTCGGCACTGGCCCGGTCAAGGGCTTTGCCGTGGTGCTGATGATCGGCATTGCCACCTCGGTATATACCTCGATGTGGCTCACCCGCATGTGGGTGGCGCAATGGCTGCGCCGCGCCCGCCCTGCCGATCTCAAGCTGTGACAGGGGAGCGATAACCCATGAAACTTTTGAAGCTCGTTCCCGACAACACCAACATCCACTTCCTCAAGTGGCGCGTGCCGTTCTACCTCGGCAGCCTGCTGCTCATGGCGGCTTCGCTCGGTCTGGTGTTCACCAAGGGCCTGAACCTGGGCGTCGATTTCGTCGGCGGCCAGATGATCCGCGTGACGTTCGAGCGCAGCGCCGAGGCGCCGGTCGGCGATCTGCGCACCGAAGTGGCCAAGCTGGGCTATGGTGAGCCGATCATCCAGCGCTATGGCAAGCCCAACGAAATCTCGATCCGCATGAAGCTGCCCGAGGGTTCGGAACACGATGCGGCGCAGTCTGACAAGATGGCGCGCACGATCACTGCCGATATCAAGAGCCACCATGCCGATGCGCGCATCGATGGCGTCGATTCGGTGTCGGGCAAGGTCTCCAAGGAACTGGGCTGGGACGCGTTCAAGGCGCTCGGTCTCGCGGCGCTGGCCGTGGCCGCCTATATCTGGATGCGGTTCGAATGGCAGTTCGGCATCGGCGCGTTGTTCAGCCTGGTGCACGACGTGACGCTCACGCTCGGCATGTTCGCGCTGACCCAGATGGAGTTCGACCTCAACATCGTTGCGGCGCTGCTCACGCTGATCGGCTATTCGCTCAACGATACGATCGTGGTCTACGATCGCGTGCGCGAAAACCTCAAGAAGTATCGCAAGATGCCGTTGCCCGAACTGCTCGATCTGTCGGTCAACGAAACGCTGGCGCGCACTATCGTCACCTCGCTGTCGATGCTGATCACGCTGGTGGCGCTGCTCGCCTTCGGGCCGGAAGTGATCTTTGGCTTCACCGCTGCCATCACGCTGGGCATTTTCGTGGGTACCTATAGCTCGATCTATATGGCTGCGCCCATCCTGATCTGGCTCAAGGTCAATCCCAAGAGCTTCGTGCCCACTGAAACCGCGCTGGAAAAGCAGGAACGCCTCGCCCGCGAAGGCGCCTGATTTCTAGCGATTTCTCAGGCCTTCACATCACTCCCAAGCCCCCTCCTCGGAAGCGGAGGGGGCTTTTTTATGTCTATTCACCCAGCGGTAGGGGGTGGCAGCGCGATCGCTCAGTTGCCGGCGACGACCTTGCCATAGACATCGGCCAGCATGGCGGCGTTGTTTTCCCAGCTGAACCGCGCGGCACAGGCCGCCACCGCTTCGGGCGCGCTGGGCTGGGAAATCAGTGCCGCCAGCGCGCGGGCGATCGCGGCGGGTTCGCGGGCGGCAATTCGCCCGGCGGCCGGCGCCATCAGCACTTCGCGTGCGCCGCCGATATCCGGGATCACCAGCGGCGTGCCGCAGGCCAGCGCCTCGATCCACACATTGGCCAGGCCCTCGCGTTCGGACGGCAGCACCATCGCGCTGGCCCCGGCCATCAGCACGGGCATGAAATCGTGGCCCAGTGCGCCCATGAAATGCACGCGATGCGCCACGTCGAGTTGGCGGGCCAGCGCGCGCAGCGCCGCCTCGTCAGGTCCGATGCCGGCCAGGGCCAGGCTCACCCCCTCCATGCCCGGTTCGGCCAGAGCCTTGATCGCCAGGGCCTGGCCCTTGATCGCGATCAGCGCGCCGACGCAGGCAACCAGCGGGCCGTCGGCGGGCACATGGAAGCGTTCGGCCAGGATCGCGCGCGACGCGGCGCGGGGGCGGGGGTGGAAACGGCCGTGATCGAGCCCGGTATAGTGCACGGTGATGGCGCGTTCGGGCAGGCCAAGATCGGCCATGTCGTCAGCCAGTGCCTGCGACACGCTCAGCAGCGCCCCGGCGCCCTGGGCAGCGGCGGTCATCTGGCGCAGCGCCTCTGGTCGATGGCCCCACACGTGAATGTCCGATCCGCGCGCTTTGATGGCATAGGGCAGGCCCAGCGTCTCGGCGATCCGCGCGGCGGCCGGGCCATCGGGGTAGAAGAACTGCGCGTCGACCATGTCGAACGCCTGTTCGGCATGAAGCCGCCGTGCCAGCGGCAGCACCGCGCGCACGATCAGCGCCGGGTTCAGGCGCCCCGAAAGCCCCGGCAGCAGGCGAAAGCGCGGATGATGCACCGGCACCCCGCTGCGCCGTTCCATCGGCGGGATTCCCAGCAAGGGACGATAGATACGCGGCATCAGCGCGCCGGGCAGGGGGGGCAGGCCGATCGGGTTGATCACTGTCACGTCCCAATCGGGCCGCGCGGCCAGTGCCTCCATCTGCCGCGCCACGAAGCGGCCGAAGCCGGGACGAAGCGAGGCAGGATATAGCGTAGACAAGCTGAGCAGGCGCAACGTCATGCCTCAGGGCGTAGCGTGAAAATGCTGCGTGTGCGAGAGCAAGCGTACCAGAACGGACGCAAAGGGGCGGGCGAGCCCGGTCTTGCGGCGCTCTGGCCTCAGAGTGGGCGAACCAGAACTTCGGCCACGGCAATCCACGCCGGACGATCGATCACCAGTTGCCTTTGGCCGGGACCGGGCGGCAGCAGAGCCACGCGGCCATCGCGATGGTCGATCATCCGGCCAAAGGCAAAGCGCCCGCCGGGCCGCGGCGCCAGCACGTCGCGGTTGAGACCGCGGCCGATCTCGCCAGCGTCGAGCCGGCGCAGCCACACCTGGTCTCCTGCGCGCCAATCACCCGCGCTGGCTTCCACCGACAGCGCCATCAGTCCCTCGCGCCCCAGCAGCGTATCGGGCAGTTGTGCCAGGATCGGGGCTGGCACCGGTTCGGCGCCCGCCGGGGTAAGGCGCGCGACGACATGGGCCTGCGCGTCATCTCCGGCGCGCACGAGCAGTTCGGGATCGATGCCAAGCGCCGCACCGATCCGGTTCATCCACTTGAGCGACAGCGATCGGGTGCCGGTTTCCAGGCGGCCGATGGTTTGCGCCGTAGTGGCAGGATTACAGCGCGCGGCAACGTCGGCCAGCGTAAGCCCCTTTTGCCTGCGAATTTCGCGAATTCTGTTGATCATCGGGGATGGTCCACATCTACAGGCGTGAGGTGTTATGCTTTCTTACCCGTAATTTGCACGACAGGGCAAGCATCCATGCACAATTGATCGCGAGAACCGACGTTGGTCGATTCATATCGTGATTTGGTCGATTGCCGTATCATTTTGATTGTCGCTGCACGGTGGCCGTGGCACCTCGTCTCACTTGAAACAAAACCGCGGGGAGCGACCCTTTAGATGAAGCACGGTTTGGAACGACGCGCCTTCCTTTCGCTGGCTGGTGGCACCATGGCAGGTGGCCTGCTGGCCGGAATGCCGGGCCTGGCATTTGCCCAAGATACTGGCGACGCAGCATTTGTTTCCCTGCTCGACCGCATTTTCTGGTCCAGCCTGCTGATCGAGCCGGAACGCGCGACCGGGCTTGGCCTCGATACGGGCGTGCGCGCCATGCTGCGCCACCGGCTCGACAGTGCCGGGCAGGGCGGCCGCGAAGCCAGCCTGGCGTTTTATCGCGATGCCCGCGCCGCGGTCGCAGCGTTCGATCCGGCCGGATTGAGCGCCGCCAACAAGCGCAACCGTGCCATCGTCCTGCATCGCCTGGGCGATCAGTTGAGCGGGGCAGCATTCGATATTGACGATCCGCAAACGCCGTTCACCATCGATCAACAGCGCGGCGCCTATTTCTCGGTGCCCGATTTCCTCGACAACCAGCACCCGATCGAAAAGCTCGACGATGCCGAGGCCTATCTCGATCGCCTGGCCGCGTTCCCGGTCGTGCTCGATGATCAGACCGCCGAAGTGGCGCGCCAGGCTGGCCTCGGCCGCATCCCCCCGGTCTGGGCAATCGACTTGGCGCTGGGCCAGATGGCCAAGCTGCGCAATGTGCCGGCCGGTGAAAGCGGCCTGGTCACCTCGCTGGTGCGCCGTGCCCGTGAAAAGGGCCTGGCCGGCGATTGGCAGGGCCGCGCCACGGCGATCGTCAAGGACAAGGTCTATCCCGCGCTCGATCGCCAGATCGCGCTGCACCGCCGCCTGCGCGGCAAGTCCTCGCCCGGCGATGGCGTGTGGCGCCTCAAGCGGGGCGACGAAATCTATGCGGCCGCGCTTGCCAGTGCCACCACCACCACGCTCAGCCCCGAGCAGGTGCACAAGATGGGCCTGGAGCAGGTGGCCGATATCTCCGGCCAGCTTGATACCGTGCTCAAGGCGGCCGGCCACACTACCGGCACCGTGGGCGAGCGGCTGTCCGCGCTCAACCGCGCCAGCGACCAGCTCTATCCCGATACCGCGCAGGGCCGCACCGATCTGATCGCGGGGCTGAACAAGAGCGTGGCCGCGATGCGCGAAAAGCTGCCGCGCGCCTTTGCCGACATTCCCAACGACCCGCTGGTGATCCGCGCCGTGCCCACCGATATCCAGGACGGTGCGCCCAACGGCTATTACAACAGCGCCCCGCTCGACGGGTCACGCCCGGCGATCTACTGGATCAATCTCAAATCGGTGAACGACTGGCCCAAGTATACCTTGCCCTCGCTCACCTACCACGAAGGCATTCCCGGGCATCATCTCCAGGGTGGCTATGCCCAGGGCGGCGGCGAGCTGCCGTGGATTTTGCGCGACTACTTCATTTCCGCCTATGGCGAGGGCTGGGCGCTCTATGCCGAGCAGCTGGGCGATGAACTGGGTGGCTATAACGGCATCGAGCGCGCGGGCTATCTCCAGTCGTTCCTGTTCCGCGCCGTGCGCCTGGTGGTCGACACCGGCATTCACCACTATCGCTGGAGCCGGGAAAAGGCGACGGCCTACATGGTCGAGAAGACCGGCTTCACCCAGGCGCGCAGCCAGCGCGAGATCGAGCGCTATTGCACGATGATCGGCCAGGCCTGCAGCTACAAGATCGGCCACACCGCGTGGGTCGCCAACCGCAAGAAGGCGCAGGCGGCGCTGGGCGACAAGTTCAGCCTGCCGTGGTTCCACGCCGTGCTCAAGGAAGGCGCGATGCCGCTGTCGATGCTCGAGGCGCGGATCGACGAGCGCATCGCGGAGCGTCTGCGCAGCGCATGATCGGCGCGGGAGCCGGGCCGGCTTGGCCGCCCGGCTCCCGCCGCGCGATGGTTCAGGCGCCTTCGACCTGCTCGGCCAGTTCGAGCCAGCGTTCCTCGGCCGCTTCCTTTTCCCCGCGCGCCTTGGCCACGGCGTCGCTCAGCGCGGCAAAGCGCTTGGGATCGCGGGTGTAGAGCGCCGGATCGGCCAGCGCCGCTTCATCGCGCGCGATCGCTGCGTCAAGTTCCTCGATCCGCTTGGGCAGCATTTCGTAGTCGCGCTGGTCCTTGTAGGTCAGCTTGGCCTTGCGCGGCGCGGGCGGGGGCGGCGGTGGGGCGGCATCGACCGCCTTGCTTGCGCCCACCTTGGGTTGGGCCGCCAAGCGCGCCTTGCGCTGGCGCTCCCAGTCGGCATAGCCGCCCACCACGATATCGACCTTGCCCGAGCCATCCATGCCCAGGGTGATGTTGACCGTGCGATCGAGGAAGTCACGGTCGTGGCTGACGATCAGCACGGTGCCCTCGTAGTCGCTGATCACTTCCTGCAATAGGTCGAGCGTTTCCAGGTCAAGATCGTTGGTTGGCTCGTCCAGCACCAGGAGATTGGAAAACCGGGCGAACTCGCGGGCGAGCAGCAGGCGCGAACGCTCCCCGCCCGAAAGCGTGCCGACGCGCGCTTCGACCAGGCCGGGATCGAACAGGAAGTCCTTGAGATAGCCGTGGATGTGCTTGCGCACCCCGCGCACGTCGATCCAGTCGCCGCCTTCGGCCAGCACGTCGCGCACGCGCTTTTCCGGCGCCATCAGGCTGCGCTGCTGGTCGATCATCACCCCGCTAAGCGTCTGGGCCAGCGTGACGGTGCCTTCGTCCGGCGCCAGTTCGCCGGTCAGGATCTTGAGCAGCGTGGTCTTGCCCGCGCCGTTCGAGCCGACCAGGCCAATGCGGTCCCGCCGCTGGATGCGCAGCGAAAAGTCCTTGATGATCGTGCGGTCGCCAAACCGCTTGGTCACATGGTCGGCCACGATCACCGACTTGGTCTTGCTGTCGTCGCTGGCGATGGCGAGCTTGGCCGCGCCTTGCGGCCCGGTCATCGCGGCGCGTTCGGCGCGCATTTCGTGCAGCTTTTCCAGGCGGCCCATGTTGCGCTTGCGCCGCGCGGTCACGCCGCGGTGCAGCCAGTGTTCCTCGATCTTGAGCTTGGCATCGAGCTTGTCGGCCGCGCGCGCCTCTTCGGCGTGGACCTGCTCCATCCACGCTTCATAGCCGCCAAAGCCCACGTCCTTGCGGCGCAGGCTACCACGGTCGAGCCACAGCGTGGCGCGCGTCAGCCGCGTCAGGAACGTACGGTCGTGGCTGATCACCACGAACGCGCCATTGAAGCGTTGCAGCCAGTCTTCCAGCCATTCGATCGCCGCCAGATCGAGGTGGTTGGTCGGCTCGTCCAGCAGCAGCACATCGGGATCTTGCGCCAGCGCGCGGGCCAGCGCCGCCCGACGCCGCTCCCCGCCCGAGGCGTTCTGCGCCTCTCGCGCCAGATCGATGCCCAGCTGGTCGGCAATCGCCTCCACCTCGTGACGCTCGGGCGCATCGGGCCCGTGCAGCGCGAAATCGCGCAAGGTGGCAAAGCCCTTGAAGAACGGGTCCTGCTCCAGCGTCACCACGCGGGCGCCGGGCTGGACCGAACGCTTGCCCTTGTCGGCATCGATCGTGCCGGCAATCAGTTTGAGCAGGGTGCTCTTGCCCGCGCCGTTACGCCCGATCAGGGCGAGGCGGTCACGCGGGGCGATTTGGATGTCGAGGTCCTGGAAAAGCCAGCCGGTGCCTTGATGCAGGCCCAGCCCTTCCCAGCTCAGGATCGGTGCTGCCATAAGCCCCTGCGCTTAGCGGCGGGCTGGCCACAGGTCCACCTGAACATGGCGAAACGGTGCTATTCACAACTTGTTCAATAGGATTGTTGCATGCACAAGGCATGACGATGCTCCGCCGCCTTCTCCTTGCTGCTGCCAGCGTGCTGGCCCTGGCTGCTGCCGCACCGGCGGCCAACGCCCAGATTCGCAACGAACAGGACCGTGCCCGCCAGGATCTGGCAGCCGGCCATGTGCGCTCGCTGCGCGAGATCGAGGCGCGCGTGTTGCCGATGATGCGCGGCGCACAGTATCTCGGGCCTGAATACGATCCCCAGGCGCGCGCCTATCGCCTGAAATTCATTCGCGAGGGCCGGGTGGTGTTCGTCGATGTCGATGGCCGCACCGGCCAGGTCATGGGCGAGTCGCGCTGATTTTCTCCCAGGGTTTCCGGCTATGACGCATGGCGCGGGAACCGTTTCTTGACCGTTCAGGTTCCTGTCGCCATCTAACCACCATTCCAGCACGTTCGCGCCGCCCGCCCATCCGGGCAGCCGGCGCCAGAAGGGGCCAATTGCCATGCGTATCCTGATCGTCGAGGACGAACCGACCCTGGGGCGGCAGCTCAAGTCCACGCTCGAGCAGAACGGCTATGCCGTGGACCTGTCGACCGACGGGGAAGACGGCCACTTCCTCGGCTCGACCGAAGACTATGACGCGGTGATCCTCGACCTTGGCCTGCCCGAAATCGATGGTCTCACCGTTCTGGGCATGTGGCGCAAGGAAGGCCGCAAGTTCCCCGTGCTGGTGCTCACCGCGCGCGACAGCTGGTCCGACAAGGTTGCCGGCCTCGATGCCGGGGCTGACGATTATCTCGCCAAGCCGTTCCAGACCGAAGAACTCATCGCCCGCCTGCGCGCGCTGATCCGCCGCGCCTCGGGCAATTCCTCGTCCGAACTGATCGCTGGCGACGTGCGCCTCGATACCCGCTCGGGCCGCGTCACGCTGCAGGGTGAGCCGGTCAAGCTGACGGCGCAGGAATACAAGCTGCTGTCCTACCTGCTTCACCACAAGGGCAAGGTGGTCAGCCGCACGGAGCTGATCGAACACATCTATGACCAGGATTTCGATCGCGATTCCAACACGATCGAAGTGTTCGTCACGCGCATTCGCAAGAAGCTGGGCGCCGATGTGATCACCACGATCCGGGGCCTGGGCTACAGCCTCGACGATCCGGCGGCCGTGCGCGGCTGATTGGCCAGTGAACCGGCTGGCCCGCCTCCTGCTGCGGCTGGGCTTCGGGCGCCACCGCGCCGAAGCCGCCGCTGCCACGGCAGGCGGACGCCAGCACACCGGCTCGCTATCGCGGCGCATGCTGCTGATCGCGTTTGCCTGGGTCACGGTGCTGTTGCTGGGCGGCGGCCTGGCGCTCGATCGCACGCTGACCGGGCTGGTCACCCGCAATTTCGATGACCAGCTCAACTACATGCTCACCGCGATGGTCGCCTCGGCCGAAATCGGCCCGGATGGCGAGGTGTTCTTCAACCGCACCCTGGGTGACCAGCGCTTTCTAGAGCCCAACAGCGGCCTCTACTGGCAGATTTCGGGGCAGGGGCATGACGATTTTCCCTCCCGCTCGCTGTGGGACCGCACGCTGAAGCTGCGCGCCGATCATGTCGACACGGCGCCGCACATCTACGATTCCAACCAGTTTGGCGATAACGAGCGGCTGCGCATGATCGAGCGTTCGGTCATCCTGCCGGGCAGCAACACGCTGTGGCAGTTCTCCGTGGCGGCCAGCCGCGGCGAGCTTGACGCACAGATCACCCGCATCCGCGCAATCCTGGTCTGGTCGTTCCTGGTGCTGGGCATGGGCCTGTTCATCATGGCCGGCCTGCAGACCTTCTATGGCCTTGGCCCGTTGCGCCGCGTGCGCCGCGCGATTGCCGCCATGCGCGAAGGCGGCGCCTCGCGCGTGAACGAGCCGCTGCCGCTGGAAGTCCAGCCGCTGGTCGAGGAAATCAACCAGCTGCTCGCCCATTCCGAAAAGCAGGCGGAGGAGGCGCGCACCCATGCCGGCAACCTGGCCCATGCGCTGAAAACGCCGCTGACCGTGGTGATGAACGCGGCCACCGCCCACGCGCCCGATCTGTCCGACACCGTGATCCGCGAGGCGGCCGTGATGCGCCGCCAGGTCGATCACCATCTCGCCCGCGCCCGCGCGGTCGGTCGCCGCGCCACCGGCCTGTCGCGCGCCACGGTGTGGGAAAGCGCTGACGCGGTGGTGCGTGCCGTCACCCGGCTCTATGCCGATGTGCGCTTTGACCTCGACGGCAACCGCGAGGCGGGCGTGGCGATCGAGCGGCAGGATCTTGATGAAATCCTCGGCAATCTCATCGAGAACGCGGCCAAGTATGGCGGCGGATCGGTGTTCATCACCATCGATGCCGTGCCCAGCGATCCGCGCTTTTGCGATATCTGGGTCGAAGACGATGGCATGGGCATTCCCGAGGTGGAGCGGGAGCGGATTTTCGACCGTGGTGCCCGGCTCGATACCGGCAAGCCCGGCACCGGCCTCGGCCTTGCCATCGTGCGCGATGTGGCCGAACTCTATGGCGGCGCGGTGACCCTGGGCGAAAGCGAAGACCTCGGCGGACTGCTAACGACCCTCAGATTGCCCCGCGCCAAATAAAGATCCTCCCTCCGCGTAGCGGGGGGAGGGGGACCGCCGGCAAAGCCGGTGGTGGAGGGGGGTTAGTCGCCCCGCTCGCGCGGATGGGCGCTGCGATAGGCATCAAGCAGCGTGGCTGCATCCACCCGCGTATAGATCTGCGTCGACGACAGGCTGGCATGGCCCAGGAGTTCCTGCAGGCTGCGCAGGTCGGCCCCCGCGCCCAGCAGGTGCGTGGCAAAGCTGTGGCGCAGGGCGTGGGGCGTGGCCGTGGCCGGCAGGCCCAGCGCCACGCGGGCGCGGGCCATCGCGCGCTGCACCAGCCCGGGCGAGAGTGGCCCACCCTTGGCGCCGCGAAACAGCGCGGCGTCCCGTTCCAGTGGCCAGGGCACTTGCGCGGCGTAGTCGGCCACGGCCTGGCGCACCGCCGGCAATAGCGCGATCACCCGCTGGCGCCCGCCCTTGCCGGTCACCACCAGGCGCTCGCCCAGCGGCAGCACGCTGGCGGGCAGGGCCAGCGCTTCGGCAATGCGCAGGCCGGCGCCATAAAGCAGCAGCAGCACGGCGCGGTCGCGCGCGGCAATCCACGGCGCGGCTTCGTCGGAAACCATCTCGGCCAGGGCCACGGCGTCGTCGGGCGAAATCGGGCGGGGCAGCCCTTTTTTCACGCGCGGCCCGCGCAGGCGCGGTGCCACGGCATCGGACAGGCCGGCCTGAGCACGGGCAAAGGCCAGGAACGCCTTGAGCGCGGAAAGCTCGCGCGCGGCAGAGGTATTGACCAGGCCCTCCGCGCGCCGCTCGGCCAGATGCTGGCGCAGGCGCGGGGCATCGAGCCGCGCCAGGCTGGCCCAGTCCTGCCCGGCCGGCAGGGCATCGAGCAGGCGTTGCGCGGTCTTGTGATAGGCGCGCACGGTGTGGGGCGATCGGCGCAGCGACAGCGCCAGGTGATCGTGCCAGGCAATCAGCAGGTCTGCCCGGTCCATCGCCTGTATCCTCAGCCCACCAGCTCTGCCGGCACCAGTTCGGCCAGCAGCGCATCGAGCAGCGGCATGCCCGCCTCGGTCACCACCAGCCGCGTGCCATCCTCGCGCAGCAGGCCGCCACGCGCATGAAACGCGCGCTTGGCCGGATCGATCAAGGTACTTTCCGCCAGGCCAAAGCGGCGCGAGAGCGCGGCCACGTCAACCCCTTCGTCCAGGCGCAGGCCCATCAGCAGGGCTTCGCTGGCCTGCTCGGCCCGGCCCAGCGCGCGTTGTTCCACCAGGCCATGGCCTTGCTCTGCCACGGCGCGCAGATAGTTTTCCGGCTTGCGATGCCTGACCGTGGCGGTTTCCAGCCGCCGGCCATGCGCGCCGGGGCCGATCCCGGCATAGTCGCCATAGCGCCAATAGGTCAGGTTGTGGCGGCTCTCCTCGCCCGGCCGGGCGTGGTTGCTGATCTCGTAGGCGGGCAGGCCGGCCGCGGTCATGCGTTCGCGGGTCAGCGCAAAAAGGTCGGCCGCGGCATCGTCGTCAAGCGGGGTAAAGCGCCCTTCGCGCACCAGCGTCGCAAAGCGCGTGCCCGGCTCGATCGTCAGCTGATAGAGTGACATGTGCCCGGTGCCCAGCGCCAGCGCGCGCGCCAGCTCGGCGTCCCACGTCTCGGGCGTGTGGCCGGGCCGGGCATAGATCAGATCAAACGTGACACGCGCAAAGTGGCGCTGCGCCACGTCGAGCGCGGCCAATCCTTCGGCTGCATCGTGCAGGCGGCCAAGGAAATGCAGCGTTTGATCATCCAGTGCCTGGAGGCCGAGCGACACGCGGTTGATCCCGGCACTTGCCAGCGCCGCGAAGTTGGCCGCTTCCACCGACGATGGGTTTGCCTCCAGCGTGATCTCGATATCGCTGGCCAGGCGCCAGTGCTGCCCCGCCGCCTCGATCAGTCGCGCCACCAGCGCCGGCGGCATCAGCGAGGGCGTGCCGCCGCCAAAGAAGATCGAGGTGAGCTCCCGCCCCGGCAGCAGCGCGGCCTCGTGCGCCATGTCCGCCAGCAGCGCGCTTTCCCATGCCGCCATGTCGGTCTTGGCGCGCACATGGCTGTTGAAGTCGCAATAGGGGCACTTTGCGAGACAGAACGGCCAATGGATATAGAGCGCGAGGGGGGGCATTTTTTCTCCGGCAAACGGTGCGCCATGTTTCGCACCACCCCCAACCCCCTCCTCTGAAGAGGAGGGGGCTTCAAGGGCATTCTCCCCCTCCTCTTCAGAGGAGGGGGTCGGGGGGTGGTGTGAACCCTAAGACAACCGCACCCTTCTACCCCGCGAACTGCACCGCGACCAGCTTGGCAAACGCCCGGGCGCGGTGGCTCATCGCGTTCTTTGCCGCCGGATCGATCTCGGCAAAGGTGCGCGTCTCGCCCGTGGGCACGAACACGGGATCATAGCCAAAGCCCAGCGTGCCGCGCGGCGGCCAGGTCAGCGTGCCGTCAATCCGACCTTCAAAGGTCTGCGCCTCGCCATCGGGCCAGGCGAGGGCCAGCATCGAGGTGAACCACGCATCGCGCGGCGTGTCGGGGCCGAGTTCGGCCAGCTTGCCTTCGACCTTGCCCATCGCCATGTACCAGTCGCGGCCCGGGCCGCCTTCCAGCGGGCCGGCTTCGGCCCAGTCGGCGGTATAGACACCCGGCGCGCCGTTCAGGGCCTGCACGCTCAGCCCGGAATCGTCGGACAGTGCGGGCAGGTTGGCGGCGCGCGCGGCGGCATGCGCCTTGATCAGGGCGTTTTCGGCAAAGGTCGTGCCGGTTTCATCCGGTTCGGGCAGGCCCAGGTCCCCGGCAGAAAGGCATTCCATGCCATAGGGCGCCAACAGGGCCTGCATCTCCTTGAGCTTGCCCTTGTTGTGCGTGGCAATGACCAGTTTGCCGGGGGTGAGCCGCCGTGTCACCGTGCGACGGCCTTTTCCTGCGCGGCAAAGATGTCGGTGCAGCCCAGGCGGGCCAGGCGCAGCAGGCGCAGCAGCGCTTCCTCGTCATAGGTCGCGCCTTCGGCGGTCGCCTGCACTTCGGCGATGTGGCCGCCTTCGATCAGCACGAAGTTGGCATCGGCATCGGCCGAGCTGTCTTCGACATAGTCGAGATCGAGCACCGGCGTGCCCTTGACGATCCCGCACGAGATCGCCGCGACCTTGCGGGTCAGCGGATCGTCCTGGATCGCCCCGGCATCCATCAGCTTCTGCACCGCCAGGCGCAGCGCAACCCATGCGCCCGAGATCGAGGCCGTGCGGGTGCCGCCATCGGCCTGGATCACGTCGCAATCCAGCGTGATCTGGCGCTCGCCCAGCTTCTTGAGATCGGTCACGGCGCGCAAGCTACGGCCGATCAGGCGCTGGATTTCCTGGGTGCGGCCCGATTGCTTGCCCTTGGCCGCCTCGCGGCTGCCACGGGTGTGGGTGGCGCGGGGCAGCATCGAATATTCCGCCGTGACCCAGCCTTCGCCCTTGCCGCGCATGAACGGCGGCACGCGCTCTTCCACCGAGGCCGTCACCAGCACCTTGGTGTCGCCAAAGCCGATGAGGACCGAGCCTTCGGCATGCTTGGTGAAGTTGGTCTCGATGGTGATCGCCCGCATCTGATCGGCGGCGCGGCCGGAAGGACGCATGTTGAGGTTTCCTTGCAAGGGTGGGTGCCAGAATTGCGCGCTGCCTTGGCCGATTGCGTGATGGCCCGCAAGCAATTCTGCGCGGCATGCAATTCCCTTGAGCCTTGGGCGAAGGCTTCTACATATGCCTATGGTATGAACGGCTCCACGCTTACCGATCTGTCCAACCGCGCCCGCGATATCTTCCGCCTGGTGGTGGAGGGCTATATCGCCTCGGGCCAGCCGGTCGGCTCCAAGACACTGGCAGGCGCGGGCGGGGTCAACCTGTCGCCTGCCTCGATCCGCTCGGTCTTGCAGGAACTGCAGGATGCCGGGCTCTTGGCCGCGCCGCACACCAGCGCCGGGCGCATGCCAACCGAAATGGGCCTGCGCCTGTTCGTCGACGGCATCATGCAGGTCGCCCAGCCAAGCGAGGCCGAACGCGCCCAGATCGAACGCGGCCTCAAGCGCACCCGCGCGCAGGGCGGCACGATCGAGGCGGCACTGGCGGCGGCAACCTCGGCGCTGTCAGAGCTTTCGGCCGGGGCAGGGGTGATCATGGTCCCCCGCCGCGAACCGCGGCTGATGCAGCTTTCGTTCGTGTCGCTGTCTCCCACGCGGGCGCTCGCCGTGCTGGTGGCCGAAGACGGCGGCATCGAAAACCGCGTGATCGATCTGCCGGCACCCACGGCGCCCTTCATGCTGGAGCAGGCCTCCAACTATCTCACCGCGCGGCTCGCCGGCCGCACCCTGGCCGAGGCGGTCGCCGCGATCCGTGCCGAAATTGCCGGCGGGCGCAGCGCGCTCGATGCCGCCAGCGCCGATCTGGTGCAGCGCGGCCTGGCGGTGTGGAGCATGGACGCGGCCCAGCGCCCGGTCCTGGTGGTGCGCGGCCAGGCCAACCTGCTCGACGAAGCCGCGCTTGGCGATATCGAGCGGGTGCGCCTGCTGCTCGATGAACTGGAAAGCGCCGAGGCTATTGCCGGCGTGCTCGACGCCGCGCGCGAGGCCCAGGCCACGCGCATTTTCATCGGCAGCGAGAACCGCCTGTTCTCGCTTTCTGGCTCGTCGGTGATCGCCTCGCCCTGGCGCGACGGCGAAGGGCGGGTGGTCGGCGTGGTGGGGGTGATCGGGCCAACGCGGTTGAATTATGCGCGCGTCGTCCCCATGGTGGATTTCACGGCCCAATCCTTGGGCAAACTTATCGGACAAGACGGATTTTCACGCAAATGACGGATAACGAGACGCGCCCGCAAGATGCAGAGCTGGAAGCCGAACTGGCTGGCGTGCCCGAGGATTTGAAGGAATCCGGCGCCGCTGGCCACGATACCGAGCTGGCGACCCTGCGCGAATCGCTCGAGGTGGCCAAGCAGGACGTGCTCTATGCCAAGGCAGAGACGCAGAACGTGCGCCGCCGCATGGAAAAGGACATTGCCGATGCGCGCGCCTATGCCGCCACCAGCTTTGCCCGCGACATCCTGTCGGTGGCCGACAACCTCGCCCGCGCGCTGGAAACCATCCCGGCCGACCTGCGCGACGATGACAAGTTCAAGAACCTGGTCACCGGCCTGGAAGCCACCGGGCGCGAGATCGAAAAGGTTTTCGGCAACCACGGCATCAGCCGCATCGCCGCCAAGGGCATGCCGCTCGATCCGCATCAGCACCAGGCGATGATGGAAGTGCCCTCGGCCGAGCATGAACCCGGCACTGTCGTGCAGGAACTCCAGGCCGGCTACACCATCAAGGACCGCCTGCTGCGCCCGGCCATGGTCGTCGTGGCCAAGAAGCCGGACTGATTGCTTTAGGGTTCTTACCACCCCCGACCCCCTCCTCTGAAGAGGAGGGGGCTTTAGATTGAGAACCTTAACTCCCCATCCTCTTTAGAGGAGGGGGTTGGGGGGTGGTGGAACGTTAAGCCGACGATACAGCATTAGGCATAAGCGGAACCAAACCCCGTTCTCCATCGTAATATCCTGTGACAACGGGAGGGCGACGGAGGAATTGCCATGGGTAAGAAGTTCCTGATTCCCGCCGCCATTGCGCTTGGTGCCCTGTCGCTGGGTGGTTGCGCGCGCAACTATGCCGGTGAAGGTGGCCTGGCCGGGGCCGGCGTGGGCGCGGCCGTGGCCGGCATTTCCGGCGGCAATATCGGCACGGGCGCCGCCATCGGCGGGGCCGTGGGCGCTGCCGCCGGCTCGCAGGTCAAGAAGGATTGCTGGCGCACAGACGCCGATGGCCGCAGCTATCGCGTCTGCTGATCAAAACGGCAGGACTGCCCGATAGGCCGCCAGCGGCGGCTTGTCGGGCAGTGCCACGCCTTGCTCCAGCAGGAAGGCATGGCGCACGATTTCGGCCTGCTGCTCCAGGCCGTAGCGGGCAAACGGCTTGCCCGGCACCAAATCATACGCATAGCGACAGAACGGATGGCGCTGCAGCGGCAGGAACACGCCCCGCTGCCATTGCCACACATGGCACAGTTCGTGGATGAGCAGCCCTTGCAGGCTCAGGCGCTCTTCCGAAAAATCGGCTGACCAGAAATCGGCGCCGGGGTGAAAGTGGATGTGCCCCATAGGTGCCATTACCACGTTCACCCCCTGAAATGGCCACCAGCGGCGGCGCCGCACTTCCACCCGCTGCCAATCGATCGCCGCGCCATAGACGCTGCGGCCCAGCGCCACTTCGCCCGGTGTGAGCTTGCGCGCGACCATGATGGCGCGCTGGCCTTACATGTGATCCATGTGATCCATGCTGCCACCAGCTGCGGCTGCGGCGCCGGGGGCGACCACCTTGGCCTTGGTCGTTGCCTTGTCACCATTGTCGAGCGTGATGGTGAGTTCGGTCACGCCACCAGCCTTGAGCGTGGGGGCCAGGTCGAACAGCATGACGTGGTTGGCACCGGGCTTGAACTCCACGCTCTTGCCCGATTGCAGCGGCACCGCCTTGAGCGGCGACATCTGCATCATGCCATCCTTCATCGCGCTTTCATGCATTTCCGCGCGGCCCGCGCCATCGACGTGCACCGCCACCAGCTGGCGGTCCGGCCCGCTGCCCTGGGCCAGGGTGAAATAGGCAACGCCGGGATTGCCGGCCACGGCGGGCAATTGCACGGTCGCATCGGTCAGCGTGGTGCCCGGCGCGTTTTCGGGCGTGGCATCCAGGCTGGCGGCAGCGCTGGGGCTTTCCTGCGGCGCAGGCTTGCTGCATCCCGCCAGGGCAAGGCCCGACGCCAGGGCAAGACAGGCCATGCCGGCCAGAACAGGTGCGCGCATGCGATGCGATCCTTCTTTTCAAGCGAGGTGAAAATGTGACGCAGCCATAGCACGCGCGGGGCTTGTGCCAAGCGCAAGCGCACCTATATCCCGCCCGTAACGAGCCGCCAAGGTGGCGCCTGCCCACAAGGGGGACGCCCGATTAAGCGGTGTCAACACGCGAAGGATATGGGGAAACATGGCTAAAGTTATTGGTATCGACCTCGGCACGACCAACAGCTGCGTCGCGGTGATGGACGGGGGCACGCCCAAGGTCATCGAGAATTCGGAAGGCGCGCGCACGACGCCTTCGATCGTGGCTTTCACCAAGGATGGTGAGCGCCTGATCGGTCAGCCGGCCAAGCGCCAGGCCGTGACCAACCCTGACAACACGATCTTTGCGGTCAAGCGTCTGATCGGCCGTCGTTTCGACGATCCGCTGACCCAGAAGGACACCCAGCTGGTGCCCTACACGATCACCAAGGGCAAGAACGGCGACGCGTGGGTCAAGGCTGGTGGCCAGGATTACAGTCCGTCGCAGATTTCGGCCTATACCCTTCAGAAGATGAAGGAAACCGCCGAAAGCTACCTCGGCGAAACCGTGACGCAGGCGGTGATCACCGTGCCGGCTTACTTCAACGACGCGCAGCGCCAGGCGACCAAGGACGCCGGCCAGATCGCCGGCCTTGAAGTGCTGCGCATCATCAACGAGCCGACCGCGGCCGCGCTTGCCTATGGCCTCGACAAGCAGGACGGCAAGACCATTGCCGTGTACGACCTTGGCGGCGGCACCTTCGACATTTCGATCCTCGAAATCGGCGATGGCGTGTTCGAGGTGAAGTCCACCAACGGTGATACGTTCCTGGGCGGTGAAGACTTCGACACCGCGCTGGTCGAATATCTGGCGGACAAGTTCAAGGGCAAGGAAGGCCTTGACCTGCGTGGCGACAAGCTTGCCCTGCAGCGTCTCAAGGAAGCGGCGGAAAAGGCCAAGATCGAACTGTCTTCGGCCCAGACCACCGAAATCAACCTGCCCTTCATCACCGCGCGCATGGAAGGTGGCAGCACCACCCCGCTGCACCTGGTGGAAACCATCACCCGTTCGGACCTCGAACGCCTGGTCGGCAAGCTGATCGAGCGCACGCTCGAGCCCTGCCGCAAGGCGCTGGCCGATGCCGGCCTTTCGGCCAAGGACATCGACGACGTGGTGCTGGTGGGCGGCATGACCCGCATGCCCAAGGTGCGCGACGTGGTGAAGGACTTCTTCGGCAAGGACCCGCACACCGGCGTGAACCCTGACGAAGTCGTGGCCATGGGCGCGGCCATCCAGGCCGGCGTGCTCCAGGGCGACGTCAAGGACGTGCTGCTGCTCGACGTGACCCCGCTGTCGCTGGGTATCGAAACGCTGGGCGGCATCATGACCAAGATGATCGACCGCAACACCACGATCCCGACCAAGAAGAGCCAGGTCTATTCGACGGCGGAAGACAACCAGCAGGCCGTGACCATCCGCGTGTTCCAGGGTGAACGCGAAATGGCGCAGGACAACAAGCTGCTGGGCCAGTTCGACCTGCTCGGCATTCCGCCCGCACGGCGCGGCGTGCCCCAGATCGAGGTGACGTTCGACATCGACGCCAACGGCATCGTCAACGTTTCGGCCAAGGACAAGGGCACCGGCAAGGAGCAGCAGATTCGCATCCAGGCATCGGGCGGCCTGTCCGACGCCGATATCGACCAGATGGTGCGCGACGCGGAAAAGTTCGCGGCTGACGACAAGAAGCGCCGCGAGGCGGCCGAGGCCAAGAACAACGCCGAAAGCCTGGTCCACGCCACCGAGCGCCAGCTCGAAGAGCATGGCGACAAGGTTGACGCGGGCCTCAAGGCCGAAATCGAGGCAGCCCTGGCCGAAGCCAAGACCGCCATCGAAAGCGGCAATGCCGAAGACATGACCGCCAAGACCCAGGCCCTCACCGACAAGGCGATGAAGCTGGGCCAGGCGATCTATGAAAAGGAACAGGCCGGTGCCGCCTCTCCGGGGGCTGAAGCACCCAAGGACGACGGCGTGGTCGACGCCGAGTTCTCGGAAGTGGACGACACCAAGGCTTGATCTGCAACATGACCCCCTCTCTTGCCACGCAGCGTGGCAAGGGACGGGGAGAGGGGACCAGGAACGCCTTTAACATGGCATTGCCCAGGCCCTCTCCCCGTGCGGGGCGAGGGCTTTGTTATGGCAGTTGAAGCCGATTATTACGAATTGCTGGAAGTGGAACGGACGGCCGATGACAAGGTCATCAAGTCTGCGTTCCGCAAGCTGGCGATGAAATTCCACCCCGACAAGAATCCGGGGTGCCAGGATTCCGAGGCCAAGTTCAAGCAGATCAACGAGGCCTATGCCTGCCTCTCCGATCCGCAAAAGCGTGCCGCCTACGATCGCTATGGCCATGCCGCGTTCCAGCAGGGCGGCCCCGGTGGCGGCGGTGCAGGCGGTTTTGGCGGCGGCGATTTCGGCGACATCGGCGATATCTTCGAAACGATCTTCGGCGGTGCCTTTGGTGGCGGCGGTGGCCGGCAGCAAAGCCGGCGCGGCGCCGATCTGCGCTATGACATGGAAGTGACGCTGGAAGAGGCGTTCCATGGCAAGACGGCCGAAATCACCGTGGAAGTATCGCAGACCTGCGAACCGTGCAGCGGCTCGGGCGCCACGCCCGGCACCTCTGCCCGGCGCTGCAACCTGTGCGGCGGCCATGGCAAGGTGCGCGCGCAGCAGGGCTTCTTCATGGTGGAGCGGGCTTGCCCCAACTGCCATGGCCGCGGCGAAGTGATCGAAAAGCCCTGCCGCCATTGCCGTGGCGAAGGCCGCGTCGATGCGCCGCAAACCCTGGCGGTGGACATTCCCGCCGGCGTCGACACCGGCACCCGCATCCGCCTGGCCGGCAAGGGCGAGGCCGGGCCCAATGGCGCCCCGGCAGGTGATCTCTACATCTTCCTGCACATTGCCCGGCACAAGGTGTTCGAGCGCGACGGCACCACGCTGCTGACCCGCGCCCCGATCAGCTTCACCACCGCAGCCCTGGGTGGCGAAATCGAGATTCCCGGCCTCGATGGCAGCCGCCATGCGATCGAGATTCCTGCCGGCATCCAGTCGGGCAAGCAATTGCGCAAGCGTGGCGCGGGAATGCCCGTGCTGCAAGGGCGAGGCTCGGGCGATCTTGTCGTGGAAATCCAGGTCGAAACCCCGACCAAGCTCTCGGCCCGCCAGCGCGAATTGCTGCGCGAATTCCAGGGCACCGAAACTGGCGAGGAATGCCCGCAATCCAAGGGCTTCTTCGAACGCATCAAGGATGCGTGGAGCGATTTGACCGAATAACATCGGGCAAGGCGTCCACCACTCCCAGCCCCCTCCTCTTCACAGGAGGGGGCTTTTTCATGCCTGCTCCCCCTCCTCTTCAGAGGAGGGGGCCGGGGGGTGGTGGATGCCCTGAGCAAACTTCGCCAACACCTCCACTCGAACGCTCGGCACCAGGTCAGGATCTGCCCGCAAGCGCGCCTCCTCCTCATCCAGGATCGCCAGGAACGCATCGCGCTTGAACCTGTCCACCAGCGCGGGTTCGAGCGGCTCGTCCAGCGTCGAACAGACCATGTCGATCAGCCGTTCCGCGCCATTGAGCCGGCCCCACAGGTAATCGTTCTCGCGCCAGGCGCGGCTGAAGAACGCGCCGAAGTGGGTAAACGCGATGCCCTTGAGGCAGGCGCGGGTCCCGCCGGTGCGGATTGCGGTGGCGTCTTCGGGGGAGATGCGATCGACCTTGACCGGATCGAACTCACCCAGGCCATCGCCCTGGAACAGCGGCAGGGTGGCCACGTCATAGAACGGAAAGCCCAGGTAGGCGTGAAGGAAGCGGCGGCGCAGCGCCTTGTCCATCATGCCCAGTGCATGGACGAACAGCCCGTCCACTTCGTCATCCAGCCGGGCGAGATCGCGCCGCGCGGCTATCGCGGCCAACACCGCGCCGGGGTCTTCGCGCACCACGGCCGCGCTGGCGGCAAAGCCCGGGCCCAGGCCGCTCAGGCTGGCCCGCGCCTGATAGAGCGCCTGGGCACGATAGACCACGTCGCGCGCCGCCTCGCGCGCGGCCGGATCGATGCCGGCGGCCTCGTCCCAATCGGCCGTCAGCCGCCGCGCCAGGAGTTTCAGGCGGCGGATGCGGAAGGCCAGATCGTGCGCGCGGAAAAAGGCAATGGCCGGCGCCGTGGCCCCCGCGCCGCGGGCGCTGAGGTTATGGAGGCCCAACTGGTTGAGGTGGCGCCACAGCGCCTCTTCCACCCCGGCGTTGTCGTCGGCGGGCAGGGCCTGGGTGATCACCTCGGCCAGATCAGCGACGATCCCTGCCAGCTTGACCTGCGCATAGCCATGAAACGCATAGCCGGCCTGCTCGGCGGCGGCCTGCTGCGCCCGTGCCCGCCAGGTGATCAGTCGCTTGGGATTGGGCCAATCGAAAAACAGCGTGTGGCCAAACAGCCTGGCCACGGTTTCCTCGATCTCGCCCTGCAGCGAATCGACGATGGCCCGCAGCCGCAGGCGCTCGCGCGATTGCCGCTCCAGCGCCTCCAGGTTGTCGCGAATCGGCTGCTCGCGCGGAATGGTCGACAGCGCGCCAAAGATCGCCGCGATAAAGCCCACCGGTGCGGCCGCTGGCGCAGGGTCACCGGGCGCATGCGGCGCGGGATCGAGATAGACGAAGCGGCGATCCACCTCGCGCCGGGAAGGGCGGCTGCCCAGCGCCGCCATGGCCGGCGCGAACGGGCGGTTGACCAGCACGGCGCCGTCGACCAGCGCGGCCTGGTCCACCGTGCCGCGCCGCCAGCGGTTGGGCATGATCCGCTGCAGAAAGTCCGCGCGGCCCGGCCAGGTCTCGCCGCGTTCGGCCACCAGGCTGTCGATCTCGGCAATCGTGAGCGGCGGAAATGCGCCGGGAAAGCTCGCCGTGGCGCGCGCGGCCAGCACCAGTTCGGGCAGCGGGGCCAGGCCCTCGCCGGTATGGGCGCGGGCCTCGGCGCGAAAGCCGATGCCCAGGCGGTGTTCGTTTTCTTCGACCAGCGGTGGGCTGTTGAGCCGCAGCGGCGCCGGATGGCCGGCAAAATCGGTGGCCGTTACCATCAGGTCGATCGGGTGGCCCGGCGGCAGCAGCGGCGCGGCATTGCCGCTGTCGGCCATGGCATCGAGCGCTTCGGCCAGGAGGCGGGAAAAGCCGATGCCGCTGAACGGCGGGGCAAACCAGCGTGCACGGATCAGGCGCGAAATCTTGCGGCGCACTTCGCCCCAGGCCTTGGTGTGGCGCATTTCCCGCCCCACCTGCTGCGCCAGTTCGCCGCCCGGCGCGCGCAGCGCGGGCCAGCGCAGCACGGCCCAGACCAGCGGCTGCGCCCAGAACTTGGCAAAGCGCCCCCACGGTCGCGCATCGGGATCGAGCAGCACGTCGCTATCGGCGCGGGCCAGCCACAGCCGGGTCAGCGGCTCCAGGCTTTGCCCGGTGGCAAGCGCCTGGCCCAGGAACACGGCATTGATCCCACCGGCGCTGGCGCCCGACAGGATATCGACCAGCACGCGCAGGCGCAGTCCGCGCTCGGCATGGATCGTGTCCAAGAGGGCGATCCACACTGCCTCGATTCCCGGCGCTGGCCCGGCGTTTGGCGTTTTCGTGGGCGCGGCCTTGGCGTTGACCGCGCAACTGGCGCGCGAAAGGTGCCACAGTTCCTTGGTAACCCCGTGCATATAGACCGCCAGGCTGATGCCGCCGGTGGAAACAAGGGCCAGGCGCAGTTCTTTCTGCCGCATCGCCAGACCATGGCAGGGATTGACGCGCACGACCAGTAGGGAGGAGAGTCTGTAAGCCTGTCCGACGCTATTAACCGGAACGTGTCAGATTCACCGACAATTTACCCACGCGGGCCTATGCCCGCCGCATAACGATTTGCGCAGTTACCGATCCGCCCCGGCAGGGCGCAGCTGGATACCCTTGGCCTGATGATCCGCTTGTTCAAACACTATATTCCCAACGCGGTCTTCCTGCTGGGAATCATCGATTTCTGGCTGCTGGTGCTGGCGGGCGAACTGGGCTGGGTGGTGCGCGCCCACCAGATCGGCATGGACGTGGGCTATACCAGCGACCGCCTGTGGCCGCTGCTGACCTTTGCCGTGCTGGTGCAGACGGCGATGGTCTCTGTCGGCGTCTATGGCTCAGATGCGCTGCGTTCGATGCGCTATGCCACGGCGCGGCTGATGGTGGCCGTCAGCCTGGGCATCATTGCGCTGTCGGTCGTCTATTTCCTGATCCCCGGCCACACGCTGTGGCGGTCCAACCTGTTCTACGCCATGGTTTTTTCCATGGTCCTGCTGGTGGGCGTGCGGCTCGTGCTGGGCGGCTTCCTCGGCACCGCGGCATTTCGTCGCCGTGTGCTGGTGCTGGGCGCGGGCAAGCGCGCCGATCGCCTGCGCAAGCTGGGCGACCGGCCTGAGGCAGGCTTCGTCATCGTCGGCTATGTCGCGATGAGCACGCAGCACCCGGTGATCGAGGAAGCGATCAGCCGTGATGCGCTGCCCAATCTCACCCGCTTCGTTGAAAACCTTGGCGTGAGCGAAGTGGTGCTCGCGCTCGAAGAGCGGCGCAATGCCCTGCCGCTCAAGGACTTGCTCCGTATCAAGACCACCGGCGTGCATGTGAATGATTTTTCCACGTTCGTGGAGCGCGAGACCGGCCGCGTCGATCTCGATACGGTCAATCCCAGCTGGCTGATCTTCTCCGATGGGTTTTCCTCGGGTCGCATGCTGTCGGGCGCGATCAAGCGCGCGTTCGATATCTGCGCCAGCCTGCTGCTGCTGGCACTGACTGCACCGATCATCCTGGTCTTTGCCATCCTGGTAAAGCTCGACAGCAAGGGGCCGGCGTTCTTCCGGCAGACCCGCGTCGGCCTCTATGGCGAAACGTTCAACCTCATCAAGCTGCGCTCCATGCGCACCGATGCCGAGGCGGGCGGCGCACAATGGGCTGCCAAGAACGATCCGCGCGTCACGCGCATCGGCCGGCTGATCCGCAAGCTGCGCATCGATGAACTGCCGCAGACCTGGACCGTGCTCAAGGGGCAGATGAGCTTTGTCGGCCCGCGTCCCGAGCGTCCCGAATTCGTGTCCGACCTGGAAGAGCATCTGCCCTATTACGCAGAACGCCACATGGTGAAGCCGGGCATCACCGGCTGGGCGCAGATCAACTATCCCTATGGCGCCTCGATCGAGGATTCGCGGCACAAGCTTGAATACGATCTCTATTACGCCAAGAACTATACCCCGTTCCTTGACCTCTTGATCCTGCTGCAAACCCTGCGCGTCGTGCTGTGGCACGAGGGCGCGCGTTAAGCAGGCGCCGGCGCGATGCAGGCCCCGCTGGGATGGACAGGATTGGGCCAATGGGCCTTTGTGCTGGCGGCCTTTGCCGGGCTGGTGCTGGGCGTATGGCAGATCGATCGGCAACGGCGCGGCCGGCCGGTCAGCCGCGCAGCAATCGCCGCGGTGCTGGTCGGCGCGGTCTGGGCGCTGTTGCAGGCGGCCTTGGGGCCGCACGCGCCCGTCGCGCTCTTGGCCGATATGGCGCGCAACCTGGCCTGGCTGCTGGTGGTCTATGCGCTGTTTGCCCGGGACGGGCGACATGAATCCGTAGCGCCGGTGCGGCCGGTGCTGATCGTGCTGGCCGTGGTCGAACTGCTCCAGGTCGTGCTGCTCGTGCTCGATTGGCGCTTTGCCGCCTTTCCGATCGCGCGGGCGATGATTTTCCAGATCGCGGTCATGCTGCGCCTGCTGGTGATCACCGGCGCGCTGGTCTTGGTGCACAATCTCTATGCCGGGGCGATGACCGCGCAGCGCAGCGCCGTGCGCTGGACCTGCGCTGCCTTGGCGGTGATCTGGGGCTACGATCTCAACTTCTACACCATCGCCTATCTGGTGCGCGGCACCCCGGCCGAACTCGTCAGCCTGCGCGCGCTCGCCGCGTTGCTCGGCGTCGCCCTGCTTGCTGCCGGCGCGGTGCGCGAGCAGACCACCGGGCGCTTTTCGCCGTCGCGCACGGTGGCGTTCCAGTCACTCTCGCTGCTGGTGATCGGCGGCTACATGCTGGTCATGGTCGGCGTGGCGCAGTCCATTGCCTGGGCTGGCGGCAGTGCGACGATGCTCACCCAGCTTGGCTTCGTGTTTGCCTCGTCGGTGCTGGTTCTCGCGCTGATGCCCTCGGGGCGCCTGCGTGGCTGGCTCAACGTCATGCTGTCCAAGCATTTCTTCCAGCACCGCTATGACTACCGCGCCGAATGGCTGCGCTTCAACGCTACGATCGGCCGGGGCGGGGCGAGGGGGCCGGGCGGGGGCGATGCCGTGCCGCTGCATACCCGCGTGATCCAGGCCGTGGCCGATATCACCGACAGTGCGCGCGGCGCGTTGCTGGTCCCGGCCGATAGCGGCGAACTGGTCCTGGCGGCACGCTGGCAATGGCCGACGCTCGATGTCCCGGCCCAGGGGCTCGACGCAGCGGGCGCGGCGTTTTTCGAGACCCACGGCTTCATCGTCGATCTCGATGAAGTGCGCGGCGGGATCGACCACCGCGGCGAAGCGCAGGCGACGCCAGCCTGGATGATCGAGGAAGAGGCCGTCTGGGCGCTGGTGCCGCTGCTCCATTTCGATCGGCTGGTCGGCCTGGTCGTGCTCGGCCGCCCGGCCGTGGCGCGCCAGCTCGATTGGGAGGATTTCGACCTGCTGCGCGTAGTGGGCCATCAACTGGCCAGCTACATCGCCGAAAACAATGGTCAGCTCGCGCTGCTCGAAGCCAGCCGCTTCGATGAATTCAACCGCCGCATCGCCTTCGTGATGCACGATATCAAGAACCTGGCGAGCCAGCTTGGCCTGCTCGCGCGCAACGCGCAGCGCCACGCCGACAATCCCGAGTTCCGCAAGGACATGCTCGTCACGCTGAGCAACTCGGCCGACAAGCTCAACGCCCTGATCGCCCGCCTGTCACGCTATGGCGCCGGCAATGTGGAGCAACTCGCCGCGGTTGATGCCGTGGCCGTGGCCCAGGCGCTGGCCGGGCGCTGGCCGCATGGCGCGGGCGGGCCGCAGGTCTCTGTCACCGTGCATGGGCCCTGCACGATCATGGCCAACCGCGAAACGCTGGAGCAGGTGCTTGCCCACCTGGTGCAGAACGCCATCGATGCCAGCCCCGCCGGGCAGCCCGTGCTGATCGAATTGCGCAGCGAGGCGCTGCACGGCTGCATCGCGGTGACCGACACCGGCACCGGCATGAGCGCCGAGTTCGTGCGCAACAACCTGTTCAAGCCGTTCGTTTCCACCAAGGCCGGCGGCTTTGGCATCGGCGCGTTCGAAGCGCGCGAACTGGTGCACGCCATGCGTGGCCGGCTCGACGTGGAAAGCCGGGAAGGGCTGGGCAGCCGCTTTTCCGTGCGCCTGCCGCTCGCTGCCGCCGCTGCCCTGTCTCCACCGCATTCCCAGCAGGACGTTGCATGATGACCGACACCCGCCCCAAGCAGTTGCCCAAGCTGCTCATCGTCGAAGATGATCCGGGCCTCCAGGCGCAGCTCAAGTGGGCCTATGAAGATTTCGAGGTGTTCATCGCCGGTGAGCGCGCCAGCGCGCTTACCCTGTTGCGCGCCGAAGAGCCGGCGGTGGTGACGCTCGATCTGGGCCTGCCGCCCGATCCCGACGGGGTGAGCGAGGGCTTTGCCGTGCTGGACGAGATCATGGCGATCAAGCCCGATACCAAGGTCATCGTCGCCTCGGGCCATGGCGCGCGCGAATCCGCGCTGCGCGCCGTGGCGCAGGGTGCCTATGATTTCTATCCCAAGCCGGTGGATATCGATGCCCTGGGGCTGATCGTGCGCCGCGCATTGCACCTTCATCGCATCGAGGCGGAAAACCGCAGCCTGGCCACGCGTGCCCCGGCCGATAACCGCGTGCTGGGCAACATGATCACGGCCGCGCCGGAAATGGTCAAGGTGGCCCGCACGATCGAACGCGTCGCCAATACCAATGTCTCGGTCATGCTGCTCGGCGCCAGTGGCACCGGCAAGGAACTGCTGGCGCGCGGCCTGCACGAGGCATCGCGCCGGGCGGGCGGCGCCTTCGTGGCGATCAATTGCGCGGCGATCCCGGAAAACCTGCTGGAAAGCGAGCTGTTCGGCCACGAAAAGGGTGCGTTCACCGGCGCGGTCAAGACCACCGAGGGCAAGATCGAACTGGCCGATGGTGGCACACTGTTCCTCGATGAAGTGGGCGACATCCCGCTGCAACTGCAGGTCAAGCTGCTGCGCTTCCTGCAGGAGCGCACGATCGAGCGGATCGGCGGCCGGCGCTCGATCGCGGTGGACACGCGCATCGTCTGCGCCACCCACCAGAACCTCGAGGCGATGATCGCCGAAGGGCGCTTTCGCGAAGACCTGTGGTATCGCCTTGCCGAAATCGTCGTGAAGATCCCCAGCCTGGCGCAGCGGCCGGGCGATGCCACGCTGCTGGCCAAGGCCTTTCTCACCCGCTTTGCCGCGCAGATGAACCCTGCGGTCAAGGGCTTTGCCCCCGATGCCCTGGCCGCCATCGATGGCTGGGGCTGGCCCGGCAATGTGCGTGAGCTGGAAAACCGGGTAAAGCGCGCGGTGATCATGGCCGATGGCAAGCTGGTTGCCGCCGCCGATCTCGATCTTCCGCTGGCAGACGCCGGGGCGGACAATCCGCTCAACCTCAAGGCCGTGCGCGAGGCGGCCGATCGCAAGGCGATCCGCCATGCCCTGGCGCGCAGCGAAGGCAACATTTCCAGCACTGCGCGCCTGCTCGGCATCAGCCGTCCCACGCTGTACGATCTGCTCAAGCAATATGACATGCACGGCTGATCCGATGCGCCTGCGCCGCCGCTGCGCCCTGGCCCTGGCCGGCATCGTGCTGGCGCTGGCGCTTCCGGCAGCGGCCGATGGCCCCCCGCTCGATGCCGTGCGCGGGAAGGCGCGGGCGGCGCTGGCGCGGCGCGATCCGATCTCGGCCGAAGTGGCCCTGCGCGAAGCCATGCGCCAGGGCGCGCCGGCCGATGCGCTGCGCGCCGATCTGGCCGCCGCGCTGCTGGCGCGCGGTGCGCTGGCCGATGCCCACACTCTGCTCGATGGCGCGGCGCAGTTCACGCCCGATACCGCCGCGCTCGGCTGGCGCATGCGCGGGCAACTGGCCTTGGCCGAAGGGCGCCTGCCTGCCGCCGGCCAGGCCTTTGACCAGGCCCTGCGGCTGACGCCTAACGACGCCGATCTGTGGGTGGCGATCGCGCGCTTGCGCTTTGCCGGCGGGGAGCAGGCCCAATCGGTGCAGGCGGCGGCACGGGCGGTGGCGCTGGACCCACGCAATGCCCGCGCGCTGGCGCTGCGCGGCATGCTGGTGCGCGAGCAATTCGGCCTGCGCGCCGCTCTCCCATGGTTCGAGCAGGGCCTCAGGATACATCCCCAAGACCCTGATCTGCTGACCGAATATGCCGCCACCCTGGGTGACATGGGCCAGGCCCGCGCCATGCTGGTGGTGGTGCGCAAACTGGCTGAGGTGGACCCGGGCAACCCGCGCGCGCTCTATTTCCAGGCCGTGCTGGCCGCCCGCGCCGGCAAGACCGAGCTTGCCCGCACCCTGTTGCAGCGCACCGGCACCGCGCTGCGCGACATGCCTGCGGCCATGCTGCTGGGCGGGGTGCTGGAATATCGCGCCGGCAACTTTAGCGTTTCGGCCGGATTGCTGGCGCGGCTGGTGCGATTGCAGCCCGCCAATCTCCAGGCCCAGCAACTGCTCGCCCGCGCCATCGCGCGCGAGGGTGATCTGCGCCAGGTGGCCTGGCGTTGGGATGGCGTGGCGCGGCAGCCCTTTGCCACGCCCTATCTGCAAGCCACGGTGGCGCGCGCCTGGCAGGGGCTGCACCAGCCCCAACGGGCCAAGGATATCGCCACGGTGACCGCCAGGATGGGCACCATGCGGCGGTTTACGGCGATACCGCCCGATCTGCCGCTGGGCGCACTCGCCCTGCGCTATCAGGATGGCCCCAATTTTGCCGACGTGGCGGTCCCCTATGTCCGCGGCCTGCTCGCCGCGCGGCAGTTTGACCAGGCGCGGGCCGTTGCCGATCGCCTGCGCGCGGCCAATCCCGGTGCGGCAGAAGCCTGGCTACTGGCCGGAGACGCGCGCATGATCGCCAATGACGCGCGCGGCGCGCTCGCCAATTATGATGCCGCGGCGGCGATCCGGTTCAACGAACCGGTGCTGCGGCGCATGGATGCAGCCTTGCGCGCGGCAGGGCGCGCGAGAGATGCCGACGCGATGACCGCGCGCTATCTGGCGCAAAATCCCGAAAGCCTCTTGGCGATGCGGCTGCTTGCCGTTGCCTGGGCGGGGGAAGGGCGCCAGTCAGAGGCCCAGGCCATGGCCCGCGCACTGGCCGCGCGGGGGCAGGTGCTTTAGGCGCAGTTACTTGGGCTGATACGTCTGCTCTGGCCCCGGAAACGCGCGCTCGCGCACTTCCTGGGCATAGCGGGCGGCCGCGTCCTCGATCGTGCCGGCCACTTCGGCATAGCGCTTCACAAAGCGGGGCACGCGCTCGAACATGCCGAGCATGTCTTCGGTCACCAGCACCTGGCCGTCGCACTGCGCCGATCCGCCAATGCCGATCACCGGGCAGGGCACCGCCTGGGTGATGGCAACAGCCAGCGGTTCCACCACGCCTTCGGCCACGATGGCAAAGGCACCGGCATCGGCCAGCGCGCGGGCATCGGCGAGGATCTTGTCGGCTTCGGCCTGGCTGCGGCCGCGCGCGCCATAGCCACCCAGCACGTTGACCGCCTGCGGCGTCAGGCCGACATGGCCCATCACCGGGATGCCGCGCGCCACCAGGAACGCCACGGTTTCGGCCATCGCTGCGCCACCTTCCAGCTTGACCCCGGCACAGCCGGTGTCCTTGAGCAGCCGCGCCGCCGCGGCAAACGCCTCTTGCGGCGAGGCTTCATAGCTGCCGAACGGCATGTCCACGATCACCACCGCGTGGTACGAACCGCGCACCACGGCAGCGCCGTGTGCGGCCATCATGTCGAGCGTGACCGGCACGCTCGATGGCAGGCCATAGATCACCTGGCCCAGCGAATCCCCCACCAGCAGGATATCGCAATGCGCGTCGAGCAACTGCGCCTGGCGCGCGGTATAGGCCGTCAGCATCACGATCGGCTGCGCGGTCTGCCCGTCCACCTTGCGCTGGCGGATGCCGGGCACCGACAGGCGCTTCATCGGGGCGGGCGTGGGGTGGGCGCGGCTGGTTGCCGTGTCGAGCTGGAACGTGGTGGACATGCGCACTGCTTCCCAAAAGGCTGGCCCGAAAGCCGGTCAGGTGTGGCGCGCGCTTCTATACCATGGGGCAAAACCCGCAAGGGCAGGGGGCATTGCGCCATGCAGATGAAAAAAGGCCCTTTGCCAAGCCATAGGTTGCCGCTAGCGTTGCGGCCCATGACCTGGTTACCGGTGCAACGTGTTGGCGTGGGGGTTCCCGCCGCACCGGTCCAAGGCGGGAGATTTCAATGTTTGGACGCGTCAAACCACTCGACGCTATTCTGGCGACAGCCGAAAAGAAATCGCTGCACCGCTCGCTCGGTGCCTTCCAACTGACCATGCTGGGCGTTGGTGCCGTGATCGGCACCGGTATTTTCGTGCTTACCGCAGAAGCCGCGCAAAAGGCCGGGCCGGGCATGATGATCAGCTTCATCATCGCCGGCTTCGTCTGCGCGGTAGCGGCGCTGTGTTACGCCGAAATGGCAGCCATGGTGCCGGTCTCGGGTTCCGCCTATACCTACAGCTACGCCGTGATGGGCGAACTCGTCGCCTGGATGGTCGGCTGGGCGCTGATCCTCGAATATGCCATCGCCGCCGGTGCCGTCTCGGTCGGCTGGTCGGGCTACATGATCGGCTTTGTCCAGAACAGTCTGCACATAACCGTGCCACTGGAACTGGTGCGTGGCCCGTTTGACGGTGGCCTGATCAACCTGCCGGCCATGGCCATTGCCGTGGTGATCACCGGCCTGCTGATCCTGGGCACCAAGGAAAGCGCCACGGTCAACGCCGTGCTGGTGGCGATCAAGATCATCGCGCTCAGCCTGTTCATCGCGTTGACTATTCCCATGCTCAAGTCCGGGAACTTCCAGCCCTTCGCGCCGCTGGGCTTCACGGGCATTTCGGGGGCGGCAGCGTCGATCTTCTTTGCCTATGTCGGCTTTGACGCGGTTTCCACCGCCGCTGAAGAGACCAAGAACCCGCAACGCAACATGCCGATCGGCCTGATCGGCAGCCTGGCGATCTGCACCGTGTTCTACATGCTGGTTGCCGCCGGCGTGATTGGCACGGTTGGCGCGCAGCCGGTGTTCGGCCCCGGCCACGTTGCGCTTTCGCCCGGTTCGCCGGCGCTTTCCGATGCCTGCAAGGCGATCGGTGAAAACGCCGTGGTCTGCTCCAAGGAAGCCCTGGCGTGGACGCTGCGTTCGGTCGGCCACCCCTTCGTGGGCTGGCTGGTGGGCCTTGCCGCCATCCTGGCGCTGCCCTCGGTCATCCTGATGATGATGTTCGGCCAGACCCGCATCTTCTTCGTGATGAGCCGCGATGGCCTGCTGCCGGAATTCTTCTCCAAGATTCACCCGCGCTTCCACACGCCCCACGTGATCACGCTGCTCACCGGGGTGTTCGTGGCGCTGTTCGCCGCGTTCTTCCCGGTTGGTCTGCTGGCCGACGTGTCGAACTCGGGCACGCTGTTCGCGTTCGCGGCGGTGTCGATTGCGGTGCTCGTGCTGCGCCGGACCGACCCCACGCGCAAGCGTCCGTTCCGCACGCCGGCGGTGATGATCGTGGCCCCCATCTCGATCGTGGGCTGCATCTATCTGTTCGGCAGCCTGTCGGCCGCAACGATCCAGCTGTTCATCGGCTGGGCCGTGCTCGGCCTGATCGTGTACTACGCCTATAGCCGCAGCCGCAGCCATGTAGGCCGTGGCCTGACCGAAGTGCACGAGGGCGATGCTGACCTGCCGCCCGGTTCGGTGCCCCCGATCGACTGATCGCGCGCGGCCTGATGGCCAAAAAACGAAGGCCGCCGTTTCCCCGGGGAAGCGGCGGCCTTTGCTTATTGGAACGGGTGCGTTCCGTTTAGAGGCTGGTTTCGGCGTAGCCGCCCTTGATGCTGTCGCCCACGGGCAGGCCCAGCGCCATCTTGACCGCGCCCATCACGCCCACTTCACCCGACCAGATCGCCGCTTCGCCCAGGTCCATGCGCAGGAACAGCAGGTTGGGATCGTTCTTGCCGCCCGGAAACCAGGATTCGACCATGCGGCTCCAATGCTTGTCGAGCAGCGCGCGGTCGGTTTCCTCGGTCAGCGCGCCGGTGAAGCGGGCGAACAGGTCATGCCCCTTGGCGGCATAGGTCGCGGTGGCGCCACCCTGCGCGGCAAAGCGATTGTCGCGCGATGTGAAGAACCAGATGGCGTGGTTGGCATCGCGGTCAAGCTGCGCAGTCATCGGCGCGGCGCTTTCGGGATCGGCATCCAGTTGCAGCATCACGAAGGGTGAATGGGCCAGTTCCTTCCAGAACTTTTCCTTCAGTTCTGCCGGGTTGCCTTGGTCATAGTGCATCGTTTCTCTCCTGTGAAAGGGGTGGGTTGGGTCACACGTTGGGCGTGACGAGCATCTGCGCCGTCGCCACGTCGATCGCCGCCTGGCGATCATCCGGGCGGCGCCCGGCAAGGAACTCGGTAAGGTCGGCAATCAGCCGCTCGGTTTCCGTGGCAAACACCCCATGCGGCGCGCCGGAATATTCCACCAACATGGCATGGGGCACGGCGCGCGCCACGGCGCGGCCGGTCGCCTCGATCGGCACGGTCTTGTCACCCGTCCCGTGGATCACCAGTGTGGGCACGGTAAAGCTTGCCAGGTCACCGCGGAAATCGGTGGTGGCAAAGGCCTTGGCCGCGGCCAGCGTCGGCAGCAGCCCGGCCTGCATGGCATGGTTCCACGACAGCGCGCGCTGTTCATCGCTCACCGGCTGGGTCAGCAGACCCACGCCATAGAAGTCCTTGATAAAGCCGGCCATGAACTTGGCGCGGTCGGCCAGCATGCCCTCGGTCATCTGGTTGAAGGTCTCTTGCGGCACGCCATCAGGATTGTCGTCGGTCTTGGCCATGAACGGCACGACCGATGACACCAGCGCCACCCGCCCGATGCCATCGGCGCCGTGGCGCGAGAGGTAGCGGGCAATTTCCCCGCCACCCATCGAAAAGCCGACCAGCGCCGCGCCGGGACGGGCATCGGTCGCTTCCAGCACATCGGCAAGATCGTCGGCAAAGGTGTCATAGTCGTAGCCGTGGCTCGGCTGGTCCGAACGGCCGAACCCGCGGCGGTCATAGGCAATGGCGCGATAGCCCGCGCCAGCCAGGGCGTTCATCACCGGGTCCCAGCTATCGGCGTTGAGCGGCCAGCCGTGGATCAGCACCACGGCGGGACCTTGCCCCCAGGCCTTGACATAAAGCTGGGTGCCATCGCGCGTCTTGATCATGGGCATGGTTCGGAAAACTCCGCAAATCGTCTGCCCCTCCGCGCCTATAACCGGTTGAGGGGGAAGAGCGTTCCGGTGCCCTGCCCAAAATGCCGTGGGCGGTTCGCCGCATCGGCACTGGCATTGCCGGAAAGAAGAACGTATAAGGAACGAATGTCGCAACCCACGGTCATGGAACGGCTCGGCATCCTGGCCGACGCCGCCAAATACGACGCTTCGTGCGCCTCATCGGGCACGGCCAAGCGCAACAGCGCCGGCGGCAAGGGTCTCGGCTCGACCGAGGGGATGGGCATCTGCCACGCCTATGCGCCCGATGGCCGGTGCATTTCGCTGCTCAAGATCCTGCTGACCAACCACTGCATTTTCGATTGCCACTATTGCGTCAACCGCAAGAGTTCCAACGTGCGCCGCGCGCGCTTCACGCCGCAGGAAGTGGCCGACCTGACGATAGCGTTCTATCGGCGCAACTATATCGAGGGGCTGTTCCTCTCGTCCGGCATCGTGCGTTCGTCCAACCACACGATGGAGCAGTTGATCGAGGCAGCCCGCATCCTGCGCGAAGAGCACGAGTTCAGGGGCTATATCCACCTCAAGACGATCCCCGAGGCGGACCCGGAACTGGTCGCGCGGGCCGGGCTCTATGCCGATCGCGTATCGATCAACGTGGAATTACCCACCCAGGCGGGGCTGGCGCGGTTGGCGCCCGACAAATCCACGCCCGTCATCGAAGGCGCGATGGCCAGCATCGGCAGTGCGATTGTCGAGGCCAAGGACGCGCGCAAGCGCTTTCGCCACGCGCCGCGCTTTGCCCCGGCCGGGCAATCGACCCAGATGATTGTCGGCGCCGACCAGGCCAGCGATTCGGATATCGTTGGCCGCTCGGCCACGCTCTACAGCCGCTTTCGCTTGCGCCGTGTCTATTATTCCGCGTTCAGCCCGATCCCGGATGCCAGCGCGGTCTTGCCGCTGCAACGCCCGCCCTTGATGCGCGAGCACCGGCTCTATCAGTCTGACTGGCTGATGCGCTTCTATGGCTTTGCCCCGCACGAGGTGCAGCAGGCGGCCGATGCAGGCGGCATGTTGCCGCTCGATATCGATCCCAAGCTGGCTTGGGCGCTGCGCTTTCGCGAGGCATTCCCGGTGGACGTCAACCGCGCCCCGCGCGAGGCGCTGCTGCGCGTGCCGGGGCTGGGCGTGCGCGCCGTCAATGCCCTGCTTTCGGCGCGGCGGCAGCGCCGGTTGCGGCTGGAAGACGTCGGCCGCCTGACCGTCTCGCTGACCAAGGTGCGGCCGTTCATTGTCACCGCCGATTGGCGGCCCACTTTGCTGGTCGATCGGGCAGATTTGCGCGCCAGCCTGGCCCCGCCCAAGGCGCGCCAGCTCGAACTGTTCGGCGGCTGAGCAGTGCGCGTCTGCCTGCCCGCGGCCGATGATACCGAGGCCTGGCGCACCGCCGCGCGCGGGCTGATCCTGGCCGGCATCGCACCCGATGCCGTGTCGTGGGAAGAGCCGGGGCAGGGGCCGGGTGATCTGTTCGCGCAAAGTCCTGCGTCGATCCCGCCGCCGCGCGCCGATGCGCAGCCCGTGCGCGCCAGCAAGGCGTTTCTCAGCTTGGTGCGCATGGCCCTTCTGCACCGCGCGCCCGAACGGTTCGATCTTGCCTATCGCCTGCTCTGGCGCCTGCAGGGGCAGCCGCGCCTGGCCGAGGATGCGGCCGATCCGCTGGTGCGGCGGCTTGACCAGCTATCGCGGCCGGTGCGGCGCGACATTCACAAGATGCGCGCGTTCCTGCGCTTTCGCAGCGTAGCAGAGCCAGACGGCAGCGAGCGCTATGTCGCCTGGTTCGAGCCCGACCATCATATCCTGCGCGCCAATGCCGGCTTTTTCGTGCGGCGCTTTGCCGCGATGCGCTGGTCGATCCTGACGCCGGCGGGATCGCTGCACTGGACGGGCAGCGTGCTGGAAGAAGGGCCGCCAGCCACCCGGCTCGACGCGCCCGGCGGCGATCCGCTGGAAGAGCTGTGGCGCACCTATTACGCCAACATTTTCAATCCGGCGCGGCTCAAGGTGGGCGCCATGCTCAAGGAAATGCCGCGCAAGTATTGGAAGAACATGCCCGAAGCTGCCCTGATTCCCGAATTGATCGCCGGGGCCCAGGCGCGCGAGGCGGCGATGGTGGACCTGGGCCGGCAGGATTTCGGGCCCGCGCCAGCCAGCCTGGCTGATCTGGCCACGGGCATTGCCGGCTGTCGCCATTGCGCGATCGGCTGCAATGGCACCCGCGCCGTGGCCGGCGAAGGCACGCGCCACCGCGCGTTCATGATCGTGGGGGAGCAGCCGGGCGATACCGAAGAAACGGAGGGCCGCCCGTTCGTCGGCCCTGCCGGCCATGTGCTGCGCAGCCAGCTTGCCGCCGCCGGAATCGATCCGGGGCAGGGCTGGCTGACCAACGCGGTCAAGCATTTCAAGCATCAGCCTACCGCCAAGCGCCGCCTGCACCAGACGCCGACGGCCGGAGAAATCGACACCTGCCGCTGGTGGCTCGACCGCGAACGCGAACTGGTGGCGCCGCGCCTGATCCTGGCGCTGGGCGCGAGCGCCGCGCGCGGCCTGATCGGCCGCACCGCCAGCGTGCAACGCGAACGCGGGCTGCTGGCCCGGCAAGGCGACACCGAAATCTGGTTGACCTGCCACCCCAGCTATCTGCTGCGCTTGGACGGCGCAGCGCGAGAAGCAGAACAGGTGCGGTTCATGGCCGATCTGCGCGCGTTTGCCCAGGCGTTGGAGACAGGGTTCCACCCCCCCCGACCCCCTCCTCTGAAGAGGAGGGGGAGTTAACAGGCTGAAAGAAAAGCCCCCTCCTCTTCAGGGGAGGGGATTGGGGGTGGTGCGAAGCCTAGAGCAACCTCAAGCCCGCAGCCGCTCGATGCCTTGCGCCAGAGCGACATAGAGCTTGCCCATGTCGGACGAGAGCAGCGTCACGCCCAGGGCATTGCCATCGCGCGTCGACAGCAGCTGGCGCAGCATGCCTTCGAAATCATGGATATAACGATTCACGTGGCCGCGGAATTCGGCATCGCCGGCATAGTGCTGCTGCACCGCCTTGGCATCGGCACTGTCGAGCAGGGTCACGGCCCGGCGGGTGAAGATGCCACGATCGCCGCGCAGATAGGACGCCCAAGCCGTTTCCGAAACATCGGCTGACAGCGCCTGGGCAATATCGATCGCGGCGGAATTGAGGGATTCGGTGATCAGCGCGGTGCGGCGCGCGAAATCGTTGTCGACCTGTTCCTCGGCGCGCTCGCGGGCGCGGGCGACGCGGTTTTCCAGGTTGGTGGCCAGTTCGTCCACCTTGGCCAGCTGGTCACGCATCTGCATGGCGCTGTCGCGGCTGGCATCGGCGGCGTTGTCGATCGCCTGTTCAAGCCGGGCGATCAGTTCCGCGCCGCGGCCCTGCAGCACGCGGGCAAATGCGGCGTTGCCTTCCTCGCCCAGCCGCGCGGCAAGGGCCTCGATCTCGCCCTTCAGGGTTTCGCCCATGGTATCGCCGGCGGCACGGGCGGCGGCGTTGAGGCGGTCGATCGCGGTGGCCATGGTGCCGGTGATGTCGCCGGACAAGGCCTCGGCCTCGCCGCGCGCGGTTTCCAGCGTGGCGCGCACTTCGTTGAGCTGCGCACGCTCGGCTGCGGCTTGCTGGGCAAAGGCCTCGTGCAGGCGGGCGACATGGGCCAGCGCCTCGGCAATGTCGGCGCTGGTGCCACGTACCGTTTCTGCAAGGGCGGTGCCCTTGTTGCCCGCTTCGCCCAGTTGGGCATGCAGGGCCGTCACGCGCTGGTCCAGTTCGGCAAGGCCGGCCTGGCTCGTGCGCAAGACCTCGGGCAGTTCGTTGCGGCTGTGCTGCCCGGCGGCCTGGATCAGTTCGAGCAGGCGCACGGCGGCATCGGTGGTGCGCGCGATGTGATCGTCTTGCGTGGTCAGTTCGATGCCGGTTTCCGCCAGCCGCGTGCGCAGCAGATCGAGCGCGCGGGCCACGGCCTGGGCCGTAGTATCGCCCATGCTGGCCGAGGCCGTGAGCGTTTCGGCAAGTTCTGCCGCGCGGGCGGCGGCGGCATCGCATTGTGCAGCCAGGCGGCGCGCCTCGTCGTGCTGGCGCGTACGTTGGGTATCGAGCGCGCGATCGAGATCAGCCAGCTTGTGGGCCAAGGCCTCGGTCGCTTCGGCGGCGGCAGCGGCGAGCGCGGTGCGCCGCTCGGCAATGGCGCGGTCGATTTCCACCATGCGGCGGGCCAGCGTCTCGCGCTGGTCATCAGCCCCTGCGGCCAGCGCGGCGCGGCGCTGGGCCACGGCGGCGTCGATCGCTTCGCCTTCGGCATCGAGCGCGGCGACGAGCGCGCGGCTTTCTTCGGCAAAGCGCGCCAGGCGGGCCTGGGCCTGAGCCTGGGTGCTGTCCTGCGCGGCGGTCAAATCGTCAAGCGCGGCGCGTAGGGTGCGCATCTGCGCCTCGCTGCGGGCCTGCCAGCTGGCGAGCGCGGCGCTTTCCTGCTCGGCCACGGCTTCGCCCAGCGTGGCGCTGGCTTCCTTGAGCGTGGCCAGGCGCTGTTCCAGCGCCGCCAGGCTTTCGCGCTCGGCACTGGCCATGGTGCGGCGCTGCTCGCCCAGCGTATCGGCCAGCGCCTGGGCGCGGGCGCGGATCGCGGCAAGCGCGGCATGCTCTTCCTGGTCGAGCGCGGCGCGATGGCTGCTCACTTCCTCTTCCAGCGTGGCAAAGCGCGCCTCGGTCTGGCGGGCAAGGTCAACCCCGGCCGCGGTCAACGCGCCCATCGCCGCCTGGACCTGATCGCGCACGCTGGCCACCTGGCGCTCGCTGGCCAGCCCGAATTCGTTCAACCTCTGGAACCCGGCAACCATGTCTTCCAGCTGCGCGTGCGCGGTGCGCCCGGCATTGGCGATGGAATTGGTCACGTCCTTGGCGCTGTTGGCAATCACCGGCAGCTGGTTGCGCAGCTTTTCCATGTTGTCGAGCGCGTTGGCCGCCACATCGGCGATCGCGTTGACCTGCGCGCCGTTGTCATGGATCAGCCCGCGCAGGCTGTCGGCGTGGGTGGACAGGCGGTCGGCCGCCACGCGGCCCAGGGCATCGAGATCGCGCGCCTGGGCGGCGATGAAATCGCGGGCGAGGGACAGCTCGGTGTTGATCGACCCCAGCTGCTGGTGCAGCTGGGCCGATTCGCGCGACAGGCCGCTGGCAATGCTGGCAAACCGCCGCGCCTCGCGCCCGCTGCCGCGCTGGATCAGCAGCAGCGTGACCAGAACGACCAGCACCGGCGCTGCCCACTGGCCAGTGGCGGCGGCCCAGGCCGCAGGGCTGTGCACGGCAACCAGGCCGGGAATGCTGGCCCAGGCAAAAAAGCCTGTCCAAACCGCGATCAGGCCACCGGCCAGGCCCCATGCCCAAGGGGCCGGCGGCGTGGTGGCGGCATCGTCGAACGCGTCTTCGCTTTGATCGGCAAATTCTTGTAAAGATGGGGTAATGGGCAAGGCGGTCTCTGCCTGTTCACGATCCAGCGCCAGGCCATGCCCGCCGGTTTCCGGCTGGTTGGCTTCGATCGGAATGATCCGTGGTCCCCCATTCATGCGCGCTGCTCTATCATGGAAAAGGGGGGCGGTTAAACCCGCCTTAAGCCCTGATGCCACACTATCAACAGCATGGTTTATCTTGGCGATCCGATCGATGCGCAGCTGGCGGCCGTGGCCGGCAGCGATCCGGCACTGTTTGCCGAACTGCGCAGCGCCTTTCTCGACAGCGCGCGGCGGCAGGTCGATCTCATGCGGCGCTCACGCTGTGACGGCAACTGGTCGATGGCCGGCATGCGGCTCAAGGGGCTGGCCGCCTCGTTCCACGCCCAAGGCTTGATGCGCCTGGTGGAACAGGCGCTGGCCGGCGCGCCGGGCGATCCGGCGGTCTTGCGCAAGATCGCGATGTGGCTCGATGATTTCAGCGCCGGCGCGCAGGACCCGGCGCCTGCAGATCCCGCGCCAGCCGGGCCCGATCAGGCCTGATCCGAAACGCCCGACGGGCGCTTGGCACGGCGGGGTTGCCGCCCTACCATGCGCGCGATCAGGAGGCATACAGTTGCGGGTCGCGCTCATATCGTTGATGGAAAATGTGCCGGTCGATCTGGCGGGCGACGGCGCTGGCCAATCGGGTGGAAACCCCGGTTTCCTGCCGATCGCCGGACACAGCATCGCGCGCCACCAACTGGGCCTGGCACTGGCGCTGGGCGCCACGCGAATCGTCGTCCATGCCGAAATGCTCTCGGCCGAGATTGTCGAGATCCAGCACGTGGCCGAACAGCGCGGCGCGCGCTTTCACATCATTACCGCGGCGCGAGCCCTGGTGCCGCTGGTTTCGGCCGAGGATGAGCTGATCGTCTTTGCCGAAGGATTCCTGGCCATGCCCGAGGATGCCCGCCGCATTCTGGACGAGGCGCCGGGCGTGCTGGCCTTGCCGGTGGAGGCCGGCGTTGCTGCCGGGTTCGAACGCATCGACATCAACCATGCCTGGGCCGGGGCGATGCGCATGCCGGGCCGGGTCGTGGCCGGGCTGGGCGATCTGCCGCCCGAATGGAACCCGGTTGCCGCGCTGCTGCGCCTGGCGACGCAGGCGCGCCTGCCGCTGCGCCCGGTGCCGCAGGCGTTGCTCGCGGCAGGCCGCTGGCGCCTGGTGCGCAACGAGGCCGATGCCCATGCTGCGGAAAACGATTGGCTGGCCCAGCACACCGCGGCCGGCCACGTCCGCTCGCCGGGCGAATGGCTGGCGGTGCAGGCGGTGCGGCGGATCGGCCCGGCGCTGTTGCATGCCCGCACGCGGCCGTGGGTGGCCATGGCCGCGGCGCTCCTGCTCGTGCTGCTCGCGCTGGGCGCGGGCTGGTGGGGCAGGGCGGGGCTGGCGTTTGCGCTGGTTGGCCTGGGCTGGGTGGTGTTGCAGGCCGGGCGCCTGCTGGCGCGGGTGGAGCAGGCCTCGCTGATGCAGGCATCGGGCCGCCTGCGCGGCGGCGCGCTGTTTGGCCCGCTGGTGGATGGTGCGTTGGTGGCGATCTGCGCCTGGCGCGCGAGTGGCGGGCCCACGGCGCAGACGGCGTGGTTTCCGCCGCTGGTCCTGGTCCTGATCCTCTGGCTGTTTCCGTTAGTGCTGCGCGATTTCCGCTGGACGGCTTGGCTGTGCGACCGCCTGCTGGTGGCGCTGACGCTGCTGGTGGTGGGGCTGTTCATGCCGCTGGAAACGGGGCTGCGGGTGATCGTCGTGGTGCTGCTTGCCACCGCCCTGGCACAGGCGCATGATCTGTTTCCTAACCGCTTGCTAACCAATGGAACCTAGAACCACGGGCATGCAGCACCCCGCGTCCCTCTCGCACGAAGACGATGCCTGGCTTGCCGCCGGCCTGGCGCGCGCCAGTGCCGCGCTCGACAGCACGGCCGCGATTCTGCGCCATCTGGTCTTGCAGGAGGAGCGCGCGGTATTCGGCGATACGGTGATCGCTCATGTGCGCGGCATGATCGACGATGTTGCCCGGCAACTGGCGGTGGCCCAGGCCCAGGCTGGTGGCGCGGGCGAAGGCGTTGAGCCCGACATTGACGAGGTAGCCGGGTTTGCCAGCCTGCTCAGCGCCAATGGCGCGTTCCTGGCGGCCGTGCATGGCCAGGCACTGGAATGGCAGCTTGCCTGCCGGCTTGAGCAGGATCACGGCGTGGACATGGTCGTCGCGCCGCTGGTGGAAGCGGCGATTGCCGCGCAGGACGGGGATCGCTCGGCCGCCGCCATGGCTGCGCTGGTGGCGCAGGCCCGGTTCTGCCAGGCACAGCGGCGCATGCAGCTTCCGCTGGGCGAACTGCCGCAAGACCTGCTGCGTATTGCCCTGGTCACGCTGCACGCCCGTGCGCAAGACGATGCCGAGGCGCAAAGCCGCGCGATCATTGCCGAACGCTCGTTGCGCCTGCGGTTCGATGCCGAGCGTGGGCGCCTCGCGCTGCTTCGCCGCCTGGTCGATACGCTGCCCGATCTGGCGCTGGCGCTCGACCCGTTGCATGCCGGTCCGGCGCTGTTCCTCACCGCGCTGGCCCGCGCCATGGGCGCCCCGCGCGAGGATGCTGCGCTGTTGACGGCGCCATCGCACCTGGCGCGCCTGGCGCTGGTCCTGCGGGCGGCGGGCCTTGATGGCGATGCCGTGCGCGGCCATGTTGCCGTGTTCCATCCCGAGGCGCTGGTGCCGGCGGCCCTGGGCGCGCTGTCGCCGCAGGATGCGGCCGAGCGCCTGGCGCACGCCAGGCTGGGCGGCTGAGCTTGGCCACGATCGATCCGATCCATGCCCGCTGCGATGCCGCGGACACCCTGGTTGCGGCCGACGAGGCCCTGGCCCGGTTGCAGATCGCGGCCGGTGGCACGATGCCGGGCATGCTGGCGGTTCCGGCGCTGCTCGCGCTGGTGCGCCAGGTGCGGGTTTCGGGGTTGGCGCAGGCGCGACCGATCGTGGCGATGGACGGCGATTGCGCCATTGCGTTTCACGCCCAGGCCACGCCCGACGACGATGGCATTGCCCTGGTATTGCGCGATTGGCGCCGCGCCGCTGCGCCCGACGATGGCCTGCCGGCGGTCGATGCGGCGGCGCTGTGGCATCATCTTGCGCAGGGGCATGTCCTGCTGGACGAGCAGCAGCGGGTGATCACTGCCGATCTGGTCGCACCCGATCTTGCCGAACTGGCGGCAGACCTGGCCGGCGCCACCGGGCGTCACTGGGCCTTGTCTCCGGCGCTGTCGCTTGGCCAGGGGCGGATCGAGACGGCGCGGCTGCACTGGCGGCTGCTCGATGACATGGTCGTCGATGTGGCGGGGTCGGCCCGGCGCTGGCGCGTGCGCCTGTTGCCGCGGGTGGGCAGCGGCTTCGATCTGCTGCTCCTGCCCGAAACGATCCTGGCGCTGCCGGCCGATCCCCTGCGCGGCGCAGAGCCGGCGGTGACCGGTGACGATGCTTCGCTGCCGCCCTGGACCGGGTTCCTGGGGCGCGATCTTGCCCCGGCGCTGCGACAGCCGATCAGCCGGATCATCGCCAATGCCGAAACCATTCGCAGCCGCCTGGCGGGGCCACTCGCCGATGCCTATGGCAACTATGCGGCGGACATTGCCGAGGCGGGGCGCCATCTGCTCGGCCTGGTGGAAGACCTGGCTGATCTCGATGCGGTAGAGGCGCCGGGCTTTGCCCCCGCGCCCGATCACATCGACCTGGCCGACTGCGCCCGCCGCGCCGCCGGCATCCTGTCCGTCCGCGCGCGCGAGCGGGGCATCGCGCTGGCCTTGCCCGAGGAGGCGTGCCACGCCCCGGCGATCGGCGAGTTTCGCCGCGTGCTCCAGGTGCTGCTCAACCTCTTGAGCAACGCCATCCGCTATACGCCCGCCCAGGCCACGGTCACCCTGGCCTGTGGCGTGGAAGGGGCCACGGCCTGGATCGCGGTGGAAGATCGCGGCGAGGGGCTGACCGCCGACCAGGCGGCGCGCGTGTTTGAGAAGTTCGAACGGCTCGGCCGCAGCGGCGATGGCGGATCGGGCCTTGGCCTTTATATTTCCCGCCGTCTGGCCCGGGCCATGGCCGGTGACCTTACCGTATCGAGCACGCCGGGCGAAGGCGCCCGTTTTGTGCTGACCCTGCCGGCAGATCTGCCCAGCGCCGGGATCGTCAACGCGCGCTGATCGCGCGCCGGATAGGTGAACGGCACCTTTTCATCGCATTCCGCAAACGTTCAGACCGTCTCGTCCACAGCAGCACGCATCGGGGACCGGAAATCTGACGCTTGTTTCGGAGATTCGCGATGATCAGGAAGATGGCAATGGTGGGCCTGTTGGGCGCCTTGATGGCAACCCCGGCGCTGGCCCAGGCAGTAGACCCCAATCAGCCGTACAACGATGGTTCGGAAGCGGCATCGATGACGGCTCCTCCCGGCGTGGTCGTTCCCGGCCAGGATCCCGGGGTGAGCGAGGTCAATCGCAACGAGGCGCAGGCGCTGGCGATCGATACCAGCACGGCCCGCGCCGAGCGCAATGCCGAACTGCAAAGCTACCACGCGGCGGTGCACGATTATAACCAGGCCGTGCAGGAACGGCGCAACACCATTGCGATGATCCGCACCACCCAGTCGCGCCGCGACGCAGCCTATGCCCGCGCGATGGACGCCTGGCACGAACAGGTCGCTGCCTGCCACAACGGCAATCACCAGGCTTGCGAGGCACCCACGCCAGACCCGGCATCGTTTGAATAAGACGGTGAAAAGTGTCCGGCATGCCCGGCCGGCGCGGGTCTTGTGCGATCAGCGCCGGCGACCGGCGCGCCACACTGCGGCGATGCCCAGCAGCGCCAGCACCAGGCCCCGCCAGGCCCAGGGCCGCTGATCAAGCATGAAGCTTTCGCGGGGCCAGTGCACCAGGCCCAGGCCCTGTGCGATCCACAACAGGCCCATGAAAAAGGCGGCCAAGCCGGTGATCCGCAAGATCGCCACTATGACCGCCTTTTTCTTCATTGTGTCTCTTCCCGCTTAGCGCTGGTTGAGCGGAACGTAATCGCGCTGCGTCGGCCCGGTGTAGAGCTGGCGCGGACGACCGATCTTCTGGCCGGGATCGCTGATCATTTCGTTCCACTGCGCCACCCAGCCGACGGTGCGGGCCAGGGCAAACAGCACGGTGAACATCGTGGTCGGGAAACCGATCGCCGAAAGGATGATGCCCGAATAGAAGTCCACGTTCGGGAACAGCTTCTTTTCCACGAAGTAGGGATCGTTGAGCGCGATCTCTTCCAGGCGCAGCGCGGTTTCGAACAGCGGATCGTTGACCTTGAGCGCGTCGAACACTTCGCGCACGGTCTTCTGCATCACCGTGGCGCGCGGATCATAGTTCTTGTAGACGCGGTGGCCGAAGCCCATCAGGCGGAACGGATCGTTCTTGTCCTTGGCGCGCTCGATGTAGTGCGGGATCTTGTCGGGCGTGCCGATCTCGCGCAGCATGTTGAGCGCCGCTTCGTTGGCGCCGCCGTGTGCCGGGCCCCACAGGCAGGCGATGCCCGCCGCGATGCAGGCAAACGGATTGGCACCCGACGAACCGGCCAGGCGCACGGTCGAGGTCGACGCGTTCTGCTCGTGGTCGGCGTGCAGGATGAAGATGCGATCCATCGCGCGTTCGACTTCGGGGATCACTTCATATTCTTCGGCCGGAACGCCGAAGGTCATGCGCAGGAAGTTGCCGGTGTACGACAGATCGTTGCGCGGATAGAGGAACGGCTGACCAACCGAATACTTGTATGCCATCGCCGCGATCGTGGGGATCTTGGCGATCAGGCGGTGCGAGCTGATCGTGCGGTTCTGCGGATCGGCAATGTCGGTCGAATCATGGTAGAACGCCGAGAGCGCGCCGACCACGCCGCACATCACCGCCATCGGGTGCGCGTCACGGCGGAAGCCGTTGTAGAACTTGGTCAGCTGCTCGTGCACCATGGTGTGGCGCGTGATCGTGCGGGTGAAGCCTTCCAGCTCTTCGCTGTTCGGCAGTTCGCCGTTGAGCAGCAGGTAGCTCACTTCCATGAAGCTGGAATGCTCGGCCAGCTGGCCGATCGGATAGCCGCGGTGCAGCAGGACGCCTTCGTCACCATCGATGTAGGTGATCGCGCTGTCGCAGCTGGCGGTGGAGGTAAAGCCCGGATCGTAGGTGAACTTGCCCGACTGGCCGTAAAGCTTACGGATGTCGAGGACGTCCGGCCCGATGGTGCCGCTCTTGACCGGAAGGTCGATGGTCTTGCCATCGATGGTCAAAGTAGCCTGATTGTCGCTCACGCTAGGCTCTCCTGTACAAAGAAACGCTGTTTTGTGCTGCCCACTGTCAGGCAGCGTGGTCACGCAGACGGGCCAGGCTCTCCTCCTTGCCGAGGAGAACCAGGACATCGAAAATTCCCGGTGAGGTCGCTTGTCCCGTCAGGCTTGCGCGCAAGGGCTGGGCGATCTTGCCCAATCCCACTCCCAGCTCCTCGGCCATTTGCTTGAGATTGGCCTCCAGCGTGGCCGCTGTCCAGTCGTTTGCGCCCTCAAGGCGGGTGATCACTTTGGCAAGGATTGCGCGCGCATCGGCGGTCAGCAGCCCTTGCGCCTTTTCATCGAGTGCCAGCGGACGCTGGGCAAACAGGAACACCGCGCCCTTGGCCAGTTCGTTGAGATCGGCCGCGCGCACCTTGAGCACCGGCATCGCCTCGGCCAGCTTGGCGCGGTCGTGCGCCGGCACCAGGGCATCGAGCCGTGGCGCGACGAGATCGGCCAGGCGCGCGTCGTCGGCTTCGCGCAGGTAGTGCCCGTTCAGGTTGAGCAGCTTCTTGAGATCGAAGCGCGAGGCGCCCTTGTTGACATTGGCGATGTCGAACCATTCCACCGCCTGGTCACGGCTGATGATTTCCTCGTCGCCATGGCCCCAGCCCAGGCGCAGCAGATAGTTGAACACTGCCTCGGGCAGCAGGCCCATCTCGTCGCGATAGGCGTCAACGCCCAGGGCGCCGTGGCGCTTGGACAGCTTGGCCCCGTCAGCGCCGTGGATCAGCGGGATATGGCCATAGACCGGATCGGGCCAGCCGCCCTCGATCGCGTTCATCGCGCGGATGATCACCAGCTGGCGGAACGCGTTGTTGATATGGTCATCGCCACGGATCACGTGAGTGACGCCCATGTCGTGATCGTCCACCACCACGGCGAGCATGTAGGTCGGCGTGCCATCGCCGCGCAGAATCACGTAGTCGTCGATTTCCACGTTCTGCACGGTGATCGTGCCCTGGACGGCATCCTCGATCACCGTCTCGCCTTCGCGCGGCGCCTTGACGCGGATGACATAGGGCTTGTCCGCCGGCCAGGTGGCAGGATCGGCATCGCGCCATTCGCTTTCCAGGCGGAACGGGCGGCGTTCTTCCTGCGCCTTGGCGCGGCGGGCCGCGAGCTCTTCGGGCGTCAGGTAGCAACGATAGGCGTGGCCCGCTTCGAGCAGCTGGTGCGCCACCTGGGCATGGCGATCAGACCGCGCGAACTGGAATACCGGCTCGGCATCGCCGCCCAGGCCCAGCCAGTTGAGGCCGTCAAAGATCGCCTCGATCGCGGCATCGGTGGAACGCGCGCGGTCGGTATCCTCGATGCGCAGCAGATAGGTGCCGCCGTGGTGGCGGGCGAAAAGCCAGTTGAACAGGGCCGTGCGCGCGCCGCCGATATGCAGGAAACCGGTGGGCGATGGGGCAAAGCGGGTGACAACGCGTGCCGCCGGGGTGGGGCTGGCGCTGGCCGTACCCGATCCTGCAGAAACGGTGTCAGTCTGGCTTGCCATCGAGGGCGCATTCCTTCCAATTCGGCGCATGGCCGGCCTTGTTGCAACACCGCCTGATCCGCAAACGGCGCTGGGCCGGGATAACGGTGCCGGCCCGCAGATAACCGGTCTTGATATGGGACCGAACGGGCTCGGGCGCCATTGGGCCAAAGCGGCGCGTTTGTCCAGCATGCTCGCGCATGCGAATGCATGGATAGAGCAGCGCGGCACAGAACGCGGTCCCTGGCTAAGTGTGGCGTTTGCCGCAGGAATCTGCGCCTGGGTGGTGCTTCCGGGGGCCTGGCAGTGGCTGGCCCTGATGGTCGGAATCGGCGGAATTATGCTGCTTGTGCTGCCTCGCGATCGAGACGGCCGACTCGCCCATTTGCGGTTGGCCGTGCTTTCGCTGGGGCTGATGGTGATGGCGGGCTGCGCGACCATCTGGATCAAGTCTGCCTTTTTGGGCACTCCGCCGATTCTCCGCCCGATGCTGGTGGTACTCGATGGCACCGTGGTCGATCGCCAGGTCCAGGCCGCGCAAGGCCGCACGCGCCTGGTCCTCGCCACGCGGGTAACCCTGCTTTCGGGCGAAACGCGCGCCGGGCAGGTGCGGATCAACGTGCCGCTTGGGCAAGCGGGCCAGGATGATTCGGCGCTGGCCGATGGGGCGCGGGTGCGGCTGCGCGCGCGGTTGATGCCGCCGGCGCCGCCGATGGTGCCGGGCAGCTTTGATTTTGCCCGCAGCGCCTGGTTTTCCGGGCTGATGGCCACCGGCAGCAGCGTGGGGCCGGTCACCGTGCTGGCTCCGGCGCCGCCGGGCACCCGGCTCGATGCCGTGCGCCAGCGCCTGGCCGATCACATCCGCGCCCAACTGGGTGGGTCACCCGGTGCGATCGCCGCCGCTTTTGCCAGCGGCGATCGCGGCAGCATCGCCACGAGCGATGAAGACGCGATGCGCGACGCGGGGTTGACGCATCTCTTGTCGATCAGTGGCCTGCACGTCAGCGCCGTGGTCGGCGCGGTCTACCTGATCACCGCGCGCCTGCTCGCGCTGGTGCCGTTCCTGGCGCTGCGCCTGCGCGTGCCGCTGGTCGCGGCGGCGATGGGCGCGCTGGCGGGCATCGGCTATACCCTGCTCACCGGGGCAGAGGTGCCCACGATCCGCTCGTGCCTGGGCGCGCTGCTGGTGTTGCTGGCCTTGGCGCTGGGCCGCGATCCGCTGTCGTTGCGGATGCTGGCGGTGGCCGCGTTCATCGTCATGCTGTTCTGGCCAGAGGCCGTGGTCGGCCCCAGTTTCCAGATGAGCTTCGGCTCGGTCATCGCCATCATCGCGTTCGATTCGTCCGCGCCGGTGCGGCGCTTTCTGGCGCACCCGCACGAAGGCTGGGCGATGCGGTTGGTGCGGCATCTCGCGCTGGTGCTCGCTACCGGCCTGGTGATCGAGCTGGCGCTGATGCCCATGGCGCTGTTCCATTTCCACCGTGCCGGCATCTATGGCGCGGCGGCCAACGTCGTGGCCATTCCACTCACCACGTTCATCACCATGCCGCTGATCGCGCTGGCGCTGCTGCTCGATCTCGCCGGATGGGGCGCGCCGGCGTGGTGGGCAGTGGGCAAGTCGCTCGACGCGCTGCTCGGCCTTGCCCACCTTACCGCCAGCCAGCCTGGCGCGGTGACCCTGCTGCCGGGAATGCCCGGCTGGGTCTTTGGCCTGATGGTGGGGGGCCTGCTGTGGCTGGCGCTGTGGACCGGGCGGGTACGCCTGTGGGGCCTGGTGCCGGTTGGCCTGGGCGCGGTCTTGACCGTGCTGCAACCCACGCCCGATGTGCTGGTGACCGGTGACGGGCACCATGTCGCCCTGGCAGGGGAAGGACCCAACCTGCTGATGCTGCGCGCCACGCGCAGCGACTATACCCCCTCGATGCTGCTCGAAAACGCCGGGCTGGAGGGAGAGGCCCGCCCGCTCGACACCTGGCCCGGCGCCCGCTGCAACGCCGATTTCTGCCGCGCCATTCTGGTGCGCAATGGCCGCCGCTACACCTTGCTGATGAGCCGCGGCCGCGACCAGGTGGACTGGCGCGCCCTGATCACCGCCTGCGCCGCCGCCGATATCGTGATCGCCGATCGCACCCTGCCCACCGCCTGCCACCCCCGCTGGCTCAAAGCCGACCGCCGCCTGCTGCGCCAGACCGGCGGCCTGGCGATCTATCTGGCCCAAGGCAAGCTGACGACCGTGGCGCAGACGGAAGGCCAGCACGGCTGGTTTCCGGGGCCAGAGGCGCGGGTGGAGAAGGGCAGGTGATGGGTAACGGCAGTGTCGACTTATGGGGCGGCCTGCTCAGTATTTTGGATTGTCGCTACAGTCCGGGCGATGGCTGGATAGCGTCTACTTTCGACCAGGGCCGTTCGTTCCGGTGCGGTTCTGAGGGGGTCAGATTAAGCTGAAACCGGTCATTCCGATCTCATTGTCCCTTCGGCGAAGGCCCGCTTTTCAATGCAGCCATCCATCTACTGAAGCATGACCGCTGATAGCTGGTGTCAGTTCAGCTTGGCCTATCGACCAGCTTCCCGGCGCCGCAGGTATCGACCAAAATCTACGTCTCAATTTCCCGGATCTCTCCGCTTCATTGTCGGGTGCTGCATAGCCGTGCCTTGTACGAGGCCATCGAGATCGTGAGGACGACTACGCAATTCTCCAGTCGCGCGATCATAGGCGTAGAGCGGTTCAAGTTCGTTGTGCGAGAGTAGGATCACGTTGTGCGTTTGCGCAAGGTCGCTGGCCAATCCAACTTCCTCATCCGAGAAGGCACCTAGCTTCGCGAAGATTATGTAGACGTCAAATCTGTTTGCTGGGAAGGCGGCGGCTACCACCCGCATGGTCGCAACATCGTTTGCGTCGAACGGTTTGAGACGATCCTTAGCTTCGCCAAAAACCACGCGAATACGGTCGCCTTGTGCGTGGCGCCCAAACTCCATTGCGAAGAAATCTAGTTCCCTTGGAGAATCCCAATTGCCGTCTAAGGCCTCGATATCGAGAGACGGGGAATAGATCGCTGATGACGTCGGGCCATGGAAGGCATTGAGGGCTAGTTGCTGCAGAACCAGCGCAACCGGAATGGCGCCTTGAAGATTGCGTTCAATACCGAGCAGGCCAGATCGGCGATACGTTAGCTCTCTTTCAAGGAGTTGCTTGGGCGTGTCGATCGTAGCGCCGCAATAGGCACAATCTACGCGCTGGGCGAGCTCATCGATCGACAACCAGCTTTTGAGATTGCAGGTGGCACACAACAGATCGGCACCGACGCGGAAGATGCGCTTCTCGACGAGATGCGAAAATACGAGGGGTGCCGTCAGTTTCTTTTCAAACGGGCGCGGCTCGATAAATAGATTTTGGTAGTCCGCGAAACTTGCACACGGATTGTCGGGGTCTTTGCCACCGATCATGGAATAGGCCGTCTTTTTACTGATGCTGTCGTTGAGTCCAGTGCTTCTTATAAGCCTACGAACACCAGGAATCTTGAAAGCGCGCACACTATCGATTCCGCCCATTTGGGCGATCACTTGCCGAGCTATGGCCCCGGCATTACTTATTCTCGCCTTGAGTCCGACGTGCTTAAAAACTGCCTCAATGAGCTGGGCCGTCTGCATTGTCGAAATCGATACGCTTGGATCGTGGACACCAACCACAATGCCAAGCCGGTCATGCTCAACCCGTAAGTGAGAATACCGCTGACCCATGGCACGCGCGAACGTCTCATTTAGTTCGGGAACGTAGGGGACGGCGAAGGTAGCATCTTCCTGCATTTGACCGCTAAACATTGAGACCGAGGCAACCAAATCCTGCTGGTAAAATTCGAAATCGCTGCTGAAAGGCTTGTCAGTTAGCGAGAATGAAACTGTCGGCTTACCCCACTTCTCGACGACTACACCGAGCGCATCGGAAGTTCCTAGGATCATCCGGGGCGCTTTCACGTTCATGCCGTTCCATATGAAACGGTCGATTCTGCAGATGGTTGCCTGCTGATCTGGACCGACCAAGGCAGCTATGCGGTCTTGAGGAAGTTCCTCACGAGACCACAAGGCGATGCGGCGACGATGGTCGTCGAGATGCGCGACCATGGCTGTCATGTGTTCGCGCATTGCAGGAAGAGATAAAGCGTATCGATGAATGTGACGATCATCGACAAACCGCAAAGCAATGCTCGCGGCCCTCAAGTTCCAGAAATCTACCAGATCGTTTAGATCGTCAGCTCGACCAATGTAGAAGCCGGGGAAATTCCAGCCTCTGCTCAGGTCCATCGTATAGGCCGATGTTGCAAAGCGTCCCATGACCGATAAACTCGGATGGGTTGCCACTTCGATTGGCATGGCCTGATCGTTCTCAATTTCAACGTCTAGGATGGCCTCGGGTGCTGCTGCGTTTTTCAGCAGTTCGCCATAGTCGAAGTGAACCTCGTTCCGTGAAGGGAATTGCCCATGCTCCATGAGCAGCGCATCGCCGAGCGGATCGCCGTCCCGCCACACAAATCGCCGAAGACCAAATTTCACAATCGACTGCCATTCATCTTCACGCTGGCCGTGCGTGAGAAGATTGGCGACATCCAGAACATGAACGCCCGGTGCACCGTTCCCCTGGGGAAAGTGCAGGTTGGGTGCACCGAAGTAAGGTTGGATTAGATGCGCGTATCGCGCGACAAAAGCTGTGACGTCCTCGCCAGCGGTAATCGGCATTAGCATGTCTACGCTGAAGAGGCTGACGATCTGATCCGCGATTTCTCCATCGACCAAGATGATGGGATTGTACCTACCTCCGGCAATCGTAAGCGAGAGCCGGGAAATTTTCCGAAATCCTTCGAAATCATCCGATCGCAATAGCCATCCGATCCGCAGAGGCCGGTACATAATTTCTACGCGAGCGGTGTCCATCAAGCCTCTTACGCTAACAGAGCATCAGTCGAATGTGCGGCTAATGATGAGCCGGCTGGGACAGAATTGCCTTACGCCGACCTCGTCGGAATTTCCAGTGCTGCTGCGCAAAGCTGTTTGTCAGGACTATCCGCTAATTTAACCATGGCGGCAAGGTCTTGGGGCGCTCTGCGAATGACCATTTTCGGTCTAGAGGGACATTCTCTGTGATAACGCCGATCGGCAGGAACGTCCCACTTAAAGGCATTGCTGATTATCGACCCGGCGCAAGGAAACCTGCGAAGAGCGAGGCTGGCTGGGGAGGTTGACCGCTGCCCAGTGGAGCAATCAAGCCCAGCAATAGCCAGTTGAAGGTCCTGCACGCCGATGCACGTTCAATCAGCGCGCAGGCCCTCTAGCATCAACCCTCAATGATACCGTCGCAGCAGGCCTGCCAGCTTGCCTTGCACTTCCACTTCGTCGGGCGCGTAGAATTGCGGGTTGTAGGCGGCGTTGCCGGGGTCGAGGCGGATGCGGCCTTTTTCGTGGTGGAGGTATTTGAGGGTTGCTTCCTCGCCACGGACCAGGGCGACGACGATTTCGCCGTCGCGCGCGGTGTTGGTGCGGCGCACGAGGGCGTAGTCGCCGTCGAGGATGCCGGCGTCGACCATCGAGTCGCCCGACACTTCCAGCGCATAGTGTTCGCCCGAGCCGAGCAGGGCGGCAGGGACGGGCAGCATGGCCGAACCTTCCATTGCCTCGATCGGGGCGCCGGCGGCGATGCGGCCGTGGAGCGGGATTTCGATCACGTCGTTCGCGGCGACCGGTGCCGGGCGCGGGGTGGTGGACGCAGGGGTGGCCGGGCGCGGCGCGGGGTTGCGCGCGGCAGCCTTGGTCGCGAGGCTTTCCGGTTCCCGGATCACTTCGAGAGCGCGGGCGCGGTTGGGCAGGCGGCGGATGAAGCCGCGTTCTTCCAGCGCGGAGATCAGGCGGTGCACGCCAGACTTGGACTTGAGATCGAGCGCTTCCTTCATTTCTTCAAATGAAGGCGAGATGCCGGAATCATCAAGGCGCGTCTGGATGAACGAGAGCAGTTCGTGCTGCTTGCGCGTGAGCATCCGCAAGTCTCCTATGGCGAACGAATGCGGAACGAATAAGCAACCAAACCGAACCCGTCAAGCAAATCCGCCAAATTCGAGCAGATAGATCGGCACCTTGCTCCCTTCCGGTTGCAGCGCCGCACCCGCTGCACGCTGGACCAGGCAATTGGCGCGGGCGATGGGGGCGATCGCACCGGAATCCTGCAGGGGATCGAGCGTGACGGACACGCCGTCCCAATGGCCGCGCAGGAATTCGGTGCGCCCGCCGCCCGCCGGCATCGGCTGGGCCAGCGGCATGTGCAGTGCGCGGGGCAGCGGCTGGGCAGCGCCCAGGGCGGCGCGCAGCAGTGGCAGCATGAACAGCTGCGCGGTGACATAGGCGGAGGCCGGGTTGCCGGGCAGGCCGAGGATCACTTGCGGCGCAGCGTGGCCCGTGGCGCTGCGTTGCCCGACCAGCAGCGGCTTGCCCGGCTTGATCGCCACGCGCCAGAAATCGATGCGCGCGCCCACCGCCTCCAGCGCCGGGCGAACCAGATCGTGATCGCCGACCGAGGCGCCGCCGCTGGTGACCACGATATCGGCCTCGCGCACGCTATCGAGCGCGGCGGCCAGGGCATCGAGCCGATCGGGAACCGGGCCGATGCGCTGTATGTCCACCGGCAGGGCAGCGGCCATGGCGGCGAGCATCGGGCCGTTGCTGGCCGGGATCTGGTGGCTTTGCAGGGCGTGGCCAGCGGCGGCCAGTTCGTCGCCGCTGTCGATCACGGCAAGGCGCAGGCGGCGGCATACCGGCAGGTGGCCGTGCCCGGCGGCGATGGCCAGCGCGATCTGCGCTGCGCCCAGCCGCGTGCCGGTGGGCAGCAGGGGGTCTTGCGCGGCAAAATCCATGCCTGCCGGCCGGATATGGCGCGATGGCGGCTGCGGCGGTGTGCCGGTGAGGGCGAGTGCCGCGCCATCGCGCGTGCAGTCTTCCTGCAGCAGCACGCAATCGGCGCCGGCGGGCATGGCCGCGCCAGTGCTGATCCGCACGGCCTGGCCGGGGGCGACCGTGCCGGCATAGGGATGGCCGGCGGCGCTTTCGCCCGCCACGGTCCATGGGCCGGGCAAATCGGCGCTGCGCAGGGCATAGCCATCCATCGCCGAAAGCGCGGTGGCCGGCTGCGTGCGCGCGGCGACGAGCGGCGCGGCGAGATAGTGGCCCAGCGCCTCTGCCGCGGCGCGATGCTCGATCGGCAGGCGCGGGGCGAGGGCGATGAGCCGGGCCTGCGCCTGTTCGAGCGGCAGGGGTGGCTGACGCGGCGGGGCGTTCATGGCGCGGACCAATCGCCCGATTTGCCGCCGCGCTTGGCGACCAGGCGCACGGCCTCGATCACCATGCCCTTGTCCACCGCCTTGGCCATGTCGTAGATTGTCAACAATGCCACGCAAGCGGCTGTCATCGCTTCCATTTCCACGCCGGTCTTGGCCGTGAGCGAGGCGGTGGCGGTGCATTCCACCCCGCCATCGACAAAGCCGAATTCGACTGCCACCGCATCGAGCGAGAGCGGGTGGCACAGCGGGATCAACTCGCCGGTTTTCTTGGCGGCCATGATCCCGGCGATGCGGGCAGTGGCCAGCACATCGCCCTTGGGCACGGTGCCATCGCGGATCGCGGCCAGTGCCGTGGCCGACATGCGGATCATGCCCCGCGCCACGGCCACGCGCTGTGTGGCGGGCTTGGCGCCGACATCGACCATGCGCGCATGGCCCTGGGCATCGAGATGGGTAAGCTGTGTCATCTTCTGCTCATGCCATGCGGGGGAAAAGGCGCAAGCCCTGTTCATCGGCCAGCGGTTGTGGCGGGGCAAGGCCGGCGCGGCGGTATTCCAGGGCAATGCCGGCAAGGTTCTGCGCGCGGCCGACATGGCGCAGCCGCACCCGCGAAAACGAAACGAGGCCGTTCCGATAGGCCGCCAGGCAATCGGCCGTGGCGGGGTGGGCGGCGGTGCGACCGGCGACCTGGTCGATCACGAAGGCGGAATCGCCGCAGAGCAACAAATCGGTTTCGCCGAGCTGGCGGGCGAGGTCCATCGCGCCGAGCAGGGCGAGCCATTCGGCGCGGTTGCTGTCCCCCAGGCCGCAATCGGACAGAAGCCAGGTGCGGCCGCGGGTGACGATGGCGATTTCCATGCGGCCGGGATTGGGCCGGCAGCCGCCGTCGAACCACAGCTTGCGCGGCTGGGGCGGCAAGCGGCCCTCAGCCCTGCAACAGCGCCTGGGTGGCGGCGGCCACGTCTGCCTCGCGCATCAGACTTTCGCCCACCAGGAACGTGCGCGCGCCGCAGGCGGACAGGCGCACGAGATCGGCGTGGGTGTTGATGCCGCTCTCGGCGACCAGCAGCGTGCCGGCGGGCGCAAGCGGCGCCAGGCGCTCGGTATTGGCGATATCGGTGATGAAGCGCTTGAGATCGCGGTTGTTCACCCCGATCAGGCGGGAATGCAGCCGCGCGGCGCGCTCCATCTCCGCCTCGTCATGCACTTCGACGAGCACGTCCATGCCCTGTTCGCGCGCGGCGGCTTCGATCTCGGCCATCTGGGCATCGTCGAGCGCGGCGACGATGATCAGGATGGCATCGGCGCCGATCGCACGGGCTTCTGCCACCTGCCAGGGATCGACCATGAAATCCTTGCGCAGCACCGGCAGCGCACAGGCGGCGCGGGCAGCGACGAGATAGTCTTCATGCCCCTGGAAATAGGGCGCGTCGGTAAGGATGGAGAGGCAGGCCGCGCCGCCCGCTTCATAGGCTCGGGCATGGTCGGCCGGCTGAAAATCGGCGCGGATCAGGCCCTTGGACGGGCTGGCCTTCTTGATTTCGGCAATCAGGGCAAAGCCGCTGGCCGCGCGCGCCCGCAGCGCCGCTTCAAACCCGCGCGGCGCGGTTTGCGTGGCGGCGCGGGCGGCAAGGTCAGCCAGCGACGTGGCGGCCTTGCGCTGGGCCACTTCGGTGCGCTTGGTGTTGCAGATTTCGGTAAGCTTGTCGGTCATGTGCACAGAGCCTTACTTCAGCGCGTCGATCCAGCAACGCAGCAGGCCAAGGGCCAGGCCCTTGTCGATGGTTTCGGCAGCTTCTTCAACGCCTTCGTGCCAATCGGTGACATCCCCGGCGACCATCAGCGCGGCGGCGGCATTGAACAGCACGGCATCGCGATAGGGGCCGGGCTGGCCATCGAGCAGCGCCTGGAGCGCGGCGGCGTTGTAGGCAGCGTCGCCGCCGCGAATGGCATCGACCGGGGCGGTGGCCAGGCCAGCGTCACCCGGGGCGATGCGGTGCATGAGGATCGCGCCACCATGCACGTCTGCCACTTCATTACCGCCGGCCAGGCTCAATTCGTCAAGGCCTTCATCGCCCGAAACCACGAATGAACGCGCGGTGCCCAGCCGTGCCAGGGCATCGGCGTAGATCGGCACATAGGCGGGGCGGGCGATGCCGACCAGTTGGCGCTGCACGCCGGCGGGATTGGCCAGCGGGCCCATCAGGTTGAAGATCGTGCGGCGGCCGATGGCGCGGCGGATCGGCATGATCCGGCCCATGGCAGGGTGGTGCTTGCCGGCAAACAGGAAGCAGATGCCAAGGTCGGCGAGGGTTTCCTCGGCCGTTTCGACCGCGCGATCGAGGTTGAGACCCAGCGCCTCCAGCGTATCGGCAGCGCCGGCCTTGGAGCTGGCGGCGCGGTTGCCGTGCTTGGCCACCGGCACGCCGCAGGCGGCCACGACCAGGCTGACCGCGGTCGATACGTTGAGCGTGTGGTGCCCGTCGCCACCGGTGCCGCACACGTCGATGGCGTTTTCCGGTGCGGCGACGCTGATCATGCGCGCGCGCATGGCCTGGGCCGCGCCGGCAATCTCGCTGGCGCTTTCGCCGCGATCGGACAGCGCGACGAGGAACGAGATCGTCGCCTCGTCGTCCACGCGGCCATCAAGGATGGCGGCAAAGGCAGCTTCGGCTTCGTCCTGATCGAGCGGGATTTCCCCGACCGGGGGCAACGGCATCATGCCGGCATCCGCGCAGCGATCCCGCACAGCGCCAGGAAATTGGCGATCATCGCGTGGCCATGCTCGGTCGCGATGCTTTCAGGATGGAACTGCACGCCGTGGATCGGCAGGCTGGCGTGGCGAAAGCCCATGGTGTGGCCATCATCCGACCGCGCGTTGACGATCAGGCATTCGGGCACGTCTTCCACCACCAAGGAGTGATAGCGCGTCGCCGTGAAAGGCGAGGGCAGCCCGGCAAAGACGCCGGTGCCATCGTGGGTGACCGGCGATGTCTTGCCGTGCATCAGCCCGCCGCGCACCACCTTGCCGCCGAAATACTGGCCGATGGATTGGTGGCCCAGGCACACGCCGAGCAGCGGCATGCCCGCCTGCGCCGCCGCACCGACGAGATCGAGGCTGACGCCCGCTTCGTTGGGGGTGCAGGGGCCGGGCGAGAGCAGGAAGCCCTTGGCGCCCGACGCCAGCGCCTCGGCGGCGGTCAGCGCATCATTGCGCACCACGTTCACCTCTGCGCCCAGTTCCATCAGATAGTGGACGAGGTTCCAGGTGAAGCTGTCGTAATTGTCGATGACGAGGATCATGGCCTAATCCCTATTGTCCGAACGCCGGCTCGGCCGCGACGCGGATGGCCTCGCGGGCGGCAGCGAAGAGGGCGCCGGACTTGTGTTCGCATTCGCGCTGCTCGGCGGCCGGATCGCTGTCGGCCACAATGCCGGCACCGGCCTGGACGTGCATCACGCCATCCTTGAGCACGGCGGTGCGCAGCACGATGCAGCTATCGACCGAGCCATCGGGGGCAAAATAGCCGACGCCGCCGGCATAGGCGCCGCGCGTTTCGGGTTCGAGTTCGGCAATGATCTCGCACGCGCGCACCTTGGGCGCGCCGCTGACAGTGCCGGCGGGGAAACCGGCGAGCAGGGCATCGACCGAATCCGCCCGCTTGGCATCAAGCTCGCCGACCACGTTGGAGACGATGTGCATGACGTGGCTATAGCGTTCGATCGTATAGCTTTCGGTGACCTTGACGGTGCCGGCGGCGGCCACGCGGCCCACGTCGTTGCGGCCTAGATCGAGCAGCATGAGGTGTTCGGCGCGTTCCTTGGGATCGGCCAGCAGGCTTTCCTCGTTGGCGCGGTCTTCGGCCGGGGTCGCGCCGCGCGGGCGGGTGCCGGCGATCGGGCGGATGGTCACTTCGCCATCGCGGATGCGCACGAGGATTTCCGGGCTCGACCCGATCAGGGCAAAGCCGGGCAGATCGAGGAAATAGAGGAACGGCGAGGGGTTGATCCGCCGCAGCGCGCGATAGAGCGCCATGGGCGGCAGGGGGAACGGCGCGGTGAAGCGCTGCGCCAGCACCACCTGGAAGATATCGCCCGCGGTGATGTAGTCGCGCGCCCGCGCCACCATCTGGCCATAGCGTTCGGGCGCCATCTGCGGCTCGCGCGCCAGGTCGATCGCCTGGGGCAGGCGCGGATCGGCGGGCAGGGGGCCTTGCAGGCGCGCCAGCGCGGCATCGATGCGATCGGCGGCACGATCGACCAGGGCTTGCGGCGCGCCGCCTTCGGCCCACACCGGGGCCACGGCGGTGAGTTCGTCAGTCAGGCGATCGAACACCAGGAGCACGGTCGGCCGCACGAACAGCATGTCGGGCAGTTCGAGCGCGCTTTGTTCGGCGCGGGGCAGCTTTTCCACCAGGCCGATGGTTTCATAGCCGAAATAGCCGACCAGGCAGGCCAGCGTGGGCGGCAGGCCCTCGGGCACGTCGATCCGGCAGCGTTCGACCAGCGCGCGCAGTTCCGCCAGGCTGTTGCCCGGCAGCGCGGCGAAGGCCGCGCGGTCGGTCTGCCAGGCAGAATTGATCTGCGCGGTTTCGCCCGTGGCGCGGAACACCAGATCGGGATCGAGCCCGACCAGGCTGTAGCGGCCGCGCACTTCGCCGCCCTGGACCGATTCCAGCAGGAAATCGCCGCGTTCCGCCTGGAACAGCTTGCGCGCGGCGCTGACCGGGGTTTCGCTGTCGGCAATCAGCTTGCGCCAGACCAGCGCCGGCTTTCCGGCCGCCAGCGCGGCGAGGGCCGCCGCGCTGTTTTCGGGCTGGGCGCCGGTTGGCGCAGGACGCGACAGGATCGTGGTCATGGTCTTACTGGTTACCGACAAGCTTGGCATTGAGCGCACGCAGCGCAGTTTCGTTGCGGGTCACGCCCACCTGGTTGCGGATCGCGGTGCGCAGTTCCTCCGCCACTTCGCGGCCCATATCGAGGCCGAACTGCTTGCCGGCCTGGGCCAGGAACGGATCGCCTGCAGGGATCACGCCGGGCGTCACGGTCTTGAGCGAGACCACGTAGAACCCGGCATTGCCCGGCGCGGCGAGCGGCTTGGCCGTGCCCTTGGACATGGCGAACAGCAGCACCAGCGGCGGGGGCAGCTGGCGGCCGCTTTGCTGCATGGCCGCAAGCTGTTCGCGCGTGATTGCCACCGGCTGCGCGGGCGGCAGGGTCACGCCCACGCCCTTGAGCGCGTCGGCCAGCGACGTGCCCTTGGCCATGGCGGCAAGCACCTTGGCCGAGGCGTCCTTGGCCTTGGCCGCGCCCTGCTCGGTGGCATAGTCGCGCATGACCTGATCCTTGATCTGGTCGAGCGGCGCGGGGGCGGCAGGCATGATCTGGCCCACGTCGAAGATCGCGATGCGCTTGCCATCCGCAAGCGGCGCCACCTGGGCTTCGCCTTCGTGCTCCAGCGCAAAGGCGCCCTGCAGCAGCGCGGCAACATCGGCCGGGGCCTTTTGCCCGGGCTGGCCGAACACGCTGCCATCGGCGGTGAGCGCCGGGGTGGTGGTCAGCGTGACGCCCTGGGCCTTGGCCACGTCAGCCAGGCCGGTATGGTTTTCGAACTGCTCTTCCAGGCGGGAAGAGAGATCGAGCAGCGCGGCATGGCGCTTTTCGGTGGTCAGTTCCGCCACCAGTTCGGGGCGGGCCTGCTCCAGCGTCTTGCCCGGCTTCTTGACGATGGCATCGACGCGGATGACGTGCCAGCCAAGGCCGCTCTTGGCCGGTGTTGCCACCTTGCCCTGGGCGGCGGCGAAGACGGCATCGGCGACGGCGGGAGAGCTTTGCGCGGCGAGCTTGTCACGCGTGAGATCGGCGATCTTGCTGGCAGCAAGGCCCTTGGCGCGGGCAGCGGCCTCGATGCTGGTGCCGGCAGAAACCTGCGCGGCCAGCGCCTGGGCGGCCTGCTCGGTCGGCACGACAACCTGGGTTACCGTGCGGGTTTCGCTGGCGGCATAGACATCGGCCTTGGCCTTGTAACGGGCGGCAATGTCAGCGTCGCTGGGGGCGGGCACATTGGGCAGGCTCGCTTCGTCGATCACGGCATAGCGCACGGTGCGGCGTTCGGGCTGCTGATAGCGGGCGGCGTTGGCCTTGTAGTAGGTGGCCAGCACGGCATCGCTCGGCTTGTCCTTGCCGGCAAAGGCGATGCTGGGCAGGAAGGCAATGTCGCCCTCGCGCTTTTCCTTGAGCATCGCGGCATAGCGCGCCACGGCCGAGGCCGGCATGGCGGCACCCGGCGCCACCGGCGACAGCACCTGGCGGGCGATCAGGCTCTGCGTGATCGACTTGCGCACGGCCGCGTCGGTCATCCCGCGCTGGGCGAGGAACGCGCGATAGACCGCGTCGCTGAACTTGCCATCGGGGCCCTGGAACGCGGGCTGCTTGGCGATTTCGCTGTCGACCAGGCGATCGCTGACGCCCATGCCGTTCTTGGCGGCCCATTCCTGCATCGCGGCGCGATCGGCCAGGCCGGACAGCGCATCGTTCATCACGCCCTGGGCGAGGAACTGGCGCATCGTCAGCGTGGGGTTCTGCTCGCGCTCCTGCTCGAACGCGGTGGTGATGGTCTTGCCCAGCTCGTCCACGCCAACCTTGGCATGGCCGACCTTGGCTGCTGCCTCGCCATCCGCAGACTGGCCGACGCGAAGGCCGCTCACGTCGGCGCCGGCAAAGGCCAGGGCGAGAAGACCGATGAACACCAGGGCGAAAAGCGCGCCGATGCGGGAATGGATCAGTTTACGAAACAGCGAGAGCATGGGATGCGATCAAATCCGCCTGATGATTTGGATTGGCCTGCCTTAGGAGGCTTGAACCGATCCCGCAATGCCTCTGGCAGGGCACATGCCAGCCTTGCACTTCATCGCGGGGGCCTTGCGCTGGCGGGGCAATTGCAGGCAAGGGGGTTGGCACGGAATCGGACCTGACAACGCGCCATCGCACATCAACCGGCGCGGCAATCCCGATTTTCGGCGGGGCACATAGAACGAGGGATCAAAGCCAGCCATGGCGCAACGACCATATATCGTCGGCAACTGGAAGATGAACGGCAGCCGGGCCATGCTGGCCGAGGCGCGCGCGATCGACCGCGCTGCTGCCCGCCATCCGCAGGTGGATATCGCCCTGGCGCCGCCGTTCCCGCTGATCGGCCTGCTGCGCGAGGCCGTCACCGGCATCGGCGTCGGCGGCCAGGATTGCCATACCGAGGCCAAGGGCGCCCACACTGGTGACGTTTCGGCCGCCATGCTGGCCGATATCGGCGCCGATTTCGTGATCCTGGGCCATAGCGAGCGCCGCCGCGACCATGGCGAAAGCAACGCCCTGGTGCGCGCCAAGGCCGATGCCGCACTGGCGGCCGGGCTGGGCGTGATCATCTGCGTGGGCGAAACGCTGGAAGAGCGTGACGCCGGCCGCGCCGAAGAGGTGGTGGCGAGCCAGGTCGATCATTCCCTGCCGCAGGGCGAGGCGGCGCTCGAGGCCGTTGCCGGTGGCAAGCTGGCCGTTGCCTATGAACCGGTATGGGCGATCGGCACCGGCCGGGTGGCCGATGTCGAGGATGTGATTGCCATGCACGCCGCCGTGCGCGCGCGGCTTCATGCCGCCTATGACGAAGCCGGCGCACGCCCGCGCATTCTCTATGGCGGGTCGGTCAATGCCGGCAACGCCGCTGCATTGCTGGCTGCGCCCGAGGTCGGCGGGGCTCTGGTTGGCGGGGCAAGCCTGACGGCCGATGCCTTCCTGCCGATCGTGGCAGCCGCTGGCGCCGGCGAAGGCTGAGCGCAAAATTCGGCCCCTTGCGCAAGGGCGCCCGGCGCCCTAAGTGCGCCGCAACAGTTTCAGGCGGAACCTCATGTCGCTCTTTATCTTCCTCACCGTTATCCAGGCGCTGGTGGCTGCCGCCCTGGTTGGCGTGATTCTCATCCAGAAGTCCGAAGGCGGCGGCCTGGGCGTGGGCGGCAGCCCGGCCGGCTTCATGTCGGCGCGCGGCGCGGCCGATTTCCTCACGCGTGTCACCTCGATCCTGGCGGTTCTGTTCGTCGGGCTGAGCATCGTGCTGGCGGCCATGGCCGTGAACGCCGGTGGCAGCCGCACGCTCGACACCTCGCTCCAGCGCACGGCCGATCCGCTGGCCGGCCAGGCCCAGCAGCCGGTCGCACCCGCTGCCCCGGCGGCTGATCCTTCGGCGGCCGCCCCTGCTGCGCCGGCCGATCCGCTGGGTGGTGCCGCCAAGCAGTAACCCTGTGCAAGCATGAAGCCAGGCGTTCCCGCCGCACAGGCGGGGGCGCCGGTTTTGTTTGTGCGGTCCCTTTCGTGATGCCTGCGCGTGCCCGCAACGGGCATCGGTGGTATTGCGGTTCGCCCTTGCGCCTGTGGATTGCCACGCTGTTTGGCGTTGGTTCTGCTTGCGCTCCCCTCCCTTCTGACGCTAAGGCCCAACTCCCATGGCGCGGTACATTTTCATCACCGGCGGCGTGGTCTCCTCGCTCGGCAAAGGTCTCATGGCGGCAAGCCTCGCGGCGCTGCTCCAGGCACGTGGCTATCGAGTGCGGATCCGCAAGTTCGACCCCTATCTCAACGTCGATCCGGGCACGATGAGCCCGTATCAGCACGGCGAAGTCTTCGTGACCGACGACGGCGCCGAGACCGACCTTGACCTTGGCCATTACGAGCGTTTCACCGGGGTTTCGGCCCGCCAGGCCGACAATATCACCTCGGGCCGCATCTATCGCGACATCATCGCCAAGGAACGCCGCGGCGATTACCTCGGCGCAACCGTGCAGGTGATTCCGCACGTGACCGACGCGATCAAGGACTTTGCCCAGGCCGAAACCGAAGACCTCGATTTCGTGCTGTGCGAAATCGGCGGCACGGTGGGCGATATCGAAGGCCTGCCGTTCATCGAGGCGCTGCGCCAGCTGCACAACGAGCTGGACCGCGACCAGACCTGCTTCGTCCACGTGACGCTGGTGCCCTATATCGCGGCGGCTGGCGAGCTGAAGACCAAGCCGACCCAGCATTCCGTGCGCGAGCTGACCGGCCTGGGCATCCAGCCCGACATCCTGCTGTGCCGCTGTGAAAAGCCGCTGCCCGATGGCGAGCGCGCCAAGATCGCGCAGTTCTGCAACGTGCGCAAATCGGCGGTGATCCCGGCGCTTGACGCCAACAGCATCTATGCCGTGCCGCTGCAGTATCACGCCGAAGGGCTCGACGCCGAAGTGCTGCGCCATTTCGGCATGACTGCCCCCGAACCGGATCTGGCGCGCTGGGACGACATCGTCGATCGCCACCAGAACCCGGAAGGCGAAGTGACGATCGGCGTGGTAGGCAAGTATGTCGGCCTGCAGGACGCCTACAAGTCGTTGAACGAGGCGCTGGCCCATGGTGGCATGGCCAACCGCGTCAAGGTCAACGTGCGCTGGATCGATGCCGAACTGTTCGAGCGCGAAGACAGCGAAATCGCCGCGCATCTCGAACCCATGCATGGCATCCTGGTGCCCGGCGGCTTTGGCGAGCGTGGCTCGGAAGGCAAGATCGCCAGCGTGCGCTTTGCCCGCGAGCGGGAAGTGCCGTTCTTCGGCATTTGCCTGGGCATGCAGATGGCCTGCATCGAGGGCGCGCGCAACACGGCGGGCATCGCCGAGGCGTCTTCCACCGAATTCGGCCCGACCAAGGAACCGGTGGTGGGCATCATCACCGAATGGATGACCGCCGAAGGCCTCGAAAAGCGCGAAGCCGGTGGCGATCTCGGCGGCACCATGCGCCTGGGCGCCTATGAAGCCCACCTGGCTGGCAACAGCCACGTGTCGAGCATCTATGACGCCACGACGATCAGCGAACGGCACCGCCACCGCTATGAAGTGAACGTCGCCTATCGCGATGCACTGGAGCAGGGCGGCCTGCGCTTTTCGGGCATGTCGCCCGATGGCCTGCTGCCTGAAATCGTCGAGCGGCCCGATCACCCGTTCTTCATCGGCGTGCAGTTCCACCCCGAACTCAAGAGCCGCCCGTTCGACCCGCACCCGCTGTTCAAGAGCTTCATCGCCGCAGCGGTGAAGCAGGCGCGGCTGGTTTGATCCTGGCGTAGCACAAGGTTTCGCACCACCCCCAACCCCCTCCTCTAAAGAGGAGGGGGCTTAACCCTGTCCTCCCCCTCCTCTTTAGAGGAGGGGGTCGGGGGGTGGTGGAACCCTAACCAATTCCAAGCAAAAAGGGGCGCTGGCCGGATTGGCCAGCGCCCCTTCGCGTTTCCTCAGGTCAATGGATCAGGCGGCCGCGCTGGCGTCGCCACCTTCCACCACCGACAGGGCCTTCTGGTTCCCGATCAGCACCTTCTTGGGCTTCATCGCTTCGGGCACTTCGCGCACCAGGTCGATGGTCAGCAGGCCATCGGCAAGGTCGGCCGCGCTCACCCGCACGAAATCGGCGAGTTCGAAGCGGCGTTCGAAGCTGCGGTTGGCAATGCCCAGGTGCAGGTACTGCTTGTCGGTCAGATCGGCCTTGCTGCCCTTGACCACCAGCAGGTTCTGCTGCGCGGTGATATCGAGGTCTTCCGGCTTGAAACCGGCCACCGCCAGCGTGATGCGATAGGCATCGTCACCCTGGCGCTCGATGTTGAAGGGCGGATAGTTGTCGCCGGCATTGGCGCGGGCCTGGCGTTCGAGCAGATCGAACAGGCGATCGAAACCCACGGTGGTGCGGCGATAGGGGGTGAAATCGAAACGGTTCATGGCAATATCCTCAATCAGAGCAATCTGCACATGCCCCGGCCCGGGAAACTCCGGCGCTGGGGCGGGTTTAACATGGCGTGCCCGTCTTGCGGCGCACGTCACAAACGATCATGTGTGGGCTGCACCGCGCATTTCAAGGCCCCCGGTTTCACCAATTTCATCGGAGCGAACATGACCCAGTCCCCAAGCCCCAAGGTCGAAATCTATACCAAGTGGGGTTGCCCCTATTGCGTGCGGGCCAAGGCCCTGCTCGACGAAAAGGGCGTGGCCTATGAAGAATATGACGTGACCATGGGCGGCCCCAAGCGCGCCGAAATGGTCGAGCGGGCGCCCGGTGCCGCCACCGTGCCGCAGATTTTCGTCAACGATCAGGCGCTGGGCGGCAGCGACGATCTCCAGGCGCTCGATCGCGCCGGCAAGCTCGACGCGCTGCTCGGCCTGGCCTGAGGTTGGGCCGAAACTTGAGCCTGAACCTGGGCACGAACACGGCCGCGCCGGTGCGGGTGGCGCTGTTGCAGATGACCAGCGGCATCGATCCGCTGGTCAATGCCGCCACCATTGCCGATGCGGCCGCCCGCGCCGCCGGGGAAGGGGCAGCCATGCTGTTCACCCCGGAAATGGCCGGGCTGATCGATCGCGACCGCGCCCGCGCGACGCCGCATATCGTGGCCGAAGCGGCCAACCCGGTGCTGGCTGCCGCGCAAGAGGCGGCGGCGCGCCACGGCATCTGGGTGCATCTGGGCTCGCTCGCAATCCGGCCGGACCAGCCGGCAGAGGGCGGCGACGCACGCTGGGCCAACCGCGCCTTCGTGATCGACGGCGCGGGCCAGATCGCGGCCCGCTATGACAAGATGCACATGTTCGACGTGGACCTCGCCACGGGTGAGACCTGGCGCGAATCGGCCGCCTATCGTCCCGGCGATGCCGTGGTCACGGTCGACACCCCGGTCGGCCGCCTGGGCCTGGCGATCTGCTATGACATCCGCTTCCCGGCCTTGTTCGAGGCACTGGGCCAGGCCCGTTGCGACTGCATCGCCATCCCTGCCGCTTTCACCGTGCCAACGGGCAGCGCGCACTGGCACCTGATGCAGCGCGCGCGGGCGGTGGAGGCCAGCGCCTTCGTGATCAGCGCGGCGCAGGTCGGCCGGCACGAAGACGGCCGGGAAACCTATGGGCACAGCCTGGTGGTCGATCCCTGGGGAGACGTGCTGCTCGACATGGGTGGCAATGCCGGCCTTGCGCTTGCGGAAATAGACCTGGGGCGCCTTGCTGCGGTGCGCCAGCAACTGCCCAGTCTTGCCAACAAGCGCCCCGTGCCCATATCGCGCGGATCATGATTGTCTTCGATCTGCAATGCACCGGCGGCCAGCACCGTTTTGAAGGGTGGTTCGCCTCGTCGGCCGATTATGCCCACCAGCAGGAGCGCGGGCTGGTGTCATGCCCAATTTGCGGCAGTGGCGATGTGGTCAAGGCCGTGATGGCCCCGGCCGTGGGGCGCAAGGGCAACCAGGCGCCTGCCTTGCCGGTGCCAGCGGCAGTGGACAGCGTACCCGCCGCGACTGGTGGTGGAGCCGGGGCGCCGGCGAAGGCCGCCGGCCCGGCCGCTGCCCCGCTGCCCAAGCTGCCGCCAGAGGCAGTGGCGATGCTGCGCGCGGTGGCGCTGGCGCAGGCAGAAGCGATCAAGTCATCGACGTGGGTGGGCGATTCCTTTGCCGACGATGCCCGCGCCATGCACTATGGCGACAAGGACGTGGCACCGATCCACGGCCAGGCCACCGCGCAAGAGGCGCAGGAATTGCTGGACGAGGGCATTGCCGTTGCCCCGCTGCTGATCCCGGTGGTGCCGCCGGGCGAAGCGAACTGACCACCGGCCCGGCCCATGCGGGCAGGGCGGCGCAAACGCACATTGCCTTGCCGCAGCCACGCCCCTAAGAGAGGCGCGGGCGCCCGTAGCTCAGCAGGATAGAGCACCAGATTCCTAATCTGGGGGCCATGGGTTCGAATCCCGTCGGGCGCACCATCACCAGGCCGGTCCTGCCAGGGGCCGGCTTTTTTGCGCCTGCGATCAGCGCGGGCTGCCTATGCCCTTGCGGCCGAATACCGGGCGCGGTGGTGCGGGTGGGGCGGCGTTGTCCGCGATCGACGGCGGTGGCGGCGCGGCGGCGCGCTGCGCCAGATGGCGCGCGATGATGGCGTCGGGATCGAAATCAGGGTCTGCGGGCAGGTCTGCCAGATGAGGCGCGGCGGTGGCGCGCGGCCGGGTTTGCCCCGGTTGCAGCAGGCGGCGCAGCGAAATCAGGCCGCCCAGCGCCGATGCGGCGGCAAGGGCCCAGACGCCGATCACCGCCGATTGCCCTACGCCGAACGCCCCGGCATCCTGCAATTGCCAGGCGCTTACCCCCCACAGGATGGCCGAGCCGAAGGCGCCGATCATGCGCAGGGCGTGGCCGGTGTTGCGGCCGGTTTTGACGAGCGTCTTGAACATGGGCCAGCACTTCCCCCTCAGCCATCAGGCTGATCACCGTGTGTGTACGTCGGCAATCGTGCAGGAAACGTTGCCTAGAGCCGCTTTTGCAGAAAGAAGCGGCTTTGCCCGCGCGGATGATCATCCAGTTGGCCGAACACGGCATAGCCGAGCTTTTCGTAAAAGCGCGGCGCTTGGAATGCATAGGTATCGAGCCAGATGCCCACGCAGCCCTGCGTCCGGGCATGCGCTTCGGCCTGGCGCATCAAGGCTTCGCCATGGCCCTCGCCACGGTGCGCGTCAGGCACGGCGAGCAATTCGATGAACAGCCAGTCGTAGGAAATCTTGCCCCACAGGCCGCCGACTTCGACGCCATTGGCATCGGTCAGCATCAGGGCGAGGGACGACAGCCCCGGATCACCACCTTCGCGCACATTGTACACGCGCAGTGGCGCGAGGATCGCTTCGCGCTGGGCAGGGGTCGGTTCGGCGGCATGGACGATCGTCAGCGACATGGCCGCGGGTCTTGGCATTCCGGCGCCCCTGCCGCAAGCGCAGGTCGATGCACGCTCAGCACTTGGCGGGCGTGATTCCCGAGGTCGGGGCAACACCATCGGTTGAGCCACTGCCGCCAGTCAGGTCGCGATCGTCGCGCACATACATCGCGGCATCCTTGCGGATGACGGTGGGCTTGAAGATCGTGCCGAAGAACATGGGCTTGTAGCTATAGGCCACTTCCACGAACATGATCGCATAGGGCGATTCCACCGTGATCACGCTGCCCGGCTGGCCCATTCCGGCAAACGAGGTGGTATTGGCACCGGTCCCTTCGACGCCGTAGCGCGAGACATAGGCGGTGTTGCCCCAGCAGCGCTGCCAGTGAATATACTGGCCGCCCAGCTTGTTTACCTCGAGGCTGGACAGGATCACGCGGCCGTTGGCGGGAAAGTTGAGGTCGGTTGCCGACAGCTCGGCGCCAGTGAATACCTGGTTGACGTCGTATTCCCGGAACAGCGGAGCGCCGCCGACCACTGATTGCTTGGCGCGCGAAGCATTGTCAGCGACAGCGATCGCCAACTGGTTGAGGCGCACATGCAGGATTGCCAGGTTGACCATTTCCAGCGAACCCATGGCAATCACCATGAGGAACGGCAGGCTGACGCCCAGCTCGACGATGGTGACGGCGCTGCGATCCTGGCCAAGCCGGCGCAACAGGCGCGTAAGGGACAGAGCTTTCAGCATATCTTGGTCAACGTGCGGGTGGTTTGCGTGGCGAAGGGCTGGTTGCGCATGATCGTTCGCGTGCTTGCGGTCATGTTCGCAGGCAGGCCGAACATCGAAGAAAAGCCGAACAGCGGGGTATAGGTCACGGTCACGGTATAGACCACGACGTCATTGGCGCTGCCGAGGCCGCTTTCCCCCATATCGGCATCCCACACCCCGTTGCCGTTGGCATCGATGAAGCATTCGCCCAGGTCGTACTGCCCGTTCTTGTTGCTGTCGGTATAGTCTTCCGGTTCGCCGACATTGGAAAAGTCAGTGTAGTTCTGGCGCTTGAATGTCACGTTGGCCCAGGGGATCACATGGTGGATGCGTGTCGTCACCTGGCTGTCGATGGTGCTGGTGGTGGTCTGCGCGCTCTGCATCGAAGAGGCGCGCCCAGCAGCATCGACGGTGCCGACCAGCACGGCCATGCCCAGTTCGATCAGCACGACCATGATCATCAGCAGCAGCGGCGCGGCCAATGCAAACTCCAGCGCCGTCACGCCCGCGCTGTCGCGGCGCAAGGCAGCCAGGCGAGAGAGGGCGCGGCGCGCGATCACTTGTTCAACCGCAGGTCGGCCACCTGGCCGGCGATGTACTGGAAGGTGTTCGTCAGCGTGGAGGTGTTCGACGCATAGAACGCCTTGTCGGTCGTGGTGGCGCAGGCCTGCATTTGCGGCGTCAGCGTCTGGCCAAAGCCGATCACCCAGATGGTGTAGCCCATGTTCTTGGCCAAGGTGCAGGCCGCCAGGAAGCGGTTGTTGTGATAGTTGACGAGGTTGGCCGCCGAGGTCGACGTGGGCGCATCGCGGCCATCGTACATTGTCTGGCCCCAGGCGGTGTAGTTGGCCGGATAGTTTTCCATCGTGCCGTCGGTCATGAAGATGATGTGACGGCTGACCGAGGGCAGGTTGCCGGCATTGACGTTGCTGGCAAAGATCCCGTTGGGATTGCCCAGGCGCGCACCCCAGATCATGCCGATGTCGTGATAGGTGCCGCCATTGGGCACCAGCGCGTTGACGTAGCTGCTGAGCCAGGAAGGCACGGTGTTGGGCGCAGTGGTATCCACCGTGGTAAAGGGCAGCATCGGCTGCGGGCAATAGCCCGTCTGGTTCGACATCGCGGTCGTGGTGCTGAGCGGGATCGAATAGCCGTTGAGGTAGAACTCCAGGCTTTCGAGATAGGGTTTCCACCGCGTGGCATCGTTGGAGCCGTCGGTGATCGGCGCGCTGGTCACGTCCATGTCATAGGCGCCAGCGGGGATGGGCGACATCGACAACTGGTTGACAGTGCCGCGCTCTTCCAGGCAGCCACCCCACGTATAGCTGCTCGTGCTGATGTTGCCCACCGTGCCGGTGGCGCTGGTGCCCGTGGCCAGATCGCGAATGTTGAAATAGGGATTGGCCGCCGGCGGCTGCACCGAGACATACGAGGCGCTCGACGTGTTGCTGCCGTTGTAGAGCGTGATGCCAGTTGCCAGGTTGACCGCGCCAAAGCCCTTGAAAGCCGAGACATTCACCGTGCTTTGGGTATAGCGATAACTGGTGGCGAGGTAGCGCGTCTGGTAGGTGGTGACGGTCACCGACTTGTTGCGCACGCAGGTGCCCAACGCCGACGAGCCGCTGCCCGATTTCTGCGTCCACGACTTGTAGGAATAGCTCGTGGTCGTGACGTTGGATGGCGCGGTGCCGCTTGTCAGCGGGGTGCCGCCAGACCCGGTGGGGTAGGTGTTCTTGCCATAGTTGGTGCAGTTGGCCGAGGTGATGTTGGACCCATAGGTCTCGGTCGTCGCCGTGGGCGATCCGGTCGTGCCGATATAGGTTGGCGAGGTGCTGAACTGCACCAGCTTGGTGACATAGGGCGAACTGTCGACGAAATAGTTGCTGGGCATGGCGCCCGACGTCAGCAAGCCCGAGGCATTGACGGTCATGGCATAGGGCACGAAGCCGAAGCGAATGCGGGTGTTGGTCTTGTCGGTCACGGCGCCGGCCACCGTCGTGTAGAACGACGTGATCGCATTGCGCAGGCCGACGATCTTGGACGTCGAGCCACTGTTGCAGTTGTTCCCCGACACGTCGCACGCCATCGAGCCGGTGGTGTCGAGCACGAACATGACGTCGGCATTGGCCATCTGCAGTTCGGCGCTGCACTGCACGCTGATCGGCAGGGTGCCATAGCCGAACAACTGCATCAGCGTGGTGGGCATCGTCGTGGTGGCGGTGCCGTTGACGTGGCCGGTGGTGTCAGCCGAACTGGTGAGGACGCCCGTGGAAGCCTCGGTGGCGCCTTCCTTGAAGTTGAAATTGAACATCTTGTTGGCGCGGGCCTGTTCGGCCGAGCCATAGACGCCCGATGCCGCCATGGCCTTGCGCCCGGCAAGCACGCCGGCGTCGCAGGCATTCTGCAGGCTGGTCTTGGTGAGATAGGCGCGCGACATGTCCATGCCGAGGCCCGCCAGGGTGATGACCATGAACGCGGTGAGCGTGACGATGGCAAGCGCGTTGCCCGCGCGGTCTGTCGCCAGCCGCCCGAGAAAACCTGGCGCCTGCGCGGGCGCACGGCGCGGGCTGCCGATGCCGCAAACCCGCTTCCAGCACTGATGCAACCACCCGAATTGCATGATCGAAACCTGAACCTTCCCGTTGTCGTGGCGCTGTCACGCACCACACCCCGGTGGCGATCATGCATCGGCAAGTGCTGCCGACCGGTTAATGTCTCGCGAAATTTTCCAACGCATTGCTACGCAGCGGCAGGCATCGTGCCGCAACGGCAGGGGCTGCGGTGGTTAACGCAGGCCCGCGCAGCGGCTGGCGCGAGGGCCGCAGGGCCATTGCCGGATGCCGCGAAATTCTGCGGTTTTTCCGTCGCGATCCGCTTGCATTGCCTGGCCAAATGTGATTCTTCTTGACGCTATGAAGCGGCGTCGTCCCAACCTCAAACTGCCTCGCAACAGCGTGACCGAGTCGCTGGCGCTGATCGCGCTGCTGCTGATCGGTGCCTGGGCCGTGGCGGGGCCGAGCGGGCTCTTGGCGTGGAGCGAAAATGCCCACACCCTGGAGCAGCGGCAAAAGGAAGTGGCGCAGCTTTCGGCAGAGCGTGATCGCCTGCAAAACCGGGTCAACCTGCTCGATCCCAAGCATGCCGATCCCGACCTGGTCGGTGAACTGCTGCGCGCCGATCTCAACGTGGCGCATCCCGATGAACTGGTCATCCCCCGGCAGGAAGCCGTGACGAACCAATAACTTCGCGCGGCCCAAGCGGGGTCTGTGCGATGGTTCGAAACAGGGTGGAACCTCTGCGCCGCCCCGGCGTTGCGCGGGTATGAATGCACCAGAGGGGCCACGCGATCTCGCGTCCGGCGTTGCGCCGTCCGATTCCGCCGTTCATCTCGGCAGCGAGGAAGGGGTAGAGGAGGGGGTATGGCGCTATGCCCGTGCAACCCGTGCCCATGCCGTGGTCGATGCGGCCGATTACTTTGCCCTGATGCGTGATGCCATGCTGGCGGCGCGCCAGCGTATCCACTTGATCGGCTGGGATTTCGATACGCGCATCCTGATCGGCGACGGACGACGTTGGTGGAACCTGCCGCGCAAGCGCGTGGCACCGGCGCGGCTGGGCGCCTTTGTGGTATGGCTGGCCAACCGCCGCCGCGGGCTGGAAGTGCTGGTGCTGAAATGGAATTTCGGCGCGCTCAAGGCGCTGATGCGCGGATCGATGGTGGTTGACCTGTTCCGCTGGTGGCGCCATCCGCGCATCGGTTACAAGCTGGACGCGGCCCATCCCATCGGCTGCAGCCATCACCAGAAGATCGCGGTGATCGACGATTGCTTTGCGGTATGCGGCGGCATCGACATGGCCGGTGACCGCTGGGACACCCGCGATCATATTGACGATGATCCCCGCCGGCGGCGCCCCGGTGGCCAGCCCTATGGCCCATGGCACGATTGCACGATGCTGCTGGAAGGGCCGGTGGCGGCCGCGCTTGGCGAATTTGGCCGCACCCGCTGGCACCAGGCCGGTGGGCGCCGTCTCGAGCCCTGCCTACCACAGGCGGAAAGCGCGTGGCCCAATGGCATCGTGGCGCAGTTCACCGATGTGGAAGTGGGCATCGCGCGCACGCGCTCGCCCTATGCCAATATTGCCGAAGTGCGCGAGATCGAGGCGCTGTTCTGCCGCCAGATCGCCGCGGCCAAACACTTCATCTATGCCGAAAACCAGTATTTCGCCTCGCGCCGCGTCGCCGAGGCGCTGGCCGCGCGGCTCGACGCGCCAGATGCGCCCGAAGTCGTGCTGGTGATGCCGCAGGCGTCTGACGGATGGCTGGAGCAGGCGGCGATGGACCTGGCGCGCATCCAACTGTTCGAGGCGGTGAAATGCCACGATCCGCATGGACGCTTTTCGATCTGGCATCCGTTCACCAAGGGCGGCACGCCGATCTATGTCCATGCCAAGCTGATGATCGTGGACGACCAGGTGCTGCGCATCGGCTCTGCCAACATGAACAACCGGTCGATGGGGCTGGACAGTGAATGCGACGTGTTCATCGATGCCGGGCGCCCGGGCAACGACCACGCCACGCCGGCAATCCGCGCCTTGCGCCATTCGCTGCTGGCAGAGCATTGCGGACTGGCCGAAGAGCAGGTAGCGGCTGCCTTGACCGATGGCGGCAGCATGGCTGCGCTGGCGGCTGAGTCGGCCAAGGCGGGCGGACGGCACTTGCGGCCGTTCGTGCCCCGGCCATTGACCGAGGCCGAACAGGCCCTGGCCGATTCCGAAGCGCTCGATCCCGAGCGCCCCGAGGAAATGCTGGCGTTCTACCAGCGCGGGCGCCTGTGGCGCGGCGGCCTGGGCAGGAAGCTGGCAAAGTTGCGGCGCCGGCGCGGCGACGCGGCACAGCATTGACGCCAGGGCCACCGTGCCCGGGCATTGAGGACGGGACCACGATGACCAATTTGCCGGGCTGCGGCCACGATCATGGCGACGACGAAGATACCGCGCGCGGCAAGGTGCCGGTGCCGCCCCATGTGCAGCAGGCGATCCGCACCCTGATCGAATGGGCAGGGGACGATCCGGCGCGCGAAGGCCTGATCGATACGCCCAAGCGCGTGGCGCGGGCCTGGCTGGAATATTGCCAGGGTTATGCCGAAGATCCGGCGGTCCATCTCACGCGCACCTTTGCCGAGGTGGGCGGCTATGACGAGATCGTCGTGCTCAAGGACATTCCGTTCCAATCGCACTGCGAACACCACATGGCGCCGATCACCGGCAAGGCATCGATCGCCTATCTGCCGCAAAAGCGGGTGGTGGGCATTTCCAAGCTGGCGCGCGTGCTGCACGGCTATGCCCGGCGGTTGCAGATCCAGGAGCGGCTGACCGCCGAAGTGGCGCAATGCATCTGGGATCACCTCCACCCGCAGGGCGTGGCCGTGGTGATCGAGGCGCAGCATGGCTGCATGACCGGCCGCGGCGTGCGCACGCCGGGCGTGGGCATGGTGACGAGCCGGCTGCTCGGCTGCTTCCTGGATGATCCGCGCAGCCGCAAGGAAGTGATGAGCCTGATGGGCTATTGATGGCTGGTAGCGCCGGCTGCCCCATGGTGGAGGCAGCCGGCGCGCCGGTATCAGCTCAAAGCTTTTCGAGCACGTATTCCGCGGCGCTGACCTTGAAGTCGCCCGGCGCTTCGACGTGGAGCTGTTCGACCACGCCATCGTTGATCACGGCGGCAAAGCGCTGGCCGCGCAGGCCCAGGCCAAACCCGGTGCCGTCCATGGTCAGGCCCAGCGCCTTGGCAAAGTCGCCATTGCCATCGGCCAGCATCGTTACCTCGGGCGAGCCGCTGGCTTCGCCCCAGGCCTTCATCACGAACGGATCATTGACCGCGGTGCAGGCGATTTCATCGATGCCCTTGGCCTTGAGTTCGGCGGCCTTGTCGACATAGCCGGGCAGGTGGCGGGCCGAGCAGGTGGGGGTGAAGGCGCCCGGCACCGAAAACAGGGCGACGCGCTTGCCCTTGAAGTATTCTGCCGACTGGACGGCTTCGGGGCCGTCCTTCGTGGCCTTGACCAGCTTCACATCGGGCACGGTTTCGCCAACGGTGATCGTCATCCCCAAATTCCTTTCATTGTCACCCGCCACGAGGGAGTGGCGGCCGGTTGGGGATATAGGCGCAGGGCAGGGGCGTGCAAACGCCGCGCGCGGCAGGGCGTGGGTAATTTCGCGTTGCCGGGTGGCGATAGGGGACGGCACCTACCGCCGCGCGTTTGCCGGCATCGGTAGGAATGCCGATATAAAGACTTCTTTATATTAACGTTGCCCTGTGCAGGCGGAGCGGCTAAGAGCGGCGCATCAGCGGCCTGCCTCTGGCAGGTCTATTTTGCGTTCAGACGCCCTTTTGTACGGAGATGCCTCGTGGCCAGCGCGCTCGAAGCGAACAAGGACTATGTCATCGCCGATCTCGGCCTGGCCGATTTCGGCCGCGCGGAAATCGCCATTGCCGAAACCGAAATGCCCGGCCTCATGGCCCTGCGCCAGGAATTCGGCGCGTCGCAGCCCTTGAAGGGCGCGCGCATCACCGGCTCGCTGCACATGACGATCCAGACCGCCGTGCTGATCGAGACGCTGGTTGCCCTGGGCGCCGATGTGCGCTGGGCCACCTGCAACATCTTTTCGACGCAGGACCATGCCGCCGCCGCGATCGCCGCTGCGGGCATTCCGGTCTTCGCCGTGAAGGGCGAAAGCCTCGCTGACTACTGGGACTATGTCGGCCGCATCTTCGATTGGGGCGATGAAACCGCCAACATGATCCTCGACGATGGTGGCGATGCCACCATGTTTGCGCTGTGGGGCGCACGCGTGGAAGCGGGCGAAGATCTGTTCGAGCCCAGCAACGCCGAAGAAATCGAATTCTGCCGCGCGCTCAAGGCGTTCCTCAAGGCCAAGCCCGGCTACCTGACGGAGAGCGTCAAGGCCATCAAGGGCGTTTCGGAAGAAACCACCACCGGGGTTCACCGCCTGTACCAGATCGCCAAGGACGGCAAGCTGCCGTTCCCCGCGATCAACGTGAACGATTCGGTGACCAAGTCGAAGTTCGACAACCTCTATGGCTGCAAGGAATCGCTGGTCGACGCGATCCGCCGCGCCACCGACGTGATGCTGGCCGGCAAGGTCGCGTGCGTCGCCGGCTTTGGCGACGTGGGCAAGGGTTCGGCCGCATCGCTGCGCAACGGCGGCGCCCGCGTGATGGTCACCGAAGTCGATCCGATCTGCGCGCTGCAGGCGGCGATGGAAGGCTATGAAGTGGTGACGATGGAAGAAGCCGTCACCCGCGCCGACATCTTCGTCACTGCCACCGGCAACGAAGACGTCATCACCGCCGAGCACATGAAGGCGATGAAGCCGATGAGCATCGTGTGCAACATCGGCCACTTCGACAGCGAAATCCAGATTTCGGCCCTGTCGAACTACAAGTGGACCGAAGTGAAGCCCGGCACCGACCTGGTCGAATTCCCCGACGGCAAGCAGATCATCATCCTGGCCAAGGGCCGCCTGGTGAACCTGGGCTGCGCCACCGGCCACCCCAGCTTCGTGATGAGCGCCAGCTTCACCAACCAGACACTGGCCCAGATCGAACTGTTCACCAAGGCCGATCAGTACAAGAACGACGTCTATGTGCTGCCCAAGCACCTGGATGAAAAGGTCGCCGCGCTGCACCTCGAAAAGCTGGGCGTGAAGCTGACCAAGCTGAGCGACAAGCAGGCGAGCTATATCGGCGTGACCCCGCAGGGTCCGTTCAAGCCGGATCACTATCGCTATTGATCCCAAATCCGTGACCGGCGGCATGCCGGGCATGGTTGCAAGCGCCCTGCATCCCTTGGGATGCGGGGCGTTTTGCTGCGTGGGTCCTTGCGCGGAATCGGGCGAAATTTGCGCGGGTTGCGGTTGTATTTCGCCCGCTTGCAGCCTAGCCAAGGGGTGATGCTGTCTCATTCGCCTGCCGCTGTTGCCGTGACCGTTGCCGTGGCGCTGCTGCTGGCAGGCTGGACGCTGGCAGCCGGATGGGCCGTGCTCGCCGCGCGGGCGCGCATGCGCCGCGCCGAACATGCCGAGCGGCTGGCCCGCAAGCTGACCCGCATGGTCGATGAAGCGCCCGCCCTGCCGCTGCTGGTGCGCGCCGATGGGCGGATCGAGGGCGCCTCGCGCCTGGCCGGCTGGATGGGGCTTGATGCCATGCCGGGTTATCTGACCGAGCTTGATGGCGGCGAAGGGCGCGGGCTCGATGCACAAAGCCTGGCGACACTGGCCGATGCGGTGCGCCACACGCAAAAGACTGGGGCGCCGCTTGCCCTTTCGCTGGTTCCGCGCGGCGGGGTGACCGCCCTGGCGGTGCGCGGCAGCCTGGCCGATCCGCAGATCGCACCGGGCGGCGCCGCGCTGCTGTGGTTTTTCGACGCGACCGACAGCGTGGCCGAGATCCGCGCCCTGCGGGCCGAGGCAGAGCAGGCCCATGCCGATTTTTCCGGGCTCGCCGGCCTGATCGAAGCTGCGCCCCTGCCGATGTGGTTTCGCGATGCGGCCATGCGCCTGCGGCTGGTCAACACCGCCTATGTGCGCGCGGTGGGCGCGCCCAGCGCGGCAGCCGTGGTGGAGCATGGCATCGAACTGGTCGAGCCGGTGGACGGCCTCAGCGCAGCGCACATTGCCGCCGATGTCTTTGCCCAGCGCCGTCCGGCCGAGCGGGTGGTCTCTGCCACGGTCAACGGCCAGCGCCGCACCATGCGGGTCAGCGACCTGCCGATCGCGGGCGAAGGCGTGGCCGGCTATGCCGTCGATATCGAGCAGATGGAGGAATTGACCCGCCAGTTCCGCCGCTTCCGCGATGCCCAGCGCCAGATGCTCGATACGCTGTCGGCCGCGATCGCGCAGTTCGACGCGGGCCGCAACCTGGTCTTTGCCAACCAGCCGTTCCTGCGCATCTTTGGCATCAGCCCCGCCTGGGTCAACGATACGCCGCCGTTCGATCGCGTGCTCGATCGCCTGCGCGATGGCGGCAAGCTGCCCGAAGTGCGCGATTTTCCGCAATGGCGGCGAGAGCGTCAGGCCTGGTTCCTGGCGCGCGAGCCGCGCGAGGAGCCCTGGCACCTGCACGATGGCACGCATCTGCGCGTGGTCGGCCAGCCGATGCCCGATGGCGGCCTGCTGCTGATCTTTGAAGACCAGACCGAGCAGTTGCAGCTTTCCGCCACGCGCGACACGCTGTTGCGCACCCGCACCGCCACGTTCGACAACCTGTTTGAATCGCTGGCGGTGTTCGGGCCAGACAGCCGCATGCAACTGTGGAACCGGCGCTTTATCCAGGATTGGCGGCTGGACGAGGAATTCCTTGGCAGCCATCCGCGCGCCGATCTGCTGCTCACGCGGCTGGCCGGCCTGCTCAAGCGCCCGGCGCAAGTCGGCATGATCGGCCAGGTGATCCAGGCCGCCACGCTGGAGCGCAAGCAGACCAGCGGCCGCCTGTCACTCGCCGATGGGCGGCACCTGGAATTTGCCGGCGTGCCGCTGCCTGACGGCAATGGCCTGCTTACCGTGCTCGACATCACGGATTCGCAAAAGGCCGAGGCCGCGCTGCGCGAACGCAATGCCGCGCTGACCGAGGCGGACGCGGTCAAGACGCGCTTCATTGCCAACATGAGCTATGAATTCCGCAATCCCCTGAATTCGATCGGCGGCTTTGCCGAAATGCTGCAAAGCGGGCTGGCTGGGGAATTGACGCCGCAGGCGCGCGATTATGTTGCAGCGATCCTCTCGTCCGTCGAGCGGTTGGGCGAGCAGATCGAGAACGTCCTCGACCTGTCGCAGAGCGAGGCCGGCATGCTGCCGCTGGCGCGCGATGCGGTGGACGTGTTCCCCTTGCTGGCCGACGTGGTGCGCGAGCGCGCCGAGCGGATCAGCGCCGCCGGCCTGGCGCTGGACCTGCGGGGCAGCCAGGCGGTGGGCAAGGTGACCGGTGACGCGCGCCGGTTGCGCCGCGTGTTTGGCCAATTGATCGACAATGCCATTGCCGCCACGCCCACCGGTGGGCGCATCCTGGTGGAATGCACGCGCGGTGCGCGCGATCTGCGCGTGGTGATTTCCGACAACGGCCGCGGCATGGATGCAGCGGCGCTGGCCCGCGCGATGGAGGGCCTGAAGCTCGCCGCCGACGGCCGCACGGCGGAACGGCGCCAGGGGCTGGGCCTGCCGCTGGTGCGCCAGTTGATCGACGCCCACGGCGGCCGCTTAGAACTGGTGTCTGAACCGGGCGAGGGCACCAGTGCCATCGTGACGCTGCCGTGACCGTGGGCGTTGTGAAGGGCCCCGGATCACGTCCGGGGCGACGGGAATATGACAGACGTTGTTCCCTCGTTACCGTCACCCCGGACGTGATCCGGCGACCCGCTTCCCTTGAGCGCGACACCATATGACCCCGATCCCGCTTCCCGATATCGCTGCCACCCAGGCGCTCGCCACCCGTATTGCGGCAAAGCTGCGCCCCGGCGACGTGCTCGCGCTGGAAGGCACGCTGGGCGTGGGCAAGACCACGCTGGCGCGCGAATTGCTGCGCGCCCTGGGCTATGCCGGCGATGTGCCGTCGCCCAGCTTTACCATCATCGAAACCTATGATCCGCCCCAGGTGCGCCTGGCCGTGGTCCATGCCGATTTCTATCGCCTGGAAGACCCGGCCGAGGCCGACGAGATCGGGCTTGACGACTATCGCCAGGGCGCCGTGCTGATTGCCGAATGGCCCGATCACGCCGGTGGTTTCGGGCACGAGCCCGATTGCCTCACGCTGCGTCTGGAAATCGCGGAAAACGGGCGGCAGGCCATTGTCTTGGCCGGCAAGGGGTGGTTAGAGCGGCTGCCATGACCAGCACTCTTCCTGCCGGAATCGATGCTTTCCTGGCCCGCGCGGGCTGGACGGGCGCCGAAATCGAACCCTTGCCGGGCGACGCCTCTTTCCGCCGCTATTTCCGCGTGCGCCGGGGCGAGCAGAGCGCGATGCTGATGCATGCGCCGCCACCGCAGGAAGACCCGCAGCCGTTCCTGCGCGCCGCGCGCTGGCTCGATGGCAATGGCCTGCGCGCGCCGGAAATCCTCGCAGAGGAAGCGGGCGAGGGCTGGGTCCTGCTCGAAGACTTTGGCGACACGCGCATGCGCGAATATGTCGACGCTTGGCCGCAGGACGAAGACGCCGTCTATCGCGCCGCGATCGATACGCTGGTGCAACTGGCGCAGCTGCCGGCCGGGCCGTTTACCGCCTATGGCATGGCCGAATACATGCGCGAGGTGCGCCTGTTCATCGAATGGTTCTGCCCGGCGCGGGCGATCTATGTCGATGTGGCCGGGTTCCAGGCGGCGTGGGAACAGGTGCTGGCCCCGTTGCTGCCGGCGCAGCGCCCCGGCGTGACCGTGCTGCGCGATTATCACGCCGAGAATATCATGCTGCTGGGCGGGCTGGATCAGCAGGGCCTGCTCGATTTCCAGGACGCGCTGGCCGGCCATCCGGCCTATGACCTGGTATCGCTGCTGCAGGATGCGCGGCGCACCGTGTCGCCCGAGCTGGAAGCGCGCATGCTGGACTATTACCTGGCCAAGGCACAGCCGCAGGGTGATTTCCTGGCCGACTATGCCCGCCTGGGGGCGCAGCGCAACACCAAGATCGTGGGCATTTTCGTGCGGCTGTGGAAGCGCGATGGCAAGCCACGCTATCTCGATTACATTCCCCGCGTCTGGGCCATGCTGGAACGCGACCTGGCCCATCCCGCGCTGGCCCCGGTAGCGGCGTGGTTTGACGCCAATATCCCGGCAGAGCTGCGCGATCCGGCCGGCCGCCTGGGCGGGAGTTTCGGCGCATGAGCCGCGATCCGCGCAAGCCGCTGGTTTCCGACACTGCCATGGTGCTGGCCGCCGGCATCGGCAAGCGGATGCGGCCATTGACCGTCACGCGGCCCAAGCCGCTGGTGCGCGTGGCCGGAAAGCCCCTGATCGACCACGCCCTCGACAAGCTGGCCGAAGCCGGGGTGACCCGCGCCGTGGTCAACGTGCATTATCTTGCCGACCAGCTCGAAGCCCATGTCATCGCGCGTGCCGCGCCCAAGGTCATGGTGTCGGACGAGCGCGAAGCCTTGCTGGAAACCGGGGGCGGGCTGGTCAAGGCGCTGCCGCTGATCGACCGTGACACGTTCTTTTGCCTCAACAGCGACAACATCTGGCTCGACGGGCCGCGCAACGCCTTTGCCGCGCTGGGCGATTTCTGGGACGAGGAGCGGATGGACGCGCTGCTGCTGCTGGTCAGCCACGCCCAGGCGTTCAACTATACCGGCATGGGCGATTTCCATATCGACCAGATGGGTGCGGTGTCGCGGCGCAAGCCGGGGCGGGTGGCGCCCTACATCTTCACCGGCATCCAGATCGTGTCGCGCCGCCTGTTGCGCGATGCGCCGCAGGGCAGCTTTTCCACCGGGCGCCTGTGGGACCGCGCGATTGCCGAGGGGCGCCTCTATGGCCTGCCGCACACCGGCCTGTGGTATGAAGTGGGCGCGCCGGAAATGATCGCCCCCACCCAAGCCGCACTGACGCAATACTGATGGCCGGCACCGCCCGGCCCAGCGTCTATACCATTGCCGCGCACCGGGGATTTGCCGATGCGTTGGTCGCCGGGCTGATCCCGCGCTACCGCGAAGACACGTTCGGCCTGGCCCGGCTGACGCTGCTGCTGCCCAGCCAGCGCGCCGTGCGCAACCTGACCGAGGCATTCATCCGTGCCTCGGGTGGCGGGCTGCTGCTGCCGCGCATGGCGGTGGTCGGCGATCTCGATCTGGACGAGACGCTGGGCGCGCTGCTCGATCCCCTTGGCGGCGGAACCGTGGCGCCACCGGCCTGCGATCCGGTGCTGCGCCTGCTGCGCCTGGCCGAGATCCTGCGCGAGGAACTGGCCGCACTGGGCATCGTGCGGGGCGAGGCAGGCCTGCTGCGCCAGGCGCGCAGCCTGGCCCAGTCGCTCGATCGGCTGTCCGCCGAAGAGGTCAGCCCCGAGCAGTTGCTGACGATCGACATGCTGCCCGAACTGGCCGAGCACTGGCAGGACAGCCTGCGCCTGTTCGCGCGGGTGCAGGTGCGTTGGCAGTTCGAACTGGATGCGCGCGGGCAGGTGGATGCGCCGGTGCGGCGCAACCTGCTGCTGACCCATGCGGCGCAGGCGTGGCGCGCCGATCCGCCGCCCCATGCGGTGATCGCTGCCGGGGTCACCTCGGCAGCGCCGGCGATCGCGCGCCTGCTGCGCACCGTGGCCGATCTGCCGCAGGGCGCCGTGGTGCTCCCCGATCTTGACCTGGCGCTGGAGCCCGAGGTGTGGGACGCCCTGGGCCAGGCTGGGGCCAGCGAGGAGCCGGGCGGGCCGCCGTTTGGCCGCGGCGATCAGGTCACCCATCCGCAATACCACCTGAAACTGCTGCTGCATCGCATGGGCCTTTCGCGCGACGATGTGCGCAATTGGCACCGCGCCGGCACTGCCGCGGCCCCGCCGGCGCGCAGCCGGGCCATTTCCAACCTGTTCCTGCCGCCTGAGGCGAGCACGGCCTGGGTAAAGCTGGCGGCGGCTGAACGGCGCCTGGCGGGTGTGCGCCTGATGCACAGCGCCCATCCCGAGGAAGAGGCGCAGGCCATCGCCGTGCTGGTGCGCGAGGCACTGGCGGTGCCCGAACGGCGGGTGGCGGTGGTCACCCCGGATCGCGGCCTGGCGCAGCGCGTGATTGCCCATCTCGGCCGCTGGAACATTGCCGCCGACGATACTGCCGGGCGGCCCCTGCCGCAGACGGTCGCCGGGCGCCTGTTGCTCCAACTGGCGCAGGCCTGGGCAGAGCGTGCCGCGCCGGTGGGGCTCTTGGCGCTGCTTGGCCATCCGCTGGTCATGGCGGGCGAAGGCCGCGCCGCCTGGCTGGAGCGGGTGCGCCAGTTGGACATGGTGCTGCGCGGTCCGCGCCCCGGGCCGGGGCTGGAGCCGATCCGCGACGCCATTCGCGATCCCGATCGCAAGTGGGACCGGCGCTTTCCCGGCCTTGCCGCGTGGTGGGACGGGGTGGAAATGCTGCTCGCCCCGCTGCTGGCCGGCCATGCCGCGCTGCCGCTGGGCGCCAGCATCGATCTGCTGGCAGAGATGGCAGAGGCGCTGTGTGGCCCCGCGCTGTGGGCCAATGCCGATGGCCGGTGCCTGGCGCAGTTTGTCGAACAGTGGCGCGATGCCGCGGCACAGGCCGGCGGCCTGCCGGTCGATCCGGCCGAGGTGCCCGCCCTGCTGCGCGATGCGATGGACGAGATTTCGGTGCGTCCGCCCTATGGTGGGCATCCGCGCCTGGCGATCTATGGCCTGCTCGAAGCGCGGATGAGCCGCGCCGACCTGGTGATCTGCGCGGGCATGACCGAGGGATCGTGGCCGGCATCGCCTGCGCCCGATCCGCTGCTGGCGCCGCCGGTGCTGCGCGCGCTGGGCATTCCCGGCGCCGATTTCCGCATTGGCCTGGCCGCGCACGATCTCGCCGCGATGCTGGGCGCGCCCGAAGTGGTCCTGAGCTTTGCCGAGCGGGATGCCGGTGGCCCGGCGATCCCCTCGCGCTTCCTGCTGCGCATTCGCGCGATGCTGGGCGAAGATGGCGTGGCGTTGGAACGCGATGCAGTGGACCTGGCCAAGGCGCTGGATGCAGCACCCCAGGCCCCGGCCTATCCGCGTCCGCGCCCGATGCCATCGCCGCAGCAGCGCCGCGTGGATATTGCCGTGACCGCGCTCGATCGCCTGCGGTCCGATCCGTACCAGTTCTACGCCTCGGCCATTCTCGGCCTCAAGAGCCTGGACCCGCGCGATGCCGATCCCACCCCGGCCTGGCGCGGCACGGCGGTGCACGCCATTCTCGAAGAATGGCACCAGGCCGGCGCGCCGCCCGGCGAACTCGTTCCCCTGGCCGAGCGCAAGCTGGCGGAAATGAGCGCGCATCCGTTCATGCGCAGCCTGTGGCGCCCGCGCCTTACCGCCGCGCTCGCCTGGATCGAGGATGAGCAGGAAAGCCTGCTGGCAGATGGGCGCCGCGTCGCGGCGTTCGAATGCTGGGGCGATACGCAGGTCAACGGCATCCGCATCTTCGGCCGGGCCGACCGCATCGACCTGCTGCCCGATGGCACCTTGGCAATCGTCGACTACAAGACCGGCACGCCGCCATCGGGGCGCATGGTGCAGGAAGGCTTTGCCCTGCAACTCGGGCTGGTCGGCCTGATCGCCCAGGCTGGCGGCTTCAAGGACAAGGACGGCCGCGTGACGGTGGAGGGCGAGCCGACCCGGTTTGAATACTGGTCGCTGGCGCGCAACCGCGAGCGCGGCTTTGGCTTCATGCGGGAACCGATCTTGGAGAAAAACAAGAAATCGGGCATCCCGCGCGAGGACTTCCTGCCCGAAACCCGCCGCTTTCTCGATGAGGCGATTGCCCGCTGGATTCTGGGCGGCGAGCCGTTCGTGGCCAGGCTCAATCCCGATCTGCCCAGCTATGCCGATTATGACCAGCTCATGCGGCTGGAAGAATGGCAGGGACGCGGCGGGGGAGACGGCGCATGAGCAAGGTCTATCCCCTCAAGGGCAACCAGGCGCGCGCGGTGGCGCCGCATCGCACGGTGTGGCTGTCCGCCTCGGCCGGCACCGGCAAGACCCAGGTGCTTTCGGCACGCGTGCTGCGGCTTTTGCTGCAGGACGGGGTGGAGCCGGAAAACATCCTGTGCCTCACCTTTACCAAGGCGGGCGCGGCGGAAATGGCCACCCGCGTCAACGATGTGCTGGCACGCTGGGTGCGGCTCGATGATCTTGCGCTGTTCCAGGAACTGGAGGCGATCGGCGCAGACGCGCGCCCGGAAACCTTGGCGCGGGCACGCAGCCGCTTTGCCGCGGTGCTCGATTGCCCGGGCGGCGGCCTGCGCATTGAGACGATCCACGCGTTTTCGCAGTGGCTGCTCTCGGCCTTTCCGGTCGAATCCGGCCTCTTGCCCGGCACCCGCGCGATGGAAGACCGCGATCGCGAACTGCTGGTGCGCGAAGTGCTGGCGCAGATGCTGGTGGAAGCAGAGGAAGCCGGTGACGACGGTTTGCTCGATGCGCTGGCCCACCTGGCGCTGCGCATGGACCAGGGCAGTGTCATCGGCTTTTTGCTGCGCTGTGCCAAGGCGATAGACCTGTGGCAGGAGCCGGGCGCCTGGCGGCCGCCACTGCGCCCGCGCATCAACCAGATGCTCGGCCTGGCCGCAGACGAGGATGGCAGCGGCGTAGCCGCGCTCTGCGCCGACGACGCATTCGATGTCGCCTCGGTGCGGCGTTGCATGGCGGCCAACGCGGCGTGGGGCACCAAGACCGGCATCGATGCGGCCAACATGATGGGCGATTGGCTGGCTGCCGATCCGCAGGCGCGCCTTGCTGGGATAGACGATTTCGCCAAGCTGTTCCTGACCGGCAAGGGCGAGGCGAAATCCACCCGCAACCTCGACAAGCACGAGCCGGCCTATGCCGACTACCAGGCCCGCGTGATCGCCGGAATAGCCGGCCTGCGCGATCGCATCGCGCTGGTGAATTTGGCGGCGCTGCTCGATCCTGCACTCACCGTGGGGCGGCGCTTTGCCCTGGCGTGGGAAGCGGCCAAGGCGCGCGAAGGCTTCATCGATTTCGATGACCAGATCCGCACTGCCGCCGCACTCTTGACCGAACGCACCACGGCCGACTGGATTCGCTACAAGCTGGACCGCCGGTTTGACCACGTGCTGGTGGACGAGGCGCAGGATACCAACGAGGCGCAATGGCGCATCGTGCTGGATGGCCTGGTGCAGGATTTCTTTTCCGGCCAGGGGCAAAGCCAGCGCGACCCGCGCACGCTGTTCGTGGTGGGTGATTACAAGCAGGCGATCTTCCGTTTCCAGGGCACCAGCCCGGAAAACTTTGCCAAGGCGCGCGAGCGGGTGCGGCGTGAACTGGCCGGCCTGGCCGAGGCGATGGACGAGCCCGAGCGCGCGCTGCTGTCGCTGGGGCTGGGGCAATCCTATCGCACGGCCATGCCGATCCTGGCCTTTGTCGACCGTGCGATTGCTGCCATCGGCCCCGATCGCTTTGGCCTGCCCGAAGCGCCCGAACCCCATGTGGGGGATGTGCGGCCGGGGCTGGTGCGGCTGTGGCGGCCGGTGGGCGAGGGCGCCGGTGCCGGCGACGACGAAGACCTGCCCGAAGCGGGCGAGGAGGGCGGCGAAAACTGGCTGTCGCGCCCCGATCGCGATCTCGCCGACCGGCTGGCGCGGCAGGTGCGGCACTGGCTCGACACCGGCTTTCCCCTGCACAAGGGCACGCCGCGCAACGCCCGCGCTGGAGACGTGATGATCCTGGTGCGCAAGCGCAAGGACCTGGCCGGGCTGATCGTGGCGCGCCTGCATGCGCGCGGCGTGCCGGTGGCCGGGGTTGACCGGCTGCGGCTGGGGGCGCCGCTGGCGATCAAGGACCTGATGGCGGCGCTGCGCTTCTGCGCGCAGCCGCTCGATGATCTCAACTTGGCCAATCTGCTGGTTTCACCGCTGATCGCGTGGAGCCAGGAAGACCTGCTCGAACGCGGCTATCGCAAGGATGGCGTGCGGCTGTGGACGCACCTGGCGCATAGCCGCGACCCAGCGACAGTGCAGACGGTGGAGCAATTGCTCGATCTATTGCGCCGCGCCGATTTCGAACCGCCCGCGCAATTGCTGCACTGGCTGCTGGTGGGGCCCTGGCGCGCCCGCTTCAAGCTGGTGGCGCGGCTGGGGCGCGAGGCCAACGATCCGATCGACGAACTGCTCAATGCCGCCATGGCCTATGCCACGGGCCAGGTGCCAAGCCTGGTCGGCTTTGTGCAGTGGTTCGACAGCGGCGATGGTGAATTGAAGCGCGAGGCGGGGCAGGCGGCCGATCTGGTGCGGGTGATGACCGTGCACGGATCGAAAGGCCTGCAGGCGCCGATCGTGATCCTGGCCGATGCTGCCGATGATCCCGACGCGGCGATGGCGCGCGGGGTGGAACTGGTGGAGCACGGGCCGGGCCAGCGCCCGCGCAGCGTGCCGCTGCCGGTGTTGCGCAAGGAAGAAAAGGCCCCGCCGGTGCGCGCGGCCGAGGAGCAGGCCACGCGCGAAGAGCGCGCCGAGCATTGGCGCCTGCTCTATGTCGCGCTGACCCGCGCCGAAGAGGCCCTGTTCATCGCGGGTGCCTGGCCACCATCGCGCAAGGAACTGCCCGCCGATAGCTGGTATGCGCAGCTTGCCCCCTTGTTCGGCGAGGACGAGGCATGGGAGCCAGACGCCATCTGGGACGGCGCGCGCAGCATCGGCATGCCCGGGCCGCCGGTGGTGGAAGCGCCGCCCGCGGTCGAAAACCTGGGGCTGCCGCTGCTGCCGCCCTGGCTGACCACCCCGATCGGCCCCGAACCGCGCCCACCGCGCCCCCTGGCGCCATCGGCGCTGGGCGAGGACGAGGCACCCGATCCGCCCACGCGCCCCGGGCCCGGCGCGCTGTTGGCGGCGCGGCGCGGCACCTTGATCCACCGGCTGATCGAGCGGCTGCCTGCCATGGCCGCGCCCGAGCGGGCCGACGCGGCGCTGGCCTGGCTGGCGCGGCAAGGCGCGGAATTTGATGCGGCCGCCCATGCCGACATGCTGCGGGCCGCGCTTGCCGTGCTCGATCATCCCGATTGGCAGGCGGTGTTCGGCCCCGGATCGCTGGCCGAAGTGCCGCTGGCCGCCGTGGTCGAAGGCCGCGTGGTATCGGGCACGATCGATCGCCTGCTGATCGCGCCCGATCGCGTGCTGATCGTGGATTTCAAGACGGCGCGGCGGCCACCTGCCAGCCTGGCCGATGTGCCGGCGGCCTATCTGCGGCAGATGGCCGCCTATGCCGCTGCGCTGGCCACGATCCATCCCGATCGCGTGGTGGAGGCGGCACTGCTCTATACTCATGCCCCGCAACTGATCGCGATTCCCACAGAGGTTCTGGCGCGGCACCGCCCCGTGGCCGCGACATAGCTTTTGCAGGGGCGCCCCCAACAAACCTTTCGCGCATCGCGGTTGCCAAGCGCGCGGCAAATCCTAGATACCATCCCAACTGATCAACGGAGTTTCGTTCATGTCGACCAAAGCCGTCACCGACGCCAGCTTTTCCGCCGAAGTCCTTCAGTCCGACAAGCCCGTGCTGGTGGATTTCTGGGCCGATTGGTGCGGCCCGTGCAAGATGATTGCCCCGGCGCTGGAAGAAATCGCCGAAGAACTGGCTGACAAGGTGACCATCGCCAAGATGGACATCATGGAAAACACCAACGTCCCCGGCGATTTCGGCGTGCAGTCGATCCCGCTGCTGATCCTGTTCAAGGATGGCAAGCCGGTTGCACAGAAGCTGGGCGCCGCGCCCAAGAGCCAGCTCAAGGGTTGGCTGGAAAGCGTTCTGTAAGTCTCTGGCCCCTCCGTCAGGCCTGCGGCCTGCCACCTCCCCACGCTGTGGGGAGGATCTTATGGTTCCTCCCTGCCGAAGGCGGGGAGGGGGACCGCCCGCAAAGCGGGCGGTGGAGGGGCATTTACAAACCCGCCAGCCGCTCTGCCATGGCATCGAACAGGGCCGGGGTGCTCGCGGCAATCAGGCCCTTTTCGTCCAATTGATCCACGCGATAGGGCCGCCCATCGGGGCGCGCGGCCTTGCCGCCGGCCTCGTTGACGAACAAGACCCCGGCGGCATGGTCCCAGGCCAGCGTGCGCTCGAAGATCGAGACGTCGTTCACTCCCAGCACCAGGCGCGGATATTGCTCCGCCGCGCAGCGCGGAATGTCCACCACGGTATAGTGGGGCAGGATGTGCTGGCGCATCGCCTCGCGCTTTTCCGCGTCCATGAAAACCGTGGAAATCGCTGCGACCGGCGGCACCTGGCTGGTCGGCGTGGCGCGCACCGGGCGGCCATCCACGAACGCGCCTTGGCCCAGTTGCGCAGTGCAGAGCCGGCCGGATGGCACATCGTGAATCCATCCCGCCACGCACTGCCCATGCTCGGCCAGCGCGATCAGCACGCCAAACGGCGGCTTGCCGGCAGCAAAGTTGTTGGTGCCGTCGAGCGGATCGATGATCCAGCACAGGCCATCGCCCAGCCGCTCCATCAGCGCGGGATCGGCATGGGCCGCTTCCTCGCCCACGATCGTCGCGGCCGGCAGGATGGCGGCCAGTCCTTCGCTCAGCAGCCGTTCGGCGTGGGTATCGGCCACGGTGACCACGTCGTTGGCGGCCTTGTTGGTCACGTCTGCGTCTGACAGCTGGCGATAGCGCGGGGCGATCGCCTCTTGCGCCACGCGGGCGATCAGCGCGCTGACGGCAGCGTCGATTTCGGGCGTCCAGCTCATGTGAACGGCACCGCGGCAATCGCCTGGAAGCCGGGGCGGGTGCGCAGCCGCGCCATCCACGCGTCAACATGCGGCAGTGCCGGGCGTTCGATCGGCAGGTTGAACCAGGTGTGGGCATAGGTGCCCATGGGGATATCGGCCACGCCAAAGCTCTCGCCCGAGAGGAACGGCTGGTGCGCCAGCTGCGCATCAACCATCGCCATCAGCGTGGCGCAGGCGGCCGCAGACTTGGCCACCACCGGATCGCTGCCGTCCTTGCCGCCGCGCACGCAGCCCAGGAACGCATCGCGCTGCGCATCGGCATAGAGGAACTGCCAGTCCATCCACTGGTCACCCTGCGCGCGGAGGGCAGGATCGGACGGCCACAGCTGCGGGGCATGGGCGGCGAACAGATAGCGCAGGATCGCGTTGGATTCCCACACCGCCACGCTGCCGTCCTCGATCATCGGCACCAGGCGGTTGGGATTCTTTGCCAGGTATTCAGGCGTATAGCCAAAGCTGCCGCCCATATCCCGTCGCTCGAACGCCAGGCCGCATTCGTGCGCGCCCCAGACCACCTTCTTCACGTTGTGCGAATTGATCCGCCCCCAGATGACCAGCATGGCGGCTCAGCTCCGGTAATCGGCGTTGATCGAGATGTAGCCGTGCGTCAGGTCGCAGGTCCACACCGTGGCGCGGCCCTCGCCCAGGCCCAGGTCCACCTCGATGGAAATCTCGCGGCCCTTGAGGTGCGCGGCCACCGGCGCTTCATCGTAATCGGCCAGGGGCTGCCCCTCCTTGGCTGCCCAGGTGCCGCCAAAGCCGATCGACAGGCGGTCCCGGTCGGCCGGCTCACCAGCCTTGCCCACGGCCATGACGACGCGGCCCCAGTTGGCGTCTTCGCCGGCGATGGCGGTTTTCACCAGCGGGGAATTGGCAATGGCAAGGCCAACGCGGCGCGCGCTTTCGTCGGATACGGCGCCGGAAACCGCAACGGTGATGAATTTCTGCGCGCCTTCGCCATCCTTGACCACCAGGTGCGCCAGTTCACGGCACACCTGCTCCAGCGCGGCGGCAAAGGCTTCGCCGCCCACGTCGTCCCGGCTGGTGAGTCGGGCATTGCCCGCCTTGCCGGTGGCAAAGGCCATGACCGTGTCGCTGGTGGAAGTGTCGCTATCGACCGTGATGCACGAAAACGTGCGCTGGTTCGCGGCCGACAGGCATTCCTGCAGGAAGGCGGGCGAAACCGCGGCGTCGGTGAAGATATAGCCCAGCATCGTGGCCATGTCGGGCGCGATCATGCCCGAACCCTTGATGATCGCCGAGAGCGTCACCGTGGTATCGCCCACGATCGCGCTGGCCGTCGCGCCCTTGGCAAAGGTGTCGGTCGTGCCGATCGTGTTGGCTGCCTCTTCCCAGGTACAGGGCGAGGCCAGCAGCGCGGCCTCGATCCCGGCGCGGGCCTTGTCCTTGGGCAGGGGCACGCCGATCACGCCGGTGGACGAAACGAACACCGCCTCGCGCGCGCAGCCCAGGTGCGTGGCGACCTGGTCCATGATCGCTTCTACCGCTTCACGCCCACGATAGCCGGTAAAGGCGTTGGAATTGCCGGCATTGACCACCAGCGCGCGCGCGGCGCCCTGGCCTGCGTTCTGCCGCCCCAGTTCCACTTCCGAGGAACAGCAGACGTTGCGCGTAAAAACGCCCGCAACCGTGGTGCCTTCGTCCAGTTCCACATAAGTCAAGTCGCAGCGCCCCCAATCCTTGTACCCGGCGCGGGCCACGCGCGGGGTCACGCCGGCGATCGCGGGCAGGGCGGGGAAGGGCGAGGCGAGCGGGGAAACGGCGTCTGACATGGCCGCGTTCCCTAGCGATTCCATTCCCCGCCGTCCATGGTCGAGCGGGTTGCGGGACGCCGATGGACAGGCAATTGACGCAAGAATGCGGCACCGGCATCACTTTGCCGCAAAACGGGGAAACAGACACATGCAGCATGCGATGCGCCACGCGTTCTTGATGGGCTTGGGGATAATGCTCTGCGCGCCGGGCGTGGCGATGGCGCGCCCGCGATCGCGCCCTCCGGTGGAAACACCGGCCAAGCCCAATGGCGATGCCGGGCAATGGGTATTGCCGGATGACTATCCGCCCGCGGCGCTGCGCAACAACGATACCGGCACGACCGGCTTTCGCCTGACGTATGACGCGACGGGCAAGGTGACCGATTGCGAAGTGACGGCAAGCAGCGGTTATGCCGATCTCGACGCCACCACGTGCCGGGTCTTGCTGCTGCGGGCGAGCTTCATACCCGGCACCCGCAATGGCAAGCCGGTGGCGAGCGCCTATACCAGTTCGGTGCATTGGAACATTCCCGACACCGACGACGACGAAGATACCGACACGCCGCCCACGCTGCCGACCGCATACAAGGGCCAACTGGTCTATACCATTGCCGCCGATGGCACGGTGGCGCGGTGCGAGGCGGTGGAAAATGATGGCAAGCGGCACGAGGTGCCAGCCGGGTCTGGCCTGGTTGCCTGTCCGGCCGGGAAGACATTCCCGATTCCGCGCGATGCCGGCGGCAAGCCCGTGGCGCGGCGCGTGACCACCACGTTTTCGGTTGCCGTCGAAGATGTGCCATGAACCGCGCCACCGCGGTTGACGCGCTCGCGCCTGCGGATCATCACGGTGGCGACAAGGCAGCAGGGACAGGGAGCGCGGCGATGGGGCGGAGACTGATGGCGACGGGCCTGGCAATCGGCTTGCTGATCGGGGCGCCTGCCTTGGCGCAAGATTCAACACCGGGGCGGCCTGTCACCAATCCCGGGACCTGGATTTCGGCGTCGGACTATCCGGCCAGCGCGCTGCGCAATGCCGAACAGGGCGCAGTCCACTTTGCCTTGACGTATGATGCCACCGGCATGCCGACGATGTGCGAAGTAACCGCAAGCAGCGGTTCCTCGCAGCTGGATGACACCACGTGCCGGATACTCATGGCGCGGGCGCGGTTCGTGCCCGGCGCCAAGCATGGCAAGCCTGTGGGCGATACCTTTCGCAGTTCCATCAACTGGCGCCTGCCTGGTGGAGGCGGCGGCAACGGCCTCAATGTGGTTCCGGCGCCCACCAAGCAGCAGATGGCATTCGTGGTTGGTGCCGACGGCAAGGTGTTGCGCTGCGAGGCGTCTGAAAATGGCGGGGAATGGCACGAGGTCGCGCCGGGTACCGGCCTGATATCCTGCCCCGTGGGCAAGCGGTTTGCCCCGGCCAAGGACGCGACCGGCCGGACCGTGGCCAAGCGGGTGACGGTGACCTTTACCATTGCCGTGGACGATGCGCTCTGAGCGCGCGTTCCGGCGCATGGGTTGAATCAAAATCTGCCGATTGCGCTTTACGCGCGGCGAGCCGTTCCCTATCTCCCATCGCAATGCGCTTTTTGCTTGTCCTGTTTGCCCTGCTCAGCGGCCTGTCGCTGCCCGAGGTGGCCAATGCCACCACGCGCACCGAAGTGGCGGGGGCCGAGCATGCCGGGCTGGCAGCGGCCCCTGTGGCCGCGCATTGCGTGGTGCAGGCGGCGCGGGTGCGTGCCGCGCGCCCGGTTTTCGAAGTGGCGCAGCAGGCCGTGCCGGCCATGTTCGCGCCGTTCGCGCTGGCCAGCACGGCCACGCATCGCAGTGACCGCGCGCGCGAATAAGCCGCGCTGCTGCCCGTTTGCGGGCACCAATCCCTGACTTTCGCGTTGCCGGCCCGATGCGCGCCCGAATTTTGTGAAGGCCCGCGCCCGGCACTTGCCATACCCATTCGCATAACAGGAAACACCGCCATGCTCGGCGCCCTTGCCAAGTCCATTTTCGGTTCGTCCAACGATCGCTACGTCAAGTCGCTCGACAAGCAGGTGAAGAAGATCGCCGCGTTCGAGCCTGAAGTGCAGGCGATGAGCGACGAGCAGCTTGCCGCGCAGACGGTGAAGTTCCGCGCCGCGCTTGAAGCGGGTGCGAGCCTTGACGACCTGCTGCCCGAAGCCTTTGCCACGGTGCGCGAAGCGGCCGTGCGCACCATGGGCATGCGCCACTTCGACGTGCAGATGATCGGCGGCATGGTGCTGCACCGTGGCGAAATCGCCGAAATGCGCACCGGCGAAGGCAAGACCCTGGTGGCGACGCTGGCGGTCTATCTCAACGCGCTGGAAGGCAAGGGCGTTCACGTTGTCACGGTGAACGACTACCTCGCCAAGCGCGACGCCGAGACGATGGGCGTGCTCTACAAGTTTCTGGGCCTGACGGTGGGCGTGATCGTGCCCAACCTCAACGAGTATGAGCGGCGCGAGGCCTATGAGGCCGACATCACCTATGCCACCAACAACGAGTTGGGCTTCGACTACCTGCGCGACAACATGAAGCACGAACGGTCGCAGATGGTGCAGCGGCCGTTCAACTATGCGATCGTCGACGAAGTGGACTCGATCCTGATCGACGAGGCGCGCACCCCGCTGATCATTTCCGGCCCGACCGACGACAAGAGCGACCTTTATATCTCGGTCGATGCGGTGGTGAAGCAGATCGATCCGTCGCTCTATGAAGCCGACGAAAAGACCAAGAGCATCACCCTGACCGAAGACGGCGTGGAATGGGTGGAGCGCGCGCTGGAGGCCGATGGGCTGCTGGTCGGCTCCAACCTCTATGACGTGGAAAACACCATGGTGGTGCACCACCTGGACCAGGCGCTGAAGGCCAATGTCATGTTCAAGCGTGACATCGACTACATCGTCAAGGACGGCAAGGTGGTGATCATCGACGAGTTCACCGGCCGCATGATGGATGGCCGGCGCTGGTCGAACGGCCTGCACCAGGCGGTGGAGGCCAAGGAAGGCGTCAAGATCGAGCCCGAAAACCAGACGATGGCCTCGATCACCTTCCAGAACTACTTCCGCATGTATCCCAAGCTTTCGGGGATGACCGGGACGGCCGCGACCGAGGCGACCGAGTTCTTCGAAATCTACAAGATGAACGTCGTCACCATTCCCACCAACGTGCCGGTGCAGCGCGTTGACGAGGACGACGAGTTCTACAAGAACACCACCGACAAGTTCGCCGCGATCGCCAAGCTGATCCGCGAGAAGAACGAGATCGGCCAGCCGGTGCTGGTCGGTACCGTGTCGATCGAGAAGTCGGAACTGCTCAGCGAGTTCCTCAACCGCGAAGGGGTCAAGCACGCGGTGCTCAATGCCCGCTTCCACGAAATGGAAGCCCATATCGTGGCTCAGGCCGGGCGCCTTGGCGCGGTGACCATCGCCACCAACATGGCCGGGCGCGGCACTGACATCAAGCTGGGCGGCAACCTTGAATTCCGCATGGAAGACGAACTGCGCGACGTGCCCGAAGGGCCGGAACGCGATGCCGCGATCGCGCGCATGGCAGCCGAGATCGACGCCGAAAAGGCCAAGGTGCTGGAAGCCGGCGGCCTCTGCGTGATCGGCACCGAGCGGCACGAAAGCCGCCGCATCGACAACCAGCTGCGCGGCCGTTCGGGCCGCCAGGGTGACCCGGGCCTGTCGAAGTTCTACCTGTGCCTGGAAGACGATCTGCTGCGCATCTTCGGGCCCGACACGCTGTTTGCCCGCATGATGAATTCCAATCTGGCCGATGGCGAGGCGATCGGGTCGAAGTGGCTGTCCAAGGCGATCGAGACGGCGCAGAAGAAGGTCGAAGCGCGCAACTACGATATCCGCAAGCAGGTTGTCGAATACGACGACGTGATGAACGACCAGCGCAAGGTGATCTACGAGCAGCGCTCCGACATCATGGATGCCGATGCGGTTGACGACGTGGTGGTGGACATGCGCCACGACACGATCAACGCCATGGTTGGCGATGCCTGCCCGCCGGGCTCCTATCCCGAGCAGTGGAACATCGCTGGCCTCAAGGAACGCGTGGCCGACGTGCTGGGCATGACCCCGCCGCTCGATGACTGGCTGGAAGAAGACGCGGTGGAAGCCGAGTTGATCAGCGAGCGCCTGATCGCGCTGGCCGATGCGCACATGGCGGCCAAGCTCGACACCGTGGACCGCGCATCATGGGGCAACCTGGAAAAGTCGATCCTGCTCGAACGGCTCGACCACCACTGGAAGGAACACCTCGCCACGCTCGATGCGCTGCGCCAGGTGGTGTTCCTGCGCGCCTATGCGCAAAAGACGCCGATCAACGAATACAAGCAGGAAGCCTTTGGCCTGTTTGAAAAGATGCTCGACGCGATCCGCGAGGACGTGACCCGCATCCTGATGATCAGCGAAATCCGCATGCAGCCGATGGAAGATTTCCAGCTGCCCGAACTGCCCGATTTCCTCACCAGCCATATCGATCCGTTCACCGGCGAAAACGATGCCGTGCCGCAGGTGCCCGGCGCTGCCGCCATGCTCGGCGCGCTCGGTGGCGCGCAGGCTGCGGACGCTGCCGTGGCGGCTGGGGAAGATCCCTATGCCGGCCAGGGCATCAGCCGCAACGCGCCGTGCCCGTGCGGATCGGGCCAGAAGTACAAGCACTGCCACGGCCTCGCGGCCTGAGCCTGCTGCTGATTGCACCCATTCAACCCCGGCTGGCGCAGGCTGGCCGGGGTTTTCCATTCCGAAAAATCCGAAGGAACCGATTGTGGACAAGACCATCAAGCTGACGCTGAGCGAAGATGAAGGCGAAATGATCATCGACGCGCTCGAGGTCGATCTCGAAGGCTATCTCGAATCCGCCAAGGAAGCGCGCGGCAACGGCAACCGCGCCGATGTGGAAACCTTCACCGAAGCGGCCGATCGCATCGGCAAGCTGATCGCCAAGATCCGCGCCAAGCTGGACTGAGGCACAAAAAAAGCCCCCTCCTTTCGAAAAAGGAGGGGGCTTTTTTTGTGCCTAGCTCACCACAGCTTCGCGCGCTTTTCGGGCGGGATATACATCGTATCGCCCGGCTTGACGCCAAAGGCCTTATACCACGCTTCGATGTTGGGCAGCGGCCCGAGGATACGGAAACGGGCCGGGCTGTGCGGGTCGGTGGTGACCTGGTTGCGCAGCGAATCCACGCGCTGGTTGGCGCGCCAAGCCTGAGCGAACGAGAGGAAGAAGCGCTGGTCGCCGGTCAGCCCGTCGATCACCGGCGCCGGCTTGCCACCCAGCGACTTGTGGTACGCATCGAGCGCCACCTGCAGGCCGGCGAGATCGGCAATATTCTCGCCCATCGTCAGCTTGGGATTGATGAAGGCGCCGGGGGCAGCTTCGAACCGGGCATATTCATCGCCAAACACCTTGGCTTCGGCTTCGAAACGCTCGGCATCCTGCGGCGTCCACCAATCGGAAATGGCGCCCTTGGCGTCGATCTTGCGGCCTTGGTCGTCAAAGCTGTGGCTGATTTCGTGGCCGATGATCGCGCCCGTGGCGCCATAGTTGACGGCATCATCGGCGCGCGGATCGAACAGCGGCGGCTGGAGAATGCCGGCGGGGAACACGATCTGCAGCTTGGCGCCGCCGTTGTAGGCGTTCACCGTCTGCGGGTTCATGCCCCACTTCTTGCGGTCCACCGGCTTGCCCAGGTCTTCCATCGCATAGTCGGCGTTGAAGCGCGCAGCGCGGGTGACGTTGCCGTAGAGATCGTCAGGTTTGATCACCAGCGCGGAATAATCGCGCCACTTGTCGGGATAGCCGACCATCACGTCGATCCGCGCCAGCTTGGCAAGCGCGGCTTCCTTGGTCGGCGCGCTCATCCACGGATTGGCGGCAATGCGCTTTTCGAATGCGGCGCGCAGGTTGGCGACCAGTTCCTGCATCCGCGCCTTGGATGAGGGCGGGAAATACCGCGCGACATAGGCCTGGCCTGCCGCTTCGCCCAGCTGGCTGTTGACCAGATCGAGCCCGCGCTTCCACCGCGGCTTGAGCTCGCCCACCCCGGTGAGCGTGCGGGTAAAGGCAAAGCGGCTGTCGACCATCGCCTTGGTCAGATAGGGCGAAGCCTGGTCGGCTACGTGGAATGCCTGCCACAGCTTGAGCGTGTCGAGCGGGGTATTGGCATAGAGCGCGGCCAGATCGCGGATCGCGGTGTTCTCGCGCACGATCATGCGGCTTTGCGGGGCGATGTGCGCGCCTTCAAAGAACGCCGTCCAGTCGATCCCGGGCGCATTGGCGGCAAATTCGGCCGATGACATCGGGTTGTTGGTGGCGCTGCGATCGCGGCGGCGGGCAATGTCCCAGCTGCGCTTGGCGATCTCGGTTTCAAAGGCCATGATCTTTGCCGCTGCCGCTGCCGGATCGGCCACGCCCAGCGTTTGCAGTGTGCGCGTGATATAGGCAACATAGGCCTCGCGCTGCGGCGCGAACGCGGGCTTGAGATAATAGTCGCGTTCGGGCAGGCCCAGGCCGCCCTGGCCAAGCGAGAGGACATTGAGCCCCGCATCGGCGGTATCGGGGCCCACGCCATAATCGACCAGGCTGATACCAAAGTTGCCTTCGGTGCCGCCCATGGCGCGGGCAAAGGCGGTCTTGTCGGCAATCGCCATGACCTTGGCGACATCGGCCCGAAGCGGAGCCAGGCCGCGTTGCTCGACCGCGGCTTCGTTCATGAAGCTGGCATAGAGCGCGCCGACCTGGCTGGTGGCGGGCATGGCCGCGACCAGATCCTTCATCTGCGCCTGCACCTGTTCGTCGATCAGGGCGAGCGTGCCGATGTTGGGCCGGTCTGCGGGAATGGGCGTGCGCGCTTTCCAGTGACCATTGGCGTAGGTATCGAAATCATCGCCGGGCTTGACCGAAAGGTCGCGCCCGGAAAGATCGACACCCCAGCCGCCGATCGGGCCGTTCTGGGCGCCAGTGGCGGCGGGCATCTGCGTGGCAGGCGATGCCGGAGAGGCCAGGGCCGGCTGCATCGTCACGGCCAATGCCGTCGATGCCAAGACCATCATGCGAAGTTTCACAGCTGCATTCATCCTTGTTGACCCCTCAACGGCGCGCAACCTAGACGAAGGCGGTTTCATCTGAAAGAGTTTGGTGCAGGCGATACCATTGATAAAAAGGGCATGTCTGGGGGATTTTTGTCCCCGATCGTGTCATTTGCAGTTGTCAGCGGCGGCGCAGCAGCACTTCCACGCTTTCTTCCACCCGTTCATGGTCGGTATCGCAGCCGCTTTCCTGTTCCAGCGCGGTGCGGATATCGCAAATCTTGCTGTCGGGCAGATGCTCGATCCCGATGAAATCGCCCCGTGCGCCTTCCAGGGCGCGGATCAGCTCGTCCAGCTTGGCCTGCATGGCAGCGGCATCGCGGTTTTGCGCGTTCTGGATCACGAAGACCATCAGGAACGTGACGATGGTGGTGCCGGTGTTGATCACCAGCTGCCAGGTGTCTGACCACGCGAAGATCGGGCCCGACACGGCCCAGACCACGATGATCACGGTTGCCAGAACAAAGCTGGCCGGTTGCCCCGCCAAGGCCGAAACGCGATTGGCAAAAGCGGTGAAAATCCGGTCCATGGTCGCGGTTCTTTCTGGTTTGATTGCTGTTATGTTTCCCAAAACCAGCGGGCGGGCCGCGCGGTTCCCGAAAGGGCAGGGAACCGTTCGGCGGCACCCTGGCTTGGCCCCGCCCAAGAATTGCTTTGCGCCTTTCCTCCATGGCCATTGCTTGACGACAAAAAGTCTATCAAATAAATAGAGATCAAGACGCAGCGGCCTGGCCCGATGCTGCGCCGGCCTTGAGGGGCCGCCACGGGCCCGCGGCTTTTGATCGGGAAGCAGCTTGCTCCGCGTTACCAACGGCTAAAGCGCGCGAACGCTGGGGCGACATCGCCAGGCTTCGTGTTCCCCGCTGATTCAGGGGTGATACGATGCAATGCACACGATAGCGGCATAACGCCTGCGCTAGGCCTGCGTGCACGCCACGGCTGCGCCCGGGCCTGGGCCTGACCATAACCATATCCAGATTGCGCAAGGCCGCACGGCGATGCCCCCGTACGCGGCACGCCGCCTTGCGCCTTCCGTCCATGAGGGACCGTTTTTTCATGTCGATTTTTCATGCCACCCGCCCGGCCACGGGCCTTGGCGCCCTGCTGCTTGCCTCCACCGCGCTGGCCCTGCCGGGCCTGGCCCACGCCGCCGCCGAAGGTGCCGCTGCCCCGGCCGTACAGGCGCCGGCGCCCGTGGCCGATCCGGCCAGCCCGGATGTGCCCGATGCCAATACTATCACCGTCACTGCCCGCCATCGCGAGGAACGGCTGCAGGACGTGCCGCTGGCCATCTCGGCCATTTCCGGCGCGGAGCTGACCGCCAAGCGGATCGAGCGGGTGAGCGAATTTGCCCTGCGCGTGCCCAATTTCGGCGCCTTGCAGCAGAACACCCGCGTCTCTGGCCTCTACATTCGTGGGCTGGGCGGCAATGCCAGCAACGATGGCGCCGAAGGCGGCGTCGGCCTGATCGTGGACAACGTGTTCTTCACCCACGTCGGGTTTTCCTGGCTCGATTTCGTCGATCTGGAAAACATCCAGGTGGTGCGCGGGCCGCAGGGCACGCTGCTGGGCAAGAACACCACGATCGGCGCGGTGATCGTGCAGACCGCCAAGCCCCAGTTCGAGCCTGCCTACACGCTGCAGGCCACCTATGGGAACTATGACGCCGTGCAACTGCGCGCCAATGCCACCGGGCCGATCATTGCCGACAAGCTGGCCTATCGCCTGACCTTTGCCGAAAGCAAGGGCGGGGGCTGGATCACCAACGCCTACAACGGCGTCAAGCTGCTCGGCAACAACCGCTGGTCGGCGCGCGGCCAACTGCTGTTCACGCCCAGCGCCAACGTTTCCTCGCGCCTGATCGCGGAGCATTACGAAACCAACGAATACAACAATTTCTACCCGCCGGTGGCGGACGTGACACAGAACCTCAATCTCGATGGCACGGTCAATTCGCCGCGCGCCGGAAGCTGGACGGCCAAGCTGGCACGGTTTGGCTATACCCCCAATCTCAACGGACCCTACAACGCCAACCTCAACAACCAGGATCGCCTGGTCGCCCGGACCGATGGCCTGTCCAACGAGATCAACTGGGATCTGGGCGGGGTGAACCTTACCGGCGTAACCGCGTGGCGGCGGCTCTATTTCCGGCCTTACAACGATAGCGACTATACCCCGCTGGATATCTACCGCGCGGGCTATGACGTTGACGTCAATCAGTATTCGCAGGAACTGCGGCTCGCCTCGGCCAAGGGCAGCACCATCGATTGGCAGGTGGGCGCCTATTACCTGCACGAAAAGCTGCGCAGCAATCTTCGCACGATCTTCGGATCAGACGCCTCCACTTTTTTCCTCGGCGCTGGGGTGCCATCCTCGTTCATCGACGGGCTGGAGTATGATCGCGATGGCCGGCTGACGATCGATAGCCTGGCCGGCTTTGGCCAGGTGACCGCGCATCTTACCTCCACGTTCTCGCTCACCGGCGGCCTGCGCTACACCTGGGAGAAGAAGCAGGTTAACATCGCCGGCTATGCGCTGGGCACCGGCGCGCTCAACCCTGCCGGCGCCACGGCGCGGCAGGCGCTGCTCAACAACCTGGGCGGCACCAGCGGCAGCGCGGCCGGCGCCTATGCGCTGGCCAACCAGGTCAGCCGTGGCTCTGTGGCCTGGCTGGTCAATCCCGCCTGGCAGGTGACCCCCAACGTGCTGCTCTATGCCTCGGCCAGCCACGGCGAGAAATCGGGTGCGGCCAACACCTCGGCCACGGCGAGCCAGGCCGCGCTGGTGATCACCCGGCCGGAAAAGTCCACCGATTTCGAGGCGGGCATCAAGACCAGCTGGGCCGGCGGCAAGGCCACCGTCAACCTCAACCTCTACAACAACACGATCACTGACTATCAGGGCACCCGCGTCGACCAGGCCAATGCCTCGTTCGGCACCTATCTTGCCAACGTGGGCAAGGTGCGGCTGCGCGGGTTCGAGTTCGAGGCGACCTGGCGCCCGGTGCCGGCGCTGGGGGTCAATGCCAACCTTGCCTATAACGATGCCAAGTACCTGGATTATGCCGACGCGCCCGCGCCCCTGGAATTTCAGCTGGCCAATGGCGGCGCCGCGCGGCCGCTATCACTCACCGGGTATCAGGTGGCCGGTTCCAACAAGTGGACGGTGCAGGGCGGCATCGATCTCGACCAGCCGATCGGCGGGGAATGGAACCTCACCGGCTATGCCAACACCAGCTGGAAAAGCCGCATCGCCTATATCAACCCGCGCTCGGTCTATGGCTGGCAGGCGCCGGTGGCGATCACCAACGTGGGGCTGGGCCTGCGCACGCAGGACAACCGCTGGCAGCTTCAGGCCTGGGCCAAGAACGTGACCAACGAACGCTATGCCGTCTCCTATGGCGCGGCCAGTGCCTCGGCCCCGGTGATCGAGGTCTATGGCAATCCGCGCACGTTCGGCGGCACCATCACGCGGACGTTCTGACCATGGCCCACGATACCGCACATCGCCAGGCCGGCGGCAAGCGCCAGATGAAGCTGGGCGCATTCCTGTTCGGGGTGGGGCACCACGCCGCCGCCTGGCGCCATCCCGATGTCGACCCGCGCGCGCCGTTCCGGTTCGAATACTGGCGCGATCTGGCGCAAAAGGCCGAACGCGCCAGGTTCGATGCCGTGTTCCTGGCCGACAACGTGGCGCTGTTCGGCGCCACGCCCGAGGCGATCAGCCATACCGCGCCGGTCTATACCGGAGAGCCGCTGACGCTGCTGGCGGCGCTGGCCACCCACACCAGCCATATCGGGCTGATCGCGACGGTTTCCACCACCTATCTGCAACCCTATCACGTGGCGCGAAAGTTTGCCACGCTCGACCAGCTTTCGGGCGGCCGGGCGGGGTGGAACCTCGTCACCTCGGGCAGCGATGCCGAGGCGGCGAACTTCGGGCTCGACCATCAACTGGCCCATGATGCCCGCTATGCCATCGCGGCCGAGCACGTCAGCGTGGTCCGGCAGCTGTGGGACAGCTTTGCCGACGATGCCATCCTGGCCGACAAGGCCAGCGGCCGTTATTACGATCCGGCACGGTTGCGCCGCGTGGACCATGCCGGCGCCCACTTCCGTGTGGCCGGCCCGTTGCAGACCGGTCGCCCGCCGCAGGGCCACCCGGTGATCGTTCAGGCCGGATCGTCCGACGATGGCCAGGCACTGGCCGCGGCCACGGCCGAGGTGGTGTTTACCGCGCAGCAAAGCCGCGCCGCCGCGCGCGCCTTTGCCCAGGGCCTCAAGGACAAGGCGCAGGCGCTTGGCCGCGCGCGCGACAGCCTGCTGGTGATGCCCGGTGTCAGCATCTACGTCGCGCCCACGCGGGCCGAGGCAGAGGCCAAGCTCGCGCGTCTGCATGCCTTTGTCGATGTGGCCGGCGCGCTCGCCTCGATCCGCACCTTCCTCGATTGGGATCTGACCACCGTCGATCTCGACGCGCCGCCGCCACCGCCGCCGTTCACGCAAGGATGGCAGAGCCGGCAAAAGCTGTTCTACGATCTCGCGCTCGAGCAGGGCTTGAGCGTGCGCCAGTTGGTCTCGCGCATGTCGGCCGCGCGCGGGCATCTCGTGCTCGTGGGCACGCCGCAAGAAGTGGTCGACGAGCTTGAGGCCTGGTTCGAGGATGGCGCGGCCGATGGCTTCAACATCCTGGCGCCGATCTTTCCCGCAGGCCTTGATGACGTGATCGACCTCGTGCTGCCCGAATTGCGCCGGCGCGGCCTGTTTCGCACGGAATACGAAGGCGCGACCTTGCGCGAAAACCTGGGCCTGGCGCGGCCCGACGCCGGCTTTCCCGCGCCGCTTTCCCCCCAGACGAAGGAGCTTGTTGCATGAGCACGCTTGCCCTCGATGCCGCGGGGCGCGCGTCGCCCGCGCCGGCGCCCACGCGGCTTGGCCCGGCGCGGCTGATCGCCTTTTCCAGCCTGGGCATGCCGCTTGCGGCGGTAGAAGTGCCGCTCAGCACCTATGTCCCGCCGCTTTATGCCAGCGCGTTCGGCTTCTCGCTGGGCACGGTCGGGGTGATTTTCCTCTTGGCGCGGCTGTGGGATGCGGTGATCGATCCGGCGATCGGCCTGCTGTCTGATCGCACGCGCAGCCGCTGGGGCCGTCGCCGGCCGTGGATTGCGGTGGGGGCCGCGATCTTTGCGCTGGGCGCGGTGCCGGTGTTCCTGCCGCCCACCTGGTTTGGCCCCTTGGCGCTGTCGGCGGCGCTGTTCGTGCTCTACCTGGGCTATTCGATGATGGCGACGCCGCTGGCGGCCTGGATGGGCGAGCTTTCCGGCGCCTATCACGAGCGGACGCGCATCACCACTTATGGCCAGGCACTTACCTGCGTGGCGCTGCTGCTCGCCCTCGTCCTGCCCAGCCTGCTGGTCACGCGGCTGGCCGGGCAACCGCGGCTGGAACTGGCGGCGATGGGGGCCATGGTCTTTGCCCTGATGCTGATCACCCTGCCGCTGGGCATTCGTGCGCTGCCCGAACCGCCTCCGCCCGCCGGTGCGCAAGATCCGGTGCGCGTGTGGCACACGCTGCGGCTGGTCTTTGGCGAAGGCATGCTGCTGCGCGTGCTGGCCTCGAACTTTGCGGTGCGGCTGGCACAGGGCGTGCGCACCGCGCTGTTCGTATTCTTCATCAGCTTCTACATGGGCCATCCCGCCTGGGCGCCGGGGCTGTTCCTGCTGCAATATGTGTTTGGCATCTTTGCCTGCCCGCTGTGGTTGGCGATCGGCCGCCGCGTGGGCAAGGAACGCGCCGCCGTCGCCGGGGAATTGACCCAGGTGGCGATCAACCTGGCACTCCTCGCTTTGGCGCCGGGCTCTGTCGCGCTGCTGCTGGTGCTGACCGTGGCGCAGGGGCTGGCGCAGGGTTCGGGCAACCTGATGCTGCGCTCGATCGTGGCAGATGTCGCCGATTATCACCGCCTGCGCACGGGTGAGGACCGCATCGGCCTGTTCTTTTCGGTGTTCTCGCTGTCCGACAAGGCCGGCGTAGCCCTGGCGATCGGCGTGGCCCTACCGCTGGCCGCCTGGATCGGCTTTGATCCGCGGGGGACCAATCCGGCCGGCGTGCTGGAGCATCTCAAATGGCTGTTTGCCCTGGGCCCGGCGCTGGGCCACGTGATCTCGGCCGCGGTGATCCACGGCTTTCCCATCGACGAGCGGCGCCATGGCGATATCCGCCGCCAGCTGGCCGCGCGCGATGCGGCGGGGCTGGTATCTGACGCCAGCCGCGATCGCTGGCTGGCGCAGGCCGATCGCGCGCCGCAGTGATAATTCCGCTTGGGGCAGGGCAGGCAAAACTTGGGCCAGCGGTTTGCGATCCGCGCTTGCCACGGCATAGTCAAGCGATAGAGTAGAGATAGTTTCCACGGTCTTTTCCCTGGCCAGGAAAGGCGGGTTTTTCGCCCGAACCATCGGCCCGCGGCTTTTGATGGGAAGCAGCTTGCTCCGCGATACCAACGGCTAAAGCGCGCGAACGCTGGGGCGACATCGCCAAGCTTCGTGATCCCTCCATCCGATCGAGGTGATACGATGCACAAGACCCAACGCATGTGTTGATGCGCGGCGCCTGATCCGCGGCGCCGCCAAACCTGACTTTCCCGTTCCATCCCTTCGTTCGCGCGCACCGGCCCATTGCCGGGCGATGCCTAGCGCGCGCCCCATGTTCAGGAGAATTCCCATGGCCACCATCGTTGCCAGCTATCCCAATGCCAAAGACTCTGCTTCCTCGCTCGACATTCGCCCCGTGACCGGCCGCATCGGCGCAGAAGTGCATGGCCTGGCACTGTCGGGTGATCTTGACGGCCCCACCGTCCAGGCGATCGAGGCCGCACTGGTGCGGCACAAGGTCCTGTTCTTTCGCGGCCAGCAACACCTCGACAATGCCGAGCACGAGGCACTGACCGCACTGTTCGGTGATCCGGTTGCCCATCCCACCGTCCCGGTTGCCGAAGGCTCGCGCTACCTGCTCGAACTCGACAGCAAGGAAGGCTATGCCGCGTCTTCGTGGCATACCGACGTCACGTTCCTGGCCGCCTATCCCAAGGCATCGATCCTGCGTGGCATCACCATTCCCGAGGCGGGTGGCGATACCCTGTGGGCCAATGGCGAGACGGCGTACGAGGCCCTGCCCGAGCCGCTGCGCCAACTGGTCAACAATCTGTGGGCCGTGCACAGCAACGATTATGATTATGCCGCCACGCTCGCCGCAGCCGGCGTTTCGGCCGATGCCAGCGACACGGCGAAAGAGCGCACGCTCTATCACAAGTCGGTCTTCGCCTCGACGATCTATGAGACCGAGCATCCGGTGGTGCGCGTCCATCCCGTCAGCAGGCAGCGCAGCCTGCTGCTCGGCCACTTCGTCAAGCGCTTCGTCGGCCTGAGCGAGGCGGATTCGGCGCGGCTGTTCAACATCCTGCAAGACCACATCACCAAGCCGGAAAACACCGTGCGCTGGCGCTGGCAGCCCGGCGACGTGGCGTTCTGGGACAACCGCAGCACGCAGCACCGCGCGATTGCCGATTTCGGCCTGCAACGCCGCACGCTGCGCCGCGCGACGGTGGCGGGCGACGTGCCGGTGGGCATCGATGGCCGCGAAAGCCGCACCACACGGCAGGAACGCGCCAGCGCCGGCCAGCCGGCCTGACCGCCACCGCGCCATTCTCACTAAGCGGGGAGGGGGCAGGGCTGCCCGCTCCCCGCGCTTTCGATCCGGGCGACAACATCATGACTCTCGAAATCCGCAAGCATGGCCGCGTCGGGGCCGAGATCCTGGGCGTCGATCTGTCGCAGCCCTTGGCAGCGGCTGACTTTGCCGCGATCCGCGCGGCCTTTGCCGAGCATGGCGTGGTGTTCTTCCGCGATCAGCAGATCACCGAGGAGCAGCATATTGCCTTCGCCCGCGCCTGGGGGCCGATCAACATCAACCGCTTTTTCGCGGCCCATCCGCGTTATCCCGAAATCGCGCTGGTGGTGAAAGAGCCCGAACAAGAGCACAATATCGGTGGCGGCTGGCACACTGACCATTCCTATGATGCCGCGCCTGCGCTGGGCTCGATCCTGGTGGCGCGAGAACTGCCGCCGCAAGGCGGGGCCACCGCCTTTGCTTCGATGTATGCAGCGTACGCGGCTCTGCCGCCGGCATTGCGGCAGGAGGTCGATGGCCTGCGCGCGGTGCATTCCGCCCGCCACGTCTTTGGCAGCAAGGCCGCCGCCTATGAAGCCCTGCAGGATACCCGCCGCGACGGGCGCATCGGCAACGCGGGCGCTGCCGACGTGCTCGACGATCCGGTCCATCCCGTGGTGATCACCCATCCGCTCAGCGGCAAGCGCGCGCTCTATGTGAACCCCAGCTTCACCGTGCGCGTGCTCGGCCTGTCAGACGTGGCTTCAGCCGATCTGCTGGCCACGCTCTATGACCATGCGCGCCGCAGCGAGTTTCAGGACGATTTCCACTGGCAACCCGGTTCGATCGCGTTCTGGGACAACCGCGCGACCTGGCATTACGCTTATAACGATTACCACGGCCACCGCCGCGAGATGCATCGCATCACCATCGAAGGGGTGCCGCTGGGTTGATAGCTGCGCCTAATTGTTTGTTTTATATAGGAAATGCACAAACTGTTGATAAGTTTTTGAAACAGGGCTTGCGCGGTCGGAATCGCCCGCATATAGGGCGGCCCTGCCCAGCGGGGACGGCCTAGCCCGAACCGCTCCGGTCGGGGAGTAGCTCAGCCTGGTAGAGCACTGTCTTCGGGAGGCAGGGGCCGGAGGTTCGAATCCTCTCTCCCCGACCACTTATTTTCCCTGCATTGCAGGGGCATGAAAAGCCGGCCTTCGGGCCGGCTTTTTCGTTTGCAACAAACGCCCGGTAAGGCTTGCCGCTATTTGCGATTCCCGCCCGCACTCCTAAGGCTGTGGGCATGATGAGCCCCACCGAATCCCACAGCCCGCACTTCGAATGGCAATACCTTGACCTGATGCGCCAGATCTGGACGCAGGGTGACGAGCGGATGGACCGCACCGGCATCGGCACCCGTGCGCTGTTTGGCACGCAATTGCGGTTCGATCTGGCGCAGGGCCGCGTCCCGTTGCTGTCGACCAAGCGGGTGTTCTGGAAAACCGCAACGCGCGAATTCCTGTGGTTCCTGACTGGCGATACCAATATCCGCGCGCTCTGTGCGCAAGGGGTGGAAATCTGGACCGATTGGCCGCTCGATCGCTATCGCCGCGAAACGGGTGACGCGATCAGCCGCGCCGATTTTTCCGCGCGGATCGTGGCCGATGCCGCCTTTGCCGCGCAGTGGGGCGATCTTGGCCCGGTCTATGGCAAGCAGTGGGTCGATTGGCCGGTCTATGAGCCTGCCGGCCAGGACGGCCTGTTTCGCCGCCGCGCGCAGGGCGTGAACCAGGTGGCAGACCTGGTCGACAGCCTGCGCCGCAACCCCGGCAGCCGCCGCCACATCGTGGAAGGATGGAACGTGGCGGAGCTTGACGCCATGGCGCTGCCGCCGTGCCACAAGACCTATCAGTTCCAGGTGGCCGGCAATCGCCTGTCGTGCGTGCTCTATCAGCGCAGCTGCGACGTGGTGCTGGGCCTGCCGTTCAACCTGTGGGGCGCGGCGCTGTTCGTGCACATGCTGGCGCAGCAGTGCGATCTCGAGCCTGGCGAACTGGTGTGGATGGGCGGGGACACCCACCTCTATCTCAACCATGCCGATCTGATCGAGGCGCAGTTGCAGCGGGTGCCGTCGGGCGATCCGCGCCTGGTGATCGCGCGGCGGCCGGAATCGATCTTTGACTACCGCATCGAGGACTTCGTGGTGGAAGGCTATCATCCGCAAGGCCATCTCGCCGCCCCGGTCGCCGTGTAGGGCGCGCGGCGTTTGCGGGGGCAGATCAAGTTTTGCACAGCTTGGTGCGAAAATTCTGCATGACCCTTTGTTGACACCTGCGGCCGCCCGGCATAGAGGCGCCTCACCCCAAGGGGAACGCGGGTGTAGCTCAGTCGGTTAGAGTGCCGGCCTGTCACGCCGGAGGTCGCGGGTTCGAGCCCCGTCACTCGCGCCATCCCTTGGGTAAGATATTGTTGATCAACGAAAACCTTGCTCGAACAAGGGTTTCAAGCCAAGGCTGGAAACAGCAGATTGGCAGTTGACAGCGTATCGGCCGCGTCTTAGAGGCGCAATCCCCAAGGGCACGCGGGTGTAGCTCAGTTGGTTAGAGTGCCGGCCTGTCACGCCGGAGGTCGCGGGTTCGAGCCCCGTCACTCGCGCCACTTGGTGGATTTTCAAAAAGGCCTCCTTCGGGAGGCCTTTTTCGTTTCCGGCATCACGGTTCAGCGCGCTGGCGGTCAGACGCGCCTGCCCACACCACCTTCGGGTGTGTGGAGTTTCAGGCCAGGGTGGAGCGAGAATGGCTGATTTTCGCGACCCGGAGCGCAGCGTACTTTCGGTACGTGAGCACCGGACGCGCGAAAAGCGGCGGTTCGCAGCCCGCCATGGCCTGAATCCCCGCGCACCCTAGCCCCAGCGGCCGGTTTCCATCCATATCAAGAAGCGGCGCAGCGGCAAAAGCCAGATCGTGCCCAGCACCAGGTAGATCGGCACCTGCACCAGCACGGGCAGGCGGCCGATCTCTTCGCCCAGGCCCATGACAATACCGCCATAGATCGCCAGCGCGGCGATCAGTGCCAGGATGCCCACCGGCTTGCGCCACGTAGGCGGGGGCGGTGGATTGAAGTGGGGCTGGCGCTCGCCCATCAGAATGGCCCGTAGAGGCGGGTAGGGGTGACGACCGCGCGCAGGGGGCGATCATGGACCTCGCGTGGCAGGCTATCCACGCATTGCGCATCCCACGCCATGCCGATCGGCACGGCATCGGGATGGGCTTCAAGCCAGCGATCATAATGCCCGCCGCCCTGGCCCAGGCGCTGGCCTTGCGCGGTAAAGCCCACCAGCGGCACGAACAGCACCTGCGGCATGATCAGCGGCGCATCGGCGGCCGGTTGCCGCGCGCCCCACGGATCGGGTTCCAGCACATCGTCGAGCGGGGGCACCAGCCATTGGCGAAACTGCATCGGCGCCGCGCGATCGGCAAACCACGGCAGCGCCACGGCGTGGCCGGCCTCGTGAAAGAACGTGGCATAGCTTGCCGCCGGCGCTTCCCACTGGCTGGCGTTGTATAGCGCCACACTGGCGCCGTCCGGGATCAGCGCCATCAGCGGCGCGGGCGGGCGGCGGAACAGCAGCGCGCGGGTTCGCGGATCGAGCGCCTCGACATGGGCGCGGCGCTGCGCGCGCAAGGCCTTGCGCAGGGCCTGCTTGGCGGCAACGGCGTTGTCTTCGTCCGGGAATGGGGGGGGTGACGGGCCCACCATGGGTCGTTCTCCGGGAAAATCCTCTGACGCCTCAACGTCAGGTGGGGACCATGTGCCTGTGCCAGGGCCCAGGTAGGGACAGCCCCCTTGGATTTGCTTATAGCCTCAGGGATGTTTCATGCGGCGCGTGCCGGGCAGAACCCGTCGCCGTGCAATTTAGGCGCTCGCGGCATCAGGCTCAAGGGGCAGCGCCAGTTTTTGCGCGAGGTTTTCCACCCGCTCGGCAAGATGGGTGACGCGTGCGACCAGTTCGGGCGGCAGCGCGGCGGGCGCGGGCGGTTCGGCCGCAGCAGCCGGCGCGGGCGCCGGGGCAGGCCGGCTGTGCACCTCGTGCAGTTCATCGGCCAGCATCAGCGCGGCAAACAGCAGCATGCGCGCCTCGCCCTGGGTGGCGATGTTGCCCAGGCGGCGCACGCGATCGTCGATCATGCGGCCCAGCATTTCGGCGTGGGCTTCTTCCCCGGCAGCAACGGAAATGGTCAGCGACCGTCCACCGATGGCCAGAGTCACGTTCGTCATCTGCATGCTCGTTGTTCCCCTGGCCCCTGATCGGATGCGGCGCTGTTACTGCGGCAGGCTCGACAGCAGCAGGTCAAGCTGCTGCAATTCCTCGCTGACGCGTTCGCGCAGCTTGCGGTGGCGTGATTTCAACTCGCTCAGCTCGGCCTGGGCCGCCTGGGCGTTGTGCGCCACGGCGCTTTCCGCCTCGGCCTCGCGGCGGGCGACAACTTCTTCCAGCCGGGCCAGCGCCAGTTCCACCCGCTCGATCGCCGTGAAGAGATCGCCGGTGCCATCCGTGCCTGTGCCGTTGGTGGCAGCGTGCCCTGCCGAATTGCCGTCCATGATTGCCATGTTTCATCCGGTATCACACTGGCCGTGGCCTGCAAGTTCCCCTGTGCATACAAAAGCGCGGGTCTCGCTGGCCACGGCCCCGATTGCGCTGTCAAAGCGCACGGGCCATCGCGGTGTGCCGGTGCGATCGGCCACCCCGGCCGACGCCGCGCTTGACGCTGGCAAGCCGGGGAACCAAAGAGACCCCGATTTCCCCGAATCAGACGCACCGGCCGTGCCGGGCGCGCGAGTAAGGACACCAACCCGAAGATGACAAGCGATCCGACCGCGCTGGCACCCATGGCCAACGCGATCCGTGCGCTGGCGATGGACGCGGTCCAGGCAGCGGAATCCGGCCACCCTGGCATGCCGATGGGCATGGCCGATGTTGCCACGGTGCTGTGGTCGCGCTTTCTCAAGTTCGATCCTGCCGCGCCCAAGTGGCCCGATCGCGATCGCTTCGTGCTCTCGGCCGGCCACGGCTCAATGCTGCTTTACGCGCTGCTCCACCTGTCGGGCTATCAGCAGCCGACGATGGATGACATCCGCCATTTCCGCCAGTTGAACAGCCCTTGCGCCGGCCACCCGGAAAACTTCCTGCTGCCCGGCGTGGAATGCACCACGGGTCCGCTGGGCCAGGGCTTTGCCATGGCCGTGGGCATGGCCATGGCCGAACGCCACTTGAACGCGCAGTTCGGCGACGATCTGGTCGATCACCGCACCTGGGTGGTGGCCGGCGATGGCTGCCTGATGGAAGGGATCAACCACGAAGCCGTGGGCCTGGCCGGCACGCTGGGCCTGGGCCGCATGATCGTGCTGTGGGATAACAACAAGATCACCATCGATGGCGATACCTCGCTGTCCACCAGCGAAGACATCCTCGCCCGCTACCGCGCCAGCGGCTGGCACACCGAAGATTGCGACGGCCATGATTTCGCCGATATCGAGCGCGCGATTGCAGCGGCCATGGAAGACGATCGCCCCTCGCTGATCTCGTGCCGCACGGTGATCGGCAAGGGCGCGCCCAACAAGCAGGGCGGCCACAATGTCCATGGCTCGCCGCTGGGCAAGGACGAAATCGCCGCTGCGCGCGAATACCTGGGGTGGACCGCCGCACCGTTCGAAATTCCCGAGGACATCCTCGCCAACTGGCGCGCCACGGGTGACGCCGGCCGCGACCTGCGCAGCGAATGGGAAGCGCGCCTGGCGGCCAACCCGCAAGGCGGCGAACTGATGCGCCGCATGGCCGGCGAACTGCCCTCGGGCGAAGAAGCGGGCCGCACCTTTGGCGAATGGCTGGGCAAGACCCAGAACATCGCCTCGCGCAAGGCATCGGAACTGGCGCTGGAAGTGCTGACCCCGCTGGTGCCCGAAATGGTCGGCGGTTCGGCTGACCTTACCGGCTCGAACAATACCAAGACCAAGGCCACCACGCCGTTCGGCCCGGCCGACTATGCCGGTCGCTATGTCTATTACGGCATTCGCGAATTCGGCATGGCGGCGGCGATGAACGGCATGGCGCTGCATGGCGGGATCATTCCCTATGGCGGCACTTTCCTGGTCTTTGCCGATTACTGCCGCAATGCCATCCGCATGTCGGCGCTGCAGCATGCGCGGGTGATCTATGTGCTCACCCACGATTCCATCGGCCTGGGCGAGGATGGCCCCACGCACCAGCCGATCGAAACGGTCATGAGCCTGCGCATGATTCCCAACCTGCAGGTATTCCGCCCGGCTGACGCGGTTGAAACCGCCGAATGCTGGAATCTGGCGCTGGCCTCGCCGCAGACGCCCTCGGTCCTGGCGCTGACCCGCCAGAACCTCCCTCAGCTGCGCCACGATGGCGCGATGCTGAGCGCCAAGGGCGCCTATCGCCTGGTTGCCGCCAGTGCCGCGCGCAAAGTCGTGCTGCTGGCCACCGGTTCGGAAGTGTCGATCGCGGTTGACGTGGCCAAGGCCCTGGAAGAACAGGGCATTGGTGCCGATGTCGTGTCGATGCCGAGCTGGGAACTGTTCGACGCGCAGGACGCGGCCTACAAGGCCGATGTCATCCCGGCCGACGTGCTCAAGGTCTCGATCGAGGCGGGCACCACGTTTGGCTGGCAGAAGCATGTCGGCGATGGCCTGGCGATCGGTATCGACAGCTTCGGTGCCTCGGCACCGGCCCCTGTGCTGTATGATCATTTCGGCCTGACGGCTGCCAAGATCGTGCCGCAAATTCTCGAACGGCTCGGGTAAGCGCCCGGGCCGCTCGGCTCCAAGTCACCCCCATCCATCCGGTGTCTTCAATTCTAAGGAGTAAGACCATGGCGACCAAGGTTGCAATCAACGGTTTCGGGCGCATCGGCCGCAACGTGGCGCGTGCCATTCTCGAACGGCCCGACTGCGGCCTGGAACTGGTCGCCATCAACGACCTCGCCAGCGCCAAGGCCAATGCCCTGCTGTTCAAGCGTGACAGCGTGCACGGCGCCTATCCCGGCACGGTGGAAGTCGATGGCAACGACCTGGTGATCGACGGCAAGCGCATCAAGGTGACGGCCGAGCGCGATCCCGCCAAGCTGCCGCATGCCGAACTGGGCATCGATATCGCGCTGGAATGCACCGGCTTCTTCACCGACCGTGAAGGCGGCATGAAGCACATCGAAGCCGGCGCCAAGAAGGTGCTGATCTCGGCGCCCGCCAAGAATGTTGACCTGACGGTCGTGTTCGGCGTGAACCACGACAAGCTGACCGCCGATCACGTGATCGTGTCGAACGCGTCGTGCACCACCAACTGCCTGGCGCCGTTTGCCAAGGTGCTCAACGATGCCATCGGCATCGAGCGCGGCCTGATGACCACGGTGCACAGCTACACCAACGACCAGAAGATCCTTGACCAGATCCACTCCGATCCGCGCCGTTCGCGCGCTGCGGCGATGAGCATGATCCCCACCACCACCGGTGCCGCTCGCGCCGTGGGTGAAGTGCTGCCCGAACTCAAGGGCAAGCTCGACGGTTCGGCCATCCGCGTGCCGACCCCGAACGTTTCGGTGGTGGACCTCACGTTCCAGCCCAAGCGCGACACGACCAAGGAAGAAGTCAACGCGCTGCTCAAGGCGGCGGCCGAAGGCCCGCTCAAGGGCGTGCTGGCCTATAGCGAAGAGCCGCTGGTCTCGATCGACTATAACCACGATGCCCACTCGTCGACGGTCGACAGCCTGGAAACGGCCGTGATCGACGGCAAGCTGGTGCGCGTGCTGTCGTGGTACGACAACGAATGGGGCTTCTCCAACCGCATGGTCGATACCGCCGGCGCGATGGGCAAGCTGATCTGATCACCTGAATTCAAAGGCCCGGTGCCCGCGCGTCTGCCCGCATGGCAGAGGCGGGCGCCGGGCCTTTTCCTTATGGAACAGGGGTATAGACCCATGACTTTCAAGACTCTCGACGATCTGGGCGATGTCGCCGGCAAAGCTGTGCTGGTGCGCGAAGATCTCAACGTGCCGATGGCCGACGGCCAGGTGACCGACGACACCCGCCTGCGCGCCGCCGTGCCGACTTTGACCGAACTGGCCGACAAGGGCGCCAAGGTGCTCGTCCTCGCGCACTTCGGCCGCCCCAAGGGCAAACGCAGCGAGGCCAATTCGCTCAAGCAGGTGTTGCCCGCACTCAGCCACGTGCTGGGTCGCCCGGTGGCCTTCATCGACGATTGCGCCGGCGCAGAGGCGGAAGCCGCGGTTGCCGCGCTCGCCAATGGCACCATCGCCGTTCTGGAAAATACCCGCTTTCACAAGGGTGAGGAAAAGAACGATCCCGAACTGGTCGCCGCGATCGCCAAGCTGGGCCAGGCCTATGTGAACGACGCGTTCTCCGCCGCGCACCGCGCCCACGCTTCCACCGAAGGCCTGGCCAAGGTGCTGCCGGCCTATGCCGGCCGCGCCATGCAGGCCGAACTCGAAGCGCTGGAAAAGGCGCTGGGCAACCCGGTGAAGCCGGTTGCCGCCGTGGTGGGCGGGGCCAAGGTTTCGACCAAGCTCGACGTGCTCAAGCACCTGGTGGCCAAGGTCGATCACCTGATCATCGGCGGTGGCATGGCCAACACGTTCCTGGCCGCGCGCGGCGTGGACGTGGGCAAGTCGCTGTGCGAGCACGACCTGACCGGCACCGCCGAGGAAATCCTCGACAATGCCGACAAGGCCGGCTGCACCGTGCACCTGCCCTATGACGTTGTCCTGTCCAAGGAATTTGCGGCAAACCCGCCGTCGTTGCGCACCGCCAACGTGCACGAGGTGGGCGCGGATGAAATGATCCTCGACGTGGGGCCGGCAGCGGTCGAAGCGCTGGGTGACGTGCTCAAGACCTGCCGCACCCTGGTGTGGAACGGACCGATGGGCGCGTTCGAAATGGCACCCTTCGATGCTGCCACGGTGGCGCTGGCCAAGACGGCCGCTGCGCTGACCAAGGAAGGTTCGCTGGTTTCGGTGGCCGGGGGCGGGGACACCGTCGCCGCGCTCAACCACGCTGGTGTGGCGGGTGATTTCTCTTACATTTCAACCGCTGGCGGCGCATTCCTCGAATGGATGGAAGGCAAGGAACTGCCCGGCGTGGCCGCTCTCGAAGCCTGATCGCAACTTTTTTACAGGCGCGTGTTGCAGTGCAGCGCGCGCCTGTTTAATGCGTGGATGTGCATAGGTATGCGCAACGAGATTCGCTCACCTGATTTGCGGCGCCCGCGCGCTGCTGCCTCAGATCCACAGGACCGATCATGAACCACGCTGAAATGACCGAAAAGATGGCCGCCGGACAGGGCTTCATTGCCGCGCTGGACCAGAGCGGCGGGTCCACGCCCAAGGCGCTCAAGGGCTATGGCGTTGACGAAAGCGCATATTCCACTGACGAGGAAATGTTCGGCCTGATCCACGAGATGCGCAGCCGGATCATCCGTTCGGGCGTGTTCAATGGTGAAAAAGTGATTGGCGCCATCCTGTTCGAACGCACCATGGATGGCACCGTCGATGGCAAGCCCGTGCCCACCGCCCTGATCGAAAAGGGCGTGGTGCCGTTCATCAAGGTCGACAAGGGCCTGGAAGACGAAGCCAACGGCGTGCAGCTGATGAAGCCGATGCCCGAACTCGACGCCCTTGTCGCGCGGTCCAAGGCGCTGGGCGTGTTCGGCACCAAGGAGCGTTCGGTGATCAATTCGGCCAATCCCGAAGGCATCGCCGCCGTGGTCAAGCAGCAGTTCGAAGTGGGCCTGCAGATCCTGGCGGGCGGCCTGATGCCGATCATCGAGCCCGAAGTGAACATCAAGAGCGCAACGCGCGAAGCCTGCGACACGCTGCTGCGTGACGAGATCATCAAGGCACTCGACGCCCTGCCGCAGGGCACCAAGGTCATGCTCAAGCTGTCGCTGCCCAAGGTGCCCGGCACGTTTGACGCGCTGGTCGATCATCCGGCCGTGCTGCGCGTGGTTGCGCTCTCGGGCGGCTATGCCCGTCCCGAAGCCTGCGTGGAACTGTCGAAGAACCGCGGCATCATCGCCAGCTTCAGCCGCGCGCTGCTCGAAGATCTGCGCCACCAGATGACCGACGCGGAATTCGATGCCGCGCTGGGCGGCGCGATCGATGAAATCTTTGCCGGCTCTACCCAGAAGCTGGTTACGGCGTAATCACGCTGAAATGAAACCGCCAGGCGCCCGGCAGGATACGCCGGTCGGTGCGCTTGGCGGGTTCGGCGCCATCGAGCGTCACGCCAGAGGCATCGGGCTTGCCCAATTCGAGGTTGCGCGTTTCGCGCCCCACCCGCGTGGCAACGATCAACCGACCGGCAGTGATACACCGGGCGTTTTCGGGGCAGCGGCTGTCTTCCACCACTGACAGCGGGCGCACCGTCTGATTGCCCACCCGCGTCGCTTCGCCGAGCCGGGCCAGGCCATCGCTGCGCGGCGAATGGGGCAGGGTGGCACAGGCGCCTATGGCGATGAGCGAGAGCAGCGGCAGCAGCGGTGGCAGGGTCCTCATGCCCATGCCAATGCGTCGCCCGCCGCGCCGGTTCCCGGGCGATTTCGCGCAAAGATGGACGCGCGCTGGCGAAACCGGTAGGGGCGGCGACCATGACCAAACTTGCCAGCCATCTGTACCTGATCTCGCCGCTCGATGTGGGTGGCGATTTTGCCGATCGCCTTGCCCGCGCGCTCGATGCCGGGCCGGTGGCGGCGTTCCAGTTTCGCGTCAAGGACGTGGACGAGCACGCCGCGGCCAAGCTGGCCGATCCGCTCCAGCGCATCTGCGCCGATCGCGACGTGGCCTTCATCGTCAACGATTCGGTCAGCCTGGCCAAGCGCCTGGGCGCCGATGGCGTGCACCTGGGGCAGGACGATGGCAGCGTGGCCGATGCGCGCCAGCGCCTGGGCCGCGATGTGCAGATCGGCGTGACCTGCCATGCCAGCCGCCACCTGGCGATGGAAGCGGGCGAGGGCGGCGCCGATTACGTGGCATTCGGCGCGTTCTATCCCAGCGGCACCAAGGAAACCAAGCACCGCGCCGCGCCTGAACTGTTGGCGTGGTGGTCTGCCGTGTTCGAACTGCCCTGCGTGGCGATCGGCGGCATCACGCCCGAAAACTGCGCGCCGCTGGTCACCGCCGGCGCTGATTTCCTGGCGGTGAGCGGGGCGGTCTGGGCCAACGCCCACGGCCTGGACGAAGCGGGCGCGGTTGCTGCCTTCCTGCGCGCCATTGCTGAGGCGCCGCCGCGCGAAACCGAAGGCCTGGGCGATCTTCGTGCCGACGATGCCGACGGCGATCTCGACTGATCTGCGCAAGTACGGGAACCAACGGGAAAGATTGGGGTTTTGGCGTAGCAGCGCTGCGCCGAAACGCGCCGGGCGCTTGCTCCCTTTCCCGGAGACCCGATGATACGCTCCCGCCGGCTTGCCCCTTTCGCCGTTCTTTCCCTGGTTGCCGTTGCCTTTTCGACCACCGCCTGCAACCGTTCCATCCCTGACGAAGACGCCAGCGGCACGGCCAGCGCCACGGCCAATCTGCCCGGCGCCGACAGCATGGCGTCGCAGGACGCCGGTCCGGGCGAACCGGCCGCCCATCCCGATGATGTTGCGCGCCCGGAAATGCAGATGCAGGTGCTGCTCGATCGCGCCGGCTTCTCCCCTGGCGTGGTGGATGGCACGCTGAACGCGGCCACGCGCAATGCCTTGCGCGCCTATCAGCAGGCGAACCAGTTGAACGTGACGGGCACGCTCGACGATGCCACCCGCGCCTATTTTTCGCGGCAGAGCAACATTCCCGCCACCCGCGTGGTAACGATTCCGGCCAGCTTTGCCGCCGGGCCGTTCGCGCCGCTGCCCAAGGACCCTTCGGCCCAGGCCAAGCTGCCGGCGCTGGGCTATGCCAGCCTTGATGAAAAGCTGGGGGAACGGTTCCACACCACGCCCGAAGTGCTTCATGCGCTCAATCCCGGCGCGCCGCCGTTCGCCGCCGGGTCAAAGCTGCGCGTGCCCAACGTGGGCGCCGATGCCATCGATCCTGCGCAGGCCAGCAATGCCGCCTGGCGGCAGACCCTGGCCGATCTGGGCGTAGGCACGCAGCAACCCCATGCCACGCGCATCGTCGTCAGCCGCAAGGCCGGCACCCTGTCGGTCTATGACAGCCAGGATGAACTGGTGGCGCTGTTCACCGTCACCACCGGCTCGCAGCACGATCCGCTGCCGCTGGGCAAGTGGAAGATCAACGGCATCGATCGCAATCCCAAGTACCACTACAACCCCGCGCTGTTCTGGGACGTTTCCGATTCCAAGCCCGAGGCGATGCTGCCCCCTGGCCCCAACAGCCCGGTGGGCGTGGTGTGGATCGATCTGTCCAAGCCGCATTACGGCATCCACGGCACGCCCGAGCCGGCCGCGATCGGCAAGAGCGAAAGCCATGGCTGCGTGCGGCTGACCAACTGGGACGCAGCGCGCCTCGCGCAGATGGTGGACCAGAAGACCGCAGTCGAATTCGTCGCCTGATCATCTGCGTGCCGCCATCTTTCCTTTGCCGTCTGCCCGTGCCACACGGCAGGCAGACGGCAAGAAGGATGCAATGGTGGCAAGTGGTAGCAATCCCCGCGAACTGACGTGGCGCGGTGTCGCGCTGGGCGCGGTGCTGACAGTGATCTTTACCGCAGCCAACGTCTATCTCGGGCTGCGCATCGGGCTGACTTTCGCCACCTCGATCCCTGCGGCGGTGATTTCCATGGCGATCCTGCGCCTCTTGCCGGGATCGACCATCCAGGAAAACAATATCGTCCAGACGATCGCCAGTTCGGCAGGTACGCTGTCGGCGATCGTCTTCGTGCTGCCGGGCCTGGTCATGGTCGGCTGGTGGAGCGGCTTTCCCTATTGGCAATCGGTGGCGGTGATCGCCATCGGCGGCATCCTGGGCGTCATGTATTCCGTGCCGCTGCGCCGCGCTCTGGTGACGGGATCGGACCTGCCCTATCCCGAAGGCGTTGCCGCGGCCGAAGTGCTCAAGGTGGGCGCGGGTGAGGGCGGTGTCGAGGAAAACCGCCGCGGCCTTGCTGCCGTTGCCACCGGCACTGGCCTTTCGGTCGCCTATCCCCTGCTCGCCAAGCTTGGCCTCGTGGCCGAAGAAGCAAGCGGCGTGTTCCGCTTTGCCGGCGGCGCCACCACGGCCGGAGGTGGCCTGTCGCTGGCGCTGATCGGCGTGGGCCACCTGGTGGGCCTGGCGGTTGGCCTGGCGATCCTCACCGGCGTGATCATCGGCTTTGGCGTGTTGCTGCCGATCTACACCGCGGGCGGCGCGCCCGCCGGCACCGAACTGGCCGATTTCGTTTCCGGCGTGTTCCGCGCCAAGATTCGCTTCATCGGCGCCGGCACGATCGGCGTTGCCGCAATCTGGACGCTGCTGCGCGTGATCGGCCCGATCGTGCGCGGCATTGCCGGCGCGCTTGCCGCCAGCCGTGCCCGCGCTGCCGATGGCTATGCCGGGGTGGCGCTGGCCGAACGCGATCTGCCGATCGGCCTGGTCGGTGGCACGATCGTGGTCCTGATGCTGCCGATCGCCGCGCTGCTCGCGGGCTTTGCCAGCGGCGGCCCGGTGGCCGATCACCTGGTGCCGACGCTGCTCGCGGCCGTGGCCTATGTCTTGGTCGCCGGCGTCGTCATCGCTTCGGTCTGCGGCTATATGGCCGGCCTGATCGGCGCGTCGAACAGCCCGATTTCGGGTGTGGGCATCCTGGCGGCGCTGGGCATTGCCCTGGTCATGCTGGCGCTGTTCGGCCACGTTGCCGATCCGGCCGCCGGCAAGGCGCTGGTGGCCTTTGCCCTGTTCGTCACGGCACTGGTGTTTGGTGTCGCCACCATTTCCAACGACAACCTGCAGGATCTCAAGACCGGCGAACTGGTCGGCGCCACGCCGTGGCGCCAGCAGGTGGCGCTGGTGCTGGGCGTGGTGTTCGGCGCGGTCGTCATCCCGCCGATCCTCACTCTGCTCAACGGCACGTTCGGCTTTGCCGGCGCGCCGGGGGCCGGGCCAGAGGCGCTCGCCGCGCCGCAGGCCGCGCTGATTTCCGCGATCATCCAGGGGGTACTGGGCCAGGGCCTCGATTGGAATCTCATCGCACTGGGCGCCGCGATCGGCGCCGTGGCCATCGCCATCGATGAAGGCCTGCGCGCCACGGGCAAGGGATCGTTGCCCCCGCTCGCGGTGGGCATGGGCATGTATCTGCCGATGCCGACCACGCTGCCGGTGGTGGTGGGCGCGGTACTTGGCCATTTCTACAACCGCTGGGCCATGGGGCAACGCGATCCGGCGCTGGCCGAACGCATGGGCGTGTTGACCGCGACCGGCCTGATCGTCGGCGACGGGCTGTTCAACATCGCCTTTGCCGCGATCGTGGCGGGCAGCGGCAAGGCCGATGTGATGACCGTGGTGGCCGGCAATGCCTGGGCCATGCCGCTGGGCCTGGCGCTGTTTGGTGCGCTGATTGCCTTTGCCTATGCCCGCATGGCGCGCGGCGCCCGCATCTGATCGCTGAATTGCGGTTCCGCCAGCCCTGGTTGCGGGCTGGCGGCAACCGCGATCAGTTGGCCCCGTTCACCCCGGCTTCGGGCGCATCGGCAAAGCCGCCGCTGGGCGCGCCGGTGCGGGTGCAGCGCACGCCGGTGCGCTTGCCGGTGGCATCAAGCTGCAACACCGTGTTCGGCCCCTGCGCCTGGAAGCTGCGCCCGTAATAGGGGCCCGAGGTAAAGGTCATCGCCCGGCCCAGCAGGATATAGGTGCCGCCGCCCTTGCCATCGGGCGTGCGATAGCTGGAATCGGGCGTGATGCGAAATTCCTCGGCCGGCACGTGGCGTGGCAGCACGGCGGCATCGCCGCCCTGTTCGCAGGTCCAGCGGCCGTTGTGCAGCGTGCCCAGATCGCCGCCCGGCACGGCGTGGGCCGGCATCGAGGCGGTGGATGCGGCCAGCATCAGGGCAAGGGCCGCCAGCGAGGCATTGCGTGGGCGCATGGTCATGCCACACCGGCTAGCATGCATCAGCGGCTTGAAGCAATCGGCCACCTCGGCTAAGGCGCGGCCTTTCCTACTTTGGTCAGGGCTCTTTCCATCATGAAGATCAGCGGCGTGGACATCCGTCCGGGCAACATCCTGGAATACGAAAAAGGCATCTGGAAGGTTGCCAAGACCCAGCACACCCAGCCCGGCAAGGGCGGCGCGTTCATGCAGGTCGAAATGAAGAACCTGATCGATGGCCGCAAGACCAACGTGCGCTTTCGCAGCGCCGACACGGTCGAGCGCGTGCGCCTCGATACCAAGGACTTCCAGTTCCTCTACGCCGAGGGCGAAGACCTGGTGTTCATGGACGTGGAAACCTACGACCAGATCACGCTGCCCAGCGACCTGCTGGGCGATGCCGCCGCGTTCCTGCAGGATGGCATGACCGTGCTGCTCGAAATGTATGACGAGCGCCCGATCTCGGTCGAACTGCCCGAAACCGTCGAAGCCACCATCGTCGAAGCCGACGCCGTGGTGAAGGGCCAGACCGCCTCTTCGTCGTACAAGCCGGCCGTGCTCGACAATGGCGTGCGCATCCTGGTGCCGCCGCACATCGAAAGCGGCACGCGCATCGTCGTGGACGTCTACGAGCGTTCCTACGTCGGCAAGGCGGGCTGATCTCATGGCGATTTCCGGTCTTGTCCGGGTGATGGAGCGTGCCGCCCGCAAGGCCGGCACGCGCCTGCGTCGCGACTTTGGTGAAGTCGAACATCTCCAGGTCAGCCGCAAGGGCCCGGCCGATTTCGTGTCCAAGGCCGATCGCGCTGCCGAGCAGACGATCTACGAGGAACTGCGCGCCGCGCGCCCCGATTGGGGCTTCCTGATGGAAGAAGGCGGCGTCGTTGAAGGCGATGCCACCAAGCCGCGCTGGATCATCGATCCGCTCGATGGCACCACCAATTTCCTCCACGGCATCCCGCATTTCGCGATCTCGATCGCGGTGCAGGAACCGGCGCTGGATGGTTCGGGTTGGGGCGATGTCATCGCCGGCCTGGTCTATCAGCCGATGACCGACGAAAGCTTCTGGGCGGAAAAGAGCCGCGGCGCGTGGTTGCAGGATCGCCGCCTGCGCGTTTCGGCGCGCCGCAATCTCGAAGACGCGGTCGTTGCCACCGGCATTCCCTTCCTGGGCTATGGCGACATGGGCGAATGGACGCGCATCTATCACGAAATCGGCATGCGCGTGGCGGGTATCCGCCGCTTTGGCGCTGCGTCGCTCGATCTCGCCTGGGTTGCCGCCGGCCGGTATGACGGGTTCTGGGAAAGCAATCTCAAGCCGTGGGACACGGCCGCCGGATGCCTTCTCGTGCGCGAAGCGGGTGGCTTCGTGTCGGACTATCGCGGCCGTTCGCAGCCGATCTGCGACGCAACCGTGCTGGCCGCCAACGATGCGCTGCATTCCAAGCTGCACAAGCTGGTGGCAACTGCCATCAAGGCTTGAAAGTTGGTTGAACCTTTTTGCCGGGGCGGTTAAAGCGCCCCGGCAAGCCGCAGTGCCCCTGTGGTGGAATGGTAGACGCGACCGACTCAAAATCGGTTGTCGAAAGACGTGCCCGTTCGAGTCGGGCCAGGGGCACCATTTTCCGGCCATGCTGTTCCGGCTCTCGATCGCGGGTTGACCGATGCCCCATTCCGGCTCTTCCTCGCCCCGGCGCAGCATTTCCCACACACTGTCCAACACGCTGATCAAGCTGGTCGTGCGCCTGCGCCGCCTGCTGCGCGAGCGTGAGGCGGCCTTCATCGTCCTGGCGGCCATCGCCGGGGCGCTGGCTGGCCTGTCGACCAACCTGCTCGGTTTCATTGCCCATGCCATGCAGCAGGTCTTCTATGGCCTGGAAGGCAACCGGCTGAGCGCTCTGGCGGAAATCCGCCACCCGTGGCGGCTGCTCGCCCTGCCGCTCGGCGGCCTGGCCCTGGCGCTGTGGGCGCGCTGGCTGCGTCGCCGCAATCACCCGCTGATCGACGTGGTCGAGGCCAATGCCCTGCATGGCGGGCGCATTCCGCCGGCCGACAACCTGATCATTGCCGGCCAGACGGTGATTTCCAACGGGGTCGGCGCCTCGGTCGGGCTCGAGGCGGCCTATGCCCAGATGGGCGGTGGCATGGCATCGGTGCTGGGCCAGGCGATGAAGCTGCGCCGCAACGATCTGCGCACCCTGGTGGGCGCCGGGGCCGGGGCGGCGGTGGGCGCGGCGTTCAATGCGCCGCTCGCCGGGGCATTCTATGCGTTCGAGATCGTCATCGGCTCGTTCGTGCCCGGCGCGGTGGCGCCGGTCATGGCGGCCGCCCTGGCCGCAGCCGGCATGTCGCGTCTGATGGGCAGCGAACCCTGGCTGATCGCCACCACGGCCGTGGGCCGCAGCCTGACGATCGAGCATTATCTGGCCTATGGCGTGCTCGGCCTCGTCGCAGCGGTGGTCGGCATCATCGTCATGCGCCTGGTTACCGGGGCCGAACTCACGCTGGCGCGGTTCAAGTGGCTGGCGCGCTGGCGGCCGATCCTGGGTGGCTTCCTGCTCGTGCCGCTCGCCCTGCTGACGCCGCAATCGCTTTCGGCCGGGCACGGCGCGCTGCATCTCAACCTGGCGCTGCGGCCGGGGCTGGATTTCCTTGGTCTGGTGCTCTTGGCCAAGATTGCCGCCTGCGTCGTCGCGCTGTCCAGCGGCTTTCGCGGCGGGCTGTTCTTCGCCTCGCTGTTCCTCGGTTCAGTGGTGGGCCAGGCCTTTTCGATCATCGCGGGGCAGCTGTTTCCCGGCCTCTCGCTCGATCCCACCGACGCGGCGCTGGTCGGCATGGCGGCGCTGAGCGTGTCGATCGTCGGCGGGCCGATGACGCTTGCCATGCTCATGCTGGAAATCACCCACGATTTCGCGCTGATGGGCGTGGTGCTCACCGCCTCGCTGGTCTCGGGCACTCTCACCCGCGAAGTGTTCGGCTATTCGTTCTCCACCTGGCGCCTGCATGTGCGCGGCAGCAATATTCGCGGCCCGCGCGACATCGGCTGGATGCTCAACCTCTCGGCCGGCCGGATCATGCGCCGCGATTGGGTGTCGATGCCCGAAGACCTGACCATCGAGGAATTCCGCACGCGCATGCCGCTCGGCTCTGCCAGCAAGGCGGTGCTGGTCGATGAGGAGGGGCATTACCGCGGGATCATGGCCACCGCAGCCGCCTATCGCCCCGATCTCGCGCCCGACATGCGGCTCCACGCCCTGGCTGGTCTCACCAGCGTCACGCTTGGCCCGGCGTCAGACATCAAGGCCGTCCTCGCCCTGTTCGACGAATACGCGGCCGACGAAATCGCCGTGGTCGATGGCGTCGGCGTGGTGCAGGGGGTGATCACCGAGCGCCACGCCCGCCGCCGCTATCTCGAAGAAGTGGAAGCCGCGCAGCGCTCGACGTTCAGCGAATAGGCGCGGTCGCTGTTCCCTTCGCCTATGTCGTTGGCAGATTTCCGATCGTCTTGTGCGCGGGCAGGGATATAGCCCGCGTCTCATCCTGTCGGGTCCAAAAAATGGAGATGCACGAGCATGTTGCAAAGTGCCGTGGCGATCGCTTCGCATACCCCGGTCTATGTCTGGTTCATCCTTGGCCTCGTGCTGTTGCGGGCGTGGCAGGCCACCCGTCCGCGCACGACCGGCATGGCCGGGCCATTGGTGTTGCCGGGCATCATCGTCGTTCTCGGCGTGGTGGGATTGGTGGCGGGGCATGCCACGGCGCTGGAAACGGCCGTGTGGGTGGCCGCGCTCGTGCTGGGCGGGTTGGTCGGCCGGCCGCTGGGGCATCACCTGCTGTTGCGGGCAGAGCCTGGGCCGCCGGTGCGGCTGCATCTGCGCGGCAGCTGGCTGATCTTCGCGCTGATCCTCGTCATCTTCGCTCTGCGCTATGGCATGGCGGTGTTCGATGCGGTTGATCCCGTCGCCGCCCATCAACCCGCGCTGCGCCTGGTGGAAACGGTGGTGCGGGGCGCGCTGTCCGGGCTGTTGGTCGGCCGCGGGCTGGGTGTGCTGCTCTCGGCCCGGGCGATGCGCGCCGCTCATTGATGCCGCAATGGCGGCATCCGGCGCTTGCGTTCTTGCTCTGTTCGCGTTAGCGCGGGCTCATGGCCAAGCCCAAACGTCGTTATATCTGCCAGGCCTGTGGCAGCGTCTCTCCGCGCTGGCAGGGGCAGTGCCCCGATTGCGCCGAATGGAACACCCTGGTGGAAGAGGCGCCGCAGACGGTGTTTTCCGCCAAGCACGACCTGTCGAGTGGTGGCCGCGCGGTGCAGTTCGTCTCGCTCGATACGCCCGTGGCCCTGCCGCAGCGGCGCAAGACGGGCCTGGCTGAATTCGATCGCGCGCTGGGCGGCGGGCTGGTGCCGGGCTCGGCCATCCTGATGGGCGGCGATCCCGGGATCGGCAAGTCCACGCTGCTGCTGCAGACGGCGGCCAGCATTGCCAACAGCGGCGGCCTGGTCGTCTACATCAGCGGGGAAGAGGCGTCGGACCAGATCCGCTTGCGCGCCGATCGGCTGGGGCTGGGCAAGGCGCCGATCCGCCTCGCGTCCACCACCTCTGTCCGCGATATCCTAACCACGCTCGGCACCATGGACGCACCGGCGCTGCTGGTGATCGATTCGATCCAGACCATGCATTCCGACCAGATCGAAGGCGCGCCCGGCACGGTCAGCCAGGTGCGCGGCTGTGCGTTCGAGCTGATCCGCTATGCCAAGGAAAACGGCGTGGCGCTGGTTCTGGTCGGGCATGTCACCAAGGATGGTTCGATCGCCGGGCCGCGCGTGCTCGAACATATGGTCGACGTGGTGATGAGCTTCGAAGGAGAGCGCAGCCACCAGTATCGCATCCTGCGGGCGATCAAGAACCGCTTTGGCGCGGTGGACGAGATCGGCGTTTTCGCCATGGCCGGGGCAGGGCTGGAGGAAGTGGGCAACCCCTCGCTCTTGTTCCTGTCGGGCCGGGAAGAGCCGGTGCCCGGCAGTGCCGTGTTTCCGGCGCTGGAAGGTACGCGGCCGGTCCTGGTGGAAATCCAGGCGCTCACTGTGCGCCTTGCCAGCGGCGCCACCCCGCGCCGCGCCGTGGTCGGCTGGGATTCGGGGCGCTTGGCGATGCTGCTCGCCGTGCTCGAATCGCGCTGTGGCCTCAGCTTTTCCTCGGCCGAAGTCTATCTCAACGTGGCGGGCGGCTATCGCCTGACCGATCCTGCGGCCGATCTCGCGGTCGCCGCCGCGCTGGTCTCGGCGCTGGCCGATCGGCCCCTGGCAGCCGGCACCGCCTGGTTTGGAGAAGTCTCGCTCGCCGGTGAAGTGCGCCCTGTCGCGCATTCCGGCGTGCGCCTGCGCGAGGCAGCAAAGCTGGGCTTTACCCAGCTGCACGGGCCCGACGGCGCGGCGGAAAAGGTGGAGGGCTTGCGCTATTCTCCGATCCGGCTGCTCCCAAATCTCGTTGACCGGGTGATGACCGGCGCTTAATCGCCGCGATATGACCGGCTTCGATTATGTTGTCTTTCTGGTCGTCGCGGTCGGCGCGATCGGCGGTTTCTTTCGCGGTTTCGTGGAGGAGGTGCTGTCGCTTGCGGCATGGTGCATCGTCCTGGTGGCAGTGCATTATGGCCTTGAGCCACTGACCGAGGCGCTCAAGCCCCACCTCAAGACCGACACCGGCGCGGGCGTTCTTGCCTATGCGCTGCTGATGGTCGTGCCCTGGGGGTTGATGCGCCTGATCGCGCGCAAGCTGGGTGCGGCCAGCCGCGATTCGATGCTGGGGCCGATCGATCGGCTGCTCGGCTTCGGGTTTGGCGCGGTCAAGGGCGCGATCCTCATGGTCCTGGGCTTTTCGCTGCTGGTCTTTGCCTATGACGTGGTTTGGGGCGTCAAGGGCCGGCCGGAATGGATCACCGCCGCGCGCACCTATCCCTTCCTCAATGCCGCGAGCGAGGAACTGGTCGCGATGATTGCCGAGCGGCGCGATGCTGCGGCCCAGGCGGCCGACGATGCCAGCGCGCAGGATGCCGACGCCGCGTCCAAGGCAGGCACCACCCACAAGAAAGCGACGCATCACCGCAAGCACGCGGTCAGCGCCGACAATTGAGATGAGCGCCACCGTTCTCTACACGCCCGAGGTGCTGGCTGCGGCCATGTCCCTGGCGCAATGGCCTTGGGACGACAGCCTGCCGTTGGTGGGCGAGGCGCGTTCGCGCGCCTGCGGCAGCACGCTGCAGATCGGCCTGGCCCGCGACGAGGCTGGCCAGATCAGCCGCATCGGCCTGTGTCCCCATGCCTGCGCCGTGGGGCAGGCCGCCGCCCAGGTCTTTGCTGCCGCCGCGATCGGGCACAGCGCGGAAAGCCTGGCACAGGCGCGCGCCGAACTGGGCGCATGGTTGGCGGGCGAGGGGGACGAGCCGGATTGGCCGGGGATCGGCCTGCTGCGCACCGCACGTGACTATCCCGGCCGCCACGGCGCGATCGTGCTGGCGTGGGATGCGGCACTGGCAGCGCTGGCGGAGCCGGCAAAGGCAGGCTAAGGCATTCCCGGATAACAGTGCCCCGGGGGAAATTGCACGCCATGAACACCACCCACGCGGAACCGACCGCGGCAGACATTCGGCTGGTGATTGCCGCCAGTTCCGCCGGCACGGTGTTCGAATGGTATGATTTCTTCATCTACGGCACGCTGGGCACGATCCTGTCCAAGGCGTTCTTTCCCACCGGCAATGCCACGCTCGAACTGCTGCTGTTCTGGCTGGTCTTTGCCGTGGGCTTTGGCTTTCGCCCGCTGGGCGCAGTGCTGTTCGGCTTCCTGGGTGACCGGCTGGGGCGCAAATACACGTTCCTGGCAACGGTGGCGCTGATGGGCGTGGCCACGGCCGGCGTCGGCCTGGTGCCTTCGGCGGCCAGCATCGGCTATACCGCGCCAGCACTCGTCATCCTGCTGCGCGTGGCGCAGGGCCTGGCCTTGGGCGGGGAATATGGCGGCGCGGCAGTCTATGTCGCCGAACATTGCGCACCCGAACGACGCGGTTTCTTCACCAGCTTCATCCAGGCCGGCGTGGTCGGCGGCTTCATCCTCAGCCTGGTCGTGGTGCTCAGCTGCAAGGCAGCGTTCGGGCCGGAACTGTGGGCCGCGTGGGGCTGGCGCGTGCCCTTCATCCTCAGCCTGGCGCTGCTGGCGATCTCGCTGTGGATGCGACTCAAGCTGTCGGAAAGCCCGGTGTTCCAGGCGATGAAGGAGGAAAACGAGCTGGCCGGCAATCCCTTTGTCGAATGCATGACCGCGCCGGGCAACCGCAAGCGGCTGCTGGTCGCGCTGTTCGGCATTGCCGCCGGGCTGACGGTGATATGGTACACCGCCATGTTCAGCAGCCTGACGTTTTTGAAAACCGCCATGCGGATGAACGACACGGCGGCCGAGATCATCGTGGGCATCGCCGCGCTGTTCGGCGTCGGCTCGTTCCTGTTCTTCGGCCACGTTTCCGACCGGGTGGGGCGCAAGGCGCCGATCGTGTGGGGCTATGTCGCCACGCTGGTGCTGCTGTTCCCGCTCTATTGGGGCATCGGCGCTCTCGCCAATCCGCATCTGGCACGCCAGGCGCGCGAGTTGCCCGTGGTCGTGGCCGGCCCGGATTGCCGTTACGAAGCCTTTGCCATTGATCAGGCCAGCCCCTGTGGCAAGCTGCTGTCTGATCTGACCGCCACCGGCGTGCCCTATCGCCTTGAACGCGCTGCCACGCTCTCGCTTCATGCCGGCGCCGCGCGGCTGCCGCTGGAAGCCTATCCCTGGGCGGACAAGAAGGCGCGGGGCAAGGCGCTGGAAGGCCTGCTGGGCAAGGCCGGCTATGATCTGGCGCGCATCACGCCCACGCCAGGCCGGGCGATCCTGGTCGTGCTCGTGCTGTTCGGCCTCATGGCGCTGTCGGGCGCGACCTATGGGCCGGTTGCTGCCACGCTGTGCGAAATGTTCCCGCCGCGCATCCGCTATTCTTCGCTGTCGATCCCCTATCACATCGGCACTGGCTATTTCGGCGGCTTCCTGCCGTTTCTTTCCACACTCATCATTGCCAAGACCGGCGATCCCTATGCCGGGCTGTGGTATACCTGGGTTGTCGTCCTGGTGGCCCTGGTGGTGTCGATGTGGGGTCTCAAGGGCGGCCTGCCGCAGGACGAGCCCGCCTGAAGCGCTTTCATCCATCAGGATTTGATCGAACGTTGTCTGTTTTTTCTTCCGTCCCGTTGCCCCCTGCCGCGCTGCGGCTTGCTCTCGATGCCACGGCCCTGGCCGCCAACTGGCGCGCGCTCGATCGCCTGAGCGGCGCGGCCAGCGCCGGCGCTGCGGTCAAGGCCGATGCCTATGGCCTGGGCGCGGCGCGGGTGGTGCCGGTGCTGGCCCAGGCCGGCTGCCGCGACTGGTTCGTGGCGCACTGGTGCGAAGTGCCCGATCTGCTGCCCCATGTGCCGGCCGCGTCGATCCACGTGCTGCATGGCCCGATGAACGCGGCCGATGTCGCCTATGCCCAGGCGAGCGGCGTTACCCCGGTGCTCAACTCCCTGGCGCAGGTGCAGCGCTGGCTGGCCGCGGGCGGCGGGCGGTGCGACCTGATGGTCGATACCGGGATCAACCGCCTGGGCCTGCCGATGGCCGATCTTGGCGATCCGGCCCTGGCGGCGCTCGATATCGACTGCTGCATTTCGCATCTGGCCAGCGCGGACGAGGATGTGGCGCAGAACGCGCAGCAACTCGCCCGCTTTCAGGCGGTACGCGCCCAGATCAAGGCGCAGCGCTACAGCCTTGCCAACAGCGCCGGGATCGCCCTGGGCGCGCCCTGGCATGCCGATGTCACGCGGCCCGGCATTGCACTATATGGCGGCATTGTGCGCAGCGAACTGGCGGGCGTGATCGCCCCGGTGGCGCGCCCGCAGGCGGCCGTGATCCAGCGCCGCCAGCTCCATCCGGGCGATCATGTCGGCTATAATGCCACGTTTATCGCCGATCGCCCTGTTGCAGCCGCGGTGGTCGCGCTGGGATATGCCGACGGCTATCTGCGCACATGGTCTGGCAGGGGCGAATTTCTCTGGCAGGGCAAGACCTTGCCGGTAATCGGCCGGATCTCGATGGATATGACCATAGTGGACGCAACAGATGCGCCCGCGCTGGTCGAGGGGGACTGGCTCGATGTTGCCTATAACCTGCCAGAAGCCGCCAAAATCAGTGGGTTGTCCCAATATGAGCTGCTTACGCTGCTCGGCCGGCGATTTTTGCGCGACAAAGCATGTCTTGCGCCTTGATTAACTCATATTGCGCCGCACATACTGCATCTGCTAATCGTGTTCGACATTCCCAGCGGGGGTCCGATAAAAATGGCAAATCAGGCTAAGGACGGCGATACCGTCATCATCAAGAAGTACGCCAACCGCCGTCTCTACAACACGCGGACGTCCAGCTACATCACGCTCGATCACCTCGCCCAGATGGTGAAGGAAAATGTCGAGTTCAAAGTGATCGACGCCAAGAGCGGCGCCGACCTGACCCATTCGATCCTGACCCAGATCATCATGGAAGAAGAAGCCGCCGGCGAGCAGATGCTGCCGACGAACTTCCTGCGCCAGCTGATCGCGATGTACGGCAATTCGATGCAGGCGCTGCTGCCGGGCTATCTGGAAGCCTCGATGGAGCACTTCCGCGAGAACCAGAACAAGCTGCGCAAGGCGATCGAGGATTCGATCGGTTCCAACCCGCTGGCGCAGATTGCCCAGCGCAACATGGAAATGTTCAAGGCCGCCGCCGCCGCCTTCGTGCCCGGCGCCACCCCGCGCGAGGATGACAAGCCCGCCGGCGCTGCTGCCGGTGGCGAGGGCGAACTTTCGGAACTGCGCAAGCAGATGGCCGAAATGCAGAAGAAGCTCGATCAACTCGGCAAGTAAGCCGCCGATTTTTGCCGGTGCGTGTGCATTGGGGCGTTGCCCCGATCCGCCGCACCGGCTAACCGGCAGGGCATGAACCAGCCCAAGATCAAGCACGCGCTGCCGATCAAGCGCGACGAAGACTTTGCCCAGTGGTACCAGGCGGTAATCGCCGAGGCCGAGCTTGCCGAGGAATCCGGCGTGCGCGGCTGCATGGTGATCAAGCCATGGGGCTATGGCATCTGGGAACGCATCCAGAAGCTGATGGACGCACGCATCAAGGAAGCGGGCGTCGAAAACTGCTATTTCCCGCTGTTCATTCCGCTGTCGTATTTCGCCAAGGAAGCCGACCACGTGGAAGGCTTTGCCAAGGAAATGGCGGTTGTCACGCATCACCGCCTTATCGCTGATCCCAAGGGTGGGTTGATGCCCGATCCCGAAGCCAAGCTGGAAGAGCCGCTGGTCGTGCGCCCCACCTCGGAAACGGTGATCGGCGCGGCCATGGCGCGCTGGGTGCAATCGTGGCGTGATCTGCCGCTGCTGACCAACCAGTGGGCCAATGTCGTGCGCTGGGAAATGCGCACCCGCATGTTCCTGCGCACCAGCGAATTCCTCTGGCAGGAAGGCCATACCGCCCACGCGGACGAGGCCGACGCCATGGACGAAACCCTGCGCGCGCTGGAGATGTACCGCAGCTTTGCCCAGGACGTGCTGGCCCTGCCGGTGGTCGCCGGGCCCAAGCCGGAAAACGAACGCTTCCCCGGGGCCGTCGCGACCTATTCGATCGAGGCGATGATGCAGGATGGCAAGGCGCTGCAGGCCGGCACCTCGCACTATCTCGGCACCACGTTCTCCCAGGCGGCCGGCATCCGCTATCAGGACAAGGAAGGCCAGCAGGCGCTGTGCCACACCACCTCGTGGGGCGTGTCGACCCGCCTGATCGGTGGCGTGATCATGACGCACGGCGATGATGATGGTCTGCAGACGCCGCCGCAGGTGGCGCCGCACCAGATCGTGATCCTGCCGATGCTGCGCGACAACGACGGCGATGACGCGCTGCTCGCCTATTGCGAAGACCTGCGCAAGGCACTCGCCGCGCGCAGCGTGTTCGATGAAAAGGTGCGCGTCCTGCTCGACAAGCGCCCTGGCAAGGCCACCGCCAAGCGCTGGGCCTGGGTCAAGAAGGGCGTGCCGCTGATCCTGGAAATCGGCGGGCGCGACGCGGAAAACGGCCAGGTTTCGGCCGTGCGCCGCGATCGTCTGTGGCGCGAGGATGGCAAGGTCAATTTCGTCGGCCAGGCCAAGGACGATTTCGTCGCCAGCGCCGTGGCCGAACTGGAATCGATCCAGGCCGCGCTGTTTGCCCAGGCAGCGGCGCGCCGCGATGCGCAGATCGAGCGCGGCGTCACCGATCTCGATGGCCTGGCTGCCTACTTTGCCGAAGATCGCAAGTTCCCCGGCTGGGTGGAACTGGGCTGGTCGCGCCCGACCGGCGCCGCGCTCGACAAGGTGGTGGAGCAGCTCAAGGCCTTGAAGCTCACCATCCGCAACAGCCCGCTCGATGGCCCTGCGCCCACCGGCACCTGCCCGTTCACGGGCGAGCCGGCGGTGGAAACGATCTATATCGCCCGGGCCTATTGAGCGCTTTGTAAGAACATTCCCTCCCCCGACCCCTCCCGCAAGCGGGAGGGGAGGAAAAGGTAAGGCCCTCCCGCATGCGGGAGGGGAGGCGAGAGGAATGTTCGCTCCCGCTCACGGGAGGGGACCCCCCTGAAAAGCCCCCTCCCGCTTGCGGGAGGGGGTTGGGGGAGGGCATGTTCCCCCTTACACCCCGCAAAATTTCGTTTACCTTGCGCGACATGAACCGCGCGCTTCTTGCTCTTCCGCTCCTCGCCCTGGCCCTGCCGCTTCATGCGCAAGAGGTTTCGCCCCAGCGCCTCAAGACCGATGTCGAAACCCTGGTCGGCTTCGGCACGCGGCACACCATGTCCTCGCCCACCGATCCCAAGCGCGGCATCGGCGCGGCGCGGGCCTGGGCCAAGGCGCAGTTCGCGGCGAGCAGTGCCGCTTGCGGGCAGTGCCTCACCATTGTCACCCCCGAAACCACGGTGACCGGGGAGCGTGTGCCCACGCCCACCAAGATTGTCGATGTCGTGGCCATCCAGCGCGGCACGGAGCGGCCCAACGAGGTCGTCATCGTCGCCGGCCATATCGACAGCCGGGTGAGTGACGTGATGAATGTCACCGCCGATGCCCCCGGTGCCAACGACGATGGTTCGGGCACCGCCCTGGTGCTGGAAGCCGCCCGCGTGCTTTCTGCGCACAAGTTTCCCACCACCATCGTCTATGCCGTGCTCAGCGGCGAAGAGCAGGGGCTCTATGGCGGCAAGCTGCTGGCCGATTATGCCAAGGCCCAGGGCTGGACGGTGAAGGCCATGTTCAATAACGATATCGTCGGCAATTCGCGCGGCTCTGACGGGCTGGTGGACGATACCCATGTGCGCGTCTTTTCCGAAGGGCCGCGCGGCGATGGCGATGCCGCGCTCGGCCGTGCGCAGCGGGCGATCGGCGGCGAGAACGACAGCCCCTCGCGCAATCTTTCGCGCTGGCTTGCCAGCTTGACCAATCCTGCCAAGACCGGCCTCGCCGTGCGCCAGGTCTGGCGCGCCGATCGCATGGGCCGCGGCGGCGATCACCTGCCGTTCGAAGCATTGGGCTATCCCGCCGTGCGCTTTTCGGTCGCGGTCGAAAACTATGATCGCCAGCACCAGGATCTGCGCACCGAGCAGGGGCGCCCCTATGGCGACACGGTCGATGCCATGGATTTTGCCTATCTCGCCAAGGTAACCCGCCTCAACGTTGCCGGCCTGGCCGCGTTGGCCCGTGCACCGATGCCGCCGGTCGCCACGGTCAAGGCGGCGGTGCAGACCTTTACCGATGTTGCCTGGCAGCCGGTGCCGGGCGCGGTGCGCTATGCCGTGTGGCAGCGCGCCACCGATGCACCGGGCTGGCCTGCCCGCCCCGTGCTGACCACCAGCGATACCCATGTCACGCTGCCCGGCGTGCGCGGCGATGACTGGTTCTTTGGCGTCAGCGCGATCGCGGCCGATGGCAGCATGAGCCCGGTGGCCTCGGCCGTGCCAGGCGGAGGTTTCGGGCCGCAGCAGGCCCAGCACTGAACCACAAGACTGCGTGGCGACCACGCCACAGGGGGAATTTCATGCTTCACGCCATCAAGCACGGCTTGCGCAATCTGTTCACGCTTACCGGCCGTGATGGCCGCAAGCAGTTCTGGCTCTATGTGGTTTTCCTGCTGCTGTTGCGTTGGGTGGTCAGCACGGTGGCAACGGTGCCGTTGATGGCCAGCACGATGAACACCGCCTTCACCGCAGCGCGCAACAGCACTGATCCTGCCGCCACGGCCACGGCCGTTCAGGCCAATATCACCGCCGCCCTGCCGCAGATGATGGTGTTGGGTATCGTGATAAGCCTGATTACGGCGGCGATGCTGGTGTCCAGCCTGGTGCGCCGCCTGCACGATAGCGGGCTGTCTGGTTGGTTCGCGCTTTTGCCGGGCGTACCCTACCTCATTTCGCTGGCGGCGGCCCCGCGCGAAGTGGCCCATACCATGGCGGTGATGCAGCAGGGACCGCAGCAGCCGGGCGCCGTGCTCCACGCCACGAATTGGAGCATTGCCGCGATCGGCTGGCTGGCACTGTTCTTGCTTGTTGCTGTCGCGGCGCGCCAGTCCACCCCCGGCACCAATCGCTATGGGCCTGAGCCGGTGGATCTGGCCGCCTGATCAGGCGGCCACCGCCTCGATCAACAGCGTGTCGATGGTAAAGCTGCCATCCGCCTCGATCGCAAAGTGCTCCTGCACCTCGCGCGGGGCCTGCTGCTGGACCTGGCGGATCGCGGCCGCATGGGCGGCGGGCGTGCCCATCCGCGCGGTCCATTCGGCAAAGTCCATGCGCAGGCGCCCCGGCTGGATCGCGGTCACGGCAAAGCCGGCCTGGCCCAGCGCGGCCACCCATTCGGCTGCGCTGTAATCGCGCACGTGTGACGCATCGCGCAGCAGTTCCACCACCTGCAGGTGCGTGTCGCACAGCGCCTGGCTTGGCGCGACCACATCGGCAAACAGCGCCAGGCTGCCGGGCCGGCACACCCGCCGCGCCTGGGTCAGCCCGCGGGCCAGACTGTTCCAGTGGTGTGCGGAAAAGCGGCTGCTCACCGCGTCGGCATGGCCATCGGCAAAGGGCAGCGTTTCGGCAGCGCTGGCGCAGGTGATCACGTTGGCCAGGCCGCGCCGCGTCGCTTCGGCCTCGACCGCGGCCAGCATGCGGGGCGAAAGGTCGGTAGCGATCACTTCGGCACAATGGGGCGCGGCGGCATAGGCCACGTGGCCGCCGCCGGTGCCGATGTCGATCAACCGGGTGGGGCGGCGCTCGGCCAGCGCGTGGGCCATGCGCGCGAGATCGGCGCCTTGGGCGTGAACGGTGCTGGAAACATAGGCGGCGGCGCGGCTGCCGAATTGGGCGTCGGCGTGGCTGTCGTGGTTGGGCTGGGTCATGGTCTGTCCTTTCCCGGCGGGGTGTGGCGCGCGATTTACCCTGTTACAAGATTGGCGTTTATCCTGTTATAAGTGCTGGTATGACCGATACGAGACTGGAACTGGGCCGCTTCCTGCGCGCCATGCGCGAACGCAGCCCGGCCGAGGCCGGTGGCCGCCGCCGCACCCCCGGCCTGCGGCGCGAGGAACTGGCGATCCGCGCTGGCATCAGCACCACCTGGCTGGCCTGGCTGGAGCAGGGGCGCGAGGCCAATCCATCGCCCCATGCGCTGGCCCGGCTGGCGCGCGCACTGGCGCTGTCGGTGGCAGAGCGTGCCTATCTGTTTGAACTCGCCGGGCGGCTCGATCCCGAGGCGCCGGTGACCCTGGCGCTGGAAGAGGCGCCCGATTCGGTGCGGGTCCTGGTCGATTTCGCGCCTGGCCCGGCCTATGGCCTCGATCGGACCTGGCGCGCCACCTGCTGGAACGCGGCCGCCGCGCGGCTGTTTCCCGGCTGGCTCGATGATCTGGGAGAGCGCAACCTGCTGCGCTACATGTTCCTGCGGGCCGAAGCGCGCGCGATGCTGCCCGATTGGCACGAACGCGCCCGCCGCCTCATCGCGGAATTTCGCGCCGATCATGCCGGGCGGCATGGCGATCCCGTCAGCGAGCGGATCGTGACCGATCTGCGCGGACAAAGCGCTGAATTTGCAAGCCTGTGGGACGAGCAGGTGGTGCAGGGGCGCGAAGGCGGCCTGCGCCGGTTCGATCATCCCTGGGACGGGCATCTGGCCTTTCGCCAGTTTACCTGGATTCCCGCCGATCGCCCCGATACCAAGGTGGTCGTGCTGCACCCGGCGTGATGCGCGCGGCAAAGGTTGCGCTTTGCGCGCCAAACGCCCACATGCGCTGGGATGGCAAAGACCAATTTTCCCGCGGGACTCCCTTCGCGCCAGCAGGTGCTCGATTTCATCGCCCAGAGTGCAGAGCCAGCCGGCAAGCGCGAGATTGCCAAGGCTTTCGGCCTCAAGGGCACGGAAAAGATCGCGCTCAAGGCGCTGCTCAAGGACATGGCCGAAGAGGGCCTGATCGACGGCAACCGCACCGCGTTTCACGCCATGGGCGGCGTGCCCAAGGTGACGGTGCTGCGCGTCGTCGAAATCGATGAAGGCCATGTCCTGGCCATTCCCGACAGCTGGCAGCCCGATGATGCCAGCCCGCCGCCGCGCCTGCGCGTGATCGAGCCCAAGGGCAAGGCGCGCGACCGCCAGGCGGCGCTCAAGCCGGGCGACCGGGTGCTGGCCCGCACCGAAGAAGTCGGCGGGCCCGGTTCGGGCAAGTGGCTGGCCCACCCGATGAAGAAACTGCCGCAGCGAAGCGAGCAGGTCATGGGCGTGGTCGAACTCGATGGCGTGGGCAAGGGCTGGCTTGCCCCGATCGACAAGCGCGAGCGGCATGCCGCGCCGATTTCCGATCTCGGCGGGGCAGAGGCCGGGCAGCTCGTGCTGGCCGAACCGGCCGGCCGCTCGCCGCGTTCGGGCATGCGCGTCACCGCCGTGCTGGGCGACCCGCTGGCGCCGCGCGCGTTCAGCCTGATCGCGATCCACAAGCACGGCATTCCCATGGCCTTTGCGCCCGAAGCGCTGGAGGAAGCGCAGGCTGCGGCGCGCATGGGGCTGAGTGCGGACCACCGCGAAGACTTGCGCGCCTTGCCGATCGTGGCGATCGACCCCAGCGACGCGCGCGATCACGATGACGCGATCTGGGCCGAACCCGATGGCGAGGGCGGCTTCCGCGCCCTGGTCGCCATTGCCGACGTCAGCTTTTACGTGCGCCCCGGCGGGCAGATCGATCGCGATGCACGCAAGCGCGGCAATTCGGTCTATTTCCCCGATCGCGTCGTGCCGATGTTGCCCGAAGTGCTCAGTGCCGATGTCTGCTCGCTCAAGTCCGGCGCCGATCGCGCGGCGATGGCCTGCCATCTGCACATCGCCGCCGATGGCCGGATCAAGGACTTCCGCTTTACCCGCGCGATCGTGCGCATCCACGAAGTGATCGCCTATGAAGAGGCGCAGGCGCGCATCGATGAAGAGCGGGCCGAACCGCACCTGCAGAATCTATGGGCCGCGTGGCGCCTGCTCGAAAAGGCCCGCGCCGCGCGCGATCCGCTGGAACTGGAACTGCCCGAACGCCGCGTGATGCTCGACGACCAGGGCCGCATTGCCCAGATCGCGCTGCGCGAGCGGCTCGATGCGCATCGCGTGGTCGAAGACTTCATGATCGCGGCCAACGTGGCGGCGGCCAAGGCGCTGGAAGCCAAGACCGCGCCGGTGGTCTATCGCATTCATGAGCCGCCAAGCCGGGAAAAGCTGTTGGCGCTCAAGGACTATCTCGCCACGTTCGATCGCAAGCTCTCGCTCGGCCAGGTGATCACGCCGGGCCTGTTCAACCGCATGCTCAAGGATGTGACCGACGAGGCGGAAAAGGCGCTGGTGATGGAAGCGGTGCTGCGCAGCCAGACCCAGGCCTATTACGGCCCGCGCAATGCCGGCCACTTCGGTCTGGCGCTCGGCAGCTATGCGCACTTCACCTCACCGATCCGCCGTTATGCCGACTTGCTGGTCCACCGCGCGCTGGTCGATGCCTATGGCCTTGAGCAGCCGCGCCCGGCCGACCACGCCATTCCCGCCACCTCGGGCCTGTCTGATCGCGACAAGGGCGATCTGGCCCGCGTTTCCGACGCGATCAGCGCTGCCGAGCGCCGCGCGATGGAAGCCGAGCGCGAGACGATCGATCGCTATGTCGCCGCCTGGCTGTCCACCCGCGTGGGCGAAGTGTTCGACACGCGCATCACCGGCGTGCAGAAGTTCGGGCTGTTCGCCACGATCCTGGGCCTGGGCGGCGACGGCCTGGTACCGGTCTCCACGCTGGGCGCCGAGCGCTTCAACTACGATGAAAAGGCCCAGCGCCTGGTCGGCGAATTGAGCGGCGAGGAATTTGCCATGGGCATGATCCTCAAGCTGCGCCTGGCCGAAGCCAATCCGCTGACCGGCGCGCTCAAGTTCGAGCCGGTGGACGTGGCCGAAGGGGTGCAGCGCATCGAACGGCGCGGTGGCAAGCTCGACACCAAGCCCAAGTTCCGCGGCAAGCACATGGTTGGCCAACGCGGCCGGCCCGGCAACATCCGCCACCAGGGCAAGCGAAAGTAAGATCCTCCCCGGAACGGGGAGGACTTAGCTCACCGCGTCGATCGTCTCGTCGTCCACGCCGCCGGGCACGATCATCAGCACGCAGGGCAGGGTGCCTGCCGCCGCGGCAAAGTGGGTGATCAGCGGGCCGGGATTGTCCTGTGCCGCGCCCAGCACCAGGGCTGACACCTCCGGATGTTCCTTGAGGTATTCGCGCACCACCTGCGGGCCGTTGCCCTGGCGCACGCTGATCAGCGGGGCGAGGCCGGATTCACTCGCCAGGCTGCCGGCGGCGGCGGTGGCGAGCACTTCGGCGCGATCGTGCGCTTCCTGCTCGATCGTGGCCTGAACCCCGGCAAAGGCGACGAATTCCTGGCGCGGCACCAGCGCCAGGATATGCACCCCGCCGCCGGTGCGCACCGCGCGCCGCGCGGCAAAACGCAGGGCACGCGCCGCTTCCTCCGTTTCGTCCATGATCACCAGATAGATGCGCTGCTGGTCTGGCATGTGCTTGATCCGCCCCCGTTTCGCGCAGGTGGTATCGCGAATGGCGGGTTCTGGCAAATAGGTGAGGTGCGCGGGCCCTGCGCGATGCGTAAAAATCATCGCCTGCGCGTGTCGCTAGAGGCTTGACCGAAGGTGCAAGGCTGGTGAAATGGAGTGGTGAAACGAAAATTCGATTTAACCCGAATTTTTGAGAAAAAACCAGTTTTGCAAACCGAATTGACACTTTTGTCAGCAAGGACACGGAAAACAGCCCATGCCCATCGCGATCAAGATGCCCGCCCTGTCCCCAACGATGGAAGAGGGCACGCTGGCCCGCTGGCTCGTCAAGGTTGGTGACAAGGTTTCCTCGGGCGACATCATGGCCGAAATCGAAACCGACAAGGCCACCATGGAATTCGAAGCGGTGGACGAAGGCACGATCGTGTCGATCGACGTGGCCGAAGGCAGCGAAGGCGTGAAGGTTGGCACCGTGATCGCCACGATCGCCGGCGAAGACGAAGATGCCAGCGCCCCGGCAGCGGCCGCACCTGCGCCCGCGCCGGCCAAGGCCGCCGAAGCCGCGCCAGCGCCTGCCGCCAGCGCGCCGGCACCCGCGGCACCTGCTGCTGCGCCTGCCGCTGCTGCTGCCCCCGCCGCCAAGGGCGATCGCGTGATCGCCACGCCGCTAGCCAAGCGCATCGCCGCTGAAAAGGGCATCGACCTGTCCACCGTCAAGGGCAGTGGCCCGAACGGCCGCGTGACCAAGGCCGATGTGCTGGGCGCCAAGCCCGGCGCTGCGGCGGCGCCTGCCGCCGCTGCCCCGGCTGCGCCTGCCGCCGCCGCCGCGCCGGCCCCGGCCGCCGCACCGGCGCCTGTTGCCGTGCCCGATTTCGGCATTCCTTACGAAGCGCAAAAGCTCAACAACGTGCGCAAGACCATTGCGCGCCGCCTGACCGAAGCCAAGCAGACCATCCCGCACATCTACCTCACGGTGGACGTGCGCCTCGATGCGCTGCTCAAGCTGCGCAGCCAGTTGAACGCCGCGCTCGAAGCGCAGGGCGTCAAGCTGTCGGTCAACGACCTGCTGATCAAGGCGTTGGCCAAGGCGCTGGTCCAGGTGCCCAAGTGCAACGTCAGCTTTGCCGGCGATGAGCTGCGCAGCTTCACCCGCGTCGACGTGTCGGTGGCCGTGGCCGCGCCTTCGGGCCTGATCACGCCGATCATCAAGGATGCCGGGGCCAAGTCGATCTCGGCCATCGCCACCGAGATGAAGCAGCTGGCCGGCAAGGCCCGCGAAGGCAAGCTGCAGCCGCATGAATTCCAGGGCGGCACGGCCTCGCTGTCCAACCTCGGCATGTTCGGCATCAAGCAGTTCGAAGCGGTGATCAATCCGCCGCAGGGCATGATCCTGGCGGTCGGTGCCGGCGAACAGCGCCCCTACATCGTCGATGGCGCGCTGGGCGTGGCCACGGTGATGAGCGCCACCGGCAGCTTTGACCACCGCGCGATCGACGGGGCCGATGGCGCCGAACTGATGCAGGCGTTCAAGCAGATCGTCGAAAATCCGTTGGCGCTGGTGGCATGAGCGTAACCAGCCGCGAGCCGGCCATTCGCGTCACCGCCATGCCGGCGGATTGCAACGCCTATGGTGACATTTTCGGTGGCTGGCTCATGTCTTTGATGGATAATGCCGCTGGTCTGATCGCCGCCCGCCGCTGTCGCGGCCGGGCGGTGACCATCGCGCTTGATGGCATGCAGTTCGTCCAGCCCGTGAAAGTGGGTGATGAGGTTTCGGTCTATGGCGAAATCGAGAAGACCGGACGCACCTCGATGACCATCGCCATCGAGGCCTGGCGGCGCGAACGGCACCGCGAGCAGGCATCGATGGTGACCCAGGCCAAGTTCACGTTTGTTGCCGTTGACGGCACCGGCCGGCCCCGCCCGGTTGACGAATAAGGAGAATTCCAAGTGGCTGATCAATATGACGTGATCGTCCTCGGTTCGGGTCCCGGCGGCTATGTGGCGGCAATCCGCTGCGCCCAGCTGGGCCTCAAGACCGCCATCGTCGAGCGCGAACTGCTCGGCGGCATCTGCCTCAACTGGGGCTGCATTCCCACCAAGGCGCTGCTGCGCTCGGCCGAAGTGCTCAACCACATGAAGCACGCGGCGAGCTATGGCCTGGCGGCCGACAACATTCGCGCCGATCTCGATGCCGTGGTCAAGCGTTCGCGTGGCGTCGCCAAGCAGCTCAACCAGGGCGTCACGCACCTGATGAAGAAGAACAAGATCACCGTGCACATGGGCACGGGCGTCTTGAAGAGCCCCACCAGCATCGAGGTGACTGGCGATAAGGGCACCGAAACGATTTCGGCCAAGCACGTGATCGTTGCCACCGGTGCCCGCGCGCGCGATCTGCCGTTCGCCAAGGCCGATGGCAACCGCGTGTGGACCTATCGCCATGCGATGACGCCCAAGGAACTGCCGAGCAAGCTGCTGGTCATCGGCTCGGGCGCGATCGGCATCGAGTTTGCCAGCTTCTACAACGACATGGGCGCTGACGTGACCGTGGTCGAAATGCTCGACCGCGTCGTGCCGGTGGAAGACGCCGATGTTTCGGCCTTCCTTGAAAAGGCGCTGACCAAGCAGGGCATGAAGATCATGACCGGCGCGGGCGTGGAAAGCCTGGCGGTTTCGGCCAATGGCGTGAAGGCCAAGATCAAGGCAAAGGACGGCAAGGTGATCGATGGCGATTACAGCCACGTGATCGTGGCCGTGGGCATCGTGCCGAACACCGAGAACGTCGGGCTTGAGGCGCAGGGCGTGAAGATGGAGCGCGGCTTCATCCAGATCGACGGCTATGGCCGCACCGGCGTCAAGGGCCTGTGGGCCATCGGCGACGTGACGCCCGGGCCGTGGCTGGCGCACAAGGCCAGCCATGAAGGCGTGATCGCCGCCGAGGCGATCGCGGCCGAGTTGGGCAACAAGGACGTACACCCGCACCCGATGGACCGCGCCAATATCCCGGGCTGCACCTATTGCCACCCGCAGATCGCCAGCGTCGGCCTGACCGAGGCTAAGGCCAAGGAAGCGGGCTATACCGTCAAGGCCGGCACGTTCCCGTTCATCGGCAATGGCAAGGCCATCGCGCTCGGCGAGCCGGAAGGCTTCGTCAAGACGGTGTTCGATGCCAAGACCGGCGAACTCTTGGGCGCGCACATGATCGGCGCGGAAGTGACCGAAATGATCCAGGGCTTTGTCGTGGGCAAGACGCTGGAAACCACCGAGGCCGAACTGATGCACACGGTGTTCCCGCACCCGACGATCAGCGAATCCATGCATGAATCGGTGCTCGCCGCCTACGGTCGCGCCCTGCACATCTGATCCAACCTAAAAAGCCCCTCCCGCCTGCGGGAGGGGTTGGGGGAGGGCGTGTTTGCCAAACCGCCCCGGGCTCTCTTGCCAAACTCCCCCCAATCCCCCACGGCCCCGGGCATGACGCACGATGTGATCATCCTGGGCGCCGGGGCGGCCGGCCTGTTCTGCGCGGCCACGGCCGCTGCGCGCGGGCGCCGCGTGGTGGTGCTCGATCACGCCGAAAAGCCTGGCAAGAAGATCCTGATTTCCGGCGGCGGCCGCTGCAATTTCACCAATCTGCACACCGCACCCGATCGCTATCTGTCCGAAAACCCGCATTTCGCCCGCTCTGCGCTCAGCCGGTTTACCCCAGCCGATTTCATTGCCCTGGTCGATGCCCATGGCATTGCCTGGCATGAAAAGACGCTGGGGCAGTTGTTCTGCGATGGCTCTGCCCGCCAGATCGTCGATATGCTGATGGACCAGTGCGCCGCAGCCGGGGCGCAGGTGCGTTGCAACAGCCCGATCGCCGCGGTGCGCCACGCCGATGGCCTGTTTCATGTCAGCGCCGGGGAAAGTGCATTTGCCGCGCCGTCGCTGGTCATCGCCACCGGCGGGCCAGCCATTCCCAAGATCGGCGCAACCGGCTTTGCCTATGATCTGGCGCGGCAATTCGGCCTCAAGGTGGTGCAGCCGCGCCCCGCTTTGGTGCCGCTTACGCTCCCGGCCGAAGCGGCCTTGTTCCGCGAGCTTTCCGGCATTGCCTCCCCGGTCGAGGCGGCCTGCGGCAAGGCGCGTTTTGCCGAAGCGGCGCTGTTCACCCATCGCGGGCTGTCCGGCCCGGCGATCCTCCAGGTCTCCTCTTACTGGAAGCGCGGCGAGGCGGTGCGGATCGATTTCCTGCCCGGTCGCACCGGTGATTGGCTGCTCGATGCCAAGCGCCAGCGCCCGCGCGCCGGCCTGCGCAGCGTGCTGGGTGAGGCGCTGCCCGAACGCCTGGCCAACGCCCTCGCTGATCAGCTTGGCCTGGCCGCCGAAATGGGCAACCTGCCCGACAAGGCCCTGCGCGCCGCGCAAGCGCGCCTGCACGCCTGGGATTTCATGCCCGATGGCAGCGAAGGCTTTGCCAAGGCGGAAGTGACCGCAGGCGGCATCAGCACGGCCGAACTGTCGCAGCGCACGATGGAGGCGCGCAAGGTGCCGGGTCTTTACGCCATTGGCGAGGCGGTGGACGTGACCGGCTGGCTCGGCGGGTATAATTTCCAGTGGGCCTGGGCCAGCGCGCACGCGGCCGGCATGGCGGCCTGATTGGGGGGAATACCCTGGGGAAACGCGGGCTGAACCGGCAAGAACCTGCCGGATAACGGCAGGCTAATGCCCATTGGGTGCAAGCACGTGCCCTTAAACCTACCCGATATTGATAGTCTATGTGGCCTGTTCGCCATGAAAAGCCCGCCAGCCGGGCATTGTGCGATCAAGGACCACAGCCCATGCCCAGCTATACCGATGCCTCGGTCGTCTCGACCTATGCGCTCACCGGCAACAAATACGTCGATGCCTTGCTCTATCCCAAGGCCATGTTTCGGTCGAAGTGGTCGACGATTGCCGATGGCAAGACCGCGATCACCTACAGCTTTCCGTGGCTCGATGGCGTCGCCAGCAAGTTTGCCAATGGCTATGGCAGCGAACCGGGCGCGGCCACGCACGGTGCCATGCCCGGCGCGCAGATCGCCAATATCAAGGCAGCGTTCCAGGCTTGGGCTGACGTCGCCAACATCACGTTCACGCAAGTGACCGAAACCGACGCTGGCACGGTTGGCGATATCCGCATCGCGCAATCATCCAGTGTCAGCGGGCAATACTGGGGCTATTGCAAGCTGGTTTCCAACGGCGCGGCCAATGCCCATGGCGATATCTGGATCTCGCCGAGCTATGGCAACGGCTCGTTCGCGGTCGGCACTTACAACTACATGGCGATGATGCACGAGATCGGCCATGCCCTCGGCCTCGACCACCCGTTCGAAGGCAACAAGATGCCCTCCGGGTTCGATGTGCGCAACTACACGATCATGTCCTACACCGATCCCAAGGGGGTGTGGTGGCTGAACAGCGGCACCGGGCAGACCGAATACCTGATCAAGTCTCCCATGGTCTATGACATCGCCGCGATCCAGGCGATCTATGGCGCCAACACCGCCTTTCATGCCGGTGACGATACCTACAGCTATTCCGCCACGGCGCCGTTCTTTGCCGCGATCTGGGATGGCGGCGGCAATGACACGATCGATGTCAGCGCGTTTTCCAAGGGGTGCCGCATCGATCTGCACGCCGGCGCCTATTCCACGCTGGTGTTCGACAATCTGCAGACCCTGACCAACAATCTGGGCATCGCGTTCAACTGCACGATCGAGAATGCGAGGGGCGGCAGCGGGGCCGACAAGCTCGTCGGCAACGATATCGCCAATGTGCTGTTCGGCCGTGACGGCGACGATACGCTTACCGGCAATGGTGGCAACGACACGCTCAACGGCGGCGCGGGCAAGGACGTGCTGCTGGGCGGCAACGATGCCGATACGCTGATCGGTGGGGCAGGGCAGGACACGCTGACCGGTGGGCCCGGGGCCGACGCTTTCGTTTTTACCGCCATTTCCGATTTTGCCGGGCAGGACCTGGCCAGTTGCGACGTGATCACCGATTTCAACAAGGCGCAGAAGGACGTGATCAAGCTCAACCAGATCGACGCGATCAGCACCAATGGCCCCGGCGACGATCCGTTCACGTTCATCGGCACCGCCAATTTCCACAAGGTGGCGGGCGAATTGCGCTATATGTACAGCGGCGGCGCTACGGTCATCCAGGGTGACGTCAACGGCGATGGGGTGGCTGATTTCTGGCTGAAAGTGGCCGGCAAGATCGCCTTTGCCGCCACCGATTTCGTGCTCTAGCCGGCGGCGCTGCACAGTGGAGGCGCTCTCACGCCTCCACTTTGAACCTGTCGTCCGTCCCGTAACGCGGCGGGGTTGCCTACCAAGGCGGTCCCTCAACCGTTCGGGAAAGTGCGCGTGGCCACCTATACCCAGGCATCGCCGGTCAAGACCTATTCGCTGACTGCCGATGCGCGGTTCAATGCCCTGCTTCAGGCCGATCCCGCCTATCGCCTGGCCTGGTCCACCGTGTCTGCCGGCAAGACCGTGGTCAGCTACAGCTTCATCTGGGGCGGCGGCGTCGCCTCGGCCTTTGCCAGCGGCTATGGCACGGAGATGACCGCGGCCACCGTCGGCGCCGTGCCTTCGGGCGAATATGCCAATGTCGCCCTGGCGTTTGCGCAATGGGCCAATGTCGCCAATCTGTCGTTCAAGCAGGTGGCTGAAACCGCGGGCGGCACGGTCGGTGATATCCGCCTCGGCCTGTCCTCGCGCGTCGGGGATGCCTGGGGCTATACCAAGGCGAGCGCTGGCGGGGCGGCCAACAGCCACGGCGATATCTGGATCAATCCGCTCTACGGGCGCGATTCCTACGCGGTGAACACCTACAACTTCACCGCCCTGATGCATGAGATCGGCCATGCCCTGGGCCTGGCACATCCATCGGAAGGCAATATCATTCCCACCGGGTATGATTATCGCAACTACACGATCATGTCCTACAACGATCCCTATGGGGTCTATGCCTATAACCCGGCCAAGGAAGACTTCGACTACATCATCCAGACGCCAATGGTCTATGATATCGCTGCGATCCAGGCGATCTATGGCGCGAACATGAGCTATCATGCCGGCGACAACACCTATGCCTATTCGCCCGGCAGCCCGTTCTACGCCACGATCTGGGATGCCGGCGGCAAGGACCTGATCGACTTGCGCACGTTCAAGCTCGATTGCTGGGTCGATCTTCACCCCGGCGCCTATTCCACGCTGGGTTTCACCAATGTCAGCGTGTCCAACAACCTGGGCATCGCCTACAACGTCACCATCGAAGACTGCTATGGCGGCGCCGGCAACGATACGCTGGTGGGCAACGAGGCGAACAACGCGCTCTATGGCAATGCCGGCAACGATCGGCTCTATGGCTATGGCGGGAACGACAAGCTTTCGGGCGGCAAGGGCGACGATATTCTCTCGGGCGGCGATGGCAATGACACGTTCCTCGCCGGCGACGACTTTGGCAACGATCGCTACGTCGGCGGGCCTGGCCTCGATCTTGTCACCTATGCCGGCGCCACGGCGGGGGTTACGGTAAACCTGGCCACGGGGGTGGGCGATGGCACCGCCGCCGGCCTGGGCAAGGACACGATCTCGGGCGTGGAGCGGGTTACCGGTTCGGCCCACGCGGATACCCTGCTGGGCGATGCGAACGACAATATCCTGTCGGGCAACGGCGGTAATGATACGATCAACGGCATGGCCGGCGCCGATACCCTGCGCGGCGGGTCGGGGCAGGACAGGCTCACCGGCGGCAGCGGCGCCGATCGCTTCGTGTTCGAACGGGTGAGCGAATTTGCCGGCACCACCGCCGCCACGTGCGACGTGATCACCGATTTTCGGCATGCCGAAGGCGATCTGATTGTGCTCTCGCCGATCGACGCCAACAGCCTGACCAGCGCTGACGATGCCTTTGCCTTCATCGGCACGGCCGCGTTTCACCATGTGGCGGGCGAACTGCGCTATGCCATCACCGGCGGCAACACCTTGATCCAGGGCGATGTCAACGGCGATGGCGTGGCAGATTTTGCCCTGCTCCTGCAAGGCAGCGTGGCGCTGGTGAAGGGCGATTTCCTGCTCTGAGCGGCGCGCGGATTGCGCCGCGCGTCAGATCCGCCGCAGCGCGTCGGCCATCACATGGGCTTCATGCTGGCTGGCGACCAGCAGCGGCTGGGTGTCCTGCTCGGCCCGGCGTTCGCTTTCGGGCACCAGCTCGCGGGCGTCGCTGCTCCACTGCGCGGCAATGGCCCGCACTTCGGGCACGATCACCAGCTTGGCCACCACCAGCGATCCGCCCCATAGCGGGATCGACAGCACGAGCGAGGTGATCACGCACTTCACAGCCTTGCCGGGGTGCAGGAAGTTGAAGTTCCAGGTCATGGTCATTTCCCGATTGCGCTTTCCCATCGGTCCCGCGGCAAGGGGCTAATGGCTGGTGCCTGACATCGGGATGAATGACCAAATTTTCACGAAGTTAGCGCGCCGCCAGGGCCACAGCGGCCCCGGCGGCGCGCGCAGGGTTCATGCCGCCAGGTAATGCGCCGTGGTCTTGGCGGCCACTTCCTCGGCCGTCACGCCCGGCGCCAGCTCCACCAGGTGGAACGGGCTATCGTGATCGGGGCGCTGGAACACGGCGAGATCGGTGATCACCATGTCGACCACGTTCTTGCCGGTCAGCGGCAGGGTGCAATCGGGGATGAACTTGGAGCTGCCGTCCTTGGCGCAATGCTCCATCACCACGATGATGCGCTTCACGCCTGCGACCAGGTCCATGGCCCCGCCCATGCCCTTGATCATCTTGCCGGGCACCATCCAGTTGGCGATATCGCCGCCCTGCGACACTTCCATCGCGCCCAGCACGGTCAGGTCGATATGCCCGCCCCGGATCATGGCAAAGCTTTGCGCGCTGTCGAAATAGGCGGTCTGCGGCAGCTCGCTGATGGTTTGCTTGCCGGCGTTGATCAGGTCGGCGTCCACCTCGTCGTCAAACGGGAAGGGGCCGATGCCCAACATCCCGTTTTCCGATTGCAGCGTCACTTCCATGCCCGCGGGAATGTGATTGGCCACCAGCGTGGGGATGCCGATGCCCAGGTTCACATAGAACCCGTCTTGCAGTTCGCGCGCCGCGCGCGCGGCCATTTCGTCACGAGTCCAGGGCATCAGGCGTTCTCCCGCGCACGGGTGGTGCGGAATTCGATCTTCTTGTCATAGGGCGCGCCCAGCACCAGCCGCTGGACATAGACGCCAGGCAGGTGGATGCCATCGGCATCGAGGCTGCCGGTCGGCACGATCTCTTCCACTTCCACCACGCAGACCTTGCCGCAGGTGGCGGCCGGCACGTTGAAATTGCGCGCCGTCTTGCGGAACACCACGTTGCCGCTCTCGTCCGCCTTCCAGGCCTTGACCAGCGACAGGTCGGCAAAGATCCCGCGTTCCAGGATATAGTCCTGCCCGTCGAAGTTCTTCACTTCCTTGCCCTCGGCCACCAGCGTGCCCACGCCGGTCTTGGTGTAGAAGCCGGGAATGCCCGCGCCGCCGGCGCGCATGCGCTCGGCCAAGGTGCCCTGGGGGCAGAATTCCACCTCCAGTTCGCCCGACAGATACTGCCGTTCGAATTCCTTGTTCTCGCCCACGTAGGACGAGATCATCTTCTTGACCTGGCGCGTGCGCAGCAGCTTGCCGATGCCTTCGTTGTCGATGCCGGCGTTGTTGCTGGCAAAGGTCAGCCCGCTCACCCCGGAATCGCGCACTGCATCCAGCAGCCGCTCGGGGATTCCGCAAAGGCCAAAGCCCCCGCAGGCGATCAGCAGGCCATCGTGCAACAGCCCGTCCAGCGCGGCTGTGGCAGAGGGATAGATCTTGTTGGCCATCGGCACCTCTCCATTGATGCGCCGTCTTACGCCAGCCAATCGATCGGAACTAGCGATACATTGTTATCTTTTATGATAAGACCTGGATATGATATCGCGGGCCCATGAAGCGCCTGGCCATCTATCACCTCGAAACCCTGCTGTGGATTGCCCGCCTGGGCACGTTCCGCGCCGCGGCAGAGCGGCTCAATACCACGCAGCCCGCCATTTCCGCCCGCGTGAAAGAGATCGAGGAGCAATTGGGCGTCGAGTTGTTCCGCCGCGAAGGGCGCAACATGGTGCTCACCGCGCGTGGCCGCGCCCTGGTCGCCGATTTCGAGCCGCTGTGGGCCGGCTTTGAACGCGCGCTGTTCAAGGCGAGCGACTTTGGCGGCGCCACGGGCATCGTGCGCATCGGCACTGGTGAGATCGCCGCCGCCAGTTGCCTGCCCGCCTTCGTCGCGGCGGTGGAGCAGGACCTGCCCGGGGTGACGCTGGAGATCGAACTGGACCTGACCGCCCGCATGCTGCAGCAACTGCTCGCCGGCACCAGCGACATGGTGTTCCTCGCCGGCCCGGTCGCCAGCCCCGGCGTGCGCACAACGCCACTCGGCAGCGTCGCGCTGGTCTGGGCGGCGAGCAAGGCCACGGCGCGGGCCGGCGGGTTCAAGCAGCCCCTGCCGGTATGGTCGATCCCGGAACACTCCCCCATCCATGGCATCATGCAGGAATCGCTGGCGCAGCACGGCATCACGCCGCCGGTCATCCGCACCTGCAACAACGTCCGCGCCCTGGTCGAAATCATCCGCCTGGGCCGCGGCGCCGCGCTCCTGCCCGAAACCATGGTGCGCGGCGAATTGGCGAGCGGGGAGCTGGTGCAAGTCCTGCCATCGCCCAAGCGGCAGCTGCGCTTTGAAGCGGCGATCAGAAGCGCCGAGCGCGACCCGCTGATCCTGGAGCTGTTCCGGCGGGTTGGTGGGCTGCGGATCGACTAGGCAAAACACTCCCTCCCCCAGCCCCTCCCGCAAGCGGGAGGGGAGCACGACCAGTCCCCCTCCCGCGTGCGGGAGGGGTTAGGGGAGGGACTGATAAATCCACAACTATTGGCGGCGTCGGCAGGCCGACAAATCAGCGAGATTGCCTGCGCAGTCGCTTTCAACTCCCGCACCACGCTGCTCATGCCGCCCGCATCATTACCGCCGCGTGTCCGCTGTCCAGCACTTGAAATCGGCTCAATGCCCCCGACAGGGTCCGTGCTTCGTCCGTCAGGGCGCGGCAGGCCGCAGTCGATTGTTCCACCATCGCGCAATTCTGCTGGGTCATGCGGTCCATGGTGCGCACCGTGTCGTTCACTTGCTGCAGGTTCACGGCCTGGGCCTGGGCATTGGAGGTGATGCCTGCCAGCAGGTCGGTGATCCGACTGACGCGATCGAGGATCTGGTAGAGCGCGGTGCCGGTATCGTTGACCAGACGCACACCCTGCGCCACCTGGCTGTTCGAGGCTGCGATCAGCGTCTTGATATCCTTGGCCGCTTCGGCGCTCCGCTGGGCAAGCGCCCGCACTTCGTTGGCCACCACGGCAAAGCCACGGCCGCTCTCGCCTGCTCGCGCCGCTTCCACCCCGGCATTGAGCGCCAGCAGGTTGGTCTGGAACGCAATGCCGTCGATCACCGCGATGATCTGGCCGATCTCTTGCGATGACGCCTCGATGGCCGACATCGCGGCCACGGCCTGGCTTACCACTTCGCCGCCGGTCTGCGCCGCGCTTTGCGTGTCGGCAATCGCCTCGCTCGCCTGGCAGGCGGCATCGGCAGTAGAGCGTGCACCCACTGTGATCTGGTTCATCGCGGCGGCGGTTTCCTCCAGGCTGGCCGCCTGCTGCTCGTTGCGCCGCGATAGGTCTTCGGCGGCCGAATGGATTTCGGTGGCGCCGGTCAGGACCGATTGCGTGCTGTGCCGCACTTGGCCGACAAGCGCCGAAAGCATTTCGACCGCCTGGTTGAAATCCACCCGCAGCGCTTCGTAACCCTCGGGAAAGGCATGCGCGATGCGATGGGTCAGATCGTTGCGTCCCAGGGCCTTGAGCGCGGCCCCGAGGTTTTCGACCACGACCATCTGGTGCAATTGGCGGGAATTCTGGATTTCCATCGCATTTTCGCGGAACGCGGCCATCGCCTTGGTCATCCGCCCTACGCAATCGACATAGTCGGTGTAGGCGATGGGCGAATTGGTGTCGCCCGCAGCGAGGGCTTCCATGCGCACCACCGTGTCGACATAGGGCGTGCAGATCCGTTGGGCTGCCATCACCAGCAATGCCAGTACCAGGCAGGGGGCCAGGCCGGATAGCACGAGCGCAACGGGCATCCCGACCAGATGATCCCCCAGCAACCCGGTCGCCAGCGGGCCAGCCAGCGCACACGCCACGCAACCGATAGTCAAGGCCTTGAACTTGACACGGATCGGGGCGACTTTTTCAAACCATTGTAACATGGCATTTCCTCGTCATCGCCGGGGCTGGCGTTCAGGCAGCGCGTTGCAACCAGGTGGCAGAGGCCGTGGTCGCCTGCTGGCCATGATCGAAATGGGCGATGGCATCGGCCAGGTCGCGGGCCTTGTCGGCCATCAGGCGGGTGAGGGCGGTGGATTCCTCGGCCATCGCAGCATTCTGCTGGGTCATCAGGTCCATGTCGGTGATGGCGCTGTTGACCTGGGCGATGCTGTGCGACTGGTCAGCCGCGGATTGCGAAATCTCGCCGATGCTCTCGCTGATTTCGTCCACCCGGGCAACGATCTTGCCCAGCACGGCTCCGGTTTCGCCCACCAGCGACACGCCGTTGCGCACATGGTTGCCGGAATTGGCGATCAGGGTCTTGATTTCGCGTGCGGCGTCTGCGCTGCGCTGCGCAAGGCCACGCACTTCGTTGGCCACCACGGCAAAGCCCTTGCCCGCGTCACCGGCCCGCGCAGCCTCTACCCCTGCGTTGAGGGCCAGCAGATTGGTCTGGAACGCGATGCCGTCAATCAGCTCGCTGATCTGGGTGATCTCGCGTGACGAGGTTTCGATCATGTTCATGGCATCGATCGTGCGCTGCACGGTGGCCTGGCCGTCCTTCACGTCCTGCTGGGCGGATATCGTGGCGGTGTTCACCTCGCTCGCACGCTGCGCGGTCAGCGTGATCGTCTCGGTCACATTGCGCACGATGCGGCCGGTGTCGGCCAGGGCCAGGGCCTGGCGGTTGGCCCGGCTGCCCAGATCGTCGGACGCGGCACGGATTTCATCCGACGAACCGTGGACGGCCTTGGCCGCGTCGGAAACGATCGCCAGGCTTTGCGACAGCCGCTCTGCCGCCGCGTTGAAATCCCGTTCCAGTTGCGCAAATCGGGCTGATACGCCGTTGACGCGCTGGGTCAGGTCACCTGCCGCCAGTTGAGCCAGGCCGGTGCCGATCTTGCTGATCACTTCGTCGTCGCTGACTTGCTGATAGACCGAAACCGACAGTTCCACGTCAAGCAGGATCGCCTTGACCAAGGCGCGGATCTGCTGCTCGGTCTGACGCCCCCTGTGCCACCATTTGCGGCGGCCCATCACTGCGCTGATCAACTCGTCGGCAACCAGGGCATATCCGCCCAGATACCACCGCGGCTCCAGGCCAAGGCGGGCATGGACCGAGCCGATCCGTTTTGACCGCTCGAGATAGTCGCTGTCGAAATCGGCGCGGGCAATCACGTCCCAATGCTGGGCCTGCGCGCTCGCGGCGGCGGCCATGTGCCCTTCGTCCTTGAAGAACCGCGAGGTTGCCTTGTGGCGCCGGACTTCGGCGTAGAACCGCTCCAGCGCGCCACCGATGGCCTTGCCCAGCACGCCGGCAATGCTGCGCAAGGCCTGGCGATCGTCGTCGGTAATGTTCATGAACGCCAGCCGCTCGGCCAGTGCGGCTTGGCTGAAAGCGTCTGGCTTGGTGTTCTGCGGGGGCGCGCTCGTGTTCGTTTGGCCAAAATCTGCGGGCATCATCGGGCTAGGTCTCCGTCACCAGCGGCACGGGCCTGCGTGGTGACGGGCCAGTGCGATCCAGTGGCATGGCTGCCTTGCCGAACTTTAACGGTGCAATCGCAGGAGCTTACGTGAATCCCCGTGACCGTTCGAAAAATGCCCGCATGATCAAGCGATTGCCCTTTGGTGCAGGTTCGCGGATCACCGCTCCCTGATCGCCGCCTTCAGCCCCAGATGCGCTGCCAGCGCTTTCAGGTCCCGGCCGACGCTGTCGTTGATCAGCACGGCGTGGCGGTCTTCCACTTCCATCACCAGCACCTCGCCTTCGCGGCGCAGCGTGCTGCCGTTGAGCGCGGAAGGGGCGCCCACGGTGAAGCGGCGGCACAGGCGGGTGGCAAGGCCCCAGGCCTGCGCTTCGCGCAGCGAGGCCGGGGTGGCGAGGAGATTGAGGTCTTCGGGCAGAGTCAGCTTGCCGGTGTTGGCGATCATCGCTGCGGCAAGCATCGCGCGGTCGCGCGCGGTGGCGCCGATCCAGCGTTTGCGCAGGCCCCATTCGTGGGCCAGGTCGCCGCGCAGGTTGGGCTCCACCGTGGCCGAGGCCATGCACAGCATCGTCGCGGCAAGGCGCAGGCGCTCGCGCCGGTCGGGCCCGTCGGTCTGCACCACGCCGGCGGTCCAGCCGGCCACCATGCTGGCAGTGTTGGGCGAAATGCCATGTTCCTGGGCAAAGGCAGAGGCGCCGGCCACCAGCGGTTCCTGCCCGCGCACGGCATCGGGCATGGCTTCCCACAGCACGCCTTCGCGCAGGCCCCAGGCGGAAAACACCAGCCGTTCGGGCTTGAGCCGCGCGATCAGCACGGCAAGCAGTGCGGCGGTATCGGGCAGGCTGGCAAGGCGCCCGCCGGAAACCCCGGCAATCGGCGCAACAGCCTCGCCCTTGCGCCGCGCCAGCGCCTTGGCGAGCTTGAGCGCCAGCGTCGGATCGGCGACATAGCCGTGCGGATCATCGATCGGAAAGCGCGTTTCCACCATCATGTGGCGGGCAAAGGCGCGCAGCGAACCGCCGACGAGATAGAGCGTCTGCCCCGGCGTTGCTTTCCATTCCGCCTTGGCCAGTGCCTTGGTGATCTTCTGCCCGAACGCGCGCTGCCCTTCGGCGCGCAGCGCGGGCAGGCGCAGCGTGCCCAGCGGCAGGCTGGTCCCATGGGTGCAGCGCTGCCCGTCCACGTCCACCAGTTCCAGGCTGCCGCCGCCCAGGTCGCCCACCACGCCCTTGGCCTTGGGGAAGGCGCCCAGCACGCCGTGCGCGCTGGTGATCGCCTCTTCCTCGCCCGAGAGCAGGCGCGGGGCAAAGCCGAGCTTGGCAATCGCATCGAGAAAGGCCGGGCCATTGCGCGCGTCGCGGCTGGCGGCGGTGGCCACCACGTCCACCTCGCTCACGCCTTGCAAGCCGAGGATCGCCTTGAACCGGGCGAGCGAGGCCAGCGCCAGGGCCATGGCCTTGGGCGACAGATCGCCACTTTCGGCAACGCCCTTGCCCAGGCGCGCGGTTACTTTCTCGTTGTGCAGCACCTTGGGCGCACGCAGCGGCTGGCCATAGATGACCAGGCGCACGGTGTTGGAGCCGATATCGATAATGGCGCGCTTGGGCGCTTCCTTGCCACGGGACAGGCCAAATGCCATCGCGCCGTCAATCGACCGTTGCGCCACCGCGCCGCAGCGCCAGCTTGGGCACCTTGCGCCCCTTGGTAAGGGCCGCGCCGCGGCCCGAAAGCGAAGGATTGGTCATGAAATAGCGGTGCACATTGAACGGTTTCTCGCCGGCATCGGATCGACAGGAAACCCGCTGATAATCGCCATCGGCGTTCAAAGTCCAGCTTTGCTCGGTATCGATCAGGTTGGCCAGCATCACCTGGTCGAGGATCTGGTCATGCACCGTGCGGTTGCGGATCGGCACCAGCACTTCCACGCGGCGATCGAGATTGCGGCTCATCCCATCGGCCGATGAGATGAACACGCGCGCGCGCCGGTTGGGCAGGGCGGCGCCATTGCCGAACGCCCAGATGCGGCTGTGCTCCAGGAAACGGCCGATGATCGATTTCACCGTGATCCGTTCGGAAAGCCCGGGCACGCCGGGCCGCAGGCAGCAGATGCCGCGCACGACCAGGGCAATATCCACGCCTTCCTGCGCTGCGGCATAGAGCCGCTCGATCAGGCGGCTGTCGGTCAACGCGTTGAGCTTGGCCCAGATCGTGGCCGGCTTGCCCGCGCGGGCAAAGGCAATCTCGCGCTCGATGCAATCATACAGCGTGCGGCGCAGCCCGATGGGCGAGATCGAGAGGAACTCGGTGTTCTTGGGCTCGACATAGCCGGTGATGAAGTTGAACAGCTGCCCGGCGTCGCGGCCCGCCTTGGGATCGGCGGTGAAGAACGACAGGTCGGTATAGATGCGCGCGGTCACCGGGTGATAATTGCCGGTGCCAAAGTGGCAGTAGGTGCGATAGCCATCACCCTCGCGCCGCACCACCATCGAAACCTTGGCGTGGGTCTTCCAGTCGACAAAGCCATAGATCACCTGAACCCCGGCGCGCTCCAGCTGGCTCGCCCAGTGCAGGTTCTGCTCCTCGTCGAACCGCGCTTTCAGTTCGACCACGGCGGTGACGGACTTGCCCGCCTCGGCCGCGGCGATCAGCGCGGCGATCACGGCCGATTGCTTGCCGGCGCGATAGAGCGTCTGCTTGATCGCCACCACGTCGGGGTCTTCGGCAGCCTGGCGCAGGAAATCGACCACCACGTCGAAACTTTCGAACGGGTGGTGGATCACCAGATCCTTTTCGCGGATCGCGGCAAAGCAATCGCCATCGTGTTCCAGCACGCGTTCGGGATAGCGCGGGTTATAGGGTTCGAATTTCAGTTCCGGGCGCGGCATGTCGACGATCTGGGAAAGGCCGTTCATCGCCAGCAGGCCGCGCGATTTCACCACCAGGGCGTGGTCCAGCCGCAGCTTGTCGCGCAGCAGCTGTTCGGCCGTGGGATCGAAATCATCCTGCAATTGCAGCATGATCACCTTGCCGCGCCGGCGCCGCTGGATCGCCGTGCGGAAATAGCGCACCAGGTCTTCGGCGTCTTCCTCGATTTCCATGTCGCTGTCGCGCAGCACGCGGAACGTGCCCGAACCCTGGATGCGGAAGCCGGGAAAAACCGTGGCGGCATTGCGGCGCACCAGTTCCTCGATGCTGATCCAGCCGCCATCGTCGGGCAGGCGCACAAAGCGCGGCAGCGCCGGCGGCACCAGGATCATCTCGGTTACCGGGTCGTTATCGGCCACCCGCACCATCGAAAACAGGATGCCCGTGCCCTGGTTGGCAATGAACGGAAACGGGTGCGCCGGATCGATCGCCTGCGGGGTGAGCACCGGCATGACATGCTCGGTGAAATAGCGGGCCAGCCAATCGGCCTGGGCACGGGGCAGGGGCTTGTCCCCCACGAGGTGGATGCCGGCCTCGGCCAAAAGGTCTGACAGTTCGCCCAGCACCACGCGCTGGGCGCTGACCAGGTCTTCCACCGCGCCGTGGATCTGCTGCAACTGCTGGGCCGGGCTGAACCCGTCGATCGATACCTCGTCGATCCCGCGCCGCACCTGGCCGGCGATGCCGGCCACGCGCACCATCATGAATTCGTCCAGGTTGCTGCCCGAAATCGACAGGAACCGCAGCCGCTCCAGCAAGGGATAGTTGGTATTCTGCGCCTCGGCCAGAACACGGCGGTTGAACATCAGCCAGCTCAACTCGCGGTTGAAATAGCGCAGCGGTGGCGGGCCGTCGGCCAGCGAGGCCATGCCCTGCATCGGCAGCACGCCACCTGGCGCTGCACTGGTTTCTGCCACGATTGCTGTCCTGCTTGTTGTTGCGGTCCCGCGCGCCATCGTTCCGCTTTGCTACTCTTGTATGACAATGAGGATGTTAGAAACGGGCCGCGGCGGCTTGGCAAGTGCAAAGCGGGCCTGTCAGGAAACGTTACAAGCCGCGCGTTAATCTCTACTCGTTTTGTCGAGAATCGCGCCCGTTTCGCCGCCCACCCGCTCGCCAGACCCCCGCATGACGCTAGATTGCAATCCTGGCCCCGGTGAGTCGCGTGCTTGGCACGTGGCTTCGGCCGATCCGCAGCGGGCTGGCCGCGCATGCCCAAGCCCGCTGCGGACTCCTGGTTTTGTGTGAATATTATCAAATCTTTGGCGCGTCATGGCGGGCCAAGGGTGCTGTCGTGCGCGCGGACGTGTGGCGCCGTTCATCGTGGCGAAAGTTTCGCTATCCGGGCTCCAACAACTCGTTTAATGTCTATCTGAAAAGTTGAGTATAAGAAGGGTTCAACAGGCACCGGAGCCTGCCTGCGCGCAACCGTGGTGGCAGGCTCCGGCGCGTCCGTTCCGGCGGAGCCACGACACAAAGCATTTGCAAGAGAGAGCCGATGTCCATCGAACCTGCCAGCTCTGACCAGGGCACCCGTGACCCGGACCAGGCACGCCTGATCGAGCAGTCGCTCGACAACGTGCGCGAGGCCCTTGCCGGGCTGCGCTATGGCCATGTCGGCCTCACCGTCCACGAAGGGCGCGTCGTGCAGATCGACGTGACCGAAAAGCGCCGCTTCAAGAACAACTGATCCGTCAGCACCGATAGTCAACACGCCAAGCAACCATGGCGGCAACACGGCTCTGGGGAGGGCCGCCGGCCATGGCAAAAACCAACAACAGACCATGCCGCCGCCGCCACGGAACCCCTCCGCGCGCGCGGTCTGGCATGTCGAAAGGGACCTAAGCATGCTCGTTCGCGCCCATCTCGCCGCGTCGGTGGCTTCCGCCGGCCTTGCTCTCGCACTGGCCACGCCGGCCCATGCCGCCGATGCGCCTGCCGCGGCAGACGCTGCCGCACCCGCTGCCCAGGCGACCGCCGCTGCCGCGCAGCCGATCGATGACAGCATCGTCGTCACCGCCCGCCGCCGCGCCGAAACCGTGCAGACCGTGCCGCTGGCCGTCACCGTGGTGGGCGGCGCGCACATCGATGCGGCTGGCGCGTTCAACGTCGGCCGCCTTACGCAGTTGACGCCCACGCTGCAGTTCTATTCGTCCAACCCGCGCAATACCTCGGTCAATATCCGCGGGCTGGGTGCGCCGCTGGGCCTGACCAACGATGGCATCGAACAGGGCGTGGGCGTCTATATCGATGACGTGTTCTATGCCCGTGCCGCGTCTTCCACGTTCGACTTCCTCGACGTGAGCCGCATCGAAGTGCTGCGTGGGCCGCAGGGCACGCTGTTCGGCAAGAACACCACCGCCGGCGCGCTCAACATCACCACCCGCGCGCCCACGTTCGAGCCGGAGGCCCGGCTGGAGGCGACTGCCGGCAATCTCGGTTTCGTCCAGCTCAAGGGCGCGGTGTCCGGCCCGCTCAGCGATACGCTGGCCGTGCGCCTGGCCGGCTCGCTGACCGAGCGCGACGGGACGGTCTACAACGTCAAGCAGCGCCAGTGGATCAATTCGCAAGACAACAAGGGCGCGCGCCTGCAATTCCTGTGGCGCCCGTCGAGCACGGTCGAAGTGACGCTGGCGGGGGATTACAACAAGCAGAACCCCAATTGCTGCGCGCTGATCTATGTGCGCACCGGCGCTACCCAGCGCCCGCTCAACCGCCAGTACGCCGCGCTCGCCGCGGCGCAGAACTATGCCGTGCCCAGCACCAATCCGTTTGACCGCCTGACCGACGAAGACGTTGCCCTGCGCGCCAAGAACGAAGTGGGCGGCGTGTCGCTGCGTGCCAAGATCCAGACCGGGCTGGGCACGATCACCTCGATCACGGCGTGGCGCTATTGGGATTGGGACCCGTCGAACGACCGCGACTATCTCGGCCTGCCGATCACGACCAAGTCCAACAATCCTTCGCACCAGGATCAGTATACCCAGGAACTGCGCCTGACCGGCGAGACCGGCCGCTTCAACTATACCGTGGGTGCGTTTGGCTTCTACCAGAAGATCCACACCACCGGCGTGCAGCAGCAGGGCCCGGCCGCGAGCAAGTTCCTGATCGCGCCCAGCAATGCGCTGTCCAACGATCCCAGCGTGCTCAACGGCCTGACGTCTGCGAATGACATCACGCTCAAGAACACCAGCGCGGCGATCTATGGCAAGTTCGGCTACAAGCTGACTGATACGCTGTCGGTCCAGCCGGGCGTGCGCCTCAACTATGACAAGAAGGACGGCATCTACAATTCCACCGTCACCGATGGAAATGGCGCGCTTGTCACCTTTGCGACCAACAACACTGCGCGGCAAAAGGCCCAGCTGGCCGTGCTCGCGCCGCAGTATTTCGTCGCCAATTTCAGCGATTGGAACCTGTCGGGCGACGTGACGCTGGCCTGGGACCCGACCAGCGACGTGCACGTCTATGGCACTTATGCGCGCAGCTTCAAGTCGGGTGGCATCAATCTCAACGGCGTGCCGGCCAACACCGATGGCACCCCGCTGCTGCAGTTCGCCACGATCAAGCCGGAACGCGTCAACCACTTTGAACTGGGCATCAAGACGCAGTTCTGGAACCGCAAGGGCACTTTCAATGTCGCCGCGTTCCGCACCGATATCAACGACTATCAGGCGCAGGTGACGAACTACACCGTGGGCGCGCTGCGCGGCTATCTCGCCAACGCCGAAAAGGTGCGCACGCAAGGTGTCGAAGTCGATTTCGCGCTGCGGCCGAGCGAGCGGATCAGCCTCTATTCCAACGCCGCCTATACCGATGCCAAGTATGTGCGCTTCAAGAACGCGCCGTGCGCACCGGAACTGTCGGGCGGCACCCAGACCGTGGACGCCAACGGCAACCTGATCGGCACGCCAGCCGCGCCCGGCACGCCCGGCATCAGCCCGCTGTCGTGCGACATTTCCGGCCAGGTGCTGCCCGGCGTGTCGAAGTGGTCGTTCTCCTATGGCGGCGAAGTCAACCTGCCGGTCCAGGCGTTCGGCGGGGAAGGGCAGGTCTACCTCGGCGTCGATGGCAACTATCGCTCGCGCTTTTCGTCCAACCCCACGCCTTCGGCCTATACCTGGATCGAAGGCTATGCGCTCACCAACTTCCGCCTGGGCGTGCGCCGCGAGGGCCGCTTCGACATCTATGGCTGGCTGCGCAACGCCTTTGACACGCACTATTTCGAACAACTCGCGGTCGGTTCGGGCAATACCGGCCTGATCGTGGGCCAGGTGGGCGATCCGCGCACCTATGGCCTGACCGTGCGCACGCAGTTCTAAGCCTCGCGCGGGGAAGGGGGCTTCGACAGGCTCAGGGCCTGGCATCAGCCAGGCCCCGCAGCCCTCAACGGTTGCCGTCGATGAAATCGCCCAGCGGGCCCAGCACCGAGCCTTCACCACGGTTGCTGCCCCCGCCGGGTATGGCCGCAGCCACCACCCGTCCGGCCAGGCGGGCAAAGGGCAGGGACTGAATCCATACTTTGCCTGGCCCGGTCAGCCGGGCAAAGAACAGGCCTTCGCCGCCGAACAGCACGCTGCGCACGCCACCTGCGCGCACCAGGTCGAAATCGATCGAGGGCGTATAGGCAGCCAGGCACCCGGTATCGACATGGAGTTGTTCTCCCGGACCAAGCTCGCGTTCCACCAGCGTGCCGCCCATCTGGACAAACACCCAGCCATCGCCATCCAGCCGCTGCATGACAAAGCCTTCGCCGCCAAACAGGCCGGTCATGATCCGGCGCTGGAACGCGATGCCGATCGACACGCCGCGCGCCGCCGCCAGAAAGCTGTCCTTCTGGCAGATCAGCGTGCCGCCCAGGTCAGACAGCTTGAGTGGCAGGATCGTGCCCGGCACAGGGGCGGCAAACGCAACCCGCGCCTTGCCTTGGCCATGGTGGGTAAAGACCGTCGTGAACAGGCTCGCCCCGGTGACCAGGCGCTTGCCCGCGCCCAGCAGCTTGCCCATGAAGCCGCCGCCATCGCCATCGCTGCCATCGCCAAACACCGTGGTCATCTCGATCGCGGCATCCTTCCAGACAAATGCTCCGGCCTCGGCCACGGCGCTCTCACCAGGATCGAGTTCGATCTCGACGAACTGCAGGTCGTTGCCGCGAATGGCAAAGTCCACGTCGTCGGCAATGCCGGCGCGGCGGCTGTGGCTCCAGGGGCTGCTGCTCATGGGAAATGCGGTCTCCTGATGGCGCGGGGCAGGGCGCCCACGTGCGGTGACGCACCGAACCATGGCATGGCTGCCACGCCTGCTCCAGCGCGGTTCGGCATGATGACGATGGCAGTCGATCGGTGACATGAAGCGGTGGAATAGCGGCTGATTCTGCCGCGCTGTGCAGGGCATATCAAAAGCCACAATCGCCTGTTATAGACAGCGTGGGTGGCCAAGAGGATGAGGAGAATTTCGCGGCATGAATGACACGTTTTCGCGGGGCCTGTCGCCAAAGCGCTATGCCCTGAGTGCGATCATCCTCCACTGGGCGATTGCCGCGTTGCTGCTGTTCCAGGTGTCGCTCGGCTGGCGGCTGGAAGACCTGCCCAAGGGCACGGCGGCCTTTGCCGGCTATCAGTTCCACAAATCCGTCGGCTTCCTGATCCTGGCGCTCAGCCTGGCGCGCCTGGGCGTGCGGCTGGTCGCGCGGCGCCCGGCACCGGCCGAAGGCACGCCGGCAGTCAAGCTGCTGGTCAAGGTCGTGCATTTGCTGCTCTATGCGGTGATGATCGTGGGCCCGCTGTCGGGCTGGATCATGGTCTCCACCTCCAAGATCCGCATGCAGACCATGGTGTTCGGCAAGCTGCCGATGCCCAATCTGCCGGTGGGCCATGCCTGGCACGAACCGGCCGAAACCATCCACGGCGCGCTGGGCCTGGTCACGCTGTCGCTGGTCGTGCTGCATGTGGCTGGTGCGCTGCGCCATCATTTCATGGGCGATGACCTGCTGGGGCGGATGATCCCGGCCAACACCCGCCGTGGGCTGACCATCGGCGTGATCGTTGCGCTGATCGCATCGGCCGGCGCCATGGCGCTGGCCAAGGTCTGGCCGTTCGGTGGGCCGGCGACGGCGCCGGTTGCGGCGGCTTCGGCCGATCCCGATGGCGATGAGTCAGAAGCGGCCACCGATATGGCCAGCGATGCCGCGGTTCAGGCGCCGGCCAGCGCGGCGGCGCCTGTGGCGGACGCATCTGCCGGTACGGCGACAGACACCAAGGCGGTCGCCTGGCAACTCGCGCCCGGTGGCAAGCTTGGCTTCCACGCGACCTATTCGGGTGACGCGATCAACGGCAGCTTTGGCCGCTGGGACGCCAAGATCATGTTCTCGCCCGATGATCTGGCCCATTCCACGCTGCGTGCCACGATCGATCTGGCCTCGGTCGGCACCGGCGACGCGCAGCGCGATGACATGCTCAAGGGTGACAACTTCTTCCGCGCCGCCGCGCATCCCCAGGCGATCTATACCGCGTCGCGGTTCCGCGCGCAGTCGCCCGGGCACTATGTCGCCGAAGGTACGCTGTCGCTGGGTGGGAAGATCCGCCCGGTGCCGCTGGCCTTTGTGCTGACGATCGATGGCGATCGGGCCACCGCGCACGGCACCGCCACGCTGTCGCGCACGGCGTTTGGTGTGGGCACCGGGGAATGGGGTGGCACCGATACGCTGCTCGATGGCGTGACGGTCGATTTCGCGCTCAAGGCCAAGCGCCAGTCGTGATCCGCTTTCCCGCCCCGCCGCCTGGCCGATGCCGGGCGGAGGCGGGATGCGATCGATCAGCGCGGCGCGCCCGGTGTTCCCTGTTGGCGCACCCCGGCGAAGAAGAAGCTGACATAGCGGTCGGCCCAGCGCATGTGCTGCGCGCGGTCTTGGCCCACTTCGGAACTAGCCATCTTGTAGTGGCCCAGGATGCCTTCCAGCCAAAAGCGTGCGGCGTTCTCGCAATCGTCGATGACGATTTCGCCGCGCTGCTGCGCTGTTTCGAACAGGCTTTTGATCTTGTTGACCGCGCTATGGTACACCATCGCGCGATAACCGCCCTGTGGGCTGCCAGCCTCGGTATCGAGCCAGTCGATCAGCCGCTCCATCAGATTGCCATCAGGCGAGCGGAGCAGTTCCAGCGTTTCCACCGCGCGCATGCGAAAGGTGTCTGCCAGCGACGTGTGGCTTTCCAGTGCCGCGATCGCATCGCGACGCTTGCCCATGGCGTGGTGCACCAGCGCTTCAAGCAGTTCGCGCTTTCCGGCAAAGCGCGAGTAGATCGTGGCCTTGCCGATATGGGCATGGCGCGCCACGCGATCGAACGTGAAGGTATCCAGCCCGCTGTCGAGCAAGACTTCCCAGCTGGCGTCGAGGATCTTGCCGTAAAGCTGTTCGGCCTCTGCCACCGAGGGGCGCCCCCGCCGCGGCGCGGCGGGCGATGCGATGCCGTCGGTGGCTGGCGCGTCAGTGGTGGGCGGTTGATCCGGCGTGGAATGCGGCGGCAGGCTCATCGGCTGCACTCCCGCTGCCCGTGGCCGTCGCCGCATCGATCTGCGCGATGAAAGTGTACGACGCCGAAAATTCCGCCACCGTTCCCGGCAAGGCCGATGCGCTGTCGCGTGCGGCGATCTGTCCCGGCCGCTTCACGCATTCGCGATGGGCGGGGCAGGACATCTCCAGCCCTTCCTGATAGGCCAGCCATACGCGGCGGCCGAGATCCGAAAACCAATCCATCCTTCCCAACCCTCTGTCCGAGTGGTTCACGCCTTTGCGGCGTCTTCTGAAGGAAAATTGACACAGATTCGGGCGTTCGCAAAGCGCTATAAACGGAACGGATCTGGCTCATTTCAGCGGTCCTGGGCCGGTGATTGCCACCCCAGGCCAAGCGCCTTTTCCACCGCGATGAAATCGGTGGTCAGCTCTGCCGCGGCCGCCGCGGTGGCTTGGGCTGCCTGCACCTGCTGGCGCTGCGCGTTCAAGGCGTCGCTGCGCGCCACGGTGCCAGCATCAGCCCGCTGTTGCTGCAGGGCTTGCGCCCGCGCTGCCTGGGCCTGGGTATCGAGCGCCTTGCCATAGACCTGGCGCTGGCTGCCAAAGCGGGTGAGGGAGCTTTCGGCATCCTGCAGCGCGGTCAGCACCGTGTTGCGATAATTGGCTTCCTGCTCGGCATAGGCCTGGCGCTTGCTGGCGACCTGGGCCTTGTTGCGCCCGCCGTCGAACAGGCTCCAGCGGATCTGCGGCAGGGCCAGGCCGATGATCTTGGACGGATCGACCACATCGCCGATGTTCATGCCGCCCAGGCCCAGCAGGCCCATGAAGCTGATCTTGGGCAGGCCAGCCGCGATCTGTGCGCCGATGTCGGCATTGGCGGCGGCCAGCTGGCGTTCGGCCATGCGGATATCGGGGCGGTTGCGCAGCAGGCTGCCGGGATCGCCCACGGCTACGCTCGCCGGCGGCAGTGGCAGCGGCGCCGGCGTAGTCAGCGTGGCATCGAGCGCGCCCGGTTCCTGCCCGGTCAGCACGGCCAGCTGGTCGATCAGCACGGTGATATCGGCCCGCGTCTTGGCGCGGTCACCCTCGGTCTGCGAAGCCTGCCCGCGGGCCTGGGCCAGCGGCTGTTCGGGCGCGGTGCCGCCTTGCAGCCGCTGTTGCGCCAGGTTGACCAGCTGCGCATCGATCGCCGCCTGCTGGTCAAGCAAGGCCAGCACGGCCTGCTTGGCACGCAGCGAGACATAGGCGCGGGCGATTTCGGCCGAGAGCGTCACACGGGCGTCGTCCGCACCGGCCTCGGCCGCTTCGGCGCGGGCGCCGGCCGCGGTGATCTTGCTGCGGGTGCCGCCGAACAGGTCCAGTTCCCAGCTCGAGTCAAAGCCGACGTTGTAGATCGTGGTGTCGGTGCGGCCGGTATCCTTTCCGCCCAGGATGTTGGACGGGACATTGATATAGGGCACCGCGCCCGACACGTTGAGCGTGGGGATCAGCGCGGTCTTGTTGGCGGCAAGGCCGGCACGCGCCTGGGCGATGCGGGCATTGGCCGCCGCGATGTTGGGCGAATTGGCCAGCCCCTTGTCGATCAGGCTGCCCAGCACCGGGTCATTGAGCGCATCCCACCAGCGCGCGGTGGGCGCGGCTGTAGTGGTCGTGGCAGCGTCGCCACGCAGGAACGCGCTGCGGGCGGCGGCGCCCGGCGCGGCATCGGGCGCGCCGGCATACTTGGGGCCAACCGTGGTGCACCCGGCAAGGGCAGCGGACGCGAGCAGGGCGATGGCCAGGGGGCGGAAAGCCATGGGGCGTGAAGAATGTTGCATCAGTGCATCGCCATGTTGTGGTGGCCCTTGGGCAGGGGCCGGAGAAGGAAAACAAGCGGAAGGACGACGGCAATGCCGACCATCAGCGCGATGAATTCATCGGTATAGGCCATGACCAGTGCCTGCTTGAGCACCATGCCGTCGATCGATTGCAGCGCCGCCGAAAGCCCTTCGGGACCGCCGCCGAACGAGGCAGCCTGGCTCGACACCCAGTCCTGCACGCTGGGGCTGTTGGCCGGCAGGGTTTCATGGATCGACCAGCGGTGAAATTCCTCGCGGCGTTCCTGCAGAGTGGCGAGCAGCGCCAGTGCGATCGACCCGCCAAGGTTGCGCGCCGCGTTGAACAGGCCCGATGCGTCACCGGCCTCTTCGGGCTTGACGCTGGCAATGGCTGCCTGGTTGAGGAACAGCATCGAAAGCGCCTGGCCCAATCCGCGCATCAGCTGCGACACGACAAAGTCAGACCCATCGGAATTGACCGTCAGCGTGGTATCGAGCCAGCACGAACCGGCCATCACCAGCATGCCGGTCAGGACCACGTAGCGCAGGTCGAAACGCTTCACGAGCAGCGGGAACAGCGGCATCATCATCGCGGCAGGAATGCCCGAGAGGAACACGATCTTGCCCGATTGATATGCGTTATAGCCGGCGATCGCCGCCAGGAACTGCGGGATGACATAGGCCGTGCCATAGAGCACCGCGCCGATCAGCAGGCCCAGCACGAACACCGCCGCAAACGCGCGGTTACGCAACAGCGCAAGCTTGATCACCGGCCGCTTGGCAAACAGCTGTCCCAACGAGATCAGCACGAAGCCGACGATGGTAACCCCGGTCAATTGCCAGATCAGCGAGGACTGGAACCACTGCTCACGGTTGCCTTCCTCCAGCACCACGGTCAGGCCGCCGAGGCCCAGCGCCATGCCGAGGATGCCCAGCCAATCGGCGCTGAACAGGTCGTCCAGGCGCATCTTGGTGTTGGACAGGCCCACCATCAGGAACACCATCAGCAGGATGCAGATGGGGATGTTGATGAAGAAGGCATAGTGCCACGACAGGTTCTCGGTCAGCCACCCGCCAGCCAGCGGGCCCATCACCGGCCCCAGGATCAGCGTGGAACCGAATAGCGCGGTGCCGACCGGTTGCTGATGCCGCGGCAGGCGCGTGGCAATGATCGTCATCCCGGTGGGAATCATCGCCCCGCCGGTGAAACCCTGGCCGACGCGGCCCACGATCATCATGGTCAGCGTGGTGGACAGGCCGCACACGATGGAGAAGCCGGTGAACAGCACCGAGGCGATCAGCAGGAACCGCTTGAGCCCGAATACCCGTTCCAGCCAGGCGGTGAGCGGAATGATGACGATTTCGGCCACCAGATAGCTGGTTGCGATCCACGTGCCTTCGGTGGAAGACGCGCCGATTTCGCCCTGGATGGTGGGCAGGGCCGAATTGACGATCGAGATGTCGAGCGTGGCCATCAGCGCGCCGATGGCCCCGGCCACCACGGCTAGCCAGGCAGTGAGATCGGCATTGCCAGAGCTGGAACCAGCCGCCGGCTTTGCCGCGCCACCCCCGCTGCCGGCCTTGGCCGGAAGGGTTGCGGCGGCCATTACTTGGCTCCCTGGTCCTGCTCGGCGCGGATCGCCTTGATCGCGCCCTTGGCGCCGCGGGTATCGACCTTGACCGTCAGCGACAGCCCGGGGACCAGCACCTTGCGCGATTCCTCGCCGGCGTTAATGCGGATGCGCACGGGCACGCGCTGGACGATCTTGGTGAAGTTGCCGGTCGCGTTCTGCGGCGGGATCAGCGAGAAGTTCGCCCCCGTGCCCGGCGTGATCGAATCCACCACACCGTGGAAATCGACATCGGGCAACGCATCGACATGCATCGTCACCGGCTGGCCGGGGCGCATCAGCCCGATCTGGGTTTCCTTGAAATTGGCTTCCACATAGATCGCCTGGGTCGGCACGATGGTCAGCAGGCGCTGCCCGGGCTGGACAAACTGGCCCAGGCGCACGGCCGAGGAGCCGACCTTGCCGGCGATCGGCGCGATGATGCGCGTGGTGCCAACATCGTTGCGGGCGGCCTGGCGGCTGGCTTCGGCCGAGGCGATCTGCGCGCTGGCCTGCTGCACCTGGGCCTTGGTCGTGGCGATCTTGCTGGCGGCGGCCTCGACCATCGCCTGCTTGGCGCGCACATCGGCCGCGGCCTTGTCACGCGCGCTGGTCAGCTGATCAAGCTGCGTGCGCGGTTCGGCGCCACTGGCGGCGAGCGGCGCATAGCGCGCCACTTCGCTGCTGTAATAGGCCAGGTCGCGCTGCGAGGCGGCGAGGGCGGCGCGGGCCTGGTTGAGGCTGGCCTGCGCTTCGGCGATGCCGGCAGAGGTTGCCTGTTCGGCGGCGCGCGCCACGCTGACCTGGGCATCGGCCTGGTTCAGCTTGGCGCTGTAATCGGTCGGGTCGATCTGCACTAGGAACGCGCCGGCAGGCACCTGCTGGTTATCGGCCACGCCGATCTGGCGCACATAGCCGGCCAGCTTGGAACTCACCGCCACGCCATCGGCCTTCACATAGGCATCGTCGGTCGACTGGATGTATTGGCCGTTGTTGCGATAATCGATGAAGGCATAGATGCCATAGACCAGGCCAACCGCCGCCACGCCCAGCGCGATGCGGCCGATCAGCTTCTTGCGCCCGCTCGCAGCGGGGCTGGTCTCTTCAGCAGGTTCGGTGGACGGGTTTTCGGCAGCAGTGTCGGGGGCGGGCATCGGGGGCATCCTGTCAGATCGGCAAAAATGGAACGAGACAGTTTAGTTCAATAAAAGCGCAATTGGCGAGCGGGGCCTTGAGCTGCAAGTGAAAGTTTTCGAAGCTGGCTTGCGAAAATTGCAACCTGAAACGTCAACGTGTTGGCTGTAAAAGGTTTTTCACGGCAGGCTGTGTGCCGCCAGCGCCCAGGCGTTGGTTTGTGGGCGGGCGGGAACCAAGGCTTGCACGCGCTGCAATTCGCAGCTGCGCAAATGGTTCCCCGGGCGCGGGCAGGCGAAGGGGCAGTGGGCATCGCCAGACGCCGCTGGCCGCTCCGCCGTGGCGCTCTTATCGAAAGGATCAATCAATCTGGGCGGAATTGATCATTGGCAATCCCCGTCGCCCATGCCTAATTGCTGCCCTGCAACGAGGGGCGCGGATGCGCCGTGGTGTGTCTTGCCCCTCTTGCCAGCATTCATTTCAGCCACGACCAACCACAAGGAAGTCGAACCCATGTCGATCGTCGGAACCAAGCTCAAGCCGTTCCAGGCCACTGCCTATCTCCAGGGCAAGTTCGTCGATGTCAGCGATGCTGACGTCCTGGGCAAGTGGGCCGTGTTCTTCTTCTACCCGGCCGACTTCACGTTCGTGTGCCCGACCGAACTGGAAGACCTTGCCGACAAGTATGAAGAGCTCAAGGGCCTGGGCGTGGAAGTCTATTCGGTGTCGACCGACACCCACTTCAGCCACAAGGCCTGGCACGACAGCTCGCCGGCCATCGGCAAGATCAACTACTACATGCTGGGCGACCAGAACCACACCATTTCCAACAACTTCGGCATCCTGCGCGAAGGCGTTGGCCTGGCTGACCGCGGCACCTTCGTGGTCGATCCCGATGGCGTGATCCAGCTGGTCGAAATCACCCCGGAAGGCGTGGGCCGCAATGCCAGCGAACTGCTGCGCAAGATCAAGGCTGCCAAGTACTGGCGCGAAAACCCCGGCCAGGTCTGCCCGGCCAAGTGGGAAGAAGGCGCCGAAACGCTTGCTCCCTCGATCGATCTCGTCGGCAAGATCTGATTCTTGCTGCCTGAACCGGGGCGGGCCAGCGCGCCTGCCCCGGACCCGGGCACCCCGGCCCCTTGCGCGCGCCCTTGCGGCGCTGGCGCCTCCCCCCGGCCGGAACGCTCGTTTTGTCTGCCCGCTCCGCCCATCCCAGGCGTGAGGCCGTCCATGGCCCCACGCGGCACGCACCCTCCTGCCTGAGAGAAACACGCCATGCCTATTCTTGACGCCCCCACCACCGCCCAGCTCAAGGGCCTGCTTGGCAACCTGCGCCGCCCGATCGAACTGGTCGCGAGCCTGGACGACAGTGCCAAGTCTGCTGATACCCGCAGCCTGGTCGAAGAAATCGCCGCGCTGAGCGACAAGGTTTCGGTGCGCCTTGACGGGCAGGATGCCCGCCGCCCGAGCTTTGCCATCCGCGCCGACGAAGGGCGCGCGCAGGCCGTCTTTGCCGGCCTGCCGCTGGGCCACGAATTTACCTCGCTGATCCTCGCGTTGCTGCACGTGGGCGGCCACCCGCCCAAGGAAGAGGCCGAACTGCTCGATGCGGTGCGCAACCTGGACGGGCCGCTGCACTTCGAGACGTTCTTCTCGCTCTCGTGCCAGAACTGCCCCGATGTGGTGCAGGCGCTCAACATCATGGCCGCGCTCAACCCCGATATTACCCACGTGGCGATCGATGGCGCGCTGTTCCAGGACGAGGTCGAGCGCCGCAAGGTCATGGCCGTGCCGACCGTCTATTTGAACGGCGAACAGTTTGGCCAGGGCCGCATGGACCTGGCGCAGATCGTGGCCAAGCTCGACACCGGATCGGTGGCCCGCGCGGCCGAAAAGATAGCTGCCAAGGACCCGTTCGACGTGCTGGTGGTGGGCGGTGGCCCGGCCGGCGCGGCAGCGGCGATCTATGCCGCGCGCAAGGGCATCCGCACCGGCGTGGTGGCCGAGCGTTTCGGCGGCCAGGTGCTTGATACCATGGGCATCGAGAACTTCATTTCGGTGCCGCACACTGAAGGCCCCAAGCTGGTTGCCCAGCTGGAGCAGCACGTGAAGGACTATGACGTTGACGTCATGAACGTGCAGGCTGCGGTCAAGCTCAAGCCCGCCAATGGCGACGGGCTGCACCACATCGAACTGGCCAGCGGCGCCAGCGTCAAGGCCAAGACCGTGATCCTGTCGACCGGTGCCCGCTGGCGCCAGATGGGCGTGCCCGGCGAAGACGAATATCGCAACAAGGGCGTGGCCTATTGCCCGCACTGCGATGGCCCGCTGTTCAAGGGCAAGCGCACGGCCGTGATCGGCGGTGGCAATTCGGGCGTCGAAGCGGCGATCGACCTGGCCGGCATCGTGCGCCATGTCACGTTGATCGAGTTCGACAGCCAGCTGCGCGCCGATGCGGTGCTGCAGACCAAGCTGCGCAGCCTGCCCAACGTGACGATCATCACCTCGGCCATGACCACGCAAGTGCTGGGCGATGGCGGCAAGGTGACTGGCCTGGTCTACAAGCACCGCGAAACCGGTGAGGAACACACGGTCGAGCTGGAAGGCATCTTCGTGCAGATCGGCCTGGTGCCCAACACCGAATGGCTGGGTGGCAGCATCGCCATGACCAACCGTGGCGAGATCGAGGTGGATGCCCACAACGCCACCAGCCTCGACGGCGTATTTGCCGCTGGTGACTGCACCACGGTGCCGTTCAAGCAGATCGTCATCGCCATGGGCGAGGGCGCCAAGGCCTCGCTCGCCGCGTTCGATTATCTGATCCGGCATTGATGGCATAATAAGCCCCCTCTTCTTCAGGGGAGGGGGTTTGGGGGTGGAGGAAGCCTTGCGCCGGGCATCGCACCACCCCCCCGGCCCCCTCCTCTGAAGAGGAGGGGGAGGATGTTTCCTTGCCACCCCGCTTTCGACAACCTTTTCCCCCAATCCCCTTGCCGCCACGGCCCTGCGCGCTAAGAGCGAGGCGTGAGCGCAACCATCGTCATCGGCGCCGACGACCGGTCGGGCGCCTCCGTCCGCATTGATGTTGAGGAACTGCTGGCCACGCGCCTTCTGGTGCAGGGCAACAGCGGCTCGGGCAAGTCGCACCTGCTGCGCCGGATTCTGGAGCAGAGCGCCAGCGTGGTGCAGCAGGTCGTGATCGACCCGGAAGGCGATTTCGTCAGCCTGGCTGAACCGTTCGGCCATGTCGTGGTCGATGGATCGGCCTATGACGGCACCGAGATCGTCAAGCTGGCCGCCCGCATCCGCCAGCACCGTGCCTCGGTGATCCTCGCGCTCGACGGGCTGGAACTGGAAGCGCAGATGCGCTGCGCCGCCGTGTTCATGAACACCCTGTTCGATGCCCCGCGCGACCAGTGGTATCCCGCGCTAGTGGTCGTGGACGAGGCGCAGATGTTTGCGCCTGCTGCCGCTGGCGACGTGGCCGACGACGTGCGCCGCCTGTCGCTGGCAGCCATGACCAACCTGATGTGCCGGGGCCGCAAGCGCGGGCTGGCGGGCATCATCGCCACGCAGCGCCTGGCCAAGCTGGCCAAGAACGTGGCGGCCGAAGCATCCAACTTCCTGATGGGGCGCACCTTCCTGGATATCGACATGGCCCGCGCCGCCGATCTGCTCGGCATGGAGCGGCGCCAGGCCGAACAGATCCGCGATCTGGAACGCGGCCATTTCCTCGCGCTCGGCCCGGCGATCTGCCGCCGCCCGGTGGGGGTCAAGATCGCCGACGTCGAAACGCGCGCGCGCAACGTGGTGCATGGCCTGATGCCGATGCCCAATGCCGCGGGTGAGGAGATGGAGGCGCTGCTGATGGCAGAGCCGCTGATGTTCGATCCGCTGCCCACGCCGCCAGAACCGGAAGAGACCGCACCGGAAAGCGGCGAACTGCTGGAGCAGATCGAAAGCAGCGTGCCCGCCGCCGAGCAGGTGGAGCCGCCGGCCGAACCCAGCCTGTTTGCCGCCGAGGAAACCGCCGCCGATATCGCCGCGATCCTGGCGGAAATGGCGGCCGAGCCGGATTGCACGTTCCAGCCGGCAGCGCAGCTTTATCAGGATTTTACCGTGCGCTGCCGCATGCAGCGGCTGGGGCAGGTGGGTATCGACCTTGCCGCATTCCGCCGCCGCTTTGCCATGGCCGTGGCCGGCATCCCCGACGATCGCGAGCCGCGCTGGCAACCGGCGCTCAAGCTGGCCGAAGGCGTGGCGGATGATCTGCTCGCCCCGTTCCTGGTCCTGGCCGTGGCGGCCGTCGAAGGACTGCCGTGCCCGGATGACGAGCGCATGGCCGAAATCTATGGCACGCGCAGCCCCGGGCGCATCCGCCGCCTGCTCGATCACCTCGAGAAAAGTGGGCTGATCGTGGTGCGCACCGATTATGGCGGGCGCCGCTCCATCGGTATTCCCGGTCTGGGCATGACGACGGCACCGGTCGAAGCCTGACCTTTGGTGGGGTTCGGCGCTGTTGCGCCGCAAAACATTTGCGCAAAAACGGTTCGTATGCCTAATGGACTTGATGCGGTAACATTCTGTGCCGCCGTCCGTCTGGAAAGGTTGCGCTTTGGCGTCCGAAGTTCTTACCCGTCAATCAGTTACGCCCGAACTGGCGCTGGATGGGCTGGATTCGGTCCTGGGCCTGCACATCGGGACCACCAACACGTTGTTCGTGTCGCGGCTGGAACGCCAGCTCGATCCGCTCAACGTCACGCCCAAGCAGGTGGCGATCCTGTGGCTGGTCAATGCCAATCCCGGGGTGAAGCAGACCGACCTTTCGCGCTTTTTCAAGATCGAGCGGCCGACGGTGCACCAGTTCGTGCGCCAGTTGATCCGCAACGGCTATCTCGTCAACGAACCGTCGAAGCTCGATCGCCGCGCGGGCGGACTGTGGATCACCGAAAGCGGCATGATCACCCTGGCCGAGGCGCGCCGCCTGATCGTGGCGCATGAAGACGAACTGACCGCATGCCTGACTGTGCGCGAGCGGTCCGAACTGTTCCGCATCCTGATGAAAGTCTATCTTTCCGCCCCGACCAAGGAGGGGTGAGTATCCGGCGCGCGCTGGTTTGCGCCACGGCCCGTTCAGCGCCTTGTCAGCCAGGGTGTGACATGGTCTGACATCACGCGGGCCAGGATGTGGCCCGCCCGGGAGACCGTGATGAAGCTTGCTCGTTTTTCGCTCGTGGCGCTGGGCGCCCTGGGTCTCGCCGCCGGCATGGCCGGAGTGGTGGCACCGGCCGCAGCCGCCGAAGGCGGCGATCCCGCGCATGGCCGCACCGTCGCGGCGCGTTGCCTTGCCTGCCACGATCTCAACACCGGGGCGACGCGGCTTGGCCCCTCGCTCAAGGGCGTGATCGGGCGCAAGGCTGGCTCGATGCCGGGCTATGCCTATTCCGAGGCGATGAAGAGCAGCGGCGTGACGTGGACGCCCGATACGCTTGACAGCTATCTCAAGAGCCCGACGACCTATGTGAAAGGCACCAAGATGGCGTTTGCCGGTCTGCCCGATGCCAAGGACCGCGCCGACGTGATTGCCTACCTGCAGCAGGCAACCAAGTAACAGTCGGTCTATTCGGCAATCACCAGTTGCACGCCGGCGTCGCGGATCGCGGCGGCGGTGGCAGCGGGAATGCCGGCGTCGGTGATGAGGGTATCGACCTCGTCCAGCCCGCACACGATCGTGCCCGAACGGGTGGTGAACTTGCTGCTGTCGACCAGCAGGATCACCTGTTCGGCGCGGTCGATCAGGCGGCGTTCCGCCGCGACCAGCACGACATCGGCCTGCATCACCCCGGCCGCGCCCACCGATGCTGCGCCCATGAACAGCTTGGGCGCGTGAAAGCGTGGCATCGATTCCTCGCCCGCCGGGGCCAGGATGATGTTCTGTTCGCGAAACACTGCGCCCGATGGCACCAGGATGCGCGTGCCCGCCTGTGGCAGCAGCGCGTTGACGATATAGAGCGAGTTGGTCAGCACTTGGAGATCGAGCCCGGCAAGGTGCGGGCACATCTGCAGGGTGGTGGTGCCGCCATCGACCATGATGCCTTCGCCAGGCTGGCACAGCGCGGCGGCTGCCCGGCCGATCGCCTGCTTGGCGGCAAGGTTTTCGGTGATCGCCTGTTCGAATGGCGTGCCCGACAGGTGAAAGCCGACGGGGCGGGCAGGCGCTTCGGCGCCATCGGCCAGGCGCGCGCCGCCATGCACGCGCACAATGCGCCCCTCGCTTTCCAGGCGCGAAAGATCACGCCGGATCGTGGCGGGGGAGGCATCGAGCATCGCCTCGAGATCGCGATAGCTCACGAAACCCGTGGGGCCGATCGCTTCGACGATCAACCGTTCGCGTTCCGCTGCATGCATGGCCCTGGTTCGTCCCTTCTCAATCCCGGCAAACCAGGGCTTATGCCCGGCGGCGCGCTCAAAAGCCATCATCTTCGCGCACAGGGCGCGCCGCGGCGGGCCACGTTAGGCAGCGGCCTGCAGCATGTTGCCCGCACCGATCACCACGGTGGCGCCCACCAGCAAGGCAATCCCGCTCCACACGATGGTGCGGGTGCGCGCGCTGGTGCCCTGCCATTCCTTGAGCGCAAAGCCCCATAGCGTGGAAAACAGGATGATCGAGGCCATGTGCAGCGTCCACGACGAGAAGCCGTACTTGCCCATCTGGCTTTCGCCCATGGTGTAGAAGAAGAACTGGCCATACCACAACGTGCCGCCCAGCGCGGCGAGGGCATAGTTGCGCAACAGCGGTGCGCGCCCGGTGCCGTCGTTGGCCGCGCCCAGGAACTGCCCGGCGCTGCGGTTGCGCGCGATCAGGATCAGGCACCAGACCAGGTTGGTGGTCAGCCCGCCGGCAAGCACGACACACAGCACCGGCAGCCCCTGGCTGAGGGGATCGGTGCCAGCGGCCAGTGTCAGGTCGCGGATCGGCTGCCCGGCATCGAGACCCCAGGCAAAGCAGCCCGACATCACGCCCGAAAAGATCGCGATCAGGATGCCTTTCCTGAGGTTGAATTCGGCCACGCCCACACTGGCGGTTCCGCCCAGGTCACGCTGCTTGGCGCTGCCCGCGCGCGCCACCACGATGATGCCGACAAGCGTGATGGCAATGCCCAGCAGCGTAAGCTTGCCGCTGGTGGTGGCGGCGATTTCGCCCAGCGTGCCATGGAAAATCGGCGGGCCCATCGTGCCGATCACGGTGGTCAGGCCCAGCGCCACCGCCATGCCCAGCGACAGGCCGAGATAGCGCATGGTCAGGCCAAACGTCAGCCCGCCAAAGCCCCACATTGCGCCCCAGAACCAGCACCACAGCAAGGTCTGGCGCGGGGCGGCGGCGAGAACGCCGAGCAGGTCGTGGGTGCGCAGCGAGGCAAACAGCCAAGGCGCGATGGCCCACGAGAACAGCCCGCCGGCAAGCCAGAACACTTCCCACGACCAGCGGCTGATCCGCTTGTACGGCACATAGAAACTGGCCGAGGAAAAGCCCCCCAGCCAGTGAAACAGCACGCCCAGTGCCGGATTTCCGCCCATCGTTGTTGCTTCCTCTCGTGTCTTTTATCGTGGTGTCAGGCCGGTTGCGAAATGGCGGCATGCCAGGCGGCGCGATAGGCGGCGATATCGCCTTCCAGCGGCGCGACGGGAACCAGTTCGCCCTGCGGCTTGAGCGTCGGGTCGATCAGGCGCAGCGCGCCGAACGACACGTCGTTGTGGGCATTGGCGGTATAGACCGCGAGATCGGGGCGCAGCGCGGCGAGTGCGCGCACGAACACCTCTGCCTCGGCAAAGCGACCTTCGACCAGAAGGTGGCCCCTCGCGCCGATCAGGCCGAGCGAAACATCGGCGACCAGTGCGGCATAGAGGCACGCGGCCGCGCGGCGGCCATACCAGTCGCGCGGCTGGCCGATCCAGCCAAACCTGCCATGGGGCAGCGGGCCAAAGCCGCGGCACAGCGTGGGCAGGATCATCGTGCCGTCGCGCAGGATATCGGGCACGGCGGCGAGCAGTGCGGGCTGATCGGGCTTGATATCCACCCGGCGGGTGTCGATCTCGATCAGGCTTTCGATCTCGCGCCCGCCCATGAACCGCGCAGAGGGCACGGGCTGGCCAAACACATCGACATTGACCAGGCAATCGCGCGCTTCGGGCAGGGCGGCGAGATCGACCGCCGTGCGCGCCAAGCGCATGGCGATGAACCATGTGCCGGTGGAAAGGATCGTGGCATCCTGCCCGGCCAACTGGTCAAAACCGCGCGCGGCCATCAGCGCGGCATTGGAATCGTGCAGCCCGGCAAGCACGCGCGTGGCAGCCGGTAGGCCGGTCGCCCGGGCCAGGCGCGGAGACAGCAGGCCGACTTGCGCCGATGCGGGCACCACCGGGGCAAACTGGTCGGCCCAGCCACGGCGCACCGCCATCGGGGCAAAGCCAGCCTGCGCCGGGTTCCACACATCGGAATGGCAGCCCAGGCTCGACACTTCGCTCGTGGCCGTGCCGGTAAGGAACCAGGCCCAGTATTGCGCCCATGGCATCAGCGTGGCGCGGCTGGGGCCATCGGCGGCAAACGCGGCGGGATAGAGCTGTTCCAGCCAGAACAGCTGGCTGCCAAGGTTGAGGCCATCGGGCAGGGCGGGGGAGCCGGTGAGGGCAAAGGCATCGCGCTGCGCCCGATAGGCGGCCATCACGGCGTCGGGGATCGGTTGTTCATAGTCGAGCGGGGGAAACGCCAGCGCGCCCTGCCCCACGCCAACCACGCCCGCGCCATGGCCGACCGGAACGATCGTGTCGATCGGCGCATCGAGCGGTACGGCGGCAAAGGCGCGCAAGGCCTCGATCAGCCAGTCGCCGATGCCCTGGGCATCGAGGCGGCGCAGCCCGTCGATCTCGATCGGGGCATTGGGCCGCACCTTGCGATCGAGCAGCGTGCCATCCGGGCGCCACAGGCTGACCTTGCTGAGCGTCTTGCCCAGATCGATGACGATGATGCTGCCCCGTGCCAAGCCACTCGCTCTCCGTTTGGTGGCGCTGCGCGGGAGAATCTCCACGCCGGCGCCATGTGTGGAAATGATCAATATCAATCATTCTTGATCAATTCCACCAAAAATGTTAGCAGCCCTGCGACGCGATGCAATCATCCTGGTTGCGCCGCCCCATGTTCACCGGCCGATCGGGCAGCGACTCGATGGCCCAATCCATGCAGGATGCCATGACCGTCGAAACGCTTGTTGCTGCAGACGCCGCCATTCCCTTTGCCGTGCCCACCAGCCGCTGGGACGATGCCCACGCCGCCACGCTGTCGCCGGCAGAGCTGCTGCTCTATCGCTCCAACCTGCTGGGTTCGGATCTGACCGTGACCAATTTCGGTGGGGGCAATACCTCGGCCAAGCTCATGGAAACCGATCCGCTGACCGGCGCTGCGGTGGAAGTGCTGTGGGTCAAGGGTTCGGGCGGCGACATCGGCTCGATGAAGCTCGATGGCTTTGCCACGCTCTATCAGGACAAGCTGCTGGGCCTGGAAGCGCACTATGCCGGGCCTGACGATGACGACAAGATGGTCGGCTATCTGCCGCACTGCACGTTCAACCTGAACGGGCGCGCCGCCAGCATCGACACGCCGCTGCACTCGCTGCTGCCGTTCGCCCATGTCGATCACGTACATCCCGATGCGATCATCGCGCTGGCGGCCTCGTCGGGCGGCGAAGCGGCGACGCAGGAAATCTGGGGCGGCAAGATCGGCTGGCTGCCGTGGAAGCGTCCCGGCTATACGCTGGGCGTGATGCTGCGCGATTACCAGCGCGCCAACCCCGGCGTGCAGGGCGTGATGATGGCCAGCCATGGCATCATCTGCTGGGCCGACAGTGCCAAGGAGTGCTATGAGCATACCGTGCAACTGATTGCCGATGCGGCCAACTATCTGAATGCGAAGATGGCGGGCAAGCCGGCCTTCGGCGGCCAGGTGGTGGCACCCCATCCCGATCGCGCCGCTATCGCGGCCGATCTCATGCCCCGCCTGCGCGGCTTCATGACCGGCGCGCGGCGCAAGCTGGGCCATTATTCGGATGACGCGCAGGCGCTGGAATTCGTCGGTTCGGCCAAGTTCGAGGAACTGGCCGCGCTTGGCACCTCGTGCCCCGATCACTTCCTGCGCACCAAGATCGCGCCGCTGACGCTCGACCCGGCGCGTCTTCAGGACGATGGCTATCTCGCGCAGAAGATTGCCGATTACCGCGATTTCTACGCCGCCTATTACGAGCGCTGCAAGCGCGCCAACAGCCCGGCGATACGCGATCCCAACCCGGTCGTCGTGCTGGTGCCCGGCGTTGGCCGCATCACCTTTGCCACCGACAAGACCACCGCGCGCCTGGCCGGTGAATTCTATGGCAATGCCATCAACGTGATGCGCGGGGCCGAGGCGATCGGCGAATATATCGCGCTCGACGAGCAGGAAGCGTTCGACATCGAATACTGGTTGCTCGAGGAAGCCAAGCTGCAGCGCATGCCCGCGCCCAAGCCCATGGTCGGCAAGATCGCGCTGGTCACCGGTGGCGCCGGCGGGATCGGCGCGGCCACCGCCGCCCGCTTCCTGCGCGAAGGCGCCTGTGTCGTTCTGGCCGACCGCGACGCTGGCGCGGCCGAAGACGTGCGCGCAGGCTTTGCCAAGCAGTTCGGCAAGGACGTGGTGCGCGCCGTCGCTTGCGACGTGACCGACGAAGCCCAGGTGCAGGCGGCCTTTGCTTATGCCGCGCGGGAGTTCGGCGGGCTCGACGTGCTGGTGGCCAATGCCGGTATCGCCTCGTCCGCGCCGATCGAGCAGACCACGGTGGAACTGTGGGACAAGAACTTCGACGTGCTCGCCCAGGGCTATTTCCTGACCGCCAAGCATGCCTGGGGCCTGCTCAAGCGGATGAAGGAGCAGGGCGGCACCTCGGTGGTGTTCATCGGCTCCAAGAACGCGGTGGCCGCCGCCGCCGGGGCTTCGGCCTATGCCAGCGCCAAGGCCGCGGCCAATCACCTCGCCCGCTGCCTTGCCCTGGAAGGCGCGCCCGAGGGCATTCGCGTCAACGTGGTCAACCCCGATGCCGTGATCAAGGGCAGCAAGATCTGGGACGGCGACTGGCGCAAGGAACGCGCGGCCTCCAACAAGATCGATGCCGGCGAGGAACTGGAAGCGCACTATCGCAACCGCTCGATGCTCAAGCGCGACGTGCTGCCCGAAGACATCGCCGAGGCGGCCTATTGGCTGGGGTCGGAAGCATCGGCCAAGTCGACCGGCAACATGATCAACGTGGACGCCGGCAACGTTCAGGCTTTCACGCGCTGAGCATTCGGGAGAGAACAAGATAATGACACAATTGCCCCTGTCGGCCGATCTCATCGCCGAAGCCAATGCCCGCCATGCCGATGCGCTGGACGAAGACTATGCCGCGCTCGGCCGCAAGCTGGCCCGCACCGGGATCGATATCGATGACGTGCTGGGCCGCGTCGCCAGCTTTTCGGTGGCGGTGCCCAGCTGGGGCGCGGGCCGGGGTGGCACGCGCTTTGCCAAGTTCCCCATTCCCGGGGAGCCGACCAACATCCATGAAAAGCTGGAAGATTGCGCCGTCATCAACCAGCTTTGCCGGGTGACGCCGCGCGTTTCGCCGCACTTTCCGTGGGACAAGGTGAGCGACTTTGCCGCGCTGCGCGAGGAAGCGGCCGCACTGGGCCTGGGCTGGGACGCGGTCAATTCCAACACGTTCCAGGATCAGCCCGGCCAGGCGCACACCTATGCCAATGGCTCGCTGTCGGCCCAGGATGCCGCCACGCGCCAACAGGCGGTGGACCACAACATCGAATGCATCGAGATCGGCAAGCAGCTTGGCTCGACCGATCTTACGGTGTGGGTGGGCGATGGCACCAATTTCCCCGGCCAGCAGGACTTTGCCCGCAGCCTGGATCGCTATCTTGATGCCGCGGCCCAGGTCTATGCCGCGCTGCCCGATGATTGGCGCATGCTGCTCGAACACAAGATGTTCGAGCCGGCGTTCTATTCCACGGTCATTTCCGATTGGGGCAGTTCGATCCTGGCGGCGCAGGAACTGGGCCCCAAGGCCAAGTGCCTGGTCGACCTGGGCCATCATGCCCCCAACGTGAACATCGAGCAGATCGTGGCGCGGCTGCACCGCTTCGGCAAGCTGGGCGGCTTCCATTTCAACGACAGCAAATATGGCGACGATGATCTCGATTCCGGCTCGATCAACCCGCACCAGCTGTTCCTGGTGTTCAACGAACTGGTCGAGGCCGAGCTGAACCCGCGCGACGGTTTCAACCCGAGCTACATGATCGACCAATCACACAACGTGACCGACCCGATCGAATCCATGCTGTCTTCGGCCGAAGCGATCACCGGCTGCTTTGCCAAGGCATTGCTGGTCGATCGCGATGCGCTGCACGCCGCGCAAGAGAGCAACGACACGATGATGGCGTTCCAGGCGCTGCGCCGCGCCTATAACATCGATGTCGCGCCGATCCTGGCCAAGGCACGCGTGGCCGCTGGCGGCGCGATCGACGTGCTCGAAGCCTATCGGTTGAGCCAGTACCGCGCGCGCAAGGCGCAGGAACGCAAGGCGGTGGGGCTGGGCGCCGGCATCGTCTGATCCGGCACGCCGCGCTGGCTAGTGCGCTTGGGCCTGGCAGGGCAATGGGGGACGCCGCGCGCCAACCTCTTGCCCTGCCGGGCCAAATGGCCAAAACCGACAACAGATTTCCCAGGAGAGAATTGCATGATCGAGCCGGCCCTTTGCCGCATCCGCACCGCCCTGCTGCTGGCCAGCGCGCTTGCCGGCATCGGGGGTGGCCTTGGTGGCGGCAGCGTGGCCATGGCGGCGCCCGATCCGGCGCCGCCGGTGCCGGGCGTGGCTGCGGTGCATGCCGGCACGGCGGTGCCGCTCGATCTGCAGTTCCGCGATCCGCCCGCCTCGGCCCGGCCGCGCGTGTGGTGGCACTGGATGAACGGCAATGTCACCAAGGATGGCATCGCCAAGGATATCGACTGGATGAGCCGCATGGGTATCGGCGGCCTCCAGGCGTTCGACGCCGGGTTGATGACGCCGCAGGTGGTCGATCACCGCCTGGTGTTCATGTCGCCGGAATGGAAGGACGCATTCCGCTTTGCCGCCTATACCGCCGATGCGCGCGGGCTTGAGCTGGCCATTGCCTCCTCGCCCGGCTGGTCGGAAACCGGCGGGCCGTGGGTGCAGCCGGCCGATGCCCTCAAGAAAGTGGTGTGGAGCGAAACCGTGGTGCCCGGCGGGGTGGCGCTGACCACGCCCTTGCCGGCGCCGCCGCACGTGACCGGCACGTTCCAGGACATGGAGCTGAATGATCCGCTCGCCACGCTGACCAAGGAAGGCCCTGAAAAGGCGCACGAATTCTATGCCGATGTAGCGGTGCTGGCGGTGCCGGTGGACGCAGCACAGGCAGACTTGCCCGTGCCGGCCATCACTGGCCCGGATGGCAAGGCGCTGGATGCCGCCGCGCTGACCGGTGACAGCTTTGCCAAGCGGCAGACGGTTGCCCATGGCAGTGCCGAACAGCCCTCGATCGTGCTGGCGCGGTTTGCCAAGCCGCAGACGGTGCGCGGCGTCAGCCTGTTCATGGCCGGGGCCAAGGCGATGTTTGCCGGCGCCGTGGTGGCCCCGCGCCTGGAAGCGAGCAGCGACGGCACGACCTGGACCAAGGTGGCCGACATTCCGGTGTCCAATGCGCCAACCTCGGTAAGCTTTGCCCCGGTCACCGCCAGCCAGTTCCGCGTGGTCCTGGCGCCGCTGCCGTTCAAGGGATCGAACCTGGGCGACCCGGCGCCGGGCGCTGCCACCGACGTGGGTTTCCTCAAGATGATGGCGGCCGGTGCCACGGCGCCGTTCGATCTGCGCCACTTCCGCCTCTATGCCCAGCCGCGCGTCGACCGGTTCGAGGCCAAGGCCGGCTTTGCCGTCGAGCAGGACTATTACGCGCTCGGCATGCCCGATGCGGCCGCCACCGGGCCTGATGCGGCCAAGGTGGTGAACCTGACCGGCAAGCTGCGCCCCGATGGCACGCTCGATTGGACTCCGCCGGCGGGTAGCGCCTGGCGCATCCTGCGCTTTGGCACCAGCCTGCTGGGCACGACCAACCATCCTGCCGCGCCCGAGGCCACCGGGCTGGAAGTGGACAAGTTCGACGGCGCTGCCGTGCGCCGCTATCTGACGCACTACCTCGGCATGTATCGCGATGCCGTCGGGGCAGACCTGATCGGGCGGCACGGGGTGACCGCCCTGTTGACCGATTCCATCGAGGTGGGCGCGGCCAACTGGACGCCCAAGATGATCGACCAGTTCAAGCGCCTGCGCGGCTATGACCCCACGCCCTGGCTGCCGACGCTGGCCGGCGTGCTGATCGGCAGCCGCGCCGATGCCGATCGCTTTCTCTATGACTGGCGCCGCACCCTGGCGGATCTGCTCGCCTCGGAACACTATGGCATGGTCGCCCAGGTGGCGCACGAAAACGGCCTCAAGGTCTATGGCGAGGCGCTGGAAGACAACCGCCCGATGCTGGGCGACGACATGGCGATGCGCGCCAGGGCCGATGTGCCGATGGCCGCGCTCTGGACCTTTTCGCGCCAGACCGGCCCGAACCCCAGCTATCTTGCCGACATGAAAGGCGCGGCCTCGGTCGCGCACGTCTATGGCCAGAACCTGGTCGCGGCCGAATCCATGACCTCGGCCCTGGCGCCCTGGGCCTATACGCCCAAGGACCTGCGCCGCATCATCGACCTGGAATTCGTCAGCGGGATCAACCGCCCGGTGGTGCACACCTCGGTCCATCAGCCCACCGATGACAAGGTGCCGGGCCTTTCGCTGATGATCTTTGGCCAGTTCTTCAACCGCCATGAAAGCTGGGCGGAAATGGCCCGGCCCTGGGTGGATTACATGGCGCGCAATTCGCTGCTGTTGCAGCAGGGGCGCAACGTGGCCGATGTCGCCTATTTCTATGGCGAGGAAGCGCCGCTGACCGGCCTTTATGGCAAGACGCCGGTGGCCGATGCGCCCAAGGCCAATGCCTATGACTTCGTCAATGCCGATGCGCTGGGCGGGGTGTTGCTCAACCAGGGCAACGAACTCGTCAGCCAGGGCGGGGCGCGCTATCGTGCCGTCTACCTGGGTGGCTCATCGCGGATGATGACGCTCAAGACCCTGCGCCGGCTGGCCGAACTGGTCGATGGCGGGGCCAGCGTGATCGGCCTGGCGCCGCAGGGATCACCCGCGCTCGATGATGCGCAACCTGCCAACGCGGCGCAGTGGCAGCAACTGGTGGCCCGGCTGTGGCCCGGCAGCGGCGATGCCATGGTCGGCAAGGGGCGGGTTATCGCCCTGGCCGACGTGGATGCGGGCCTGGCGCGGCTGGGCGTGGCACCCGATTTCCGACTGGTGGGCGCGAGCGATGCGCAGGTGCCGTTCGTCCATCGCCAACTGGCCGATGGTGACGCGTGGTTCCTGGTCAACCGCCTCAACCGCAACGAAACGTTCGAGGCGCATTTCCGCGTGACCGGCAAGCAGCCCGAATTGTGGCATGCCGACAGTGGCAAGGTGGAACCGGTTTCGTGGCGCAGCGAGAACGGCGAGACCATCGTGCCGCTGACGCTGGGGGCAGAGGATTCGGTCTTCGTGGTATTCCGCAAGGCGACAACCGCCACCCATGGTGAACTGCGCGCCAGCCACGATGTGCCGCTCGGGCCCCTGGCTGGCAAGCCCGGCGCCGGCTGGAGCGTGGCGTTCCAGGCCGGGCGCGGGGCACCGGCGACGCTGGCCATGCCCACGCTGGCGCGGCTGGACCAGAATGCCGATGCCGGGGTGCGCTATTTCTCCGGCATCGCCACCTATGCCCGCACGTTCCGCCTGCCCAAGGGCTGGAAGAAGGGGCAGGCGCTGTGGCTCGACCTGGGCGAGGTGCATGACATTGCCGAGGTTACGGTCAATGGCCAGACGCTGGGCACGCAATGGCACGCACCCTATCGCTTTGACGTGGGCAGCGCCGTGCACAGCGGCAACAACACCATCGCCGTGCGCGTTGCCAACAGCTGGGTCAACCGCCTGATCGGCGATGCCCAGCCCGGTGCCACGAAGGTAACCTGGACGGCAATCCCGACCTACAATGCCGATGCGCCGCTGCGGCCATCGGGGCTGGTCGGGCCGGTGGTGCTGGGCACTACCCACTGACGCTGGCACACTGGGCCGGGTTTCAGGCCTCTGGCAGGGGCGGGGCGATCGAGTCCCGCTCCACCAGGTGATAGGGCAGCAGGCGCAGTGCCGGCGCCGCATCGCCATCGCGGTCCATCAGCAGGCTGGCAGCGGCATAGCTCATTTCCTGGATCGGCTGGTACACCGTGGTGAGATAGGGCCAGACCGACCGCGCCACCCAGCTATCGTCGAACCCGCAGATCGAGATATCGCGCGGCACGGCAAGGCCGGCCCGCGAACAGGCGACGAGCGCGCCGGCTGCCGAATCGTCGTTGGTGGCAAAGATCGCGGTGGGGCGCGGGGTGTGCGCCAGCAGATCGGCCCCGGCGCTGATGCCGCCTTCAAACGAAAACCCGCCATTGGCTTCCACCACCGGGCCAGTGTGGCCAAGGTCTGCCAGCGCGGCAAGAAAGCCAAGGCGGCGGCGCGCGGCCGCGCCATGGTTGGGCGGCCCGGTGAGCACGCCAAAGCGGCGATGCCCGGCCTGCCACAACAGCTGTGCCACGGCGGCGCCCGCCGCAGTATCGTCCATGCCGATGCCCGGCGCCTCCAGGCTGGGCTTTTCCGGGGCAACGCGCACGTGGCGCACGCCCTGTTCGCGCAGGAAAGCGAGCACCACGGGCAGATCGGCCAGTGGCGGCGTCAGCACGAAGCCATCGCAGCGCCCGTTGCGCAGCAATGCGGCAAGATCGGCCACGATCTCGGCATCCGGACGGGCCGAATCGATGCGGTCGATGCGCAGGTGATACTGGTTGTCGACACAGGCCTGATAGGCACCGGCCTGGATCTTCATCGTGTAGTTCGGGCTGGGATTGTCGAACAGCACGCTGATGATGAACGATCGCGCACCGGCCAGCGAGCGCGCTGCCAGATCGGGCACGTAGTCCAGCTCGGCAATCGCCTTTTCAACCTTGGTGCGAAGCACATCAGACACATGCGGCTCGCGGTTGATCACGCGCGACACGCTTTTCAACGACACGCCGGCATGGCGCGCCACCTCGTTCATGGTGACACTGCCGCTGGCGCGGGCGCTGGCTCGGCCCGATGCAGCATCGCGTGCAGCATCGGCGGCGGTCGCAGGGTCGGCTGGGCCAGGGTTTTGCGCAGGATCGGGCATGGCGCCAGCTATGAACGCAATTGTCAGGCAAGCCAACCTGAACAGGTAATTGACAACGCTGACAATGGTCGGCACGATAGAGCCGAACAAGCAGATGGCGCCGTGGCCATCAACGGGAAGGGTGCATGAATATGGGCAGGAGTTTAGTTTCGGCCGTGGCGCTGGCTGCGGCCGGCGTTGGCATGGCGCAGGGTGTGGCCCATGCCCAGGCGACGGACAGCGCGCCGGTTGACCTGACAGGTGCGGTGGCCCGCGCCGATCAGACCGTCAAGGCAATGCAGCCTGACGAGCGCACCACGTTGACCCATGGCATCATGGCCATCCAGTTGTTTCCCGGCGCGCCGCCGATCCCGGCCGATGCCGTGCCGGGCGCCGGATACATCGCCGGGCTGCCGCGGCTGGGCGTGCCGGCGCTCAAGGAAACCGACGCCAGCCTGGGCGTCGCCTGGGTTTCGGGCGCGCGCAAGCGGGGCGCCACGGCGCTGCCGTCGGGCATTGCCCAGGCAGCCAGCTGGGACCCGGCGGTGATGCAGGCCGGCGGCGCATTGATCGGCGCCGAAGCGCGTTCCAGCGGCTACAACGTGTTGCTGGCCGGCGGCGTCAACCTGACGCGCGACCCGCGCAACGGGCGCACGTTCGAATACCTGTCGGAAGATCCGCTGCTGTCGGGCGTGCTGGTGGGCGCGGCGATCCGTGGCATTCAATCCAACAACATCATTTCCACGATCAAGCACTTCGCGCTCAACGGCCAGGAAACCGGGCGCCAGTTCGTGGATATCCAGATCGGCAATGCTGCGGCGCGCGAAAGCGATCTGCTGGCCTTCCAGATCGGCATCGAACAGGGCCAGCCCGGCTCGGTCATGTGCGCCTACAACCGCGTCAACGGCGCGCGCGCCTGCGACAACAGCTGGCTGCTCAACACCGTGCTCAAGCGCGATTGGCGCTACAAGGGCTTTGTCATGTCTGACTGGGGCGCGGTGCCCGGGCTCGATGCGGCCATGGCCGGGCTTGACCAGCAATCGGGCGAACAGCTCGACAAGGCGGTCTATTTCGGCAGCAAGCTGGCGGAAAAGGCAGCCACCGACAAGGCCTGGGCGGCGCGCGTGGCCGACATGAACCGCCGCGTGCTGACCGCGATCTATGCCACCGGCGTCGACAAGCACCCGGTGACGCCGGGTGGCCAGTGGGACGCAGCGGCGCATGCGGCCGTTGCCGAACAGACGGCGATCGCCGGCATGGTCTTGCTGCGCAACCAGAACAACGCCCTGCCGCTGCTGCGCGATGCCAAGAGCGTGGCGGTGATCGGCGGCTATGCCGATGGCGGTGTCATGTCGGGCGGCGGATCGAGCCAGGTGCAGGGCGATGGCGGACCAGTGGTGTCGCGCCCCGTGCTGGCCGCCGGCATGTTTGCCGGGATCATGCAGCAGCAGTTCCACCGCTCCAGCCCGCTCGATGCGATCAAGGCGCGCGTGCCCCAGGCGGCCATCCATTTCCGCGACGGTCGCTATATCGCCGACGCGGTCGAGGCGGCGCGCCGGTCTGACGTGGCGATCGTGTTTGCCACCGAATGGCGCACCGAGGGACAGGACCAGCCCGATCTGTCGCTGCCCGATGGCCAGGATGCGCTGATCGCGGCGGTGGCCGCAGCCAATCCGCGCACGATCGTGGTTCTCGAAACCGGTGGCCCGGTGACGATGCCGTGGCTGGACAAGACCGCGGCCGTGCTCGAGGCTTGGTATCCCGGTGCGCGCGGGGGAGAGGCGATCGCCAAGGTGCTGTTCGGCGAGGCCAATCCCGGCGGGCGTCTGCCGGTCACGTTCCCTGCCAGCGTGGCGCAACTGCCCCGGCCCAAGCTCGATGGCAGCGATACGCTCGATCCCGATTTCATGGGCAATCCGCCCACGCCGACTACCACGCTCACGGCCGACTACAATATCGAAGGGTCCGACGTGGGCTATCGCTGGTTTGCCCGCACCGGGGCCAAGCCACTGTTCCCGTTCGGCTATGGCCTGAGCTACACCAGCTTTGCCCAGGATGGGCTGAGCGTGGATGGCAAGACCGCACGCTTTACCCTGCGCAACACCGGCCAGGTGGCGGGCGATGATGTCGGCCAGGTCTATCTGGTCGATCGCGCCGGCACCGCCAAGCGCCGCCTCGTCGGCTTCGCCCGCGTTCATCTCGCGCCCGGTGAAAGCAGGACCGTCAGCGTGACGATCGACCAGCGCCTGCTCGCCGACTGGCGGGATGACGGCAAGGGCAGCGGCGGCTGGACGCTGCCGGCGGGCAACTATGGCTTTGCGCTGGGCAGCGATGCGCAGACGCTGGGGCAGGTGGTGACGGTGCGCCTGGCGGCGCGCAACTGGAAGGATTGATGATCATGACCTTTCGCAAAACGCTGATGCTGTCGGGATTGATGCTGGCTGGCGCGCTGTCGCTGCCGGGCGCCGCGCTTGCCAAGGCCGCGCCGGCGGCGCCGGCCGCGCCAACCGTGACGGTGGCCCAGGGCACCCTGGTGGGCGCGGTGGAAGGCACCGTCGCCAGCTTCAAGGGCATTCCCTATGCCGCGCCGCCGGTGGGCGACCTGCGCTGGCGCGCGCCACAGCCGGCCGCGGCGTGGAGCGCGCCGCGCGATGCCACGCAGTATGGCCACGATTGCGCGCAGGCGCCGTTCCCGCCCGATGCCGCGCCGATCCGCACCCAGCCGGCCGAGGATTGCCTCTATCTCAACGTGTGGAAGCCTGCCGGCGCGGCCGCCAACGCGCGGCTGCCGGTGATGGTGTGGGTCCATGGCGGCGGTTTCGTCAACGGCGGCACCTCGCCGGCGGTCTATTCCGGCGCGGCCTTTGCCCGCGATGGCATTGTCTTGGTCAGCCTCAACTACCGGCTCGGCCGCTTTGGCTTCTTTGCCCATCCCGCGCTCAAGGCCGAAGGACTGGGCGGCAATTTCGGCTTCCTCGACCAGATCGCCGCGCTCAAGTGGGTGCAGGCCAATGTCGCGGCCTTTGGCGGCGATCCGGCCAACGTGACCGTGTTTGGCGAAAGCGCGGGCGGCATGAGCATGCACATGCTGCTGCAATCGCCCCTGGCGCGCGGGCTGTTTGCGCGGGCGATCATCGAATCCGGCGGCGGGCGCGATGGCACCATGCTGATGCCCACGATGGCCCGCGCCGCCAAGATGGGCGCGGCATTTGCGCCGGGCGTTGACGCAGCCGGCCTGCGCGCGCTGCCCGAAGAGAAAGTGACCGGCAACCTCAGCATGATGACCATGGACCAGCCGGGCTATTCGGGCCCGATGGTGGATGGGCAAACCGTGCTGGGCGCGGCCAACGATGGCGCCGCTGCCGGGATCTATGCCCCCGTGCCGGTGCTGATCGGCGCCAATTCGGCCGATGGCTTCCCGCGCGTGACCGACAAGGCCGCCATTTTTGCCAGCTATGGCGCCGATGCCGACAAGGCGCGCGCGCTCTATGATCCGCAAGGCACCGCCACGGGCCTCGTGGTGGGCACGATGACCAGCGCCGATCGCATGTTCATCGAACCCGCGCGCGCGGTGGCCCGGCTGCTCGCGTCGCGCCAGCCGGTCTATCTCTATCGCTTTGCCTATGCCCATCCCGAGCCGCTGGCCGCGATGGGCGGCGCGCCGCATGCGTCCGAACTGCCCTACGTGTTCGACAGCCTGCCGGGGCGCACGCAGCCCAAGGCCATTCCCGCCGAACAGCCGGTTGCCGACATGACGCACAAGCTGTGGGTGGCCTTTGCCAAGACCGGCCGGCCCGATGGCCTGCCCGGCCTTTCGCCCTGGCCGCAGGTGACGCCGACCGACACCACCGTCCATGTCATCGACGCCACCGGCGCGCACCAGGTGGAAGATCCCTATCGCGCCCGGCTCGATTTCGTGGAGCAGCATATCAAGCCGTAAATCTCCGATCCCGGTGCAGCAAAAATGCGGCTGCACCGGGATATTCAAGCGTTGGCGTTGACATTCGCGCCCAACCGGCTTTTTGTATTTCGCATGCTCTCGCAAAAAACGCGTTATACGATCCGTGCCCTGCAGCATCTGTCCGACACGTTTGGACAAGGCCCAGTGCGGCTTGACGCGATTGCCGAGGCGCAGAACATCCCGCGCAAGTTCCTCACCGTGATCCTGTCGGAAATGGCCCGCGAAGGCGTGGTGGTTTCGCAGCGCGGGCGCGACGGCGGCTATGAACTGGCGCTGCCCCCGGTCGACATCCGCTATGGCGACATCATCCGCCTGACGCGCGGCAGCTTGGCGCTGGTGCCCTGCGCCAGCCGCAACGCCCACGAACACTGCGCCAATTGCCTGCCCGAGGCCGATTGCCGCCTGCGCGGGCTGATGATCCGCCTGCGCGATGAAATGGCCGATATGCTGGACAAGGTGACCCTGGCCGACGCGATCACGCTGGTGCCCCCGTTCGAAGAGACCGCGGTCTGATCCTTTCCCCATTCTCGTCACCCCGGACTTGATCCTGGGGCCCGCTGCTTGTGTATCCGCCCAGGAAAGCGCGATCCCGGGTCATGCCCGGGATGGCCAAGGATGTGGCGCATCCCCGGAAAAACGCAATCAACCGCAACTTTTGCGGGGGCCGCGCAACCTTCGCTTGGCGAGTGCCAAGCCGCTGGTTATAGGACGGCGCATGACCCTTCCTGCTTCTGGCCGCAGCCCGCTGCGCATCGCCGTTCTTGCCGCCGCCACTGTTGCCATGGGCCTGACCGCTGGGTGTGCGGGTGGGGGCAAGGCCAAGAAGGACGTGGCCTATGTTGCCCGCGACGTGGACACGCTCTACATGACGGCCAAGGACCGGCTGGACAAGGGCGACGCCAAGCAGGCCGCTGCGCTGTTCGACGAAGTGGAGCGCCAGCACCCCTATTCGCCCTGGGCCCGCCGTGCGCAGCTGATGGGCGCGTTCAGCTATTACGTGGCGCGCGACTATGCCAAGTCGGTGCAGACTGCGCAGCGCTTCCTGTCGATCCACCCCGGCAACAAGGACGCGCCCTATGCCTATTACCTGGTGGCGCTGTGCTATTACGAGCAGATCAGCGACGTCACGCGCGACCAGAAGATCACCCAGCAGGCGCTGACCGCGCTGACCGAAGTGATCCGCCGCTATCCCAACACCGACTATGCCACCGACGCCCGCCTCAAGCTTGACCTGGTGAACGACCACCTGGCCGGCAAGGAAATGGAAGTGGGCCGCTTCTACGAAAAGAGCGGCAAGTGGCTGGCCGGCACGCTGCGCTTCCGCGTGGTGATCGACAAGTACCAGACCACCAGCCACACGCCCGAGGCGCTGTTCCGCCTGGTCGAATGCTACCTGGCCCTGGGTATCCGCGACGAAGCCCAGAAGGCCGCCGCCGTGCTGGGCGCCAACTACCCCGGCAGCGAATGGTACAAGCGCGCCTTCAAGCTGATGAACGCCAAGGGCGACGACATCAGCGCTGTGTGATTTGGGGCAGATTGTGAGTTGGAGAAGGGCGCTTTCGGGCGCCCTTTTTTGTGGGGTGTGGGCAGCAGGTTGATTAGGCTTGCGTTCGATAGCCAGTATTTATCCCGCCCCACCTCCAGCGGGACTGGATGGAAAAATGCGCCAAATTAGTACGCGAAATTCTGAAAATTGATCAGCTGTGAGGTGCGATGATTTAAGTATGACGTGAATAATGATATTTATACATCAATTACATAAATGCTAATCCGAAATTATCCGGTGACGGGCAGTTGGCTACTGCAACTTCAACGTCCTGCGGATCGTCCACCCAGCTCAAACTGAAAAACGTGTGTATTGATATTGCGCTGACATTTGCATTATCTGATGTAATATTGCTATACTTATGTCGAACATTGTTCATTGTCATAATATTAATTATGTCTGAATATTCATTTGACTTGAGTATTTTAAGGATAGGATTGGCGCAATTTGTAACTAATTTCGCGAAATTGATAGTCTCAATTCGATCGGGAAATTTTCCCTTGTGAATGACATCATTTCTGAATTTTACGCTTTTGTTATTCAATATTTCCGGCTTTTGGCCCGTATCAATGAGGTGCGAGGCTATAAATGCTCCAAGTTGACGCTCAGATTGGTTGGCCATCTCTTTCCAAGAATTCGCGAATTCAGAAAATTCTATATTACGTCTTCTGCAGACGGCTTCGATAAAAAATTCGTACAAGCGCTCTAGGGAAGCGGTGAATGATGCAACTGCATCTCTGTAGTATTCATCTGATATGGCTCTAACAGCCATTTCAGAAAGCAACTCAAATTTTGTCTGTTGTATTACAAATATATTTCTATGTCCGCACTGGCATATGGTGTCTATTATTCCATTTTCGGGAATTTTCACTCCTTTGGGTGAGGGTTTGTCCCAAGGATGGCGTGTTTCATCGCAATTTATGCACCGTGTAGTAATTTTCATTTCGATCGTCCCGCGTCAGGCAAGTGCAAAAATAGAGTTATATTGATGGCGGTAGGGCTGTGAGATGTAAAGCGCAGCCTTGTTACGTCTAATTGTGCACTCATTCGATTCGGGATGGGTTTGTACCCCTGCGCGTCTAATGAACACATATCCACATCATCAACCAACTCACCCACCGTCTGTCATCATCCCCATCGTCCACTCCTGGTCATAATCTACCTCTCCCGCCACGGCATGCCCGGCGGCGTCGCGGGCCGGGCGGAAGCGGAAGCGTTGCAGGACGAGGGCGCAGGTGGTGCTGTCGAGCGCGGCGTTGTGGCTCGATTGCGTGATGTGGCAGGCGCTGGGGCGGCCTTGGGGGGTTACCGCGATAGTGACCGACGTCGTGCCCTGGGCATGGGCTTCGCGGGCGGCGAGGGGGTAGTCTGACGATTTGATCTTGCCGCCGGTCCATTCCGGGTCGCTTCCGCCGGCGCCGTCGCCATTTCCGTTGGCGCCCGAGCCGGTGCCATTGCCGATGCCGCCAGCGCCACTGCCGGGGCCGGGCGTGGGCGCCGCGCCGTTGTGGCTCTGCGTGCCGAGCGCCACTTGCGGGGCGACGGGGATCGGTGGCGGCGGGGCGTGGATCACCAGCGGCGCATAGACCGGCGCGGCCTTGGCGCGCAGGGATGGCGGAGCGGCCTTGCCGGATGGGCGATGCTGGCGATGGGGTGGGGGCGGCCGCGTGGGCGCGGGTGGCGGCGGCGGGTTCAGTTGAACCGAGGTCAGCCAGTCATGCGTGGCCTGGCGCAGGCCGGCCGGCTGGGCAAGGCCAAGCCAGAGCGCGACGGCAAGCCCGGCCTCTATGCCGGCGGCGATGCCGGCAGAGACAAACCGGGATGATCGGGGCTGCGTGGCGGAAAAGGCCATGGTTGGCAATCCAAGCCACGCAGCCCCAGATCGGTCAGCGGCAGCGCTTCTTGGCGGTGATCGTGCGGTCGATCGCGCGGCCACCCAGGGCGCCGCCCACGGCACCGGCAACGATGCCCACCGGGCCGCCGATCAGGGCATGGCCGAGCAGCGCGCCACCGGCGCCACCTGCGACCAGGCCGGTCGTGCCGCTGGAATGACGGCACCAGCGATAGTGCGCACGCGACGAATAGTGGTGGCGGGCAAACGCCGGCGTCGCATCGATCGCGGTAAGGCCGAACGCCGCGACAATCGCGGGGGCCAGCGCGAGCTTGCGGTTGAATGAGCGCATGATTGTGTCCTTCCCGTTGTTACAATCCAGCAACAATGCTAGGGGTAACGGCCGAAGCGGCAGTTGGTTCACGCCGGAAGCGATGAAATCTCTGTAATGATGGCAAGCCTTTGTAATGGCGTGCAAAGGGATGGCTCAGGCCGCGTCCTGGCGCACCCATACGCTGACGCTGCCGCCCTCGCACCGCACGGTCAGCGCACCCTGGTCATCGGCCACGCATTCGCCTTGGGCATGGCCCAGCCAGTCGACGAACGTGGCGCCGGCGTGATCGGGGCCAAGCTCTGCCGTGAACGTCGCGGGTTCGCCGTTGCTGAGGATCACGACGCAGCCCGGCGCGTCGGCCGTGCCATGGCGGATGAAGCCGATGCAGGTGGGGCTTTCGAACAGGTCGGTCTGGGCGCCATGGGCAAAGCGCTGGCGCGCCTGGGTCAGGCGGGCAAGGCAGGCCACCGGGGCAATGGTGATCTCGTGGTTCTCCCCGTCGCCGCCAGTGTCTGCATAGCTGGCGCCAAAGAGATCGGGGTGGAACAGGCAGGGCACGCCACCTTCGCGCAGCAAGATCAGGGCATAGGCGAGCGGCTTGAACCAGTCTTCCACCGGCGCCTCCAGCGCCTGGAGCGGCTGGGTATCGTGATTGCCGACCAAGATGACGGCGTGTTCGGGCAGGCTTTGCACCAGCGTGCCGTCAAAGATCGTGCGCAGATCATAGCCGGCGCCGGCATGTGATGCGTCGGAGAAGCGGTGGACGAGCGCGGCGTCGAACAGCGTGAGCTGGTGGTCCACGCGATCGAGATAGGTGTGCAGCGCAGCCAGGTCAGGCTGCCAGTATTCGGCCACCACGAACAGATCGGGGCTGATCGCCTCGCGGCAATGGCCCACCCAATCGCGGAAGAACCAGGCGGGAATGTGCTTGGCCGCGTCCAGGCGGAAGCCATCGACCGGCACCTGGTCTGCCAGCCAGCGGCCCCAGAACTTGAGTTCTTCATAGACCGCGCGATTGCGGAATTCGACATCGGCGCCCATCAGGAAATCGAAGTTGCCGAGCTCCTCGTCCACCTCTTCGTTCCATTCGCCATCGCCGTACTGGTTGACGAGGCGAAACACGCCGTCTTCCTGCGGGTCTTCGATGCGGTCCACCCCGCTGAAGCACTTGTGGTCCCATACGAAGCGCGAATGCGCGCCGGCGCGACCGGGAAAGGTGAACCGGGTGTGGGTGGTGGCGTCGAACGCCTCGTCCTCGATCTGGGTGCGATCGTCCGGGTTGGTGCGGCGCACGCTGACGCGCTCGGTCTCGTCCGCGCCCATCTTGTGATCGAACACCACATCGTGGATCACGCGCAGGCCATGCTCGCGCAGCGCCGCGCAGGCAGCCTCGAGCGCGGCGCGGGTGCCGTATTTGGTGGGCACGGTGCCCTTCTGGTCAAACTCGCCGAGATCGAACAGGTCGTAGGTATCGTAGCCCACCGAGCTGGTGCCGCTGGCACCCTTGTAGGCGGGTGGCAGCCACACGTCGGTAACGCCCATTTCGGCGAGGTCCGGCGCGGCGCGGGCGGTATCGTCCCACAGCGCGCCTTCGGGAAGATACCAATGGAACATCTGGATCAGGGTGCGCTGCGACATGGGAAGCTCCGATGGGAGAAAGCTTCCCGGCAAATGCGCGACCGCGCGATTGGTTGCAGTGCATCATGGGGCAGCCTTGCGCCGGCCCGGGTTCAGGCGGCGCAGGCAACCCTTTCCACGGCGCTGGCCAGTGCGGTTTCGAACTGGTCGGTGGCCGCTTCCCAGGAATAGCTGGCGCCATAGGCCGCGGCATCGGCGCGGCGGCAGGCGAGCGCCTGGGCAATCGCGGTGGCGAGGTCTTCGTGGCAGGCGCCCACCGGATTGGGCAGGTTGCCCTGCGCGCCGCGGCCATCCACCCCGATCACGTCGCGCGGGCCGGCCACCGGGAAGGCAGCGACCGGCACGCCGCAGGCCATCGCCTCGATCATCACCAGGCCGAACGTGTCGGTACGGCTGGGAAAGACAAAGCAATCGGCGGCGCGATAGGCCTGCGCCAGCGCCGTGCCCGAAAGCGCGCCGGTGAAATGCGCGTTGGGATAGCGGCTTTTGAGCATGGCCAGGTCTGGGCCATCGCCCACCACCACCTTGCTGCCGGGCACCGCGCAGTCGAGGAACGCGCCAAGGTTCTTTTCCACGGCCACGCGGCCGACATAGAGCAGCACCGGTCCGGGCAGCGCGGCAAGCTGGGGCAGCGGGGCATGGCCAGGATGGAACAGCCCGGCGTCGATCCCGCGCGACCACAGCCGGGTCTGTACGATGCCGTGCCCGGCCAGTTCGCGTGCCAGGCTGGGGGTGGACACCAGCACTGCCGCGCTCTGCGCGTGAAAGCGGCGCATTACCGGCCAGAACACATCGGGGCTCAATCCCGTGCGCATCGCGGCGTAATCGGGAAAGCGCGTGTGAAACGCGCTGGTAAACGGCACGCCCACCGATTTGCACCAGCTGCGCGCGGCCCAGCCGATCGGTCCTTCGGTGGCGATATGGACGATATCGGGCGCAAAATCGCGCAAGGTGCGCCGCGTGCCAAAGCGGGGCGCCATGGCCAGGCGGATCTCGCCATAGCCGGGCAAGGCACACGTGCGGAACTGCTGGGGGGTTAGCAGTTCCACCACGTGGCCCCGCGCGCGCAGGTGCGCCACCGTGGTGGTCAGCGTCCGCACCACGCCGTTGACTTGCGGCGTCCAGGCATCGGTGGCGAGGGAAATGCGCATCAGACGGTTTCCGCCGGTTCCGGGGCCGGCAGTTCGGGCACGGCAGTGGGCGTGAAGGGCGCCTGCTTGCGCTGTTCCTCCACCCAGTCGACGATGCTCATCGCGCCGGTGAAATCCTCGACCAGGGCGGTGCAGCTTTCGACCCAGTCACCATCGTTGTAATAGGTGACGTCGCCGATCTGGCGGATTTCGGCGCAGTGGATGTGGCCACACACCACCCCGTCCACGCCCATGTCGCGCGCGGCGTGGGCCACGGCTTCTTCAAAGTCGCAGATGAACTGCACCGCGTTCTTCACGCGCTTTTTCATGTAGGCCGAGAGCGACCAATAGGGCAGCTTGAACTGGCGCCGCACCAGGTTGACCCAGCGATTGGCGCGCAACAGCACGGCATAGGCGGCATCGCCCAGGAACGCGAGCCAGCGGGCGTAGAGCACCACGCCATCGAAGCCATCGCCGTGGGTGATCAACAGGCGCCGCCCGTCGGCGGTTTCGTGGATGGTATCGAGTGCCAGTTCCACGCCGCCAAAGGTCATCCCGGCATAGGGGCGCAGCATCTCGTCATGGTTGCCGGCGATCAGCACCACGCGGGTGCCGCGATGCGCCATCTTGAGGACGCGGCGGACCACTTCGTTGTGCGCATCGGGCCAGTACCACCCGCGTGACAGCCGCCAGCCATCGACGATGTCGCCCACCAGGTAGAGCGTTTCGCATTCGATCGAGGCCAGGAAATCGAGCAGCATTTCGGCATTGCAGCCGCGCGTGCCGAGATGAAGATCGGAAATCCACACCGTGCGCACCCGCCGCTTGGGACGGAAGCCGCGCGGTTCGGGCAAGTCGAGCCAATCGGGCGCGCCCTTGATCCACTCGCTGACGGGGGCAAAGTTGCGGTCGCTTGGGCGGTCCATGACCCAGTCCCTTCATATGCTGCCGTTGTCTTGCGAATCTCATGGCACCGTCACATTGCGCGCTGGCGACACCGTGTCACCGTTGTGAAACAAGAGGGGAACAAATGGAGGGTGACGCCGGACGTGCAACCCGCTAGGAAGGAAAGCGATGCTGACCGGGCTTTCCATCCGCAATGTCGTCCTTATCGAGGCACTGGACCTCGTGTTTCCGGGCGGTTTGGGCGTTCTGACCGGCGAAACCGGTGCGGGCAAATCGATCCTGCTGGATTCGCTGGGGCTGGTGCTGGGTGACCGCGCCGACAGTGGCCTGGTTCGCGCCGGCGAAGACGTGGCGAGCGTGACCGCCACGTTCGAATTCGCGCGGCGGCCCGATGGCGTGGAAGCAGCCCTGGCCGAGGCGGCGATCGATTGGGAGCCGGGCGAGCCACTGCTGGTACGGCGGCGCCTGCGTGCCGATGGCGGCAGCCGTGCCTATATCAACGACCAGCCGGTGGGCGTGGCGCTGCTGCGCGAACTGGCGCGCTTTCTGGTGGAACTGCACGGCCAGCATGACGATCGCGGGTTGGTCAATGCCCGGGGCCACCGCGCCTTGCTCGATCGCTATGCCCGCGCCGATGCGGCAGAGGTGGCGCGCGCATGGGATAGCTGGCGCGCGGCCGAACAGGCCCTGGCGCAGGCGCGCGCCCGCGTTGCCAGCGCTGCGGCCGAGCAGGACCTGATCGAGGCGCACCTGGCCGAGCTTGATGCGTTGCAGCCGGTGGCGGGCGAGGAGGAAGAACTCGCCCTGCAGCGTGCCGAGATGCAGAAGGGCGAGCGGCTTTCGGGCGACCTTAATGAATTGCAGCACTTGTGGAGCGGATCGGACGCGCCGCTGGTGCAACTGCGCGGCGCGGCGCGGCGGCTCGATCGCATCGCGGCAGAGCATCCGCTTCTGGCCGAGGCGCTCGAAGCGCTGGACCGCGCGGTGATCGAGGCGGGCGAGGCGGAAGACAAGCTTTCCGCCGCGGCCGAGGCACTGGCGCACGATCCCGCGCTGCTCGACCGGATCGAAACGCGGCTGTTCGATCTGCGCGCCGCCGCTCGCAAGCACGGTTGCACGGTGGACGATCTGCCCGCCCGGCGCGAGGCCTTGCAGGCGGCGTTGCAGTCCATCGAGGGCGGCGAGGCGCAGATCGCCGGCCTGGCGCGCGTGGCGATGGAAGCCGGCCTGGACTATCGCGCCAAGGCAGAGGCGCTTTCGGTGCAGCGGGCCGAGGCGGCGCGCAAGCTGGACAAGGCCGTGGCCGCCGAACTCGCGCCGCTGCGGCTCGATGCGGCACGCTTTCACACTGCCGTGGTGCGCCTGCCCGAGGATCGCTGGAGCGGCCAGGGCATGGACGCGGTGGAGTTCCTCATTTCCACCAATCCCGGCAGTGATTTTGCCCCGCTGGGCAAGATCGCCTCGGGCGGGGAACTCTCGCGCTTTATCCTGGCGTTGAAGGTGGCGCTTGCCGAACAGGGCGGGGCAGCGACCGTGATCTTTGACGAGATCGATCGCGGCGTGGGCGGCGCCGTGGCCAGTGCCATCGGCGAGCGCCTGGCCCGCTTGGCCCACGGCGGGCAGTTGCTCGCCGTGACCCACAGCCCGCAAGTGGCGGCGCGGGGTGACGCGCATTATTTGATCGCCAAGTCGAGCGAGGGCACGGTCACGCGCACCTCGGTGAGCAAGCTGGACGCGGCCGGCCGCCAGGAGGAAATCGCCCGGATGCTGTCTGGCGCGGAAGTGACCGCCGAGGCGCGCGCCCAGGCGAGCCGCCTGCTCGAACAGGCCTGAACCCGTTTGCCCGGGTGGGCAGGCAGTTCCTCCACAGCTATGCCTTGCCCGGACCAGCCTTAGCGCTTTACGAAATGCCGTGATGGCGTATCGCGCCGGTGACAGGTGCAATTGTTTGGTGAAAGTGGCGCATGATGAGTGATCCGGCAGGCAGCGATCCGGCAGCAATGGGCGAGGCAGCCGCCGCGAACGAGCTGATGCGGCTGGCGCGCCAGATCGCCTATCACAACCGGCGCTATCACGCTGAAGACGCACCGGAAATTTCCGATGCCGAATATGACGCGCTGGTGCGGCGCAATGCCGAACTGGAAGCGGCGTTTCCGCATCTGATCCGCGCCGACAGCCCGTCGCGCGCGGTGGGTCACGAGGTTTCGGCCTCTCCCTTGCGCAAGGTGACGCACGAGGTTCGCATGATGAGCCTCGACAATGCCTTTACCGATGAAGAGGTCGAGGAATTCGTCGCGCGCGTGCGCCGCTTCCTGGCGCTGCCGGGTGACGCGGCGGTGGTCATGACGGCGGAAGACAAGATCGATGGCCTGTCCTGCTCGCTGCGCTACGAAGACGGCAGGCTGGTGCGCGCGGCCACGCGGGGCGATGGCCAGGTGGGCGAAGATGTGACGGCCAATGTCGCCCATATCAAGGACATACCGCAGGAACTTCGTAGCGACTGCGGTGTCGCGCCGCCCGCCGTGTTCGAAATCCGCGGCGAGGTCTACATGGCCAAGGCCGATTTCCTGGCGCTCAATGCCGCGCAGGAGGAAAAGGGCGACAAGGTCTTCGCCAACCCGCGCAACGCTGCCGCCGGATCGCTGCGCCAGAAGGACGCGAGCGTGACGGCAGAGCGGCCCTTGCGGTTCCTGGCGCATGGTTGGGGCGCCGCCAGCGCGGTGCCGGCCGAGACACAGTGGGCGATGATGCAGCAGATCGCGGCCTGGGGCGTGCCTGTCTCACCCCTGCTGACGCGCTGCGATGATACCGCGCAAATGCTGGCGCACTATCGCAGTATCCAGGCGCAACGTGCTGATTTGCCCTATGATATCGATGGCGTGGTCTACAAGGTGGACAGCCTGGAATGGCAGCGCCGGCTGGGCTTTGTCGCCAAGGCGCCGCGCTGGGGCATGGCGCACAAGTTCCCGGCCGAGCGCGCCGAAACCACGGTGGAGGCGATCGATATCCAGGTGGGCCGCACCGGCAAGTTGACGCCGGTGGGCCGCTTGGCGCCGGTGCTGGTGGGCGGGGTGACCGTCACCAACGTCACCCTTCACAACCGTGATGAGATCGGCCGGCTGGGTGTGCGCGTCGGTGATCGCGTGGTCTTGCAACGGGCTGGCGATGTCATCCCGCAAGTGGTTGAAAACCTGACACGTGACGAAGATCGGCCGGCCTATGTCTTTCCCGACCACTGCCCGGAATGTGGCAGCGAAGCGGTGGCCGAAGAGGGCGAGGTGGACGTGCGCTGCACCGGCGGGCTGGTGTGCCCGGCGCAGCGGACCGAGCGGCTCAAGCATTTTGTCAGCCGCGCCGCGCTCGATATCGAAGGACTGGGCGAAAAGACCATCGCCGAATTCTTTGCGCTGGGCTGGTTGGAAAGCCCGGCCGACATCTTCCGCCTGCGCAAGCGGCGCGACGACATCGTCGGCCGCGAGGGCTGGAAGGACAAGTCGGTCGACAATCTGCTCGCCGCGATCGAGGCCAAGCGCCAACCCGACGCCGCGCGGCTGCTGTTCGGGCTGGGCATTCGCCACGTTGGCGCGGTTACCGCGCGCGACCTGTTGAAGCGCTTCGTCACGCTGCCGGCGCTGCGCGCCGTGGCCGAACGCGCCCATGGCGGCGATGAAGAGGCCAAGGCCGATCTCCTGGGCATCGATGGCGTTGGCCCGGTGGTGGTCGAAGCGCTCGGCGATTTCTTCCACGAACCGCACAACATTGCCGTGTGGGACGATCTGCTGGGCGAGGTGAGCCCGCCCGATTTCATCGTCGAGACCCGTGCCAGCGCCGTCGCGGGCAAGACCGTCGTCTTTACCGGCAAGCTGGAAACCATGAGCCGCGACGAGGCCAAGGCCCAGGCCGAGGCGCTGGGCGCACGGGCCGCTGGCAGCGTTTCGCCCAAGACCGACCTGGTCGTTGCGGGGCCAGGTGCGGGCAGCAAGCTGAAAAAGGCAGCTGAACTGGGCATCGAGGTTATCGACGAAGCGGCCTGGGCCGAGATCTTCAAGGCAGCGGGATAGACGATCATGGCGCTTCACACCTGGTGGCTGTTTGTCGTCACCGTCTTTTTCATCTCGATCTCGCCTGGCCCCAACATGCTGCACGTGATGACGCGCAGCGTGACGCTGGGCTTTGGCCGGGCGATGCTGGCGATGAGCGGGTGCTTTCTTGCCGTTCTCACGCTGCTCAGCCTTTCGGCCGCAGGGCTGTCAGCAGTTCTGGTGGCGATGCCGCAGGTGTTTACCGCGCTCAAGATCGTCGGCGCGGCCTATCTGCTTTACCTCGGATACAAATCCTGGACCGCCAAGGAATCTCCGGTCGACATGGTGGGCGACGGGCCGGTGGCCCTGCCATCGCCGCTCGGCCTGTTCCGCACGGGATTTCTGATCGGCATCAGCAATCCCAAGGCGCTGCTGTTTGCCGGGGCATTCCTGCCACAGTTCATCGATCCGGCCCGGCCCAAGGCCGCGCAGTTTGCCGTCATGGTGGCAACCTTCGGCGTGATCGAGATGACCTCTTATCTGCTCTATGCGCTCGGCGGCCGCTCGGTGGCGCGCTGGCTGGAAAAGCCATCGCCGCGCAAGGTGTTCAACCGGGTGACCGGCGCGATCTTCGTGGCGTTTGGCGTGGCGATGGTGGGCAGCCGCGTTTGAGCGGTGGTGGTCGGGGGCCACCACCCCCCGACCCCCTCCTCTGACCAGGAGGGGGAGGTAAAGTCTTGACTTGTGGTGGAAACCTAGAGCGAGATTACCACTTCTGCGACCACGCGGGCAGGGCGCCGGGCTTGCTGGCGTGGATGCGCGCGGTGGCGCGGCGGCGCAGCCACAGGATCGACCAATCGCCGCGCACCTGGCGCGCGGCGAGACGCAGGCCGGCGCGGGCATAGGCCGCACGCACGGCCTTTTCCTGCGTGGCGAGCAGGCCGGCCAGGAGGATGTGGCCACCCGGCTTGACCGCGGCGGCAAATTCCGGCGCCAGTTCGATCAGCGGACCCGCCAGGATATTGGCAATCAGCAGGTCATAGGGCGCCGACAGGCGCAGCAGCGGGTGATCCATGCCGGCCGCGATGACCATGGCGAGCTTGCCGGGGCCATCGCCCAGCGGCACGCCGTTGGCATCGGCATTGGTGGCGACGACCGGGCCACAGACGGAGTCGATGTCGCTGGCGATGGCGCGCGCGCCGGGCCACAGATGCAGCCCGGCAAAGGCAAGCAGGCCCGTGCCGGTGCCGATATCGGCCAGGCTGCGCACCACCGCACCATTCGCCTTCATGTGCGCCAGCATCGCCAGGCAGCCAGCGGTGGTGGCGTGCTGGCCGGTGCCAAAGGCCTGGCTGGTGGGTATCAGGAAATTGCGGATGCCTGGTTCGTCCACGGCCGGATATTCCGGGGTGTGGACGTGGAACGGCCCTTCGTGGATCGGCTCCACGCCTTGCTGGCTGAGCGTGACCCAGTCTTCCTCGGGCAATTGCTCGATCACCATCGGCGGCGCGCCATCGGCGAACAGGGCGGCGATGGCGTCGCGCTCGGCCTCGCCCGGTTCGTCGGCCAGCCAGGCTTCCAGCTGCCACTCTTCGGGCTTGTCCTCGGCAATCTCGCTGCCGGCGATCACGATGTCGGCGTCCCAGTCGAACACGTCTTCGTGGGCGATCAGTGCGGCCTGGACGATGGGGCGCGGCGCAAGGATGGTGATTTTCCAGCTCATGGCGCGGGTCTTTGCGGCGGCGCGGCCTCCTTGGCAAGCGTCTCGTCAAGCCGGGCGCGGCCATTGGCGGCATAGGCGCGGCAGGCACCCGGCACTGGCCGGGGCGCTCCGTGTGCCAGGCGTTCGAACAGGTCGCTGGCGCCAGGATGGGGCGTGATCAGCAGGCTGCAGGGCAGGGCGGCAATGCGATCGAGCGCAGCGCGAAATGCCGCGACATAGGCGGGATGATCAGCAAAGCGCCAGCCCGGCGCAGCCATCGCGGTGACGCTGTCGACATAGGCCACGGCACGGCAATCGCGGCCCTGGCAACTGGTCCAGGTCCAGCTGGTGGAGCCGGGGGCGTGGCCCGGCGTGGCATGGGCGACAAGGCGCAGCGGCCCCACCACCACCGCTTCGCCATCGTGCAACACGCGATCGACGGCAACGCCCGGGAAAGGCTTGAGCCAGGCGGCCTGGGGATCGTCTGCCGGAACCTGGCCCGTGGTGAGCACGCGTGCGGCTGCGGGCAGGGCCGCCAGGCGCGCGCCAGTCAGGCGCTTGAGTGCGGCCAGGCCGCCAGCGTGATCGGAATGTTCGTGGCTGAGCACGATCCAGCGCACGTCATGCAGGCGAAAGCCGGCGGCAACGATGTTGCGCGCGACGCTGTCAGCAGCCTGCGCCACGCCCGCGTCGATCAGGATGTGGCCCTGGGGCGAGGTGACGAGCACGGCACTGATGCCGCAGGTGCCGACATACCAGGTATTGGCAAAGATGCGCTGCGGCGGCGCCGGATCGGCCCAACCATCGCGGCCCTGGCAGGCCTGTTCCAGGCTTGGCCTTGCGGGAACCGGAGCCTGAACCGGGGCCGGCTGCGATCGGGCAAGAGCCGGCGTGGCGCTGGCAACAAGCCCGGCCAGTGCGGCTGCGAAAGGAAGAATGGCACGCATCGGCTATGGTTTGCGCGCGATCGTGCCGCATGACAACATACGAATTCGGCTTGGCCCTTTCGGCGGCTTGCACCCCCGGGCTTTTCGACTAATAGCGACTCGTCCCGACCGGAAACCTCATCCCGGTCGCCTTTGCGATAATAAGGGGAAGTTCCATGGCGCTGGCGCACAGCAACCGGCCACTTTCGCCGCACCTCCAGATCTGGCGCTGGGGTCCGGCCATGCTGGTCTCGATCCTCCACCGTGTTACGGGCAATGGCCTGGCCTTTGTCGGCCTGTCGCTGCTGCTGTGGTGGCTGGGTTCGATCGCCAGCGGCCCTGAAGCCTACGCAACGTTCATGACCTATGTGTGGACCGGCGCCGATGGCGGCCTTTCCGCCATTACCGCGATCCTCGGCAAGATCGTGCTGGTCGGCCTGTCGTGGGCGTTCTTCCAGCATGCCGCCACCGGCATCCGTCACCTCGTGCTCGACATCGGCGTGGGCTACGAACTTTCGGTCAATGCCCGTTGGTCGGTCTTCACGCTGATCGCTTCTGTCGGTCTTACGGCTCTGTTCTGGGGCTTCGTGCTGCTGCGCTGAGCGCCGGCACGCCCTTACCTGATTTCTCGGAGGTACCATGGGTAACGGAACTTCGATCGGTCGCGTGCGCGGGCTGGGCTCCAGCCACGCCGGCACGCACCATTGGCTGGCACAGCGCCTCACGGCGGTGGGCAACCTGATCGTCATCCCCTTCCTCGGCATCAGCCTGGCGCTGCTGCCCGCGCACGATTATGCCACCGTGCATGGCTGGGCAGCCAAGCCGCTGTCGGCCACCATGCTGGTGCTGCTGGTGCTCAACACGCTGTATCATGCGCGCCTGGGCGTGCAGGTCATGCTCGAAGACTATATCCACGAAGAAGGTGGCAAGGTCGCATCCTGGATGCTGATCAACTTCGTGCCCGCCGCCGCTGCCGTGTTCGGCATCGTCTCGATCATCCGCATCGCACTGGGGGCCGCGTAAGCCATGTCTGCTGCCTACAAGATCATCGACCATACCTATGACACCGTCGTTGTCGGCGCGGGCGGTTCGGGCCTGCGCGCCACGATGGGTTCGGCCCAGGCCGGCCTGCGCACGGCCTGCATCACCAAGGTGTTCCCCACCCGCTCGCACACCGTGGCGGCGCAGGGTGGCATTGCAGCGTCGTTGCAGAACAACACGCCCGATCACTGGACCTGGCACATGTACGACACCGTCAAGGGGTCTGACTGGCTGGGCGACCAGGACGCCATCGAATACATGGTGCGCGAAGCCCCGGCCGCGGTTTACGAACTGGAGCACGCCGGCGTGCCGTTCAGCCGCAACGCCGATGGCACGATCTACCAGCGTCCGTTCGGCGGCCACATGCAGAACATGGGCGAAGGCCCGCCGGTGCAGCGCACCTGCGCCGCGGCCGACCGCACCGGCCACGCCATGCTTCACGCGCTCTATCAGCAGAGCCTGAAGTATGATGCCGACTTCTTCATCGAATACTTCGCCATCGACCTGATCATGGAAAACGGCGAATGCCGTGGCGTGATCGCGCTGTGCATGGACGATGGCTCGATCCACCGCTTCCGTGGCCATGCCGTTGTGCTGGCGACCGGTGGCTATGGCCGCTGCTATTTCACCGCGACTTCGGCCCATACCTGCACCGGCGACGGCGGCGGCATGGTGCTGCGCGCCGGCCTGCCGCTCCAGGACATGGAATTCGTGCAGTTCCACCCGACCGGCATCTATGGCGCGGGCGTGCTGATCACCGAAGGCGCGCGCGGGGAAGGTGGCTATCTCACCAACTCCGAAGGCGAGCGTTTCATGGAACGCTATGCGCCCTCGGCCAAGGACCTGGCCAGCCGCGACGTCGTGTCGCGCTCCATGGCGCTGGAAATCCGTGAAGGCCGCGGCGTGGGCCCGCACAAGGACCACATCTACCTGCACCTTGACCACATCGATGCCAAGGTTCTGGCCGAGCGCCTGCCCGGGATTACCGAAAGCGGCAAGATCTTTGCTGGCGTTGACCTGACCCGCCAGCCGCTGCCGGTGGTGCCGACGGTGCACTACAACATGGGTGGCATCCCCACCAACTATCACGGCGAAGTGATGACCATCGGTGCCGATGGCAATCCTGAAACCGTGGTGCCGGGCCTGTTCGCCGTGGGCGAAGCGGCCTGCGTTTCGGTGCACGGCGCCAACCGCCTGGGCTCCAACTCGCTGATCGACCTTGTCGTGTTCGGCCGCGCCACCGGCCTGCGCCTCAAGGAACTGATCAAGCCGGGCACGGCGCACCAGTCGCTGCCCAAGGACAGCGCGGACATGGCCCTGTCGCGCCTGGACCACTTCCGCAACGCCAAGGGCGGTTCGCCCACGGCCAAGATCCGCACCGAGATGCAGCGCGCGATGAGCCAGCACGCGGCGGTGTTCCGCACCGACGAGCTGATGGCCGAAGGCAAGCAGAAGCTCGCCGAAATCTATGCCTCGATGCAGGATATCGGCGTGTCGGACCGCTCGCTGATCTGGAATTCTGACCTGGTGGAAACGCTGGAGCTGGACAACCTGATCAGCCAGGCTTCGGTGACGATGCATTCGGCCCACAACCGCAAGGAAAGCCGCGGCGCCCATGCGCACGAGGATTTCCCCAACCGTGATGATGCCAACTGGATGAAGCACACCGTGGGCTGGTTCGACGGCTGGGGCGGCAAGAGCGGCGACATCAAGCTCGATTACCGCCCGGTGCACGAATACACGCTCACCGACGACGTGCAGTACATCAAGCCCAAGGCGCGCGTCTATTGATCCGCGCCTGACGGCAAGAAACCAAGCAAAGGCCGGGGTTGGCAAGACCCCGGCCTTTTTCGTTGATCCGAACCGGGGCTTGTTTGCGTCGGCCAAAGCCAGGCCGTGCAATACGTTGCGACCCATTGTTCTCAGGCCGGCTGCCGAGAAGATGGGAGATAACATGGCGTATTATCGTGACGGAGCGGAAGTAACGCTGGACCAGACCCAGGCGCAAAGGCGTTCTCCCTTCGCGACGTTCCTGGCCAACGGCAATATCCTGGTCATGAACGAGGATGCCGCGCACCCCAATTCGGGTGACTATATCTATTCCGTGTTCCGGGCCGATGGCGCGGCCACCGGGGTTTCGACGACGGTTCGTGACTATCAGGTTTTCTCGCTCGCTGACGGCAATGCGATCACCGTGCACGAGGACGGGAGCAGCGGCGGGCCGATCACGCTGTCGCTTTTGGACACCGATCCCACCAATGGCACGGCGAGCGCGACGATCACCATTCCTGCGCCGTCCGTTTCAGCCACATATACCGGAACATCGGTACTGGCGCTGACGGGGGCGGATCTGGGCAAGGTTGCCGTGGTCAGCAATGTCGATTTCGGGGGCAATGCCGCGCGCGCCGTGGTCAACATTGTCGATCTGGCCACGGCAAGCGTCGTGGCGCGCTTCACAGGGTCCAACTCGGGCCGGGATTTGCCGCCCAGCGTGACGCAACTGGCCGATGGTTCGCTGCTGACGCTCGCATTCGACAATGGCGCCTCAGGCGGCAACGTGGGTTACACCTATGCGATCCACGGGGTTGACGGCAGCACGATCAAGCCGGCGACGCTCTTGGCGCTGCCAACGACCTATGGCAGCGCAGTGGAAGCACAGGTCGTCGCGCTGGCGCAGGGCGGCTTTGCCGTGACCTGGGCGGAAAACCATTCCAATGGCGGTTTCGTGTCGCTGGGGGCGCTGCATATGCAGGTGCTCGACAGCAGCGGCGCAGTGATCCAGGCAGACACGATCGTCAGCCCCGATGGTCCGCGCTTCGTCGGCTCGACCGACGTGGTTGCCCTGGCCGATGGCGGTTTCGCGATTGCCTGGGCGAGCGCCAACCCAGCAGGCGGCGTGAACGGCGCCAGCGAGATTTCGTTGCGGACCTATGATCATGCCGGCGGCGAAATCGGCCGGGAGCAGATCGTCAACACCACAACGGCCGGCAGCCAGGATGCCGCGCAACTGATGGCGCTGGCCGATGGTGGTTTCGCCGTGCTGTGGCGCGACCAAAACGGCACCTTGCACACGCAGCGCTTCGATGATCAGCACGGCCGAACCGTCGAAGGAACCGCAGCGGCCGACACATTGGCGGGCACCGACAAGGATGATCTGTTTCTCGGCCACGGCGGCAACGACACGTTTGCTGGCGGCGCCGGGAACGACACCGTCAGCTTTGCCGACGCGGCGCATGGCATCTATCTCACGCTGGCAACCACCAAGCCGATCGACACGATCGGCGCGGGGACGGTGCAGCTCAAGAGCATCGAAAACGCCATTGGCTCGCAGTTTGACGACACGCTTTATGGCAACAAGGATGCCAATCGCCTGGACGGCGGGGCGGGCAATGACCGGTTGAAAGGCGGCGCCGGCGATGATCACCTGCTCGGCGGAGCGGGGGATGACACGCTCTTTGGCCAGGCTGGGGCCGACCTGATGGAAGGCGGCACCGGTAACGACGTCTATTATGTCGATGACGCCGGCGACCAGGTGGTCGAGCGCGGCGATGATGGCGGGATCGACAAGGTCTTTGCCACCATCAGCTATACGCTGGGCGATCACGTGGAGCGGTTGACCCTGGCCAAGGGCGCCGGGAACATCAACGGCACGGGCAACGCTGCGAACAATACGATCGTCGGCAACGAGGGCGACAATGTGCTGAGCGGCGGGGGAGGGATAGACAGCCTGACCGGCGGCGCAGGGCACGATACCTTCGTGTTCGACACTAGCCCGCTGGCCATCGGGCGCACGGTGATCCGCGATTTTGTCAGCGGCGAGGACAAGATCGCCCTATCCCTCACGGCGTTCGGTGCGGGATTTTATGGTCAGCCGGCCGGCGCGCTGGCGGCAGCCGAGTTTGGCTATGGCACCCACGCAACCGCCGCCGAACAGAGCCTGATCTATGACCGGGCGAGCGGCAATCTCTATTACGACGTTGACGGTACGGGCGCGGAAAAGGCGGTGCGCATCGGCGTGTTGATGGGCGCGCCCGATCTGCACCTTTCCGATATCATACTGGTGTGACCGGCGCTCGCCCCGGCGCCTGCTCCGCGCGAAAGCGGGCGGGTGCCGGGGCGATACAAGGATCAGCGGTTGCGCTTTTCCTGCTTGGCCTGTTCCTTGGCCGCTTCGGCAGCGGCGGCCTCGCGCGCGCGGTTGGCGGCCACGGCGCTGGCATCGCGCGAGGTTGCGCCACGCGCCGGATAGGGGCAGCCGCGCGACTGGCCGACGCCCTTGAGGAACGAACGGCGGGCGGTGCCGGCGAACAGGGCCACCTGCCAGCGACGCTGCGCTTCATTTGCGCCAGAAATTTCGCGGATGATGCCGCCAAACGGGATCAGCGAGCCGACGATCGACTTGGCGGTGTTCCCCACCTTGAGGCCGCCCTTGGTGTAATCGGCGATGTCGATATCATCGCCCAGCACGGCATCGAGCCGGCGGATTTCGGCGGTGATCCCGGCGCAGCCCTTGATGCCGGCCAGGGTATAGGGCGTGTCCTGCGCGCGCTGCAGGATCGGCGGAATGTCTTCCTTCTTGAGATTCACCGTTTCGAGCGGCGTGGCGACGATATCGCCAACCTTGGCATCCTTGGGCGCCACGGCGGTCTGCGCCTGGGCAGCCACGCTGCCGAGCGCGAGCGGAAGCATCGCGCCGAGCAGGGCGGCGCGGGCGGCATTTCGGTGTGCGAGCATAATCGGTAAAACTCCCCGGTTTCCCGCATTACGCTGCAAACCGGCCTAGGTTCCACACGATCTGCCGATCACACCGCGCCCGGCGCAAAGGTGTTGCACTGTGCCGGGTTGCCGCTGTCGAGCCCCTTGCGCAGCCACGCCATGCGCTGTTCGGAGCTGCCGTGGGTGAACGCAGCCTCGACCGGGGTGCGGCCCGCGGCCTTCATCAGCGTGTCATCGCCGATCTGGTGGGCGGCGCGCATGCCTTCCTCGACATCGCCGGTTTCGATCCGCGCGCGGTTTTGCGCGGCCCACACCCCGGCATAGCAATCGGCCTGGAGTTCCAGGCGCACCGACAGGGCATTGGCCGCGTCGGGATTGGCGCGCTGCGCCTGGGTTACCTTGTCAGAAGTGCCGAGCAGCTTCTGGATATGGTGGCCATATTCATGGGCCATGACATAGACCCGCGCAAAATCGCCGCCCGCGCCCAGCTTCTTGTCGAGCTCGGTATAGAAATCGGTGTCGATGTAGATGCCTTGGTCGCTGGGGCAATAGAACGGCCCCATCGCGCTTTGTGCCGCGCCGCAGCCCGAAGAACCCTGGCTGGAATAGAACACCAGCTTGGGCGCGCGGAACGCGATGTTCTCGTTGGCGAGCAAGGGCTTCCAGGTCTTGTTGAGCGAGGACAGCGCATTGCAGCTTTCATGGCTGAAGGCGTTGACGTCACACGCCTGGGCGAGGGTTTCCCCGCCGGGCTGGCCCACCTGCTGCGATGGCGTTTCGCCCACGGGACCGGCCAACTGGCGGGGCAATCCGCCAAACAGCAGCGAGGCGCCGACCACGACCAGGACGCCAAGGATGCCAAAGCGCGAGCCGACCAGGCTGAGGATCAGGCCAAGCGGAAATCCACCGCCACCGCCACCGCCCAAAGAAAAGCCGCCGCCCCGGCCGCGCTGGTCTTCCACGTCGATGTTGTTGTCGTAATCGTCGAGCCGCATCGCCTGCCTGCTGTCTGTGTGCCGTACGTGCCACGGCCTATAGCGTAAATGGCAAGCCGTGGCGCGCGACAATGTTCCGCGTCATGCACGAGGATTTTCGCGCCCAGGCTCGCTTCACCGTGCTTTACAGTTTGGGAACTTGCGCGTCTTGGCGGGTTTTGTCAGCAATGAGCCTGCGCTGAAGCGTTTGGGGACATAGATGAGTCGTGGCGCAAGGCTGTTGAGGGCACTGGCCCTGGTCTCGCTGGCAGCCCTGCTGCCGGTGGGCGCGGCGCATTCGGCCACCGTACCTGTTGCCCAGACCCTGGAACAGCGCCTGCGTGCCCATGTCGAAACGCTGGCCAGCCCCGCCTTTGCCGGCCGCCGCCCCGGCACCGAGGGTGAAACCCAGACTTTGCGCTATCTCGTGCGGCAGTGGTTCGAGATGGGCCTGGAATCGGGCACCAACCTGCCGGGCAGCCCGTGGTTTGCGCCGGTCGAACTGGTCGCGCGCGAGCCGGTCCTGTCGCGCGCGGTGTTCACGCGCGGGCGTCGGCGCCTGGCGGCCGACGAGCATGACGTGTTCGTGGTAACCTCGGGCGTGCGCAATCTGGTGGATAGCGCGCCGGTGCTGTTTGTCGGGCATGGGGTGGTGCCATCGCGCACCGAACTGGCCGGCCGTGTCGCGCTGTTGCTGGAAAGCAAGGCCGCCACAGCTGGCAAGCATGGTGACCACGACGAGCGCCATGGCGACGTGGAAGCCGGGCGCGAGGCGGTGGGCCGCTTGCTCGATGGCGGGGCCATGGCGGTGATCACGGTGCTCGACGGCACGCGCACCCTCGATGACGTGGCGGCGCGGCGCCGCAAGGCAGGCACGGTGCTCGCCGGACAACGGCTGGACAACGAAATCGAAGCCTATGTCACGCCCGACATGGCCGATCGCCTGCTGGGCGGAACGTCAGCCGCGCCGGGCCAGGCGCTGGCTGCGGCCCAGGCCGAGGCGGAAAAGCCCGATTTCACGCCGCGCCTGGTCGGGACCACGGCCAGCCTGGAAGCGACCAGCACCGAAACCCGCGTGCGCACGCACAACCTGATCGGCCGCATACCCGGGCGCGACCCTGATGCGGGCGCCGTGCTGCTGGTGGCGCATTGGGACCATTTCGGGGTGTGCACCGCGGCCGGGGCAATCTGCCCGGGCGCGGTCGACAATGCCAGCGGCGTGGCGGTGATCACCGAAGTGGCGCGGCAGATCATGGCAGGCATGCCGCAGCGCATGCCTGACCGCGATATCTATGTTCTGGCCACCACCGGCGAGGAGATGGGCCTGCTTGGCGCCCTGGCCTTTGCCGAAAATCCCCCGCTGCCGCTGGGGCGGATCGTGGCGGCGTTCAATGTCGACAGCACGGGCCTGGTGCCGGCGGGCGGGCAGGTGGCGATCGTGGGGCGGGGGATGACCCCGCTGGATGATACCGTGGCGCGGGTGCTGGGGCGGATGCGGCGCAAGCTGGTCGATGGCCGGGCGGCCAACGCCTATGTGCGCCGCCAGGATAGCTGGGTGCTCATGCAGCATGACGTGCCCGCGATCATGGTCAGCACCAGCTATGCCGATGAGGCCCGATTGGACCGGTTCATGACCGGCGCCTATCACACTCCGGCCGATACGCCGGACCACGTGAACTATGCCGGCATGGCCGATGACGTGCAGATCAATACCGAGCTTGTGCGCGAATTTGCCGATGCCCGGCGCTATGCCGCAGGGGGCACGACACCCCCCGCCACGGCGCCCGGGCCAGGGCCGACAAATAGCGCCCGAACCCCCTAGCCAATTGTTCCCGGCTTGATTACATGGGCCGCCACGATTCTACCCGGACAGGAAGTGGCAGCGCACATGGATATCCCCCTCGGCCTTACCTTTGACGACGTTCTGCTGCGTCCGGCCGAGTCAGACATTCTGCCTTCGCAGGCCGATACCCGCACCCGCCTGACCAAGGCGATCGCCCTCAACATCCCCGTGCTGTCTTCGGCCATGGACACCGTGACCGAGGCCGACATGGCGATCGTCATGGCCCAGCTGGGCGGGATCGGCGTGTTGCACCGCAACCTGACGATCGAGGAACAGGCCGCTGCCGTGCGCGCGGTGAAGCGCTATGAAAGCGGCATGGTGGTCAACCCGATCACCATCTCGCCCGATGCCACGCTGGGCGATGCCCAGGCGCTGATGAGCGCCAACCGCATCAGCGGCATTCCAGTGGTGGAAGCCGGCGGCAAGCTGGTGGGTATCCTGACCAACCGTGATGTGCGCTTTGCCGCCAATCTGGCGCAGCCGGTGCGCGAGCTGATGACGCACGAAAACCTGGCGACGGTGAAGCTGGGCACCAGCGGCGACGAAGCGCGCCGCCTGCTGCACGCCCGCCGCATCGAAAAGCTGCTGGTGGTGGACGATGCCTATCGCTGCATCGGCCTGATCACGGTGAAGGACATCGAAAAGTCGGTGACCTATCCCAATGCCACCAAGGACAGTGCCGGCCGTCTGCGCGTGGCCGCCGCCACGACCGTGGGCGAAAAGGGCATGGCCCGCACCGCCGCGCTGGTGGACGCGGAATGCGACGTGGTGATCATCGATACCGCCCATGGCCACAACCGCGACGTCGCGCGGGCCGTGGAAGCGGTGAAGAAGCTGTCGAACGACGTGCAGGTGATTGCCGGCAACGTCGCCACCGCCGAGGCCACCCGCGCGCTGATCGACGCCGGGGCCGATGGCATCAAGGTGGGCATCGGGCCGGGCTCGATCTGCACCACCCGCATCGTGGCGGGCGTGGGCGTGCCGCAGCTGACCGCGATCATGGAATGCGCGGCCGAGGCGGAAAAGTCTGGCGTGCCGGTGATCGGCGATGGTGGCCTGCGGACGTCGGGCGATGCGGCCAAGGCGCTTGCCGCTGGCGCCAGCTCGATCATGATCGGTTCGATGCTGGCCGGCACCGAGGAAGCGCCGGGCGAAACCTTCATCTACCAGGGCCGCGCCTACAAGGCCTATCGCGGCATGGGTTCGGTTGGGGCCATGGCGCGCGGTTCGGCCGATCGCTATTTCCAGCAGGACATCAAGGATTCGATGAAGCTGGTGCCTGAAGGCATCGAAGGCCAGGTGCCCTACAAGGGCCCGGCCAAGGATGTGGTGCACCAACTGGTCGGCGGCATCAAGGCGGCCATGGGCTATACCGGCAGCGGCACGATCGAGCACCTGCGCAAGAACGCCAAGTTCGTGCGCATCACCAATGCGGGCCTCAAGGAAAGCCACGTCCACGACGTGACGATCACGCGTGAGGCGCCGAACTACCCCACGCGGTGACGCCGGCCGCGCGGGTCCAGGCCGCGATCGACATTCTGGATGGCGTGATCGCGGCCGCGCGCGGGCAGGGGGCTTCGGCCGATCGGCTGGCGGCGGAATGGTTTCGCCAGCGGCGCTTTGTCGGGTCAAAGGATCGCCGCGCCATTCGCGAGCTGGTCTGGGCCGCGATCCGCGCCTGTGGCGAAGTGCCGGTAAGCGGGCGCGCCGCCGTGCTGCGGCTGGCGCAGGACGATCCCGATCTGGCCGCCCGCTTTGACGGTTCGCCCTATGGCCCGGCGCCGATCCGCGCCGACGATCCCGTGGCGCAGGCTGGCGCCATGCCAGCGTGGTTGGCCAAGGCCATGGCCGCGTCAGGGCTGGGCGAGGCGGAGCAGGCCGCGTTGATGGGCCGCGCGCCGCTCGATCTGCGCGCCAATACGCTGAAAATCGATCGCGACGGCCTGGCGGCGCGGCTGCCAATGGCGGCCGAGCCGGTGGCAGCGCCGCATGGGCTGCGCCTGCCGATGGGTGCGCCGGCGGAAACCTGGCCGGAATTTGCCCAGGGCCTGTTCGAAGTGCAGGACGCCGGCAGCCAGATCGCATGCGAGGCGCTGGCCGCGCGGCCGGGCGAAAACGTGGTGGACCTGTGTGCCGGCGCGGGCGGCAAGACCCTGGCGCTGGCCGCCGTGATGCAAAACACCGGGCGCTTGCTGGCATGCGATATCGATCGCCTGCGCCTGTCGCGCCTGGCGCCACGGGCCGAGCGTGCCGGCGCGCTGGTGGAAACACGGCTGCTCAATCCGGGGCGCGAGGCAGAGATGCTGGCCGACTGGCGCGGGCAGGCCGATGCGGTGCTGGTCGATGCGCCCTGTTCGGGCACCGGCACCTGGCGTCGCAACCCGGAGGCACGCTGGCGGTTGAGCCCGGCCGCGATCGCCCGCTATCAGCAGATGCAGGCCCATGTTCTGGACGTGGCGGCGCAGTTGGTGCGGCCTGGTGGGCGCCTGGTGTTCATCACCTGCTCGCTGATCGATGCCGAGGGCGCTGACGGGCTGGACGCATTCCTCGCCAGCCATCCCGGCTTTGCCAGCGAGCAGATCGGGATGCCGGCCGGGCGGGCGCACCGCGGCGGTTGGCGTTTGTCTCCGTATCATGACGATACGGACGGGTTTTTCTTCGCTCGGCTGGTTCGTCTGTGATAGACCCATCGGCCATGAGAGTGGTCTATCGCCGTGGTGAGCAGTCCCGGCTGAAGGAGTTCTTGATGCGTTACACGCCAGCGGCCCTTGCGCTGTCCCTGCTTGTGGCCGTGACCGGCAGCATGGGCTCGGCCCATGCCAGCGACCCGCTCGATCCGCGCGCGCAGGTGCTGTTCCAGGAAGGGCGCACGCAACTGGCCAAGGGCGATGTGGAAGGGGCGACCGACAGCCTCGAATCCGCGCTGACGATCGATCCGGCCAATGCCAATATCCTGGTCGCGCTGGGCGATGCCTCGCGCCAGGCCGGGCTGCAGGGCAAGGCGATCCACTATTACCGCGACGTGCTGGACCGCGAACCCAACAATCTGGCCGCGATTGCTGGCGAGGGCGCGGCCCTTGCCGAAAAGGGCGCGATCGACAAGGCCAAGGCCACGCTCGCGCGGCTGGAAGGCCTGTGCGGCAAGGCGTGCCCGGAAACAGCGGTGGTGAGCAAGGCGCTCGCCGCTGGCCCCAAGCCGCAGGTGGCCGCGGCCGAGCCTGTCGCCAAGAAGGACGACGTTCAGGCGAATTGAATTTTCGGGTGGCGTGTTAGGCTTCGCACCACCCCCCGACCCCCTCCTCTGAAGAGGAGGGGGAGCAAAATCGTAAGCCCCATCTTCTTTGGAGGAGGGGGTTTGGGGGGGCGAAACTGGCGCTGAACGAAACTCAGATCAGCGCGCGAAATTCTTCCACGACCTGGCGATAGACCCGCCGCTTGAACGGCACGATCAGATCGGGCAGCTGCTCGGGATCGACCCACTTCCATTCGCAGAATTCGGCAGGATCGTGGGCGTCGAGCACCACGTCGCTGTCCTGCCCGTTGAAGCGCAGCAGCAGCCAAGCCTGGCGCTGGCCGCGATACTGGCCGCCCCACAGCTTGCCCAGCAGTTCGGGCGGCAGGTCATAGAAATGCTCTTCGCGGCTCTGCGCCAGCACGGTGACGTGCTCGCTCGTCAGGCCGGTTTCCTCGTGCAGTTCGCGCATCGCGGCGGGGACCAGTTCCTCGCCATCGTCGATGCCGCCTTGGGGCATCTGCCAGGCGTCACCTTCCTTGTTGTCGATGCGCTTGCCGACGAAGACACGGCCTTGGGGGTTGACGATCATCAGCCCCACGCAGGGGCGATAGGGAAGAGCGGCAAAGGGGTCCGCACTCATGGGTAGGTGGTCCTCGTTCAAACAGTAGGGCGCCCGGCATCGAGCACACCGCGCAGCGCTGCCAGAATTGCTTCCAGATCAGCCTGCGCGCTGGGGATGGCCTTGCGCACCTGGATAAAGCCGTGGATCGTTCCCGCGCGTTCGGTGAACACGAGGGGCGATCCGGCGCGTGCCAGGGCCGCGCCATAGACCCGCCCGCTATCGCGAATCGGATCGAGGCCTGCGGTCACTAGCACCGTAGGGGGCATGCGGTCATGCCTGCCGTTGAGTGGAAAGGTGCGTATGCTGTCGGCCGGCGCGGCATAGGCATCGGCAAACCAGCGCATCACCTGAGCATCGAGCAGGAAACCTTCGGCAAATTCGCGGAAAGAGGCGTGGCCATCCACCGCATCGGTCAGGGGATAGATCGGCACCTGGGCGATGACCGGCACGGGGGCGGGAGCGGCAGCCAGCGCCTGGGTGACCACGATCGCGAGATTGCCGCCGGCCGAATCGCCGATCGGCACCAGGCCGGTGACATCCAGGCCCAGTTCCGCCGGGGATTGCGCGATCCAGCGCGTGGCGGCTTCGGCATCGTCGGTGGCGGCGGGAAAGGGATGTTCGGGGGCGAGGCGGTAATCGACCGAGACCAGCGGCAGATCCATCTGCGCGGCGATCTCGGTGCAGACGTTGTGGTGGCTGTCCAACCCGCCAAGCACGAAGCCGCCGCCGTGATAGAACACCAGCATCGGCCCCGGGCCGCGGGCTGCGCGGCTGTCATAGAGGCGCAGGGCAATGTCCCCGGCGGGCCCAGGGCACTGCAGGTCGCGGATCACGGCCAGGTCGCGCGGCGGCAGGTCGGCCAGTTGCTGCATGGCAACATAGGCGGTGCGCGCTTGGTCCACCGGCATCTGGTGCATTGCGGGGGCACCGGCGGCGGCCGCCTGGCGCAGGTAATCGAGGAACGCCTGGACATCAGGACGGACAAAGAGCGGTTCGGCCAAGGCCCATTCTCCAGTTGCGGCACCACGGGCACCGAGCGCGCAGACCTGCACCAAGGGGCAGGCGGCCAACCATGGCCAAGTGGGCCATTACCCTGCACATAGCAAGGCATGACGAGCCCAACAATTGTCTGGCTGCGCCGGGATTTGCGCCTGCACGACCAGGCCGCCTTCGCTGCTGCTGCCGCCAGCGGCAACCCGGTCATTCCGGTCTATGTGCTGGACGACGAAACCCCCAAGCATCGCCGCATGGGTGCGGCGTCACGCTGGTGGCTGCATCACAGCCTGGAACGGCTCGATGCGCAGCTGCAGGCCATGGGATCGCGCCTGATCCTGCGCCGCGGCAAGTGCGACGCGGTGCTGGCCGCCATTCGCCGCGAGACCGGCGCCCGTGTTGTTCATGCACTGCACCATCACGAGCCGTGGTGGCGCCTGGCCGAACGTGCGGTGGGGAAGGCGCTGGACCTGCGCCTGCACCATGGCAATTTCCTGCTGCCGCCGGGCACGGTCACGACCGGTGCCGGGCAGCCCTACAAGATCTATACCCCGTTCTGGCGGGCGAGCCTGCAGCAGTTGCCCCCGCCGCCGCCCCAGCCTGCGCCGGAAACGCTGCCCGCGCCCGAATTCTGGCCGGCGAGCGATGCGCTGGCCGACTGGCAGCTCTTGCCGAAAACCCCCGATTGGGCCGGCGGCATGCGCGAGACCTGGACGCCGGGCGAGGCGGGAGCGATGCAGCGCCTGGAGGCATTCGTCGGCCGGGCCCGCCGCTATGACGAGCAGCGCAACCTGCCGTCCTGTCCGGGCACGTCGATGCTGTCGCCCCATCTCCATTTCGGGGAAGTGTCGCCCGCCACGGTGTGGCATGCCGTGGCCGATGCCGGCGGCAGTGTGGACGTGTTCCTGAGCGAACTGGGTTGGCGCGACTATGCCCAGAACCTGATTCTGCAATGCCCCGATTACGGCGCGCGCAATGGCCGCGCGGCATTCGATGCCCTGCCGTGGCGCGACGCACCCGAAGAGCTTGCCGCTTGGCAGCAGGGGCGCACCGGATATCCGATCGTCGACGCCGGCATGCGGCAGCTGTGGCACACCGGCTGGATGCACAACCGCGTGCGGATGATCGCTGCCAGTTTCCTGATCAAGCACTTGCTGATCGATTGGCGCGCGGGCGAGCAGTGGTTCTGGGATACCTTGGTCGATGCCGATTACGGGGCGAATGCCACCAATTGGCAGTGGGTGGCAGGCAGCGGGTTGGACGCCAACATGTTCGTGCGGATCATGGCGCCGCTATCGCAATCGGCCAAGTTCGATGCTGCGGCCTATATTCGCGAATGGGTGCCTGAACTGCGCCATCTCGACGATGCCGAGATCCATGATCCCAAGCGCCCGCCGCGCGGCTATCCGGCCAAGATCATCGATCATGCACAGGCGCGGGCGCGTGCTCTGGCCGCGCATGGCACGATGAAGGCAGAGGCTTGAGACGAGATTTTCGAGAGCGGCGGGGGTGGGCGGCTCAGCGCCCGTCGCCGTCAGCCTCTCCGCCATAGCGCAGCAGCAGCGTGTCGTGCTCGCGCTGGGTCAAGAGATTGGCAAAGGCACAGCCGACCAGTCCGGCGTGCCACCATACCACCTCGGCCTCGCGCGGTTCCAGGCCGGGTAGCGTGAGGTAAACCTTGCTGCCTTGCGTCAGGCGCACCGAGGCGAGCGCCGAAAAGCCGGCCAGCGATAGATCGAGCACCAGGGTTTGCGCGGCGCGTGCCCCGTTGCGGCGCAGCTTGGCCGGAATGACCATGCGTGACCGCGGGGCGCAGCGATCGTCGCTGGCGGCTGCTTCGTAATCCTGCTGCCAATTGATCGTCGGCATTGGCCCTGACCTGCTGAAGCCGTGGTTCCAGGCCGCGCAGAACGCGGCCGTTGTCGAACCATGAGGAAAGTGCGTTACCAGCAGGTTAACAGGCGCGGCGACGCCCTAAGATTTCATGCGATTGTGGCATGTAACCGTTGCGAAAGCTCAGGCGGGTTCGTCCACCCGCTCGCGGTGGGGGCTGGTGAAATCGGCGCTGGCCAAGGCGACGATTCGCGCGGCGACCGTTTCGGGCGGCTTGACGCTCGCGGGGTTTTCGCCCGGATAGGCCTTGGCGCGCATCTTGGTGCGCGTGGCGCCGGGATCGACAATCGCCACGCGAATGCCCGAGATCGACGCCACTTCCTGGGCATAGCTCGCCAAGAGATTGTCGAACGCGGCCTTGGTTGCGCCATAGGCGCCCCAATAGGCACGCGGCGCGGTGCCGACGCTGCTGGTCAGGCCGATCACGCGCGCATCCTGGCTGCCCTTGAGCAAGGGATGGAATGCGCTGATCAAAGAATGCGTCGCCAGCACGTTCAAGGTGATCGCGCGGCTGAAATCGCGCGGCTCGATCTGCCACACCGGGGTGAGGGCAGGCAGCACCGCGGCATTGATCACCAGGATATCGAGCGCCACCCAGCGTTCGGAAATCGCCGAAGCCAGGCGCGCCACGCCATCGGGTTCGGCCAGATCGACCGGGGCGATCGTGGCATTGCCGCCGGCCTGGAAGATGTCGTCTTCCACCTTTTCCAGTTCAGCCGCCGTGCGGGCCACCAGCACCACATGGGCGCCAGCGGCCGCCAGCGCCCGGGCCGTGGCGGCGCCGATGCCCCGGCTGGCGCCGGTGACCAGGGCGACACGGCCGGCGAGCGGCGCTTGCGCGTTGGCGGCCGACACGATCAGGCGACCTTGGCGGGCTTGGTCTTGAGCTTGACCGGCGAGCAGCCCGGCGCGCGATCGCCAAGATCGGTCAGGCGCGTGGGATAATCACCGGTAAAGCAGGCATCGCAATACTGCGGGCAGGTGCTGTTGCGCTGAACTTCGCCCACGGCGCGATAGAGACCATCGATCGAGACGAAGGCCAGGCTATCGGCCTGGATGAATTCGGCCATCGCGGCAATGTCCATCCGCGCGGCGAGCAGCTTGGACCGCTCCGGCGTGTCCACGCCATAGAAGCAGGAATGCTCGGTCGGCGGGCTGGCGACGCGGAAGTGCACTTCGCGCGCGCCGGCTTCGCGCATCATCTGCACGATCTTGAGGCTGGTGGTGCCACGCACGATCGAATCGTCGATCAAGACGATGCGCTTGCCGGCCACGAGGGCGCGGTTGGCGTTGTGCTTGCGCTTGACGTCGGCATTGCGGGCGCCGTCGGACGGCTGGATGAACGTGCGGCCGACATAGTGCGAGCGGATGATGCCAAGCTCGAACGGAATGCCCGATTGCTGGGCATAGCCCAGCGCGGCGGGAACGCCGCTGTCGGGCACCGGGATGACGAGATCGGCGTCGGCCGGGTTTTCCAGCGCCAGTTGCGTGCCGATGGCCTTGCGCACTTCATAGACCGAGCGGCCACCCAGGATCGAATCCGGGCGGCTGAAATAGACATGCTCGAAGATGCACGGGCGCTGCGGCGTATCGCCGAACGGGCGATGCGTCTGGATAGAGCCGTCGAGAGCCACCTGGACCAGTTCACCCGGTTCCACTTCGCGCACCATGTCGGCGCCGACCACGTCGAGCGCGACGCTTTCGCTGGCGAAGACCACGGCGTCACCCAGTTTGCCCATCACCAGCGGACGGATGCCGAGCGGATCGCGGCAGGCAATCATGCCTTCGGGCGTCATGCAGATCAGCGAATAGGCGCCTTCGACCAGGCGCAGCGCATCGACGAAGCGATCGAGCAGCGTGGGATAGCGGCTGGTGGCGACGAGGTGGATGATCACCTCGGTGTCGGACGTCGACTGGAAGATCGCGCCCTTCTGCACCAGGTCGCGCTTGAGGAACATCGCGTTCGAGATGTTGCCATTGTGCGCGATGGCAAAGCCGCCCGCGGCGAGGTCAGCAAACAGCGGCTGCACGTTGCGCAGGCCCGATCCACCGGTGGTGGAATAACGCACGTGGCCGGCGGCCATCATGCCCGGCAGTTCGGCGATCGCCTGGCCGCTGGAAAAGTTCTGCGCGACATGGCCGATGCCACGGCGGGAATAGAACTCCTGCCCATCGAAGCTGGTGATGCCCACCGCTTCCTGGCCGCGATGCTGCAGGGCATGAAGGCCCAAGGCTGTCATCGCCGCCGCATCGCGCGCGCCCAGCACGCCGAAAATGCCGCATTCCTCGCGCAGCTTGTCGCCGTCGCGGTCCTCGAAGGGGTTGGTGGTGATCATCTGTCTCGCAAGCGCCCGCGCCAAAGACTCGCACCGTTGCGAAATGCCCCGGCCGAGCAATGGCGCCCATGTGGCGAGGTTTGCCCTCAAAGGCAAGGGTGCGGACGGCAGACTGTCTTGTGGCTGATCGATTCAGCAGAAATTATCACTTGTTGCCATACAGTTGTTCAAGAGCGGTGATCACGGTGCACCTGGGTTCGAAAATTTTACCATCGTGACGCCCGCTCAGCGCTGCCCCTTAGGCCAGAATTAACCATTTGGTGGCAGGTATAGCGGTCATGCAAACCGCCGTTCTTCCTCGGCCCCGTCTGGCCATAACTCCGGCAGCATCGCTGCGTGCCGCGCTCGTTACGGCAGTCGCCTTTTTCATCAGTGCTTTCCTCTCCGTCGAACACAGCCGGCTGAGCGGCGGCGTGGCGATGGTGTGGATTTCCAACGCGGTTCTGGCATCGCGACTCAATGCCATGCCGACGCGGGTGTGGCCGGCAACGATTGCGGCCACCGGGCTGGCAAGCTTCCTGCTCACCGGCTTTTTCGGGCTGGGCTGGTTTGCTGCGCCGCTGATGATGCTGATCAACATCTTCGAGGGCGTGGCCGCAGCCATGATCCTGCGCCGCATCATGAAGGCGCACTGGCCCGAAGATATCGCCGAATGGATGGCGGGATATAGCCTGGGGATTGGCCTGCTCGTCCCCATGGTCGGTGCAGCGCTCGCGGCCGTGAACGTGTGGTTGACACTTGGCCAGCCGATGCGCGGCAACTTTGTGGACTGGCTGGTGGGCCATTCGCTGGGCTTGTTGATTTTCCTGCCGGCCGGCAGCCTGTTGTGCCTGGCATGGCAAAACCGCCAACCGCTGCTGCCCAAGGGCACAGGGCTGCGCGCGTTCCTGCTGATGGGCGTGATGGTCGTTCTCACCCTTGTGGTGTTTTCGCAGATCGCCCGGCCGCTGCTGCTGTTTCCGCTGCTGCTGGTTCTGTTCGGCGCGGTTTGGGCCAATGCCTTTGTCGCGCTGACCTTGCCGATCATCCTGGCGACGGTGGGCGGGTTGATGACCGTGCTGGGCCACGGCCCGATCGCCGACATGCAACTGGCGCCCACCGATCTGCATGTCCTGGCCGGACGGTTGCAGTTCTTCCAGGTCTATCTCGGCATTACCGTGCTCACCGTGCTGCCGGTGGTGGCCGAGCAGCAGCGCCGCCGCAACCGCATGCGCGACCTGGTGACGAGCGAGGCGCGCTATCGCCTGCTGTCGGACCATGTCAGCGACGTTATCATCCACATGAGCCAGCGTGGCGCGATCCGCTATGCCTCTCCCGCCATCACGCACCTGACCGGCCATGTGCCTGAACAGCTGCATGGCGTGGATTTCCGCCAGATCGTGACGGAGGAGCACCGCGCCGCTGTTGCGGCTGCATGGAGCGCTGCCGTTGCCAGCCCGGGAGAACCGGTTGGCGTCGAATTTCAGGCACTGACGCTGGGCGGCCCGAGCCGCTGGTTCGAGACCCACTTCCGCGCGGTCACCAACGAAAACGGCGAGGTGGATGGCCTGGTCTGCGTGACCCGCGACATTTCCCAGCGCAAGCGCATCGAGGAAGACCTCTCGCGCGCCGCGCTGACCGATCCCTTGACCGGCATTCCCAATCGTCGCGCCTTCTTCGAAACCGCAGAGCGCGTCGGCGCGCTGGGCGTGCCCTCGGCGCTGGCGGTGGTGGACATCGACTATTTCAAGCAGGTCAACGATCGCTATGGCCATGCCGTGGGCGATCGCGTGCTGCGCGCCTTTGCCGAGGCGGCGGTGGCGGCCGTGCGCTCCACCGATTTCGTGGCGCGCATCGGCGGGGAAGAATTTGCCGTGCTGCTGCCCGATACCGAACTGATTCATGCCGAGAAGGTGTGCCAGCGCCTGGCCAAGGCGGTGAATGCGCTGGCCGTGGATACGCCGCAAGGCCCGGTCAAGATCACGATCAGCGCCGGCATTGCCGCGCTGGGCACGCATCCCGATGCCGCGCTGGCGGCGGCCGACAGCGCGCTCTATCGTGCCAAGGCCGAAGGCCGCGCCCGGCTGCGCGTGGCAGCCTGAACGGGCTGGCTGAAAGGAGTTGGCGGCACCGACTGCGGGAACCATTGCGGCACTCCATGATTGGGCAGGGGCGTCTTGCCCTGTCGCGCCCGGCGTCCTAAAGCCGCGGCCGACAAATCCGTCCAGTTCCAGCGCGAAAGTGTGCCGCCTTTGATCCTCTCGCCTTTCGAATGGACCATCGCCAAGCGTTACATGCTACCCGGACGCGGAGAAGCGTTCATTGCCATGGTTGCCGGCATCAGCCTGGCCGCCGTGATGCTGGGCGTTGCCGCGCTGGTGATCGTGATGAGCGTGATGAACGGCTTTCGCGCCGAACTGCTCGACAAGATCGTCGGCCTCAACGGCCATGCGGTGATCCAGGCCTATGGCGGGCGGCTTGAAGATTGGCAGGATATCCTGGCCAAGCTGGAAAAGACCCCCGGCGTCACGCGCGCTTCCCCGCTGATCGAGCAGCCGCTGCTGGCCAGCTTCAACGGCCGGGTGGAAGCCATCCTGGTGCGCGGCAATACGTCCAAGGATATCAATCGCCTGTCCGACAAGCTCAAGGCCGGCAATCTTGCCGCCTTGCAGCCCGGCAGCGACAACGTGGCGATCGGGTCGCGCCTGGCAGAAAGCCTGGGCGCGCAAGTGGGCGACACGATTACGATCATCAATCCCGCCGGCCGTTCCACGCCGTTTGGCACGGTGCCGCGCCAGGTGGGCTACAAAGTCGCCGCGATCTTCGAGATCGGCGTCTATGACTATGACAACGCCTTTGTCGTCATGCCCATTCCCGACGCGCAGACGCTTTTGCTTACCGGCGATTCCATCGGCATGATCGAAGTGACGACCACCGACCCCGATACGGTGATGACCACGCTCGGCCCGCTCAAGAAGCAGCTGGAAGGCCGCGCGCAGATCACCGACTGGAAGACGATCAACGCCAGCCTGTTCGAGGCCCTGGCCGTGGAACGCGTGGCGATGTTCGTGGTGCTGTCGATCATCGTGCTGGTCGCGGTGTTCAACATCCTTTCGTCGCTGATCATGCTGGTGCGCGCCAAGACGCGCGACATCGCGATCCTGCGCACGATGGGGGCCTCGCGGCGCAGCCTGCTCAAGATCTTCATGGCCATCGGCTTTGTGATCGGCGCGCTGGGGACGATGGTGGGCCTCGTGCTCGGTTTCGTGTTCCTCTATTTCCGCCAGCCGATCGTGCATCTGGTCGAGCTGCTCACTGGCCAGAACCTGTGGGACCCTTCGATCCGTTTCCTGACCGAACTGCCCAGCCGCAGTGACCCGGTGGAAATCATCGTGATCGCGCTGATGGCGCTGGTCCTGAGCTTCCTCGCCACCCTTTATCCCGCCTTCAAGGCGGCCAGCACCGATCCGGTGCAGGTGCTTCGTTATGAGTGAGACGGCCATGAACGAACCCGTCGTCCGCCTGCGCAACCTGCGCCGCAGTTTCGAGCAGGGCGGCGTGCGCATCGACGTGCTGCGCGGCGTGAACCTCGATATCCGCCCGGGCGAAATCGTCGCGCTGCTTGGGCCATCGGGCTCGGGCAAGTCCACCATGCTGCAGGCGGTTGGCCTGCTTGAAGGTGGCTTTGAAGGCATGATCGAAATTGCCGGAACCGATGCGGCCAAGCTCAATGGTGACGCGCGCACCGTGCTGCGCCGCGATCACCTGGGCTTTGTCTATCAGTTCCACCACCTGCTGCCCGATTTCAACGCCACCGAAAACGTCATCCTGCCCCAGCTCGTGTCGGGCAGGGCGGAGCGCGAGGCGCGCGAGCGGGCGACCGAATTGCTCACCGCGCTTGGCCTTGGCCACCGCCTTGATCATCGCCCCAGCCAGCTTTCGGGCGGCGAGCAGCAGCGCGTTGCCGTGGCGCGCGCGCTGGCCAATCGGCCGGCGCTGGTCCTGGCCGACGAACCCACCGGCAACCTTGACGAGGCGACCGCGGATCGCGTGCTCGACGAATTTCTCAAGCTTGTGCGCGGCGAGGGCAGCGCGGCGCTGGTCGCCACGCACAACGAACGGCTGGCCGTGCGCATGGACCGGGTCATGCGCCTGAACGAGGGTGTGCTGGTGTAAGCCCAGGTTCAGATAGGTATTGCTTTGCTACGGAAACCGGCACACGCTTTGTGCGTTAGTCGGGAACCCAAGGAGGGTTTTATCAGATGAATACCACAATTCGCGCCGAAGGCCGTGCAGCCGCCCACGATTTCTGGAACGATCACGCCACGATCGTGACCCGCGATGCCGCCGGCAGCGTGCTGCATGGCTTTGCCGTGCTGCATTCGGGCAGCTTTGCCGAAATGGTGCGCATGATGGGCCGCATGCCTGAAGCCGATCGCAACGACCTCGTCATCGAAAAGTCCGGCGATCGCAGCTATGGCCCGGCCGAAGCGCTGGAACTGTTCAAGCGGGCTGATTTCCCGCTGTAAGGCGGTGAACCAAGGCATTGAATTCGGGGGCCAAGCCGTGGCAACACGGTATGGAGACGGGACCGACCCGGAGCGATGTCATGCATGATTCTGCCTTGAGCGAGCCGAAGACCATTGCCGATTTTGACGCCCGCTTGCGCAATGGCGAGCGGGTCAGCCTGGCCGACCGGCTCGGCAAGGTCGTGCTGGTGGTGAACACCGCATCGAAATGCGGGTTCACCCCGCAATACGAGGGCCTGGAAGCGCTATGGCGCCGCCACCGCGATGCCGGGTTCGAGATCTTGGCCTTTCCCTGCAACCAGTTCGGCGCGCAAGAGCCCGGCTCGGCCGATGAGATCGCCAGCTTTTGCCAAGTCAATTTCGGCCTGAGCTTTCCCCTGATGGCCAAGGTTGACGTCAATGGCGAGCATGCCGAGCCGCTGTTCGATTGGCTCAAGGCGCAGGCCCCTGGCGTTTTGGGCACCAAGGCGATCAAATGGAACTTCACCAAGTTCTTGATCGATCGCAGCGGCCATGTCGTGCGCCGCTACGCCCCCACCGACAAGCCCGAGGCGATCGAGGCCGATATCGTCGCGCTGCTTTAGGGCGAACGCGCCGCGACTGGATGTGGCGATTTAGAGAGCGGGACCCCGGACTTGATCCGGGGTCCCGCTTTTTCCTCGGCCCCTCGCCGCGCCAGCTTGTTTCGGTTGTAAACAGTTGGTGGTTTTGTACAAAAACCGCCAACCGCAAATCGACGCAGGGGGCAATCATGATCAAGCCAATTCACGCCATGCTGGCCGCCACGGCCTTGGTGTCATGCCTGGCAGGCGGCGCCGCGCTGGCGCGCGACACGGGCTCAACGCCGGTGGCAACGGCGCCCACCAGCGCAGCTGCCGCGCAGGATGCCCGGTTGGCGGCATTTCTCGACAAGGAATTTACCGCGGAACTGGCGCTGCGGCCGCAATTGGCGACGCGCCTGGGGCGCAAGGAAGGCATGGACCGGCTGGACGACAACAGCGATGCCGGCATGCTGCGGCGTCTGGAATGGCGGCGGGGCAGCGTTGCCCGGATGAAGGCTGCGTTTTCCCGCGATGCGCTGTCTCCTGAAGGGCGTATCAACCATGATATCTGGGCGCTGGAACTCGACCGGGCCGAACTGCAATACCGGTTCCGCCGTTACCAGCCGCCGTTCTATTCCTACCTCTATTCGGCGCACGCCGAACTGCCCAATTTCCTGATCAACACCCACCAGGTGCAGGATGCGTCAGACATGGCCGCCTATATCGCGCGGCTGCGCGCGGTTCCGGCCGCGCTCGACATCGCGATCGGCCAGTCCACCCAATCGGCCGCCATGGGCATCCTGCCGCCGCGGTTTCAGCTGGAACGGGTGATTTCCGGCAGCAAGGGCCTGATCACCGGGGCGCCGTTCGACAATGGCCCGGCCTCGCCCTTGCTCAACGATGCCGAGACCAAGATCGCCAAGCTGTTAGCCGCCAAGGCTATTTCGCCAGTGCAGGCAGCGCAGTTGACCGAGCAGGCGGTCGATGCGGTGCGGGCCTTGCAGCCGGCCTATCAGCGGGTCATCGCCTGGGCGCAGGGCAATCTGGCCAAGGCGCGTTCGGGCGTGGTCGGTGTCGGCACGCTGCCGGGCGGGGCAGACTGGTATGCCGCAGCGCTGCGCCTCAACACCACGACCGACCTGACGCCCGAGCAGATCCACCAGACCGGCCTGGCTGAAGTGACGCGGATCAATGCCGCCGAAGATGCCCTGGCGCGCCAAGCCGGGTTTGCCAACGCCGCTGCCCTGCGCGCCGATATCGTGGCCAAGGACCCGCCACGGCCGTGGACCGATGACATGCGCGCCGCGCGGCTGGCCAAATCCAACGCCATCGTCAATGCCAACCGCGCCCTGCTGCCCAAGGTGTTCACCATGCTGCCGGCCTATGGCACCGAAGTGGTGCGCGAGCCGGCCTTCAGCGAAGTGGCCGGCGGGGCCGCCCACGCTGCCTTTGCCAGCGCCGATGGCAAGCGCCCGGGCCGGGTGTGGCTGCACATGCTGGGCGAGAAGGACCCCGACGCCACGCTCTACACGCTGATGTGCCACGAAGGCATTCCCGGCCACCTGATGCAGGGCGATATCCAGGTGCGGCAAACCGGCACGCCCCAGTTCCGCAAGGCCTATACCTATGTCGCGTTCAGCGAAGGCTGGGCGCTTTATGCCGAGCGGCTGTGCAGCGAAATGGGGGCGTTTCCCGATGCCGCCGCCGATCTGGAGCGGTTGGATGCCGAACTGTTCCGGGCCGCGCGCCTGGTGGTGGACACCGGCATCCATGCCAAGGGCTGGTCGGAAGACCAGGCGGTGCAATACCTGATCGATACCGCGCATCTGCCGGCGCAGCAGGCCCGTTCGGAAGTGCGGCGCTATATCACCGTGCCCGGGCAGGCGACGGGCTACAAGGTGGGCATGCTGCGAATCGTCGCCCTGCGCGACAAGGCGCAGGCCGCGCTTGGCGCCAAGTTTGACGTGCGCGGCTTCAACGATCTGGTGGTGAACGCCGGCTCGGTGCCGCTATCGGTGCTGGAAGGACGTGTGGACGCGTGGATCGCGACCCAGCGCGCCAAGGGGTGATGCTTATCTGTTGATGAGGGGGGCTGCCCCCTCAAAATCGGGCGAAGGCCATGCTATCTTGCACGCATGGCCTTCGCACCCTTCGTTCCGCTGCGCGTCTTCTCGTCGTACACCATGCTGGACGGGGCGATCGACCCCAAGGCGATTGCCAAGACCGCGGAAAAGCGCGGCTTCCCCGCCATTGCCATTACCGATCGCAATGGCCTTTACGGCAGCGCTGCTTTTGCCAAGGCGTGCAAGGACGGTGGCGTCCAGCCGATCATCGGCACCATGCTGGCGGTCGCCCGCCCCGAGCGCGAGGGGGCATCGAGCCCCGGCTTTGGCCCGCAGGCGCCGACGATCGACTGGCTGGCGCTCTATGCCCAGGATGCGCGCGGTTATGACAACATCTGCCACCTGGTCAGCCGTGCCCACCTCGATCGGCCGCTCGAGCATGCGCCGCATGTGCTGCTGTCTGATCTGGAAGGCTATACCGACAGCCTGATCTGCCTGACCGCGGCGGGCGAGGGCGCGCTGGTCCGCCTGCTTGCCGGCGAACAGCAGAGCGCGGCTGAGGCCTATTGCACGCGGCTTCAGGCGCTGTTCCCCGATCGACTCTATATCGAAGTGGCGCGCCGGAACGAGGCGAGCGAGGAAGCGGCAGAAGCGGCGCTGATCGCGCTCGCCTATGATCGTGATCTGCCACTGGTGGCGACCAATCCGGCCTGTTTTGCCGATGCGCAGTTCTATGATGCGCACGATGCCATGCTGTGCATCGCCAGTTCCACCCATGTCGACAGCCCGGATCGTCCGCGCTCTTCGGCGCAATGGTGGATCAAGCCGATCGAGGCGATGCAGGACCTGTTCGCCGATCTGCCCGAGGCCTTGGCCAATACCCTGGTCGTGGCGCAGCGCACTGCCTGCATTCCGCCCAAGCGCAAGCCGATCCTGCCCAGCCTTGCCGGTGACAAGGAAGGGGAGGCCCTGGCCTGCGCGCGCGACAGCCGCACTGGCCTGGTCGCGCGGCTCAAGCCCTATTACCCGGAAAGCTGCCACGCAGAGCTGGCGCAGGTCCTGTGCCTGGGGCCGGAGGCAGAGCCCGATGGCGCGGACTATCCCGAGCTGGTCGCGGCCGGGGTGTGGGACGAGGTGCTCGAATACCGCAAGCGCTTGGAGTTCGAGGTTTCGATCATCAACCGCATGGGCTTTGGCGGGTACTTCTTGATCGTGGCCGACTTTATCAAGTGGGCCAAGGATCATGACATTCCGGTGGGGCCGGGGCGTGGTTCGGGCGCCGGCTCGCTGGTCGCCTGGGCGCTGACCATCACCGACCTCGATCCGATCAAGCTGGGCCTGCTGTTCGAACGCTTCCTCAACCCGGAACGCGTTTCGATGCCAGACTTCGATATCGACTTTTGCGAAACGCGGCGTGGCGAAGTGATCCGCTATGTCCAGGCCAAGTATGGCGCCGATCACGTGGCGCAGATCATCACGTTCGGCAAGCTGAAGGCGCGCGCCGTGCTGCGCGATACCGGGCGCATCCTGCAGATGAGCTATGGCCAGACCGACCGGCTGTGCAAGATGGTGCCCAACCATCCCACCGATCCCTGGACGCTGGAGCGCGCGCTCAACGGCGTGATGGAACTGAAGCGCGAGTATGATCGCGATCCCGAGGTCAAGCGCCTGATCGACCTGGCCCGCCAGTTGGAAGGCCTGCCGCGCAACAGCTCCACCCACGCGGCTGGCGTGGTGATCGGTGACCGGCCGCTGGCGCAACTGGTGCCGCTTTATCGCGATCCGCGGTCCGACATGCCGGTGACGCAGTTCGACATGAAGCATGTCGAGGATGCGGGGCTGGTCAAATTCGACTTCCTCGGCCTCAAGACGCTGTCGGTGCTGCGCAAGGCGGTGGACCTGCTCGCCAAGCGCGGCATCACCATCGACCTGTCGCTGCTGCCGCTCGATGACGCGGCGGTCTATCGCCTGCTCCAGGTGGGGGACACGGTCGGCGTATTCCAGCTGGAATCGGAAGGCATGCGGCGCACCCTGGCGGCGGTGAAGCCCACCAATTTCGGTGACATCATCGCGCTCGTCTCGCTCTACCGCCCGGGCCCGATGGACAACATCCCCCTGTTCGGGCGCCGCAAGAACGGCCTGGAAGTCATTGAATATCCGCACGAAAAGCTCTCGGGCATTCTGTCGGAAACCTATGGCATCTTTGTTTACCAGGAACAGGTGATGCAGGCCGCACAGATCCTGGCGGGCTATTCGCTGGGCGACGCCGACCTGTTGCGCCGCGCCATGGGCAAGAAGATCCAGGCGGAAATGGACCAGCAGCGCCTGCGCTTCGTGGCCGGGTGCAAGGACGTGTCGCAGATCGAGGCGGGCAAGGCCAACGAACTGTTCGACTTGATCGACAAGTTCGCCGGCTATGGCTTCAACAAGAGCCACGCGGCCGCCTATGCGTTGCTTGCCTATCACACCGCCTGGTTCAAGGCGCATTACCCGCACGAATTCTATGCCGCGTCGATGTGCTTCGACATGCACCAGTCGGAAAAGCTCAACATCTTTGTCGACGACATGCGCCGCAACGGCGTGGCGCTGGCGGGGCCTGACATCAACCATTCCGAAGCCGAGTTTACCGTGGAGCGGACTGCCGATGGCCATGCCGTCCGCTATGCCCTGGCGGGCCTGCGCAACGTGGGCGAAAAGGCGATGGATGCGATTGTGGCGGAGCGGGAGGCGAGTGGCCCGTTTGCCTCGCTCGACGATCTGTTCAAGCGCATTCCCGCCGGCTCGATGAACCGGCGCCAGCTCGAAGCCCTGGCCGCGGCCGGGGCGCTCGATGGGTTGGAGCCGAACCGGGCCAAGATCATCGCCAATGCTGAACTGCTGATGGCGGTGGCCGATGAAGCGGTGCGCAGCCGCACCTCTGGCCAGGGCGGTCTGTTCGGCGGCGATGGGCACGATCAGCCGGCCACGCGCCTGGCGGAAACCAAGCCGTGGAGCCGCGCCGACCAGATGGCGGCGGAGCGCGAGAACTTCGGCTTTTATTTCGCCGCTCACCCGGTGGAGGAATACCGCGCGGTGGCGACGGCCAATGGCGCACGCACCTATGGCAGCCTGATGGCGGGTTCCGGTGATGGCGGTGGCGCCGCGCGATCGGCGGCGGTCATGGCGGCGCTCGTTGAAAACGTCCAGAAGCGCAAGACCAAGCGCGGCAAGGACTTTGTCATGGCCGATTTTTCCGACAGCAGCGGGCTGTTTTCCGCCTCGTGCTTTGAAGAAACCCTGGTCGATGATTTCGTGGGCTGGGCGCGCGAAGGCACTTGCGTGCTGCTCAATGTCGAACTCGATCGGCCCAATCCTGACGAGCCGCCACGCGTGACCGTGCGCGGTGCGCGCCCGCTGTCGAGCGTGACCAGCGCCGCGCGCATGCACCTGACGCTGGACGTGACACGCGAGGATGCCTTGCGCGAACTGGCGCTGCTCTTGCCGCGCGAGCCCGATGGCAAGGGTGAAGTGATCGCCCGGCTACGCACCGCGAGCGGGGCCGAGCCGCGGGTGCGGCTGGGGCGCAACTTCAAGCTCGACAGCGATCTGATCGAACGCTTGATGCCGATCGAAGGGCTCGCCAACATGGCGTTGACGGCCAAGGCCGACCTGCGGCTGGTGAAATAACACGGGCAGCCGGGCGACACGACCCGGCAGAACAAGAGAGAGGGCAGAGCGATGCTGGGCGGAATGCAGGATTGGCCGCTGCGCGTGGGCCGCTTGATCGATCACGCCGCGCGCGAGCATGGCACACGGGCCATCGTCAGCCGCTGGGCCGATGGCCGTGAAACCGAAACCACCTGGGGAGAGGTGCGCGACGTGGCCGCGCGGCTGGCAGCCGCCTTGCGTCGCGTCGGCGTGCAGCGGGGGGACCGCGTGGCGACGCTGGCCATGAACCACGCCCACCACCTGGCGGCCTGGTATGGCATTCCTGGTGCCGGCGCAGTGCTGCACACGGTGAACCCGCGCCTGTTCGAGGATCAGCTCGACTTCATCGTCAACCATGCCGAAGACCGGGTGATGCTGTTCGACGCGGTGTTTGCCCCGCTGGTGGAACGGATGAAGCCGCGCTGGCCGAGCGTTGAGCACTACGTCTGCTTTGACAGTGGCGAGCCGGCGCCGGCCTTTTCCGATTGGATCGGTGATGACCGCGCCGAATGGGTGGAGGGCGACGAGCGCGAGGCCTGCATGCTGAGCTATACCAGCGGCACCACGGGCAATCCCAAGGGCGTGCTCTATTCGCACCGGTCGACCGTGCTCCATGCGCTCTCGATGCTGCAAAACCAGGTGTTTGGCCTGGAAAGCCGCAGCGTGATGCTGCCGGTGGTGCCGATGTTCCATGCCGCCTGCTGGGGCGCGCCCTGGGCGGCGGCGAGCGTGGGGGCCAAGCTGGTGTTTTCCGCCGTGGCCGAGCCAGCAGTGCTGTGCGATCTGCTGCACCGCCATGCCGTTACGGCCGTGGCGGGCGTGCCCACGGTTTGGCTGGGGCTGACGCAATATGTCGATGCCGCGGCCGATGGTGCGTTTCCGCCGGCACTGCGTGATGTGCTGTGCGGCGGATCGGCCTTGCCGCGCGCCCTGGTGGAGCGCTTCATGGCGGCGGGCCTGCGCGTCAGCCATGCCTGGGGCATGACCGAAACCTCGCCCATCGGCACCTCGGGGGGCGAACCGTGGAACTGGGACACGCTCGATTTCCAGGCGCAGGTCTCGCTCAAGGCGATGCAGGGGCGCCCGCCGTTCGGCGTGGAGATGCGCTGCGTTGACCTGGGCGATGCCACGCGTGTGCTGCCCCGCGATGGCAAGACGGCTGGCGCGCTGCAGGTGCGCGGGCCATGGGTGATTCAGCGCTATTTCAAGGCGCAGGCCGATGCCGTGGATGGCGATGGCTGGTTCGACACTGGCGACGTGGCGATCCTTCATCCCGAGGGCACGTTGCAGATAACCGACCGGACCAAGGACGTGATCAAGTCTGGCGGGGAATGGATCAGCTCGGTCGATCTGGAGAACATTGCCGTGGGCCATCCGGCCGTGGCCGAAGCCGCCGCGATCGGCATTCCCCATCCTCGCTGGGATGAACGCCCGCTGCTGGTGGTGGTGCTGCGCCCTGGCATGAGCGCCACGGCGGATGACCTGCGCTACTATCTCGCCAGCCGCGTTGCCAAATGGTGGCTGCCCGATGCCGTGGTCTTTGTCGAAAGCCTGCCGCACACCGGCACCGGCAAGATTTCCAAGAAGGATCTGCGCGCACAATTCCATGGCTTTTCATGGGATCAGGCGGCATCATCGGTGGCAATCAACGGGAGAGAACCATGATCGTGACGACCACCGAAAGCATCGCCGGCCATGAAGTGGTCGAAAGCCTGGGGCAGGTGTTCGGCGTGGTGGTGCGCAGCCGCGGCCTGGCGGGCAACATCGTGGCGGGCCTGCGCACGATCATTGGCGGCGAGATCAAGGAATATTCCGCGCTGGTGGAAGATACCCGGCGCCACGCGATCGATCGGCTGGTGATGAATGCACGGCTGATGGGCGCCGATGCCGTGGTGATGATGCGGTTCGATTCCGGCTCGATCGGCCAGACCATGAACGAGGTGGTGGCCTATGGCACGGCCGTGAAGCTGGCCAGGCCGTGACCGGCGGAGCGCGCGTCGCCGCGCTGGTGACGGCGGGTGCGGTCGGCCTGGGCGGGGTGGCCCTGCACCTGGTGACAGGCCATGGCTGGGGCCTGATCGGCCTGGGCGCGGTGATCGCGCTGGGCACGCTGTTCGAAGGGCGCTACCGCGCGCGCCTGCCCGAAGGACAGGTGCAGTGGCAGCGCACCGGCGAGTGCGAAGTAGACGTGGAAACCGGCGCGGTGGTGGAAGTGTGGTACGATCCGCTCACCGGCGCGCGCAAGTATGAGCCGGTTGCGGATTGAGGCTGGCGTTGGTTTAGGCTTCCACCACCCCCAACCCCCTCGTCTGAAGAAGAGGGGAAGATAAGTAGCTGACATAAAAGCCCGCTCCTCTTCAGAGGAGGGGGTTGGGGGGGGTGGAAACCAAGCGCTGCACCTTCTCAAAACAGGTCCATCTGCCCATCCCGCGAGGGGGCGCGGAACTGGCTGCAATCCAGATCGAGCCGCTCTTGCGGAATGCCGGCGCGGCGCAACGCCAGGCGGAAGCGGGTGCGCACGAGATCGGCCCACACGCCTTGTGGTTTCATCCGGGTGTGAAAGCTGGCGTCATAATCCTTCCCACCCCGCATCGATTGCACCGTGTGCATCACCTTGGCGGCGCGATCGGAGAAATGGGTGTCGAGCCATTCGCGGAACAGCGGGGCAACCTCGTGCGGCAGGCGCAGCATGATCCAGCTGGCCGAGCGCACGCCCAAGGCGCCGGCGTCCATCAGGATCTGTTCGAGGAACTGATCGGTAATCGCCGGGATGATGGGCGAGACGCCGACATGCGCGGGAACCCCGGCCTCCACCAAGGCGCCGAGCGCGGCCATGCGCTTGGCCGGGCTGGCCGCGCGTGGTTCGAGCAGGCTGGACAGCCGCGGATCGAGGCTGGTGATCGAGATGCCGACCGCCACCAGCCGGCGCGCCGCCAGGGCGCGCAGCAGATCGAGATCATCGAGCACCCGCGCAGACTTGGTGGTGATGGTGACAGGGTGGCCCACGTCGAGGCACAGTTCCAGCACCTGGCGCGTGATGCGATAATCCCGCTCAATCGGCTGATAGGGATCGGTGTTGGTGCCCATGGCCAGCGGCCTTGGGCTGTATCCGCGCTTGGCGAACGCCTGCCGCAAAAGCGCGGCCGCCTGCGGCTTGGCAAAGAGCCTGGTCTCGAAATCGAGGCCGGGCGACAGGTCGTGATAGGCGTGGGTTGGCCGGGCATAGCAATAGATGCAGCCATGCTCGCAGCCGCGATAGGCATTGACGCTGCGATCGAACGGAATGTCGGGCGAGGCGTTGAACGTCAGGACCGACTTGGGAAATTCCTCCGTCACCGTGGTGCGCAGGGGCGGGGCACTGCCGTCGATATCTGGCGCCGCGTCGCGCCAATCGCCATCGGCCTCGCGCTGGGCAAGGCCAAAGCGCGTGGGCACCGCGCCAGATTGCGCCCCCCTGCCTTTGATCGGTTGCATGCATGAGAACATAGCATGAACATATGCACTAGGGAAGCGAGTTCCTCCCCGGCACGGGGAGGGGGACCAACCGAAGGTTGGTGGAGGGGCGTTCGCCCCTCGCACCGCGTGTCAGGCTGGCAACGCCATCCATCGCTCTTCGCGCGGTCCTCCTCCCCAGCACGGAGAGGCGCTTACTTTTCCAGGAGGCGCGGCATCAGTTCGACGAAGTTGCAGGGCCGGTTGCGGCTGTCGAGCTGTTCGGCAAGGATGCCGTCCCAGCCGTCCTTCACCGCGCCGTTCGAGCCGGGCAGGGCAAAGATATAGGTGCCGCGCGCCACCACGGCGCAGGCGCGGGACTGGATCGTGCTGGTGCCGATGGTCTTGTAGCTAAGCCAGCGAAACAGTTCGCCAAAGCCGGGAATGTCACGGGTCTTCACCCGGTCGAGCGCCTCTGGCGTCACATCGCGGCCGGTCAACCCGGTGCCGCCGGTGATCACCACGGCATCGACCCTGGGATCATCGATCCAGTTGTTGAGCCGGGTGGCGATGACGCCGGCATCATCCTTGTCGATGCCGCGCGCCACCAGGGCGTGGCCCGCATCGCGGATGCGCTGGGCAAGGATATCGCCCGAGGTATCCTCGTCCGGTCCGCGCGTGTCGGACACGGTGAGCAGGGCGATGTTGATCGGCTTGAACGTGCGCGTGGTATCTATGGCCATGGCGGCGTGATGCGCTCAATTCCCGCCCATCGCAACCCGGACATTGTCTGCGCCGGCCAGGCCCGGAAACTTGGGCCACAGCCCTTGGACCAGGCCGATCCGGCTGTCCGACGGGCCACCGGCCTGGCGTTCGTACATCCAGTAGTTGCGCATCACGGCCGAAACATAGCCGCGCGTTTCCCAATAGGGGATCGATTCCATCCACAGCAAGGGATCGCCCTGGTCCTTCACCTGGGTGTTCCAGCGCGCCACCGGCAGCGGGCCGGCGTTGTAGGCGGCAATCACCTTGGGCAACAGCCCGCCAGTGGCGCCATTGTCGCGCAGCCGGGTAAGGTAGGTCTGGCCAAACGCCAGGTTCACGCCGGGCAGATCGAGTTGGGTATCGCGGCCCTGCATGACCGGATCGGCCCGCGCCATGTCGCGCGCGGTACCGGGCAGCACCTGCATCAGGCCCTTGGCGCCGGCCGGGCTGGTAACCGCGGTGCGGAAGTTCGATTCCTGCAACGAGTGGGCAAACAGCAGCGCGGGATCAACTTTCCAGCCATTGGCCGGAACCCACTTGGGCGCGGGGAAGCGTGCCGCTTCATCGGCGCGTGCGCCGGCCGGGGCGTTATAGGCCATCCACAGCTGGGTGGATGGCAGGCCCAGGTCGCGCGCCAGGCGCGACAGCGGAGCATATTGGCTGGGCGCACCGATCCGCGCCTGATAGCGCAGCACATCGTCGGCCAGGCCATCCTCGCCGATTTCGGCAAGCTGCACGGCAAGGCGCACATTGTTGACATCGCGCAGCGATTGCCAATCGGCGGCGGAGAAATCGGGCGCGGGCGGCGGGGTGGCGCTGCGCAGGCCCAGGGCTTCGGCCGCCATCATGCCATAGAGCGTGTCGCTGTTGCGGGCGGCCGCGCGCAGCATGCCGGATACCTTTTCCGGCTGGCGGCAGCGCACCATCGCGCGGCTGGCCCAGTAATAGCCAGCTGAAACCAGTTCCGGGTTGCTGCCCTGGGTGGCGGCCTGCTGGAACGCATCGGCCGCGGCCATGCAATCGTCCATGCGCCAGGCAGCGAGGCCGGCGGTCCACAGGGCTTCCGCGACCCAGGGGCCCGAGCCACCCTGCGTGGCGGACAGCGCGACGAGCCGGGCATTGGCATCGTCGTTTTCGATGTAAAAGCTCCAGCCGACCTTCTGCCGCCATTCGGCGCGGGCATCGGACGACAGGTTGGCATCGATCCCGTCGAGCAGCACGCGGGCGCCGGTCGGGTCGTCGGCCTTGATCCGCTCTTGAATCGCCTGGGCGATGCTGTCGGGCATCGTGCCATCGGCAATGCTGCGCGGGCGGGTGCGGCGCGGCGTGCTGGGCAGCGTGGCGAACGATTGCGCGCTGGGCGTGATCGGCAGCGAGATGGCGCCGCGCTTGAGTGCGAGGCGGCCAAGCTGGTCGGTCCACGGCAGATCGGGCGCGCGGGCGATCAGATCGGTAAGCGAGGCGAGATCGGCCTTGGGCGAGGTGGCGGCCAGGTAATACTGCGCGCGGGCCACGGCCTGAAGCGGACCATCGCTGCGCTGGGCCAGCATGGTCTGGACATTGGTCCAGTCCTGCCGCTCGATCGCGGCGAACAGCTGGGTGTAATAGGTGCGGTCATCCTGGCTGAGCAGGGTGGGCACCGCGGTGCGGTCTGCCCGGCTGCGGAAGTATTCCACGGCCGCGCTGTTGGCGTGTGCAGGCGCTGCCAGGCCGGCGATGCAGGCAAGGGCTGCAGCCGGCAGGCAAGCGCGGTGAAAGCGCCGGATCATCACGTCAGGTCTGTTCCCGTCCAGTCTAGCAAGCGGTTCCACAAGGCCGCCTTGTGCGCCGGGCGAGCCACGAGCGCCGCAAGATCGTATGCGAAAACCGCAGGTACGCATCCACCGTCATGGTTAAACTCTCGTAAATCGGCAGCATTATTCGGCAAGCTGTGGCCAAGAAGCGTTGAAATGCCGCCACGGCCCAGGATCAGCACGCGTTGCGGCGCGGCCAGCGCGGCATGATGGGCGAGCAGTGCGCCCAGGCCTTCTGCCCGCAGCTGGCCCCAATCGGGCATCGGCACGTGCACCGGCAGGGCGGCGGCGCAATAGACCTGTTCGCGCGCCAGGCCCAAGGCTGCCAGCATGCCATCGACCAGCTTGCCGCCGCGCCCGCTGAGCAGGCCGGCCTCGTCATCGGCCTCGGGCATGGGCAGCAGGATCATCAGCGGCGCCCCGGCCGGGCCAGCCGGGGCGATGCGCCGCGCCGGCGGGAAGGGCAGGCTGGGGGTTTCCAGCCACCAGGCGTGGAACGCATCGAGGGTTTGCGGCCAATCGCGCGCCAGGCCGCCCATGGCCGGCGGCGGCGGTGGCGCGGCAAATGCCGGCGCGGCGTTGCCCGCCTTGGCATTGGCCTTGGCCGCCGCCTTACGGTCGCTTTCCAGCCAGGATTGCGGCGTATCGCTCAAAGTTCCGTCGAGCCCGGCATCGTCCCACCAGGCAAAGGCAGCGTCGACCAGGGCAGACAGGGAATGGCCGGCGGGCATACCGGCAGGGGGCTGGCTCATGCCGCAACCTGGGGCGCGATGCCTTTTTGTCTCATGAGGCAGCTTGTCATGCACACCCTATTGACCTTGGGCGCCCCACCTTTCAAGGCTGCGCTGCATAATCGCGTGATTAACAGCCCTCAGCAGGAGCGGGCGATGGAGCGGGGACGATGAGCGAACGGGAATCGATGCCTTATGACGTGGTGATCGTCGGTGGTGGGCCTGCTGGCCTTGCCGCGGCGATCCGGGTGAAGCAGCTCAATCCCGAACTTTCGGTGTGCATCCTGGAAAAGGGTTCCGAAATCGGCGCGCATATCCTGTCGGGCGCGGTGGTCGATCCCAAGGCGCTGGATGAACTGCTGCCCGATTGGCGCACCATGGGCTGCCCGATGGCCGAAGTGCCGGTGACGGACAACTGGCACTGGGTGCTGACCAAGACCAAGAAATACGCCATCCCGCATTGGCCGATGCCGCCGTTCATGTCGAACGAGGGCAACTACACCGGCAGCCTTGGCAATCTGTGCCGCTGGCTGGCCGAGCAGGCGACCGAACTGGGCGTGGAAATCTTCCCCGGCTTCCCCGCTGCCGAAGTGCTGTTCAACGAGGCCGGCGCGGTGATCGGCGTGGCCACTGGCGACATGGGCGTGGCCAAGGATGGCAGCCACAAGGGCGATTACCAGCCCGGCATGGAACTCCACGCCAAGTACACCCTGTTTGCAGAGGGCGCGCGCGGCAGCCTGACGAAGCGGCTCAAGCAGCATTACGACCTCGAACGCGATTGCCAGCCGCAGGTCTATGGCCTGGGCATCAAGGAACTGTGGGACATCGACCCGGCCAAGCATGTGCCCGGCCGCGTGCTGCACACCCAGGGCTGGCCGCTGTCGGAAAGCAATTCGTGGGGCGGCGGGTTCCTCTATCATCAGGCCAACAATCAGGTGGCCCTGGGCTTTGTCACCGCGCTCGATTACGCCAATCCCTACGTCTATCCGTACGAGGAATTCCAGCGCTGGAAGCAGCACCCGGAAATCCGCGCCATTCTCGAAGGCGGGCGCCGCGTGGCCTATGGCGCGCGCGCGATCAACGAAGGTGGCTGGCAATCGGTGCCGCGCCTGTCGTTCCCCGGTGGGGCGCTGATCGGCTGCTCGGCCGGCTTCGTCAACGTGCCGCGCATCAAGGGCAGCCACACCGCGATGAAGAGCGGCATGCTGGCGGCCGAGGCGATCGTGGCCGCGGCCGCTGCCGGGCGCGAGCATGACGACATCGTGGAATACGATGCCGCCGTGCGTGACAGCTGGATCGCCAAGGAACTGAAGCTGGTGCAGAACGCCCAGCCGCTGGTGTCGAAGTTCGGCGGTTCGTGGGGCACGATTCTGGCGGGCGCCGACATGTGGGCCCGCGTGCTCAAGATCAATCCGGTCAAGGGCCTCAAGCACCATACCGATGCCGAGGCGACGCAGCGCGCCGATCTCTACAAGCCGATCGCCTACCCCAAGCCCGATGGCGTGATCAGCTTCGATCGCCTGACCAGCGTGTCGTTCTCGTACACCAACCACGAGGAAGACCAGCCGTGCCACCTGGTGTTGAAAGACCCCGAGGTGCCCACGCGCGTCAACCTGCCGCTCTATGCCGGGCCAGAGGCGCGGTTCTGCCCGGCGGGCGTCTATGAATTCGTGGGTGTGGAAGAAGGCACGCCGCGCCTGCAGATCAACGCGCAGAACTGCGTGCACTGCAAGACCTGCGACATCAAGGACAAGACCCAGAACATCGACTGGGTCACGCCCGAAGGTGGCGGCGGCCCCAATTATCCCAATATGTAAGGGCCGCTTGTTCAGACCATGCATGAAACGGCCTTTGCCAAGATCAACCTGGCGCTGCACGTCCGCGCGCGGCGCCAGGATGGCTATCACGCGCTGGAAACCGCCTTCGCCTTTGTCGATGCGGGGGATGAGCTGGCGGTAAGCCCGGCGCCGCGCGATGCCTTGCGCGTGGTGGGTGAATTTGGCGGTGAACTGGCCGATCCGTTTGGCAATATCGTGGCCAAGGCGCTGACCACGCTGCCGCGTGCCGGCAGCAACTGGGCAGTAACGTTGGACAAGCGCCTGCCGGTGGCGGCCGGGCTGGGTGGTGGCTCGGCCGATGCCGGCGCGGTGTTTCGCCTGGTCGAGCGCGCGCATGGCCTGCCGGCAGACTGGCATGCCCGCGCTGCCGCGCTTGGTGCCGATGTGCCGGCTTGCGTGGCGAGCCGCGCCTGCATCGGGCGCGGCACCGGCACCGATCTGGAAGCGGTGGACAACGACCTGGCCGGCTGCCCGGTGCTGCTGGTCAACCCGCGCATTCCGCTGGCCACGGGGCCGGTGTTCAAGGGCTGGGACGGGATCGATCGCGGCCCGCTGCCCAGTGGAAACCTGCGCACGATCGCCCGGGAAGGGCGCAACGACCTGGAAGCGCCGGCGCTGGCGCTGGTGCCGCAGATCGGCGACGTGCTCGCGGCGCTGCGCGCCACCGGCGCCTGGCTGGTGCGCATGTCTGGCTCTGGCGCGACATGCTTTGCGCTGTTTGACGATACGGCGGCGCGAGACGCCGCCAAGGCAGCAATGCCTGGCGCATGGTGGACCCTGGCCGGAGCCTTGCGATGAGCGCCGAGGCCTGGACCTTGCTGGGCACGCCCACGACAGGTGGGGTGCTGATCGTTTCCGACCACGCATCGGCGCACGTGCCCGTCGACATCGCCCTGGGCATCGATCCTGCGTTGTTGAGCCAGCACATGGCCATCGATATCGGCGTTGCCGGCATTGCCGCGATCCTGGCGCAAACCCCTGGCGTGGCAGCGTTCCTGGGCGGGGTGAGCCGCCTGGTCTGCGATTTCAACCGCGATGCCGATGCCCCGGGCGTGGTTCCCGAGGCGAGCGACGGGCACGTGATCCCCGGCAACCGGCTCGACGTCACGGCCCGCGCGGCGCGGCTGGCGCGGTTCTTTGATCCCTATCACGCCGCGCTGGCGCAGATCCTGGCGGCCAACGAGCCAGCCCTTATCCTTTCGCTGCACAGCTTTACGCCGCGTCTTTCAAGTGATCCCGAACAGCAACGGCCCTGGCACGTCGGCGTCTTGTACAACGAGGATACGCGCGCCGCGCAGCTGGCGCTGGATTGGCTGCGGCAGGAGCAGGAACTCTGCGTCGGGGACCAGCAACCCTATTCGGGCCGTCTGCTCAATGCCACGATGAACCGCCATGCCGAGGCGCATGGGCGGCCCTACCTGGGGCTGGAACTGCGCCAGGATCTGATCGGCGACGCGGCGGGCCAGGCAGCCTGGGCAGAGCGGCTGGCCCGCCTCTTGCCAGCGGTGGTTGCGGGGCTTGCCAAAAAGTCGCAAATGTAACCTTGGACGCGTCGGCCCACGTGGAGTAGGGGCACGTGCTTGCGCCTGCGCGGCGCGAGAAAATTGCACGTCTGGAGTTTCCGAACAATGCCCGCCTATCGCTCCCGCACTTCTACCCACGGCCGCAACATGGCGGGCGCGCGCAGCCTTTGGCGCGCCACGGGGATGAAGGATGGCGATTTCGGCAAGCCGATCGTCGCCGTGGTAAACTCGTTCACGCAGTTCGTGCCCGGCCATGTCCATCTCAAGGACCTGGGCCAGATGGTGGCGCGCGAGATCGAGGCCGCCGGCGGCGTTGCCAAGGAATTCAACACCATCGCGGTGGATGATGGCATTGCGATGGGCCACGATGGCATGCTCTATTCGCTGCCGAGCCGCGACCTGATCGCCGACAGCGTGGAATACATGGTCAACGCGCACTGCGCCGATGCCATGGTGTGCATCTCCAACTGCGACAAGATCACGCCGGGCATGCTGATGGCGGCGATGCGCATCAACATCCCCGTGGTGTTCGTGTCGGGCGGGCCGATGGAAGCGGGCAAGGTCGTGCTGCGTGGCAAGGAACACGCGCTCGACCTGGTCGATGCCATGGTCGTGGCCGCCGATGACAACTACACCGACGAGGAAGTCGCCGATATCGAGCGTTCGGCTTGCCCGACGTGCGGTTCGTGCTCGGGCATGTTCACCGCCAATTCGATGAACTGCCTGACCGAAGCGCTTGGCCTGTCCTTACCCGGCAATGGCTCCACCCTGGCGACCCACGCCGATCGCCAGCGCCTGTTCCTGGAAGCCGGGCGCCTGGCCGTGGACCTGTGCAAGCGCTATTACGAAGAGGGTGACGAGAGCACGCTGCCGCGCTCGATCGCCAACTTCCGCGCGTTCGAAAATGCCATGAGCCTCGACATCGCCATGGGTGGTTCGACCAATACCGTGCTGCACCTGTTGGCCGCCGCGCACGAGGCCGGGGTCGATTTCACCATGGCCGACATCGATCGCCTGTCGCGCCGCGTGCCGGTGCTGTCCAAGGTCGCCCCGGCCAAGAACGACGTGCACATGGAAGACGTGCACCGCGCCGGCGGGATCATGGCCATCCTGGGCGAGTTGGACCGTGCCGGGCTTTTGCACACCGATACCCCCACCGTGCATAGCCGCACCATGGCCGATGCGCTGGCGCAGTGGGACGTGGCGCGGACCAATGCCCCGTCAGTGCAGGAATTCTATCGCGCCGCACCCGGCGGCGTGCCGACGCAGACCGCGTTCAGCCAGAACCGCCGCTGGGCCGAACTTGACCTCGATCGTGAAAACGGCGTGATCCGCAGCGCGACCCATGCCTTCAGCCAGGATGGCGGGCTGGCCGTGCTGGCCGGCAACATCGCCGCCGATGGCTGCATCGTGAAGACGGCCGGCGTGGATGAAAGCATCCTCACGTTCACCGGCCCGGCCAAGGTCTATGAAAGCCAGGATGCTGCAGTGACCGCGATCCTCACCGGCCAGGTGGTGGAAGGCGATGTGGTGCTGATCCGCTATGAAGGGCCCAAGGGCGGCCCGGGCATGCAGGAAATGCTCTATCCCACCAGCTACTTGAAGTCCAAGGGCCTGGGCAAGGCCTGCGCGCTGGTGACGGACGGGCGCTTTTCGGGCGGCAGCTCGGGCCTGTCGATCGGTCACGTCTCGCCCGAGGCGGCCGAGGGTGGGGCGATCGGCCTGGTGGAAACCGGCGACCTGATCGCCATCGACATTCCCGGCCGCAAGATCGACGTGCTGGTGTCGGCCGATGAACTCGCCCGCCGCCGCGCCGCGATGGAGGCCAAGGGCGCCGATGCCTGGCAGCCGGCCAAGCCGCGCGCGCGCAAGGTTTCGGTGGCGTTGCAGGCCTATGCCGCGATGACGACGAGCGCGGCGCGCGGCGCGGTGCGCGATCTGGCGCAGCTCAAGCGGAACTGATGCACCGCGCGACCGCCCTGCTGCCGCTTGTGGCTCTGGCTGCCTGCGGGCAGGGCGCCGGCTCTGCTCCCGAACGGCCGATGGTCACCATCGAATGCGCGACCGATGGCGCCACGGCCTTTGCGCGTGATTGCAAGGTGGAGCCGGTGGTGGAGCAGGGCCGGCATTTCCTGGTCGTGCACCATCCCGCTGGCGGATTTCGCCGCCTGCTCAAGGTGGATGACGGGCGCGGGGTTGTCGCGGCCGATGGCGTGGTGCCCGCCCAGGTGGCGTGGCTGGCCGATGGGCGGCTGGAAGTGACCGTGGGCAGCGACCGCTATCGCTTTCCCGCCAAAGTGAAGGCCGACCCTTCGGCCAGCAGTGCCCCGGCCCGGCCAGATGCTCCAGCCAAGCCCTGATCTCGCGCAAATCCTCACCGTCGCGCAGATGCGCGCCGCCGAAGACGCTCTCATCGCTGCGGGAACCGACGTCCACGCGCTGATGCAGCGGGCCGGGCGCGGCGCGGGCGAGTGGGTGCGCCGGGTGGCGGCCGGGCGGCGCGTGACGGTGCTGTGCGGGCCAGGCAACAACGGCGGCGATGGCTATGTCATCGCGCAATATCTGGCGCAGGCGGGCCTGCGCGTGGGCGTGGTGGCGCCGCGGCCGCCTGCCACCCCGGCGGCGCAGCGCGCGCGGGCGCTCTATGCCGGCACCGTGGTGGAGAGCGCGGCTGATGGGCTGGGCGGCGTGCTGGTCGATTGCCTGTTCGGCAGCGGGCTGACGCGGCCGCTGGATGCCGCATCGGCCGCCTTGCTGGCCGATCTGGCAGCGCGGCATACCTATCGCATCGCGATCGACGTGCCGAGCGGGGTGGCAAGCGATAGCGGCGAATGCCTCAATCCCGGTCTGCCCGATTGGCATCTGACCGTGGCGCTGGGGGCATGGAAGCATGCCCACTATGCCATGCCGGCCTGCGCCACGATGGGCGCGCTGCGGCTGGTGGACATCGGCGTGGCGGCCGTGCCCGGCGCGGCACGCGTGCTGGCGCGGCCAGTGCTGGCAGCGCCGGCGGCCGATGCGCACAAGTATCGCCGCGGGCTGCTTGGCATCGTGGCGGGCGCCATGCCGGGTGCGGCCCTGTTGGCGGCCACGGCGGCGCTGCGCGGCGGGGCAGGCTATGTTCAGGTCTTGGCGGGCGAAAGCGCGCTACCGAGCCCGCCGCCCGAACTTGTGGTGCGCGACACGGTCGAATGCCCCGCGCTGGCAACGGCGTTGCAGGACGATCGCTTTGCCGCCTTGCTGGTGGGGCCGGGGCTGGGCCGCGATAGCGTGGCGCAGGCACGCCTGGCCGCTGCGCTCGGGGCCGGCCGGCCGATGGTGATCGATGCCGATGCGCTGGTCTTGCTGGCGCCGGCGATGCTGCGGGGAACGCCTTTGGTGTTGACCCCGCATGATGGAGAAATGCAGGTTTTGGAACGCAATTTTGGACTTTCCGGCACGGCCGAACGGCGCGCGCGCGCCGTGGCATTGGCGCAGGCCGCCGGCGCCGTGGTGATTCTCAAGGGGCCCGACAGCGTGATCGCCGCGCCTGATGGCGCGGTGACGGTGGCACCGCGTACGTCGTCGTGGCTGTCGGTGGCGGGCAGCGGCGATGTTCTGGCCGGCACCGTTGCCAGCCGGCTTGCCGTGCTGCGTGATCTGCAGCGTGCCGCGCAGGAAGGGCTGTGGCTTCATGGCGAAGCAGCGCGCTTGGCCGGCCCGGCGTTTACCAGTGGCGATCTTGCCCATGCCATCGCCGGTGCGATGCAACAGGTGCTGGCATGAGCGCGGCACCGATCGTGCGCGTGGCGGCCAAGGGCGAGGGGGCCACGACCGATGGCCGCTATGTCGCGCTATCTGCCCCCGGTGACATGCTGGAGGCCGATGGCACGCTGACCTGGGGGCCCAACCATGTCGAGCCGCCGTGCCGGCATTTCCCGGCGTGCGGTGGCTGCCAGTTGCAGCATCTTTCGGAAGCCGCGCTGGAAGAATATGTCGGCAGCCGCGTGATCGGCGCGGCCAAGGGGCAAGACCTCAACCCCGGCATGCCCGCGCCGACCCACCTTTCCCCGCCGCGCACCCGTCGCCGCGCCACCCTGCACGGGCAGGCGATCGGCCGCCGCGTGGTGCTGGGCTTTCGCGAGGGCGGTAGCCACAAGACGGTGGACATGCGCGAATGCCATGTCATCGCCCCGGAACTGATGGCGCTGGTCGGCCCGCTGCGCACGCTGCTGGAAAGCTGGCAGGATCGCAAGCTGGCGGTGGACGTGGAACTGACCCTGGCCGACCAGGGCGTGGCCGTGGGTTTTTCCGGCCTGGTGGCGGATAACCTGGCGCGGACCGAGGCGCTGCTCGACTTCGCGCGTGATCATCGCCTGGCGCGGTTGACGCTCGACACCGGCTATGGCCCGGAAACCACGTGGGAGCCTGATCCGGCAACGATCACCCTGGGCGGCACAGCCGTTGGCCTGCCAGCCGGCGCGTTCCTCCAGGCGACAGCCGATGGTGAAGCGGCGCTGGTGGCCGCAGCACGGGAGTGGCTGGCAGGCGCTGCCACCGTGGCGGATCTCTTTGCCGGGTTGGGCACCTTTGCCTTTGCCCTGGCGGGGCCAGGCACCAAAGTGCTGGCGGTGGAAGCCGCGCGTGATGCGCATCTCGCCTGCCAGGCGGCGGCACGCAGCCAGGGGCGGCCGGTCCATGCGCTGCATCGCGACTTGTTCCGCAATCCGCTGCGCGCCGAAGAGCTCAACCGCTTTGCCGCCGTGCTGCTCGATCCGCCGCGCGCCGGCGCGCGCGAGCAGGTGGGGCAGATCGCGGCATCAACCGTGGCGCGCGTGGTCTATATCAGCTGCAACCCGGCGAGTTGGGCACGCGATGCCGCCGCGCTGGTGGCGGCCGGCTATCGCCTGGAGGGTTTGAAGGCGGTCGGGCAGTTCCGCTGGTCAACCCATGTCGAACTGGCGAGCCTGTTCGTGCGCGCGGACACCTGATTGGCGTCCGTCCGTGCACCGCTTTTCCCGGCCTTATCCACAGGCCTGTCCCGCCCCGCTCAGCGCGGGCGGGACAGGATGACCAGGCGGTAATAGCCCAGGGCACCGGTGTGGACCTGGCAGGAAAGACCGTGCTGCGCGGCGAGGGACTGCGCCTTGGCGGCAAGATCGATGCGCGGCGTCACGTGAAAGCGCGCCAGCCACGCCCGGAGCAGGCGGCGCAGCGGGCCGGGCAGGCCGGCGGCATCGTGGAAATCGACGATGTGCAGCGATCCGCCCGGCGCCAGCAGCGTGGCGGCGTGGGCGACGGTTTCCTGCCACGGCGGGATCATCGACAGCGCAAACGAAATGACGATGCGATCAAAGCGCGCGGTGCCAAGCAGCGCGGCCGCGTCAAAAGCGCTGGCATCGGCCAGTGCCAGGCGCGCGCCATTGCCCAGCCGCGCCTGCGCGCTGCCCAGCATCTCGCGCGAGATATCGATGCCGAACAGGCGCATGCCGGGCCAGCGCCGCGCGATCATCGCGAGGTTGCGCCCGGTGCCACAGCCCAGTTCCAGCACGCGGGCGCCGGGCGCAGCGTCCAGCCCGCGGATCAGGCGATCGCGGCCGAACAGGTAATACTTGCGCGTGATGTCATAGATGCGCACCTGGCGGCGATAGATTGCATCCATCAGCGCGCCGTGCGCGCGCGCCTGGCCGGCCAGCATCGTCATGCTCGCAGTTCGTAAAGGTGCACGCCGCCATAGATCGACGAGCGATCGCGCGCGGTGAAGCCGGCGCTGGCCTGCGCATGATAGGTCCAGCGTTCGAGCAGGTCGGCGGCAACGCGCCCCGGCAGCAGCGTGGGCTGGGCGGCAGTGCGGAACAGCACGCGGGCGCCGGGCCGGGCGGTGCGGGTGATCTGCTGCCACAGCGCGTTGAGTTGGGCATCGCTCATCCAGTCCTGCGCATCGAGCAGGACATAGCGATCGCGCGAGGCATCGGGCAGCGTGGCGAGGTGCTCGGTGAAATTGGCGTGGAGCACGGTGACGCGGCCGGCGCGGGCGCGCACCGCATCCCAGTTGCCGGCCTGAAGATAGGGCGGCAGCGGCCCGCTGCCATCGCGGGCATAGCCGCGGGCAAAGGCCTGCCAGGCGAAATAGTTGTCCTCCACCGGGAAGTCGCAGGCGAGCTTTTCCAGCCGGCGGCGCAGCACCTGGGCCATCGGCTGGTCGCCGGCCAGGGCATCGAACTGCGCCGGGGGAATCCCGAGGCCGAACAGCGCGGCAGGCTGGTCGGTCAACCAGCGCACGAAACGCTTGTCGAACACCGGCGCCAGTTCGCGCTCGAACACCGCGCGCTGCGCCTCTTGCGTGGGGGCGGCGAGGATCTGCGCCAGATCGATGCGATAGAGCTTGGCAAGGAGGTGCGCGACGCCGATGAAATTGCCGAGCAGCCCGCGCTTGTAGATGCCCTTGGAAAAGCCACCGATGCGGCGGCGGCCGATAAGATCGCGGCCTTCCCAATAGCGGCGCGTCGGCTCATCGAGCATGGGCGCAAGGTACCCGCGATAGGCGGCGATATTGGCCGGACTGTCGGCCTGGGCGAAAAAGCGGTGGAAGGCGGCATGGTCGGGCAGGCCTTGGGCCGCGGCCAGCTTCAACTTGTTGAGCGCGATATGCGCGGTGTTGAGATCGACGGCGGTAATGCTTTCGGGATCGGCCACCAGGTAGGACAGCACGTTGCATCCGCCGCTGGCGATCGCCACCACGCGGCTGTCGGGCCGGATCTGCAGGGCATCCATGTCGACATCCGGGTCTTCCCAGATCTGCGCATAGACCAGCCCGCGAAACGCCAGGGCAAAGGCATGGTCGAGCAGGCGGTGGGCAACGCCGGCGCCCTTGCGCACGACAGAGCGGGTGATCGGGTTGCCGGCGCCGGGTTGGCCCCGGTGGCGTTGCAGTTCCATGGCCAGTGTCTTTCCCATTCGAATGGATGGGCACCGGTTTAAGGCGGTGGCGTTGCGGTAATATGGCAAACCCAACGGTACAGCGCGTGACCGCGGCCGGTGCATCGCCGGCAAGGTGCGCCGCAATAGGACTTGGGTTTGTCATGTGCTTGCCCTATGGGGCCTGCCCATGATGGGTCTGCCCTGTGCCGGGCAGGCCGAATGCCCCCTGTTTTCTCGAATTATGGAGTGACCATGGCTCAGGTTCTTGTGATTGGCGCCGGTGGCGTCGGCTCGGTCGCGGTCCACAAGATGGCGATGAATGCCGATATCTTCACCGGGATCGCGCTCGCCAGCCGCACGAAGAGCAAGTGCGACGCGATTGCCGCATCGGTGAAGGAACGCACCGGCGTTGACGTGGCCACCTATCAGATCGACGCGGACGACGTGGCCGCCACCACCGCGCTGATCAACCAGGTCAAGCCCGTGCTGGTGGTCAACCTGGCGCTGCCCTACCAGGATCTGACGATCATGGACGCGTGCCTGGCGGCCGGCGTGCACTATATGGATACCGCCAACTACGAACCGCGCGAAGAAGCCAAGTTCGAATACAAGTGGCAGTGGGCCTATCAGGAACGCTTCAAGGAAAAGGGCCTGATGGCCCTGCTCGGTTCGGGCTTCGACCCGGGCGTGACCTCGGTCTTCGCCACCTGGCTCAAGAAGCACAAGCTCGACACGATTCGCACGCTCGACATTCTCGATTGCAACGGCGGCGACCATGGCCAGGCCTTTGCCACCAACTTCAACCCGGAAATCAACATCCGCGAAGTGACGGCCCCGGCGCGCCACTGGCTGAACGGCGAATGGGTGGAAACCCCGGCGCTGACCATCCGCCAGCAGTTCGATTTCGAGGCGGTCGGCCCCAAGAACATGTACCTCATGTATCATGAGGAAATCGAAAGCCTGAAGACCCACCTGCCCGAAATCGAGCGCATCCGTTTCTGGATGACGTTTGGCGACGCCTATATCACGCACCTCACCGTGCTGCAGAACGTGGGCATGACGCGGATCGATCCGGTGGTCTATGAAGGCAAGGAAATCATCCCCTTGCAGTTCCTCAAGGCGGTGCTGCCCGAGCCGGCGTCGCTGGGCGCCACCACCAAGGGCAAGACCAACATCGGTGACATTGCCACCGGCACCAAGGACGGCGTTGAAAAGACGTTCTACATCTACAACATCTGCGACCATGAAGACGCCTTTGCCGAAACCGGCAACCAGGCGATCAGCTACACCACCGGCGTTCCCGCGATGATCGGCGCGGCGCTGATGGTGCAGGGCCTGTGGAAGGGCGAGGGCGTGTTCAACATCGAACAGCTCGATCCCGATCCGTTCATGGACATGCTCAACCAGCATGGCCTGCCCTGGCAGGTGAAGGAACTGGCAGGCCCGCTGCAGTTCTGAGGTCCCGCAAGGCCTCGCACCACCCCCCGACCCCCTCCTCTGAAGAGGAGGGGGAGTAGAAGACTTGCATAGCCCCCTCCTCTTCAGAGGAGGGGGTTGGGGGTGGTGGAAGCCCCCGCACCACGGAAAGGCCAGTATCCCATGGAAACCAGAGCCGGTGATCCGGGCGCCTTTGCCCATTTCGATCTGTCGCGCGTGGACAGCCCCGCGTTCGTCGTGGATGTGCAGGCATTGCGGCGCAATCTGGCGACCCTGGCTGACATCCGCGATCGTGCCGGGATCAAGGTTCTGGCTGCGCTCAAGGCCTTTTCGATGTGGCAGGTGGCGCCCGTGGTGGGGGAATACCTGGACGGCGTGTGCACCTCTGGCCTGTGGGAGGCCAAGCTGGCGGCCGAGCACTACCAGGGCGAGATCGCGACCTATTGCGCGGCCTACAAGGCGGAAGACCTGCCCGAAATCTGCGCGCTGTCGGATCACGTGATCTTCAATTCGCCGTTCCAGATCGCGCGCTTTGCCCCCGTGCTGGCGCAGGCGCGCGCCGATGGCCGGGCGTTCGACGTGGGCCTGCGGATCAATCCGTTGCACCAGGAAGGCGAAGTGCCGCGCTATGACCCGTGCGCGCCGCATTCGCGCCTGGGCTTTCCGGTGGACCAGTTGCAGCCAGAGCACCTCGAGGGCGTGTCGGGCCTGCATTTCCACACGCTGTGCGAACAGGATTTCGAGCCGCTGCGCCGCACCTGGGAAGCCTTGCTGCCGCGCATCGCGCCGTTCCTGGGCCAGTTGAAGTGGCTGAACTTTGGCGGCGGCCACCATGTGACGCGGGCGGACTATCAGCGCGATGATCTGGTTGCCTTCCTGCGCGAGGTGAAGGCCCAGACCGGCTGCGAAATCTATCTCGAGCCAGGTGAGGCGGTGGCGCTCGACGCCGGCATCCTGGTCGGCACCGTGCTCGACCGGCACTGGAACGGCATGGACATTGCCATCACCGATATTTCGGCCACCTGCCACATGCCCGACGTGATCGAGGCGCCCTATCGTCCGGCCATGCTGGGCGAACTGCCGATCGATGAATACGAGGATGGCGCAGGCGATGCGCCGGTGCGGCTGGGCGGGCCATCGTGCCTGGCGGGGGACGTGATCGGTGACTATCGCCTGCCGGTTGCGGCGCAGCCGGGCGTGCGTTTCGCCTTCCTGGACCAGGCGCACTATTCGATGGTCAAGACCACCACGTTCAACGGCGTGCCGCTGCCCTCGATCTGGCTGTGGGATAGCGCGGCGGACACGCTCAAGCTGGTGCGCCGTTTTGTCTATGAAGATTTCCGCGACCGGCTGAGCTGATCGGCGAATATCTCGTAAAAACAGTCTGTTGTTCGCCCCTGTCGAGGTGCATTCTGCGCCCGGACGGGGCGGGGGTGCGGCAGTCCGAGGCTGGCACTGTGACAGATTTGTGAAAGGGGGATTTTTTCGCTTGAAGTTCCCCCCCTGAGCCTTATTTAGCGCTTCCTCGCTGCCCCATGGGGACTTCCAAACCGCAAGGCAGCTTTCGTTCCACGTTCCGTTTGGGGGTCCCTTGAGTTGCACATTCATCCTGATGCACGGGCTGTAGTTCGCGCCACCGCGCCTGACCAACCCGCCATTTTGAACCGCCCGCATGCAGCAGCGCGCGCCGCCCGCTTCTTTGTCGAGAAGTTTCCGGGCAAGTCGCTCTATGCTGTCAAAGCGAACCCCTCTCCTGACCTCCTGCGCATCCTCTGGGACGCCGGTGTCACGCATTACGACGTCGCCTCGATCACCGAGGTCAAGCTGGTGCGCGCCACGCTGCCGGAAGCCACGCTGTGCTTCATGCACCCGGTCAAGGCGCCGCGCGCCATTGCCGAAGCCTATCATGTCCACGGCGTGCGCACGTTCAGCCTCGACTCGCTCGACGAGCTGGAAAAGATCCGGGAAGCGACCAATGGCGCCACCGATCTCACGCTCTGCGTGCGTCTGCGCGTCTCGTCCGAGCATTCGGAACTGAGCCTGGCGTCGAAGTTCGGCGTCGACCTGGTCGATGCCCGCGAACTGCTGCAGCAGACCCGCCAACTGGCTGATTGCCTGGGTGTGTGCTTCCACGTGGGCAGCCAGGCGATGAGCCCCCATGCCTATGTCCTGGCACTGGAAAAGGCCCGCGCTGCGATCGTCGATGCTGCCGTCACGGTGGACATCATCGACGTTGGCGGGGGCTTTCCGTCGGTCTATCCGGGCATGGAGCCGCCGCCGCTCGAAGACTACTTCGCGCTGATCGACCGCACCTACGAATCGCTGCCGGTGTCCTATTCGGCCGAGCTGTGGTGCGAGCCGGGCCGTGCGCTGTGCGCGGAATACAACTCGATCATCGTGCGCGTGGAAAAGCGCCGCGAGAACGAGCTGTTCATCAACGACGGCGCCTATGGCGCGCTGTTCGATGCCGCACACGTGGGCTGGCGCTTTCCGGTGCGCCTGCTGCGCGAGGCAGACAACGATGCCGCTGGCAGCGTCGAGGCGCAGGACTTCAGCTTCTATGGCCCGACCTGCGACGACATGGACTTCATGGAAGGGCCGTTCCCGCTGCCCGGTGATGTCCGTGCCGGCGACTATATCGAAATCGGCATGCTCGGCGCCTATGGCGCGGCGATGAAGACCGCGTTCAACGGCTTTGAAGCGGTGGAAACCTACACCGTGGCGGACGAACCGATGGCCAGCCAATACAACGGCAGCCGTCGCCACCTGCGCACCGGTGACAACGTGGTTTCGCTGCGCTGAACACATGAAACCGGCGGACTGCGGTCCGCCGGTTCATTTTTGCGTCATGTTGCAATCGATATAATTGGCGCACATCCCGAGTCCAATCGGGTCGCAACCCAGAAGAAAAAGGCCCCGCCGATCGCATCGGCGGGGCCTTTTTTTATCGGGCAGTCCGGGGCGTTGCAGCCCCATGCGGCGTGGCGGCCGAAACCGCCACGCAGCCGTGGTCATCAGAACTTGATGCCAGCCGTAACGCGCATGTAGCGCCCCATGATCGCATCGAAATAGCGGGTGGTGCTGATCGAGTACGGGAACGGAACGCCACGGTTGAACACGTTGTTGACGTTAAAGCGCAGGCTGAAACGGTCATTCACGTTGAAGCCGAGTGCGGTGTTGAACAGCACATAGGCGCCAACGCGCGGGTACTGATAGACCGTATCGGGCGAGTTCACTGCAACCTTGGCTGGGCCATAATAGGTGGCCTGCCACATCCAGTTGATCGACTTGGTCGCCCAGACTGCCGTTGCCGTGAAGTTGTCGGTCGGTTCGGCAACGCCGCCTACCGTCTTGGTGAAATCGCCTTCACCGATCTGGTAGTAGTGGCGGAAGGTGTGCAGGTAGTTCACATCGAACATTAGCGCACCGGCCGATGAAGGCAGACCGAGGCGGCTGAGCGGCAGGTTCCACTTGGCCGAGGTCTGCAGAGCGCGGAACACTTCCAGACCGATGTTGTAGTTGCCTTCGGCAAAGCTGGTGACCTGGCCGGCAGCGTTGCGCGTGAACGTGCTGCAATACGGGCTGCTACCCGAGGCCGAATCGTAGCAAGCGTTCATCAGATCGGTCAGGCTGAGCGTGGCGATCTCGTTCTTGAGCTTGATGTTCACGTAGTCCGACGTGACGGTCAGGCCTGGCAGGAAGTCGGGCTGGAACACTCCACCCACGGTCCAGCTGTTGGCCACTTCGTTGCGCAGGCCGGGGTTGCCGCCCGACGTACCCTGAGCGGTGTAGTCCACGACGTTGGAGGTGAAGTTGGCGGGAATGCCGGCGGCAGCGCAGTTGGCGGCGCGGCGCGACGGGTTGGGGCCCTGGTTGATGTAGCGCGCATCGCACGGGTCGTTGGCGGTGTCGAAGATCGAGCCGACCGGTGCAAACAGTTCGGTGATCGACGGCGCGCGGAACGAGCGGGTGTAGTTGCCACGCAGCGTCAGGGCCTTGACCGGCGCGTAGGTGGCGCCACCGGTATAGGTCCAGAAACCGCCGGCGATGCTGTTCTTCACATAGCGACCAGCGGCGTTGACTTCGAGGCGATAGACCGCCGGCACCGCATTGTCGGGTGAGATGAACGGCAGGCTGATTTCGCCAAAGCCTTCGTTGGTATTGTAGCTGCCCGCCACCGGATCGATCGGAATCGAGTTGCCGTATTGCGTGCGGGTGCCATCGCCGTTGTCCTGGCCATAGTAGAACGCACCCGGATCGAAACGCGCGCTTTCATAGCGGTGCTCGTAACCCAGCACGAACTTGGCAAAGCCGCCCGGCAGCTTGACCAGATCGCCCTTGATGTCGGCGATGATGTCGGACTGCTTATTGATCTGGCGGGTGGTCGCCTGCGTGGTGACATAGTCGAGAGCGGCCTTGCTGGCGTTGCCATTGCCGAAGATGTTCAGCGGCGCGCAAGTGGAGCTGAACGTCGCGATCGCGGCATTGGTATAGCCCGGGCGGCAAATGATGTTGCCGCTGCCATCCGTGGTGGCGTCAAGCGCGTTGAAGAAGTTCTGCGTGACGATCTCGCGCGAGGTCGTGCGCGAAATGGTTCGGCCATAGGTGCCGTTGATTTCCCACGTGAACTTGCGTTCGCCAGCCTCGATGTCGCCCGTCACGCCGCCTACGAAGCGCAGCAGGTCGCTGCTCGTGCGGAACGAGCCGGTCGACAGGTCGGTGTTGGCACGCGACATGTAGAACTGGCTCGGATCAGCGCCGGCGGCAGTCAGGTTGTTGATGATCGTCGCGCGGTCAGCGGCGCTCAGGAACGGGTTGGCCGTGCTGAGGATCAGGTTGCCGTTGGTGTCACCGGCATTGCCGAAACCGGCGTAGTTGTAGAACGGCTGACCTGCTGTGTTCGACGCATAGTTGCGGCTGAACCAGACTTCACCGTTGAAGCGGATGCTGTCGCTGATGTCATAGTGGGCCAGCAGGGTGCCCTGGTAGCGTTCAGAGGCCACCAGGAAGTTGCTGTAGTCGCCGATGGCAAAGCCGTCGCCGCCCGCCTGATAGATGGAGCTGCCGGTGCGCTGCCCGTTCTGGAACGGCACCAGTTGCCCGGCGCGGTTGAACACCAGTGCCTGACCGGCCGAGTTGGTGATAGCCGAAACGGGAGTCGTGCCCAAGATCGGGTAGTAATCTTCCACCATCGGCATGCCGGTGTTGGTGAACACGTTGTAGTGACGGCCGCCGCCATAGAGCTGGTAAGCATAGCTCGCCGGCTTGATCGACGTGCCGAAGAACGAGGCCTGGCCACCATAGGTCGTCGGGCGCTGTGCGCCGGTGATGCCGTTCTGGTTGTCGTAATAGAAGTTGGCCGTGATGTTGCCGCGGCCTTCGGCGAAGTTCTTGCCGGCCAGCACCGAGAAGTTGTAGTCCTGACCGTCGCCATACTTCGACAGGCCATAGGAGCCGGTGGCTTCCACGCCGTCGTAGTTCTTCTTCAGCAGGATGTTGACGGTACCGGCGATGGCGTCGGAACCATAGATCGGCGCGCCGCCGACCGAAACGACTTCGATGCGGTCAACCAGGCTCGGCGCGATCTGGCCGAGGTCCACCGGGCTGCCGGCAACGGCGCCGAAGATCGAGGTGGTCGCGGGGCTGACGAAGCGCATGCCGTTGACCAGGGTGAGCGTGCGCTGCGAACCCAGGTTATACAGGTTGGCAAAGGTCTGGCCGGCGCCGAAGCTGCCCTGGTCGCCCGCGACGCTGTTGCCCGGAACGCCGAAGCCCGGCAGCTGCTGCAGCGCCTGGCCCACGTTGGTATAGCCGCGCTGCTCGATCAGGTCGCTGCCGAGCGTGGCCACGGGCTGGTCGGTGATCGGCGCGCGGGTGATGCGCGAACCGGTGACAACGATTTCGGAGTCGGGTGCGTCAGCCGGTGCGGCCTGTTCCGCCGAAGCGGGGGTGGCATCGGTGGATTGCGCGTGCGCGACGCCGGCCAGGGTCAGAGGAACGAAGAACGACGCCGTAGCTGCCAAGGCACGCATGCGGCGCTGCGAAAAAGTAGTCGCGGCCATAAAGCCCCCGTTTGTTGCAAGTGCGACCAAACTTGCGTGGGAGGTATCGAAACGCAACTGTTTTGCGCCAATTCGATCAATGGTTTGTCCGGGTGTTGCAGTCGGGTTACACCCTGGCCTTTCGGGCAATCCTTCGGCATTCGTTCGCAACACACGGCATCGCTCGCGCGCTGCAACGCACATCGCTGCGCCTTGGTTCCCGTGATTTTTTCATGATCGATTTCGGCAATCTTTGTGACCGGATAAATCCGTTTCCGCCAAAAGGCGAATTGCGGAACAACGCTGCCTGAACTCGTGATGAAGGGAAAATGTAGCTGCAATGACGTGATGACATGATCTGAAATCTACGAAATTGCTGTTCCAGGCCCGTCGCCAGGCATTTTGCCTGATGATCGCGTTCGTTCTGTTTGTCTGAATACATCCAGAAATAATTCGTGCTGCGCGCTATCGCGTTCGCGGCATTGCCGATGCTTGTCTTATCAAAACGCAGGAGAATGTTGCAATGCGTTATGTTCATCGCTCGCTGGGCGCTTTGTGTCTGGCGATGAGTGCCCCTTGGGGCACGTCGCTCGCCCATGCCGAAGCAACTGCTCCCGCCAGGTCGGCGCCTGCGGCCATGGCCGCCAGCGAGACTGCCACGACCAACAAGGATTGGTGGCCGAACCGGCTCGACCTGTCGCCGCTGCGCCAGAATGACGTGAAGTCCAATCCCTATGGCGCCGATTTCGACTATGCTGCGGCGTTCAAAACGCTCGATCTGGCGGCGGTGAAGGCCGACATTGCCAAGGTGCTGACCACGTCGCAGCCGTGGTGGCCGGCCGACTACGGCAATTATGGCCCGTTCTTCATCCGCATGGCCTGGCACAGCGCCGGCACCTATCGCACCGTCGATGGCCGTGGTGGATCGGCCGGTGGCGAACAGCGCTTTGATCCGCAGAATTCCTGGCCGGACAATGCCAACCTCGACAAGGCGCGCCGCCTGCTCTGGCCGATCAAGCAGAAGTATGGCCGCAAGATCTCGTGGGGCGATCTCATGGTGCTGACCGGCAATGTCGCGCTGGAGCAGATGGGCTTCAAGACCCTGGGCTTTGCCGGTGGCCGCGTCGATGCGTGGGAGCCGGACATGGTGTTCTGGGGCAGCGAGAAGAAGTGGCTCGACGGGGCGAACAGCCGCATCGGTGCCAATGGCCAGCTCAAGGGCCCGCTTGCCGCGGTGCAGATGGGCCTGATCTATGTAAATCCCGAAGGGCCGGGCGGCAATCCCGATCCGATCGCGGCAGCGGCCGATATCCGCCGCGCATTTGGCCGCATGGCGATGAACGACGAGGAAACCGTGGCGCTGATCGCCGGTGGCCACACCTTTGGCAAGGCGCACGGCGCGCACAAGCCCGAGGAATGCACCGGCCCGCAGCCAGCCGCCGCCCCGGTGGAAGACCAGGGGTTCGGCTGGAAGAACAAGTGCGGCAAGGGCAACGCCGAAGACACCGTGACCAGCGGGTTGGAAGGCGCGTGGTCGGCCAATCCGATCGCGTTCACCTCGCAGTATCTCGACAACCTGTTCGGGTTTGACTGGGTGCTCACCACCAGCCCGGCCGGCGCCAAGCAGTGGACGCCCAAGAACGCCAAGGACGTGCAGATCGTGCCCGATGCGCACCTGGCTGGCGTCACCCACGCGCCGATGATGTTCACCACCGATATCGCGGTGAAGGAAGACCCTGGTTTCCGCGCCATTGCGCTCAAGTTCCGCAAGGACCCGCAGGCGTTTGCCGATGCTTTTGCCCGCGCCTGGTTCAAGCTGACCCACCGCGACATGGGCCCCAAGGGGCGCTACATCGGCCCCGACGTGCCGGCGCAATCGTTCCTGTGGCAGGACCCGCTGCCCAAGGCCGATTACGCCATGATCGACGCCGGTGACATCGCCAGCCTCAAGGCGCAGATCCTGGCTAGCGGGCTGGGCCAGCGCGAACTGATCCGCGCTGCCTGGGCCTCGGCCAGCACGTTCCGCAGCACCGACATGCGCGGTGGCGCCAATGGCGCGCGCATTCGCCTGAACCCTGAAAAAGCCTGGGCAGTCAACGATCCGGCCGAGCTGGACGCGGTGCTGGCCAAGCTGGCGGCAATCCAGGCCAGCTTCAACAAGAGCGCGGCGGGCGGCAAGAAGGTCAGCCTTGCCGATCTCATCGTATTGGGCGGCAATGCGGCGGTGGAACAGGCCGCGGCCAAGGGCGGCGTCACGCTGGCGCTGCCGTTCACGCCGGGCCGGGTCGATGCCACCCAGGCGCAGGCCGATCCGGCCAGCTTTGCCGTGCTCGAACCTGTCGCCGATCCCTTCCGCAACTATTACGATGCCCCGTCGAACTGGCAGGGCCCGGCCGAAGCCATGGTGGACAAGGCCGACATGCTGGGCCTGAGCGTGCCGGAAATGACCGTGCTGCTGGGCGGGATGCGCGCGCTCGATGCCAATACCGGCCATTCGGCCAATGGCGTGCTCACTGCCAAGCCCGGCACGTTGAGCAATGATTTCTTCGTCAACCTGCTCGACATGGGCACGGTGTGGAAGAAGTCAGCCAAGGCAGCCGGCCTCTATGAAGGCAGCGATCGTGCCAGTGGCAAGCCGCGCTGGACCGCCACCACGGTGGACCTGATCTTTGGTTCGAATTCCGAACTGCGCGCCGTGGCCGAAGCCTATGCCATGGACGATGCCAAGGAACAGTTCGTGCGCGATTTCGGCGCGGCATGGACGAAGGTGATGAACGCAGACCGGTTCTGAAGGCGAACGGGGCGTGCAGAATATTGTACGCCCCTTTTTTAGGATTCACTGGGAAAATTGTGTATTTTTCTCAATTTCACCAATCGTCACCATGATTGGGCCAATCTCTTGATTTTCATCTTTAAATCTACCGATACGATGCCCCTCGAAGGGTGCTGTCATCGTTACCAGTGCAATCCGATCTAACACATTGAAGCCATTTGATTGCATAAACAATTTTATCTGCTGGCTAAAGCGAATGACCTCGTTGTCACCTGACTTTGCGGCGACTTGCCAGCGCTTCTCTTTCGGAAATTTTTCTAACTCTTGGCGAATTGCTAGCCCTTCAGGTCCGTCTATCATCCGTTGACGCGGCTGTAGTAACCGCAGCTTTTCTTCTAAAATTAAGATGCTTCTTTCTGCTTCAGCAATCTTTGCGGCGGCCTCATCTGGCGTTGCGCCCTCTAGCTTTCGCTTGTAGTCTGCTATTTCGTCATCGCGAAGGCGTATTCGTTCTTCGAGTGATTCGATCCTGCCACTCTTCAGGTGGGTAATCACGACCCAAATCAGAACGGCGATCGCTGCCAAAGCGCTGATGTAAAGGATGGGGGCATCCTTCACCGCATTCCACTGTTGTTGGATGTCGGTTCCCATGCTTTATCGATATCAACCCGATCCGATTATGCAAGGATCACGCATGTACGAGGGAAGTTCACCGGATTGCGGCCCGGGGGCCTTTTTCCGTGTTTGCAGATGGAAGCGTCAGGCAGCCTGGCGCTGCGACATTTCCAGTTCGAGCCGTTCCCAGATTTCCACCAGGGCCTGCGTCAGGTCGCGCATCATCGCCTCGGTGTGGGCCGGGCCAGGGGTAAAGCGCAGGCGCTCGGTCCCGCGTGGCACGGTGGGGAAATTGATCGGCTGCACATAGACGCCGTATTCCGCCAGGAGGATGTCCGACACCTTCTTGGCGCGCACCGGATCGCCGACCATCAGCGGGACAATGTGCGTGGTGCTGTCCATCACCGGCAGGCCGGCATCGCGGAACAGCTGCTTGAGGGTGGCGGCAGCGGCCTGCTGGGCGTTGCGTTCGTCGCTCGATGCCTTGAGGTGGCGGACCGAGGCGAGCACGCCGGCGACCAGCACCGGCGAGAGCGAGGTGGTGAAGATGAAGCCCGGGGCATAGGAGCGGATCACGTCGATGATCCGGCTGTCGGCCGCGATATAGCCACCCATCACGCCAAAGGCCTTGCCCAGCGTGCCCTCGATGATGTCGATGCGGTGGGCCGCATTGTCGCGGTCGGTGATGCCGCCGCCGCGCGGGCCATACATGCCCACGGCGTGGACTTCGTCGATATAGGTGAGGGCGTTGTACTTGTCCGCCAGGTCGCAGATCGCGTGGATCGGGGCGACGTCGCCGTCCATCGAATAGACGCTTTCAAACGCGATCAGCTTGGGCAGGGCGGGATCGGTTTCCGCCAGCAGCTGCTCCAGGTGCTCCACGTCGTTATGACGGAACACGCGCTTTTCCGCGCCGGAATTGCGGATGCCGGCGATCATGCTGGCATGGTTGAGCTCGTCGGAAAAGATCACGCAGCCCGGCAAGATCTTGGCCAGGGTCGACAGCGTCGCGTCGTTCGAAACATAGCCCGAGGTGAACAGCAGCGCGCCCTGCTTGCCGTGGAGATCGGCCAGCTCGTTTTCGAGATCGACGTGATAGTGGGTGTTGCCACCAATGTTGCGCGTGCCGCCAGAGCCGGCGCCGACATCGTGCAGCGCTTCTTCCATGGCGGCGATCACCTTGGGGTGCTGCCCCATGGCGAGATAGTCGTTGGAGCACCACACGGTGATCGGCTTGGGGCCGTTGTGGCCGGCAAAGCAGCGTGCGTTGGGATAGGCGCCCTTGTTGCGCAGGATATCGATGAAAACGCGATAACGACCTTCGGAGTGCAGGCGATCGATGGCAGCATCAAAAATCTGGTCGTAGTTCACTGCTTGCTGCTCCTTCGTTCCTGCAGCTGACCGGCTGGGCCCGGATTGCCTCGCGATGAAGCACTGCCAGGCGGCCGCGTCTTTGTCTTATCGCAACAAAATCCCATCCTGCGGTGAATGCATGGGTTGGATATTGCCACATCGTTGTCGTGCGCCCGCCACCTCTCTCCCAAAAGGCGTTTGTCGCGGGTTGCGGGCTGCTTCTACTCCCCGCGGCAAAGCCTTGCCAAGTGACTTTTGCGGTTTGAGTGATCGAAGCGATTGCACTTTAGGTCAATGCGGCAAAATGCCCCAGCCGGGCGGCAGCGGTGCCTGCCGATCCGCTCAGGCCTTGCCGATCCGCTCCAAACCATGGGCGGCGAGAGTGGGCGCCAGTTCGGCCACCGCCTCATCCATGCGGGTGAACAGCGCCAGGTCGGGCGTGCTGCGCACAAAATCCTGCCCTCGGGTGAGGAACGCGATGCGCCGGGCGATGCCGTCAGACCCGTCGATGAAGCGCACGCCCGGTCCGAATGCGGCGCCCAACTCTGCCTCTACCAACGGGAAATGGGTGCAGGCCAGCACCACCGTATCGATGGCCGCGCCACCATCCTGGCAGCGCAGGGCCTGTGCCGCCGCGGCAAAGACGGCGGGATCGACCGCATGGCCGCGCAGCCGCGCTTCTGCGGCCGCGACCAGTTCGGGCGCGCCGTGGCGCAGCAGGCGCTTGTCGGCGGCAAATTCTGCCTCCAGCCGGTCGACATAGCCCTGGCGAATGGTGGCCTGCGTGCCGAGCAGGCCAATCACGCCGGTCTCGGTCATCGCGGCGGCGGGCTTGATCGCCGGCACCGTGCCCACGATCGGCACCTCCAGCACCTCGCGCACCGAAGCGAGTGCAATGGTCGAGGCCGTGTTGCAGGCAATGCACACCAGCCGCGGACGCAGCCGTTCGGTCAGGCGGCCGAGCAGGCCCGAGACCCGCGCCGCGATCTGCGCCTCGGTCTTGGTGCCATAGGGCAGGCCGGCATTGTCGGCGACATAGATCACCGGCGCCTGGGGCAGCACCTGGCGCAGCTTGGCCAGCACCGACAGCCCGCCCACGCCGGAATCGAACATCAGGATCGGCGCGTCTGCCGGCGGAAGGGCAGGTTCGGAAGCGGTGGCAGCAGCGGTCATGGCCGCGCTTGTAGCGATAACGGTGCTAAAAAGGGAGGGCGTGGCACCTTTCGATTGTGCGCAACCACGGCTAAGAGCGGCGGCGTGACCCATGACCTTGCCCTTCCGGCCTGCATCCTGGCCTATCTGCTCGGCGCGATTCCGTTCGGCCTGATCCTCACCCGCCTGACTGGCGCAGGCGATCTGCGCGCGATCGGCTCGGGCAATATCGGCGCCACCAATGTCTTGCGCACCGGGCGCAAGGGGCTGGCGGCCAGCACGCTGCTGCTCGATCTGCTCAAGGGCAGCGTCGCGGTGTGGCTGGCCCGCGCCTATGCCCCTGGCACCGAGGCGCTGGTCGCGCTGGCGGCGGTGATCGGGCACTGTTTCCCGCTGTGGCTGCGGTTCAAGGGCGGCAAGGGGGTTGCGACCACCATGGGCGTGGCGCTGGGCCTGGCCTGGCCGATCGGGCTGGCTTATGCGGTGGTCTGGCTCGGCATGCTGGCGCTGGTGCGGATTTCCTCGGTCGGCGGCATGTCGGCCGTGATCGTCGCCCCGCTCGCCGCGCTGGCCATCGGGCGCAGCGATTATGCCGTGGTCCTGGCGGTGATCGCCGCGCTGGTGATCTTCCTGCACCGCGCCAACATCGCCCGCCTGCTGGCCGGAACCGAGCCGAAGATCGGCGGCAAGAAGCCTGCTGGCCAGGACGCTGCCTGATGGCCAGTGCGGACGAAGCTGCGGCGCTGCCGCTTTCGTCCGACGAGGCGCTGGCACGGCTGCGCCTGCTGCGCTCGCCCAATGTGGGGCCGGTGTCGTATTACCAGTTGCTGCGCCGCTTTGGCAGCGCCGGCGCCGCACTCGAGGCCTTGCCCAGCCTGGCGGCGCGGGGCGGGGCGCCCTATCGCCCGGCCGATGCCGCGCGCATTGCCGCCGAAGCGGCCAAAGTACGGTCGCTGGGTGGGCGCTATCTCTTTCACGATTCGCCGCACTATCCCGCGCTGCTGACGCAGACCGATACGCCACCACCGATCCTGACGATGCAGGGCGATGCCGCCTTGCTGGCGCGGCCGGCGGTGGCGCTGGTCGGCGCGCGCAATGCCTCTGCCGGGGCGATGCGGCTGGCGCGCGAATTTGGCGCGGCGCTGGCGGCGGCCGGCTTTGCCGTGGTTTCCGGGCTGGCGCGCGGGGTGGATGGCGCGGCGCACCAGGGGGCCTTGCTGCCCGATGTGGCGGCGGGCGGCGGGGGCACGATTGGCGTGATCGCTGGCGGGCTCGACAGCATCTATCCGCCCGAACATGCTGCGTTGCAGGCCCAGATCGTGGCGCAGGGCGTGCTGCTGGCGGAAATGCCCCCGGGCACCGAGCCGCAGGCCCGCCATTTTCCCCGGCGCAACCGCATCATCGCCGGGCTCTCCGCCGGCACAGTGGTGGTGGAGGCCGCGCCCAAGTCGGGCTCGCTGATCACCGCGCGGCTGGCGGCAGAGGCGGGGCGGGAGATCATGGCCATTCCCGGCTCCCCGCTCGACAGCCGCAGCCAGGGCTGCAACCAGCTGATCCGCGAGGGTGCGATCCTGGTGCAAAGCCCGGCCGACGTGATCGAACTGCTCGAAAGCTTTACCGGCGCGCCGCGTTCCACTTTTCAGGAAGCGGCCGTGCCCGCCGCGCTCGACAGCGCGCCGGCAGATGATGCCGCCGCCGATATCGTCGCCCTGCTCGGCACCGCGCCGGTTGCGGTGGACGAACTGGTGCGGCTCAGCGGCGCGCCGGCCGGATCGGTGCAACTGGCGCTGATCGAACTGGAATTGGCCGGGCGCCTGGTGCGCCATGCCGGGGGGAGGGTGTCACTTGCCTGAACCATCGCTGAAAATCGGGGGCTTGACGCCACCGTCCAACCGCCCCCACCCTCATACGCACGTATACGCGTAAGGACGTTTTGCCAGTCGCCATGCAGCTTGTCATCGTAGAATCCCCGGCCAAGGCCAAGACCATCGAGAAGTACCTTGGCCCCGGCTACAAGGTCCTGGCCTCTTACGGCCACATCCGCGACCTGCCGGTCAAGGACGGGTCCGTGCGCCCGGACGAAGACTTTGCGATGGATTGGGAGCTGTACGGCGACAAGCAATCGCGCGTGAAGGCGATCACCGACGCTGCCAAGGAGGCCGACGGCCTGATCCTCGCGACTGACCCTGATCGCGAGGGCGAGGCGATTTCCTGGCATGTGCGCGAACTCTTGGCCAAGCGCCGTGCGCTGCCCAAGAATGTTTCGCGCGTGACGTTCAACGCCATCACCAAGCCGGCCGTCACCTCGGCGATGAAGGCGCCGCGCGAACTGGACCAGGACCTGATCGATGCCTATCTGGCGCGCCGCGCGCTGGATTACCTGTTCGGCTTCACGCTTTCGCCGGTGCTGTGGCGCAAGCTGCCCGGCGCCAAGTCGGCCGGGCGTGTGCAGTCGGTGGCGCTGCGCCTGATCGTGGAGCGCGAGCGCGAGATCGAGACGTTCAAGGCGCAGGAATACTGGTCTGTCGCCGCGCGGATGGAACACGATGGCACGCCGTTCGTGGCGCGCCTCGTCAAGTTCGATGGCAACAAGCTCGATCGCCTGTCGCTGGGTGAAGAGGGCAGTGCGCTGGCCGCCAAGGCCGCGGTTGAAGCGGGCACGTTCCGCGTCGAAGAGGTGGATGTGCGGCCCACGCGGCGCAATCCTTCGCCGCCGTTCACCACCTCTACCCTGCAACAGGAAGCGGCGCGCAAGCTGGGCTTTTCGGCCAGCCACACCATGCGCGTGGCGCAGACGCTGTATGAAGCGGGCGCGATCACCTATATGCGTACCGATGGCGTGCAGATGGACCCCAGCGCCATCGACGCCGCGCGCCGGGCGATCTCTGACCGCTACAACGGGCACTTCCTGCCCGAAAAGCCGCGCCACTATGAAACCAAGGCCAAGAACGCCCAGGAAGCGCACGAGGCGATCCGCCCCACCGATTTCACCCGCGATCACTATGGCAGCGGTGACGAGGCGCGGCTGTATGACTTGATCTGGAAGCGCGCGCTGGCCAGCCAGATGGCCTCTGCCGCGATCGAGCGCACCACCGTCACGCTGCGCGAAGGCACCGGCAAGCACGAGTTGCGCGCCACCGGCCAAGTGGTGAAATTCCCCGGGTTCCTGGCCGTCTATGAAGAAGGCCGCGACCAGAAGGCCGACGGTGACGACGAGGACGGCAACCTGCTGCCGATGCTCAACAAGGGCGATTGCCCGGTCAAGCACGGCGTCGATGCCACGCAGCACTTCACCCAGCCGCCGCCGCGCTATTCCGAAGCCAGCCTGGTCAAGCGCCTGGAAGAGCTCGGCATCGGCCGTCCGTCGACTTATGCCGCCACGCTGCAGGTGCTCAAGGACCGCAACTATGTGCGGACCGAGAAGAACCGGTTCTTTGCCGAGGAAAGCGGGCGCATGCTCACCGCGTTCCTCGAGCGGTTCTTCGAGCGCTATGTCGCCTATGAATTCACCGCCGGCATGGAAGACGAACTGGACGACGTTTCCGGTGGCCGTGCCGCCTGGAAGCAGGTGCTGGCCGCGTTCTGGCGCGATTTCAAACCCAAGTCCGACGAGGTCATGGAGAAGAAGCCCAGCGAGGTTACCGCCGAGCTGGACGTGTTCCTTGAAGACTATCTGTTCCCGCCGCGCGCCGATGGGCATGATCCGCGCGAATGCCCCAAGTGTGGCGCCGGCCGCCTGTCGCTGCGCGGCGGCCGCTTTGGTGCGTTCATCGCCTGCTCCAATTATCCCGAGTGCAAGTTCACCCGCAAGTTTGCCCAGCCGGGCGGCAGCGGCGAAGGCGGCGAGGGCGAGGATGCCGCGCTGGGCAAGGACCCCGAAACCGGCCTGGAAGTGACCCGGCGCACCGGGCGCTTTGGCCCCTATATCCAGCTGGGCGAGGGCAAGGAGGCCAAGCGCGCCTCGATCCCCAAGGATATTCCCGAACTCGATCTGGAATGGGCGCTCAAGCTGCTCAGCCTGCCGCGCGAGGTGGGCGTGCATCCCGAAAGCGGCAAGCCGATCACCGCCGCGATCGGCCGCTATGGCCCCTATCTGGCGCATGACGGCAAGTATGCCCGGCTCAAATCCACGGCCGAAGTGTTCGACACCGGCATGAACACGGCGGTGGTGCGCCTGGCCGAGGCGGCGAGCGGCGCTGGTGGGCGCGGCGCGCGCACCGCGGCCGAGCCGCTCAAGACCTTTGGCCCGCACCCCACGTCTGGCGGTGAAATCAAGCTGATGGCCGGCCGGTATGGTCCCTATGTCACCGATGGCACCACCAACGCCACGCTGCCGCGCGACAAGCAGCCCGAAAGCCTGACGCCTGCCGAAGCGATTGCGCTGATCGACGAGCGCGCCGCCAAGGGTCCGGCCAAGGGCAAGAAGAAGGCGCCCGCCAAGAAGGCTGCGGCGCCCAAGAAGGCTGCTGCCAAGAAGGAGCCGGCTGCCAAGAAGGAACCGGCGGGCAAGAAGGCACCTGCGGCGAAAAAGGCCCCGGCGCGCAAGAAAGCCGCCGCGGAATAACCCTGTGCGGGACGGGCACGATCATGCCCGTCCCTCTGGTTAGCGTGGACGATACAGCGCGTAGCGTTCCTGCCCCAGCGTGATCTCGGCAAAGCGGATATAGCCCTGGGCAAGCGCCTGGGCGATGATCGTGCGGGTGGCGCGATTGGGCAGGTAGAGGTCTTCGGGCGCGCTTTCCGATACCTGCACCACGGCCGGGCGCGTCGCCATGATGCGGCGCACTTCGGCCACCGGGTCTGCGCCGATCGCCGGGCTTTCGGTCCAGGTGTTGAGGTGGTTGGGGAAGGCAAAGCGCGTGGGTACGCAGGCGCCTACGCCCCGATAGAGCGCCGGTGCGCCATCGAACTGAAAATAGCAGCCGCCGTGCACGGCGCTGCGGATCAACGCGGTGGCGCGATGATAGTCTTCTGCCGTGCCGTGGTTCTGCACCGCGCCAGCCATGACCACGACGCCACCGACCGCGCTCGCCAGGATCAGGAAGCGCCCGCACCAGCGCGCCTGCCACGGCTGGCCCCCGCGCGCCGCGGCCGCCAGGGCAGGGGCCGACAGCACGGCAAGCGGGGCCACCAGCGGCCCGGCGTAGTGATCATACCAGGTGCCGAACAGCAGGAAGCCCAGCACCGCTGCCGCCGCCCACAGGCCCAGCAGGCGATAGGCGAGCGCGCGGCGTTGATCATCCCATCTGGCGCGGCGCAGGGGATCAAACGCAATGCACAGCACGAACGGCGACAGGCCGGCCGACAGCTTGAGCAGCCGGCGCCAGCTGGGCGCGCCATCGGGCAGGCGTTCCAGCACCGAGGTGAAATTGGCGAAGACGAAGGCATGTGTCTCGTCGATCGCGGCATAGCTGCCCAGCACCAGCATGGTTGGCGCCAGGGCAATGCCGCACCACACCAGCGCTGCGCCGGCCAGCCGGGGGAGAGGCCAGCCGACCCGGCGGCCCAGCGCCAGCAGCATGATGCCCATCGCCAGGCCTTCGAACACCGCAGCATACTTGATCTGCAGCGCAAGGCCGATCAGCAGCATGATCACGCAGCCTTGCCGCAGCAGATCGGTGCCCTGCGCGCGTTGCCAGGCGCGCAACAGCAGCAGCGCCGCCAGCGCCACCAGCGGATTGTAGAACACCGGCGATTGGCCCAGCGCGCAATTGAACGCGGGCATGGCGCAAAGATAGACCAGGCCTGCCAGCCAGGCGCCGCGCGGCGAGGCCAATTCCAGCGCCAGGCGCCGCACCACCAGCGCTGCGGCTGCCGTGCTGGCAATGCCGCAGACCTGATAGGCCAGCACAGGATCGCCCGGTAGGCTCAAGAACAGGCGATAGAGCGCAAAGAGGCCCAGCGGCTTGCGGTCCCAGATGTCCACGAATGGCACGGCGCCATGCGCCCAGCGATCGGCCATGAAGAGATAGAACTCTTCATCGACGTGGGTGAGCGGATTGCCCAGCAGTATCAACCGAACGATGAGGGCGAGGCCAAAATATTCGACAAACAGGCGGGCGTATTCGAGCGTGGCAGGGGGCGTTGCTTTCGCGCCAGCAGGATATTCTGGTCGCGATGCGATCAAGGATGGGCCAGAGATATCGAACATGCTTTGTTTCCGAAGTTTTCAGCTGTATTTATACAGGCTAAAGCTTCGGAAATTGGCTATCAAGCGCAGCGATTGTTATTATCTCAATATAACGTTCGGCGTCGCGTTTAATGCGGATCGGCTATTATTGTCGCAATGCTGACACGTAATTATCGTGGCCTGTCAGCGTGCGGCAAACAGCGCGAAAGTGCGGGTGCCCAGCGTGATGGTGCGAATCTGCCGATAGTGCTGGGCCAGCGCCTGGAGCACGACAGCGCGGGTCTGCAGGTTGGCGCCATAGGGGTTTGGCGCGGCATCGATCACGACCGCACCCGGGCGGCTGGCCATGATGCGTTCCACTTCGGCGGTCGGGTCGATGCCCAGGGCATGTTCCTCGAACCGGGTGGAAAGATGCGCGGGAAAGGCAAAGCGCGTGGGCAGGCACGAATTTGTCGCGCTGTAGAGGGCGCTGTCGCCTTCATAGACGTAGAGGCAGTGGTGGGCGTCGATATGGGGGCGAATGGCGGCGGCGGCTTCATCCAGGTCGGTGGTGTCGCCAAAGCGGTGGGCCTGCACGGTCGTCGCGCCCAGACCCGCGCCCAGGCCCACGACGAACAGCAAGCGGCGCAGCCAGCCGGTGGGGCGGCAGCGGCCGTCGAGGGCCGGGGCCGCCAAGATCGCCAGCGGCATCAGGGCAGGGGCGACGTAATGATCGTACCAGGTGCCCGGCGCCAGGAACCCGACGATCGCCAGGCCCAGCCACATCAGCACCGCACGCCGCACGATCTCGCTTTCGCTGCGGGGCAGGGCGATCCGCCAGCCCATCACCAGCGCCACGTAGAACGGGATCAGCGCAGCCGCCACCTTGGCGAGGCGGAACGAGGCTTCACCGAGATCCTGGCCGCGGCCGAGAATGGATACGACATTGGCAATGAGGAAGGCTCGGGCTTCACCCTCTGCGGCATAGGCGGCAAAGACCAGCGCCGTGGGCAGCAGTGCCAGGGCGATCCACGCCGCACCGGCCCCGGCCAGCCTTGGCCAGCCCCAGCCGCGCCGCCAGCCAGCCCAGAGCAGCATCAGGCCAAAGCCGATGCCCTCGATCACAACGCTGGTCTTGATCTGCAAGGCAATGCCGACCAGCGCCATGGCCAGGCAGCCGCGCGCCATCAGGCCAAAACGCTGCCCGGCGATGGCGGGCGCGGCACTATCGGCCGTATCGGCCAAGGCACCGATGACCAGCGATGCGGCGACGATCATCGGCAGGTCATAGAAGACCGGGGCCTGGCCCATGCCGCAATTGAACGCCATCAGGTAGATGAGATAGGCAAGCCCGGCAAACAGTGCGCCACGCGGCCCGGCCAAGTGGCGGGCACAGCGCGCCAGAACCACCGCGGTGCCGGCAGCGCAGGTAATCGCCATGAGTTGATAGGCCAGCACGCCATTGCCGGGAAAGGCCCGCGCCGCGCCATAGATGAGAAACAGGCCCAGCGGCTTGCGATCCCACAGATCGACATAGGGGATCACCCCGTGCCACAGCCTGTCGCCCATCAGCAGGTAGAACTGCTCGTCTGCGTGAAACAGCGGATCGCCGAGCCACGGCGCGCGCAACACGAAGGCAACCAGGAAAAACACGGCAAAATTGCGCATTCGCGACAGTCCGATCCGATCCGGTCAGGGCAAGGCCGCGGCTGCGGTTTCCAGTTCGCCCGGCGGGGCGACAATGCCCCTGGCGCGCGGGCGTTCCAGATCGACCACCGAGGTGAGGGCTGCGGGCAGCAGCTGGGAACGAACCAGGCTGGTTGCGACAGAGCGGCGAGAGCGCCCGTTGACCGACAAGGCCGGGCCGGGCACGCCCGGCGGTGTCTGGTCAAAGGCGGTCATCGGTCCCGTCAGCATCCTTGCAGGCTGCGCCAGCCTCGGCGGCGGGTCAAGCAGCTTTACTTTACCCAGTCGAGACCGATTTCCTCGTAGATTTCGCGGCTGTCGGCCCAGTTCTCTTCCACCTTAACGTGGAGGAAGAGATGAACCTTCGCACCGAGCAGGTTGGCCAGCTCTTTTCTGGCCGCCTCGCCGATCGCCTTGAGCTTGGCGCCGCCCTTGCCCAGCACGATGCCACGCTGGCTGTCGCGCGCGATCACGATCTGCTGGTGGATTTCCACCGAACCATCGCGGCGATGCTGATAGCTTTCCGGCCGCACCGCGCTGTCATAGGGCAGTTCGTCGTGCAACTGGCGATAGAGCTGTTCGCGCGTGATTTCCGCGGCGAGCAGGCGTTCCGAGGCATCGGAGACCTGGTCTTCGGGATAGTGCCACGGCCCTTGCGGCATCAGGCCGGCGAGACGCGTCTTGAGTTCTGCCACGCCGTCGCCGGTCAGGGCCGAGACGAAGTACACCTCGTCGAACTGGCCTGCGCCGCTCAGCTCTTCGGCCATGACCAGCAGCGGTTCCTTGGGGGTGGCATCGACCTTGTTGAGCACCAGGATCTTGCGTTCCGGCCGCCCGGCAAGCGAGGCCAGGATGGGTTCGAGATACTCGCGCTTTTTCTTGCGGGCATCGACCACCAGCAGGATGGCGTCAGCCTCGCTCGCGCCTTCCCAGGCGGCGTTGACCATGGCGCGGTCGAGGCGGCGCTTGGGCTCGAACAGGCCGGGCGTGTCGGCCAGGATGATCTGCGCCTGGCCTTCCAGGGCAATGCCCATCAGCCGCGCGCGCGTGGTCTGCGCCTTGGCAGACACGATGGCGACCTTCTGGCCGACCAGCGCATTGACCAGGGTGGACTTGCCCGCATTGGGCGCGCCGATCACGGCGACCAGGCCGCAGGTCTGCTCGCCGCCGGATTCGGTGGTGGTGGAAGTGGTGTCGATCATGGAAACAGAATGAACCTCATGGCGCCCGCCGACAAGCGGCCGGTGCAGCAATGCAATTGGGGGAATGGGGGCGATCGACCGATGGTGCGTGCGGTCAGGCAAACTGCTTGAGGAAATCGCGCGCGGCGGCCGTCTCGGCCTCCTGCTTGCTCGATCCCCGCGCCTGCGCCAGGCCCACGCCATTGACCTCCACACTCACGGTGAAGATCGCGGCATGATCGGGGCCATCGCGGCTGACCAGGTGATAGACCGGGGGCTTGCGCCGGTTGCCGGCGGCCCATTCCTGCAAGGCAGCCTTGGGATGCTTGCGTTGCCCGGCGCCGGTGCGCATCGGCTTGTCCCAGCAGCGGCGCACGAAATCGCGCGCGGCGGGAAAGCCGCGTTCCAGGAACAGCGCGCCGATCAGCGCTTCCATCACATCGCCCAGGATGTTGTCGCTATCGGCCCCGCCATCGTCGCGCGCCTGCTTGCCCAGGCGGATGTGCGCCGGCACGCCCAGCGCGCGGGCCACATCGGCACAGGTTTCGCGGCTGACCAGGGCGTTGAGCCGCTGCGACAGCTTGCCTTCGGCAGCATCGCTGGCCTCGTGCAGCCATTCGGCCACGGCCAGCCCCAGCACGCGATCGCCCAGGAATTCCAGGCGCTGGTAGTCGCGGGCCTCGCCCAGCGAACCGTGGGTGAGCGCTTCATGCCAAAGCGCCGGTTGTGCAACCGGCGCCTGGGTCAGTTCCGCCAGGAACTTGGCGGTTTCGGGGGAAAGGGGCGTGCTCAGAACGTGCCCCCGATCCGGTTCCAGCGCAGCGCGGTGAACCAGGTCCACGGCAGGAACCAATTGGCCGAGCCATCGGTGGACCACATCACGATGGTGGCGCGGCCAACCAGGTTGTCCTGCGGCACCAGGCCGATGCCGCCGCCTTCGATCGCGGGGAAACGGCTGTCCATCGAGTTGTCGCGGTTGTCACCCATCAGGAACAGGCGGCCTTCGGGCACGACCACGGGCGGCGTATCGTCCTGCGGACGATAGCCGAGGTCGAGCACATTGTAGCTCTTGCCGCCAGGCAGGGTTTCCTGGAACTGCGGATAGTGGCAGGTCTGGGTGCCATCGGCCTCGGTCACGGCAAAATCGGGCGAGATGCACTCGGTGTTGGCCGAAACCTTGATCACGAAATCGGCCACCTTCACCTTGGGCACGGCCTTGCCGTTGAGGTGAAGCACGCCGCCGATCATCTGCACGGTATCGCCCGGAACGCCGATGACGCGCTTGATGTAATCGACATCGTTGCCCGGCGGCGCCTTGAAGATCACCACGTCACCCCGGTTGGGCTGGCTGGCGAAAATGCGCTTGGGCAGCAGCGGCAGGCTGAACGGCAGGGAATACTTGGAAAATCCGTAGGGCCACTTGGCCGCCAGCAGATAATCGCCGTTTTCCAGCCGGGGCAGCATCGATTCCGACGGGATGTTGAAAGGCGAGAAGAAGAAGCTGCGGAAGATCGCCACGATCAGCACCAGCTTCACCAGGAACACCGGGAAGCTGTCTTCCTTCTTCTGCTTTTTCGCCGGGGCGGCAGGCGCGCCCGCAGGGGTTGGCGCGGCCGCGGGCGGCACGGGCGTTTCCACCGCAGGATTGGCGGGTTCGGGCGTTTCGTTCATCGGCTGGGTCATGTGGAGGGCAAAGGCATCCGTCAAGCAAGAATGCACGCGGCATAGCCCGAGGCAAATACGTTTGCACGATCCGTTCGTCGAGCCACGCCACCGCTTGGAAGATTGTGCGCAAGCGGGCATGAGAGGCGCATCCCGCAACCGCGAAAAAGGACGTTAGACAATGGCAGCACAGGACCAGGCCACGCTGTGGCACGCACTGGAGACGCTGGAGGTGCCAACGCTCGCCGCGCTGTTCGCCGATCCGGCCCGTCTTGAGCGCTATGCCACCACGCTCGACCTGCCCGGCGGCCCGATTCGCTTTGACTGGTCCAAGACGCATCTTTCGCCCGAGGTCGAGGCGATCCTGGCCCAGCTGGCGCAGGCCACCGATTTTGCCGGCAAGCGCGAACAACTGCTGTCTGGCGCCAAGATCAACAACACCGAAGGCCGCGCCGCCGAACACACCGCCCAGCGCGGCGTGGGCGCCGAAGCCAGCGTGGAAGAGGCCCAAGCCCTGCACGCGCGCATGGCGCTGCTGGTCGAAGCCATCCATGAAGGCGTGCTGGGCGAGGTGAAGAGCCTGATCCACATCGGCATCGGCGGTTCGGCCTTGGGCCCGGCGCTGGCGATCGACGCGCTGGCCCGCGAAGATGCCAAGGTTGCCGTGCACGTGGTGTCCAACATCGATGGCTGCGCGCTGGAACAGGCGATGAAGCAGTGCGATCCGGCCACCACCCTGATCGCGGTGGCCTCCAAGACGTTCACCACCACCGAAACCATGACCAATGCCCACAGCGCCCTGGAATGGCTGCGCGAGGGTGGCGTGGCCGATCCCTATGGCCGCGTCATCGCGCTGACGGCCGCGCCGGAAAAGGCGGTGGAATGGGGCGTGGACGAAACCCGCATCCTGCCGTTCTCCGAAACCGTGGGCGGGCGCTATTCGCTGTGGTCCTCGATCGGGTTCCCGGTGGCGCTGGCCCTGGGCAACGAAGCCTTTGCCGCGTTCCTGGCGGGTGCCGAGGCGATCGACGAACATTTCCGCGATGCCGCGATCGGTGAAAACGTGGTGGTGCGCGCCGCCTTTGCCGATCTGTTCTATACCCAGGCGCGCGGCTGCCAGACCCGCGCGGTCTTTGCCTATGACGAGCGCCTGGCGCTGCTGCCCGACTATCTCCAGCAGCTGGAAATGGAATCGAACGGCAAGCGCGTGCTGGCCGATGGCACGCCGCTGACCCGCCCGAGCGCGCCGGTCACCTGGGGCGGCGTGGGCACCGATGCGCAGCATGCCGTGTTCCAGCTGCTGCACCAGGGCACCCACCTGATCCCGGTGGATTTCCTGGCCGTGAAGGTGCCGGGCCATGATCTTGATCCGGTCCATCACAAGATCCTGCTGTCCAACTGCTTTGCCCAGGGCGCCGCGCTGATGGCGGGCCAGGCGAGCGAGGATGGCGCGCGCGCCTATCCGGGCAACCGGCCTTCGGCCACGATCCTGTGCGACGAACTCAACGCCGCCACGCTCGGCGCGCTGATCGCCTTCCACGAGCACCGCGTGTTCGTTTCGGCGATGCTGCTGGGGATCAATCCGTTCGACCAGTTCGGCGTGGAACTGGGCAAGGCGATTGCCAAGAAGATCGATGCCGGTGGCGGCGAAGGCTTTGATCCCAGCACCGAAGCACTGCTGGCCGAGGCTGGCATCGGCGTGGAATGAACGTTAGCCTGCCTAATTGAATAAACGGCGCAGATAATCGCTACGCCAGGGCTGGCGCCGGATGGGCATCGTTGCCATATCCGGCGCCAGTTTCCGATTCAGCAGCAAGAAGGCCGTGCCATGACCGAACCCGCCTACGACTATGATCTGTTCGTGATCGGGGCCGGATCGGGCGGGGTGCGCGCCAGCCGCATCGCTGCCGGCTATGGCGCGCGGGTTGCCGTGGCCGAGGAATATCGCGTGGGCGGCACTTGCGTGATCCGTGGCTGCGTGCCCAAGAAGCTTTTGGTCTACGGTTCGCACTTTGCCGAGGAACTGCAGGACGCGGCCAACTATGGCTGGACCGTAGAGAAAATGACGTTCGATTGGCCGACGCTGCGCGACGCGGTGGCCAAGGATGTCGACCGCCTGAACGCGGCCTATACCAACACGTTGAATTCCAACAAGGTCGAGCATTTCCTCGAGCGCGCCACGATCACCGGCCCCAACAGCGTCAAGCTGGCGAGCGGGCGCGAGATCAGCGCCAAGCATATCCTCGTGGCCGTGGGCGCCTGGCCGGTGATGCCGCATTTCGATGGCGCGGAACACTGCATCACGTCCAACGAGGTGTTCGGCCTGGAACAGCTGCCGCGCCGCGTGGTGATTGCCGGGGCTGGCTATATCGCGCTGGAATTTGCCGGCATCTTCAACGCGCTGGGTAGCCATGTGACCGTGGTCAACCGCAGCGAGACGATCCTGCGCGGCTATGACGCGGCGCTGCGGGACCGACTGCTGCAGATCACCATGGCCCGCGGCATCGAATACAAGTTCAACTGCGGGATCGAGCGTGTCGAGCGGCTGGAGAACGGCTGCCTCAACGTGCACATGAAAGGCCAGCCTGATCCGCTGGGCGCCGATGCCGTGCTGGTCGCCACCGGCCGCCGCCCCAAGACCGACGGGCTTGGCCTGGAAAACGCCGGCATCGAACTTGGCGAACATGGCGAGATCCGCGTGGACGATACCGCGCAAACCTCGTGCCCCAGCATCTTTGCCGTGGGCGATGTGACCAACCGCGTGCAACTGACGCCCATCGCCATTCGCGAAGGGCATGCCTTTGCCGATCGCGTGTTTGGCGGCAAGGACACGCGCGTGGCCTATGATTGCATCCCGAGCGCGGTGTTTTCGCAGCCGCCGCTGGCCAGCGTCGGCCTCACCGAAGCGCAGGCGCGCGAGATGCTGGGCAGCAATGTCAAGGTCTTCACCTCTGACTTCCGCCCGATGAAGAACATCTTCGCCCACCGCCACGAACGCGGCCTCTACAAGCTGGTCGTCGATGCGCAGACCGACAAGGTCCTGGGCGTGCACCTGATCGGGCCAGAGGCACCAGAAGTGCTCCAGGCCGCCGCGATCGCGGTCAAGGCCGGGCTGACCAAGGCCGATTTCGACGCTACGGTGGCGCTGCATCCCTCGATGGCCGAGGAACTTGTCCTCATGCGCTGATCCAAAGGGCACGCCCGGATTTCCGCTTTAACCAAAGTTGACCGTTGAACTGCGGTGGCAGTGCGATAGTCTATGGCCCGAGAGGGCTGGGGGCGGAATCAATGGACAAGATCGGCGGCACCGTGCTGGTCACGGGCGGATCGGGCTATATCGCCGGATACATCATCCGGGCGCTGCTGGATGAAGGGTGGACCGTCAACACCACGGTGCGCGACCTCGGGCGCGAGGCGCAGCTGCGTGCCCAGCTTGGCGGCAGCTATGCCACCTTGCGGTTCTTCAAGGCCGATCTGCTCGATGACAAGGGCTGGCGCGCGGCAATGGACGGGTGCAGCCACGTTTGCCACGTGGCTTCGCCGATCACCGTGCAGGCGCCGCGCCAGGAAGACGATCTGATCCTGCCGGCGCGCGAAGGGGCGTTGCGCGCCCTGCGCTTTGCCCGTGCCGCCGGGGTGGAGCGGTTCGTGCAGACATCATCGGTGGCCGCCATCGTCTATGGCCATGGCAAGGGCATCCGCCGCTTTACCGAGGCGGACTGGACCGACACCGATGGGCCGGGCGTGCACGCCTATGCCAAGTCCAAGACCCTGGCAGAGCGCGCCGCGCGCGAGTGGATCGCGCGCGAGGGTCGCGGAATGGAATTCGTCTCGATCAACCCGTCGGTCGTGCTGGGGCCGGTGTGGGGTGCGGACTATTCCACCTCGATCGAACTGGTGCGGCAACTGCTGGCGGGCAGCGTGCCGGGCTGCGCCGATCTTGGCTTTGGCGTGGTCGATGTGCGCGACGTGGCGGCGCTGCATGTGCGCACGCTGACCGAGCCCGGGATCGATGGCGAACGCTTCATCGCCTCTGGCCCGTTCCTCAAGATGATCGACATCGCTCGCATCCTGCGCCAGGAAATGGGCCAGAAAGCGCGGCGCGTGCCGCTGCGCCACGTGCCAGACTGGATGGTCCACGCCCTGGCGCTGGTCAATCCGATGGTACGGCAGGTGACCGGCGAACTGGGCAACGTGCGCGATACCGATCCCGGCCATGCGCTTAGCCGGCTGGGCTGGGCAACGCGGCCGGTGGAACAGACGATCGCCGATTGCGCGCAAAGCCTGATCGAAACGCGGGTGGTGGCGGCCTAAATTCCCGCCCACCACTGGTAGCCGGAGTGGTCTTCCCAATATCCGCCCTTGCCACCGTAAAGGCCGGTCAGGCTGGCGACGAGTTCCACGCGCATCACATACTTGGCCTGCTTGTAGCCCAGCTGGCGTTCGACCCGCAGGCGCAGGGGCGCGCCGTGGCCCACTGACAGCGGCTGCCCGTTCATGGTGTGGGCCAGGATGGTCTGGGGATGCAGCGCCTCGGCCAGGTCGATCGATTCGTAATAGGGCGCGCCAGAGAAATCATCGGCACAGTGAAACACCGCATAGCGCGCCCGGGGCAGGGCGCCGGCCGCGTGCAGCAACAGTGCGAGTGGCACGCCGGTCCACTGCGCGATGGCGCTCCAGCCCTCCACGCAATCGTGGCGGGTGATCTGGGTGCGCTGTGGCAGGGCCCGCAGCTGCGCCAGCGACATGGCCAGGGGCCGGGCGACCAGGCCATCGACAGTCAGCCGCCAATCGGCAAAGCCACGCTCTACCTGCGCAAGATAGGCCGCGGCGGTGGGCCGGGTATTGCCGTTGACGCGGAACACCGGAGAAATGTCGGCTGCGGAAAATTCCGGCGCCAGGGCATTGCCGGCAACCAGCCGCTGGGCGCTGCGGCTGGCCTTCTCGCCCAGCGAGAGCAGCGACTTGGCCGTGGGCGAGGTGACCATGCGATCACATCCCGAAAGCAGCAGGCCGCCCGATCCGACCAGCAGGCCGCGCCGCGAAAAGCCGCTCATGGCCGGCGCTCCGGCGGCAGGCGATACCATCCGGTGATCATCGCGCGCAGTTCGTTGAACGGTCCTGCCAATACGACCATGGCGAGATGCACGGCAATGAACAGCGCCATCGCCAGCGCGCAGAGGAAATGGATCGACCGCGCCGACTGGCGACCGCCCAGCAGCGTCAACAGCCACGGGCAGGCCGCGTTCATCGTCGGCGACATGGCCAGGCCAGTGGCGATCACCAGGGGCAGAATACCCAGCAGCACCGAAAGATAGGCGATCTTCTGCAAGGGGTTGTAACGGCGCGCCGCCTCTCCGCGCGGCAGACGCAGGCGCAGATGCTCGCCAAGATCGTGGAGCAGCGCGCGCGGTTTCCGCTCTGCCCGCGAAAGGCCCAGGTCGCGGCGCAAATGGCCGGACAGCAGGGCATAGACGAGGAAGCCCAGCAGGCTGGTGACCAAGACCCACGCGCCCAGGAAATGCCAGCCGCGGGCCAGGGCCAGGTTATAGTGCGTGGGCAGCGTCACCAGCGGCGGAAAGGCCAGCGCCGTGTCCTGCGCATAGCCAAGGACGCCGGTGGTGGGCCATTCGCGCCCGGCCAGGGCAAGAAAGCCATGCGCGCCATGGTTGCCAATCTCGAGCCAGGCCTTGTCGAAGTTGGCGCCGAACTTGCCCCAATAGAGCCGCGGATGGGCATTGAAGATCATCATTCCGCTCATCAGCATGATGAACACGGTGAGCGCGTTGATCCAGTGCCACAGCCGCACGGGCCAACGGATGCGCAGGACAAGAGGGGATCGCTCCATGCCCGCTATCTTGCCCTGATTTGCACCGATGGTCGATCCCCTGATCGATGAACGACGCGCGGCGGTAAAATCCCGCAAGGCTCAGCCCCAGGGACGGGCCTGGGCCAGCGCGATCAAGCTTTGCCGGCTGTGGCGGCGGGCGAGGGCGCGATCCTGGCATGTCGGTGGCACGGGGCGCAGCGCCTGCCAGCCGGCACGAAAGATCCACGCCAGCTTGGCCTTGCCGGAAACCACGGTGCGGCTGTGCCAGGCGCGATCGCCGCGCGCGGCCACCTTGCGGGCAATGTCGCCGTAGATGCCGGCCGCCGCCAGGATCGCCCAGCGCTGGCGCGGCCGCAACCGGCCCGCCCCGATCCGTGCCGAGCATTCGTGGGCCTGCGCCATGTCGCACAGGCGCTGCGCCAGGGTGGCCAGCGTGGCGCGATGCTGCGGCTTGAGCTGTTCTCCCGGCGGCAGGTCAACCTCGGCCAGCCACTCGGCCGGCAGGTAGCAGCGCCCGGCGGCATCGTCTTCGGCCAGATCGCGGGCAATGTTGGCAAGCTGGAACGCCAGGCCCAGGTCAGCCGCGCGATCGAGCGTATCGTCATCATCGGGCGCCACGCCCATGACCACGGCCATCATCACGCCAACCGCGCCCGCCACGTGCCAGCAATAGCGCATAAGGTCTGCCTCGGTGCGCGGCTGCCAATCGGCGGCATCCAGGGCAAAGCCGCCGATCACGGCCTCGGCCATGGCCATGGTCAGGCCGGTCTCGCGCGCGACCAGGCCCAGCGCGTCGAAAGCGGGATCGCCGGTAGGCTCGCCCGCCATGGCCCGCGCTGTCAGATCGCGGACCAGCGCCAGCCGTTCCGCCGCGCCGGACTGATCCCCCAGCGCGCCGCCCATGTCCTGCGCATCGACGATATCGTCACATGCGCGGCACCAGGCATAGAGCAGCCAGACCCTCTCGCGGGTGACGCGGTCAAACAGGGTGGAGGCAGCGGCAAAGCTTTTCGAGCCGCGCCGGATCGTGTCGCGCGCGGCAGCCACCAGCGCGGCGCGATCGGGAACGGCCAGAGTCATGAGCTCAGAGGTCCGACGCCTGCATCGCGATGATCGGGCGGTGCGGCTCGTGCGCGGCCATGCGCTGCAGCAGCAGGTCAAGCTCGTGCTCGGCCACCATGATCCCGGCATGGGCGGGGCGGATGAAGCCCACCTCGATCATGTGGCGGTTGAACGCCAGCAAGTGGTCATAGAAGCCAAAGGCGTTGAGCACGCCGACCGGCTTGGCATGATAGCCGAGCTGCGCCCAGCTGATCGCTTCCCACAGCTCGTCCATCGTGCCCACCCCGCCGGGCAGGGTGAGGAAGCCATCGGCAAGATCGACGAAGGCCTGCTTGCGGGCGTGCATGCCGGGCACCACGTCAAGCCGGGTCAGGCCGTGGTGCGCCACTTCGGCGCCCACCAGCGCCTGGGGGATCACCCCGATCACTTCGCCACCAGCGGCCAATGCGCCATCGGCGACGGCGCCCATCAGGCCCAGGCGCCCGCCGCCATAGACCACGCCGATGCCGCGTTCGGCCAGCTGCCGGCCGACATCGGCAGCCAGCGCGACATAGCGCGGGTCAGCCGGGCTGGCCGATCCGCAATAGACGGCGATCCGTTTCACTGCAGGTCCTCCAGCATCAGGCGCGCCGTGGCCTTGGCGCTGCCCACCACGCCGGGGATGCCGGCGCCTGGATGGGTGCCTGCGCCCACCAGATAGAAATTGGCGATATCGTCATCGCGGTTGTGCGCGCGGAACCATGCGCTTTGCGTGAGCAGTGGCTCAAGGCTGAACGCCGCGCCCTGATAAGCGGAAAGATCGGCCGCGAAATCGGTGGGCGCATAGTGGAACTTGGTCACGATGCGGCTGTGGATGTCGGGGATCAGGCGGCGGCCCACTTCATCGAGGATGCGCTTTTCCAGCACCGGGCCAACCTCGGCCCAGTCCACCGGCAGCTTGCCCATGTTGGCAACAGGGACCAGGGCATAGAACGTGCTCATCCCCTCGGGCGCGACCGAAGGATCGGTGACGGTGGGGTGGTGCAGGTAGATCGAGAAATCTTGCGGCAGCACGCCGTGTTGATAGATATCGTCGAGCAGGCCCTTATAGCGCGGGCCGAACAGGATCATGTGGTGCGGGATGCCCGGCCAGGTGCCCTCGATGCCAAAGTGCACCACGAACAGGCTGGGCGAGAACTTCTTGCGCTTGAGCGCGCGCGACCGCTTCTTGCCGGTGGCGCTGTCGCCCAGCAGATCGCGATAGGTGTGCATGATATCGCCGTTGGAGGCGACGGCGTCGAAATTGCCGTGCCAGCCACTGGCGGTGTGCACGCCGGTCACGCGGTTGCCCAGCGTTTCGATCCGCACCACCGGATCGCCCATGCGCACGTCGCCGCCGATGCGCTGGAAATGGGTGAGCATGCCGGCGATCAGGCGGTTGGTGCCACCCTTGGCCCACCACACGCCGCCATCCTTTTCCAGCTTGTGGATCAGGGCATAGATCGCGCTGGTGTTCATCGGGTTGCCACCGACCAGCAGGGTGTGGAAGCTGAACGCCTCGCGCAGCTTTTCGCTTTCGATGAACTTAGACACCATCGAATAGACCGAGCGCCAGGCCTGGTACTTGGCCAGGGCCGGCGCCGCCTTGATCATGCTGGCAAAATCGAGGAACGGCACCGCCCCCAGCTTGACATAGCCTTCTTCGAAGACGCCGGCCGAATAGGTCAGGAACTCTTCGTAGCCGGCAACGTCGCGCGGCGACAGCTTGGCGATTTCGGCGCGCAGCGAGGATTCATCGTTGGAATAGTCGAAGTTGGTGCCATCGGCCCAATTGAGCCGATAGAACGGCATCACCGGCATCAGCTCGACATCTTCCGACAGCTTGTGCCCGCTCAGGCCCCACAGCTCTTCAAGGCAGGCCGGATCGGTGATGACGGTGGGCCCGGCATCGAAGGTAAAGCCATCGCGCTGCCAGTGATAGGCGCGGCCGCCGGGCTTGTCGCGCGCTTCGATCAAGGTGGTCTGGATGCCGCCAGACTGCAGGCGGATAGCCAGGGCCAGGCCGCCAAAACCGGCGCCGATAACGCATGCTCTTTTCATTTACTTGCGCATCCCTGCCAAAGTGAGCGGCCGCGGCCGTGCGCCCGATCCGGCGAGCACCGCCAGGGCGCGCGAAATCGGAACCGGGGGCCGCCCCACGAAAATCCGGGCGCGATCCAGCAAGCTGCTGCGTCCGGCGTAAAAGCGTTCGATCAGCCGGGTATCCAGCCGATAGAAATGTTCCATCATGCGATAGCGCGCCAGCGGCTCGGCCGCTTGGAACAGCATGGCCGACAGCAGGCGGCCAAAGCTGTTGCGCTGCCAGTGGCGCTTGGCCCAGCGTTCGCTGAAACCGGCCAGTGCCTCGTGCGTCAGATCCGGCTGCTGCGCCAGGGCCAGGGCGAAACGCACTGCTTCGGGCACGGAATAGCTGGTCACCGGGTGGAACAGCCCGGCGCGCGTTCCGGCGCGGGCGATCTGCCCACCCGAAGAGCGCCAGAATGCGTCCCAGTCTCCCGCAGAAACCACCGGCAGCACGCCCTGCTCTTCGTGGAGCACGGCTGCGATCGTCCAGCCCTGGCTCCTGGCATAGTCGGCAATGCGGGCAGAGAGCGCCGGATGATCGATTGTCGGGCTATCGGCGTAATAGGTATCTTCGATGAAGATTTCGTCCGGCCCGAACGGCAGGCAATAGACGAAACGATAGCCATCGACCTGTTCGACCGTGGCATCCATAACGATCGGCTTGGTCAGGCCATGGGGCTGCGCCAGCTTGACCCGCTGGCCCAGGAACTTCTGCCAACCGCCCGAAAGCTGCCCCTGCAGGCGAATGCCGCGCGCATCGACCACCGCACCCGCTTCGATCCGGGTGCCGTCGGCCAGGGTCACCGCGCCGGTGCCGGCCGCGAGCACGCGTGCGCCGGTAAGAATCGCGTCGGCCGGCAGGGCGGCGCGGATCGCGGCGTCAAACCGGGCCGAGGTCATCGAATAATAGCTGGTCGACAGATCACGCTGATACTGGGGGAAGCGCACGGAATAACCCGACCACGCGCCATCGACCATCGGCGCCAGCAGTTCGCGCCCGGCCTTGCCCACGTCTGATCCAAAGAACGACCACACATGGTTGCCGCCCAGCACATTGTCCTGTTCGACAAGCAACAGGTCGCAATCCGGCCGGGCCTTGCGCAGGGCGAGTGCGATCAGTCCCCCGGCAAGGCCCCCGCCCAGGATCGCGATGTCGGCATGGCGTATGCTCATCGCCATGGCGTTAGGCCAGGCGGCGCGACCATGCAACCGCCCCTAAGGGCCTGTCAGCAATGCGCAGTGCTTTTCCGCGGCGAAGTGTTGGCGTCATGCCGGAACTGCCCGGGCCGCAGTCTTGAAGCGGCGGCCGGCGCGGGCCGAGCGCTTGCGCAACCAGATCAACACGCCGGTGACCGACAGCACGGTGACGCCAAGGCCGATCACGCTGACAGCGATGCGCCAGGCCAGCCCGCCGACATGGGCCATGTGTAGCGCGACGATCCAGGTGGTGAACGTCGTCGCGCCCTGGGCTCCCGTGGGCACGGAGACGTGGCGCAGCGCGCCGGTGTTGCCGTCAAACGCGATCCGCGTGCCGCCACCGTCCGGGGTGATATCGGCCGAAGACTTGACGCCATAGACATAGAGCCCGGTTGCCGGAATGTACCACAGCCAGGCCCGCCCATCGGGGCGCAGGGACAGCCCGCGCCGCGCTGTCTCCTGCTGCGCCAGCGCTGCCCCGCGCCGCGCCGCGGCGGGAAAATCGAGCGCGGGTTTCCAGCGCGGGCTGGGCAGGGCTGACGCTTCCAGCAAGGCCTCGTCATCCTGCCCGCCGAGCGCGCCGAGCACCGGGCGATAGACCTGGGGCAGGTTGAACGACACGCTCGACAGCGCAAAGACCAGCAGGATCGGCCATAGCCACAGCCCACCGGCGCGGTGCAAGTCGAATGTCAGTTTGTAGCTGCTGGTCGGCCGGCGCACTTTCCAGCTTGGCCGCCAGCGCCGCCACAGGCCGCCTTTGCCCAGCGCGCCGGGTGGCAGGGTGAGGTAGAACCCGACAAAGCAATCCACCGTCCAGACCAGCGCTGCCACGCCCATGGCGAACAGGCCCCATGGGCCAAGGGCCAGAGAATAGTGCAGGCGATAGAGGAACGGCATCAGGTTCTTGATGCCCTGGCCCACGTCTCCATTGCGGCGGTGGCCCTGCTCGGCACCGGTCCAGGGATTGAGGAAGACATCGTCCCAATCCGGCCGATCGCGCCGTTCCAGGCCGGTCTTGGCATCGGGCCAGGTGGCATAGAGCCGATCGGCGCGCCCGGGCAGGCGGGTGAGATAGACGAAATCGACCCGCGCACCCGGATGGCGGGCAAGCAGGCCGGCGCGCACCGCCAGCGGATCAAGCGCTGCCATGCCGGGGCGGGGCGGGGCAGCGTTCTGCATTGCTGGCGCTGTGGCCGCATCCAGTTCCTCGAACCACGGCAGCAGCGATCCGGTGAGCCCGGCCACCGCCAGGAACAGGGCCAGAGTCAGCCCCGCCCAGCGATGGACGATCACCCAGAACGGACGGCCGGGAAGCGCCATGACGGTCAGAACGTCACACGGACGGAGCCGGTGACATTGCGCGGCGCGGCGTAATAGGCCTGGGTCCAGTAGAGGCTGGTCAGGTACTTGTGGTTCGTCACGTTGGCGACGTTGAAATTGAACTGAACGTTTTCGTTCAATTTATAGCCAGCCTGCAATTGCAGCGTGGCATAGTCGCCCTGGCGCACGGTGCCGGAATAGATCGTGTCCTGCCACTTGACCGCCGCGCCCAGTTGCAGCGGCGCGATCGGGTTCCAGCGCAGTGCCAGATTGGCGGTGTTGCGCGGCACATAGGTGCGCACCTGCGTGCCCGCGCCATCGTCCATCTTGAGCGTGGTGGCGCCGGCCTGGATGGTGAGGGTGGAGGTCAGCTTGCCCCCCACTTCGGCCTCTACCCCGCGGCTGACGGCGCGGATGCCGTTGTATAGCGTCTGGCCGGTGGCGGTATCGTAAGTGCCAGCGTCGGCGAGGTTGCTTTGTTCGGCGCGAAACCAGGCGACCGATCCGAACAGCGCGCCACCCGGTGTCTGCGCCTTGATCCCGGCCTCATAGCTCTTGCCCTTGGCCGCACCCAAGGGCCTGCGGTCGATGTCGAGATTGTCCTGCGGGGCAAAGATGCTGGAATAGCTGGCGTAGAGATTGACGCCGGGCAGGGCCTTGTAGGTCACGCCGACAAACGGGCTCAGTGCCTTTTCATTCTTGTCGGTGCTGGCGCCAAAGCTGATGCCACGGGTCTTTTCGACCAGGTAGCTGGCGCCGAGCAGCACGCTGAGGCGGTCGGTCAAGGCCACGTCGCTGGCGCCGCGCAGGCGCCATTGGCGATCCTCGGTATGCTCTTGCTGCACGCTGGCACCAAAGGCGGGGAGGGCGACTTCCTGTCCGGTCCAGCTGCCAGGCAGGCCGGGAATCTGACTCCAGGCAGGATCGCTGTCGGGCACTGGGCGACCATAGTAAAGGTAAGTGCCCACGGTACGCTGCACGCCCAGCGTCAGCTGTTGATCGTGGCCGAACAGGCGATAGGCGCCCTGCACGGTGCCGTCATAGATCCAGCCCTTGGCCACCGGGGCATAGGCACCGGGATTGCCATAGAGGCCGCCCCATGCGCCGGTCTGGGCGTCCTGCGTGGGGGTGCCATAGACATAGAACAGCCGCGAATCTTCGTTGTGGTACTTGCGCGTGACATGCGCGCGCACGCTCCAGCCCGGGGCAAAGTCCCAGGTCAGCTGGCCATAGGCGGTCTGGTCATGCGTGTTCCAATAGGTCCAGTCCATCGTGGTGGAGGCGCTGCGGTCAAACTCCAGCTGGCTGCCCTTGCTGTCCTGCAAGGGCAGCGCGCCCCACAGCACCCCGGTGGACTTGCCATCCTGGCGCATATAGCCGGCCGAAAGATGCAGGTTGGGGGTGATTTCGCCGTCGAGCACGCCCGAAATGGCGGTTCGGTTGTGGTGATAGCCGCGCAGGTAGCTGTCGCCGTCCTGCGCCGCGCCGGTAATCCGCACGGCCCATTTGCCATCGGCGGTGAGCGGCAGATCGAGGTCCACCTCGGCGCGCTTCTTGTTCCATGAACCATAGGACAGCTCGGCCGACATATGGCGCTGACCGGTGGGGTGGCGGCGGTGATAATTGATCGTGCCCGAAGGATTGCCGGCGCCGGTGAGCAGCGCGTTGGCCCCGCGCACCACCTCCACGCTGTCCCACATCACCGAATCCTGGGCGCCCGTCGTCGGCCCCCAGACATTGGGCAGGCTGATCCCGTCGATCATCGCGTCGACGATGTCGAAGCCGCGCGCGTTGTAATAGGTGCGCTCGGTTTCCACCTGGTCGACGTTGACGCCCGTAACGTAGCGCAGCAGCTGGTTGGTTTCGTCCAGCGCAAAGTCATCCAGGAACTTGCGATCGACCACGCTGACCGACTGCGGGGTATCCATCAAGGACAGCGCCAGGCCGGTAGCGCCGCTTGCCACGGTTTCCCCCTTTTCGCCGTTGACCACGATGGTGCGGCCGGCGTCCGCATCGCTGGCGCCGGCACTTGCGGCATCCGCAGCGCCGTCCGCCCAAGCGGGTGATGCCGCCAGCACACCTAGCGAAACGCCGCAGGCCAGCATTGCGCGGCGCAGGTGCGTGGGGGCCATGATCTCAATCCTTCCTGAACAATGATTTCTGATCGCCCGCTAATGCGAATGGTTATCATGAGTCAAGGAGAGTGATAATCATTTTCAAAAATAGCACGTCCGAGGCAGCGAGCGGCCAATGCATCCGTGTGGCTTGCGGCGCTGCGCCCTTGGCCCTAGGATGCACGCACCCCGGGGAGCCAGTGGCCTGGGCAGCGCATCCGCGTTGCCGGGTTGAACAAAGGCTGAGAGGGGCTGGTCACGCAGCCCGACCCGTCGAACCTGAACCCGTTAGCACGGGCGGAGGGAGGGCCGGCCAGCGTTACACGTGCGTGCCACAGCCTTTCGTTCGTCCACACGAAAGGAACCTCGTGTATGGCCGATCTTAATTCTCCACTGGAAATCGGTGTCACCACCGGACCAATCCGCGGCAGCCGCAAGATCCACGTGGAATCGCCGCGCTTCCCCGGCATGACCGTGGCAATGCGCGAAATCGCGCTGGAGCCGGGCTGCGGCGAACCACCGCTGCGCGTCTATGACACGTCCGGTCCCTACAGCGATCCCAAGCAGGCGATCGACATTCGCGCGGGCCTGCCGCGCCTGCGCCAGGAATGGATCGTGGGCCGCGGCGATGTTGAAACCTATGCCGCGCGAGAAGTGAAGCCCGAGGACAATGGCCTCAAGGGGCCGGACCGTTCGGGCGGGGTGCCGGCTTTCCCCAACGTCAATCCCGCACCGCTGCGGGCCAAGGCCGGCGCCAATGTCACGCAGATGCACTATGCCCGCCAAGGCATCGTAACGCCCGAGATGGAATACGTGGCGATCCGCGAGAACCTTGGCCGCCGCCAGTTGAAGGAAGCCCTGGTGCGCGACGGCCAGGATTGGGGCGCCAGCATTCCCGATTACGTCACGGCCGAATTCGTGCGCGACGAAGTGGCGCGCGGGCGGGCGATCATTCCCAACAACATCAACCACCCGGAAAGCGAACCGATGGCGATCGGGCGCAATTTCCTGGTCAAGATCAATGCCAACATCGGCAATTCGGCAGTCGCGTCAGACGTGGCCAACGAAGTGGACAAGATGGTTTGGGCGATCCGCTGGGGCGCCGACACGGTGATGGACCTTTCGACCGGGCGCAACATCCACGACACGCGCGAATGGATCCTGCGTAACAGCCCGGTGCCGATCGGCACCGTGCCGATCTACCAGGCGCTGGAAAAGGTGGGCGGCATTGCCGAAGACCTGACCTGGGACATCTTCCGCGATACCTTGATCGAGCAGGCCGAACAGGGCGTGGACTATTTCACCATCCACGCCGGGGTGCGCCTGCCCTATATTCCGCTCACCGCCAAGCGCGTGACCGGCATCGTCAGCCGGGGCGGCTCGATCATGGCCAAGTGGTGCCTGGCGCATCACCGCGAAAGCTTCCTCTACGAGCATTTCGACGAGATCACCGAGATCATGAAGGCCTATGACATTGCCTATTCGCTGGGCGATGGCCTGCGCCCGGGCAGCGTGGCCGACGCCAATGACGAGGCACAGTTTGCCGAGCTTTACACCCTGGGCGAACTGACCAAGCGCGCCTGGGCGCAGGACGTCCAGGTGATGATCGAGGGGCCGGGCCATGTGCCGATGCACAAGGTCAAGGAAAACATGGACAAGCAGCTTGCCGCCTGTGGCGAGGCGCCGTTCTACACCCTCGGGCCGCTCGTTACCGATATCGCGCCGGGCTATGACCATATCACCAGCGGCATCGGCGCGGCGATGATCGGCTGGTTCGGCACGGCCATGCTGTGCTATGTCACCCCCAAGGAGCACCTGGGGCTGCCCGATCGCGATGACGTCAAGGTTGGCGTAGTCACCTACAAGCTGGCCGCCCATGCCGCCGATCTGGCCAAGGGGCATCCGGCGGCCAAGCTGCGCGACGATGCCCTGAGCCGCGCCCGCTTCGAATTCCGCTGGCGCGACCAGTTCAATCTCAGCCTCGATCCCGAAACGGCCGAGCAGTACCACGACCAGACCCTGCCGGCCGAAGGGGCCAAGACCGCGCACTTCTGCTCGATGTGCGGGCCCAAGTTCTGCTCCATGAAGATCACGCAGGAAGTGCGTGAATTTGCATCGAAACAGAACCAGCCTGCCGATACCTTCATCGCTGCCGAAGAGGCCGAGGCGGGGATGCAGGCGATGAGCGACAAGTACCGCGAGGCAGGCAGCGAACTCTATCTGCCGGCCGCGCAATAAGGCCTGGCGTTCTGCGCTGGTTGCCATCGCGGTAACCAGCGCAGGAACCAGCACGGTTTCCGATCATTGCCTGTCCATCTGGAAGGTCGCGTCGCCATGGGGTGGCGCTCCGCTCCTCTCACGATGGAGATCGCGCCATGAAGAAGGCTTTGCTGGCAGTGGCCCTTGCAGCGTCGGGCCTGACCGCCGCCTGCACCGATGGATATGATGGCCGCCCCGGCTATGACAACGGCTATCACCGCCATCGCGGCGGTTACGGTGGCATCGAAGGCGGCTATGCCAGCGGTGGCGGCTGGGGCTATCGCGACGATGGCTATTATCGCCGCTATGGCAACTATGACTACAACCGTCCCGATCCCAGCTACGGCGGCTATTATGCCGACCGCTATTACCGCGACGATCCGCGCTATGGCGAACATCGCCTGAGCGCTGACGAACGCATCTATCGCGGCAACGATGGTCGCTATTACTGCCGCCGTTCGGATGGCTCGACCGGCCTGATCGTCGGCGGTGTGTCGGGCGCGCTGCTCGGCTCGGTGATTGCCCAGGGCGATTCCCGTCCGCTCGGCGCGATCCTCGGCGCGATCGGTGGCGCTGCCGCTGGTGCCGCGATCGACAGCAACAACGTGCGCTGCCGCTGATCCCCAACCGGGCATCAGCACGCATGAAAAAAGGCCCTTTCGCCACGCGGCGAAAGGGCCTTTTTCATGTCGGCCTGGCGCGGGCAATCCCGCGTCAGGCGTCAACAGGCTTACTTGGCAGCGTCGACCGCGATGCCGAGCTTCTTCACGTCGTTGAGCGTGAAGGCGACCGGGCGATCGTTGAACGTGCCTTCCACCGACTTCTTGCGGATGTGCAGTTCGAAGGGCACCTTGCCGGCATAGGCGGTGCCACGGACGATCTTTTCTTCGCCCTTGGTTTCGGTGGTGTAGGAATAGCTCACGCCCTTGTAGGCGAAGCTGTCAGGCTGGGTTTCGGCCGAGGCCACGGCGGGGGCGGCCAGCACGAGAGCGGCGGCGGCGGTCGAAATGAAAGAACGAAGCATGGCAATTTCCCCTGATCATAAAGGCGAGATTGCCTTCGGACACCCGTCTGTTGTGTTCTTGTTGCAACGCGTTTCACCCATGCTGCGCCTGCGAGCAATTGCTTAGGTTGCCCACCCGATTGCATGATTTGCAACTGCAGCGCGCGGGCTTTTCGAAAAGCGTTTGTTTTCATGCATAACAATATGCGCCCGGCCGCAGGGGACACGGCCGGGCGCATACGAAAGCACGCAAAAGTGCCGGAATGCTTAGGCTTCCAGGCTGCGCACCAGCGTGACTTCGCAGTTCAGCAGGCGCGAAATCGGGCAGTTGGCCTTGGCTTCATCGGCGATCTTGGCGAAATCCGATTCGGCGATGCCGGGGATCGAGGCCTTGAGTGCAAGTGCGCTGCGCGTCACCTTGAAGCCGTCGCCATCGGCCTCCAGTGTAACCTTGGCAGTCGTATCGAGCGTGCCATCGGCATAACCGGCCTTGGCAAGGGCAAAACTGGTGGCCATGGTGAAGCACGCCGCATGGGCTGCGGCAATCAGCTCTTCGGGGTTGGTGCCCGGCTTGCCTTCAAACCGCGTGCCAAAGCCATAGGGCTGGTCCGACAGCACGCCCGAGGCGGTGCTGATCGATCCCTTGCCGGGCTTGCCGAGCCCTTCATAACGGGCAGAAGCGGTGCTGGTGGGCATTGGGGCATCTCCTTGATGGGGTTTGCCGGTTGAACGCCCTGGCCAGCGGCCCGTTCCATCCGGTTCAGCGCTTGCGCACGAACTCTGCGCGCAGCACCAGGCCCTTGATGCCGTCGAACTTGCAGTCGATTTCCTGCGCGTCGCCGGTGAGGCGGATCGACTTGATCAGCGTGCCGCGCTTGAGCGTTTGCCCGGCGCCTTTGACATCGAGATCCTTGATCAGCGTAACTTGGTCACCGTCCTGCAGCACGTTGCCCACAGCATCGCGCACTTCCACGGCATTGGCCGCCGCGCGCCGCGTGGCCAGTTCTGCGGCGGTCATCCATTCGCCGCTTTCATCGTCGTAAACGTATTCGTCGTCGCTCATGTCCCGGCCCTTTTGTGCTGTGGTCCCGATCGGGCCATGGCAGGTTGGGGGCAGGCGCGCCAGCCCTTGTGGGAACCGGTCTTACCACACGGCAGGGGTCAGAACGATGGCGCCACCGTCGCGGGGTTTCCAGGCGTGCATGGCCAGGGCGACATTGCTTTCGCGCGCCGCGCGGCCTTCAGCCAGCGACCATGTAATGTGCCATATCCCGCCGTCGGGCCGGCGAGTGGAGCCATCGAGCGCCACCACCAGCGCCTCCACGCCCGCGCCGTCGTCGATATGGCCGACAACGCGGGCGTGGCGGATCGCCGGGGGGAGGGGGTTATTCGGCCCGGCGTGAACCGTGCGGGTCACATGGTCTGCCACGGTCTGAAGATAGCGTGGCGGGAAGAGCGCCATCAGGCGATCGCGGCTATCGGGTTCAAGCTTCCAGCCGCTGGGCATCGCGCGCGGATCTCGCCTGATCAGGACGCGGGCGTGGCTTGGCCACTGACGACGCCGTTGTGCTCTGGCTGCGGCGTGGTGAGCGCCCCGGTGATCCAGATGGTAGACAAGGCGAGGATCGCCAGGACAAGGCTGATCAGAAGCACCCAGCGCACCACGTTCAAACCGACGGCGCTGCGCGCTTCGTCAGTAGACAGCCGCGCCGGCGGCTCCTGCCGTTGGGTATGGTCGTTCTGCATGACGACTCTCCTGCGTTTCATCGGCGGGACGCACGGGTGGCGCGCCCCTTTTGCCTGATTCTACGCGCGGAGAGCCCGCGTGGTTCCGCGTCAGTCGCGCAGCAGCTCGTTGATGCCGGTCTTGCTGCGGGTTTGCGCGTCCACGGTCTTGACGATCACGGCGCAATAGAGCGACGGGCCGGGGGTGCCGTCGGGCAGCGGCTTGCCGGGCAGCGAGCCGGGCACGACCACGGCATAGGGCGGCACGCGGCCGATATGCACTTCGCCGGTGGCGCGGTCGACGATCTTGGTGCTGGCGCCCAGGAACACGCCCATCGACAGCACCGCGCCTTCGCCCACGATCACGCCTTCGGCCACTTCCGAACGCGCGCCGATGAACGCGCCGTCTTCGATGATCACCGGGCCGGCCTGCAGCGGTTCGAGCACGCCGCCAATGCCCACGCCGCCCGAGATATGCACGTTCTTGCCGATCTGCGCGCACGAACCCACCGTGGCCCAGGTATCGACCATGGTGCCTTCATCGACGAACGCGCCGATATTGACGAAGCTGGGCATGAGCACGACGTTCTTGGCAATGTGCGCGCCGCGGCGGGCCACGGCGCCAGGCACCACGCGGAAGCCCGCGGCACGGAAGGCGGCTTCGTCCCAGCCGGCAAACTTGCTCGGCACCTTGTCGAACGCCGGGGCGCCACCGGCGCCACCCTCGACCACGACATTGTCGTTGAGGCGGAACGAGAGCAGCACGGCCTTCTTCAGCCACTGGTTCACGCGCCACGCGCCATCGACCTTTTCCGCCACGCGCGCTTCGCCAGCATCGAGCATGGCGAGGGCCTGTTCCACCACCACGCGCACATCGCTGCTGGCCGGCGTCACGTCCGCGCGGTTTTCCCAGGCGGCTTCGATGGCGGCTTCAAGCTGTGCGGTCATGGGTGTTCCTCCGGGCAATACTTGGATGTTCTGGACTGGGTAGTCTGGACAGTCTGCTTGGGCAGGGCGCCTAGCCGAGGTGGCCGTCGGCGGCAAGCGCGTCGAGCCAGGCCGCAAGATCGTCGATCGTCTCGTCGATTGCGGTCTCGTCACGGGCGCGGGCGCCCCAATCCGTGCCGAAATCGAGCCAGACCGTCTGCATGCCCATGGCCTTGGCCGGGGTGAGGTTGCGCGCCGAATCCTCGAAGAACACCGAACGCGTGGGGTCGATGCCAAAGGCCGAGACAAAGCCGCGATAGGCCGATGGCTCGGGCTTGGGCTTGTATTCCATGGCGTGAATGTCCCACAGCCCTTCAAAGCAGTGGGTGATGCCCAAGGCATCGAGCACGCGCGTCGCATAGGCCGCATCGCCGTTGGTGAATACCAGGCGACGCCCGGGCAGGCGCATCAGGCGTTCTTCCAGGCGCGGCGCGCGGCTCAGCGGGGCCATGTCGACATCGTGAACATAGCCCAGGAATTCATAGGGATCGACGCCATGAAAATGCATCAGGCCAGCGAGCGTGGTGCCATGGTCGTGGAAATACATCTTCTGCACGCGGCGCGCCTCGGCATGGTCGCAGCCCAGCAGATCGGCAATGTAGGCGCCCATGCGCACGTCGATCTGGTCGAACAGGCAGGTTTCGGCCGGGTACAGCGTGTTGTCCAGATCGAAGATCCAGCAATCGACACGCGATGGGTCAAAGGGCATCCGTCATCCTTGCGAGCTTGGCTCTGGCCTCATGAGCGTGGCTCTGCCTTTAGAGCATGGTGCCGCCGCCTGCCCGCAAAATCACCGCGGGGCAAGCCTCCTGAGCCGGGCGTTTTCGCCGTCTTCCAGAATCCATAGCGTACCATCGCGCGCTTCGCGAATCTCGCGGATACGTGTGCCGAGATCGATCCGCTCCAGTTCCTTGCCCACGGGGCGGCCGTCCGGCCCCTGTTCCAGGCCCACGCGCACAATCCCGGCCGCACCCAGCGCGGCGATCAGCGCCTGCCCGCGCCACTGCGGAAAGGCCTTGCCCGAATAGAACACGAAGTCGCCCGGGGCGATCACCGGGTTCCAACTGATCGCCGGCGCTGCCAGGTCTGGCCGCGTGGCGTTGCGCGGGATCGGCGTGCCATCATAGTTGTCGCCATCGGAAACCAGCGGCCAGCCATAGTTCTTGCCGGGCGACAGCAGGTTGAGCTCGTCCCCGCCGGCCGGGCCGTGCTCCAGGTCCCACAGGCGGCCCTGGGCATCGAATTGCAGGCCCAGCGGATTGCGATGGCCCAGCGTCCACACTTGCGCGGCAACGCCGCCTTGCGCCGCAAAGGGATTGCCCGGCGCAGGCTGGCCATCGGGCGTCAGGTGCAGGATCTTGCCCAGGTTGGTGTTCATGTCTTGCGCCGGGGTGAACTTCTGCCGCTCCCCCGAAGACAGGAACAGGCTTTTGCCATCGGGCGCAATGGCAATGCGATGGCCGAAATGGCCGCGCCCGGAAACCTTGGGTACTTGCCGCCAGATCACCGATAGCCCTTCGAGGCGCGGCGGGCCCTGATCGCGCACCAGCCGCGCGCGGCCCAGCACGGCGCCGCGCGTATCTCCGGCGCCCGCTTCCACCCAGGTGAGATAGACCAGGCCGCTGGTGGCAAAATCGGGGGCGAGGGCAACATCGCCCAGGCCACCCTGGCCGCCGGCGTCCACCTTGGGCGTGCCGGTAACGAGCACGGCCTTGCCCCCTTCGCGCCACAGCTTGAGCGCGCCGGTGCGTTCGGTCACCAGCACGGCGGTCTTGCCTTGCGCATCGTCGGGCAGGAAGGCCATGGCCCAGGGGCTGTCGAAGCGGGCCAGGTCGGTGATCACGAAGCCGTCGCGCTGTTCGGGCGCGGTGGCGGCGGCGCTATCGGGCTGGGCTTGCGATCCGCAGCTTGCAGCCAGGAACGCGAGCGGCGATAGGAGGCAGAGGATCCCTTTTGTCATGCCCGCTACAATGCCCGAAACCCGCGTCCGTGCCACCAGAATTACCCGTGTTACTGCCCGCGCATCGGGGCACGTCATCGGCGTGGACGAGGCGGGGCGCGGGCCGCTGGCCGGCCCGGTGGTGGCCGCTGCCGTGGTGCTGGGGCGCCGCCCGCCCGAAGGCCTTGCTGATTCCAAGAAGCTTTCGGCCAAGCGCCGCGCCGTGCTCGAAGACCAGATCAAGGCCTCGTGTCACTGGGGCGTGGGCGTGGTGGAGCCGGCGGAGATCGACCGCCTCAACATCTTTGGTGCCACCATGCTGGCGATGACCCTGGCGGTGCAGGAATTGGTCGCACAATTGCCGGGCGATGTGGGCGAGGTGCGCGTCGATGGCAATCTCACGCCGCATGGGCGCCATGCCGACTGGTGCTGGCCGGCGCGGCCGATCGTTGGTGGCGACGCGATCGAGCCGTGTATTTCGGCGGCCTCGATCATCGCCAAGGAACACCGTGACCGCCTGATGCGGGCAGCGGCCGAGCTCCATCCCCACTATGGCTGGGAGCGCAACGCCGGCTATGGCACGGCGCAGCACCTTGCCGCGCTGCGTACGCATGGCCCCACGCCGCTGCACCGGCGCAGTTTTGCCCCGGTGGCGCAACTGTTGCTGCTCTAGCCGCGACTCGGCGCAAGGCCTGCGAATAAATTTTCCACAGTTGCGCACACCATATCTTGAGTCAGGCACCCCCACCCAGACTCAAGATGTGGTTGGCGGACTCGTTCCGTTCCGCTTTTGAGGGCACGCGACTCGCCGCAAATCCGCGAGTCGCGCCTTGACCTGCGAGTCGCGATGATTCAGATTCCACGTCAACAAGCGACAGTGGAAGGAAGTATCATGGTTACGGCAGTGAAAACGCGCACCCGCGCCTTGCGGGCCAAGGTGGCCGCCAAGGTCCAGGCGCCCGCGCTGCCTGTAAACCGCATTCTCAAGGGCGATTGCATCGAACTGATGCGTTCGCTGCCCACTGGTTCGATCGACATGATCTTTGCCGATCCGCCCTACAACCTGCAGCTTGGTGGCGACCTGGCGCGCCCCGATGGCAGCCATGTTGACGCCGTGACCGATCATTGGGACAAGTTCGACAGCTTTGCCGTCTATGATCGCTTTACCCGCGAATGGCTGAGCGAAGCCTATCGCCTGCTCAAGCCCAATGGCTCGATCTGGGTGATCGGCAGCTATCACAACATCTTCCGCCTCGGCACGATGCTCCAGGACATGGGCTTCTGGATCTTGAACGACATCATCTGGCGCAAGACCAACCCGATGCCCAATTTCAAGGGCACGCGGTTCACCAATGCCCACGAAACCCTGATCTGGGCAGCCAAGAGCGAAAAGGCGAAGTACACCTTCAACTACCGCGCGATGAAGACCTTGAACGACGAACTGCAGATGCGCTCTGACTGGGTGCTGCCGATCTGTTCGGGCAAGGAGCGCCTCAAGCGCAACGGCACCAAGGCCCATCCCACGCAAAAGCCGGAATCGCTGCTCTATCGGGTGATCCTGGCCACCACCAACAAGGGTGACGTGGTGCTCGATCCGTTCTTCGGCACCGGCACCACCGGCGCCGTGGCCAAGCGCCTGGGCCGCAACTGGATCGGGTGCGAGCGCGAGGACGATTATATCGAAGTGGCGCAGGAGCGTATCGACCTGGCGCTGCCGCTCGATGAAAGCGCGCTCAAGACCATGCAGTCCAAGCGCGCCGCGCCCAAGGTGCCGTTCGGCTCGCTGGTGGAAAGCGGTTGGCTGACGCCGGGCACCGTGCTGGCTGACAAGAAGCGCCGCTGGCAGGCGGTGGTGCGGGCCGATGGCAGCCTGGCCGTGGGCGAGGATACCGGATCGATCCATGGCATGGGGTCCAAGGTGCAGAACGCCGCCTCGTGCAATGGCTGGACGTTCTGGCACTTCATGGACAAGGGCGAGATGAAGCCGATTGACGTGCTGCGCCAGCGCTACCTGTTGGCGGTGGAAGACTGATCGGTTTACTTGCCGTCACCCCGGTCAAGCCCGGGGTGACGAATGGGTGATGGTTGGGGCAAAGGCTTTGGCATGAACGAGACGGTTTACCTTCGCCCCATCGCCTTGACCGAAAGCCCGCAGACGGATGACGGTCAGGCCGTGCGCCTGGCTGGCGGGCTGGCCTGTGCCAGCCGCTTTGCTCTGCTGGTGCGGAGTGACAGCAAGATCGTCTCGCGCCAAATTGTGGGCGCGGGCGACGTACCTGCTGCCATTGCCGCCTTGCCCGATGCGCTGGCGGCTGACGCCAGCGCGCAATGGGCCAATCTGCGCAAGAGCCATGCTCCGATCGGTTGTGGCGAGCGCGTGCTGCGGCTCGATCAGCCGCTGGTCATGGGCATTCTCAACGTCACGCCCGACAGTTTTTCCGATGGCGGGCAGTTCCTCGACAAGCCCGATGTCGCGCTTGACCATGCCGCGGCCATGCTCGCGGCGGGCGCAGCGGTGATCGACGTGGGTGGGGAATCCACCCGGCCCAATGCCGCCGCGGTGTGGGAAGGGGACGAGATCAAGCGCGTGGTGCCGGTGATCGAGCGCCTTGCCGCCACCGGTGCAGCCATTTCCATCGACAGCCGGCGTTCCAGCGTCATCGCCGCGGCGCTCGCCGCCGGGGCGCATATCGTCAACGATGTGTCCGCCCTGCGCCACGATCCGCGCAGCATGGAGATCGTGGCCGCAAGCGGCGCGCCGGTGGTGCTGATGCATGCGCCGGGCGGTGCGGATGACCTCCACGCCGATGGGCATTATCGCGATGTCGTACTCGATGTGTTCGATGACCTGCGCGCCCGCCGCGATGCTGCCCTGGCCGCGGGCATTGCCGCCGAGAAGATCCTGCTCGATCCCGGCATCGGCTTTGGCAAGACGCTCGCCGAAAACCTGGCGCTGATCAACGCCCTGCCGCTGTTCCATGCGCTGGGCCAACCCGTGCTGTTTGCCGCCAGCCGCAAGCGCATGATCGGCGCCCTCGCTGGTGAGGCGCCGGCACACCAGCGCCTGGGTGGCTCGGTCATGCTGGCGATCAAGGCGCTGGAGGCAGGTTGCCACATGGTGCGGGTGCACGACGTGGCCGAAACGGTGCAGGCCATGCGCGTGTGGCGCGGCCTGCGCGATGCCGCGCTGACCGATTTTTCGCAGCTGGCCTGAGGGGGCACGGGGCTTCGACAAGCTCAGCCCGAGCGGAATAAATCAGTTTGCGAATACCGTTCGGGCTGAGCTTGTCGAAGCCCCCAGCCGTCCACGCCACGTCACGCGGCGTTGTCGATGCCCAGTTCCGACAGCTTGCGATAGAGCGTGGAGCGGCCGATCCCCAGGCGCCGTGCCACTTCGGTCATGCGGCCGCGATAGTGGCCGATCGCCAGGCGGATGACATCGGCCTCGATCTCTTCCAGCGGGCGCAGGTTGCCGTCGGCGGTGAACAGCATCACCCCGGCGCCATCGCTGATCGGTGCCGGGCTGCGCGGCGTTTCGCCCACCATGGTCGAGAGATTGGGGAAATCCTGCGCGGTCAGCGTCTCGGCGTCGCAGAACACGGCGGCGCGAAACAGCGTCGCCTGCAACTGCCGCACGTTGCCCGGCCAGTCATAGGCCTTGAGCAGGGCCAGCGCGCCATCGGTGATGCCAAGCGGGCGCAGGCCCGGCTGCTCGCCGATCCGCGCGAGGAAATAGCGGGCCAGCGCGGCGATATCGCCCGATCGCTGGCGCAGCGCGGGCAGATGCACGTGCACCGTGCTGAGCGCATCGACCAGGGGGGCATGATAGACGCCAGCCTCGGCCAGATCGCGGAGCGGGGCATTGCTGCACGCGAACAGGCGCACGTCGATGCGGAACGAATGGCGCGCGCCAATCGGCTGCACATCGCCGCGTTCGACGAACTGGGTCAGCCGTTCCTGCACATGGAGGGGCAGGCGATCGACCTCGTCAATCACCAGCGTGCCACCATCGGCATGCTGCAGCGCGCCGATATGGCGGTCAAACGCGCCGGGAAACGCGCCCTTTTCATGGCCGAACAGCACGCTTTCGATCTGGTTGGCGGGAATGCCGCCAGCGTTGACGATGCGCAGCGGCGCCTTGGCGCGTGGGCTGGCGGCGTGCATCGCGCGCACCAGCATTTCCTTGCCGGTGCCGCTTTCGCCCTCGATCAGCACGGTCTGCTGGGTGCGCGCGGCCTTGGCCGCCACGGCCAGCGCGGCGCGGAATGCCGGTGCAGCGCCGATCATCGAATCAAAATCGAGCGTCGTGCCGATCTTTTCGGTGAGCGGCTGAAGCTCTGCCGCGGGCGCCTCGCGCGTGGTCGCGCTGCGCAGGGCCTGGAGCAGGCGATCGGGTGCCACGGGCTTGATCAGGTAATCGGTGGCGCCGGCGCGCATGGCTTCCACCGCCAGCAGTGGCGAGGCGCTGGTGGTGAGCATCAGGATCGGCAGGGCCGGGCGGCGCGCCTTGAGTTCGGCGATCAGCGCGCAGGCATCATCGCCCGGAACCCATTGATCCAGGATGATCGCGCCCAGTTGCATGCCCTGGCGCGTGCCGAGCGTGGCAATCGCCGTTTCGGAATCGCGGGCCACGAGCGTGCGCCACCCTTCGCGTGCGGCCAGTGCCGTGATCAGCCGGCATTGCGCAGGCTCATCATCGATCAGCATCAGCAGGCGGTCGTCGGCTTCGGCCATGATTTTCCCGTGGTTGAAACAACACCCGATTACGCATTTCTGGTAAAAACCTGATTAAACAATCAGGCCGTTCGATCGCCCTTGAGAGACGCGGACCAGCGGTTTAAGGTGCGCCCAAGGATAATAACGAGGGATGAGTGAGCATGACGTCTGCCAATGATATGAAGGCTGCACGCGAAACCTACGAAGGCTTTCTCTCGATGATCAAGGTCTCCGTGCCGGTGATCGCGCTCATCGTCGCTTTCGTGATCCTGATCATCCAGTAAAGAATGTCCCATGACATAACGATCGCCGTCCTTCGGGAACGCGCGACGGGGGAGAGCCGGGTGGCGGCGACACCGGAGACGGTGCGCAAGCTCTCGGCTTTGGGGGTCAAACTGGTGGTGGAAAGCGGCGCGGGGAAGGGCGCCGGTATTTCCGACGAGGATTTCCAGGCCGCCGGCGCCGCGATCGCTGGCGCCGATGCCGCAGCCGGCGCGCAGATTGTGCTGGGCGTGCAGGGGCCCGATCCGGCGCTCCTGGCCGGCGCCGCGCCTGGTGCGTGGATCGTGGCAGGGCTCGATCCCTTTGGCCAGCGCGCCAGGGTCGATGCCTATGCCGCCGCCGGGCTCGAGGCGCTGGCGATGGAGTTCATGCCGCGCATCACCCGCGCGCAATCGATGGATATTCTTTCGTCGCAGGCCAATCTCGCCGGCTACAAGGCCGTGCTGGTGGCGGCCAATCTCTATGGCCGGGCTTTCCCGATGATGATGACCGCGGCCGGCACGGTGAGTGCGGCCAAGGCCTTCATCATGGGGGTGGGCGTGGCCGGCCTCCAGGCGATCGCCACTGCCCGCCGTCTCGGCGCGCAGGTTTCGGCCACCGACGTGCGCTCTGCCACCAAGGAGCAGATCCAGTCGCTGGGCGCCAAGCCGATCTTCGTGGAAAACGTTGCCGGGATCGAGGGCGAAGGGGCTGGCGGCTATGCCACCGAAATGAGCCCCGAATACCAGAAGGCCCAGGCCGAACTGGTATCGAGCCACATCGCCAAGCAGGACATCGTCATCACCACCGCGCTGATCCCCGGCCGCGCCGCGCCGCGCCTGATCAGCGACGCCCAGATCGCCACGATGCGGCCCGGCTCGGTCATTTATGACCTGGCCGTTGCCCAAGGCGGCAACGTGGAAGGCAGCGTGGCCGACCAGGTGGTGGAACGCCACGGCGTGAAGATCGTCGGCTATGCCAACACCCCCGCTCTCTTGCCGGCCGATGCTTCGGCCCTGTTCTCGCGCAACCTGTTCAATTTTCTCTCTGCGTTCTGGGACAAGGACCAAGGCCGCCCGGTGCTGGACGAGGAAATCGGCAACGCCATCCGCCTGACGCAAGGCGGGCAGGTCGTGCACGAAAGGCTGAAGGGGTGAGTGTGCTTCCTCCCCGGTACGGGGAGGGGGACCGCCCGCAGGGCGGTGGAGGGGACTCTCGGCCTGTCCCGCGCCGTGAAGTGGCGCTGGCCCGTCGCCTGCGCCGCATCATGAGCGTGCCCGAGCGGATGCTGTGGCGATATCTGCGGCAACGGCCCGGCGGACTGAAGTTTCGCCGCCAGCATCCGATTGGCCCCTATGTGGCTGACTTCTGCTGCCTTTCGCATCGCCTCGTGGTCGAAGTGGATGGCATGGCCCACGATAACAGCGATCGCGCCGCTCATGACGAAACCAGGCGGCGCTTCATGAATGAGAACGGGTTCAGGGTGATGAGGATTTCCGCAAAGCGTGTCTTGGCCGATGCCGTGGGAACGGCGGAAGCGATCGTGGCGCGCGCGGCCAATCCCCTCCACCGTCCTGCGGACGGTCCCCCTCCCCGTTCCGGGGAGGAACACTGATGGACTTCATATCGATCCTGAGCATTTTCGTGCTCGCCTGCTTTGTCGGCTATTATGTCGTCTGGTCTGTCACGCCGGCACTGCACACGCCGTTGATGGCGGTGACCAATGCCATTTCCTCGGTCATCATCGTCGGTGCGCTGGTCGCCTCGGCGGCGGCGGGGTCACCGCTGGCCAAGGTGCTGGGGCTGGGCGCGGTGGTGCTGGCGTCGGTCAATATCTTCGGCGGCTTTGCCGTTACCCAGCGCATGCTGGCGATGTACAAGAAGAAGGAGAAGAAGTGATGGAGCACGCTTCTTCTCCTTGGGTCGGCCTCGCTTACCTCGTCGCCGGCGTACTGTTCATCATGGCGCTGCGCGGCCTGTCTTCGCCGGGCACGAGCCGGGCGGGCAACCGCTATGGCATGATCGGCATGACGATTGCAGTGGCGACTACGCTGCTCACCCACTCGATCGCCAGCCTGCCGGAAATCGCGGTGGCCATCGCCATCGGTGGCGGTATCGGCTTCATCATTGCGCGGCGCATCCAGATGACCGCGATGCCGCAACTGGTGGCCGCGTTCCACTCGCTGGTCGGCCTGGCGGCCGTGCTGGTGGGGTTGGCGGCCTATGCCAATCCCGAGGCGTTCGGCATTCTTGACGCGCAGGGATCGATCGAGCCGCAGAGCCGCGTGGAAATGGGCCTGGGCATTGCCATCGGCGCGATCACCTTCTCCGGCTCGATCATCGCGTTCCTCAAGCTCGCTGGCAAGATGAGCGGCGCGGCGATCCTGCTGCCGGGGCGCCATGTGATCAACCTGGGCACGCTGCTGGCGATCCTCGGGCTCGTCGGCTGGTTCACCCAGGATCAAAGCGCCTGGGTCATCGCCACGATCACCGCGCTGTCGTTCGTGATCGGTTTCCTGCTGATCATCCCCATCGGCGGGGCAGACATGCCGGTGGTGGTCTCGATGCTCAACAGCTATTCCGGCTGGGCCGCGGCGGCGATGGGGTTCACCCTGCACAACACCGCGATGATCATCACCGGCGCGCTGGTTGGCTCTTCGGGCGCGATCCTGTCGTACATCATGTGCAAGGCGATGAACCGCTCGTTCCTCTCGGTGATCGCCGGCGGCTTTGGCGCCGAGGCGGCCGCTGGCGGCGGCGCGGCCAAGGAGCAGCGCCCGTGGAAGCGCGGCTCTGCCGAAGACGCCGCGTTCCTGATGAAGGAAGCGGAAAACGTCATCATCATCCCCGGCTATGGCATGGCCGTAAGCCAGGCGCAGCACGTGCTGCGTGAGATGGGCGACGTGCTCAAGGCCAATGGCGTCAACGTCAAATATGCCATTCACCCGGTGGCGGGGCGCATGCCCGGGCACATGAACGTGCTGCTTGCCGAAGCCAACGTGCCCTATGACGAAGTGTTTGAACTGGAAGACATCCAGGGCGATTTCGCCCAGGCCGACGTGGCTTTCGTGATCGGCGCCAACGACGTGGTGAACCCGGCCGCCAAGACCGACAAGTCCAGCCCGATCTATGGCATGCCGGTGTTCGATGTGGACAAGGCCAAGACAATCTTCTTCGTCAAGCGATCGATGGGCGGGGTCGGCTATTCGGGCGTCGACAACGATGTGTTCTACATGGACCAGACGATGATGCTGTTGGCCGACGCCAAGAAGATGGTGGAGGAGATCGTCAAGGCGCTCCAGCATTGAGGGCAACCCTTGGTTGACAGCGCCGGCGCGGCGGGGCGAGAAGGCGGGCATGAAGCCCATCGTTCTTGTCACCGCCGCTGCCGCGCTGTCGCTCGTTTCTGCCGGCTGCGTCTCCAAACTGGCCGAGGGGCGCGTGCGCACCGCACTGGTCGATGCCGGCCTGTCTCACGCCAATGCCGCCTGCATGGCCGAACGCATGACCGATCGCCTGTCGCTGGGCCAGTTGCGCCGGCTTGAGGCGCTGCAGGCGCCCAGGCGCAGCCTGGCTGATTATGTTTGGACCGTGCGCCGCCTCGATGATCCGCAACTGGTGCAAGTGACGGTCAGCGCCGCTGCGCTCTGTGCCATGGGATTGGCCCCCGAAAAGCGGTGAACCGCGTGCGCGCGCACGGTGGATCGCTGCCGTGGGCCGCTGGACCTGGGCAATGGTCTTGCCTAAGGCTGGAACCCATCGAAACGGGACTGACCGGCGGGGGCGCCGGTGGGAGATAGTGGTTTGCGCAAGATTGGCCTTATCGGCGGCATGAGCTGGGTTTCGACCCGCACCTATTACGAGCATCTCAACAAGCTGGTCCAGGCGCGCACGAGCACGCTGTCGAGTGCGCCGTTGCTGATCGAAAGCCTGGATTTTGCCGGTCTGGCCCGGCTTTCGACGGCGGACGAGTGGGCCCATGCCGCGACCGTGCTGGTGCAGAGCGCCAAGCGACTGGAGCAGGCGGGTGCCACCGCGCTGCTGATCGGCGCCAATTCGATGCACAAGGTCTATGACCAGGTTGCCGCGTCGGTGGGCGTGCCGGTGATCCACATTGCCGATGCTGTGGGCGCGCGGATGCAGGCCAATGGCGTGAAGACCGCCGCCCTGATCGGCTCGCGCAATGTCATGGTCGAAAGCTTTTATCGCAAGCGCCTGGTGGCGCATGGCGTGACCCTGCTGCCGCCGGTGATGGACAATGTCGATGAGATCGACCGCATCATCTATGAAGAACTGATGCAGGGCCGCACCACGCGCTCGGCCGAGCGCACGTTCAAGACCTTGTTGACCACGATGGGCCAGGCCGGTGCGCAAGGCGTGGTGCTCGGCTGCACCGAACTCGATCAGGTGATCGATGTCGATGCCAACGTGCTGCCGATCTATGATGGTACGCGCATCCATGCCGAAGCCGCGGCAGACTGGATCCTGGGCGCAGGGTGACAGGCATGCACGCGCCCTGGGCCTGCGATCCCGGCGCCTCGCGCGGGCGCGAATTCGCGCTGGAGCAGGGCGGAGTGCGCGGCCCGCGCAGCGCGTTCCAGCGTGACCGCGACCGGATCATCCATTCGATTGCGTTCCGGCGGCTGCGCCACAAGACCCAGGTGTTCATCGCGCCCGATGGCGATCACTATCGCGTGCGGCTGACCCACAGCCTGGAAGTGGCGCAGATCGGGCGGGTCATCGCCCGTGCCCTGGGTGCGGACGAAGACCTGACCGAGGCCTTGTGCCTGGCGCATGATATCGGCCATCCGCCGTTCGGCCATGCCGGCGAGGATGCGTTGGAGGCGGCACTTTCCACCTGCGGTGGGTTTGACCACAACGCCAATACCTTGCGCGTGCTGATGCGCCTGGAAAGCCCCTATGTGGAGCATGACGGCCTCAACCTGACCTGGGAAATGCTCGAGGGCCTGGCCAAGCACAATGGCCCGGTGAAGAAGCCCACCTGGGCGCTGGCGGAACTCGACCAGGCGTTCCCGCTCGATCTCGCCAGCCACGCCTCGATCGAGGCGCAGATTGCCGCGATTTCCGACGATATTGCCTATGACAACCACGACATCGACGATGGCCTGCGTGGTGGTTTCCTGACGCTCGACGATCTGCTGGAACTGCCGTTCGTGGCGCAGCAGTGGTACGCGATCGAGGCGCGCCATCCCCATGCCCCGCGCGAGCGGCTGCTGCGCGAACTGGTGCGCGGCCAGATCGGCCGCATGGTCAACGACGTGATTGGCGAAACGCAGCGGCGCCTGACCGAAAGCGGCGTGGACAGCGTCGCCGCGGTTCGTGCCGCCGGCCGCGCGCTTTGCGGGTTTTCCGAGGACGTGCGCCGCGAAGAGCGCACGCTCAAGCAGTTCATGTATGCGCGGCTCTATCTTCACCCCGAGCAGGTGGCGGCGGCCGATCGCGCGCGGCATGTGGTGGAAACGCTGTTTGCCGCCTATCGCGCCGATGCCGGGCACATGCCGCCCGCCTGGCAGGCGCGCCTGCCGGCAGCCGAACCGGCGCGCAGCCGCACGATCGCCGATTTCATTGCCGGCATGACCGATCGCTATGCGATCGAGTGTTACACGAAGATCGTTGGCCAAGTGCCTGAAGGGCTTAGTAATGTCTGATGCCGTCCGCGTGCTGCTGGTCGGCGCGACCGGGCTGGTGGGGCAGGCGGTGCTGGCTGCTGCTGCCGGCCGGCACGGCTTGCGCATGGTCGCCTTGGGGCGCCGTGCTGCGCCCTTGCCCGCCGGCGCGCAGATGGAGCAGCTGGTGATTGCGCCCGATCACTGGCCCGAAGCCGTGGCGCAGGTGCGGCCCGGGGTGATCGTGCTGGCATTGGGCACGACGATTGCCGCGGTTGGTGGTGATCGCGCGGCATTTCGCGCGGTGGACCATGATCTGACATTGCGCTGCGCAACGGCGGCGCGGCAGGCGGGCACTGGCCACGCGATCCTCGTATCATCGGTCGGTGCCGATCCGGCCGCGCGCGCGTTTTACCTCGCCACCAAGGGCGAGGTGGAGCGCGACGTGGCGGCCTTGGGCTTTGCCCGGCTTGACGTGCTGCGCCCGGGCCTGCTGCGCGGCGCGCGCCAGGGGGCAGCCCGCCCGGCGGAGCGGCTGGGCATGGCGGTGGCGCCGCTGGTCGATTGGGCGCTGATGGGTGGCCTTTCCCGCTATCGTTCGATCCCCGCCGCCACCGTGGGCCGGGCCATTGCCAACCTGGCCTGTGCCCAGGCCACCGGGCATTTCGTCCATGAATTCCGCTCCATCCACAGCGCTGCGCAGGGGCTGGGCCATCCAGGCGGTTGACTTGTGTGGGGTGCCTGCGCGAAAGGGCGGGCCTGTCGCTGACCCGCGCGGGAGAGTTTGCTGCTGATTCGCATATGTGAAAAAGCAGTGACGCCGAAGGAGCAACCGCCCCGGAATCTCTCAGGCTTCAGGACCGCACCGGGTCTATAGCGACACTCTGGAAAGTGCTGCATTTCCGCAGGGAAATGGGGCCGCCGAAGGGGTAACCCCGCGATGCGCCACAACCAGGGGCGCGGGGGAAAGCTCTCAGGTTTCCGTGACAGAGGGGGCACCGTTGGGTGCATCTCTGTGCGGAGTTGAAACTTGTGAGTGACACATACGATCTCGCCCCGATTGCGGGCGAAAAGCCGCTTATCCTCACGCTACCTCTGGATGCCTGGCACCGCGCACGCGGTGGCCGGATGGTCGAATTCGCCGGCTATCACATGCCGGTGCAGTACGAAGGCATTCTGGCCGAACACCAGTGGACGCGCGCCCATGCCGGGCTGTTTGACGTATCGCACATGGGCCAATTGGTGCTGCGCGGTGACCATGCCGCGCAGGCGCTCGAGGCTTTGCTGCCCGGCGCCTTCACCACGCTCAAGCCCGGCAAGCAGCGCTATTCGCTGCTCCTGGCAGACGACGGCGGCATTCTCGACGATCTGATCGTGACCAATCGCGGCGCGGATTTCTATGTGGTGGTCAACGGCGCCACCAAGCATGCCGACATTGCCCATATCGCCGCGCGTCTCCCCAAGGGCGTGACGCTGGACCATTTGGCAGACCATGCGCTGCTGGCGCTGCAGGGACCGGAAGCCGCCCAGGCGCTTGGCGCGCTGGGCCTGGCGCCAGCGGCCGATCCGGCGCGAACGCTCGATAGCCTGGTGTTCATGGAAGCGGCGCCGTTCATGTGGAACGGGGTGGCGCTGGGCGTCAGCCGCTCGGGCTATACCGGCGAGGATGGGTTTGAGATTTCGGTTCACGCCGATCATGCAACGGCGCTGGCCGATGCGCTGCTGGCCCAGCCGCAGGTCAAGCCGATTGGCCTGGGCGCGCGGGATTCGCTGCGCCTGGAAGCCGGGCTGCCGCTCTATGGCCATGATCTTTCGCCCGATATCGATCCGGTGGAGGCCGATCTCGGCTTTGCCATTCCCGCCCGCCGCCGCGTGGCTGAGGCTGGTTTCCCCGGCGCGGCGCAACTGGCCAAGGCTTTTGCCGAAGGCACTGCGCGGCGCCGTGTGGGCCTGCTGATCGAAGGCCGCATGGCCGCCCGCGAAGGCGCCGAGGTAGTGGCCGATGGCCGCACCGTGGGCACGGTCACCTCTGGTGGCTTTGCCCCCAGCCTGGAGCGTCCGATCGCCATGGCCTTCGTCGAAACCGCGCTGGCCACGCCCGGCACCGCGCTGACCCTTTCCGTGCGCGGCAAGAGCCTTGCCGCCACAGTCGTTCCGCTTCCCTTCCATCCCCATCGTTACGTGCGCAAAGGAGCCGCCTGATGACCCGCTATTTCACCGCTGATCACGAATGGCTTGTGGTTGAAGGCACGACCGCGACTGTCGGCATCACCGACTATGCGCAAAGCCAGCTGGGCGACATCACGTTTGTCGAACTGCCCGCCGTGGGCGCCACTCTGGCCAAGGGCGACAGCGCCTCGGTCGTGGATTCGGTCAAGGCAGCTTCGGATGTCTACGCTCCGGTTTCGGGCGCGGTCACCGAAGTGAACCCGGCCCTGGAAGACGCGCCCGAACTGGTCAATTCCGCGCCGGAAGGCGAGGGTTGGCTGTGGCGCATGACGCTGGCCGATGCGGCCCAGCTGGATGGCTTGATGGACGAGGCGGCCTATGCCGCCCATGTCGCGGGGCTTTGACACGATGCGCTATCTTCCCTTGAGCGACCATGATCGGGGCGAGATGCTCGCCACGATCGGGGCTCCCGATATCGATGCGCTGTTTGCCGATGTGCCGGCGGCGGCGCGCCTGTCTGGCCCGATCGCGGGCCTGCCGGGTCATGCCAGCGAAATGGCGGTGGAACGCCACATGGCGCGGCTTTCGGCCGAAAGCCTCACCGCCGGCCAGGTGCCGTTCTTCCTGGGGGCAGGGGCCTATCGCCACCATGTTCCCGCCACGGTCGACCATCTGATCCAGCGCGGCGAGTTCCTGACCGCCTATACCCCCTATCAGCCGGAAATCGCGCAAGGCACCTTGCAGGTGCTGTTCGAATTCCAGACCCAGGTGGCGCGGCTGTTCGGCACCGATGTCGCCAACGCCTCGCTCTACGATGGCTCGACCGCGTGCTGGGAAGCCATCGCCATGGCCGGCCGCATCACCCGCCGCAGCAAGGCCGTGCTCTCGGGCGGCCTGCACCCGCACTATGTCGGCACGGCGCAGACCATGGCGCGCTTTACCGGCGATACGCTGGTAACCGCCCAGCCTGAACTGTCCGCGCAAGCAGATGACGCGGCGCTGATTGCCGCGATCGATGCCGAAACCTCGTGCGTGCTGGTGCAGTACCCCGACGTGCTGGGCCGCATTCCCGACCTCAAGCGCATTGCCGCGGCCGCCCAGGCCCAGGGGGCTCTGATGATCGCAGTGGTGACCGAACCGGTCGCACTGGGTCTGATCGAAAGCCCGGGTACGCTGGGTGCGGATATCGTCGTGGGCGAAGGCCAGTCGCTGGGCGTTGGCCTGCAATTCGGCGGGCCATACCTGGGCCTGTTTGGTTGCCGCGAAAAGTATGTGCGCCAGATGCCGGGCCGCCTGTGTGGCGAAACGGTGGACGCCGATGGCAAGCGCGCCTTCGTGCTGACGCTTTCGACGCGTGAGCAGCATATCCGCCGCGAAAAGGCGACCAGCAATATCTGCACCAATTCAGGGCTTTGTGCGCTGGCTTTCAGCGTTCACCTGAGCTTGCTGGGTGGCGAAGGGCTGGCCCGGATGGCCCGCGCCAGCCACTTGCGCGCGGTGCAGGCGGCAACCGCCTTGGCGGCGCTGCCCGGCGTGGCCGTGGTCAACGAAAGCTATGTCAACGAGTTTGCCATCACCCTGCCGCGCCCGGCGGCCGAAGTGGTGGACGCGCTGGCGGCCCGCCGCGTGTTGGGCGGCGTTGCCCTGTCGCGGCTGGTGCCGGGGCAGGCTGATCTTACCCATGTGCTGCTCGTCGCCACCAGCGAACTGACGAGCGATGAAGACATCGCGGCCCTGTGCGCCGCGCTTGCGGAGGTACTGGCATGACTGTTCTGAACCCCGCCGGCTGGCGCCCCGAACTGGGCGACCGCATTCCTGCCGCGCTGGAAGCGCCCGAAACCGTGACCGGCAACCGCGCCCTGCACCTGGAAGAACCGCTGCTGTTCGAAGTCGGCCGGATGGATCACTGCGGCGTCGACTTCGACGCGGTAGCCGGATCGCCGCTCACTGGCCTCCCCCTGCGCGCGGCCCCGGTGGACCTGCCGGGGCTGAGCGAGCCGGAGGCGGTGCGCCACTACACCCGCCTGTCGCGCCAGAACTATGCGATCGACCTCGGGCCGTTTCCGCTTGGCAGCTGCACGATGAAGCACAACCCGCGCCTGGATGAAAAGGTCGCGCGGATGCCCGGCTTTGCCGATGTGCACCCGCTGCAACCGGTAGCCACGGTGCAGGGCGCGCTCAAGGTGATCGACCAACTGGCCGACTGGCTGGTCAAGCTGACCGGCATGGCGGCCGTGGCGATGACGCCCAAGGCCGGCGCGCATGGTGAACTGTGCGGTCTTCTCGCGATCCGCGCCGCGCTCGATGCGCGCGGTGACAAGCGCGAGGTGATCCTGGTGCCCGAAAGCGCGCACGGCACCAATCCGGCCACCGCCGCCTTTGCCGGCTTCCAGGTGGAGGCGATCCCCGCCACCGACGATGGCCGCGTCGATACCGCCGCGCTGATCGGCAAGCTTGGTCCGCACGTGGCGGGGGTGATGATCACCAACCCGAACACCTGCGGCCTGTTCGAGCGCGATCTCAAGACCATTGCCGATGCCGTGCATGCCGCTGGCGGGTATGTCTATTGCGATGGCGCCAATTTCAACGCGATCGTCGGCCGGGTGCGCCCGGGTGACCTTGGCGTGGATGCGATGCACATCAACCTGCACAAGACCTTTTCCACGCCGCATGGCGGGGGCGGGCCGGGTGCAGGGCCGGTGGTTCTGTCTGAAGCGCTGGCGCCGTTTGCCCCGCTGCCGTTCGTCAAGCCCGGCGCCGATGGCATGCTGCGCCTGGTGGAAGAGGCCGACGGCGCCAGCGAGGCGCCCGAGGCGTTCGGCCGCATGTGCGCGTTCCATGGCCAGATGGGCATGTTCAGCCGCGCGCTGGCCTATATCCTGAGCCACGGTGCCGATGGCCTGGCCCAGGCGTCGGGCGACGCCGTGCTCAATGCCAACTATGTCCTGCGCCGGTTGGAGACCGTGCTTCACGCACCGTTCGCCGCGGCCGGTCCGTGCATGCACGAGGCGCTGTTCAGCGACGATGGCTTTGCCGATGGCTTTGCCACGCTGGACCTGGCCAAGGGCCTGATCGACGAGGGCTATCACCCGATGACGGTCTATTTCCCGCTGGTGGTGCATGGTGCGATGCTGGTCGAGCCGACCGAGACGGAAAGCAAGGCCGGTCTCGATCAGTTCATCATGGCGATGGAAAGCCTGGGTGCCCGTGCCCGGGCGGGTGATCCCGCGCTCAAGAGTGCCCCGCACTTTGCCCCGCGCCGCCGCGTCGACGAAACCCGCGCCGCGCGCAAGCCGCGCCTGGTGTGGAGTGCGCAGGACGCCTGACGCACTCAGACCCTACATCAAAAAGGCCCCGCAAGATGATGATCTTGCGGGGCCTTTTCATGTAGAGCTGGGACGCTTACTTGTGGATCGCGTCCGAGCCGGCCTGGCCGACCGACTGGATGTCCTTGCCTGCACCCTTGACGGTGTTGCAGGCCGCCGTGCCGAGCAGCAGACCGCCCATGGCGGCCGCGACGATGATCTTGCGCATCATAACAATGGCTCCCTTCCTTGTGGGACGAAAGGCAGCCGCAGCCACCTTTCCGAACGCGCACAGAACGCGCGATATGGGGGCCGGTTCCTTTCCCTTTCAGGCAAAGGCGGGCGTGCCGGCGCGGGCGCGCGCCAGCACATGTTCGCGCCAGGCGATGATCAGACCTGCCGCGATCACGATCGGCGCACCGATCCAGGTGGTGGCGGGCGGCAGGTGGGCAAAGACCAGCCAGCCCCACAGCGTGGCCCAGCCGAATTGCGAGTAATCCATCACGATCACGCTGGATACCGGGCCGAACCGCAGCGCGGCTGTCATCAGCAATTGCGCGCCAAGGCCGGCCACGCCAATGCCGCCGAGCATGAGCCAGCCCAGCGCATCGTGATGCACGCCGGTGCGGAACAGGAACAGCGCCAGGAAAGGCGCGCTCATCGCGGAAAAATAGAACACCACCGTCAGCGGTTCTTCGGTGCGGCCAAGGTCGCGCAACTGGATCGAGACCAGCGCCACCATGAAGGCCGCGCCCACGCCAACCGCCACGCCCAGCGCCGGCAAGTGGGTCTGGTTCGGACCGGCGATGATCACGATGCCCAGCAGACCCATCGCCACCGCGGTCCAGCGCCACGGGCCCACCCGTTCCTTGAGCAGGAGCGCAGAGAGGATCACGGCAAAGACCGGGGCGGTAAAGCCCAGCACGGTCGCTTCGGCGAGCGGCAGGATCTGCACGACGCCGAGCGTCAGGAACATGCCGGCCGTGCCGATCATCGCGCGGCGGAAATGGATCCACGGTCGCGCCGTGCGCAGGCGATGCAACTGCCCCCGCGCGCCAAGCCAGCCCAGCAGCATGAGCGCGGGCAGCGTCTGTCGCCAAAACATGGTTTCGGGTAGCGGCATGCCACGCTCGCCGGTCAGCTTGACCAGCACCAACATGGTCGACAGCATGGCCATTGCCACCAGGCGCAGGCCCAGGGCCAGGAAGGGTCTTTCACGAGACGGCATGGCCCGCGCGCCTAGGCGCAGGGCGCCGGGCGTGCAAGACCTGTCGATCACGGGGTTGCATCGCGCCCGCACCGCGGCCATGGCGCCGCCATGATCGAACGGTGGCGCGCGATGGATTGGCAGCAGGTGTGGCAGGGGCCGTGGCAAGCCGTGGCGGCGGTGGGCGGCCTGTTGCTGTTCGTGGCAATCGTGGCGCTGGTGGCCGAACGGCGCCGCAGCGCGCGCCGCGATCTCGATCGCGTCGGCTGCATGCCGTGGACGATGATCTATGCGCTGTGCTTTTTCATGGCCTGCGTGCTGCTGGGCGGCGCCTTGCGCGCCGCCCTCGCAAGCTGAGGATCAGAGGCAGGCTTCGAGGAACGCCTGGTCAAATCCGAACTGGCGGGCCTTTTCCAGGGTATAGGGGCGCAGGCCGGACGGGCGGAATTCGCCGATGATCTTGCCCTCTTCGGTTTCATCGAGATATTCGAACTTGAACAGTTCCTGCGTCACGATCACGTCGCCTTCCATCCCGATTACCTCGGTGATGTTGGTGGTACGGCGCGAACCGTCGCGCAGGCGCTTGACCTGAACGATCAGATCGACGCTCTCGGCGATCTGGCGGCTGATCGCTTCCTTGGGGATCTTGATGTCACCCATCAGGATCATGTTTTCCATGCGGCCCAGGCATTCGCGCGGGCTGTTGGCGTGGAGCGTACACATTGAGCCATCGTGGCCGGTGTTCATCGCGGCCAGCAGATCAAAGCATTCCGCGCCGCGAATTTCGCCCAGGATGATGCGGTCTGGGCGCATACGCAGCGCGTTCTTGACCAGATCGCCGATGGTGATCGCGCCCTGGCCTTCCAGGTTGGGCGGGCGGGTTTCCAGCGGCAGCCAGTGCGGCTGTTGCAGGCGCAGTTCGGCCGCGTCTTCGATGGTCAGCACGCGCTCGCCAGGGTCGATCATCTTGGACAAGGCGTTGAGCATCGTGGTTTTACCCGAGCCCGTGCCCCCGGAAATGACGATGTTCATGCGGCACGCACCGGCGATTTTGAGCGCCGTGCACATCTTGTCGCTCATCGAGCCGAAATCGCGCAGCATGTCGAGCGTGATCGGCTTTTCGGAAAACTTACGAATGGAGATCGCCGTGCCGCGCAGACTGAGCGGCGGCACGATGACGTTGACGCGGCTGCCATCCTTGAGGCGGGCGTCGGCCAGCGGGGTGGTCTGGTCGACGCGGCGGCCGACCTGGTTGACGATGCGCTGCGCTATCTGGAACAGGTGGCTTTCATCGCGAAAGCGGATCGGGGCGAGCTGCAGCTTGCCCTTCTTTTCGATGTAGGTCTGTTCCGGCCCGTTGACCATGATGTCGGACACGTCGGGATCGTTGAGCAGTTCCTCGAGTGGCCCGAAACCGAGCAGTTCGTCGATCAGCACCTTTTCCAGCGCGAACTGCTCGCGCCGGTTGAGCGTCACTTTCAGTTCGGCAAGCACTTCCATGATGATCGGGCGGAATTCTTCCGACAGTTCATCCTTGGTCAGCGTTGCGGCGGCTTCGGGATCGACACGTTCGAGCAGGCGCGGCAGCACCTGTTCCTTGATCTTGTGGACCGACGCCTCGAACCCTTCGGCCTGGTAGCTGTTGTCCACCACGCCGTTGATGCGATCAGCCAGACGGCTCATGGCGTCGGCGTGCTTGCCGCCCATGTCGTCGTTGGCGCCGGGCAATGGCACGCCGGGCAGGGCGCCGGATTCGGCAAGGCCGGCCGGAGATGCCGCTTCGCCGGTTTTCATCGGCCGGGCCACGCCGAACGAGGGGCGCGCGGCACTCGCTCCACCCAAACCTGTCTTCCGGCCAAAAGCGCTCATGCGTCTTTTCCTGTCAACTCGTTCTTCCGGGGCCGTAGCCCGACAATGGTCAGGAACGGCTTTGCAGACGTAGTGAATACGGGGGAAACCTTCAGGATTCCCTAAAAACGGACGAAAGGCCGCAGCGGCGTGGTGCAGGGCGGCGCCGGCTCACCATGCGGCGGCAATCCTTCGCCAACTCTATAGAAATGAAAGGCTTGGCCATCCAATCCGGCAGGCACTTCACCGATCCGGCGAATCAGTGGCGGCATGTCGGGCAGGGAAAAGTCACTCAGGAGATAAAAGCTACCCTCGTTTTTCGCCGTGGCTGCCAGCACGCGATAGAACTGCGCGCCATCGACCAGCTTTTGTGGTTCGGGATTGTTCCAGCGGGTAAAACTTTGCGCGCAACGCTTGCCCAGCCGCTGAAACGGAATGCCGCTCAACCCCGAAATTCCCTCGCCGGCGCTTTCGGGAAAGGCGAGCCAGCGTTGCTGGGTCAGGCCTTGCGATGTAATCCAGGCGGCGGCTCGGTCGCTGTTGTTGAACGGCATTGCGAGAGCTGCCACCGCCATGAACACGCCGCACCCGGCCACGAGCCACAGCCAGCCGCGCATCCACACGCCGGGCCCGGCGCCGCCGCGTAGGGCATCGCGCCAGACCATCGCCACGAGCAGCAGTGTGCACAGCATCAGATGGCGGATCGACAGGGCATAGACCGCCAGGCTGAACAGCAGGGTAAAGCCAACGAAAGCGGCCAGCACCACGCGGTCACCCCTGCGGCCGCGCAATTGCGTCCAGGCCATCGCCGCCAGCGCGAACAGCGCGATCGCGCCGAGCAGCGCCGGGGGCGGCTGGTCCCATTCTGGGCGCAGGCCGTGCCACTGCAGCGGCAGGCCCTGCGCGCTCATCCCGGCCAGCCAATCGACCAGGCGTGCCAGCGGGCCATGCTGGGTGATGGCCGGGGCAACGTCGGGCGCGGGGCGCACCCACCATGCCGCCAGCAGCCCCGAGGCGATCCATCCGCCAAGCCAGCCCAGGGGCGCGCGGCGTTCCGCCCAGCGCCAGCCGACGAATACGAACGACAGCACACCGAACAGGAAATCGCACTGCGGCAACAAGATGATGAATGGCCAGGCCCACTGGCCGCGCCGCCACAATGCCAAGGCGAGGAACACGCACACCGCGCCCAGCGTGAGGCTGCGCGACACGGTGAAGAATTCGAACAGCACGAATTCCGACAGCGCCAGGCACAATCGCTGGCTGCGCGCAAAGGGTGCGCCAAGCAGGATGGCGAGTTGCCCCGGGATCGCGATCAGCGCGGCGGCGACCGGCAGGGTGAGCGCGGGTGCGGGCAGGGCGTGCGCCAGGCCACGCAGGATCGCATACCACAGCGGCGGATGACCTTCATAGCGCAGCGCGGCAAGCAGATCGGGCCATGTTGGCGTCTGCACCGCGATCAACACGGCCTGCCATTCATCAAGCCATGGCTTGTGGGTGATGATCAGCAGGATTTGCAGGGCAATGACCGCGCATATCGCGCCGGTCCACGCCGTGGTTGTGGCCAGCGCCGCGTTCATGGCGCGATCTATCGCGCGCGTCGTGCGGGCAATCCCGGCCAGGGTCCGTGCCAGCAACGGCGCCCGCGCGCAGAGCCAGGGTGCGATTGTGTCGCCGCCGTGGATCTGCGTCATGCCCCGTCTGCCCCTTGTTGCCCGTCGCTATGGCCGGGCCGGGCATAGAAGGGTGGAGGCCAAGGAATGGTTAACGCGCGCTTGCCCGCCGCGGGCATGAACGCGAACGGGGCTGCACCGTCTGGCGATGCAGCCCCGTTCCCAATCTTCCCGGACGTGGCGACGCGGAGGGACGCGGCGCCAGGTCTTGGGGTCTGGCGTCAGCGCGTGATCAGATTCGGGCCGCGAACAGATAGCCTTCACCGCGGACGGTGCGGATCAGCGCGCCGCCACCGTGGCGCACCAGCTTGGCCCGCAGGCGCGAAACGGCAACGTCGATGGCGCGGTCAAACGCTTCGGCTTCGTCGCCATGAACCAGGCGCAGCAGTGCTTCGCGGCTGACGACCTGGCCGGCGTGAACCGCCAGGGCATGCAGCAGCTTGAATTCGCCGCTGGTCAGGTCAACATCGCGACCGGCCGCATCGCGCACCACATAGAACGTGGGATCGAGCACCCAGCCGGCGAAGGTCAGCACCGGCGTGGCGGCAGCGCGCGCGGTGGCGGCATGGCCGCGGCGCAGCACGACGCGCAGGCGGGCGAGCAGTTCGCGCGGATTGAACGGCTTGGCGAGATAATCGTCTGCGCCCAGTTCCAGGCCAACGATGCGATCGATGTCGCTTGCCACGGCCGACAGCAGCATGACCGGCGGCGTGCCGGGCTGTTCGGCCATTTCGCGCAGCAGGCCGAGCGAATCCTCGCCACGGGCCATGACATCGAGGATCACGGCATCGATCGGTTCCTGCGACACGAGCTGGCGCAGTTCCGCGCCATTGGCCACCGGCACGACGTGCATGCCCTGGCCTTCCAGGTATTCACGCAGCATGTCGCGGGTCTGCTGGTCTTCGTCGAGCAGGGCGATGCGGGCATCGTGGGTGCGGCGCATGGCAGGTTCATACCCGTTGGCCGGAGCGGGGGCGGTGATCATGGCGTCGTTACGGGCAAAGCGCATGGCACCAGCGGGATTGGGGCGGAGTTCGGAGTGTGCAAGGGGCATTCGTCAGGGTCCATCAGTGGGAGGGGAGGGATGAGGGACACCGGCTTAACGAGGGGCGTGGCAAAACCCTTCGCGGCAAGTTTCTTTTTCTTGCGGTTCGCGCGGCTTTCCTGCCGAGGATCGACGAGCGCATTTTGCAATCGATTGTTGTAAGGGTGCTTTGTCTGTGCCATGGTGCACGCGAAGGGCCGGTGAAGCCCCTTGGGAGAGCGTCATGGTATTTGCCCGCAATCAGGCCGAAACTCCGCCAGGCAGCACGGTGCCGGGCAGCGGTTCCGTGTCTTCCGGATCTGCGCGGCCGCATCTGTCCCTGGCGCGCATCCTGGAAATGAACCTGGGTTTCCTGGGCCTGCAATTCAGCTTTGGCCTGCAGCAAGGCAACATGGGGCCGATCTACAGCTATCTGGGCGCCAACGAGGCGCAGCTTCCCCTGCTTGGCCTGGCCGGGCCGATTACCGGCCTGCTGGTGCAGCCGCTGATCGGCGCGCTGTCTGATCGCACGGCCAGCCGCTGGGGCCGCCGCACGCCCTATTTTCTGATCGGGGCCGTGCTTTGCGCGCTCGGACTGTTCTTCATGCCGCTGTCCTCTTCGGTGCTGATGGCCGCGTCGCTGCTCTGGCTGCTCGATGCCGGCAACAATATCACGATGGAGCCCTATCGCGCCTATGTCTCCGACCGGCTCAATCCCAACCAGCGGCAGACCGGGTTCCTGTCGCAAAGCGCGTTTACCGGCCTGGCGCAGATGCTGGCGTTTCTCACGCCCTCGATCCTCGTCGGCCTGGGCATGAACCAGGATTGGGTCGATGCCCACGGCATTCCCTATACCGTGCGGGTGGTGTTCACGCTGGGCGCCGCGCTGTCGCTGGTGACGATCCTGTGGTCGGTGTGGCGCGTGCCCGAATTGCCGCTGACGGCGCAGGAACGCGCGCATATCGAGGCCGCACCCAAGGGTTTCGGCGCTGCCCTGGCCGAGATTGGCGATGCCATCCGCACCATGCCGGTGGCCATGCGCAAGCTCGGGCTGATGAGCCTGTTCCAGTGGTCGGCGATGTCGGGCTATTGGCTCTATGTCACCTATTCGATCGCGCGGACGGTCTATCACACCGCCGATGCGCATAGCTCGGCGTTTCACAGCGCGGTGCTGACCAATGGCGAGATGGCCGCGTTCTACAACGGCATTTCATTTGTCACCGCGTTTGCCATGGTGCCGCTGGTGCGCCGGATCGGGCCGGGGCCGCTCCACGCGCTGTGCCTGATGGCCGGTGGCCTTGGCATGCTGGCGCTGCCACACATTGCCGACAAGGCGCTGCTGTTCGTGCCGGCCGTGGGTGTCGGCCTTGCCTGGGGCAGCATCATGGGCAATCCCTATGCCATCCTCACCAATTCCATCCCGCCGGCCCGCACCGGGGTCTATATGGGCATTTTCAACATGATGATCGTGATCCCCATGTTGCTGTTCGCGGTGGTGATGAGCGAGTTGGACCTGGGCTTCATCAAGCTGGGCCTGGGCGTCTATGCCCACGTGCTGCACGGCGATCCGGGCAACATGCTGTCGCTGTGTGGCGCGCTGTTGATCGCGGCGGCGCTGTCGGTGCTGTGGGTGCGCGAAGGGCGCGCCCATGCCGTGGCCCAGGCCCAAGCGCTGACATGAGCGGCATGATTGCCTTGACCAGCGGCGACGCGGCGATCGTGCTGGAGCCGCGCGCGGACCGCGCACCGGCGTGGCGCCATTGGGGCGCTGCGGTAGATACTGCTGGCCTGCCGCCACTGGCCGAAACGCGCGGCGCGGCATCGTTCTCCTTCGATGAAGACGTGCCGCTCGACAGCGCGCCGCTGGGCGGCATGGGCTGGTTCGGCCCGGTGGCGGTGGAACTGCGTGATGCCACCGGCGCCGGCATGGTTGTGTCGTGGACCAACAGCGATGTCGCCGGCACCGACGACGGCGTGGTGATCTGCCTCGATGATGCGGTGCAGGGCGTGCGCCTGGTGCAGACGATCGCTGCCGATGGCCTTGGTGGCTTTCGCCTGGGTGCCACGCTGACCAACACCGGGCCTGCGCCCATCCAGCTCGATTGGCTGGCCAGCGCCGTGCTACCGCTGCCGGGCGATGCGGCGCAGCTGGTTTCCTGGCGCGGGCGGCACAATGCCGAACTGGTGGAAAAGGTCGAGCCTTTGCCGGCGCACGCCTGGCAGCGCGAGGGACGGCGCGGCATTGCCGGCCATGGTGGCCCGGCGGGGCTGTTCGTGCTGGGCGAGGGGGCAGGGCATGCCATGGGCCCGGTTCACGCGCTCCAACTGTGCTGGTCTGGCGACAGCCTGATCCGGGTGGAGCGCGATGACGAAGGGTTCTTCATCGCGATGGCCGGCGCGCGCCTGGCACCGGGTGAGGTGGTTTTGGCCCCTGGCGCCAGCTGGGCGGCGCCCGAACTCTTGGCCGCCTGGTCCAGCCACGGGCGCAACGGCGCCACGGCCGTGTTCCATGCGGCCGTGCGCGCCATGGTGCGCTGGCCGGGCGGCGCCATGCCGCCGCGCAAGGTCCATCTCAATTCGTGGGAAGCCTGCTATTTCGATCATGACGAGGCGCGCATCCTCGCCCTGGCGCAAGCCGCCGCGCAAATCGGCATAGAGCGCTTCGTGCTCGACGATGGCTGGTTCGTCGGGCGCAACGACGATACCGCCGGGCTGGGCGATTGGACGCCCGATCCGGCCAAGTATCCGCAGGGGCTGGCGCCACTGGCACAGCAGATCATCGCCACCGGCATGGAATTTGGCCTGTGGGTCGAGCCGGAAATGGTCAACCCTGACAGCGATCTCTATCGCGCCCACCCGGATTGGGCGCTGGCCCTGCCCGATCGCGCGCGGCCCACTGCCCGCAACCAGCTGGTGCTGGATCTGTCGCAGGCTGCAGTGCGTGACTATCTGTTCGGTTGCCTCGATCGGCTGTTGCGCGAGGTGCCGATCAGCTATCTGAAATGGGACCACAATCGCGATCTGGCCCCGGCCGGTGGCGCGGCGCAGGTGGGCGGTCTGTATGACCTTCTGGCCCGCTTGCGCGCCGCCCATCCCGGCGTCGAGATCGAGGCCTGTGCCGGCGGTGGCGGGCGCAGCGACGCCGGCATGGCGCCCTATGTTCATCGCTATTGGACCAGCGACAACATCGACGCGGTCAGCCGGGTGGATATCCAGCGCGGGTTCCTGGCTTTCCTGCCGCCCGAGATGATGGGCAGCCACGTCGGCGCCAGCCCGGCCCATGCCACCGGCCGGGCGCAGGCCCTGGCGTTTCGCGCTGCCGTGGCCATGCCGGGCCATTTCGGCGTGGAGATGGACCCGCGCACGCTGGACGCGGCAGAGCGCGATGAACTGGCCGGGTGGATCGCGTTTCACCGCACGTGGCGCGATCTGCTGCATGGCGGGCAGGTGTGGCTGGGTGAAGGCCCTGACGGCCTGGTGTGGCAGGCCCAGGGCAATGCGCAAGCGCAACTGCTGTTTGCCATCCGCCGCGCGCCCGCCGCTGATCGCCGGCCGCAGCCGCTGCGCCTGCCGCATCTGGCCGGGCGTGGCGCCTGCAAGGTGCGCCTGTTGCGCCTGGCCGGTGGCACCGATGGCCACGCTGCGCCCACCACCGCGTTGCATCGCGCGATGCACGACGCACCCGTGACGCTTTCGGGCAGCTGGCTGGCCCACGCCGGCCTGCCGATGCCCCCGATGAATGCCCAGACCGTGGCGATCTTTCATATCGAGGCCGGGTGAATGCCCCGGCCGCGTTACCTCCTTCCCCCTTCCTCGCGCGCCTGACGCGCCAACCAGCACGAGGTCGCATGTCCGCCGATCGTCCCTCCGTTCACCCCGATGCGCAAACGATTGCTCACCCGGTTACCCGGCAGCCGAGCCGGTGGGAGCCGCACGGCTATGACCCCGTGCCCGAAATTCCGCTGGTGACCGCGGCCGATGTCGCGCCGATCATGCCCGGCCTCGATCTGTGGGACTGCTGGCCGCTGGCGCACGAAGACGGGCGCACGGCAGTGCATGCCGGGCGCACCTGGTGGTTCTTCCTCAGCGCGCCGTGCTTTCCCGATCCGGTGCAGCGGCACGACGTGGCGCGCATCCGCTTGCTGTCGCACGGCGCCGATGGCTGGCGCGATCATGGCAATGCCTTGCCCGACGGGCTCAATCCCGGCACCCGCGAATGGGCCGGTTGCGCCGTGGTGATGGATGACGGCGTCTCGGTGACGCTGTTCTACACCGTGGCCGGTCGCCAGGGCGGGGCCTTTTCCTATGAGCAGCGCCTGTTCGCCGTGCCGGGCACGCTGGGCGCCGATGGCCCGGGGCAGTGGCACACCCCGCAGGAAATCGTTGCTGCCGACGGCCGCCGCTATGTGGCCGATCGCCAGGAAATCACCAATCCTGCGCCGGGTTCGATCAAGGCGTTTCGCGATCCGGCATGGTTCCGTGACCCTGCCACCGGCCAGCGTCACATCGTCTTTACCGGCAGCGCGGCCTGGACCGACAATCCGCACAACGGGCTGGTGGGCCTGGCCACACTGACCGATGCCGGCTGGCGGCTGGACGATCCGCTGGTCGAGGCGATCGGCACCAACAACGAAATGGAGCGCCCCTGCGTGGTATGGCGCGATGGCCGCTATTACCTGTTCTGGTCCACCCAGCGGCACACCTTTGCTCCCGGCGCCGTCGATGGGCCGAACGGTCTCTATGGCATGGTGGCCGACAGCCTCACCGGCCCGTGGCGCCAGATCAACGGCAGCGGCCTGGTTGCCCCCAATCCCGCCGGCGAGCCCGGCCAGACCTATAGCTGGTGGGTAACCGGCGAGGGCACGGTGTGGAGCTTCATCGACTATTGGGGCATGGATGGGCGCAAGCTCGCCGACCATCCCGAGCTGTTGCGCGCCCAGTTCGGCGGCACCCCGGCGCCGGTGTTCAGCCTGGCGTTCGACGGGGATCGCGTCACCGTCGCACCCTGAAACGGGGGATCAGGCCCGCGGGCTGGTCACGCGCTTTCGCGTACGACCAGTTCGGGGGCCATGATCGTGGACGGGGTTTCCACCCCGGCAATGCGCTGGGTCAGCAGTTCCACCATGGCGCGGGCGCCGCCGGCAATGTCCTGGCGCACGGTGGTGAGTTGCGGCACGGTTTGCGTGGCGATCGGCACATCGTCAAACCCGGTCACCGCCACATCCTGCGGCACGCGCACGCCGCGTTCGTGCAGCAGGCGCAGCGTGGTCATCGCGATGACGTCAGACGCGCAGACAATGCCGTCGATCTGGCCGGCAAACTGCGTAAGGTGCCCGGCCACCTGTTCGGGAATTTCCTCGTTGGAGAGATGCGTGGAGCAGGCCACGAGCGGCGTGGCACCCGCGCACGCGGCCACGGCATCCTGCGCACCGGCCAGGCGATCGGCAATTTCCGGCGCGCCGGTATCGCCAAAGAACACGAGCTTGCGCTTGCCCTGATCAAGCAGGCGCTGCGCCGCAAGGCGGCCGCCCAGGCGGTTGTCGGTGCCCACGGTGCAGTGGATCTGCCCCGCGCGGTGGCTGCCCCATACCACCATCGGCAGATAGCGCTCTGCCACCCGTTCGATCGCCTCCATCTGGTTGGACTGGCCGATCACCAGGGCGCCATCGAGCATGCCGGAATCGACGATGCGATCCAGCCACTCGTCATCGCCCGGGATGACGCGCGACAGCATCAGGTCGTGCCCGCTTTCGGTCAGCGCATCGGCCAGATGGCCGAACAGCGTCATGAAAAAGGGATCCGAAATGTGCTGGCGCCGCTCGTGGCCGAGCGGGATGACCACGCCGATCACCCCGGTGCGCTGCGTGCGCAGGCGGCGGGCCATCTGGTTGGGCCGGAAGCCATGCTCACGGGCGATCGCCTGGATGCGCTCGCGGGTTTCGGCGTTGACCAGGCTCTTGCCGGCCAGCGCGCGCGAAACAGTGCCGGCCGAAACACCAGCCATGCGCGCAAGTTCCGCAATGTTGCGGATCCTGGGTTTGCTTGACTCTCTTACGGTCTTTTCGTTGGACGTTTCGGTCATGGCCACGCTTTTAGCTGGGGGAACCCTGAAAGCAAGGTGGAGCAGGCAACTTAAACCCCTGCAACGCCGGGCATTGCGGCGGTGGGTGATGCAGCTTTGCCACAGCCCGAGGCAAAGTGATAGCCGACGATGCAATCCATTGCATTGCGTGCAAATGCGCATTGCAAACGATTGTAGTGGTGCTTATCAGACGATTTATCGATTCCCGCTCCGCATGCGGGAACGTGTTCATGGGAGAGTACCTGATGAAGCCGTCCGCTTTTCTGTCGTGCGCGTCGCTCGCCGCCCTTGCCGGTGCGCTGATTGCCACGCCCGCCCTGGCGCAGGATGCCCAGCCGGCCGCGACCCCCGCCGATAACACCGCCGATGTCGCCCCGATCGTGGTGACCGCCGCTGCCGGTGGCAAGTCTGCCCAGCTGTCGTCGATCTCGGTGTCGCAGATCAACCAGGAAGCGGTCACCAACTTCACCCCGCGTTCGCAGGCCGAAGTGCTGCGCACGATCCCCGGCCTCAACGTGCAGGACACTGCCGGCCCGGGCGGCAACGCCAACATCGGCGTGCGCGGTATCCCGGTTTCCACCGGCGGTTCGGAATATGTCGGCCTTCAGGAAGACGGCCTGCCGGTCACCCTGTTCGGCGATATCCAGTTCGGCAACAACGACTACTGGGTGCGCTTTGACAACAACGTGAACCGCGTGGAAGCGGTGCGCGGTGGTTCGGCCTCCACCTTCTCCAGCCAGGCGCCCGGCGCGGTCATCAACTATGTGTCCAAGACCGGCGAGCGCGACGGCGGCGAAATCGGCCTGAGCCAAGCGCTCAACTATCGCGAAACCCGCGTCGATTTCGATTACGGCGGCCACCTGTCCGACAGCGTGCGCTTCCACCTGGGCGGCTATGCGATCGATGGCAACGGCCCGACGCACCTGCCGTACAAGGCGCAGAGCGGCTATCAGATCAAGGGCAACATCACCAAGGACTTTGACGACGGCAAGGGCTACATCCGCTTCAACTTCAAGCGGTTGGACGACAAGGAACCGACCTTCACCTCGATGCCCAGCCTGGTGACCCTCTCGGGCAACAAGATCACCGGCTACAGCACGTTCGATGGTGTCGACGCGCGCAAGTATGCCTCCACCGGCATCTACAACCAGAACTTCCAGATCCTCGATGCCAACGGCAACGTGCGCACCGTGGCGATGGAAGGCATTCACCCGGTCGCCACGGCGCTGGGCGGCGAATTCCACTATGAATTCACCCCGGCCTTCACCGTGACCGACAAGGCCCGCTGGACCTCGATGAGCGGCACCTTTGCCAACCAGTGGACCGGCGAAGCCACCGCTGCCTCGCTCGCGGGCCTGGGCACGCTGCGCTATGCCGCCGGCCCCAATGCCGGCCAGGTCTATAACGGCCGTTTCGTCAGCAACAGCGCGCAGGCCTATGTCGACATGAAGGATGTCGGCAGCCTGGTGAACGACCTGACCTTCAGCGGCAAGTTCGACGTGGGTGATGGCGCCAAGGTCAAGGCCAACGCCGGTTGGTTCCACATGCGCCAGACCATCGCCATGGATTGGCGCATCAACAACGCCACGCAGACTCTCAATGGTTCGAGCAACCCCGTTCCGCTCGACCTGTTCGATGCGGCCGGCAACCAGCTGACCGCGCAGGGCCTGACCGGCTTCAACAACCAGTGGGGCGGCTGCTGCGGCGGGCGTTCGTATGACGTCAGCTATACCGACGATGCGCTGTATGGTCAGCTCGAAGGCCAGATTGGCCACCTCAACCTCGATGGCAGCGTGCGCTATGACAGCGTGAAGGCATCGGGCGCGGCCTATGCGCCGCAGGCCGTGGGCAACGTGACCGTCACCGACGCGCTCGGCTCGGCGTCGATCCCGGCCTACAACACCAAGTCGACGCCCGACAACGTGCTCAACTACACCAAGGGCTATGTCAGCTGGTCGTTCGGCGCGCTCTATGAAGTGAGCAACGACACCAGCGTGTTCGTCCGCGTCAGCCGCGGCGGCCGCTTCAACGCCGATCGCCTGCTCTACAACAACGCCAACTTCACCGCCGATGGCAAGCTGACGGCCGGCGGCGATCACCTGTCGGTCAACTATGTCAGCCAGCAGGAACTGGGCCTCAAGCAGCGCGGCAACGTGGGTGGCGGTCGCTACCACGCCGAAGTCACGCTCTATCGGGCGCAGGTGAAGGAAAGCAATTACGACTTCACCGCTCCCTCGCGCGGGGAAAGCCCGTTCATCGACGCGATCTACCACTCCTATGGCGTGGAAGCCTCGGCCGGCGTTTCGGCGGGCCACTTCTCGCTCGACGGCTATGTGGTCTACACCCATGCCGAAAACGTCGGCACCAAGACCACCCCGGTCGCCATGCCGAAGTGGACCTGGCTGGTCTCGCCCAGCTATGACGCGGGCGTTGCCGCCATCGGCTTCTCGGCCAGCGGCCAGTCGAACTTCCTGGTTTCGGGTGGCTACACCGCGCCGGGCCGCACCTTCGTGAACGGCTTCGTCAAGGTTCGCCCGGCCGACAAGCTGGAAGTGAGCTTCAACGTCAACAACCTGTTCAACACGCTGGGCTATCGCGCCAACAACGGTTCGATCGCGGTGGGCCCGGGTTCTGCCGGCCTTTCGGCCAACCAGGCGATCTTCGACAACAGCGCCATGCTGGGCCGGACGATGAGCGCCTCGGTTCGCTACAAGTTCTGATCAACGGGCGGGCGGCCGGGGCATTCCCGGCCGCCTCTCTCGCGACAGCCGCACAGCAAAAAGCCCGGCAAGGCCTGACCTTGCCGGGCTTTTTGCATGCGCCGTGCGGGACGCGGGATCAGCCGGGCAGGGCCACGTCCAGCGCCTGGCAGCCGAGCGCGATCGCGCCGGTGATGCCGGCATCATCACCCAGGCCGGGCGTGACGATGTAGGTTTGCAAGCCAGCATCGAGGCGCGGGTGGCTGACATAGCCGTTGAGCTTGGTCTCGGTCTGGCGGCGTACCGATTCCACCAGGCCCGGCGCCTTCATCACACCGCCGCCAAAGATCAGGCGATCGGGCATGTGCAGCAGCACCAGGCTGGCCGCGAGGTGGGCGATATAGCCGCCGATCAGATCGATCGCCGCGCTGTCATCGGCCAGCTGGTCCAGGCTCTTGCCCCAGCGCTTTTCGATCGCCGGGCCCGATGCCAGGCCTTCGAGGCAATCACCGTGGTAGGGGCACGATCCGGCGAACGGATCGAGCGTGCGGTCGTGCGGCGGCAGGATATGGCCGCTTTCAAAGTGGGAAATGCCCATCAGCGAGCGGCCATGGCTGACCACGCCAGTGCCGACACCAGTGCCGATCGTGGTATAGGCCAGCGTGCGGCAGCCTTGCCCTGCGCCTTTCATCCATTCGCCCAGGCATGCGCCGTTGACATCGGTATCGACCACGATCGGCGCGCCGAAGCTGCCCAGCACGTCGTGGAAACGGGCGCCCTGCCAGCCCGGCTTGGGCGTGGTGGTGAACGTGCCATAGGTGGGCGAGGTGGGATCGATGTCGATCGGGCCGAAGCTGGCCACGCCAAAGGCGGCAACAGGGCCATGCTCTTCCTGCGCGGCGGCAAAGAAATCGGCCAGCGCGGGGAAGCAGGTGTCGGGCGTTTGCGTGGGAATGCGCGTGCGCGCCAAGATTTCGCCTTCCGGGGTGGCGAGTGCGGCAATGAACTTGGTTCCGCCTGCCTCGATCGCACCGATCAGGGGGGCACCGTTGAGCGGGGCAGCAGGCATTATTTCTCCCTTTGGATCGCACAAATCGGACGGTCCTTGAAGGCGTGATGCCAGCATGGTCAACCTCTTTGCAATCGAATTATCACGAAAACGGCACGATCACGCGCGCGGCAGGAAATTGCGCGCGCTACCATGGCCAGGCATGGAAACGTGCTTGGCAGTGCCCACCCCGCTTGCATACTTATGCGACGTGCATCGCGCCGCATGAGCGACTAGGGCAGGCATCGACAAGGACCCAACCCAAGGGCTCGCACGTTGCCATGCAAGCGCGCACGGCATTCGTGTTGCGAAAGATAAGGAGATCCGCCGATGGCCGACAGCAGTTGTTCTGCGCTTTTGCTCTTTGGCGCAACCGGCGACCTTTCCCGCCGGATGCTGTTGCCCTCGCTCTATGCCCTGCATGAAGACGGGCTGATCGATCCGGGCCTGCGCATCGTTGGCACCGCGCGCTCGGAACACACCGACGCAGATTTCCGCGACTTTGCCCACGCCGCGCTCGATGAATTCCTGCCGGAAGACCGCAAGGACGAAACCAAGCTGGCCAGTTTCCTGGCGCGCCTGGAATACCAGACGCTCGATGCGTCGAACGTCGATGGCTTTGCCGATCTCGCCACCAAGCTGGGCGATACCAGCTGCGGCCTGTCGATCTTCCTGTCGACCGCGCCGGCGCTGTTCGAGCCGACGATCGAGGGCCTGCGCCGCGCCGGCCTGGCGCATGACAACGTGCGCATCGGCCTGGAAAAGCCGCTGGGCAACGATCTGGCCTCCAGCCGCCGCATCAACGATGCCGTTGCCGGGGCCTTTGCCGAAGACCAGATCTTCCGCATCGATCACTATCTCGGCAAGGAAACCGTGCAGAACCTGATGGCGCTGCGCTTTGCCAACATGATGTTCGAGCCGCAGTGGAACGCGGGCAATATCGATCACGTGCAGATCACCGTCAGCGAAACCGTGGGCCTGGAAGGGCGCAAGGGTTTCTACGACGATACCGGCGCCCTGCGCGACATGGTTCAGAACCACATGCTCCAGCTGCTCGCGCTGATCGCGATGGAGCCGCCGCGCGATTTCGATGCCACCTCGATCCGCGATGAAAAGGTCAAGGTGCTGCGCGCGCTGCGTACGGTAAAGGCCGAGGAAATGGTCCGCGGCCAATATCGCGCCGGGGCAGTGAAGGGCGGCGGTGTGGCCGGCTACCAGGAAGACCTGGGCGAGCCTTCGGACACCGAAACCTTTGTGGCGATCAAGGCCCATGTCGACAACTGGCGCTGGCAGGGCGTGCCGTTCTACCTGCGCACCGGCAAGCGCCTGGCCGAGCGGCGCTCGGAAATCGTGGTGCAGTTCAAGCAGGTGCCCCACAACATTTTCTCGGGCCGCGGCGGCAAGTTGCAGGCCAACCGCATGGTCATCCGCCTGCAGCCGGAAGAATACGTGCGGCTTCAGGTCATGGCCAAGGAGCCGGGCCTCGATCGCGGCGGCGTGGTGCTGCGCGAGGTAAACCTCGATCTCTCGCTGACCCAGGCCTTTGCCAAGGCGCGTCGGCGCATCGCCTATGAGCGCCTGCTGCTCGACCTGATCGAGGGCGAACAGACGCTGTTCGTCCGCCGCGACGAGGTGGAGGCGCAGTGGCGCTGGGTCGATGCGATCCGCGCTGTCTGGGCCGGTGGCGACATGGAGTGCAAGCCCTATGCCGCCGGCAGCTGGGGCCCCAATGCTGCCATCGCCCTGACCGAGCGCGACGGGAGAAGCTGGAATGACTGAGACCGCCAACCCGCGCGTGCGGTGGGCCACGCCTGGCGATGCCGCCGCCGTGGCCGATCGCATCGCCACTGAACTGGCGCGCCCGGGGGAAAAGCGCCTGGCGATGACCGGCGGCTCCACCCCGCTCAAGGTCTTTGCCCTGCTCAAGGATCGCGGGCTCGACTGGTCTGGCGCCACCCTGGCGCTGACCGACGATCGCCGCGTGCCCGATGATCACCCGGCCAGCAATTTCGGCAAGCTTTACGCGGCACTGGGTGACAGCGGTGCCAAGTTCGAACGCCTGGAAGAGGGCGCCGCGGTGGCGCCGTTCGATCTGGTGTGGCTGGGCATGGGCGAGGATGGTCACGTCGCCTCGCTGTTTCCGACCATGCAGGCGCTGGTCCGCCCCGGCGCCACGGTGATCGCCACCACGCCGATCCCGCTGCCGCCCGAGGCACCGTTCGATCGCCTGACGCTGACCGCGCGGGCGCTCAAGGCGACCAGGGAAGTGATCCTGGTCGTGACCGGCGCATCGAAGAAGGCGCTGATCGAAGACGTGCTGGCCGGCAACGCAGACTACCCTGTTTCCGATTTCCTGCGCGGCAGCGATGGCCCGCCGGTTACCATCTACTGGAGCGAATGATGGCCCTTCATCCTACCGTGGCCAAGGTCACCGATCGTATCGTGGCACGCAGCCGCGATACCCGCGCTGCCTATCTCGATCTGATCGATCGCGCGCGCGAGGCGGGCGTCAACCGCCCCAAGCTGACCTGCGGCAACCTGGCCCATGGCTTTGCCGCCGCCGGGGATGACAAGCTGACGCTGCGCGATGGCAAGGCGCTGAACATCGGTATCATCACCGCGTTCAACGACATGCTGTCGGCGCACCAGCCCTATGGTCGCTATCCCGAACAGATCAAGGTCTTCGCCCGCGAAGTGGGCGCCACGGCGCAGGTCGCCGGCGGTGTTCCGGCGATGTGCGACGGGGTGACGCAGGGCCAGGATTCGATGGAACTGTCGCTGTTCAGCCGCGACACCATCGCGATGAGCACGGCCGTGGGCCTGTCGCACGGCATGTTCGAGGCGGCATTGTTCCTGGGCATCTGCGACAAGATCGTGCCCGGGCTGATCATCGGCGGCCTGCGCTTTGGCCATCTGCCGACGATCCTGGTGCCGTCGGGGCCGATGCCTTCGGGCCTCGCCAACAAGGAAAAGGTGCGCATTCGCCAGCTCTATGCCGAAGGCAAGGTAGGGCGCGAGGAGCTGCTCGAATCCGAAAGCGCGAGCTATCACTCGGCCGGCACCTGCACATTCTATGGCACGGCCAATTCCAATCAGATGATGATGGAAATGATGGGCCTGCACATGCCCGGTTCCAGCTTCGTCCTGCCCGGCACCAAGCTGCGCCAGGAATTGACCCGTGCTGCCGTGCATCGCGCCGCGCAGATCAGCTGGGATGGCGATGACTATCGCCCGCTGGGCCACTGCGTGGATGAAAAGGCCATCGTCAATGCCGTGGTCGGCCTGCTCGCCACGGGCGGTTCGACCAACCACGTCATCCACATCCCGGCCATGGCACGCGCCGCAGGCGTGCAGATCGACTGGGATGACATGGACGAATTGTCGCGCGTCGTCCCGCTGATCGCCAGCGTCTATCCCAATGGCGCGGGCGACGTGAACTATTTCCACGCCGCTGGCGGCATGCCGTATGTGATCCGCGAACTGCTCGACAATGGGCTGGCCCATGCCGACATCCGCACTGTCTATGGTGCTTCGCTGGCCGATGGCGCGCAGGAACCGGTGATGGATGGCGACACGCTCAAGTGGAATGCCGCGCCGGTGAAGAGCGGGGATGACAGCATGCTGCGCCCCGTCACCGCGCCGTTCCAGCCCGAAGGCGGCCTGCGCCTGCTGCAGGGCAATCTGGGGCGTGGCACGATCAAGGTGAGCGCGGTGGATGCGTCGCGCTGGACGATCGAGGCGCCCGCGCGCGTCTTTGCCGACCAGAACGACGTGCTCAAGGCGTTCAAGGCCGGCGAACTTGAACGCGATGTCGTCGTGGTCGTGCGCTTCCAGGGCCCCGCCGCCAACGGCATGCCCGAACTGCACAAGCTGACGCCGCCGCTGGGCGTGCTGCAGGATCGCGGCTTCCGCGTGGCATTGGTTACCGATGGGCGCATGTCGGGCGCATCGGGCAAGGTGCCGGCCGCGATCCACGTTTCGCCCGAAGCCAAGCTGGGCGGCCCGCTCGCCAAGCTGCGCGATGGCGATATCGTGCGCGTCTGCGCGCAGACCGGCGAACTGATCGCGCTGGTCGATGCCGATGAATGGGCTGCGCGCGAGGACGTGGTGGCGCCGGCCGAGGCGATGGGCGTGGGCCGCGAACTGTTTGCCCTGATGCGCCACTATTCCGATCCGGCCGAGCGCGGCGGATCGGCCATGTTGGCCGCTGCAGGCCTGTAACGTCCGGCATTCGGGGGAGAGGATATTATGGAACTCGTAGCCGTAGACATCGGCGGAACGCACGCGCGCTTTGCCCTGGCCACCGTGGAAGATGGCCGGGTTACGCATTTGGGCGAGGCGGTCACGCTCAAGACGGCCGAACACGCCAGCTTCCAGCTGGCGTGGGAGGAATTTGCCCGCCAGAACGGCGGCGTGCCCAAGGCCTGCGCCATTGCCGTGGCAGGGCCGGTGGGGGGTGAGGTGATCAAGTTCACCAACAACCCGTGGATCATCCGGCCGGCGCTGATCCCGGAAAAGCTGGGCGCCGAACGCTATGTCGTCGTCAACGATTTCGCCGCCGTTGCCCATGCCGTGGCGCAGGCGGGCGAAGAGCACTTCATCCACCTGTCTGGGCCCGACGTGGCGCTGCCCGATCATGGCGTGTTCAGCGTGGTCGGGCCCGGCACCGGGCTGGGCGTGGCGCAATTGTGGCGCCATCCGCATGGCTATCAGGTGCAGCCCACCGAAGGCGGCCATATCGATTATGCCCCGCTCGACGGGATAGAGGACGCGGTGCTCGCGCGCCTGCGCAAGCGTCATCGCCGCGTTTCGGTAGAGCGCGTGGTGGCCGGGCCGGGCATCGTCGATATCTATGAAACGCTCGCGCTGATCGAGGGCGCGCCGTTCATCCCGCGTGACGACAAGGCGATCTGGACGCTGGGCAGCAGCGGCGAAGATAGCCTGGCCGCCGCCGCGATCGATCGCTTCTGCCTGAGCCTGGGCAGCGTCGCGGGCGATCTGGCGCTGGCCCATGGCGCGCAGGCTGTGGTCATGGCCGGCGGCTTGGGCCTGCGCATCAAGGATTGCCTGGTGCGTTCGGGCTTTGCCGAGCGCTTCCGCGCCAAGGGGCGGTTCGAGCAGATCATGGCGCAGATGCCGGTCAAGCTGATCACCCATCCGCAGCCGGGCCTGTTTGGCGCGGCCGCCGCGTTCGCCCAGGCCAACAAGGACTGATCGTGCCCCCGGCCGCCTTGCACATGCGGGGCGGCCGGGGCACAATTGGGCCATGCATGTCATTCACGATCCCGCCAGCGAGCCCGAAGAAACGATTGCCTTCAGCGATTTCCTGAAAGTGGACATCCGCATCGGCACGGTGCTTTCCGCTGAAGACCTGGTTGGCGCCCGCAAACCCTCGATCAAGCTGGTGATCGATTTTGGCCCCGGCGTGGGCCACAAGAAAAGCTGCGCGCAAGTGGCCGCGCTCTATGATCCGGCTGCGCTGGTCGGCCGCCAGGTCGCCGCCGTGGTCAACTTCCCGCCGCGCCAGGTGGGCAAGGCGATTTCCGAAGTGCTTACGCTCGGCTTTGCCGATGCCGAAGGCCGCGTGGTCCTCGCCAGCCCTGAACGGTCCGTGCCCAACGGCGCGCGCCTGCTATGACCGCGCCCACGATCTGGACGATCGGCTATGAGCAGGCGACGCTCGATGCCGTGATCGGCGCCTTGCAAGGGGCAGGCGTGGAAGTGCTGGCCGACGTGCGCGCCCTGCCGCTCTCTCGCCGCCCAGGCTTTTCCAAGACCGCGCTGGCTGGCGCGCTGGCGCAGGCCGGCATCCAGTACGTTCATTTCAAGGCGCTGGGCACGCCGGCCGATGGCCGCGCCGCCGCGCGCGCGCACGATCATCCAGCGCTGGAGCGCATCTATGCCGGCCAGCTCGAACTGCCCGAGGCGATGGCTGCCGGGGCGCAGTTGCACGCCCTGGCCTCGGAAAAGCGCGTTGCCCTGCTATGCTATGAACGCGCCGCGCCCGAATGCCACCGCACCTTGCTGCGCAAGGCCATGCTGCCAGAGTTTGCAGCGGTCGATCTGGTGCCTGACGCAGTTTGAAACCTCGCCCCTCCACCAGCCTGCGGCTGGTCCCCCTCCCCATAAAATGGGGAGGATTTTGAAGTTCCTCCCGTGAGATGGGGAGGGGGGTTAGCGCGCCAGTTCCGCGTCGAGGAACGTCGCCACATCGGCCAGGTCGACATCCTTGGCCAGGAACGTCTGCCCCAGCCCACGCATCAGCAGGAAGGGCAGGGTGCCTGCATCCATCTTCTTGTCGTGCAGCATGTGGTTCTTGAGCGTATGCCCGTCGCAATTCATGTCCAGCGCCTTGAGCGAGGCGGGCAGGCCCACGGCAGCGATATGCGCCGCCACGCGCTCGGCATCCTGGCCGCGCATCAGGCCAAGGCGCGCCGAATAGCGCGCGGCCAGGATCATGCCCAGCGCCACGCCTTCGCCGTGCAGCAGACGATCGGAAAAGCCGGTCTGCGCCTCGAGCGCATGGCCGAACGTGTGCCCCAGGTTGAGCAGCGCGCGCACGCCCGTGGTTTCCTTTTCGTCGGCCGCGACGATCCGCGCCTTGGCTGCCACGCTGCGGGCGATGGCGTGCTCGCGCGCGTCAGCCTCGCCGGCCACGAGGCGGGCGGCGTTGGCCTCGCACCAGAAGAAGAATTCGGGATCGTCGATCAGCCCGTACTTCACCACTTCGGCATAGCCGGCGCGCACATCGCGCAGGGGCAGGGTATCGAGGCTAAGTGGATCGGCCAGCACCAGGCTGGGCTGGTGGAACGCGCCCACCAGGTTCTTGCCCATCGCCGTGTTGATCGCGGTCTTGCCGCCAACGCTGGAATCGACCTGCGCCAGCAGCGTGGTGGGCATCTGGATGAAGCCGCAGCCGCGCTTGACCATCGAGGCGGCAAAGCCGGTGAGATCGCCGATCACGCCGCCGCCCAGCGCCACCACGTTATCCTTGCGCTCGATTTCCAGGCCCAGCAGCCAATCGACCACGCGGACCAGGCTGTCCCAGGATTTGGTCGCTTCTCCGGCCGGCAGCACCAGCCACTGGCTGGCGATGCCCTGCGCGGCAAAGCTGGCCGTCACGGTCTCGCGCCAGGCGGCGGCGACGTTTTCGTCGGTGATCACCGCGACGCTGTCCTTGCGCAGGAACGGGCGGCACCGCGCGCCAGCGCGGGCGAGGGCGCCTTCTTCGATCACCACGTCATAGGGGGCGCCGGCAATGGCAACCGGGATTACAGCCATGCGTCAATCGCTTTCAGGATGCGGTTTGCCGTCACGCCGTGGGGCAGGTTGCCGCTGGTGATGTGGATCGCTGCCTGCTCATAGGCGGCGCGCCGGTCCTCGCGCAGGCGGGAAAGGATCTCGCGCGGGTTGCCGCCGCGCAGCAGCGGGCGGTTGTCCTTGCGGCCCACGCGCTCCACCAGCGTGTCGATATCGCTGTCGAGCCAGACCGACACGGCCTTGTCGAGAATCAGCCGTCGCGTATCGGGATCGACAAAGGCGCCGCCGCCGGTGGCGAGGATCTTGCCATGGGCCTTGCCCGGCGCCGGCGTGGCGCCATCGAGCAGGCGGGCGATGACCCGGCGCTCACCGCTGCGGAAATAGGGTTCGCCGTATGTGGCGAAGATTTCGGGGATCGGCATCTGCGCCGCGCGCTCGATCTCTTCGTCGGCATCCACGAACGGCACGTCGAGCAGGCTGGCCAGCTTGCGGCCCACCGTGGTCTTGCCCACGCCCATCATGCCCACCAGCACCACCGGCCGATCGATCCGGCGGCCAATGCGGGCGATTTCCGCCATGGATAGGAGGGCGCTTTCGTGGTCCATTGCCGCGCCGCCTATACTTGCGCTAGGGCCAAGCGCAAGCGCCGTGGCAGCGAGGCAACGTGAACAATCAGGGTTCGATGCAAAGTGGCAAGGGTGACGGGCGCGGGCCGGAAAATCGGCCAACGCTTTCCGCTGGTGGATTCGCGCCGTTTCAGGGCCTGCCCTGGCTGGCGATCGGCGGTGGCCTGGTGGCGGCCGTGATCGTGGTGCTGGTCGTGCTGGCCTGGATGCTGGGCGGACCCCGCCAGACCACCTGGGTCGAACAGCCTGTTGCCGTGCCCAGCAATGCCAGCCCGGCCCATTCGGAAAGCAAGCCATGACCCCGCGCCTTTTCCGCCATGCCCTGCTCGGCTGTGTTGCCATTGCCGGGATGACCGGCGCGCTGCTGGCACAGGAATCGCTGCTGCCGCCCGGCTTTGACAAGCCGGCAGCCCAGCCGGCACGCCCTCAACCGGCCAAGACCAAGCCTGCAGCACCTGCCGCCGCCAAGGCGGCGCCCGCGCCGGCCAGGCCCGCTACGGCCCCGGCGGCGCCTGCGGCCGTTGCCTCACCAGTGATCCAGCCGCTTCCGCTCGACGAGAATGCCGATGTGACCGGCAGCAGCGGCCCGGCCGATCCGCTCGATTCGCTCGATCCCGGCACGCTCGATGCGCTGATCGCCAAGGCCCAACCCAAGTACGATATTCCGCCCAGTGCCCAGCGCAGCCTGGCACGGGTCGGGGTGATCGACCAGGTCGATGGCGGGTTTCCGGCCACGTCGACGCATTATCTCAACGGCCCGTTCGTGGAGCAGTTGCTCAACCACATGCGTGGGCCGATGGTGTCGCGCTGGGGGCATATCCTGGTGCGCCGCGCGCTGATGAGCCGCATGGATACGCCGGTGGGCATGAACGGCGCGGATTGGGCCGCCCTGCGCGCCGGGCTGCTGCTGCGCATGGGTGAGGCTGATCCGGCGCGCGCCATGGTGCAGTCGGTCGACAGCGGCTTTTTCACGCCGGGCCTGGAAGACGCCGCGATGGGCGCGTTCCTGGCCACGGCCGATCCGGTTGGGCTGTGCCCGATCACCGCGCTTACCGCCGCAGGGCGGCAGGGCATGCAGTGGGACCTGACCCGCGCGATCTGTTCCGGCTTTACCGGCGATGGACCGCCGGCGATGGCGCAACTCGATCGCCTGATGCGCCGTGGCGGCACCGACAAGATCGATATCCTGCTCGCGCAAAAGCTGGCGGGCGCCACCTCTGCCACGCGCCGCGCAGTGAACATCGAATGGAAGGATGTCGATCAACTGACGCCATGGCGCACCGGCATGGCCTTTGCAGTCGGCATCGAACCGCCGCAAAGCCTGCGCGAGCAGGCTTGGGCCGATTATGCCGTGCTGGCGGTGCGGGCGCCCATGCTGCCGCTGCCGGCACGCTGCGCCGCCGCCGATGTGGCCGCGGGCCGGGGCATCCTGTCGAGCGCGGCGATGGTCGATCTCTACAGCCAGCTTGCCGAAATCAATGCCCAGGACGGCGCCGACCAGGACAAGACCTGGGGCCCGCTGGCCGACAAGCTGCGCACCGCCTATACCGCGCCCGAAGCGGCTGACCGCTTGGCCGCGATCAAGGCGCTGTGGGGTTCGGCCGACAATCCCGACCGGGCCTATTCGCGCCTGGTGCTCACGGCCTATGCCGCTGCGCGCATGCTGCCCAGCCCCGATCTGGCGGGCGATGCGGGTGGCCTGATTGCCTCGATGCTGACCGCCGGCCTCGATGCCAATGCTGCGCGGTGGAGCGGCGTTGTCGCCGTGGGCAGCGAGCCCTGGGGCCTCATTGCCCTGTCCGCGCCGGCCAAGAGCACGGCGATCGGCAGCACCGCGCTGGAATCGTTCCAGAGCGGGGACGACAGCAGCGGTGCGCTGCGTTCGCAGTTCCTGCTGGCCGGGCTGATGGGCCTGGGCCGCGTGGACGATGCGACGGCCAGCGCCTTTGCCGGCAAGCTCAAGGTCAACATGGGGCGCCAAACGCGCTGGACCCGCGCCATCGACGATGCCGCCCAATCCGACAATCCCGCGCTGGTCGCGCTGCTCGCCGGCTTTGGCATGCAGGCGCAAAGCTGGGACAAGATGACGCCGGTGCATCTCTACCACATCGTTTCGGCGCTGCGCCGCGTGGGCCTGGATGGCGAGGCGCGGATGATTGCCGCCGAAGCGGTGGCGCGGGTGTGAAGGCGCGGGTGTGAACAAGCGCGGCGCCGGGCCGGCCTCTCCGGCGGTGGCGGCGTTCCTGGCCATGATGGCGGCCGAACGCGGCGCCGCGGCCAATACGCTGGCCGCCTATGCGCGCGATCTTTCCGGCGCGGAAGGCGTGGTGGGCGATCTGCTTGCCGCCGATGCCGATGCACTCACTGGCCTGTCGCAAACCTGGGCCGAACTGGCTCCGGCCAGCCAGGCGCGCAAGATTTCGGCGCTGCGCCAGTTCATGGCCTTTGCCCAGGATGAAGGCCTGCGGGCCGACGATCCCAGCACCGCGTTGGTGCGGCCACGCGCCAGGCGGCCGCTGCCACGCCTGCTCGATCATGCGGAAATTGCCCGTTTTCTTGAAACGGCGGAGGCCGATGCGGCTGCTGGTACGCCCGAAGGGGTGCGGCTGCTCGCCCTGGTCGAGTTGCTCTATGGCTCGGGCCTGCGTGCCACCGAGCTGGTGTCGCTGCCGCTGGCGGCGCTGCCGCGCGATGTGCCGTTCCTGGCAATCACCGGCAAGGGTGGGCAGCAGCGCCTTGTGCCGGTGTCGACCCGGGCGCTGGCGGCGCTGCGGCGCTGGCTGGCGGTGCGGCCGGGTGGCTCGCGCCACCTCTTTCCCTCGCCGCGCGGGGGGCATTTGACGCGCGTGCGGCTGTTCCAGCTGGTGCGTGATCTGGCCTTGCGCGCCGGAATCGACCCGGAAAAGGTCAGCCCGCATGTGCTGCGCCATGCCTTTGCCACCCATCTGCTCGAAGGCGGGGCAGACCTGCGGGTGTTGCAGACCCTGCTGGGCCATGCCGATATCGCCACCACCGAAATCTATACCCACGTGGATTCGGCCCGCCTGGTGGCGCTGGTGAACGAGAAGCACCCGCTCAGGCACCTTTGAGCCCGCGCGGCCATTGACCAAACGGCCGCGTGTCCCTAGCGCAGGCGCCATGATTTCGTACCTCGAATTCGAAAAACCCGTCGCCGCCCTGGAAGCGCGTATCGCCGAACTGCGTGATACGGCTGCTGCCAGCGGTGAACTGGATATCGCCGCCGAGATCCGTCGTCTTGAGACCAAGTCGGCCGAGCTACTGGCCAACACCTATCGTGCGCTTTCGCCCTGGCAAAAGACCCAGGTGGCGCGCCATCCGGCGCGGCCGCACTTCCGCGACTATGTCGAGCGGATGTTCACCGGGTTCATGCCGCTGGGTGGAGACCGCCTCTATGGCGAAGATCAGGCGATCATCGGTGGCTTTGCCCGTTTGGGCAATCGCCGCGTGATGCTGATCGGCCATGAAAAGGGCCACGATACGCAAAGCCGCATTCGCCACAATTTCGGCATGGGCAAGCCCGAAGGCTATCGCAAGGCGGTGCGCCTGATGGAAATGGCCAGCCGATTCGGCCTGCCGGTGGTTACCCTGGTCGATACCTCGGGCGCGTTTCCGGGTGTCGAGGCCGAGGAACGCGGCCAGGCCGAGGCGATCGCCCGCTCTACCGAAGCCTGCCTGGCGCTGGGCGTGCCGATGGTCGCCACGATCGTGGGCGAGGGCGGCTCGGGCGGGGCCGTGGCGCTGGCCAGTGCCGAGCGCGTGCTGATGCTCGAACACGCGGTCTATTCGGTGATTTCGCCTGAAGGCTGCGCTTCGATCCTGTGGCGCACGGCCGAAAAGGCACCCGAAGCGGCCGAAGCCATGAAAGTCACCGCGCAGGATCTGCTCGCGCTGGGCGTGATCGATCGCATCGTGCCCGAACCGGTGGGCGGCGCGCATCGCGACCCTGCCGCCACCTGCACCGCGCTCGCCGCCGCGATCGGCGAAGAGCTTGATCACCTTGCCGGCAAGAATGCCGATGCCCTGCGCGCCCTGCGCGCCGAACGCTTCCTGCGCATCGGCGCCTGATCCCCGCAGGCCAGACACGAAAAGGCCGCCGGGCATCATGCCTGGCGGCCTTTTTCGTGCCCGCCTTTGCGTGCTGCCGACAGAAAAGGGGCGGAAAAAGGCCCCCGCCTTCTTCCGCCCCTTCCTGTTGCGCACCCAGCGTGTTTTCGCCGGGCGGCGGCGCCTCTTAGAGGTGGCCGTCCGAAGCGTTGTTCATGTCGTTCGACACGAGGTTGAAGGTGTTGCCGAGCGAGTTGCCCAGCGCGCCCATGGCGGTGATGGCAGCAACGGCGATCAGAGCGGCGATCAGGCCGTATTCAATGGCGGTGGCGCCTTCTTCATTGCGGAACAGGTCGCGGACGAGCTTCATAAATTCTACTCCTGAAGAGATCTTCTTTTCCCGGCCCGCATCGGTTTTGCCTCACGCTGCGGACATCGCCATTTCTAGGCAGTAAAACCTAAGATGCGCTTAATGCCGATTGGCCGCAGCCACCGCTGCATTGTCGATAATGTGCCAAAGACGGTAGAGTTGATTGGTAAACGCGTTGAGCCCGAAAACGATCGACAGGCCCAGTGCGCCCACCAGCAGGCCGTATTCCACCAGCGTCACCGCCTCGCTTTCGCGTGCGATCCTGCGCAAGAAGTTCTTCATGTCTCGGCCCCATCCACCTGTGCATCTTTCCGCTTAGCGGGACATGGCCTAAGAAACAGTTGCCGGCATGACTGGCGGTTTGCCCTTATGTTTTGCCGGATCGGATTAACCAATGTCAGCTACACTTGCCTCGCCCCCGTCGCACCAAGCATCCGCGCCGTTGCTGGTAGTGGCCGCGGCATTGGTGGCCGGTGAGGGCAGCGAGGCCCGGCTGCTGTTGCAACAGCGCCCGTTGGGCAAGCATCATGGCGGGCTTTGGGAGTTTCCCGGCGGCAAGGTGGAGCCAGGTGAGGCGCCAGCCATGGCCCTGGCGCGCGAGCTCGCCGAAGAGCTGGGGATCGCGGTCGATCCGGCCGACTTGGCACCGCTGACCTTTGCCGTGCACGAGGCGGCATCCACAAGCGCCGGGGGCGGCCGGGATCTGGTCCTGCTGCTCTATCGCTGCCACGCCTGGCGCGGTGCGCCGGTGGCCGAGGAAGGGGCGGCGCTGCAATGGGTGGACGCGGCAACGCTGCGCATTTTGGCCGCGCCCGCGACGATGCCGCCGCTCGACATTGCACTGTGCATAACTGCACAAAATTTGCTCGGCGCCTGAACAAGGTGCTTGCCAACCTGCGCTGTGTGACATAGAGGCGCGGCTCCCCGGCACCCGTAGCTCAGCTGGATAGAGCATCAGACTACGAATCTGAGGGTCGGACGTTCGAATCGTTCCGGGTGCGCCATTCTCCTTTCAGGGGCATGGGGCAGGGGAAGGCCTTCAGTGGCCATACATGGCAGGCACCCGTAGCTCAGCTGGATAGAGCATCAGACTACGAATCTGAGGGTCGGACGTTC